>Ga0080004_1116311_pt1 | contig 537135 bp, 490 predicted proteins | sample WasSprMetagenome_FD_69207 | JGI IMG/M metagenome (GOLD analysis project Ga0080004, IMG submission 69207) | Sulfidic aquatic microbial communities from Washburn Spring, Yellowstone National Park, USA - WS (SPADES assembly) (version 2) | ecosystem: Environmental > Aquatic > Thermal springs > Hot... | reverse complement strand
GACGATAGGTTTCCGCCTCCGGACGGATGGACTGTTTTAGAGAAATACCTGAGGCTCTACGTCGACGGGGCTAAGGTTTACGAGCTTGGCAAGGAGTACTGGTGGGCCAAATGCTACAGGAAGGCTGCCACCATCGGTCAAGGAACGCATGAGGTCAGGCTGACTGTGGGCGTCACGATTAACGTTTCTTCAAACGCCTACTTGGAGTGCGACCTGGCTTACGCAAGCATGGACATTAGGCTCGAGGGAAGCGGAACAATAATGGCTGAATCCCATGCTGCTGAAGCAGCCCTAGACGGGGAAACAAACCATGTCTTCACTTTCAGGCTTCCCCAGGTTAGCGGCGTCGGAAACATGAGCTGGAGAGCAGTATGGAGAGGTGTTGAGAAAACTGGTTACGGAACACCGGGGAGCGTTCAGAAAGCGGTTTTTCAAGGTGTAAACAGAGACTGTTGGTCGTTCACCAGCCCGGTTGTGATCAGGGTTGGAGGCAGCGTCCCCTCAGCTAGCGTTGGCGAAGGCTATACTATTGACGCTGTTTACGACGAGGGCTCCGGTGAAGTTGGTGTCCATAAGGTTGCTGTCGCGATAAGTGATGGCGACGAGGTTGGCTTCACATCCGGGAAATACCTTGTGACTGAGATCAAGAGGGACACTAAGGTCGTTGGCGGGACCCTGATAGGCTCGGAGATATGGACGAACAGCGGCTCAACAATCAGCTTCAACCAGACGATAAGCTACTATTCCTCGAGTGGATGGGTCACGGAGAAGATTAGGGGTGGTGTTGAAACAGGCTCGGCTGTGGTGAAGGTTTTCCAGGAGCTGAACGTTTCAAGAAGAATAGGCTTTTCCTCTAAGAACAGGAGTGACGAGCTTGAGCTGACGGTGAGGATTCCCAGGATAACTCTTGTCTTCACCCATATTGTTGTCTTGGCTGAGAGGAATGGTGGAAGCGTTAACGTTAGGGTTTCTTGGGCTCACGACGGCAGCCCGGTGGCAGGCCTTAGAGTAAAGTGTTTTGAAACTGATCAGAATGGTGTGACAGACCTTAATGGAAGAGTTTCCTTCACCATATTGGGCTCAGGCTTCGAGGCAACCATCTATCCTGTTGAGGGCAGGAACGGGATAACCATGTATGAGAAGGCTAGGGTGGGGCTATGAGCAAGCGTAGCAGGCTCAGGATTCTCATAGATTTCGCTAGGGCCTGGCCATTATGCTTAGCCAGCGCGGCAATAGCATACTTGACAGTAACCAGCCTGCTTCTCAATCTGGCTCCGGATATTGCTGAGCTAATCGTAAACGGTGCTCCAACAGTTAGGCTGATTCTAACCATGGTTGCCGTCTTCCTCTTCCTCAACCTGCTTCTCACGCTAACCTGCGCCGCATCCCTCTTCATAATCAGACGCGAAAGCGTTGCGGAGGGCTTTAGGAGGAACATCAGGATGCTGGCAAAGGGGTTTTCGTTCCTCTTGCTCTCCAGCCTCGCCTGCCTAACCCTAATCTTTTTCGCGGGCTACTCTACTGTTTCCTCAACCGGCTTCCAGGATGTGTTGAGACTCGTAGCGGTGAACTACGGGGCCGGGGTTATGGCGGCAATCCTCTTAGCGCTTGCGATCACCAGGATGGTGACAATGCTAGCCGGGGTAAGGTTCCGGATAGGCTTAGGAAGGTTCCTCTCCGTAACAGCCTTGGTCTTCCTCATGCTGACTGTTCTCTCAGCATACGGTTTCACGGGCCTGTTCACCTGTTTCATGCTAATCCCAACGATAATAAGCCTCGTCTCTCGAGTCGATAAGGAGAAGACTGGGACCGGGGAAACATGGTTCTCTTGGCTCAAGGGTAGAAGCTTGAAGAGGATTGTGGCTGCGATCACCCTCACCGTTCTCGTCTTAAGCGCTGAGGCCCCGTTCAGCAACATTTTGATTGCTTTTTGTGAGGAGGCGAGGTTCAGCGAGGACAGGCTTAGAAGCCTTGTCTCCACAGCTATTGCCGAGGGATGGAGCAGCGAGGAGCTTGCTTCAGAGATAAGGAGAGATCCTGAGCTGAGCATGCTTTCAACCTACGACCTCAGCAGCATAAGCATTGAGAGGGATGACGCTGGAAACGTTGTTGTGACGATACCTCTCAATGCTGCCGGCTACGCGATATACAGGAGGACAAGCAACAAGACAACTGTTTACGATGTTTACTCTCAAGGCGGCTCGAGCGATGTGGAAATCGGGGATAAAAGATACGTTTTAACAGGCTACAGGAGCAGGGAGGAGACATACGGCCCGTTTGAAAGCCTCGAGGAAGCCTTGGCCAAGGAGAATGAGGTTAAGAAGAATGCCAACGCCACAAGGATTAATTCCAACACTGTCCTAAAGACTGAGACAAAGGAAGTTACTAGGGTTGAGACGAAATACGCCATAGTCCCAACAGTCAGAGTAGTGAAGTATATTGTGAAGGCGGAGTTTGAAAACTACTGGGATGCTGAGAACTATCTCTACTGCTATCCTGGGATGCTTGGAGTAGCTGAGGTGAGGATGGTTGAGAAGCAGGTCTGGGTATACTCGTATGAGCTTGAGTTCGTAAAGGAGACAACTAATCGCTACGAGGCTGTGATGATGAGCAGGGACGGCTACGTCACGGAGGAAGTCATGGAAAAAATAACTGTCTACGTCTTCGACAAAACCGCCCCAGTATCAAGAGTATGCATCCTTGGAACGGTTGAGATTAAGAAGGCTGACTTCGAGAAGATGCTTCAAACAGGGGAGCTTGTGAAAAGCATCGATGAAAATGGGGAGGAATACTATTATTACTCTTCGCAGGGATCGTACTCAGCCAGGCTCTATAAAACGGGAGAGAAGCAAGCGGATGGCGACGTTGCAGCGTGGAGAATATACCGCAGAATCGACACCTCTCACTATGAAACCAGGAAGACATACCAGGTTGTCATCCCATCCGGCTACGAGGAGAAGAAGATTAGTATAGCTGATTTACCGGTTTACGCGAAGAGCTTTCCGTCGAGAAGCGACGCTGAGAACTCTAAGCAGGCTGTTGAGCAAAGCCTCAGGAACTGGGTTAACAGCCAAGGCATGGCCTACAAGTCCTCCGGGGTAGAGTCATACGAGGAGAACATAACTAGGTTTGAAACAGTCGCCAGGGAGGTTAAACAGTACTACGTTGCCGCAACACTCTTGAAGCCTGTTTACGATGTTTACGAGCTTAGGCCATACTATAAGGCTTGGAACGAAACGTATTACGAGGAGAAATGGGGCTGGGTCTTCAAGGGCTACGTCGACGAGAAGCCTGAAACATACGACATGTCAACATGGATTTATTCACCCGAGGTTGTCAACTGGACTTCTAAAACATATCTTGGCATAGTGACTGAGCTGGAGGCTCAGCTCTTAACCAGCATGGATCCACGCTACTTTGCTGAGAAGCATAATACGACGACTATGGTAAAGGAAACATCCTACTACGATGTTTACAACGCGACATGGAAACTCCTCTACCATTACTACAAGTATGTAACCCACCCGTTCCACGAGTATGTTTCTAACGGGAATGTTTCATCCAGCGGGGGCTGGAGCTTCGAAAGCCTCGGCGACGCAAGTGGGGAAATATGCTCCTCAACATACAGGAGCAGCCCGAGCAGCCTCAGAATAGCCTCAAGGAACGGAAGAGGGGCGTGGAGACAAACCTTCTATTTTGACGCGGGAGGCTCAAACCCAGCCTTAGACTTCTGGTATATTCTGAGGGGAAGCGGGGCAGTAGCGATAAAGAAGCCCGACGGCTCCGCATGCTTATTCGCCTTAAGCGGGAGCAGTAGTTGGAGCAGGTTTCTAAGGAACTCTGGAGACATCTTCAGCCAAGCAGGCTATTACACTATCTCCTTCGTAGCTTCTGAGAACAGTGAGCTCTATGTCGATGATGTTAGTGTCCACGTAGGCGGCTACGGGGAGTGGGTATACCAGGGCGATGTTGAGAATAAGCCTGATAATGTTCTTCCAAACGAGAAGTATGAGGCTTTCTACAGGATTGAGAACAAGAAACTCTTAGGTACTTTTGAGGAGAGTGTTGCAAACCAGTATCCAACCCCGCCCTACATAAAGGAGTTTAACAGGAAAGAGAGGGTTAGCTACGTCGTAGACCTCTACAAGCTTTACTATTTAGAAGGAGGCTTCGTCAGGTACAGGGTTTTCCACTGGGAGAAATACCAGGTTCCAGTCGTGATTAGGAAGGAGGAGTCCGGGGAGAGGTGGGAGCTCGCCGAGAGAAACGTTGAGATGGATGCCGGCGGAAGGATGTTAATTGAATCCAACGTGCCTGAAAACATTGTTAGGGCTAAGTATAATGACCCGTCGAAGTACTACTTGGTTCCAAGGGTTGTAGAAGGCGGCGAGGCCCTTGAGCTCGTCTGTGAAACCCTTGACGAGAGCCTAGCTAAGAAGTATGAGGGCGAGGGGTACATTGTTAGGAGAGCAAGCGTTTCTCAAGGAAACCCGGTAAGGTTCAGCATGAGGGTCCTCCAAGCCTCGATTGAGAGGAACGAGCTTAACATGCTTGGGAAACAGAACACCCTGAGGGTCGCTATAGCGAACCCGACTGGAGACACGTTGACATACCAGGTTATTATTGAGGCTGAGAACCAGGAGAAGATTGAAGAGGCAAGCCAGGCTTTCTACTCGCCTGAAGCCGTTAAAAGGATAGTCTCTATCCCTGTTGCTGAGCCTAATAACTGGCTTCTAGCAACCCCGCCTGGCGGAGCCTCATACCAGCTGGCTTTCACAACATGGGTGAAGAGGACTGTTGAAGGAGAATACGGGAGCTATGTTGAGAACACTGCGTACTGGCCCGACGGAATCCTCGATTGCAGCTTCACCGTCAAGGTGCTTAGGAACGGGAGGCTGGTTGCGAAGCAAAAGCTGCTTGAAACCTTCGAGAGCTTCAACGTTGGAAAGACTATCGCCAGGTACCCGTTTGAATTCGCAGAGGGCTTCCTTGCAGCTATGGGCATCAGTGTTCTCACGATGCTCGTCCCGGAAATAGGTCTCCCCCTCTTCATCACGGGGATGGCTGCGAGCAGCCTGGTTAGCGGCTTCGTCGCGTTGAAAACCGGGGACCCAACATACTTCTTCACATACGGCCCGACAGGCATAGTTGTGCTCCCCATAAGGGCTTTAGTAGACCCGACTCTGGACGATGAGGCAAGGTGCAGAACCATAGGTGCCCTCGTCGGAGCGCTCGGCACCGCTCTGGCGAAGGAGATCAGCAACCAGCTCTACATCAAGTATGCTCCCGAAGAGTATCAGCTTCTGCTCAGCGATATTGAAAGCCAGTACGGCACCGTTACTGCAGCAAGGGTTGCGAAGGGCCTTATCCAGCTCGACTACTACTGCTCCGAATCTAGCCCCATGACGGCTCTGAAGGAGGCTCTTGCCCTGAGCTACGAGAAGGGGACCATCAGAGACTTCTCACTCCTCCTCGACAGGATTTCCAGCCTGAGCCCAGATTTCTTGGGCAGGCATGCCGATGAGCTCGCCATCAACCTAGCCCTCCCAGACCCGAGCAATAAGCTTGCCCTGCTCCTCAGCCTAAGCCAAGGCGAGATAGACGCGTTAGCCGAGACTTACCACGACGACCTTGAAGCGATGATGAGCGGAGCACTCTTGAAGAAGCTTGGAGCAGAGGGCTCCATCATCCTTCGCACCCTCACTGGCGACAGGCTTGAAATAATGGTTGAGAAAAGCATTGGAGACAAGCTCTTCAAAGACATCAAAGAAGGGCAGTACGCCTGGTTCCGCCTCGTCGGAGAGAATGGTGAGGTCAGCGTTGACCTACCGTTCAAGGAGATTGTGCTCAACCACGGAGACTTGAAGCACTACTACCTCTTCTCCCTTATCGACGACCGTCTGGGTGAGGTGATGGGGAGGCTGCTCGGGGAGGTTAAGGTGGCTCTGGACTTTGCACCACCGCTGAGGGACATGGACCTCTCCTTCTACGGCCTCTCCGGGTGGAGCGATGGAAGCGTAGGCCCAGGCGGAATAAAGATCGGTGGCAGAACATATTATTCTCAAGGCTTAACGCAGGAGCTCGTATGGAGCAGCGACATCGGCTACAGCGGCGTTGAGCTTAATAAAATGGTTCTTAGCGCGAGCATCGGGGGGCAGAGGGTTCTCTTCGTCGAAGGCACGGCTCCCCTCGCAGCATACGGGGGAAGCTATCTCCCAGCAGTAATCCTGGAGGAAAAGTCTGGGCTCAGAGTCGGCGAATTAGCATTGCCAAGCGGGGACAGCCTACTCCTTTCAGAAGCCAGCCTAGCCAGGACGGGGGTTCAGGAGGGCCTCGTAGAAATCATCTATCCGAACAAGGAGGCCTACTTAGGGATCTACACGGGCGGAAGCCTCCAAGCACCATTATTCTCATACTCATCGGGCGCGTTCGTAGGAATACAAGCGGTTGAGACAAGAATAGTCTGGACAAGCATAGGTCGGAAAGAGTTCTACACTCAGGTGGCGAGCGTAAGCGAGCTCCTCGGAAGCATGTTTGGAGGAGGCTTCAAGCAGGAGCTTCTCGAAACAGTTCTGCTCAACGGCTTAACCGACACCCAGGCTCTGGACGTTGTCAACACTCTTGCGAAGAACGTTGAGTGGCTCAAGACGCTAAGCAGCAGGGGTAGGACGGAGCTGGTAAGGAGGATTACAGACTACGTGGCGAAAGGGGAGACGGCGGAGGAAGCGATAGAGAGGGCTAAGAAGGAAAGCGAGGAATACGTAAAGAGCCTTGAGCTCGAGACAATTTTGTTCTACAACTCAATATCAGACACCGGGCTCGCGAACGAGGTTCTCAGCCTGATAAGACACATTCAGGACAGGCTTGGACCAGAAGCCGCCAGATGGCTCCTGACAGTTCTGCAGAGAGTCTACGCCGAGGCCCTCAAATCAACCATGGGGAGCAGGGATTATGCCAATTCTAGGCTTAGAGGCGTCGTCGAAAACGCTTTCAGGTATCCGGAGAGCGTGACGCAGGGCTGCGCGCTCTCCTCGGCAGTAGTCATTGAACTGAAGGCTATGGAGGACCAGGAAGCATGGGAGACGCTCAGCAGGCTGGTCGACTACCCGGAGGGTACTGTTCTCATCGCCACCATTGAGGAGGGTAATAAGCCTGAGAATCGATACCTGTTCTTTGCAACTAAACCTCTGAGGGCTGCACTCGGCGATAAGGAAGGCTTTTTCATCATTAAGGTGAAAGAACGGATTATCATCAGAAAATATAGTCCAACGCGTCAGCGCTATCAGTACTTAGTTCCCAGTTGGGTTGGCGAGCCCGGACAGAAAATAGAGGTTGAGGTTAAAAATATATCGGATTGGGAAATACTAGAAATCGCGAGGCAAACCCTTCCTTTCGAGTTAATCCTCACGGAAGACGGATGGTTTATGAGATTCTCTGGCATTGAGTTCCCAGTTTCTGTAGAGAAGTTCGAGTGGGATGAGCGCCACAATGCACCGGTCCTCAACGTCAGGTTTAATGCAATGGATTTGAGGGACGGAATAATAAAGGAGCATACCGTAAGGATTGCGTGTAGGGGTTATGAAACCTACTTGGTCCTCCAATTCAGGGACACGAAGGGCACGGTCAACTATATGAGAGCAGGTTCCCTCACAGGGGAAATCGTGATAAATTACATTGACTCCAGATCAAAATCCTTTGACCACAAGATAATACCTGAAAGCATCTGGAAATCAGAGTACAAACTCCCCACTGAGATAGGCCCTCTAGAGAAGGAATGGACTCTTAGCAACGAGGAGTACGAAAAAATAGAGGAGGGTAATGAGGAAGCTTATGGAAACAATGCAAGAAACAGGGTAGCAGAAAAAATATTAAAGGCAGGTGCGGTCTTCGGGAGGAAAGTAAAAGATTTTCGACTAGAAGCACAAATTGCTGGTAGGGGGGAGAGCGTAGACTTAGTACTTATAACTGATGATGATAAGCTTATAGTAATCGAAGTAAAATCGACAATTCGAGATGACAAGATATGGGAGCAATATCTCGCAGCTATAAAGTCTCTGAAGGTAGATCCAGGGTATATGAGGCTAATTAGGGAGTATGGCCTTGATATGAAGGGGATAGACATCAGAAAGGACGTAGATCTTTATGTAGCATGTGCAGTGTACCTTGATAAAATTAACAAGGTAGGAAGGATCGTGGGATTCGAGGTAATACCAGAGGATTGAGGAGCGAAAGGAATACTTGGTTATCCATTATGAATGAAACCTCGCTTATAGTGGAGTATTTCCACGCAAGAAATACCGCAACAAGATAAGAGACAGGGTCTGCGTGCTAAAAAGCCCAAAGAAGCGCGCGCTATATGTCGGGTCAACGAAGGCTATGGAAATGAGGTCATTGTCAGAATTCTTGGAAGATTTTACTAACTTGCTCATAAGTTTCCAAGCATTGTAGAATCCATTGAGGGCATTCTTTTATGATTCTGTAATCTTTAGGTCTGTGAAATTTCAATCTCAGCGAAAAGTCGATCGTTGCTATGGTATGTACGTATTTATTGCAAGTATATTTTTCAGGGTTAATGGTCCAAACTGATAACGGCGAGTCAGCGTGGTCTATTGGATAGAGTACTACTTCTCCGAACTTCTCTCTGCTTTCCTCAAGAAACCTTATTAGCTCCTCCATCTTGCGAGCGAGGAGAGGACTGATGGTCTCTATTTCCCTCAGCCTCTTCCTATCGGTGAGGTATTCCAAAGGATTTGCATTCAGCTCCTTCATCCTTTTCAAAAGCTCATAACTAGCTCCAGACGCGCCTGGAACCTCTTCTAAAGATTGGCTTTTTTCACCGCCTTTGTCTATTATAATGATTTCCTCCATAAAGCAACCCAGACCAGTAGGTGGGCTATATACATAAACTGGTTTTTCAGGAGAGGCTTCGTCAAACTCTACTTGAAGCCAGGGAACAAGTGGATTCCAGATTAAGCCTGGACTCAATTCATACGGCGCTTTCCTCCGGGATTCGAGGAAACCCGGGTCTATAAAGACTTCTGCACCCCTCTTACCAGGCCTGACGTTGACTGTCCAAAGAGGAAGATTGAAAGCATTTTCAATAACATCTCTAACAGCAAAAATCTCATCACTCATACCGAGCTCTTCACATAAACGATCTCTTGTTTCAAGCCATTTCATCCAAACCTGCTTCATCGCCTTCACCATCCTCATTATTTCATTAGCAGTCTCCTCGGCTGAATAAGGTAGGTCGCATGAAGCGACAAAAAACATGGGTAAAACCGTATCATCAATCCCTAAAATATCCTTGACTAAAGCGAGATCAACTCTAGTTTCGTCAGCCACTTTTTCAGCCAAATCTGCCGCAGCCTTTAGAAATCGTATTGAGGGCTCTCCCTCTTTCTCTAATTTTTCTGTCCAAAGCCTAAAAGAGGGGCTGGTTGATGGGAAAGAATGATAGTCGTATGTTTCATCTCTCTTTTTCCAGAGCATGTGAGATATACCCCTATGCCTCCTGTAGAGGATCAGTTCTGATTCTACGTACATCGTACCAACTTTTCCATCTTCTCTCCTATCCATGTTGAAAGATATGCTCTCGATGAATCTTGAAACATCATCCTCATACCACACTTTTTTTAATTTCGGAAGAGGTTTCTCCTCCGATTTGAGAATAGCGGCTACTCTATCCCTATATAGGGAGTCTCTTTCGTTTGGGGCAAGTTTCGGTCTAATCGCATAATCTTTATACTCAAATTCCATTTTGAGAACATGCTTAAGTTCTTCACCCAATCTCTGCAACACCTCTGATTCCTCCATCTCTTAGGAGCCTCTTTAAGTTAATGAACACCCGCCCTATTTATCCCTATCCAGATACGTCGCACAAGCTATATAAAGCGCGTGGCGCTACGTAGCGCTTATAAGCCGCCTTACACGTGAAGTCGGATAGTACAGTTGAGCGGTTCAACTGCCGGTGGGCAAATCCTAAGAGCCATGGTTGAGAAGGGCCATAAGCCGGAGTACAGGCAGCTCTACTTCAAGGCGAGCGAGATGAGAAACATACTGGGAGGCGGGGAATGCTTCTTCAAAATCCTCGTCAAGGGGAAACCCGTCGTGAAAAAGTACGACCCGGAGAGGCAGCGCTACCAGTACATGGTTCCAAGCTGGGCCGGCGAGCCTCATAGGGAGATAGAGGTTAGGATTGAAAAGCTTGCTGAGGAAAAGCTTGTCGAAGAAATTTTAAGCAGCCTGCCTCCACACGTAAGGGTTGAGCTTAAACACAACGGTGAGGGAGTCTTACGCATAGGAAGAGTAGAGTTTCCGGTTAAGATTGGGAAGCCGGAGTGGAATGAGAGGCATAACGCTGTCTGCCTAGACCTGGAGTTCAAAGCCCTATCCCTAAGAGGGAAGAAGGTTAAGAACCATGTTCTCAGAATAGCGTTCAAAGGCTATGAGACAAGCATGGCGATAAACTATGGTGAAACAAAGGGCACAATCAGAGAGATCAGGGAGGAGCCTCAGGGAGTGGTGGCGATAAGCTACGTCGACACGGAGAACAGGTTTTTCGAGCACAGGATAATGCCGCTGGATGCTTAGCACTAGGCTTTAATATGAAGGCAGTCATATTTACAGTATTCAAGGGTTGCACGAGGAGAGTCTGATGGGTGAGGAGCGATTTTTAAGCGAGTTAGCCGACTATATGAATAAGCGGTATGAGGTTAAGCTGAGAACAGCTTCTAAAGAGGAATTCACTTTCTACAGATACACGGGGAATCTCCCTACGGTTAGAGCCGTTGACGGGCGGAGGAGAAGACTCGGATGGAAAATTTACGCATGCATGGAGTTTCCTAGAATTGAGGGGTATCTCAGCGGAAAGATAATCGTTTCCTCCGGTTATGTGCTTCAAGATGTTTTCTTAGATAATGATCCGCTCAATTATGGAACCGCTGACAAGGAGAAGGAAAAGATCATAAGGATGCTGAGGAACACATGGAGTCGGGAGAAGCTTAAGTCGAAAAATCCCAGCATAATTGGAGAGTTCATCTATGGAAAAAGAGTTGCTGAGGCAGTCAGTCGAGAGAAGGGTGTTAAGGTGAGATACTCTTTTCCAAGGGCTTATCCTTTCTCCACTTTTTTCTATTCTGGGTTCAACTCAAAAAGGATGAGTTTCGATGACAAGATGAGGACTATTAAAATATTGCTTGATGCGATAGATATGGCCTTCGAGGAAGCATGGGAGTTTAACAAGCTCTATGACTTTTTCACAGTACACGGATACAGGGAGCGTAAGAAATATTTCTGTAGTGCACGCGAAGGGGAAAGCGAATACTACATACCTAGGCACGGGGCTATACGGATTATGGAAACCAGCAAAGCTGAATATTATCTTGGACTCAGGGATGGCCGGCTACTTGCTTTCAAACGAGGCGAAGGCATTAAATGGATGTTCGTAGCCCGTGAAGCAATCCAGCCTACTGCTCCCATACTTCTTGACACCATGCCTCTCATCCCTGGCGAAGATGGTACCATATACTTTTTCAGTAGCGATAAATCAAGTATCAGTCATTATTTTTACGCTTTAAATCCGGATGGAACGTTGAAATGGGGATTCAAAATCGAAAACAAGAATACGACCAGTATTAAAACTCCAGTTTTCTCTAACGACACGATATACATCGCATTCTACGAGATGGTGTTTAATGAAAGCATTATCCAAGCCTTAACCCGCAACGGAGATTTAAAATGGAGCTTCAGGTTAGAGGGCAGGATAGAAACAAGTCCAACCATTGGTTACGATGGAACACTATACTTTACATGCAGCGATTCCCACCTTTACGCATTAGGCATCGATGGAAACCTGAAGTGGAAGTTCAAGGCGGAGGGAAGGATCGTAATAAGCCCCGTGATAATAGACGCGGATGGAACAATATACCTGCAAACCATCGAGCATCTCCCAGGTCTCCCCGCAGTCTTCACGGATCACTGTAAATACTACCTCTACGCTATAAATCCCGACGGAAGCCTAAAATGGAGAAGAGAACAAGGAAAGTATGAACTTACAGGTGTGGAATAAGCGCGCGCTGCATCCTGTGAATGACCTATAGGATATCTATAATCTGTTCGCATATGATATGTTTCAGAATCTAGGCATACATTATTCAGGAATGTTAGTCCTCGTCGTGGAATCTGCAAGAAGGTGAAGAATATACCCGATTAATCCTGCTGATATTACCAGTAGAACAGGTATGAATAGACTTATCAGAGAAGTTATTAAAAGGATTATAGTAAACCTGCTTAAAACCCTCTTGCTGTGGGCAAAGCCTCTGTGTCTGAAGTCTCCAGCCGGCTCTATTAAATCAGGAATTATCGAGCCTAAGATGGAGGCTACTCCTCCAAAGACCAAGATATCGATTTCGAAAGGCCTTATGTTTTGTAACAAAATAACATATGCAACAAACCCGATTAGCCCAAACACGATATGTTTCTCTCTGTTCAACCAGAGCCGCGCACCGATTGAATAATTCTGTAAAGCTCAAGCAAATCCCCGCGATCCCCCTTAACCTCAAATTCATCTATGTGAAGTATTATTGATTTTGTAATGATCCCTCTCTCAATTAACGAAAACCGCCTTATCTGATTTATAAAAATTTCATCAACCCTGTCATCTTTAACCAACCCCATCAGTTTCGGAACTTGATGATAGAACAATAAGCGTTTATTCGTAACATAGGCATATCTTATCTGGTTTCCGAGCCATACCCTACTTTTCGTGCGGAATAAGATCTTCTCGCCAGGGGCTAGAAACTTGTGGATTCCGACGCCCGATAACCTAGAAGTATCAGGAATACGCTCCTTTACAATTATCGACGGCGGCGGAGGCGGGGGTTGCGATGGCTGAGAATACGGAGCGTCTGGAGGCATCTCGTCCTCCGTTAACTTCTCACCACAGTACTTACAAAACTTCGCCCACTCAGGTACAGGTTTCCCGCAATTAGGACAGAAAGGCAAAGCGCTTCTAACAAAGATACTTTTTAACTCTTTAAAAACTTTTTCTTCCAATTCCAGGGTGATGAATTTATGACCGCAAGAATATTTAATTACAGCGCGCGCTAGCTAAAAGATTTATAGTTGAAAATAGAGAAGAAATATAGTAAAAATGGTCTATTTGAGAGTGATAAGCTTACTCGCCCAGATACCCCTCGAAGTCTGGAATAAGATAGTTATGGATGAACCGGAGTGGCAATATATGAGGGGGTTTCTCGAGAAATACGGTTTTGGAAGGTTTTCAGTTTTAATGGTCTCAGCTGGTTTAAACGATTACCAGTTGAAGGGTAGGGCTGAAAAAGTTTACTGGCCGAGGATCAAGGAACTGCTGGAGGGTAAGAAGGCTCCAAACTCCCCGGAAGAGATGGAGAGCATGCTTGCTGAATTCTATAGGGATGAAAGGCTAGCGGAGCAGAAACTCAAAAGGCTTAACCGCTTCCTTTCCAGTAGCCTCGCAAAAAGCCTTTGGAAAGCAAGCCCGAATGAGGCTGCTAGGGATTTCCTGCAAATATGGCTTAAGCTCTCAGAGGTCATGCAACAGAAGCCTAGTGATAAAACAATTGCTTTCGCGATGAAAACCCTTGGACTCGCTTTACTAATGGCGGGGCGAAGCGATTTCCCTATTGAGACCACTATTCCAGTGGATTCTAGGATAAGAAGTTTCACTCAGAGGCTTAGTATTTCCGCTGAGAATGACGAAACAGTCAAAGCTTTCTGGAAGGATGTTCTGGAGAGGCTTAGGGAGAACTTGCCGATAAGCATGATTCACCTCGACTCCCTAGTATGGCAGATAGGAACTCTAAGCAAGGCCGAGATCGTTAACTACTTCTCCCAGCTGGGTTTGAGGAACATAGGTGAAAGGCTGGCGGAAATGCTTAGGGAATGAGGCTCTGCATCGTCCCGTGCGGAAACAGGAAAATCTGGAGTTTAAAACCTGAGCTGGGGCCCGTTAAGGCTAGGGACGCCTACATCGGTTCTTTCACTAAGACCTGTATACAGTACGCGGAGAAGTTTTACCCCGGCTCCTACGTTATTCTATCAGCTAAACACGGTTTCATGTTTCCCGATGAGATTATTCCCGGACCATACGACGTTACCTTCAAAGACCCTCAGACAAACCCGATAACTGTTGAAAAACTGAGGAAACAGGCTGAGGAAAAAGGGTTGACGAAATACGATGAAATCATTATCGTCGCTGGTAGAGAATATGTTGCCGTTGTAAGGAGAGTGTTCCCAGAGAAGAAAATAATCACCCCGCTTAAAGAAGCCGGAGGCATGGGTACAATGATCTCTATTATGAAGAAAGCAATAGCTCAAGGAAGCGAAATCGCCATAGACCATTAAGCCGTATAAAGGCTTAATGAAAAGCGCGCGTTAAGGATCTCATTCACTTCTAGTTAGAATTATAAAATCTTCTTGGGATATTTTTCTTGTTGCTTTGACGAACCATGCCCATGATTTTTTCGGATCTGATTTAGAAAATGCTTTAAGTTTTGACCTAAGTTCTGCATCAATAATTACTGGTTTATCGAAATACGCCTTCACGTTTTTAAGCTTGAAAGTCCATGGATACTTATCAGGATGCCTTACTTTTGGATGCGGTTTCCTTTCGGGAGGAGATGCAACTTCCGCATGCGCTACAACACCGTTTCCACACGCATAGAAACATATAATATCGCCAGGTCTCATGCGTGTCCTTCCTGGTGTTCGTTCACCAATCGCATAAACGTTGTTTTCTACTACCAAGCTTTAGCACGCGCTTCCTCTGCACCCTCTTGAGTTCTTTCTGGTGGTTTTTCCATTTCCTCGGTCCCGGACTTCTCGGCTACTAGCCGCGTTATCATCTCTGCAATAGGATCGATTGATGGTCCAGATGGTTTAATAATTGCTAGAATATCATTATGACTAATATCATATTCGCTCATTAACTCTACAAGCGAAAGAAGTGATTCTATACTTACAACACGTAGTTCATCAGTTCTCTTCTCGGCCGCGCGCTGGCGCTCGACCGCAAAGGGAGAAGAAGCCAAAGAAGAGACATTCCTCAACCTGCTGTTTCAAAGAATTCCAGCCCTTGCAGAGATCGATAGGTCCGGAGCTATTGCTAAAGTTCTTTATGAAACTAGCAAAGCGATGGCGCAGTTGATAAAGCTAAGAAGGGATACAGTCTGGGCTTTCATCCTAAAGAACATCTATAAGCCTTTATTCCTACGTAACCAGAAATTCGATGTAGTTATCGGCAATCCACCCTGGATCTCATATCGTTATGTTGAGAGCACTGACTACCAGGATTTCCTTAAGAAGTTGATCCTAGCGCGCGCGTTCAAGTCTCACCTGGCCCTTTTTTCTCAGTTTTTTAGCAGGCTTTTTAGCCATATCTAAAAATCCATAATAGCTCACTGTTCTCTCGCTAACTTTCCCACATCGCTTAAACGCACGCTACGTGGCAAGATATTCAAATTTTTAACTGAAGTAAAGAAAGCAGGCAACCATCCTTTCAGAGCCTACATTCAATAGTTCAGGAGAGCTATTCTTGCATCTATCTGTTGCATAGGGACATCTTGCTGAAAATACGCATCCTTTTCCAGCCTTAATCTTCTTAAACGATTCTAGGGATGTGAGGTCTATTTCCTTTTTGCGTTCTACATTCGGATTTGGTATGAGTATTGAATTCATTAAAAGTTTTGTATACGGATGTAAAGGATTTTCTATCAAATCCTTCGTCGGACCTTTTTCAACTAGTCTACCATGACATAGAACAAGTATTTTATCAGCTACGTAGCTTGCCGTATTGAGATCATGCGTTATAAAGAAACATGAAATTCCGTACTTTTCTTTAAATGATATCAAATAATTCAAGAACATCGCTTTCAGAGACACATCTATCATTGATATGGGTTCATCAGCCACTATAAGTTTCGGTTTTACCAAAAGTATCCTTGCAAGCATGATTCGCTGCCTTTCTCCACCGCTAAGTTGATGAGGATATCTTCCCAAGACATCTCGGGGTCTGAGTCCTATATCCTCCAAAGACTTTGATATAAATTCATAAGCTTGTTTCATGTCTGGTAAAAGCCTAAATTTCTTTACAACCAGCATTAGGTTTCGGTCTATTTTATAAAATGGATTATATATGCTGTATGGGTCTTGGAATATTGGCTGCACCTCCTTATAGTATTCGAGCCTCTTCTTCTTAAGCCAATACGAAATATTCATGTCCTTATAACGTATTTCTCCGGAAGTAGGCTCTGAAAGACCAAGAATCATTCTAGCTAATGTAGTTTTGCCGCTGCCGCTCTCGCCCACTAGCCCCATTATCAGAGGTTTATCTAAAGGCATATCGAAGGAAATCGAATCCAAAGCCTTTATGGAATTCTTTGAGAATGTGCCACCTATCTTAAATATCTTTGTTACATTCTTAAGTTCTAAAAGATGATTGCTCATGATTCTTCACTGTATAAGTGACAGGCAACATATCTTCCAGGTCTAATTTCTTCCAAGGGTGGGTCAACATCACGGCATAAAGTCATGGCGTAGGGACATCTGGGATGAAACCTGCATCCAGAAGGCCAGTTCAAAGGACTGGGTGCAAGCCCTGGTATGCTTTTAACAACCTTTTTACCTATTTGAGGTATGGCAGATATCAGTCCTTTGGTATAAGGATGCAACGGTTTCTCAAATATGTCGATAGTGTCGCCTATTTCAACAATCTTTCCGGCATACATTATTGCTATTCTATCGCTGAGGTGTGCATGTGCAGCCATATCGTGTGAAACAAATATGATAGCCGTATTGTACTCCTTATTTAGTTTTTTAAGAAGTTGTATAATACCTTTCTGAACGACCACATCTAATCCGGTAGTAGGCTCATCCGCTACTATAAGTTCTGGTTTTAGAATAAGAGCCATGGCTATTATAACCCTTTGCTTCATACCTCCACTGAGTTCGTGCGGGTACATCTTGGCGACTTCTGTAGGTAATCCTACTCGTTTAAGCAGTAGAGATATAAGATCCTTTAACTCTGACTTATTTAAGGAATTATTATGGTCTAATGCAACATCCATCATTTGTTCTTCAATTCGTATAACGGGATTAAGTGAATTCATAGCTCCTTGTGGAACATATGCTATCTTACGCCATCGGATTTTACGAAGTTCTTCTTCAGGAATTTTAAGCAAATCGATTCCATGAAAAAGCACTTCCCCGGTAGGAATATAACCTGGAGGCTTAGTTAGTCTTAATATTCCCTCCACTAGTGTAGATTTACCGCAACCAGACTCTCCGGCAATACCGAAAATTCCGTTTCTATACACAAATGTCACGCCATCAACAGACTTATAATCGCCGAATGTACTTTTGTAATAAATCCGTAAATCTTTAACTTCTAACATATATTCCATATCCCGTTATGTCACTCTCCTGTAACCTTCTTAAGCCTTGGATTGAAGATTTCATCTAGCCCAGCGTTAATAAGATTTATGCTTGAAAATATGAGAATGAGGAGAACTATTGGTGGAAAAACGATATGGTAATACCCTGCTCCAATAGCTCCTCTGGTTAGGAACCAATTAATAAGTAGTCCCAAACTTATGTATTCCGAAGCACCTATTCCAATTACTCTTAGGCTTACTTCAAAGAAAATCGCTCCAATAATGAGACTTGAAAACCTAAACATAATGAACGGTGTAAGATTCGGTAGCAACTCTTTAAAAATAATTTCTATGTCGCTTTCTCCGGACACTATTGCTAAATCTACATAGGGCTTATTCTTCAAACTTAAGACTTGAGCTCTTAAGCTGCGAGCTGATCCCGGCCAAATGAATAAAGCAACTAAAAGCGATACTGCAAATATGTCTATACCTCTGACGTAAAGAACTATAGAAGCGAGTATGACCCAAGTTGGCAGTATAAGCATAGAATTTGTAACAGAATTCATAATGGTATCGAACAATCCACCTTTATATCCTGAGGAGAAGGCTACTAAAGTAGCTATTAAAGTGGAAAGAAGAGCTCCAAGAAATCCAACTAAGAGCGAGTTCTTTAAACCCATTAACACTAAAATGAAATAGTCTCTTCCGTAATGATCCGTGCCAAGAAGATGCTCCATAGACGGTGAAAGGAACTTTTCAAATGTTCCTGGCGCGAGTGGATCCATATCACCTAAAACACATCGGGTAATAATTGGTTCAAGAAAACTTATAATTATCAACGACAATAATATTCCCAATCCAATTTTTAACTTATAGGATTTTAAAATTAAAGAGATTTTCTCTAACTCCTTTACAGAGAGAGACTTTCCTCTTAACTTTACTAACATCTATTTCTTTCCCACCTCTTCATGAAGGACTCTTGGATCTATTAATGGGTAAAGAAGATCTATCATTAAGTTTGCCGTTAAAACCGAGGTCATTGTTAACAGAGTTATTCCTTGAATCACGTTATAATCGCGAAATGCTATTGCCTGTGAAAAAAGTGAGCCAATGCCGGGATAGTTAAAAACCCATTCGACCAAAAAGGATCCGGTTACTATTCCACCTAATGAAAGCATTAGCCCTGTTGTTTGAGGAAGCAAAAGATTCCTCAATATGTACCTAATCAATATTCTACTCTTCCTTAAGCCTTTTGCCTGAGCCAATAAAAGGTAATCTTCTCCTAAGATATTGATAGTCAAGGCTCTCGTTGACAATATCCATCCGCAAACACTAACCAGTATTATCGAGAGCGCTGGAAGAAAAGCATGGTAAGCCGCACTTAATATGAATTTTAAATCCAGCAAATTGAGTTCAACTGTTGGAGAATAGCCACCTCTTGGTGGAAAAATTGGTATTACATACGCCAGTAATAAAAGTAATGCTATTGCAAGTATGTAGGAAGGTATTTGGGAAAGGACTAGCATAAGGGAAAACAAGAGGTCGCTAATCTTCGTCTCACGTTTTAATCCTACTAGCGTTCCTATAATTATACCTATGATCCAAGCTACTATGGTTGTTGTTCCCAAGAGAACTATAGACCAAGGTAACCTTTGACGAATAAGAACCTCGACTGGTGTTGGAAATGCTATGAAGGAAGGACCCAAACTTGCTCCTTCAAATGATCTTTGAAAGAACTTCACATATTGTGTAAATATGTCGTCTTTTATCCCATATGCTTCTACAAACCATTCTATGACTTCGTCCGAAAATGGAGTCCCTCCATAACTTCTTTCAATCGTTTCCTGAAAGATCCTTATAGGATTTCCGGGTATAAGCCTGAGAAGAAAGAAAATAACTGTGAAGGATACGTAGAGTGTAATCGCATAATAGAGTATCTGTCTAATGAGGAAAGCTGCATATCTTTTGGCACGCATCACTATTCTCTTTTAGTAAGGGGAAATTTAAATGTTTACTTGCGCATTATAAATTATTTTTATAATCTCAGTTTAATCAGAAAATTGATTTTAGAGTTTAGATTATTAAAGCGTAAAGTTTAAATAGAGATTTAATAGAGATTTTAGAGCGTGCGCGCGGTGATAAGTATGATAGGCACGCGAATTTCTATTTGCCTTCTCCTACTCTGTCTACTATGTCTATCTCTATACCCGTTAATGTCGCCTGCGAATGCAACACTTGAACTTCCTGTCCCTAGAAAAGAAACTCTAGTTGTGGAAACCGATGTGACTCCAACGGTTTTCGATAAGGCTAATCCGTTTGTACCTGGAGGTACGCAATGGGGCTCGGGATGGCATCAAATAGCCTATGAATGGGATTGGTATATAAACCGTGTGACGGGTGAGATCATATATTGGAGGATAACTGGATGGGAATACTATGATAATTGTACAAGATTTGTGATCCATATTAGGAATGGTGTAAAGTGGAATGATGGGGAGCCCTATACGGCCGATGATATAATATTCAGCATAAACCTGAAAAAACAGGTTAGCCCAAAAGGCATCATAGGCACATATGTAAAGTCAGTCAGATCTCTAGATAAGCTTACTGTTGAAATTAACCTCACCTCTCCCTATCCAAGATTTCATGAAGTATTTTTAGAGAGTGGCCCGGAGGGTCACTGGATAGTTGCAAAGCACGTTTGGGAGGGTAAAGATTGGAAAACCTTTGCAAATTGGCCGCCAACAGAGACAGGCCCTTATAAATTATGGAAAGTTTACCCCGACTTAAACATGTTTGTATGGGAGCGTAACGAGGAATATTGGGCTAAGACTGTGCATGGAAAGTTCCCAGGTCCAAAATATGTTGTGTTTCGTCGTGCACCACCTGCAGATATAGATCTAGCCGATTTTGTGAAGGGTTATGTTGACGCTCCTCATCCATTTGTATTTACATACGACCTAGTAAAAGCAAGTAAAACTCTTGCAGATTTTGAAATAGTAGAAGCACCATTTGACGATCCTAATCCAATATATATTGCATGTAACACCCTTCGATATCCGTTAAGCTTGCCAGAAGTAAGATGGGCTGTTTCCTATCTGGTAAATAGGGAAAAAATTGCAGCAATCTATCCTCACTCACCTGCAAGTAGGCCATGTAAATATCTTCATCCTCAATCATGGAAAATCTTTGAAAAATACGCCTATCCTGATCTCTACCAGAAATATAAGTTCGAATATGATCCTGAAAAAGCCCGAGCGATATTTGAAAGTCTAGGGTTTAAGAAAGGAACAGATGGCATATGGGTTACTCCTAACGGTACCCGACTCTCCTGGACTATTATTGCTTTACCGCCACCTCAGCCAGTTACCGCAGCACTTGAACAATTAACTAGTGAGTTGAAGAAATTTGGGATTGACGCACGTCTACAGTATGTGGATTCTGCCACTAGAGCTCAAATATTCCAACAGGGGGACTGGGATATATCAGAAGGTGCTGCTATATTTAACAAGGCATGGAAATCTGGAGACCTATATTGGAGCCTAGTAACCAGAACTAGCGCTTACTGGAAACCTCCGGGTAAGCCGCATCCAGGTGATAATCCAGGGAGATGGTTGGCCCCACCTGAGTTTGACAAAATTGTAGAAAAACTTGCTTACATGAAACCAGATGACCCTGAAGCACAACCGCTTTACAAACGAGCTGTAGAAATACTACTGCAAGAGCTTCCTTCCATACCGGTTGTTGAAGGAACCTTCCATCAAATCTTCTCCAGTAAATATTGGAAAGGCTGGCCTTCTGAGAAGAATATGTATGCAGTACCTTTCGTGTGGTGGCGCACCTTCATATTCACATTGTTTGAGCTCACTCCTGCCCCTGCTCCTCGCATAAACTATCTAAGCATATGGATTTTAGGGAATGTAGAAACCTTCGTAGGTGTTGATGGCAAGTCATACGGCCCGTTTAGTAAGGGAGAATTTGTAAGTATTCCGGAAGAAAATGCGAAAGGTCTTATGGATAAAGGTCTGGCTTCTCTCGTCCCGCCCGGTCTTTCTGAGATGGCGGAAGCTCTTCGAAGCGTGGAAAAAAGTTTGACCGAAACTGCTAATGCAATTAAAGATAGTATCGGCGGTGTTTACACACTAGTATACTTAAGTGTAGGCATTAGCATGGTAACGCTTGTATTGCTCCTAGTAACTTTAATAACTTTAAGGAGAAGCCGGCGTACATAAAAGAAGCCCTTTTTTCTTTTTTTAGCTAAAAAAAGGAACTGATGACAAAAAGTAAAATTTGTTAATTGAAATGAAAAATGTTGGAGAGAAGAATGCTCCGAATTATAGATGCTCATAATCATTCGACATTTTCTGATGGTTTACTTACGCCAGAACAGATAATTAAGAAAGCTATTGCAAAGGGATATATCGTAGGCATTGCCGACCACCTTTCGAGATTCCACAAGATAAAAACTGATGTCGATCTTAAACGTTATATTTTGTATCTTAACAATTTTTCATGTTATAAATCCGGAGAACTGGATTTGGGTCAGGAAACAATTTTTTCCAATGAACTCCTCGACAAACTCGATTACATCATCGGAGGTGTACACAATTTATTCTGGGAGGGCAAATGGCAAAATCTCTGGCTTATGAAAAACAAGATAGAAAGACCAGGTGAGTTTATGAGTCTATATAAAGAAGTGACATTAAAAGCGATCGAAAATCCCATCATCCCTTTCCATATTTTGGCCCATCCCTTGAAACTCCCACCGTACTTGATGAATAATTTTAATGAAGAAGAAATTATTCCAGAAGAATGGATTGAAGAAATTCTTGAAGAAATGAAGAGGCACAATATTGCTATAGAGATAAATAATTCTGAAAGGGTACCATCAGAAAGATTTATTCGAAGGGCACTAGAGATGGGGGTAAAGGTTTCACTGGGAAGTGATGGGCATAGTGAGAATGGAAATTGCAATTTAAATTGGTGTCTTGAAATTGTAAAGAAATTGGATATAAGAGAAGATGATTTATTTCGACCAAAAAGAGAGGTTGAAATTCCTGAACTTTAATCTGTGTTTGAATAGGGCATCTCTGATAATTCTAACCTTGTGTTTTTCGGAAGCCTGTGCGCACCCGCTTACCAATCCACATTATAGATCCTTTTCTTCTCTTCATCTCTATAAAGATGCTTTAAGAAATTCTTCGGGTCTGTATCATTTGTACATGAAGTAGAGAAACTTCAAAATATGGAATATCGGGCCATTTACTCCGAAAAATTTAAATTGTAAAATAATACATACGGCAATCAATGTTAAGTATAGAAGAACTCTTAAGCTTTAAGGATAAGGACACAGTTTTCTCAAATATTCTTACAGCAGACGGTGTTGACTTAGGAATAAGGAGAATCTATGCTGGCGAATGGTTTCTGCTCGATCCGGCTCTTGAAATTTCAGATTTCAAATTAAATAACAACAAGATAGACTTTGCCAACAAGGATAAAATCTGGAAGCTCAACAGAGTACGTGCTTCCGCATCTTCTGAAAGCGTCAATATTACTTCTCTGACTTCCTCAACATACAGCTCGATAGTTTTTGATTTCAAGGTAGAGAGTACCCTAGAGACTATGGTTGATATTTTGTTCAAGACCGTAGTTTCAGATCCTGTAAAAAGGTGGAAACCTGAGGTAAGAGACAGATTTATAAGTAAGGCTAGAATAATTTGTAAAAAAGATAAAAATCCTATTTTGTTCAGTTATAATAACTCACATTTCTTGATGATTAAGGTTTTTCCCGAAGGAATCGATACAATTATAAGGCAGAATCAGGCCAACATATTCGAAATATGGTTTCTTTTAAAAGGAAGGACAATTCCAAAGGGAAATCTCCACTTTAAAGTAATATATTCTTTCTATGAAAGCGATAATTGTTTAGAAGAAGACGGAGAGTGGAATATTGCTGAGAAACTAGTTAGGGTACCGAATATTTCTTCAAAAGACAAGGAATTAAGGAGGCTCTATTATTTTGCTTGGGCTTCTTTCTTCAATAACAGAGTAACCTTAAAGAACCACGAGGCACTACGTTACAGCTTTACAATGCCATCCAAAGTTAGCTATAGACATCAGTGGCTCTGGGATTCCGCATTTCATTCGATAATCTTATCAAACTATGATACAAAGTTAGCAAAAGAAGAGCTGATGAACTTGTTCTTAAACCAAAAAGATGATGGAAGAATACCACATGAAATATTCTTAACAAAAGAATTGTGCAGCAGTGTTTGGGGTGTTGATGATTATTCTCCATGGACTACCCAGCCTCCAGTCATATCTGTCGCAGTGGATAGAATAATGAGTAGGGAAAAGGATAATGATTTTATGAAAATTGCCTTAAACAGTTTAATTAAGTATGATGAATGGTTTAGAAAGTACAGGGATGAGGATAAAGATGAAGTTGTTGCTTATCATGATCCCCTTGAAAGTGGTTGGGATAATAGCAAGAGATGGGATTTGTATGTCAAGAAAGAAAAGAGGTATATTTCCGAAGGAATGCTCCCAATAGAAGCTATTGATCTTAATTCTTTAGTTTATTTTCAGAGGAGGATTATAAGTAATTTAGCAAAACTATTAGGCGAAAGGAGAATTTTCGAGAATTATAATAAATTATCGTCTCATCTGAGGGAGAGAATAATCAACCTTATGTGGGACGACTCTTCAAAATTTTTCTTTGACATAGAAGACGGGACGCATAAAAAAATAATGATTAAAACCCCAGCAGCTTTTCTTACACTGTTCGCCAATGTTGCAACCAAGGATCAGGCGAATTACTTAGTTGAGCATTTAGTTAACGAAAAAGAGTTTAAAAGAAAATTGCCTTTGCCGACTTTATCTGCAGATGACCCAGACTACAATCCTAGAAACTTTTGGAGGGGACCTACTTGGATAAACTTAGTCTGGTTTACCTACAAAGGTCTTTTGAACTATGGTTTTAAAGATATTGCCCAAGATATTGCAAACTCGGTCATTGAAGTAATGGCTAAAAACACTACATGCAACGAATATTATGATAGTGAAACTGGTGAACCATTAGGTGCCAAGTACTTTAGTTGGTCGGCTCTGATTACTGATATAATCCTAAGTGAGGAGAAAGCATAGCGCGCGCGCTATTCTCAGGACAGGCTTTACGAGTTTATGCTTGATGCGGCTAAGCTGCTTAGAGACCAGGTGAAGCGGTTTAACGCCAGTAAGATTTATGTGAACTCCGCCGGTGGTAGAAAGGACGCGCTGATAGCGTTTTCAACGCTCAGCCAGTTCCTACCTGTCTCAGGAATATTCCACATCATGATGCCCGACGTTAAGACGTTTAACGTGCAGCTGGAGAGGATTAAACACGAGATCGAGGAGCTTGGCAGGACGGAGGACAAGAGATCCTACTACTTGAGCAAGAAGGATTTGTTCAACCCCTTGATGTATCCTCATCCAAGCACTTACTCCGTAGTAAAGATCCCGGTAGTTCCGTTCTCGCCGGAGGTTCGCGCGCGGTGCTCAAAACCAGTATCTTTATAGAGTTTCGTTCCCCGGCTTTTAAAGAAAGAACGCTTAATGATATGAGCCTTATTAACAGGAGAATTCCTACTTAACAACATGCCGCAGTTTTTCACACCTTCTCTTCATGCTGTAATGTTGGAAAAAATATTCCCAATTCCTGCTAGACATATCTGCGACGCCTGAGAGACTATAATCCACATAATTCTTTACCGCATAATATACATTAATATCCCCAAAATATTTGTCAAACTCATTTTCGGATTCCAAAAGAAGATCAAGGAAATCTTTGTAGGCCTTTATAAATTCTCTTATTTTCTTCACCAAATCAATTGAGAAACATTTCCTTAATGCTGGATGAGAGAAATCAAAATCATAGGGCTTAAGCATTGTAAATCCTATCTAATCAATAATCCTTTTTGGATAAGCTCGTTCATCAGCTTCTCCGCCGCGTCGTAAACCATCTTCTCGTTAACAGCACCAGTGCAAACAAGTTTACCAGAAGCAAATAATAATATAACTACATCTGGATCATGCATTCTATATATTAAACCTGGAAACTGTTCAGGTTCGTACATTGTTCTTTCTAGTGCGGTGACTGCGTGTTCGAGGTCTATTTTTCCGGGTAGTGTTGCTGATGCTACGATGTTTTGGACTGTGATTTGTGGTTTTGTTTTTCCTGTTAGTATTTTTTTGCTTCGGAGTTCTCTTACGATTTTGTGGACTGCTTCGTGTGCTTGTTTTTCGCTTTTTGCTCCGGTGGAGACCATTTTTCCTGAGCTGAAGATTAGTGTTGCTGTTTTTGGTTTTTCGAGTCTGAATACTAGGCCTGGGAACTGGTCGGGTTTATATTCTACGTTTTCGAAGGTTTTGACGATTTGGTTTAGGTCTATTTTTTGGTCTAGGATTACTGATGCTACTACGTTTTGGATTTCTACTATTGGTTTTTCGGGTGGTTTTTCTGCTTGTGTTTGCATTTTCCCCTCTTTATAAAGGGGGTGGTTGTGTATTTAAATATTGGTTTCCTTATGTTTTTTGTTTTTTCTGCTGGTTTTTCGGGGTGTTTTTCTGGGTTTAAACGCTTGTTTTTATGGTTGTAAACCTGTATGGGTTTCCATCTTTTTTCAAAACGGGGTTTCGGCCTCGGGCTTGAATGGTGTTAACGGTTTTTCGGGTGGCGGGTTCAGACTGCTTGTAAGCCTGTTCTTGTTTAAACTTCCGTGCGTTTTTTTTTAAAAAAAGAGAGTGGGGGTGTTGCGGGTTTTACGGTTGGAACATTGTTTGCATCTTTGGGAATACTACTGTCCCCATGTTGATGAGTGCTGCGGGTAGCCATAGGGCGCCGAAGCCCAGGATCCATCCTGCTACTATGGGCATGGCGTATTCTTCATACCTTTTTATTCCGATGGTTCTTATTACGAGGAACTTTATTACTAGCGCTATCAGGGAGGTCAGCCACATGTAGTTGGCTATCGTCATGGAGACGTAGAGCGCTGGGACGTTTATGAACCAGAAGAACGGTATTTTTGTCTTCAGGATGTATAGTGCTAGTGCTAGAGCTATGCCGAACCCGTAGCATATTTCTAGGGAGTACTCTACTGTAAGCTCTGGGGGGCCGGCCCACCTGCCCCTGTGGTAGTAGCCTGCAGCCATCCAGGGCCACCAGGTGTATAGCCGGTCGCCCAGCTGGTTCATTCCGCCCTGCGTGTGGAGGAAGAAATAGGTGTCCAGCGGCGTGTAGACGAAGAGCACCATGATCAGCCCTATTACGAGTGCGATGAGGAAGTCTTTCATCCTCATTCTCAGCTCGTAGGCGAGCTTGTACAGGGTTATCTGGTGTCCGGAGGACAGGGGGCTGAAGGATATTTTCCAGTTGCCGATGTTCGCGATGTTCCTGGCTATTGTGAACCAGGCTGGGTCAGTCATGGGCGTGTCCCAAGTTACGGCGGTGGGCGCTGGCCATCCTCTTAGGGCTGACCCTGCTATGTAAGTCGGGTCCCAGACGGCGGGGCCGTTGCCCCAGGCTGTGCCGACGTGCCAGAATACTTCGGCGAACACTCTTGCGTAGAATATGTTGAAGAGTAGAGCCCAGAGGGGTACGAGCAACGCGATCAACGGGTCTGCCCCCTCGACGAGCATTAACGCGTACCATCCGAACGCGCCTATTAGTAGAAGTGTTGGAATAGTCCTGAGGGAGAGTCCTCTCTCTTCTCCTCCCTTCCATAGGGATTTGAAGACGCTTGCAAACCTTTTCCTCTGAGCGTAGAGGCACCATATTGCTATTCCGAGGGCCACGCCTGTTGAGCCCACGTAGTTGTACGGGAAGGGCATCCATACTCCCGGGTATGATTCCCATGGCCAGACGAACTCCATGCCGCTCTGGTATGCGACAATACCCATGCTAACGCCTATTCCCTGGTACAGTACTCCGAACACTATCCATCCGAGTATCAGTGTTATGAGGACATCGTTAGGCATGACTAGTCCCACGGCTATCTGGGGTATGAAGAATATTGCTGACGCGTATATCCCTGGCCAGAGCGCGGCGAGGAAAGGCAGGTCTATCTTCTGCTCGCCCCACCATGCGGACGTTGGGAACTCAGGCCAGAGCTCGGCTATCAGGACTTGAGCTGAGCTGACCAAGCCTATTATGAACATGCCCCAGAATATTTTTGTGGTTGCAAGCTTGAAGTTGAAGATCCTAGGCTTGTTCGTAGCGGGGTCAACCTCGCCGCTTTCCTTGAACAAGTGGAGCGAGGGCACTGCCAGTGGGAAAACTAGTCTCTCATCCTCTATCCAAACCTTGCCGAAGGTGAAGGTTACGAATACGCTTATGAAAGCGTAGAAAATGTAAATCAGGTTCCAGTATATTAAGGCGCTAGTAATATTGCTCCATGGAATGTCTTGACCCGGAGCCCTGCCGTTCAATATGAGCGAGGCGATTTCGAAGCGTATCGGCTCAGGGGCAATTATGACGGGAGGGACAGCCTTGCTCCAGTATTCTTTTAAATCATCTATCGAGAAGGCGATGTAGTCGCTTAGAGCACCGTAGTTGAAGTAATGCACCGGCTCGTTCGCGGGAGCATGCACCACCAGGTAGGTCAAATATCCTGAGATGAACGTCAATACTGAGAACATGAAAGCGTATTCTTGGGCTGTCAGCCTCAGCCTCGGGTTAGCGCGTCCTAAAAGCTCCATCACCAACACTATGTATATCATCGGTAGTACGAAGAAGCTGAAGGTGTTGATTTTATTAGTGTACATGCCTGTTAAAACCGATGTGAAGGAGAAGAATACTGCTAAAGGCAGGGTGAGCGCGAGAGATTTTATGGTTAACCCCTTTTCCAGTTTAACCTCTATCGCCATAAGATTTTCATCCCCATGTATATTGAGCATGCCGCATATTTAAATATTGGTTTCTGGCCTTTTTAAACGGTTATTTATCCTTTTTTCAAGGATATGGTTTGAGTTTGGATGGTGTATGGGGTTGGAGTGGTTTGTATTCTGTATGCGGTATGGGTGGGGGCTGTGTGTTCTTGTAAGTCTGTTATTGTCGTCTTGAGGAGTGTGAAATGGGAGATTTTCTCGTGCTGAATGGACCCGAATTTGTGCTTTTAGGGTTGAACGGTTTCTGAATGTCTTTTTCAACGGTTTTCTTAATGGTCTCGCGCGCTATTTAAGGCAAAGAATGGCGAAAAAGTATTCGTGCTCTTGAATCATGGTTACATTGATAGGAGTACTGTTCTCTTGTCTATCAGCGAAGCCATCATAATGTTTGCGTCGACTACTAACAATTATTATGCTCCGTGCTTCTTAGCGATTCCGTGCTTATTTTCTTCTCGCCGAGCTTCAGGGCCTTGCTTTCTGTAAGCCTTGACTTCTCCAGGAGGGTGAGCAAGAGTCTTGTCCTTGATTCCTCAACCAGCTCTTCTAAAACTTTTTTGAATTCCTGGGTAAGCTCCTTTGGAACCTCTATTCTGATTACGAGCTCCTCCACGCTTAAAAAACGTGGAAGAACTTGATAAGCGTTTACTGGGGAGGATTGGAGGCTTATTCGGTTACTCCTCGGCTGTCTTTTTCCTTTCGCCAGTCTTAGTGTGCACGCTTTAACTGTAGTGTTGCTTATGTGTCTGCTTGGATGTGTGTTTTCGTCTCTTGTTTACGGTTTTTAACGCGTGCCGGGAGGGTGTTGATCAGGGTGTTGTTGAGCGTTAAGTTTATAAATTCGGATGTAAAAGATAATCTTTGTGAACCGATTTATCGACAGGGAACGGGAATTGGAATTTCTAGAGGAAAAGTTCAATAGTGATGAGAGGCAGCTGATAGTCATATATGGGAGAAGGAGACTGGGGAAGACGGAGCTGATTAAGCAATTCTGTAAAGATAAAGACCATATCTATTTTCTTGCAGATAGAAGGGGCAGTTTATTGAACGCGGAGAGGTTTGCAAACATAGCTGCTGAATTTTTTGGCGACGTGCCGCCGAAAGTGAGGAATTTCGACGATGTTTTTACATATATTGCAATTAGGTTGAATAAGAGGAAAATTGTAACTGTTATTGATGAATTCTCATACTTGGTTGAAAAAGATGATTCGATTCCCTCCGTCTTCCAGCTGATTTGGGACGAGGTTCTTAAGGATAAGAATATAATGTTGATCCTTTGCGGTTCTCTCGTTTCAATGATGGAGAGTATATTATCCTACAGGTCTCCTTTATATGGTAGGAGAACGGGACAGTGGAAACTATCTCCCTTAAGATTTAATCAGGCTAAACAGTTTTTCCCCAATTATTCGACGGAACAGAGAGTGGTGGCTTACTCGATTCTTGGTGGAATACCTTTCTACCTTAATACGTTTGACGATAGGAAAGACATTTACGTAAACATAGAGGAGAAAATCTTGACTAAAGGGGAGGTTCTATATGAAGAAGTTGAATTCTTACTGAGGGAGGAGTTGAGAGACTATTCGTCTTATCTTTCTATACTTGAGGCAATAGCGAGAGGAAACAGTAGATTGAGTGAAATCGCGAATTTCTCTAAAATACAAGCAAAAGATTTACCGAAATACTTGAATGTTCTCATAAGATTAGATATTGTGGAGAAAGTTCATCCGATTACAGAGAAAAGGGCGACGAAAAAGACGATCTACAAAATAAAAGATAACTTTTTCGATTTTTACTTCCGATTCGTCTACCCGTATAAGAGTGATTTAGAACTCGGAAATGTTAAGAAGGTTATGGGCATTATTAAAAAAGATTTTAACACGTTTATCGGGAAAAAATTTGAAGATGTTTCACGAGGTTTTTTATACGAGTTAAGTCTGAAAGGTTTGACGCCTTTTAAGCTTTTAAATATTGGTACTTGGTGGGAGAAGGATGAGGAAATAGACATAGTGGCGTTTGACAGAGAGGGAAAGAGAATTCTATTCTGCGAAGCAAAATGGCAGGATCTAGATGAAAGTGAAGCGGAAAGGATATTGGAGAGACTGAAGAAGAAGGCTAGTGTAGTAAAATGGTTTAATGTGAAAAGAAAGGAGTATTTTTGCTTAATTGGTAAAAGGCTAAAGGACAAGAAGGATTTGCGAGAAAAAGGCTATCTTGTCTTTGACTTGGAGGATTTCGAAAAAATTGGTTTTTAAACTTCTTCCCTTAAAATGTTGATCAGATGAATCTAAATTGGTGTGCTTGTTGGATTATTGTCTGAGCCGGAGGAAAAGCGCGCACTTCGCCATTCTTTCTCCTAAATGCTCCAAAGCCAGTTCGATAGCCTTTTTCACGTTTCTTATAGCCTCCTCCTCAGTTGCACTCTGCGATATCGCATGGGGAATCTCGAGGCACTGAGCCACATATAGACCTGTTTCATCATCTCTTTCAACAGCAACGGTAAAGGTCCTCATACGAAAAAGTAAGGCTGAGAAACATTGTTAAGCTTTAGGATTTGGTTTTGCGAACGCTTTCTGGCCTTTTAAACGGTTTTCTCCTTTTTTAAGGATATGGTCTGGTTTAAGGAAATGAATAGGATTGGAGAGGTTTAAGCGCGTGCTCTGTCTTGCGGGTTTCTCGGGAGGCCTTTTTTAGCCGTCTCAGCCAAACCTGCGGGTCGCCTGCCTTCTTGGGTTGCGGCTTCTAGATATGGGTATGGTGGGACTGGGATTAGGGGCTTCGTATTTTGAACGTGGATGTTGCTTTAAAGGCTGGTCGGCTTGTGACTACTCCTACTACTTTATACTCTCCGGGGATGGCTGCTGGTGTCTTCCAGGTTTCTGTATAGACTCTCTTCTCATGGGGTTTTAAGAGTAGGGAGCTCAGAACCATGGCGAACATCTTGTCTTTGGACCAGCGCCAAACCTCCTCGTCGTTCTTCAAAACTATGAAATCGTAGCGTTGGGCTGATGTAAAAACGAGTTCTATAGGCTTAGTCTCCTTATTCCAGATTTTCAGTGTCATCTGCACCGGTTCATAAAGCGTATACTCGTCTTTATCCGTTTGAACCTCAACGATGATTCTCCTTTCCATCTTGCTCACAACCTCCTGTCTAGCAATCGAAGCGAAAAAAGGAGAAAGGTTGTCTCTAAGGTGAAAGTGAAGGTGTTGCAGCTACGGCAGCGTAGGCGTTAACCCGCCCATACCCGTAAGTTGAATCATATCCTGATCGACCTAGGTCTACCGCCGTACTCTGCAATATGCCTCTAACATCACTTGGTTTTAAGCTGGGGTTCTTGCTTAGAATAAGCGCCACGGTTCCGGTTACGTGTGGGCAAGCCATTGATGTGCCGCTTAACGTTCCGTAGGTGCTTCCCTTGTACGTGGAGTAGACGTTAACTCCTGGAGCGGTTAACTCTAGTTCCGGGCCTCTACTACTCCAATCAGCCACGTTATCGTTCTCGTCGGTTGCGCCCACAGCTATCACTGAGCTGTACTTTGCTGGATAGTTTACCGTGTTTTCACCCGGCCCATCGTTTCCTCCAGCAGCTACCAGCACAATGCCTGCATTATACGCTTTGTCGCATTCGTCGTGAAGTGCCTGAGAGTCTGAGGTTGAGCCGAAGCTCATGGAGATTACCTGCATTCCATTGGTTATGCTCCACTCGATGCCAGCTATGACGTCGCTGACCCATCCAGAACCCTGCTTATTCAGCACCTTGACCGCGTACAACTCAGCCTCCGGCGCCACGCCGACAACTCCTATGCTGTTGTCCAGCGCAGCCACGATCCCAGCCACATGGGTGCCGTGACCGTTATCATCGTTGTAGCTTCTAGTGCCCTTGACGAAGGTTGCACCGCCCATGACCGTCAAGTCTGGATGCTTCGTGTCTATTCCTGTGTCCAATATGGCCACCTTTACGCTTGCACCCTTGTAACCGACGTTCCAAACTTCAGGCGCTTCTATCTTAGCAACACCCCAAGGAGTATTTTGGGCTGGTTGGGGCGGGGGTGTGGGTTTAGCCAAGGGTATGGCGCGGACTTCATGGTCTAGCTCTATGTAGGCAATCTCAGGGTTCTTCCGTAGGGCATCTATGGCGGGTGGTGGTAATGAAGCGGCTATGGCTGGAATGTACCTGTAAACGTATTTTACCTCGCCTCCATGGGATCTTATGAGCTGTGGATTCGGCTCTTGCTTAAAACCCACTATAACTGCGACCTTATTAGATGGGGTTGCTCCTGCAACGAAGGGTGTGATGCTGAGAATGAAGATAGAAGCCAAGAACAGGGCGAAACCCTTCTTAATGTTTAACATGGCTTTATTTTGAATACCGTGCTTAAAAAGCTTCCGGTTAAGTCTGCACTATTGAAACATAGTTTAGCGCGCGCGCGCGCTAAAATGATGACTTTAAATTTACGGAGAACGATGTAGGGTTTACCACGCGCGGCAAGCTTTGCTCCAGCCTTATTCAGCTGCTTGTTATAGTTAAGACGATTGGGCGATAATAAGTATTCTCAGGGGGTTCTGAGGCTAAGAGTATTGTTGATAGGCTGCTGGAGAAGGGTTCTGCACGACTACGATAACTCGCTTCGAGCTTTTCTCCAGGATGTATCACAGGGGGCTTGTTAAGGAGGGAAGGGTTCTCAGGAGGCTGGTCAAGGGCTTGAATCTCTTGACGTTTGGCGAGAATTCTCGGAGAAGGCTGCTGAAATCATGGGATGCTCCTTAGGGCTGGTAGGCCTGTTAACGTTATTAATGTTTTGATCGTCGGCATCGCTGTGGCTAATGGTGTTGAGGAGATTGTGACTACGGATAGGGATTTCAAGACTGTTGAAGAGGTTTATGGCCATCTTAAAGTCGTACTATTAACTAGAAGCTAAAGATAATGGTTCTCAGAGATATGGCGCTCGAGATTTAAAGTGTTGTTAGAGACAATGGGTGGGAGGTAACGAAGGAAAAAATATCCGCTGGTGCGAAGATCCCGAGTGGAATCTCGATAAGGAGGAAAGTTCTAGTGTGCGTCTATGTTTTTAAATCGTTGCAATCAATCAGTTTTGCTTTCTTGCTTTCAAGTTTACCTTTTTCTTGCAGAATAATGTATTTTTCAGCGTTTTTAAAATGGTATAGCTTTTCTTCTATTGCCTCTAGTTCTTTTTGATTTATCTTCTTCCACTTTACTTCTCCAACCACTTTTATTCTATTAAACTCTGTTAATGCAATGTCTACTTCTGGTTTTTCCACTTTCACCATCTTTAGCCCAAGCTTCTTTGATAAAAGGGAGGCAAAAAAGCTCTCCACGTGGAAGGGTATTTTTTCATCAATAACCTTTCTTATAAATTTTTCCGGAACCTCAACCTCACTGTATGCGTACTTTTCTTCCAGGTAATAGTGGAGATCAAGAAGTGGAGAAATATGAAAATACTTAAACTTTCTTGAGCCAAAAACTTCAACCTTATCTATCAATCCAATGTCTCTTAAAACTTCAAGGTATCTTTGTATGAGTCCAGGGTTGTCCTTTGGAATAAGCTTTCTTGAAAATAAGTAGCTCGAGATTTCAGTAGATGTATTTTTTCCATCTGATATCGCTTTTAAAATTCCTTCGTACACTAATGATAGCCTTCTTTCTTCTTCGCTGAATATTTCCCCTATTAATGCTTTTATGCTTCCTTTCTGTTCTAATAAAAATGTTGCAAGAAAATCTCTAGCATTTTTATTTTCTTCAAACTTTGGTACGAGCCAGGGTTCTCTAAGATATACTGCTGCCTCAATCAGCTCCTTCCCATTCAGCAACCCCTTTAACGAATTAATGATGTCTTTTTCGTCAACCAGATTGAATTTGAATTCTGAAAACAATCCTAAAAGTGGAGAACTTCTGTTCAACATTTTTCTAGAATAAGAGAGGGTGGAAGAAATTGCTATGAGCTTTCCCTTGACGCCAAGTGAATGCAGGAAATCAAAGAAGCTCTCCGGTAGTCTATGAAATTCATCTATTACGATCGTCTTATTTCCAATCTCCCTTTTAAAAACCTCTAAGAAAGCTTCCAAGGAAAGTTCATTTCCATCTTTATCCAGAAGTTTGTTGTCCCTCCTTGCAAAGAAGTACTCGTGCCACTCTAAAAAGTTCTTAACAAAGTAAGTCTTCCCAGTTTTTCTTCTTCCAAATATGAGAATCCAAGGTCCTAGCTTTTTTATACGTTCGAGTTCTTGCGTTCTTCTTATTACTATGTTCATGATCATAATGATAGTAAACATATTATTTAAACTTACTCAGCATAGCTTGTACGGTTTTATTTGTCTTTTAACCGGTTTGATCGGTGGGTTTTTCTGCTTCCATCCGATTCTTGCCTTCTTTATAATATTGTTTCCGCCTTTTTCAAACCATTTTTCTCCTTCAACGCGCGCTGGGGTTTGGGCTCAAGGCGGTCTGGTGTGTGCTCAGCCTTTTTTGATGCGTGGAAAGCATTGGGTTTTGACTTGTTTTTCGGCTTTTTGGATTTAGTTTTTGGGAGGATTTATATGTGCTTATTGTATGCGGAAATTGTAGACATGGTTTCTGAAACCTTGAGCATCAGAATAAGGAGGGACGTTAAAAAGAAGATGAGGAGGTTGAAGGATGTGGATTGGAGGAGTGAGATAAGAGTTTCATCGAGATGAAGATAAGGGAGAAGGAGGCGTTGAAGGCTCTGGACGCGATAGACAGGGTTCTTTCCGGGGTTGAGGCTTCGAAGGAGCCTGCTTAGTGTACGATCAGGGAGTTTAGGGAGAGATAGTTTTTGCAAGTTCTGGATTCAAGTGTTTTCGCAAGCATTCTTGTGAAGGATAAGGTAAGTTTTCGTTTCCACCGATAGTTTTTTCTTTTAGCCTCAAAGGGTGGTTGTAGTTGCTTGCTACACGCCTGGAGGAACTATGGTTAACCATAGGTATGTGTGGTTTTCCTTTGCCGGTGGTGCGCCTGCCACTATTAATAATGCTGTAATGCTAAGCTGTCTGGCGCCGCGTGCTATGTTAGTTGGTCTGGCGTTATAAGCGTGTCTTTCAAACCGTTCTTGCGTATGAATTCCTTTAGCTCCTTGTCTACTGTGAGTAGCTTGAGGTTGAAGTTGACTGAGGCTGCGTAGAGTATGTTGTCGATCATGTCTCTGTGGTCCTGTGTGTAGAGTCTTAGGGCTTCGCTGAGCACTTTGGAATCCTCCTCCATCTTCATGTACCTGCCGCCTTCAAGGATGCTTCTCAGTCCTGTGTTAAAGGCTTCATCGATTATTCCTCCCGTTATTCTAGCGGCCACCCAGAGTGATTCAAGTATGCTGAAGCGCGAGTAATGTATTTCCGCTTCGGCTTCCGCAAGCGTTCTTAGGCCCTTCGACACTTCTTTTCCCGTGTCGATCCCTAGGGATGGTAGTATGAAGGATGTGTCAAGGAGTATTCTTGGCTTGGTTTGCCTGTTCTTCAAAGCTTATCGCCTCTATTTCCTCAGGCTTTACTGAAGCAAACTTGTTCCCGTGGAGTGCCAGCTCTACGGGGTCGCGGAGTATTTCTAGTATGATGTGGTCTCCAGAGACCCTCAGCAGTATTTTGTCCCCCTCCTTCATGCCAAGGGTCTTGACTACGGTCTTAGGCAGGTAGATCGCATACCTCTTTCCGACTTTTGTCTTTACAGTTAGACTCACTTATTTCACCGGTTTGTCATTGTATAATCAAACTTAAAAGATTATCTCTGATTAATTCTGAAAAATCTGAAAAACCCGAGTGCTTTTACAGCGTACACAATACTGGTTTTACTATGGTTTTTCCGGCTTAGAATGGTTTTAACGTTTTCTGAATAACGGGTTCGCTTGCTTGCGCGCTGTTTGGAAGTTGCGTAATTTAAATACTGTTTTCTCGTGGCTTTGAGTGTGTCTTTGGCTTCGATAAAATGTAGTTTTGTAGTTATCAAAAATGATAACTTTAAATTTACGGAAAACGATGAAGTTCGTGAAGAGTAGCGATCTCGTCCGGGTGCTGCAGGATTCTAGGATTAGCGTTTTCTCTTTAGGCGACTTGGTGAGGGTGTTGAATAGGGATGAAGCTTATGTTAAGGTTTTGCTGAACAGGCTGGTGGAGAAGGGTCTTCTGGTTAGGGTTGAGAGGAATAAGTATTCTCTGCCGAACCAGAGTGTTTTCAGCGTGGCTTCTCTCCTTGTTTATCCGTCTTACGTTTCCTTTATTTCCGCATACTCTTACTATTCGCTGACTACGCGGATTCCTTCAACGGTTTTCGTCGTGTGCTTGAAGCAGAAGAAGGAGGTTCTGTACGGGGGCTTCCGGATTAGGTTTGTCAAGTTTTCTAGGGAAAGGTTCTTCGGATACTTGAGGGAGTATGTGGAGGGTAAGACGGTTTTTATTGTGGAGGTTGAGAAAGCGATTCTAGACAGTCTGTTGCTTCCGAAGTACTGTCCTGTGTCTGAAACCTTTTCCGTGTTGAGGGAGGCGAAGCTGGATCATGGGAAGCTTATGAGGTATGCTGTGAGGCTCGGCTCGAGAACGGTGGTGAAAAGACTAGGATACTTGCTAGAGCTTACCGGCGTAAATCTTTATGATTCTTTTAAAAATCTGATTGATAATAATTACGGGCTGTTGAATCCGCTTAAGCCTCCTGCTGGCGAGAGGAGTGGGAAATGGAGGATTATTGTTAACGAGGTGCTTGAGTGATGCTTAGCGCGCGCTGGTGCAGGTGATGAGGCTGGAGGAGATTCTTGCAGAGAAGGTTAGAGCAATTTTCTACCGTGGCAGGGCCAGCGACCTTTATGACTTATGGTTCCTGCTCAGGAAGGGGGTGAAAATGGATTTAAAGCTGGTCAACACTAAGCTAAGCTACTATAAGACTGTTTTCAGCTCGGAGGAGTTTAGAAGGAAGATCAGGGAGCTGGAGAACACATGGGTGGAGGAGCTGAAACCAGTAACAACCTTCGTTCCACGTTTTAAAACGGTTATCCGGGACGTGGAGGCGCGCGCGCGCTCACGCGTATAATTGGTTGGAACAAGCTAAGGTTTATATGTGGCGAGTAGGATGCTTAGTCAGTCGGATGAATACTGTTGACTTGAGCAAGCAGGAGTTTCGAGTTGAGGCTCGCAGGGTTCGAGTTGGACGCATAGTGGTTAGACGCAGGCCCAGGATTGGCCGCATAAGGCCTAGGGATTTAGCCGGGTATCTGAGTGAAATGAAAAGTGGGTGTAAGGGTTAAGATAAGGATAGTTTTGAAAAATGGCAAGTCTCTCGAGACAGTGGCGTTAGTGAATACAGGGTTTGAAGCACCCGTTGCTCAATTGCTCATACCGGTTAAGGCTGCTGAGCAGCTAGGCCTATGGCCGAATCTGCCTGATGAAGCAGTTGTTGAAATCTACGATACCGCGGGAGGGCCGACGAGGGTTTATAAGATACCGTCTTGGGCTGAAGTGAGTGTTTTAACTGAGGAGGGTGAAAGCAGGAGGGTTTTATCAGACATAGTCATATCTCACATCGAGGTTGAAGCCCTTATAAGCGATAAGCTGGCTGAGGATCTCATGCTGACGATAGAAAGGCCTGGAGAGGGACTGTGGAGGTTCAGGAGTGAGGATAAGGAGAGGAGGAGCGAGAAGCCGGAGTACTGGATGTAAACACTTATCGAACTGATTAATCGTTTTCAGCATCTAAGCATATGTTAAAAAGATGCGGATTGAAGGTGAAAAGACTAAGGGGTCTAAACATGCTGTTAGATACGTTTTAGCGCGCGCTATGCTGAGAAGACCACTATGGTCTATCCAAACCTTTTTTTTTTAAAAAAGTGCGCGCCGTTAATTTCGTAGGATGGTCTTCACGTTTCCATATAACTGAATACTAACGCTCCCAACGTTCCTTCAACTGTTAATTCACTTGCTACAGGATCTCCCTCGTACGTCCATATTATCACTTCTTTACTTGCCAAGTTCCTCAATAATTCGATTAGATCACTTGTGCTCTGCTTAACATAGAATGGGTTGATTTCCACTACCTCGTTTCTGGTGAGAAGAGGCACTCTATTCAGGATGTGATTGTTGAATATGAAATCGTATCCATCAAGGTCTACAACGTAAGAGTTTTCCATGATAGCAATGATATCTCCGAACCTTAAAACTTTCTTCTTACTCTTCAAGTCATCGAACACCTCTTCGGTTAGCTTTATCGGATAATAGCGCGCGCTATTCACGACGCCTCTTCTTTCCTTATAACCTACTGCTTCAGCTAATTCGCTCCACTGTGGATCTGAGTTCGCGGTTTCATTTCCACCTTGTTGCCTATGAAGATTTTGCATTTGCACTTTATAGTTAAGCCTTCTATAAACGGTGTTAAAGCCCACATTCTTAAATAGCTCTTGGGCAGCAGTGTTTTCAGGTTCTACAAAGGCGTAAGCATATGGAGTATCAAGCCAATCTAAGGCTTTCTCCAACAGCTTTCTACCTATACCTTTCCTCCTAAATTCCTTGCGGACAAGAAGGCCCCCAATCCACCCGCAATCATACATATACTTCATTGCATAGATGCTTCCGACGGTTTCCCGATCAGCCTTAGCCTCGAAAACTCTACAAGAGTCTATTTCGCTAAATAATCTGAAGAGTTGCGTATCCGCTAAGTAGGTAAAAGGTTCATCCTTATGAACGTTAAAAAGTTCTATTAATGAGGAAACATTATCACATTCGAATATGTCAACCTTCAAACTCTTCCCCTCTAATCTATCGTTTTAGCTACTATCAAATAAGCTTTTTATTTTTCCAGCTTACCATCTTGCTTTAGAAGGTTGATCAATTCACTGAAAGATAAAACACCTTTCACCATGCTCATTACCGGCGGGTCTTCTACTGAATGCATGACATAGATGGGCTTATTTTTTCGCATAAGCGCGCGCTGACGCTCTTTCCGACATAACCCCCGGGATTGACTACATAAACAATATCGGCTTGGTCAACCTTCTCCAAACAGCATAAAATGCCACGAGCATCCAAACCCTTGGACACCACAAACTCGATGCCTTCCCCTCCTAAGCATATTCTTTAACTCCCCGATTTGGCTTGAGAACTTTGAGAACTTGAAACTTCCACAGACATAGACCCTCTTCATTGACACGTGCCTCGGAATATCCGCCCATATGATGGCACAACATCTTCAGTAAACCTTCTAATTCCCTCAAGCGTTTTAGGATGTTGGATCATTTCCTTTATCACATAGAAAGGCAGGGTGGCTATGTGGACACCGAGTTCAGCAACCTCCCTGACCTGTCTAGCATTCCTAATGCTAGCAGCTATCACTTGTGTCTTAAAACCGTAGTTCCTGTAAATCGTCATTATGCTTCTCACAAGGTCTACTCCGCTGAGGATCCCGTTGTCTCGACTCATTGTAAAAAGTTGTCTCAGAATGCGGAGGATGATTGATGGCTTTGTTCATAGAAAGGGTCTTCATTGCGAATCCACAGCGGTTCGTGATGTTTTAGATTTTTATGGATTGAAGATAAGCGAGTATATGGCCTTCGGACTTGACTGCACTTTCGGATTTGAGTATTTCAGGAAAAAGATTCCATATCGCCCATTCTACATCAGCGGGAAAATATGCACGTTTCCAAATACGCTTCCAAAGTTTCTTGGAATTGGTGTTAAAAAGAGAACGGCCAGTAATGTCGATAAGGCTTGGAGCTGTGCAAAAGAGTTAATCAACAGAGGCATTCCCGTTCCAATGTTTGTCGACATGTATTACCTGGATTATATGCAAATATCAAAAGAACCATGGAACCATTTCGGAAATCATGTAATTGTTCTAGTGGGCTATGATGAAGAAAAAGGTGAAGCATATGTCGCAGATTCAACATTTGGAGGCATACAAACTATTACTCTTCAAAGTTTAGCACAAGCCAGAAACTCTAAATTTGAACCCTTCCCTCCGAAAAACATATCGTTCGAAATAAATGTTCCAAAAATGACAAAGCCGTTAAGTAAAGCTGTGGAGATGGCGATTAAAGAAACAGCCAAGAATATGATCTATCCTCCTAGAGAGAACTGCGGTATAAGCGGCATAAGGTTATTAGCAGAAGACATCGTTAACTGGCCGGAATTATCATCATCGACTGAGGAGCTAAAACTCGCCCTCTTTCTCCAATATATTGACTTAGAGATCGCTGGAACAGGTGGAGGAAATTTTAGAAAAATGTATTCAAGTTTCATTAAAGAATCTGCAAACCTTCTCTCCGACAGAAAATTAGAAATCATAAGCTATAAAATCGCGATACCAGCTGGACTGTGGTCTGAAATAGCAAATTTAATCCGAGAGGCAGGCCAAATAACTAAAATTAAAAGTGTTAATAAAACACTAACGAAAGCAAAAAATAAACTGCTAAAAATAGCAAAAATCGAGGAAAAAACTTTGTTAAAATGCTTTGATAGGAGTATTGTAAAAGTAGGTGTGAAAGTGTTTTTTGGCTCCGATAGGCTGGTTAAATATTTTTAACGGTAATTGCTCTTTTCTTGTTTTTGGCTTTATTCTTTGCAGGTTGGTGGGGCGCGCGTTGGGTATTAGGTTGCTGGTTCCTCCTTACTCATCGATATTTTAAAGCTATACGGTAACGTGGCTCAAATCTTTCGCTTTTTCTAAATGCTATGTATCCGATACCTAGTAGCTTTAAATATCGGCGTCATTGACTGAATGCATATGGTCAGTAGAATAGAAGTCGATGGGAAAATTATATATGTATGTGAGATTTGTGGGCTTGGTTACGAGGATGAGGAGACTGCAAAGGCTTGTCAGGAATACTGCTTAGCTCACAACGCCTGCTCTTTAGAAATAACTAGCAAAGCCGTGTACTTTCCAGAGCAGCGTTAAGATGATGCCTCCTACCCTTTCTGCAATATTAGGGTGCTGAATCTTTCCGCGCGCGAAATTCCTGAAATGCATACTCGTCGAAGATGGTACAATGAATAGTATGTTGGCGTGCACTATTATAAGTATCTTCGATCACGTATCTATGCATCATTCTGTGGCTGTTGAAGTAGCAGGGGATTTTTCCTATGTAGTTTTTCATCATCCATACCCGATTAACGCCGAGTATCGGCTTTCTGCGCGCGCTACCCAAGCGTTTGAAGCTTGTCCGAAAATCATAAAAGCGAATTGTACGATATCTTCGACAATGTGGGAAGAGTATTACTCCGCTTTGTCCCAATTACCCGACCGGTTAATGAAGCCCGTCCCTTTCATCATGGAGGCCTTGCCCGTTTTTAGAAGGATCAAAGCTAGCAGGATCCTTGATCTGGGCTGTGGCGCCGGTAGGAATTCTATTTACTTGGCTAAGTGTGGGTTTGATGTCGTTGGGGTAGATATTTCGAGGAGTGCTTTGAGGAAGGCCAAAAGCCGATTCGAAGCTGAGGGAGTTGAAAACATAGCAATTGTATGCGCGTCCATGACTCATCTGCCGTTCATCAACCATTCTTATGACGTCGTGATAAGCGTAAGCGTTATCCACCATGCCGTGAAGGAAGCCGTTGGAAAAACTATAGGCGAGATCCATAGGGTTTTGAAAGACAATGGTCTGTTTTTGGCTAATCTCCTATCCGTCAAAGATTACCGGTATGGCTCGGGATTGAAAATCGAGGATGGAACGTTTCGAGTTTTCGAGTACTTCGAGGATAAACAATTTGAAGAGATGCATCATTTCTTTTCACAAGAAGAAATCCAAAACCTCTTAGCACGTTTTAAGAGGATTAGTGTGGAGCCGATTGAAAGCGGCGGGGGAGAACGCTCACATAAATATTGGAAGATTGTTGCAGAGAAGTAGGAGAATGAAAAAAGGCAGCCTACCTGGACTTTGAATAGCTAGATCAGGATGTTTGAAGATTGGGGGACGACGGGTTAGAAGGGTAGCGGGGAAAAATGCCCGGTAGCGCGAAGCCCATGGTTTTTGCATGGTGGAGCTGCTGGGGCTTTGGCCAAAATTGTGGGTTAGACTTGTTTTCAGCGCGCGTTTCAATGCTCGGGTTCTCCCGCTTGAAAAGCATAAATAGCGCTCGTGCTCGCGCTAAAATTTATTCGGCGTGAACAATGCCTAGCGCGCTTCCCAGCGTTGTCAAGAGTGTGCCGCATGTATTCAAGAAACCAGGCTATGATTTTACCATTGTTTTAACCATTTTTCTCACGGCTTTTTCATCCTATTACGCAGCTTTGTTCCGACACCCTGTAATGTATGGTATAGATGGGGCATACTATCTTATTCAGGTTGAAAGCATTCTTAGCACGGGCGTGATGAAGTATCCTGACCCGCCTTTCTCCTTCTATCTTTTTTCAGCGTTAACGCTGCTGCTGGGGAACGATACGCTTGCAGTTAAACTGTGCGTAATATTCTTCTGCTCCTTAGCTGCTGTACCCTCGTATCTGCTGGTTAAGAGGATGACGGAGAGCCGTGTAGCTGCTGCTGTCGGCGCGTTTTCCGTAGCTTTCTCCCCCGGGCTGATTTCGATGAGCGGAGAGTTTCTGAAGAACGCGACCGGGGTTCCGTTTCTCCTATTCTTCATCTATTTCCTCTATAGGCTTCTCTCAGGCGAAGAAAATGTTTTCACCGAGATAGTAACCATGTTCTTCTTCCTCCTAACGGGTTTAACGCATATACTTGACGCTGGAGTAGCATTGTTATTCTTCACTCTTCAAATGCTCTCATTCTTTTTCTCAGGGAAGCCGAAAACCAGGTTCCTTAAATTCTCCCTCCTGTTCCTAGTAATCGTCTTCAGCGTAGGAGCCCTCCTCTACTTTTCATTTAAAGGATACGCGATAGACATAGCTAAGGGTGGAGTCTTTATTCAACAGTTCATACAGATGCTTGAGTTCCATCCTATCGTCGACGCGCGTGACCCGGGAGGGGTGAGAGCATTATCCTACGTATTCGTCGTGGTGGGGCTTTCTCTGGCATACGTTAACCATAGGAATGGGTCTTGGATCAACTTCAGTTTTCTGACGGCGAGTTCCATAATGCTTCTCTTCCTCTCTTTCCCCGTAATGCCACCCCAATGGGGTCAGAGGTTTCTCCTAATGGTCTTCATCCCATGGTTCATAATCGCGGGCAGCCTCGTGGGGTATGTTGAAAAGACCTTTGTCCAAGTGCTGGTGGCCATTGTGCTGGTGGCCTTCATCATTTACTTTCAAAGCATCCCGGCGTTCATGAGGATCGGGCCTGTAATCAGCCCTCCGGAATACGAGGATCTTCTCTCCATGCGGGTATTCATACCAGCCAATAGTACAGTCGTCTCGCCGAGACATCCTTGGAGATACTGGGTTGAATACATTCTTAACTCGAACAATGTGGGTTCTCCACAGGAACTGGTTCGAGAGGGGAAAACGGTTTACCTGATATTTGATAAGAATTCCCAGTACCCAGGTGTTCCAACGGGTTTACTGTTGTATGAAGGCAGGGTTTTGAAGCTTTACGTTCTAAGACCTAGAAACCTCTTGCCGAGGTGAAAAACGGGTGCGCGCTGGGATTCAGCCAGAGTGTTCGAGTTAGAAGAAAAAGTGATGCAGGGGTACGCTACAACCTCTGCGTCCGTGTTAATCTTTTATGCTCAATCATCATGCACCTGTTCATTATAACCGTTAAACCGTTTTTCTCAGCGAGTTCAGCAGCCTGCGTGTTAACTATGCCTAGCTGCATCCATATGAATAGGGGATTACCGTGTTTCTGCTTTAGGCGAACCGCTTGCTCAACGATTTGGGGGACTTCTTCAGACGGTCTGAAGATGTCGACGACTTCAATAGTCTTCTGAACTTCCTCCGGGGTTTCGAGCAGGCTTTTGAAACACTTCTCGCCAAGGATCTCGTCTGCGAAAGGGTTGATCGGAATAATACGGTATCCGTTTTTCTTCAGGTATTCACCCACCTTATAGCTGTCCTTATTCGGGTCCCTGGATAATCCAACTATTGCAATCGTTTTGCATTTAAGAACCAGTTTTATCTTTTCATCGATCAGCGTTTCCAACAGCATTGCCACCTGTGATTACAGTTTCTGAAACGGTTTACACGAAGTATTAACTTTTTCCCCAAACCCGTGTTGATTTCGTTTTCAATCGTTCGATCCCGTATCTTAAAAGAGTGTTCAAATAAATATTGGAAGACCGTTGCATGGAAGCGGCGCGCGCTGCCTCAGGATCTAATTCTGTATTTTTCAGGGTTTTTCCTGAATTCCTCCTCGCAGTGTCTAGAGCAGAAGTAGACGGTTTTCCCCTGGTATTCCAGCCTGCTGTAAGCTGTTTCAGGATCTATCTTCATCCCGCAAACCGGGTCGGTGACGGTTCTCCTCATCCTCCTCATCTCCTCCGGCTCGTATTTCCTCAGGGTCTGAGTATTTAAAGCAACTATGACTGTGCTCAGCGACATGACTAGCGCGCCCAGCCATGGGGGCATCACTATGCCTAAGCCATGTAGGACGCCTGCTGCAAGAGGTATGGTGACAATGTTGTAGCCGGCTGCCCACCATAGGTTTTGAACCATCTTGGAGAACGTTTTCCGCGAAAGCTCAATAATCTTTGGAACATCCCTCGGGTCGTTTCTAACAAGGATTATGTCCGCGCTCTCTACTGCTACATCCGTGCCAGCCCCTATGGCTATGCCGACGTCTGCTGTGGCGAGGGCGGGCGCGTCGTTCACACCGTCCCCAACCATCGCGACCCTTAGCCCCCTGTTTTTGAGAAGCCTGATTTTATCCGCTTTCTCATGCGGCATGACTTGGGCGAAATACTCGTCTACACCAAGTTCATCCGCAACCCATTTCGCGGCTTCCATAGAGTCTCCTGTGAGCATGTAAACCCTTATCCGCATTCTTTTAAGCTTCTCAACCGCCTCGTAGGATTCTCTCCTCACCTTGTCTGACAGGGCGAACGCGCCTGCGAGCCTGCCGTCGACGAGTGTGAAAACCATTGTCTTACCCTGCTTCACCAGCCTGCTTATCTCCCGGTTTTCTAAAACCTTTTCAGCATCGTTTAGAAGGCTCAGGCCCCCGACGTAAACCTCTTTCCCGTCAACCCTACCGTAAACGCCTTTCCCAGGGATTGCTCTGAAACCTTCTGCTTCAACAGGTTGAACACCCTTCTGCTTCGCGTACTCTACAATGGCTTTCGCAACCACGTGTTCAGAGTTCAGCTCGACGCTTGCAGCCAGTTTCAAAAGCTCCTCCTCCGGGATCAGGGGCACAGTGTCGCTGACGCCGAAGCTGCCGAGGGTTAGTGTCCCAGTCTTGTCGAAGACAACGGCGTTAACGCTCCTGGCTGTTTCAAACGCTCTCCTGTCTCTCACGAGTATCCCGTTTTTCGCGGTTATCGAGGTTGAAAGGGCTACGACAAGCGGTATGGCTAGGCCGAGGGCATGCGGGCATGCGACGACGAGTACTGCAACCATGCTTTCGAAAGCCATACTCGGGTTTCCGGCGGCGAACCATGCTGCGTAAGCAGCCAGCGAGACTGTTAGCGCAACGTAGAAAAGCAGGGCTGCAGCCCTGTTCGCCAAGTCCTGGGTCCTTGACCTGGTTTCCTGAGCCTGCTTAACGAGCTTTACGACTTGAGCCAGGTAAGTATCCTCCCCTGTTTTCTCGACAACCATTTTCAGAACGCCGTCGCCGTTTATCGAGCCACCGATAACCCTGGACCCTGCTTTCTTCACAACCGGTTTAGACTCGCCTGTTAGAAAAGCCTCGTTCACGAATGATTCTCCCTCTAAAACAGTTCCGTCAGACGGGATTTTCTCACCCGGCCGTATTAAGACGGTGTCGCCGGGCTTAAGCTCCGAGACCGGTATGTCAACTATTTCACTGTTTTTTAAAACGTGGGCTGTCGTAGGCATTATTCTAACAAGCTCCTCGAGGGCTGTTGAGGCTCCGAGAACGCTTTTCGCCTCTATCCAGTGTCCTAGAAGCATCACGTCCACCAGGGTGGCGAGCTCCCAGAAGAACTCCATGCCGAGCGGAATGAAGACTGTCGCGGCAGAGTATGTGAACGCAACCGTTATGGCTGTGCTGATGAGCGTCATCATGCCTGGGAGCCTGGTTTTCAACTCGTCCACCAGTCCTCTCAGGAAAGGCCAGCCGCCGTAAACGTAGAGGGAAGCGGATAGGATTAGCAGCGCTTGTTTCTGCATGGGGAAAACCATTATCCTCCCCCCTAGGATCATTGTTTGAAACGTTTCTGAGAAAAGCAGGATCGGGGCTGTAAGGATCAGGCTTGCGATAAGCCTGTTTCTAAACTCGGCGATGTGGTGCGCATGATGCTCGTGCAACCCCTTCTCCCTCCCGGGGAGGCTTTGGGACAGTACATAAAGCTTTAACGAAAAACTTTCCCCGGCTGGAGGATGGTTGAAAACATGGCAGCGCCTGGATCACGCGCGCCCAAGAGGTTGAATAAGTCCAACATAACAGTAGGGTTTCCCAACCCAGTCGCCAACCGTCTAACCAGTGTTGAGCGTAAGGCTTTAATGTCGCGCGGAGCATGCTATGCTGGTGTCCCGTGGAGAGGCTTACTGTTCTCGCGCTTCTCAGCCTAGCGCTGGGCATGCTTGCTCTCCCCGGGTCCTCCAGCATTGTAAGCGGTTTCCTGGAGAAAGCTCTATCCCTGCCCGGGTTTGCCGCGGGCCAGCTTATCCTAGTGTTTTCCTAATCGTCTGGACGTGTCTCAGGGCTGCGGCGAGGAGGCTTAGGTCCGTTAGGCTCGTCGCCCTAGTCTACGGGGGCTTGGCTGTGCTCGGCAGCATGGTTTTCATGGTTAACGTTTCCTCCATAAAGGGTGGGAAGCCTGCGCCGCTCGTCGGCCTGATGTTCTGCGCCGGCGCCGCTGTCTTCATTCTTGGCGTGGCTGTCATCCTGCTCGGCTACAGGGTTTTGAAGGCTTCCAGGGGGAATTGTTGAAAAATCCCAGCGCGCTACGCCTGAGGACGAGGGTTCTTCCAACTGTTAAGATTCATTACGGTGGAGGTGTGGGCGCGCGCTGTCCTGTATGAGGCCTTCGGGAGGAAAAGGGTGGGAGTCATTGTCATACTGGACTCCGCGTAGTGTGTGTTAAGAAGAATACGCGTATTTCCCCAGTGTGTTTTAAAGACGGAAACGATGATTAAAGTTTAATATTGTTACCATGGTTTTTCACGTGATGCTTGAGTACTCGGTTGTCGCGAAAAGGCTGAGGAAAGTTTATAGAAAGGAGGAGGGTGGGTTCCCGTTTAGAAGGAAGAGTTCCGAGACGATTGTGGCTCTCGACGATGTTGACTTAAGCGTTAAAAAGGGTGAGCTTTTCGGCCTGCTTGGGCCTAACGGGGCTGGGAAAACGACGCTGGTGAAAATACTTAGCACGATCATTATTCCGGATGCCGGTACTGCTTTAGTCAATGGGCATGATGTTTTAAAAGAGCCTGGGAAAGTAAGGGCTTCCATCGGGGTTGTTTCAAGCGGAGAGAGGTCTCTTTACTGGAGGCTTACGGCAAGGGAGAACCTGGAGTATTTCGCGAGGCTCTACAAGGTTCCTGACGGCGTTGCTAGAAGGCGGATTAGTGAGCTGCTGAGCCTTATGGGGCTTGAGGATAGGGCTGACGAACTTGTTGAGAAATACTCCAGCGGAATGAGGCAGAAGCTCGCTATTGCCAGAGCGATACTGCACGACCCTGAGGTTCTTCTTCTGGACGAGCCGACATTAGGCCTAGACCCCAGTTTCTCAAGAAGCATACGTGTTTTCATAAGGGAGGAGCTTAACAGGAAGCAGGGTAAAACCATACTTCTCACAACTCATTACATGGATGAGGCTGACCAGATGTGCGACAGGGTTGCTTTCATAAACAAGGGTAGGATAGTTGCTGTGGATTCACCGGAGAAGCTGAAAGCCATTATCGGTATGAACGAGGTTTTAAAGATAGTTGTGAGCAACCTGGATGAGAAAGTTTTAACCATGGTTAGAGGCCTACCGTTTATAGAAGACTGTGGAGTGGCTAATGCTGAGCAAGACGGCAGAACCATGGTTAGACTGTACATGAAGAATGTTGACGCTAATATTCAGGAGGTTGTGGGAGTCTTTTCTAAAGCAGGCTGCCGGATTTTCTCCCTAAGCATTGAGAAGCCGACTCTCGAGGATGTTTTCGTGAAGCTTACCGGAGAGGTGTTGGACGGTTGAAGCTGGATGCAGCGAGCATGGTTCTGGAGCTTAAGGCTGCGGTTTCAACAGCCAGGAAAGAGATACTGATCAACCTACGGTATCCTCTCTGGGTTGTTTTCTGGGCGATAATGCCGATTTTCTGGCTGGCACCCTTCGTATTCCAGGGACACGCCCTCGTCGGGGGAAGGTTCTCAGAATCGTTCAGAGAGCTCGCCGGAAGCTCCGACTACGTAACCTTCACGATAATCGGAAGCTCGCTCTATGCTTACGTCATGTCAGCCCTATGGGGGACAGGGCTCTCTCTGAGAAGGGAACAGTGGGGAGGAACGTTGGAGACAATCCTAATTGCACCCTGCAGCAGGTTCTCAATACTGTTTGGGAAAGCTTTGTCGGACAGCGTTTTGACAACCTTCTACGCGGCTGTTCAGTTCACCCTTGCCAGCCTCCTCTTCGGAGCCAGGATAAGGGTGGAGAACCTGTTTTTCGCAGTCTCAGCAGTATTGCTGATGATCCTGGCTCTTTACGGCATTGGGCTTATTCTCTCCGGTTTAATTCTAATGTACAGGGAGCCGGGTGCGTTGCTGAACTTCGTCGACACCCTGATATATACTGTCTGCCCGGTTAACTATCCTTTAAGGACGCTGATGCTTTTCTTCGGGGGCGTGGGCTACTATGTTGCTATGGTGAGCATCGTGTTCCCCTTGACGCCTGCTTTAGAGGCTGTAAGAGCTTTTCTTCTACCATCGTTCAACCCCTACTTGAACGTTGCAATAGCCCTTTCCTATCTTGCTGCAGTAACCCTAGTATTTCTAACCCTGGGCATGCTCCTGTTCAGCGTTGTTGAGAAAAAGGTTAGGAGGAGGGGTGCGGTTGAAGCCTACTAGAGGGTGGTGGGGCATTGGGTCTTTTTGACGAGGCTAGGGTTGTCGGCGTCGTTTTGAAGAAGGAGCTTGTGCTCTACTTAAGATACCCGGTTTGGGTGCTTTTCGACGCTTTAATGCCTCTGCTCTGGGTTCTTTCACTAGTGATATACGGAAGGGCTCTAGTAGGCTCACCCTACTCGGAAAACCTGGCAAGGCTGGCTAACACTGGGGACTATGTTTCCTTCACGATAGTCGGGATGATTGTTTCCAGCTTCGCCTACTCAACCCTCTGGGGGATGAGCTATGCTTTAAGAGGCGAACAGTGGAGCGGGACTCTTGAATCAACCTTCCTAGCGCCGTGCAGCAGGTTTTCCATTCTTTTAGGAAAGGCTTTTAGCTCGATGCTGACAACCTCCCTATGGGTTTTCCTGCAGATAAGCCTAGTATCGTTAGTATTCGGCTTGAACGTGAAGTTCTTAAACCTGCCTTTCGCAATGCTCTTCTTCCTAGTCGCCCTGCCGAGTTTCATCGGCATAGGTTTCTCGCTCGCCGGTGTAGTTCTGGATTTTAAAGAGCACAGTGCTTTCGTCAATTTCCTAAGCTCTCTTCTAGGGCTGCTTCTCCCAATATCCTATCCGCTGAGCGTTCTTCCACCGGTCTTGAGATACTTCTCCTACCTGCTTCCACCGACTTACGCGATAGAGGGGATGAGGAGCCTGCTGATAATGGATTCAGGCTTGAACGAGGTAATGGGGCTTGCAGTACCGTTGATTTTCTTCGACGTTTTCTGGTTGTCGGCAGGGATAATGATATTTGTCAGAGAAGAGAGGCGGGTTTTGAAGAAGGGAACACTGGGCTACTATTAACTATTAGACTGTATTCTCCCGGTAGCTCACCATGTTTAGCCTCTTTAGAACCACTATGAGAGTAAAATATGACGCATTAAGCCTTAGTGCCGCAGAGGAATGTTGAATCCTAGGCTGTTTAAGACGGGTTCTTTAAACGGTCTTCGGATACGGCAGCTCCTCTCTCCTCCCTATCATCCTCCTCTTAGCCTTCAAATAATACACGTAGTTGCTTAGCGACACGTCCGGCGGAACCCTGTGGTCAACCATAGGTATGTATCCTCCTTCCTTCACAAGCTGCGAAAGGTTTTCAAGCTCCCTGTCTATTGCCCTCGGCCCCTCGATGAGCGCGAGCTTGTTAACTCCTCCCATTAGGAGAATCTTTTCCCCGTATTGTTCTCTAAGCTTCACGGGGCTCGTGTATTTCGCTTCAATCGGGAACATGCAGTTTATCCCTGCTTTCAACCATCCTGGGACAAGCTCATCTATCTTCCCGTCGCAGTCCAGAATGTTTATTTCAATACCGTACTCTTTTAAAACGTCCGTCACCTTCTTATACCTTGGAACCATGAATTCTTCGAAAAGCCTGACTGAGAGAAGCGGCCCCATGTTGTAAGCCATGTCTTCCCACCATGTTGCGAAGTCAACCCTGATGTTTCTCAAGGCTTTTCGAATCATTTTTATCCAGAGGTTTACCAGCGTATCCATCATTTCAGCCACCCAGTCAGGATCCCTGTAGAAGGCTATTGAGATTCCCTGGACACCCATCAGGTTTCTCAGCCAGCCGTAGAGGCTTCCGACGCTTATGCCTAAGGGATAGTCTCTCTCCCTGTAGACGTTTATTATCTCCTCGTAGCTTAAAGGCATTCTACCCGGAGTGTCTGGGTTGAAGAACGGCCTTATTTTCTCCCAGTCCTCCCTGCTTCTAATCGGGTACCTTAAGTATTGCGGAATCGTGGAGGTCCATTTCTTCCTAATGTAGACTCCGCCTAAACCATCGTCAATAACCTCCTTGTCGTCGAACTCCCTGATTTTTCTCGCCGGCGGCGGGGGCCATAGTCCAGTGTTCACCGGAAGCATGTCTATCGTGTCCCAGCCTTCAAGCATGAAAAAGTCTTCAACATCTCCAATAGTGTGAAGGTGCAGGGGTAGGCCTTCAGCATGCCAACGGTCTATTGTTTCACTCCAGTAGCCGAACTCATAGTCGGGAACCCTGTCAACCTCTTTAAACTGCAGTGTTCTAAGCAGTCTCTCCCTCTTGTTCATCACCCGGGCTACATTAATGTTGAAAATAAATTTTTCTTCAATGCTTAATCCCTTGTTTAACTCTTCCGGGTTTCGCAACGTTTTTAACTTGCTGGCTCATTGTTAAGCCTTAATGAGCAGCGAGTTCCTGGAGGAGGAGGCGCACAGCTTCCTAATGGGCTTAGCCTCGTACGAGAGGCTTGCGGGGACTCCTGGTGAGAAAGAGGCTTGTAAATACATTATTAGCATCATGGAGAAAGCAGGCTACGCGACGCTGCTTGAAGAGTTCACTGTTAAAACCTTCAGGATTCTGAGGAACGAGCTTCACGTTCTGGAGCCTTGGAGCGAGCAGATTGACTGTCGGGGTGTCGGGTTTAGCGGGTCGACTCCTGAGGAAGGGGTTGTTGCTCCTCTCCGATACGTTGAGACCGGCGACCCGCTGCTGCTGTCTGGAACAAGGGGAGAGATACTTCTTTTCTCAGAGTCGCTGCCGACTGTTGAAAAGCTGTTTGAGCTTTCCAAGTATGAGCCTTCAGGGATTGTTGTAAGCGAGGGCACTCCTTTCAGGAAGCCTTCTCAGGTTGATAGGCCTTTCGAAGTAAGCAGGAGGTTCAGGGTGCCTACTGTCTTCATAAGTTTTGAAGACGCGTTTAGACTCGTTAGAAACAATGCTTCCAAGGCTAGGCTGGTTCTCACGCAGGATGAGTTTGACGCTGACACTTGCAACATAGTGGTGGAGAAAAAGGGGGTTAAGTATCCTGAGGAGATAATTGTCGTCGGAGCCCACTACGATACTGTTTACGGCGTGAAAGGCGGTATTGATAACGCTGGCGGTGTTGCTCTACTGATGGAGCTGGCGAAATCCGTCAGAAGCCTTGATTTGAAAAGGACGGTGAGGTTTGTTTTCTTCTCAGGCGAGGAGCTTGGGCTCAAAGGGTCTTTCAACTATGTGGAGAAGCATAAGGATGAGGTTGAGAAAATAATGATGATGATAAACCTGGATGTGAACGGGGGTGCGATAGGCGGCTGTAACTCTGTGGTTACTGGTCCAGCTGAGGTGAAGACTTATCTGGAAATAATGTCGAAGGAGCTTGGCGTAAACCTCTCCGTGTCGCAGGATGTTTACAGTTCTGACAGTGTTCCCTTCTCCAACAAGGGAGTGCCGTCTGTAAACTTCTTCAGGAGAAGCGGTGCTGGAGTGTATGGTCATACTCCTGATGATGACGCGAGGTTTACAGCACCCGTCGGCTTCAAGATGATCGGGATGATTGTCCGTGAGTTCCTCATACGGATAGCTAACGCGGAAAGCTTTCCTTTTAAACATGAGGTGCCGGAGGACGTTAAGAAGAAGATTCAGGAATACCTTAAGAACAGGGGTTTCGAAGTGCCTGGTGCAACGTCCGGTTGAAAACCCTCCTGCCCCACCTGGGATGGTCTGAGTAAGATGGGGATTGAACGAGTAGAGGTTTACTCTGTGACTCTAAGGTATTTCGAACCCTTCCGGATAGCTCCGGGCTCGAGTGAGAAGAGCCGTAACATTGTGGTGAGGATAGTCACGGACTATGGTGTTGAAGGCTGGGGTGAGGCTTCTCCATCTAAACGAGTCACTGGAGAGACTGTTGAAACTGTTTTAGAAGTCTTGTCTAGGATCGCGCCTAGGCTTATCGGCATGTGTCCTCTCCGGGTTGAGCAGAACGTTGAAATGATGGATCGGGTTGTCGAGGGTAATCCTGCTGCTAAGGCTGCTATAGATACTGCTCTACACGATATTCTTGGGAAGACCGCTGGGAAACCGCTTTTCATGCTTCTAGGGGGATTCAGAACCCAGGTTTTAACCGATTTCACTTTAAGCATTAAGACTCCGAGGGAGATGGCTGCCGACGCTGTTAAGGCTGTTGAGAAAGGCTTCAGGGCTCTTAAGGTTAAGGTTGGTGTAAACCCTTCGGAGGATGTTGAGAGAATAAGGATGGTTCGCGAGGCTGTCGGAGAGGGTATTGAGATAAGGGTTGACGCGAACGAGGGCTGGAGCCCAGACCAGGCGGTTGAAGTCTTAAACAGGGTGGAGAAGTTTAGGATACGGTTTGTCGAGCAGCCTGTGCCCGCTCACGATGTGAAGGGCTTGGCTAGGGTTAGAAGGGATTCTCCAATACCGGTTATGGCTGATGAGAGCGTTCATTCACCCTCTGACGCGTTGAGGCTTATCCGTGAGGAGGCTGTCGACATGATAAACATTAAGCTTGCGAAGAGCGGTGGAATATTGAAGGCTAGGAAAATATCCGACGTGGCTGAGGCTGCAGGAGTATCCTGCATGGTAGGGTGCATGAGCGAGTCTGAAATAGGTATTGCAGCCGGAGCCCATTTAGCAGCTGGAGTTAGAAACATAGAGTTCGCCGACTTGGACTGCGACCTTCTTCACGCCGACAAGCTGGTTAAGAAGGGCGGGGTAACGGTTTCAGGCTCAATGCGGCTTTTCCCTAAAGGAAGCGGACTGGGGCTTGAGGAGCTGGATGCTGAGATTCTCGGGAAGCCGCTTGCCGTCTACAAATAGTTTTATAAAAAAGTTTATGCGCGTCAAAGGCTGTTAGAATCAGGAAACGGCTTCAGAGTCCTCTAAGGCTAAGGCTAAGACTAGAATCATCTGAAGGAGCTTCGCCCCTCGTTATTCTCTCAGCAAGGTCTCTTACTTTCGCCTCAATCCTGTTCACTACTTCACGGGCTTCCTCCAGACTCATTTCAGCAGGATCCTCGAAACCCCAGTGTTCAACATGCTTCACGTTTACGACGGGGCATTCTGAGCCGCTGCACACTATTACCGCAATATCCGCCTCAGCCTCCATCTCTCTTGTCAGCTTCCTAGGCTTCCTGCCTGAAACATCTATCCCTTTTTCCTTCAACAGTTGAACAGCCTTAGGGTTTATTTTTTCAGCGGGCTTTGGACCGGCGCTAACCGCAACCCAGCCTGGCGGAGGGTTTAAGTTGAAAAACGCTTCCGCAACCTGGCTTCTAAAACTGTTCTGCACGCATATGAATAAGACTTTCCTAACCATCTGGCAGACAGCGGCCCCACAGCTTTAAAAACGTTTTGAAAACCGGCCTCCGCTTAACGCCTTATGGCGAATCCTTTAAACTCTCCCTTATACTCCTCCCACTCAATCTCTACTCCAGTAACTCTTGCTCCCGGCGGCCCTTTTCTGCAGAAATCTATCATTCTCCTAACAAGCGTCTCCTCACCCTCGAAGACGGCCTCAACCCTCCCGTCTGGAAGGTTACGAACCCATCCTTTGACGCCCAGCTCGTCTGCAAGGCTTTTAGTCTCGTATCTGAAGAATACTCCCTGGACTCTCCCGCTTACATACACATGGGCTCTAACCATCAATCCGAATGGTTTTTAAACGCGAGGTTTTTTAAAATTGTTTTTCAAAACTGGGCTAGGCTTGAATCAAGGTTTTTAAGAAACCTTCTGTAGGCTTCAACACCCTGCGTGAACTCTTCAACCGTAATGCTCTCTCTGGAGCTGTGTGCCAGGGAAGCGTCTCCAGGGCCCCATGCTATTTGCGGCCTACCCCATTTCAAACCAGTATAGTTAAAGTCTGATGTTCCAAGCTTCCTTACCAGAAGAAGCTCTCTTCCAAGGGTTTCTTTAACCGCCTCCCTGACCGCGTTAATCATAACCTGATCCTTGGCTGAAGCATAGCCGTCCAGGTAGTCTAGAAACTCGTAACTCACGCTCAAGGCTCCGCGTGCTTTCTCAACATACTCTTCCAAGGCTTCGGCGAAAATTCTTGAAAGCTCTTTGAAGCCCATGGGGGGAGGGTAGCGCAGGTTTAAACGTGCCTCGCTTGAATCCGGTATTCTAGAATCCCCGTATCCTCCTTTAATCATGGTTATTGAGACACCTATGTTTGAAAAAAGGTCTTTAGAGAAGGTTAGCCTAGTCTTAACGTGTTCAACAAGCCTCATGGTTTGAACAATAGCGTTGAAATCGTCAAGCGGGGAGGAGGAGTGGCCGCCCTGGGTTGAAACCCTTAAGCTGACGGTTGCACTCCCCCTGTACGCTACTGCCGCAGCCCTGATTCCAGTCGGCTCCCCTATGACCACGTAATCCGGGGCTGGGATTTCCTCAAGAAGCCTCCTAACCCCCTTGCTGTCAGACTCTTCCCCGACTACCGACGAGTAGACTAGTCTCAGGCTTCTCCCCGAGTAGCCTGATGCTGCCAGAGCCATCGCCGCTAGGGAAGCCTTAGCGTCAACAGCACCCCTGCCGAATAATCTTCCGGATTCAAGCCTGACTTCAATAAGCCCTGGCACAGTGTCCACGTGAGAGCAGAAAAGCAGCGTCCTATGTCCATCCCCCTTCTCCCCGAGAACATTGCCCGCCGGGTCTCTCCTAACGTTTTCAAAGCCGTTTTCAACAAGGAGGGAGAAGACTTCTCGCTGAGCCTCTTCCTCCTCTCCGCTTGGCGAATACTTGGAGAGGAGTCTAACCAGCGGCTGCACTGCTTCCAAGCCTTGACTCATAGCTTCTCATCGTTTCCAGAATGATGCTGCAAGCTTCGTCGACAAGGTTTAACGGTATGTTTAGCGGGGGCAGTAGCCTCACTACTGTTGGGCCGGCTGTTAACGCAAGGACTCCTTTCTCCTCAAGCATGTCTACGAGAGGCTTAGACCTTACTTTCAACTCGACCCCTATCATAAGGCCGCTTATCCTTATTTCCCTAACTATCCTTAGGTTTTTCAAGGTTTCAAGCTTCTCGCAGAATATTCTAGATCTTTCCTCAACACTCTCCCTGGTGACTTCCTCCCTTAAAAGCCTCATGGTTGCGGCGCCTGCTGCGCACGCTAAAGGGTTTCCACCGTATGTTGAAGTATGGAATCCTGGTTCGGCGACTGTTGAGGCTTCCTCGCTGAAAAACGTGATTCCAGCCGGGATCCCCCCGGCCACCCCCTTGGCTAAGAGAGCAATATCCGGCGTAACATCCTCCTTTTCAAACGCGAAGAATGTTCCTGTCCTCCTAAGGCCTGTCTGAATCTCGTCCAGTATGAGTAGTGCTCCCTTGTCGGAGGCTATTTCACTAGCCGCCTTCAAGTAACCGGTTGGAGGAATCCTGATCCCGCCTTCTCCTTGAACAGGCTCAAGAATAACTGCTGCAGTCTCCTCGTCAACCTTGTTTTTCAAATCCTCGGCGTCACCATACTCTGCGAATACAACTTTTTCGCCCATGATGTGCTCCAGCCCCTTCTTGTACTCAGGGTTCCAAGTCGCGCTTAGAGCGCCCAGCGTCTTACCGTGGAATCCTCTTCTGGCTGCGACGATCCTGCTTCTCCCTGTTTTCCTGAAGGCTGTTTTAATAGCTAGGTCAACGGCTTCAGCGCCACTGTTAACGAGAATCATCTTGTGGAAGAAACGGTGTGTGAAGCGCGACACTTCCTCCAGGAATTCGGCTCTAGCATCATTGTAGAACGAGCCGTGGCAGGAAGATATTTTCTTCAACTGGTTCATGATTGCCTCAACAATCACAGGATTAGAGTGTCCGAGTATTGCAACACCGTAGGCTGAAGTCAAGTCGATAAACCTCCGGCCCTTATCGTCGAAAACCTCTGACCCTCTCCCGCTTATTATCGCTATACGCCTCTTAACATAGGTTTTAAGAAGAAGCCTGTCCTCAACCTCATACGGGTCAACCATTTTTAAACATCCTCATTTGAATATGAGTGTTCCAAGGTTTTTCTCCAGCGCGCTTGAAACAGGCTTGTCAATAAGCCCGGAGGATATTCTTACTGAAACAGCTCCTTCTCGAAGCGCCTCCACGGCTGACTGCACTTTCCTCATCATGCCGTGTCCTATGCTCGGAAGAAGGACTGATGCTTCAGCCATCGTCAGCGACTCGACGAGCTTCCCGTCTATCAGCAGGCCCTCCACGTTCGTAAGATAAAGCAGGCTGCTTCCCAGTGCTGAAGCAACCTTGGCTGCGAAGGCGTCGCTGTCAACGTTAAGTGGTTCAAACTGCTTGCTTAAAGCTATGGGTGCTAGAACCGGGAGAATACTGTTGTCCAAAAGAAGTTTTAACAGGTCTACGTTAATCTTTTCAATCTTTCCAGTGAACCCGCCGTCCATAAGGATCCTCCTACCGTCTTCTCTTTTAACTAATATCTTTTCCTTCCTGTTGGCGCTAGCCAGAGCTCCGTCTACACCGGTTAAGCCGACAGCGTTAACGTTCATCCTGAGAAACTTAGAGACTACAATCTTGTTAAGCCTCCCCATCGTCATAAGGTAGACCTGCATCGTCTCCCAGTCAGTCACTCTGCTCCTCATCCCGCTTGCTGAAACAACGAACTTTGGCTCAATACCCATTCTCCTACACGTCTCCGTCACCTCTGCTCCTCCCCCGTGGACGAACACGACTTTCTCCCTCCTCGAGTATTCAGCCACGTCTGCCACTATCTTCTCTAAAACGTCTTCCTCAAGCAGTGCTCCTCCTGCTTTAACCACTATCATTTTCAACACTCACGCTGGATGCAGACCTGGGAAAGTTAAGCCCTCCTTCTCATCATAGTTAAACATTATGTTGAAACACTGGACAGCGTTTCCAGCCGCCCCTTTAACCAGGTTGTCTATGGCTGCGAACAGGATTACCCTGTTGGAGTCAACGTCTATTTCGAAACCTATGTCTGCAAAGTTTGAACCCATCAAATACTTTGGATCAGGCAGTCCATGCACCATCGTCGGATCCCTAACGAGCCTTATAAACGGCTCCTTGTCGTAAGCCTGCCTGTAACACCTCCATAAGTCTGGATAAGAAGGGAGTCTTCCAGAGGGACGCGTGTGAACAGTTACGAGTATCCCTCTCACAATGTTTACGGAGTGCGGTGAGAAGCCTACAACTATTTCCCCGCCGGAAGCATGCGAAACCTCTTGAATTATCTCAGCAACATGCCTGTGTCCAGCCGGCTTATAGGGCCTTACCACGTTATACCTCTCCGGATGGTATCCTTCTAGGGTTGGTGTTGAACCAGCTCCTGAGGAGCCTATTTTAGCATCTATGAATATCTGGCTCCTGTCTACCAGACCATTCTTAACAGGAGGCACGAGTGCCAGTATGCTCGCCGAAGCCATGCAGCCCGCTACTGCCACCAGGCTAGCTGTCCTTATCTCCTCCCTGTGAAGCTCCGGCAGACCGTAGACAGCCTTCTCGAGAAGATCAGGATAAGGATGTTTAAACCCGTACCATTTCTCGTAGGCGGAGGAGTCTTTAAGCCTGAAATCAGCTCCCAAGTCTATAACCTTCAAACCCCTGTCGAGAAGCGTTTTAACCACATGCATAGACTGGCCGTGTGGAAGCGCTGTGAACACGACTTCAGCATTAGCCACGTTTTCAACCCTGGGCTCCACGAAGCTAATCTGGCAAACCTTCCTAAGGTTCGGGTGAACCTTGTGAACAGGCATGCCGCTGAACCTTTTAGAAGTGGCTGCAACTATTTCCACCTTGCTGTGTGAGAGAAGTATTCTAAGCAGTTCTCCACCCACATAGCCGCTTGCCCCGTACACAGCTACTTTAACCAACTTACCTCCTAATCCTCCAAACCAGGTGTTTAAGAATCTTTTCTCCAACTTGCACAGCAGGACCCTTTTTCCTCCAGCGTGCGTAGGCTTCTCCAGGTTTAACGAGCCAGACGCATGCTGGATCCTTAACCGGGGGCTTACTATATTTTTCACAATCTTTTCAGATTAGACATGCGAGCCATCTGAAAGCGCGCGCTAGAATGGTGCTTTAGCGGAATAAAGAACTAGTAGAATATTAAATCAGTTTAAAGCGGAACAGTTTCTAGATGCTTCACGCCTCCCTAAGTAACCTAAGCCCATTCATCCCTAGTCGATGCACGCTAAAACATTCAGAATAAAATGCTAGCTTGATTCAAACCTAAGTACACGTAAACCTCATCATACCCATCATCAACATCATTGATTTTGAGTTCCTCAGCGCTTCCCCGCACTCGTAACCAGCAACTCCTTCAGCAATACGCCTCTTGATAAGTTCATTGCCTAAAGAGTTGATGAAATCCTTTAAGGCCTCAAAGCCAAAGCCATAAACCGCCTCTATAATCACCTTGTTCGCCACTTTAGATCTGAGCTCACATAGCAAACGGGTCTCTGGAATAAATATAACTTCTTTCCCCTTAGCTGCGTCCCCCACCCTCGGATCGTTAATGAATCTGCTGGCAATGACTTTCTCGCGTTTCTTGAGTTCTTCTTCAATTTCCTCAATAGACTTGCGGTGCTGCATATCGCGAGATACGACATTATCATAGAACCTTATTGTGACGAAGTCGACTTTAGTTTCCCCTTAGCTAAGCGCTGCCTGGAATAGACCTTCAGCCAGGTTTCCAACGCTTTTGGGATCACTCGTATATGCATCGATGAAGTAAAATATCGTCTTATTTCTCTCTCTTGCCATGATGCCGATGCAGCATTCCTTCGTAGTCTCCGTCCACCTTCTGTCCACGTATCTTTCACAATTAATCTTTACGTCCTCAAATTTGTCGCCCCATCCTCATACCTTCGCCGATTTCCTCGTTTCCATATCTTTACTCCCTGCTTCTCTTTTAATCTTCCCTCTCCCTTTTTCTTCTTTTCTCTTCATAAATTTGTTTCAAGACCCTCGAACTTCTCACGATGGTCCGGCTTCTCAGATCCTATCTCCTCTATGAATTTTAAGTGTTCCTCCTCAGGGGTTCATAAAATAGTAATAGGTTCTATCCTCCCTATAATACTCATGGATTTCAGGGGGACGGAAGCCTAGATCTTTTAAAAGGTTCCTTATCTCCTCTAATCCCTCCTTATACTTGGAGTCAAAGCGTATGTGAAAACGTACCATATTCTGAGTAGCCCGCGCGCTAACATAAGCTGGGCAGCGTAAAAATGATTCTAATGCTGATAGTGCACGCTACACTCTTACCTTCTCGCTTTAGACGCGAGGTACTTGAGAATCTTCTCGGGAATGTTGATTCCAGTGGCCTCCATGCTTCCCCTGAACTCAGGCGTAGGATTAACCTCGTTAACAACATAACCCTCCCTAGGGCTCTCCATCACGTCTATCCCCACTATTTCTCCGCCTACTGCTTCGGCTGCTTTGAGAACTATTTCAGCCAGCTCGCTGGTTATCTCCGCCTTCTCGCTTTTTCCACCTATAGCTAGGTTTGTCTTCCACTGGTCTGGCGGGGAGACCCTGTATATTGCGGAGACAACTTCATCCCCGATTACTGTTGCCCTAATATCTCTACCGGGTTTCTCAACATACTCTTGAACATAGAAAACCTGGTAAAGCGGGAACATGTATAAACGGTCTTCAAGCACTGCTTCAGCAGTATACCTGTCCTTTATAAGGGAGATTAGTCTTCCCCAGCTTCCTATGACGGGTTTTAAAACCGCTGGGTATCCTGTCTTGTTGAAAGAGTCTAGGGCAGACTGGTAGGAGAAGGAGACCACTGTGAACGGGGTTTTCACGTTGTTTTTCACGAGCTCGACTGTCGTGAAGAGCTTGTTTCCAGCTATCTGCAGTGTTTTGAAGGAGCTTACTGTTCGTATTCCAACCCCCTCCAGGTAGCTTGAAAGGTGGAGCGACTTGAAGTATGATACGCATCTTAAGAGGGCTGTGTCAACATCCTGGATCTCAGGCGTCCTCCTGCCGAGTGTGAATGAAAAATCGTCCGCGTTCAGTCTTTTAAAGGGTATTGAAAGGTTTTCAGCTGCTTTGAAAAGCTCTTTCTCCTCAAACCTTATCTGGTCATAAAAAATGCTTAAAGGCAATTCCTACGCCTACTCGCCCCAGTCCTCGCCTGAGAGCTGAATCTTCCTCGTCTTAACAGTGTCGCCGCTTATCTCTATTATCTCAAGGTCTGAGCCGCATTCGGGGCATGTCACTACTTCACCCACTATCGCGTCTTCCGAGACCTCGAACACAGCTAGGCATTCCTCGCATTCCGTCTTCATGGATTGTTGAAGATTCTTCATGTTCTTGCTTATAAATTTAGCTTTTACGCTGGCGCACCTCGTTCGCCCTCACTGTTGAGAGTCCCCAAAGCTGTATGAAACCGTTCGCCAAGGCCTGGTCGAACCTTGAAAGAGACGAGTAGGTTGCTCTCTTCTCGTCGTAGAGCGATTTCGCTGAGCGTCTTCCAACGATTACTGCCTCTCCCTTAAACAGTTTAACTCTAACCTCCCCGTCAACATTCTCCTGCGTGAAGTCTATGAATGCTTCAATAGCCATTCTTAAAGGTTCAAACCATAGTCCGGAGTATACGAGCCAGGCCCATGTTGCTTCAAGCCTCCTCTTCTCCTCCAGCTCAAGCCTTGTTAAAACGAGTTTCTCAAGATCCTGGTGTGCTCTTATCAGTGTTAAGGCTGCAGGAGCCTCGTAGACTTCCCTGGACTTTATTCCGACAACACGGTCCTCCATGTGGTCTATTCTGCCGAAGCCATGTGACCCAGCTGTTCTGTTAACCTGGAGTATTAATTCAACTGGATCAAGCCTCTCCCCGTTCAGACTTATGGGAACACCCTTTTCGAACTCTATCGTCATGTACTCAGGCTTATCCGGCGCCTCGGACACTGGTCTGCTCCAGACGAACGCTTCCTCAGGAGGCTCCACCCAAGGGTCTTCAAGCTCACCGCCCTCAATAGACCTGCTCCACAGGTTGTCGTCTATGCTGAACCTGCTTTTCCCAGGATCCATTTTAACACCCTTCTTACCCAAGTATTCAACCTCGTCATCCCTGCTTAATCCCCATTCTCTGACTGGCGCAAGTATTCTAAGCCTAGGGTTCAGCGACCTTATTGATACTTCAAACCTAACCTGGTCGTTACCCTTCCCTGTGCAGCCGTGGGCAACTGTTGAAGCACCCTTCTCCTCAGCCACCTTAACGATCTTTGAAGCTATCAGCGGCCTTGAGAGAGAAGTGCCCATTGGGTAAACGCCTTCATACAGGCCGTTAGCCTTTATGGCTTTGAAAACATATTTTTCAACAAACTCTCTCCTAGCATCTATTTTAACAACTTCTGATGCACCAAGCTTCTCAGCTCTCTCGACAGCAGCCTCAAAGTCTTCTTTCTGGCCGACGTCGACGATGACGGCGATAACATCCATGCCGTATTTCTCCATTATCCACGGTATCATGGTTGAAGTATCAAGCCCGCCTGAATACGCTAACACGCATGCTTCTTTCAACACGATCACTGTTTTTCATCCGCAAAAAAATCTTTTTAAGAGTTTCCCTACGCATAGGAGCTATGAAGAGGCTTAGGAAGCCGTTTGCAAACAGTATGATAATACTGCTTATAATCATGCTTCTCGCGGCCGGATGCTTGCTGCTTCATGCTTCAGCCGAGCCGGAGCTAAGTATCCCGATTTACAAAAGCCCTAGGGTAGACGGGGCTGTTTCATCAGGAGAGTATCCTGTTGAACAGCTCAGCCTACCATGGGTGAAAACCTATGCTGTCCATAATGGCAGCCACCTGTTTTTCGCAATGGTTTTGAACAATGCTTGCAGGACAGTCAACCTTCTTTTTAACACCGGTGTTTTAAACAGTACTGTTCTCACAGTTGGAACTACGAGGCTTGCTGTAAACAGGTCGGGCGTGTTAAAATATTTCTACGGGCATGGGGATGAATGGCTTGAGGAGTCTGCAGGCGACATTATCTTCAGGATTGTCAATGGAACTGTTTCTTGGACTATTGAACTATCCATACCTTTATGGAAGCTGGATGTTCATCCTAATACGCCTAGGACACTAGGGTTCGCCCTAATCGCTTCCGGAGTAGGGGTTAATTATTCTTGGCCTGCTGACGCTCTTCTAAGCAACCCGTCTAGCTGGGGAGTCGTCTCTTCTCCTGACAACTGGGCGACAAGATGCGACATCATGCTTGAAGGAGTATACTTGGATAAGGAGAGTCTTATCGCAGGCTCCAACTTGACTCTTGTCTTGGTTTTAAGAAACAAGGGGGATGCTGCTATTCCGGACTACTTGATAACCATCATGCTTGACGATGCTCTGCTTACGAACACTACCGGCAGCCAGCTTAGGCTCAAAACCCCTATGCTGGAGTCGGAGCGAGTACGCTTCGAAAAGACTATCACTAATGTTACTGCGGGTATTCACGTTGTAAAAATATGGGTTAAAGCGCTGAACGTGTTTTACGATTCGAATGAGGATAATAATTTCGGCCAGGCTAGTTTCACGGCTAGGCTTGCAAAGATAAGCGTGTTTAGCATACCGGGTGTGGCTGTAGAGCTTGATGGCAAACGCCAGGAAATAATGGATGAAACCGGGATTGTCTTCTACACTACGTACGGAACCAAGACCCTCAGGGCACAGGAGACGTATAGTCCTACTGAAGGGGTGAGGTACGTTTTCACCGGATGGAAACAGAAAGGCTTGACGACTCTTTCTCCAGAAATAGTGTTGAATGTTGAGGGAGACCTTGAGCTGACGGCGGAGTACCGGAAGGAGTACCTGGTTAACTTGAGCTTCGTCGACAAGGATAATGCTCCGTTCAACCCCACCTTCTATATTTGCATGTTTCCAAACAACACTGTTTACAACGGGACTTTAAGAAGCATCTGGATGACTGGGGGAAGCTTCAGGTTGACGATGGTTAAGTACGCGGGGCTGAATGTTCTCGACGAGGCTAGAATAGAGCATGTCGACGCCCCTAGGGAGATAAGGGTTTCATGCAGCATTGTAAACGGGTTCATCAGGATCGTGGATCCTTTTTCAATGCCCATAGAGGGTGCTGAGTTGAAAATAATATTCGCGAACAATACTCAGGCTAAATACGTCACTGGGCCAAGCGGCACTGTCAACATTAGCAGGGTTGCCGGCGGAGAGCTGACGGTTACAGTAATCAACCTAGGGTACTCGGCGACTGTTAGAGTAAGCTTCCTGACGGAAAGGGAGGTGACTATAAAAATACCTATGTCGATGAACGTGGTTCTCATAATAATCGGTGTTTTTTCAATAGTTTTAGCAGTAGTAGTGTTTAAAATACTTCGTTTGAAAGGGAGGCCGGCGCCCAGGAAAACTGAGGAATACGAGTTTGAAGAACTATAGCGTCACATCCATTCTACTCTTTCTTCAAACTGTTTGAAGAACCCAGTGTTTCCTCAAAGAATCTTCGGAGGTCTTCAATCGGCGTCAGCTCCAGCGAGCCCTCTAGAGTGGCCTCGCTAGCAACGGTTTGGCCTCCGCCCTGCTCGTAGGCCAGCCTAAGCGTCTCCAGGTTTTTAAACTCTGTTTCACCCGTGATGGTGAGGTATGCGAGCCTCACAAGGACCTCGGCGTCGAGAAGTATTCGGGGCTCCTTACGCGGCAACCTGAAGTTGAAATGCTTGAAACGTATAAAAATCTTTAAGCCCTGCTTGCTCAACCTTGAAAACCATCGTTCCACACGTTCAACATTTCCCCGTTTCGTCTACGGGTTACCCTGGTTTTCAGACGTGAGAATCATTAATGAAAAGGTTGGAGAAACACTTCGGAGGGCGAAGAGGTTATTAAGAAGAGCCTTGGAAAAATGAAAGTAGGAGTGGAAATGAGCCTTGTTCTTACGATTGACGTCGGCAGTACCAATATGAAGGGTCTCGTCATAAGTAGTGAAGGAAAGGTTGTTGACAGGCAGGCTCGCGAGATAACGCTTCACCTGGAAAGCAGGTTTGCTGGACACGAGCCGAAAGAGCTCTTAGAGTCTTTCACCCTCATGCTGGGTTATTTCGGTAAAAAATACGGGGAGAGCATTGGAGCAATCTCCGTGACGGCTTACAACCATAGCGTGCTCCTCGTAGACAAGGATGGGGTTCCTTTAACAAGGGTGTTGACGCATCATGATACTAGGGCGGCGGAGGTTGAAAAAGAGCTGCTGGAGAAAACTGACGCGTACGAGCTTTACAGAGAAACCGGGGCTCCGCCGCTATTCGTATTCATGCCGTATAAGCTTTACTGGTTTATGAAAAGGAAGCCTGAAACCTTTAGAAAAGCAAGATATTTTTTATTCTGTAAGGATTACTTGCTGTGGAAAAGCGGCTTGACAACGGAGCCGCATATAGATCTTGCCACGGCCAGCGGAGGCGGGGTTGTTAATCTTAAAAGACTCAAGTATAGTGAGAAAGTGCTTAACCTACTTGGGGTTGATGAGAACAGGTTTCCAAGGCTATGCGAGGGTGGGAAAAGTCTAGACGCTGTTCCGTCTAGCGTCAGCAGGGAATACGGGTTTGCACCGGGCACGAGGATCGTTTTGGCGACGTTCGACGGTGCGGCGCAGAACTTCGGCCTAGGCTTGACTGAAAAAGGCACTGTTTTAAACATCGGGACCACCGGGGTTGTTAGAAAGCTTTCAAGGAGAATTGTTCTCGACAAGAGTCTTGAAATGCGGTTCTTCACCTACTATGCGGCAAACGGTCTCTACGCTTTAGGAGGTGCTTCGAACAGCGGTGGCGACTGTTTAAGATGGTTCAGGGATAATTTCGGCCAGGTAGAGACTCTAGCCGGCAGCATGATCGGCAGAGATCCTTACAGTATTCTGGACCTGGAGGCGGAAAAAGCTTCTCCGGGTTCAGAAGGCCTTATCTTCCTGCCTTTTCTCACGGGTGAAAGGTTTCCTTATAGAGACCCAAACTTAACGGGTGCTTTCATAGGCGTCACCAGAGGATGCAGTAGAGCTCATTTCGTAAGATCGATAATGGAGGGAGTGGGCTACGTTATTAGGGCGATTAGCGACGCGCTCTCGGAAAACTCGATAGGCCTGGGCGAAGTATACTTTGTAGGAGGAGGTTCAAAATCCAGAATATGGGCGCAAATACTTTCAGATATTCTCGGCTGTAGGATTAACGTTGTAGCTGGGGGTGAGGACGCTACCAATTACGGTGCAGCAGCACTAGCCTTCAACGCTTTAAACCTTGCCGGCATAGAAGAGTTTTCAAGTAAATGGGTAAGTATTAAAGAGAGAGTTGTGCCAGTTGAGAGGAACAGGGCTGTTTACGAGGAGAACTACGCTGTCTTCGTTGAACTAGTTCAGCTGTTTAGGAGCATTGGGAGAAAGGCTGGCGCACGTTTGAGAAACACTGAAACAAAACTTATATAGTTTCAGGTTATACTAAGCCAGTTAATAATGTATCCTGAAGGCATAGTTACAGCAGTAATAACTCCAATTAAAAATGATTTTGAAGTCGACAGGGAGAGGGTTGCTCCACTAATAGGATTCCTGGTTGAGAAAGGGGTTAAAGGCTTTTTCGTGCTCGGGACCTATGGTGAAGGAATGCTCCTAAGTAGAAACGAGCGTGAAAAGATGCTTGAGAAAGTGGTTGAAGCTGCTCCCAGTAGGGCGAGCATTATCGCTCACGTCGGTGCGGCAGACGTGGAGACCGCTCTCGAGCTTGCGAAGCATGCGGCGAGCCTAGGTGTTGCTGCAGTCAGCTCCGTAGGCCCGATATACCATAAGCCAGGCAAGGCTGGGTTAATCTCATACTATGGTTTTCTTTCAAGAGCCGGTGTTCCAGTAATGGTTTATAACAATAAGGGCAGGCAGGGGTATAATATTTCGCCGAGCGATTTTGAATCCATAACCAGGGGGGTTCCGAGCGTAATAGGCGTGAAGGATACGAGCTACGATTTGGAGCAGCTGCAGAATTACGTGGATATGTTTGGGGGAACTCATTACGTTGCGGGAGCCGGGGACTCACTGATAGCTGTGGCTTTTCTAATCGGAGCCAGGGCCCATGTCTGTGGAATAGCTAACGCGTTTCCAGAAATTCCTCTAGCGGTTTACGCTGCTGTAAAAAACAGGGATGTTAAGAAGGCTATTGAGCTTCAAAACATCATAAACAGAATTAGGAGGGAGTTGAGTAAATTCGGTGTTGAAACACAGGTTGTTCTCAGAGAAATACTTAGGCTGAGGGGAGTTGACGTTGGAGAGTCTCCAATCCCTTTGAGAAAGCTTACTGAGGAGGAGAAGCTTGAGGTCAAGAGGATCTCCCAACCCTATGTCGAATATGCTGAAGGCTTAGGGTGAAGAGAGTGAAGCCCCGCGTAGCTGTCGTGAACTCCAAATCCTTTGGAAGGTTTACTGACGCTTTAACCAGGCTTGAATCCAGATGCTCCGTTGACCAGATTGAGTTTCCGAAGAATGTTCTGGAGAAAGAGTTGGCTGAAAAACTAGTTGGATACCATTTTATCGTGGCAAGTGTTACACCGCGTTACGGTGAAGAATTCTTTAAAAATAATGTGGACGTAGTTATGATTGTTCGGCACGGCATAGGTCTAGACAATATTGATTTGAAAGCTGCGGAAAAGCATGGGGTGAAGATCGTGGCTGTGCCAGGCTACAGGGAGAGGGAGGCTGTTGCGGAACATGCTTTGGCTTTAATGCTTTCCGCGCTTAGACGCATCGTAGAGGCTAATGATTCTGTTAGAAAAGGCGGGTGGCATGAGCGCGCTAAATTCGTGGGCAGAAACCTAAGTAGTCTCACAGTCGGCATAGTGGGATTCGGCAATATCGGCTCTAGAGTGGCTGAAATCCTTAGAAAGGGATTTGGATCAAGAGTGATTGCCTACGACCCTTATGTTCGAGAGGAGAAGATGAGGGCTCTTGGGGTTGTTCCCGTCGGCAGCATTGCTGAGCTAATGGCTGAAAGCGACATAGTTACGCTTCACGCAAGTCTCAGCCCTGAGACATACCGTATTATTAACCGGGAAAACCTGATGAACGCGAGAAGGGGAATTATACTGGTTAACACTGCGAGGGGGGAGCTCGTAGACCAGGATGCTCTTGCTGAAGCCCTTGATAAGGGTGTTGTAAGCGCTGTAGCGTTAGACGTTGTCGAGAAGGAGCCGATAGAGCTTGACCACCCGCTTCTAAAACATGGTAACGTCGTGATTACGCCTCATATAGCTGCGTATACTCGGGAATCTTTAACCGCCATGGATGAGACGATAGTGGAAGCTATTTTCAACTATTTGGATAAGAAGCCGATTGAGGGTATTGTTGTAGATCCTAGGGAAAGCAGAAACCTGATGCTTTAACCTTTTATCCGCGTGGGCACATTGTCTCTTAAAGAGTTCAACCGGGTTTTTACGGCGATAGCAACATTATCATGTTTAAAATCAGTAAATGTATTAAGATAAGCATATTGACACGCGCTTCAAGCTCGAAAAGTTTTTAAACGTCAAATGCTTTTCCCGTGAGCATGAGCCTGAGTGGAAAGAATGTAGTTATAATTGTGGCTAACGAATTCGAGGATGTTGAGCTGCTATATCCTTTGCTGCGGCTGAGCGAGGAGGGAGCCAGCGTCACCATTGTGCCGGTTAAGAAGGGGTTGCACCCGAGGCCTTCTGCTGAGAAGCCGGTGTCCGGCAGATACGGGACGCCAGTGCCGCTTGAAGTCATGGCTCCAGGTAAGCGTTACGTCGTAAAAACGCTTGAAGAGATAAAACCCGAGGAGGTGGACTGCCTTCTTTTCCCCGGAGGGTTCTCCCCAGACGCGTTGCGAACCGACAGCAGGGTAATTCAGCTGGTTAGGAGAGTGAACCAGCTTGGGAAGCTGATAGCAGCCATCTGCCATGGGCCCCAGGTGCTGATATCAGCAGGCATAGTTAGGGGAAAAAGGGTTACAGCGTATAAGGCTGTTAGGGATGATCTGATTAACGCTGGTGCAATGTTCGAAGACGTTCCTGCCGTGAGGGATGGGAACATAATAACTGGAAGAGTTCCCGATGATCTTCCAGAGTTCTGCAGGGAGATAATCTCCTTCCTCTCTAAACAGTGAGCAGTAAAGCGTGTCTTCCGCTTCCAGTCTTCAAACCCGGTTCTCAGTCAGCCGTCTAACCATTACTTAACCCTAGTCAGCATCCTCTTCATTTTCAACGCGTCTATTTCAAGCAGAGGAGACTCGCATATTATTATGAACGAGTATCCTTTCTCAACTATTATTTCCGCAAGCCTTCTGAAATCAGGCCCGTAGCCGCTTCCAAGAGGATGGTGCCGTTTCTCCCCGAAGCCTTTCGAGGTTGTCTCAACCTCTGAGAAGTGCACAACCAGGTTCTTCATCTTCTCGCTTCCAAGATTCTTCTCAACCGTGTCGAGAATCTTCTCGTAGTCGCCGCGGCTCTTAACCGAGCCTCCCATTCTAGCGTGAATATGAGCGAAATCAAGGGTAAGCCTAACGTTTTCAAAAGTGTTTGAAAGCTCGATAAGCTCTTCAAGTGTTCCAAACTGGTCTGGTTTACCTGTTGTCTCGGGGCCGAGCTCAACGCTAATCTTCTTCATGCTCATCTTCTCCAAAACGTTTTTAAAAGCCTCTTTCTGAGCCTGCATGGCGAGCTCTCTCGGAAGACCGCTGTAGTAGCCTGGGTGGAAAGTCACGTGGAAAGCCCCCATCCAGGAGGCTATTTCAGCCGACTTGACGAGTCTCTGAACACTCTGTCTCCTAACAAGCTTCCTTTCTGAGGAAAGGTTTATCGCATACGGGCCGTGAAGAGTCAGGAGAACACCGTTCTCAGACGCGGCTGAGCCGAGCTCGACAGCAGGCTTCCTGCTTATTCTTAGGCTTCTAACAGCCTGGTACTCCATCGCGTCAAGCCCTATCTTCCTCAGGTAAGGCATCGCGTCAGTCCCGTGCGGACCCTTTAAAGGAAAGCCTGCAGGACCTATTCTACACGGGGATGACAATTACTAGTAATGAGTGTTGAAAGGATGTTTTTAAAGATTGTTTCGCAGGGAGCGGGAATCGAGTCTTATTCTGATGCTTCCACCCGGACTAGGTTTTTTCAACCATGGCCCTGTCTGCAAGAAGCCTATCGTAGTACTCGGCCCAACTGTCGTCGACAGGTCTGAACTTGAAGCCGTAGCTTATTATTCCCCCGTCCTCCTGTTCGAAGAGCTTCCGGAAGCAGGCTTCAACCATCATCCCTATGTGCACGTCCTCAGGCTTACAGTCCACTATTTGCGAGAGGACTCTCGGGCCCTCCTGAAGCTCAATCAACCCTATTATGTAAGGAGTATACTCCTCGAAGGTTTTAGAGCCTACGTGGATCACCGTGTAGCTGAAAACCCTGCCTCTTCCTGAGAACTCAACCTCCCTAGTTCTGCCTTTCCTCCGGCATTTAGGACAGATCTTCTTAGGCGGGAAGAAGCTTGTCTTACAGTTTTCGCAATACGTGCCGAGAAGCCTGTATCTTTCCCTAAGGCTCCTCCAGTGTCTAGGTACTCCGGAAACACTCATGCTGCTCACCTCCTTGAAAGAATTGTTACCACGGCGGTGGCGCCCGACCCGCCTACGTTATGCGCCAAGCCTACTTCAGCCCCGTCAACCTGTCTTCCACCCTCTGCCTCCCCTCTCAGCTGCTTCACGATCTCAACTATCTGTTTCACTCCTGTCGCGCCGACCGCGTGCCCACCTGCTTTCAACCCTCCGTCAGTATTAACCGGCAGCCTGCCGCCCACGTATGTTTCCCCCTCCTCATAAAGCTTAAACGCCTCTCCCTTGGCGCAGAAGCCAAGGTCCTCTAAGGCCAGTATTTCAGCTATGGTGAAACAGTCATGCACCTCAACCAGGTCAACATCCTTCCTAGTTAGCTTAGCCATTGCAAAAGCCTTCTCCGCAGCATGCACCGTCGCGTCCAGTGTACATATGTCTCTTCTCTCGAGAAGACTAAGCGTGTCAGACGCTTGCGCCACAGCCTTAACGATTATCGGCGTATCCGTGTATTTACGCGCCTCATCCAGTGGTGCGAGCAATACGCAGGCAGCGCCGTCTGAAATAGGGCAACAATCGTTTCTTCTCAATGGGTAGGCTACGAACGGGGAGGAGAGAACATCCTCCACGGTTATCCTGTTCCTGAAGTGTGCAAGCGGGTTCATGCTTCCATGATAATGGTTTTTAACAGCTACTTCAGCAAGAGTCTCCGGCTTAAGACCGTAATCATGCATATACCTGGTTGCTATAAGCGCGTAGACGCCTGGGAAGGTTGCTCCGAAGTATGCTTCCCACTCATAGTCCATTGCTGCTGAAAGAATCTCCGTAGCCTGGCTCGGCTCAACATCAGTCATCTTCTCGATTCCGCCGACAGCTACAAGGTCATACATGCCTGACGCTACAGCCAAGTAGCCCTGGAAGAAAGCCACTCCTCCGGAGGCGCATGCCGCCTCAACCCTTGTCGCCGGCACCGGGTTCAAGCCTAGGAACTCCGCTACAAGGGCCCCGACATGCTCCTGCCCCTCAAACATTCCTCCAGACATGTTTCCGAAAACAATGTACTGAACGTCTTTCCCACTGATCCCCGCCTCCTCAACAGCCTGAACCCCGGCTTCCCAAGCCAGATCCTTAAGACCCTTGCTCCAGTGTTCCCCGAACTTTGTTGCTCCAACAGCCACTATAGCAACCTCTCTCTTCAAGCATGGTCACCTCTCTTTGAAAAGCCTCCTGCACTTCGCGTAGGTCGAGTAATCAATGTATTCACGCTTCTCCAAGTAGTACATCACAGGCGGGGCTAGCTTCCTCTTGGAGTCTATGGCTTCAGTAACCCTTATGCTGAAAGAGTCAGACCCGGCTCCTGAACCATAGGAGGTTAACAGGATCCTTTCCCCGGGTCTTGCAACATCCAGGACCGCCGCTAAACCGATTAGGGAAGAGCCTGAGTAAGTGTTTCCGAGACGGTTGACCAAGAGCCCGGGTTGAAGCTTCTTCTCGTCGAAACCAAGCTCCTTAGCGGCTTTCAACGGGAACTTTGAATTAGGCTGGTGAAACACCACGTAGTCATAATCCTTCGGAGTGGTCCCGGTTTTCTCAAGCAGGCCTCTCGTGCAGCTTATAACATGCTCAAAATACGCGGGTTCGCCTGTGAATCTTCCAGCATGCTTAGGGTAGCTTGCGCCATCTCTCCTCCAGAAGTCCGGAACATCCTGAGTGTAAGAATATGTTGCTTCAACCTCTGCAACCACTCCTTCTCCAGCGCCCACGACGTATGCGGCTCCGCCTGCGGCAGCAGTATACTCAAGCGCGTCCCTAGGCGCTCCTTGAGCTGTGTCAGCCCCTATCGAGATGCCGTACTTTATGTATCCTGCCTTAACCATTCCTAGGCATGCTTGAACCGCTGTTGTCGCAGCTTTGCAGGCGAACTCTGTGTCTGCTGCTGTTAGGCTTGGCGTTAAGCCTAGGGCTTCAGCGACTGTTGCTGCTGTCGGCTTAACAACGTACGGGTGTGATTCTGATCCTACGAACAGCGCGCCGACTTCGCTCGGCTTAACCTCGGGCGCACGCCTCATAGCGTTTCTCGCAGCTTCAACAGCTATCGTGGCAGTATCCTCATCCAGCGACGGAACAGACTTCTCCTCTATTCCAAGACCCTCCCTGTAGGAGCGGGCATCATGCCCCCAGACTTTCGCTATCTCCTCAACCCTGATTCTCAGCCTGGGCACGTACACTCCGTAGCCGACTATTCCAACCCTCATGCTTAGCCTCAATGTTTGCGCTGCTTCTGGAAAGCCGTATTTAACTTTACCATTAGATGTTTAGAAAACATCCGTCTAAAGCCGATTTATTTCCGGCTGTAAAACATGTTCGACGATTAACTGTCGCCTGAAGCCGTGGAGAAAGGAATACGCTGCATTAAGATTTTTTAAGAAGCGTGTTGAGACGAGTTAAAACGTGCTCCCTGCCCAGTGCTGCAAGCAGGTAGCCAAGCCTGGGGCCGCTTCCCCTTCCTATGAAAACCATGTAAAGCTTCTCGAAGAAGCTTGACGAAGGAATGCCGTGCTCACGGGCGGTGGAGTAAATAATGTTCTGAATCTCCTCACCGTTAAACTCTTTCAGCGAAGACAGTTTCTCTAGAAGCTCCTTGAAGGCTTGTTCGAAGCCGCTTAAATCCACTTCCACAGGCTCCCTTTTAAGAACATACTTGCTGGCGTCTGCGAATGTTGAAAGCCAGTTTCCAGCAAGCCTGAGTCTGCGAAGCACTCTTTCCCTGTCTTCCACGCTGGCGTCTTCTTTCACGATGCCGGCTCTAACTAGGCTTCTGTAAGCCTCCTCAACCGGGTAGAACTGGACGACGTAGCTTGCAAGCAGGTAGCTTACTCTCAACGGCTTCTCAGCAGGGGTTTTCCCAACTATCGACGGATATATTCTCGCAGCCTCCTCCGAGCCTCCTTTGAAAAAGCTCTCCTCAAACCTGTCGAACTCCTCAACCAGCAGGTGCAGGTTCTTCAAATCAATGTTTCTCTGCATCATAGGCCTCTTAGTGTAAAGGTATTTTATCACCTCAGGCTCAAGAACCTTCAGCAGGTCGTGCAGCGTGTACGCGTTCCCCTTCCTACTCGACATTTTCTCACCGTTAACCAGGAAAAACTCGTAGACTAGGCTTGCCGGCGGCTCTATCCCGTAGACCTCCCTAGCTAACGCTTGGCCTGATTTCCAAGACCCCTCGTAATGATCCTTTCCAAACGGCTCCGCGTTAACCTGGAAAACCATCCACTGCGCAACCCATTCTAGGCGCCAGGGAAGCTTACCCTCTTTCAGCGTTGAAAAACCCTTGTGGCCGCAGCCCTTTATCACGTATTTCCCGGCTAAAACCCTCCCCTTACACTCGTACTCAACAGTCTCGCTGCCAAGGTCGAAGCCTAAAGCCGTCGTCGTTATCTTCCCACAGTTGCTGCAGACAGGGTGAAACGGCACCCGGTTTTCCTCAATGTTTCTCTGAAACCTGCTTAAAACCTTCTTGACTAGCATAGTCTTAGAGAGTGTAAGCTTAGTAGCGTCGAGAAACCTCCCGCTCGAGTAGGACTCGCTGTTACTATAGTTCTCCATCACTATTCCTATTCTGCTTAAGCCGTCTTGAATCACTGAGTTGAAATGCTCCCCCCAAGACCGGTGGCATCCAAAAACATCCGGTATACGGCTATAGGGCCAGCCCAAGTATTTCTCGAGGGTTGAAAGCTCCTGCTCCGTGAAAACATGCCACTCGCCACCGCCGTCGGGCGCTGAAGGCGGAATAGTCCTAAGCGGATCCATATCGTCATTGGTGTAGATCAGCCTCGCTGAAACACCCCTTCTTTTCACAGCGTCGTAGATGAAGAACGCGCGAATCTGGTCGTTCATGTTTCCCAAGTGTTTCCCCCCCGAGGGTGATCCTCCACTTTTAATAGTTACAATGCTCATCCTATTCCTCTTAGCGTGTTCAATCGCCGATTCAGCCACCGCATCGGCCCAGAACACAAAACCACCCTTGCCCTTGCTATCCATATTCACTTGAAGCGAATTAGGTTTAAAAGCTCGGGCAAATAAAGTTTAAGCGGGCCCGTGGCCAAGCCAGGATAAAGGCGTCGGCCTCCGGAGCCGGAGAACCTGGGTTCAAATCCCAGCGGGCCCGTTGTCCTTCAGCTTTCTCTCAAGGGCTACGGCTGTCTTCCTGTTTCGCAACTAAGGCTTGAATCCAGGTCCCAGGTGAAAGCCTATAGTGTTCTGAGAAAGCTTTGACACTGCTGTTTAACAGCTTAAACTCTTCTAGGCCTTCTGTCTAATGCTTTCGGAAGAGGTGGGAACCTCCTATGGGGCTCAGACTGGTACCAGTATGCTACGCTAGAGTAATCGTTACCCTGGTCGTTAGCATGCCCGTGCTCAATAGTAACTTTGATCGACCTTGTGAATCTGACTGGGTCTTCTATGTGAAACCTGTAGACACTCCATTTTCCAGACCACTCTACAGTGTCTCCAGCCAGGGAGACGCCGTGATACGGCCCGGAGTATTCTCCGCAGGGGAAGCCCCATGCCGACAGGAAGTAGTCCTCGGTCCCGGTGCCGTGAATACTGGGAGGCCATTTCTCCCCGTCTACGAAAATCATGTCGTCACCCTCTCCGAACCATGTATACTTCTGGTTGAAAGCGTTGAAATTATCCACGCTTAAGACGCATCCGACGTAGTGGCCAGTCCCTTCAGCGTAGAGTATCAGATAGTTGTCGTCGCCAGTAGTGTTCAACTCTTCTCCTTTATGCTCAACCGGGGTACACGGGTTCTCCCTGTTCCACCAGCAGTGGAACCTCCCGTAGTCTTCAGGTATTTCGTCAAACTGCTCGTAGTCCACGTGGAAGTAGAGAATAATCTCGTCATCCTTCTCGTTCTCAACCTCTATTCTAGCTCCATTTGAGAAAGGCATTGGAAAATAGCAGTTCATTCCAGCGTTAACCCCTCTCCCCGGTCCTCTAACCATGCTTAAGGGTAGTGAAACGAAATGGTTTGCAACACCATGGCCGACTCCGAAGAAGTCTCCGAGAGGTGTTTCAACACTAGCATCCTGCTCACTGTCCCAGTACATTCTTAACACTACGTCCCTCAGACAGAGCTTGTTGAGAGAGCTAACTGTAAACCATATGTGTCTAATTACTCCAGCACCCTTGATTTCAGCAATATTCACTTTTTCACGGGCACCGATGGTCCAGTAATCCTTGTTCCCGCCCGTCTTGTCGAATGAGGAAACCCTCTTGGTTTTAGCGTGAACTATTCTAGGCAGGTTTGAAAGCGGTCCGTTTAAAAACCTTAACTCATCCATGGGATAAGCGGGACCGTTTGCTTTTTAAACTTTTAGAAGACTACTTCCTCGAAAAGCTTCAGAAACCTGTCGACGTCAACGCTCAAGCATACGGATGCGTTTGGAGAGCCGTTGGTTAGAACAGTGAAGCCGCGCGTATATTCTCCTTTAAGCTCAACCTCAACCCTGGTTTTCTCAACCTTAACAATCTTATCGTCCACCAGCGTGGCTAAAGCCAGAGGATCGTGTAAAACCGGCTGCCTGAAGCCGGTGCTCCCCGTCCAGGCTTCAAGCATTGCTGAAACAAGCCTGTGCTCAGGCTTTCCACTGACCTTCAGTTTCTCAACCATGTCCACAGGCATTACGCATCTCATCGTGACGTCCAGCCCGACTAGAAGCGGGTTCAACCCTGACTTGAGAACAATGCTTAAGGCTTCAGGGTCGCATTTAACATTGTATTCTGCGCCGGGGTTCTTAAAAACCCCTGCCATCGAGGTTAGGCTAACCCTTTTCTCAAGACCATGCTTGAAAAACAATGTTAAAGCCACGTTCGTCATCGGGCCGATGCTGACTAGGTGAAGCCCGTCGATTTCACAGGCTTTTTCAGAAACAATGTTCCAAGCCGGAGTCTCCAGAATGTTTGGAAAAGCTTCATCCCGCTTCAAAACCTTCGCCTGACAAGGCTTCCATCCTGGCTTAAACCCGAGAAGGCTCTGGGGAGAACCCTTGGCTACGGGTATTTTCAAGCCGAGTGTTGATATAAGCTTGGAGGCCAGTTTAGCCCTTGTCTCAACGTCTCCCCAGACTACTGTAACCGCCTCCAGCTCAAGCTCGCTGCACTTCAACGCGAACAACAGGGCGAAAGCATCATCAATATCATCACCTATATCAGTATCCAGAATGATTCTCTTAGACATCCTGCTGCACCGGTAGAGCAGGTTTCTCAAGCTAATAAAGAATTCCCTTCTTAAAGCAGGATGGTGAAAAAGCCTTTTATAATCAGGTTGGAGGCGGTAGTTTTTAAATGTCGGAGGGTATTCCGAGGCCGGATTTCGTTAGAAGCAGATGGATCAACCTGAACGGTGAATGGGGGTTTGCTTTCGACGATAAGAGTGCAGGGGGGGATGAAAAATGGTGCTTGTCTAAAGATGTTTTTAACAGAATCATTATGGTTCCGTTCCCGTATCAGAGTAGGCTGAGCAGAATAAATGACGAGGGTTTCCACAACGTAGTATGGTATAACGCGCGCCTCCGAATCCTAGATATTTGTATTGGGCTGACAAGATCAGGATTCTAGTCTGGGAGGAAATGGGCGACTGGGGTGTGAGTCTTGTAAGCCAAAACCTTGAGCCCTTCTTAACTGGGTGGAGGACAATCATAGACAGGGACTTTAACCATCCATGCGTAACCGTATGAGTTTCGTTCAACGAGAGGGATCCGGGTGAAACTCCTGAAGCCCTAGGCTTCATAAGGACAGTCTACAGGGAGACTAAGAAGCATGACCCGACGAGGCTTGTAATAGACAACAGTGGCTACCACCATACTGAGTCAGACATTATAGATGTTCATGATTACATGGCGTGGCAGGGAGGCTACGTGTTCGCCGAGGGCTGGAGGAAAGCGAAGAAACTTGAGCCATATTCTTCGCACAGGCCGCTTATGTTCAAGGGTTTCAAATACTCTGGCCAACCAGTGGTCATGAGCGAGTACGGCGGCTGGGGCATTAAGGTTTTCACGCCGCTGATAGACAGGGAGTTTCACGCTTACGGTCCGCCGTTAGAGGACGAGTATGAATTTGTCAGCAAGTACCGCGACGTGACGCTGACGATAATGCGTGAACCACGTGTCTGCGGTTCTGCCATACTCAGCTTTACGGTGTTGAAGGCGAGGTTAATGGCTTCATGACTTACGATAGAAAATGGAAGATTCCTCCGGCGGAGATCAGAAGGATAAACTTAAGCCAGCCGGAATAAGTGTTGCGCAGAACCGTTTAAACCGTATCAGGTAGCCGTTGAAACTTTTTAGAGGCTTTCCGAGGCTGCTGGCTCCTTGGTTTCAACAGGCTGCTTAAGGTCTATCAACACCTCGTAGACCCCGTCCTCCACCCGATACTTCATAGCGTAGCCGCATTTTCTGAACAGATGCATCATCCTAGTGTTTTCAACGAGCACCCATGCTTTTAAACCCGTGAAGCCCCTTGCCTTAGCCAGCTCAATAAGGTATTTTAGAAGCTCCGTTCCAATCCCCTTGCCCTGCCAATCGTCTCTGACTACGAGAGCAACCTCAGCCAGCTCAGTACCAGGTATTCTCGAGTAGCTGCCTATTCCAACCATGCTTTCAAAACCCTCTTCACTTACAACAGCCACTAGAACCATCTCGTTCTGGTAGTCGATTATAACGTACGGCCAAACCCTGTCCCAAGGTAGAGATTTTAACGGTCCCAAGTATCTTTTAGTAACACTATCCTTGGAGAGAGCGTAGAACAAGTGTTGCTTCATGGTTGCGTCTGAAGGCTTTATCGGCCTTAACAGCAGCCTAGTCCCATCTTTAAGAGTAACGTACCGCTTCAACTCCTCGGGATACTCAACCTCTGGGAAAGGTAACACTTCCTCAGGAACATACTTGTGGGACTTAGCCCATTCGAGAAGCTGGTTTCTGAACTTCGGGTGTGCAACACCTATGAGCGCCAGTGCCCTCTCCTTTATCGTCCTCCCTGTTAAGTGTGCGACACCATACTCTGTAACAACATAGTCCACGTCGCCCCTGGTCAGCACTACGCCAGCGCCTTCGCTGAGCACTGGTTTTATCCTGGAAATCGCGCCCTCTTTAGCCGTTGAGGGTATGACGGTTATGGCTTTACCTCCCTCCGAGAGCCTGGCGCCCCTTACGAAGTCAGCCTGGCCGCCAAGGCCACTGTAGAAAACGTATCCGAGAGAGTCGGCGCAAACCTGCCCAGTCAAATCGACTTCCAGAGCCTGGTTTATAGCAACCATCTTCTTGTTCTGAGCGATTACAAGCGGGTTGTTCACATAGTTGGACTCGTAGAACTCAACCATCGGATTGTTGTCTATGAAATCGTAGAGACGCCTAGTACCCATGGCGAAGGAGGCTATTATCTTCCCCCTGTGGAGAGTCTTCTTAGCGCAGGTTATGACTCCTGCTTCAACAAGGTCTACAACGCTCTCCGTTAGAAGCTCCGTGTGGATCCCGAGGTCTCTCTTATTCTCGAGGGAGCTTAACACTGCGTCAGGTATGCTTCCTATTCCTATCTGGAGAGTCGACTCGTCCTCAACCAGCTCGGAAACATACCTCGCTATCCTGTCTGAAACAACGTCTCTAGGTTGCTGCGGAGCCTCAAGAATAGGCTCATCATGCTCAACAACCACATCTATGTTACTAACATGTATAAAGCTGTCCCCTAGGACGCGCGGCATGAATCGGTTCACCTGGGCTATTACCAGCCTAGCCTTCTCAGCAGCTGTCTTAGTTATTTCAACCGAAACACCTAGGCTGCAGAAACCATGTTCATCCGGAGGAGTCACCTGTATCAGCGCCACGTCTATCGGCACCATTCCCATTGATATCAGCCTAGGCAGGTCAGAGAGGAAGACGGGAGTGTAGTCAGCCCTTCCCTCAGCAACCGCCTCCCTAGTGTTCACGCCTACGAAGAAAGCGTTCAGACGGAACCTGTCTGAGTATACTGGCTTAGCATAGGGCGCGACGCCGAGAGTGTGAACATGAAGTATCTCATTATCCGCCAGATGCTTAGCCTTATCCACAAGCCCGTGCACAAGGTACTGGGGCTCCCCGCACGCTGAGCCCACGAAAATATGGTCTCCAGTCTTTATGTAGCTTAAAGCCTCCTCCAGGCTGGTCTTCTTATCATCGTAAGGCCTGTCTCGTAAACGCTCCCTGCCGGCCATCCAGAGCATTCTTAAGACTGCAAGTTTATAAACATACTTTCAGGCGGCTAGGGACAGTCCGCATCGATGATACGCAATGAGGCTGGAGGCTTTCTTTAACCCGAAAACGGTGGCAGTAATAGGCGCCAGCAGGGAGGAGGGGAAAGTAGGTCACAGAATATTCCGTAACATGGTGGAGTCAGGATTCAAAGGGAGGCTTTACCCGGTGAACCCTAATGCTCAGGAAATACTTGGCTACAAGTGCTACCGGAGCGTTAAGGATGTTGAGGACGATGTTGACCTGGCTATTATCGCTGTCCCAGCCAGGATTGTTCTAAGCGTCGCCGAGGAGTGTGGGAGGAAAGGCGTGAAGGGTCTCATCGTTATATCTGCAGGCTTCAGTGAAACAGGGAGAGAAGGAACACTTCTAGAGAAAGAGCTTGTCGCTAAATGCAGGGAATACGGCATGAGAATGCAGGGGCCGAATTGCCTCGGCTTCATAAACTCTAGAAGCAGTATGAATGCTTCCTTCGCTTCAACCATGCCGACGCCTGGAAACGTGTCGATCGTTTCTCAAAGCGGGGCTCTTGGAAGCGCGATACTGAACTGGTCGAGGCTCAGCGGAATGGGTCTTGCGAACTTCATAAGCGTCGGCAACGAGGCTGACCTCACTACTACAGACTTTCTCGAAGCTCTTATTGACGATGAGACCACTAGGGTTGTTGGAATCTATGTTGAAGGCGTGAAGAACGGGGAGCGTTTCATAGACGTTGCCCGGAGGCTTTCAAGAAGAAAGCCGATTGTTGCTTTGAAAGCCGGCACCACCCAGGTTGGCGTCAGGGCAGTCTCCTCCCACACGGGTTCGCTGGCAGGGTCTGACACTGCTTTCTCAGCAGCCTTCAGGAAGGCTGGTGTCCTGAGGGTGAGCACGATGAAAGAGTTTTTCGACCTTCTTTCAGCCTTCGAAGGCCAGCCTCTGCCTAGGGGAAGCGGCGTCATGGTGGTTACTAACGGCGGGGGTCCAGGAATACTTGCTGTCGACGCCTGCGAGAAAATGGGCTTAGACCTGCCCCTGCTGGAGCAGGATCTAAGGGAGAAGCTTAGCAGCCTGCTTCCACCTCATGCTAGCGTCAACAATCCTCTGGACGTGCTTGGAGACGCTGACGAAAAGCGTTACAGGATTGCGCTTGAAACTGCTTTAAGCAGCAGTTACGTGCACAGCGTGATCGTCATACTGACGCCGCAGGCGATGACTCCCTCAGAGGAGGTTGCGCGCGTCGTTGTAGAGGCGGGAAGAAGGTTTGAGAAGCCTGTTGCAGCAGTCTTCATGGGGTTTGGAAACGAGTCTCCGCCGATAAGGATCCTGAGGGAGGGGAAGATTCCGAACTACGATTTCCCGGAGCCAGCGGCCTTCGCGCTTAAAGGAATGTACGACTACAGCCTGATGCTCAGCAAGCCTGAGGAGCATGCTGTAAACCTTGTTGACGTTGATGACGATGCTGTGGCAAGGGTGATAGCAAGGGTTGAGGCTGAGGGCAGGATCAACCTTTCCTCGGAGGAGGCTTTCGAAATAGCTTCCGCATACAGGATTCCTGTTCCAGAAGCCAGGATAGCTAGGGACGCTGAGGAGGCCCGTGAAACAGCTGAATCCATAGGATGCCCGGTTGCTGTGAAAATCGTCTCCCCGGATATTCTGCACAAGACTGACATGGGCTGCGTAATCCTTAACGTTAAAACGCCTGAGGAGGCTGGCAGGGCTTACGAGCTGGTGGTGAGAAGGGCTAGGGCAGCAATGCCGCAGGCGAGAATCCTGGGCGCGTTAATCCAGAAAATGGCGCCACCCGGCAGGGAGGTTATTGTGGGCTCTGTCAGAGACCAGCAGTTCGGCCCGCTGGTGATGTTCGGCCTAGGAGGAATATACGTAAACTTCCTCAGGGATGTTTCATACAGGCTGGCGCCGCTTACTTTCACCGAGGCTATGGAGATGGTTTCCGAGACCAGGGCTTACACCCTGCTTAAGGGCGTCAGGGGCGAGCCTCCGGCGGACCTGGAGTCGGTTTTAAACGTGGTCGTGAGGCTTTCCCAGCTTATGTGCCGCTTCAATAAGCTTGTGGAAATGGAAATAAACCCCTTGTTCGCCTACGAGGAGGGAAAAGGGTGTATGGCAGTAGATATAAGAGGAACGCTTTCCAAGCCTAAGGGTGAGGCTGAGACATGAGGAGGCAAGCAGTATACGTGGCTTCGCCGAGCAGGCTGGCGGGGAAGAGCACGCTAATAATCTCGCTCGCGCAGCTCGCGTTGGAGAAAGGGTTGCGAGTAGGCTATTTCAAGCCTATCAGCGGGTTCTGTGTGCCGAACCCTAGGGGCGAGCTTGTGGACGAGGATGCTGAAACCATGAGGGAAATCCTCGGGCTGAGAACAAGCCTAGAATTATGCCCGTTCAAAATATGCGGGGGAAGCTTCCTCGAATACTTCTGGAGTGAAGACGCTTCACGCTTCAGAGACAGCATTCTAGAGTCTTATAAGGAGGCTTCTGCTGAAAAAGACCTGATGCTGATCGAAGGGGCTCAAACGCTTTCAACAGGCTCCTTCCTAGGCTGCCAGGCTCCGCGGCTTGCCCAGCTTTTCAACGCTGAGCTAATCCTAGTGTTAAGATACGAGGGTGACTTCGTCGTCGACGAGGCGCTTCACGCAAGAGACTATTGTGAACACTGGGGTGTCAAGGTGTCAGGCATCGTTCTAAACCGTGTTGAGGAAAACAGGCTTAAGCTTGCAAGAGGGATCGTGAAACCGATGCTTGAGAAAGAAGGCTTGAAAACACTTGGGATCATGCCTGAAGACAGGGTGCTAAGCTCCCTCTCAGTGAGAGAGGTTTACGAGTCCATAGGCGGCGAGCTTATCGCCGGGAAAAGAGGGCTTGAAAACCCTGTTGAAACCGTTTTAATAGGCGCTATGACTCCTGAAAGCGCCATACAGTATTTTAGAAGAGTTAGGAACGAGCTTATAATAACCGGGGGCGATAGGACAGACATAGTGCTGGCGGCGCTTGAAGCAGGAGCCTCCGGCATAATCCTGACTGGAAACATGCGTCCAAGCGTTAAAGTACTGCCTAGGGCGGATGAGCTTAAGATTCCGATGATAGTCGTGCCCCATGATACTTACACAACCCTGCAGATGGTTCAGAAGATAGTTGGTAAAATAAGGCCCAGGGATAGGACGCGCATCGCCGCGGCTAGGAAACTGGTTCAGGAGAACGTGGATTGGGAGGAAATACTGCACTTTTAATCCTTAAGTATGGTCTGCAGTTTTAAACAGAAAATTTTTCTAATGAGAAAGACTATTGGAATCATTGGACAGTGTAGACCGGGTTTGGATCAGTCGGCGGTACGAGCATTGCAGCGGCTGCAGAAGATGTGAAATCGCCTGTTCGCTCCAACATGAGGGAAAAATCTGGCCGGAGGCATCTAGGATAAGGGTTTTCATGCTTATCCCAGGGATTGAGATACCGCATCTCTGCTTCCAGTGTGAAGACTATCCCTGCGTCGAAGCCTGTCCAGCCGGGGCGCTCACGGTTAACAGTCAAACCGGTGCTGTTGAAGTAGACTCCTCTAAATGCACCGGGTGCGGCCTGTGCGTGAACACCTGCCCAGGGAGAGTTCCCCACCTGCATCCGGAGAGAAACACTATCGTTATCTGCAATCTTTGCGGCGGAGACCCGGCTTGCGTAAAAGAATGCGTAAAAGGCAGGTGGAATGCTCTTGAGCTGGTTCCAGCGGGTAGCGTGGCTTCGCGCAAGCCTCTGGCGAAGACCCCTGAGGAGCTTACTCGCGAAACGGCTTTGAAAATCCTGGGGAAAGAGGTTTTGAAGGAGGCTCTTGGATGATGAGGGGTTACGCTGGAAGACTTTTAGACGTCGACCTTTCCAGCGGGAGCATAAGTGAAACCAGGGTCCCGGAGGAGGATTTGAAGAACTATGTTGGTGGAAGAGGCTTAGCGGCGAAGATAGCTTGGGACAGGCTGGGCGCTGAATGGGAGACTGTTGACCCATTCAGCCCGGAGAACATTCTGCTCGTTTTGACAGGCCCGTTGACAGGCTACTACCCAGGGTCGAAAACCTGTGTCTCCGGAAAGTCTCCGCAAAGCAATGGTTTAGTAGGCTCAACGGTCGCAGGCGAGTTCGGAGTCGACTTAAAATGCGCCGGCTACGACGGCATCGTGGTGACCGGTAGAGCAGAGAAGCCCTGCTACCTCTTCATATGTGATAACCATGTTGAAATAAAGGATGCTTCGCAGGTCTGGGGTGCTGCCGCGAGGGAAACCCTGCGCTTCCTTGTGAGAAAAACCAGGGAGGATGTTTCTCGAATCAGGCCGCGCTACGGGGAGGCGAAGGAGCCCTCCATCCTGTACATTGGGCCGGCCGGGGAGAACAGGAGCAGGATCGCGGCGGTCATGTCTAAGTATTCGCACGCAGCCGGATACGGAGGGTATGGTGGCGTAATGGGCTCGAAGAACCTTAAAGCGATTGTTGCAAAAGGCTTCGGACCCCTGCCGGATGTCTACGACGATGAGAAGATGCTTCGCCTGGCCCGCAGGTTCGCCGAGGACTGTCTGGAGAACACTTGGTTCAGACGTTGGGGAACAGGGGGCGGAGGATACTCGTTCGGAGCTGAAACGAGCTCCGAGCCTGTTAGAAACTGGCAGACAGAGTGGCATAATAAGAGAAGCTATAGGCGGGAGGAGTTTGACAAGTACTGGGTTAAGAAGAACTGGGGCGACTTCGGCTGCGCCATGACCTGCCTCAAGCTCGCGGTGATTAGGAAAGGAAGGTTCAAGGGAGCTGTGTGCGACAACCCTGATTACGAGCTTGAAGCATACGTTGGAACAAACCTTGGAATATTCAATCCTGAGCATAACATTTATGTTTCCTACGTTGTCAACGAGCTGGGCCTCTGCGGAATACAGGGGGGCGCGGTCCTGGGTTTCGCAGCCGAGCTCCACCAGAGGAAGATACTCTCGAAGAAGGACCTTAACGGGGTTGAGCTTAAATGGGGAGACCCCAGGGGATTCGCAGCCCTTGCTGAGAAAACAGCTTTCCGCCAGGGGATTGGAGATGTTCTGGCTGAAGGGGTTTACCGCGCAGCCGTCAAGCTGGGGGAGAAAAAGAAGAGGAACCTGCTTAAATACGCTGTTCAGGAGAAGGGCATGGCAATAGGGGCGCACGGCGTCAGAAGCGGGCGAGACTATATTTCAAGCAGAATCGCCTACGCCTGCTCTGTTCAAGCGGGAGACCATACTTCGCCAGCATCACCAATGCGCAAGGGAGACAGGGGTGAGCTCTCCTCCATACTGCCTGACAGCGGAGTCTACTGCATGTTCGCAGCCTTCGGCCCAACGGACAGTGAGATCTTAGAGTTCTACGAGGCTGTGACAGGCTGGAGGATGACGCTTAGGGAATGGTACGGGGAGAAGGCGCTACGGATACTTCAGCTTCAAAGAGCAATGCTGCTCCTAGGCGGCCCCGACTTCAAGTGGAGGCCCGGGGTTGACGACGACAACCCGCCGAGGTTCTGGGAGCCACTGCCCTCAGGGCCGTTCAAAGGCAGGAGGCTCAGCAGGAGAAGGTTTGAAAAAGAGAGGCTTGAATACTTCAAGGCTGTAGGCTGGGATGAGAAAGGGGTTCCGAAGCCGAGAACACTGAGAAGACTCGGGCTCACAGATGTGGAGGCTAAGCTGAGGAGGGCAGGCTTGGTAACGTAGCCAAAGCAATGCACGCGAAACGAATTCTAAAGGGGCTTGTCTGAAGAAACCCGGCTTCAAAGCACTAGCCAAAGCTTGTTAAGAAAGGGAAACTCAGGTCTAAGCCACACGGTTAAAAATAATCTCACGGTTTAGGTTGTAACGGTGTTTCAAAGAGAAGCCATGTAGCGCGGAAATAAAGCTGAGGCTACCTGCACTAGGCTTATGAGTAAGACCAATCTTACTTTATAAATAGGATTACTATGGCGGAAGTCGGGGATGCTCGAGTCAGCTCTAAGGGTCAGGTCGTCATCTCTAAAGGGGTTGGAAGCCGGTTAGGATTAAGGAAGGGAGACAGGTTGCTGGCCTACTTGAAAGGCGATTTACTACTCATCAGGAGGGTTAAGGAAGAAGAGAACCTCCTCACCATCCTCGCCGCCTCATCCCGGAGGAAGGTTGCTTCGATGAAAATAAGCAAGATGAGGTGAGAAAGCTGTTGAAGAAGCGAGGAAAACAGCCGAAAAAAACTTAAATATCGTCAAAGAAACATCGAAACAGGCAGCCCGGTCGTCTAGCGGTCAACGGGGAAAAGGCTTAGATCCCGACTAGGGATGAGGGGCTCTGGATCCGCTCGAAAAAGCGGAAAAGTAACCCCTTGACAGGAGTTCGAACCTCCTCCGGGCTACCATTTTTTTTCTTTTTTATTAAATAAATAATTTCTTTGTTCTATTCGGTTGTACTTATTTCAATATTCAAACATGTGTAGGTCAAGAATTCATCCTAATTGGCGCCGCTTACTTCTATTCCTTTACTTTTCAAGAATTCGCAAGAATTCGTTCATCATCTTCTCGCTTAGGAACATCTCCCTAGCTTCGGCGATTGCGTTTACCCTTTTCATGGTCTCGTTGATTAACTGCTCGTCGTTCATCCCAGTTGAGTCGAAGGTTGTGAAGAAGCCCGGTTCATAGTCTATTTCGAATCTGACCTCGATGTCATGTTTTTCGCTAACCCTTTTAGCCACCTCGATTCCCCACATGTGGCTCTTGGCGCAGTCTGCGAGGCTCCATCCGACCCTCAGGCCAGGAAACCTAAATGCGCTAGTCATCTTCAAATATTTCTCGAACCTCCTCTGCTTGAAGTCCTCGAGGATCCTCCCTATTTCTTCATGCTCCTTTCGTAAAATCCTCTCCTTCTCCTCCTCAGTCTTAGCCTTTTCATACATGCGGCCATACTTCTTTCTACTCAAGTACTCCCGTATTTCGCTCCTAGTTGGCTCTGGGCCGGCATCGACCTGTATCTTTCCACTCTCGTATGCCTTGATGAAAATACCATAGATGTAGGGAGGAGGCCTAGCTACCATCCTCCACTTTACAGTGAGTAGGGGATAATCATCAACCTCTGAAGGAATCCTGATAAGGGGCGCTTAAAACAGTGGACAATCTTATTAAAGCCGGGTTCAGAGTAGACTCCGCCCTGTATCGTATGGTGCTTGAAAAATTAGAGTTAAACAAACAACTTCAGACTAAGAGTATACTTCTCGAGTCGGTTTAGGTAGCGGGGGCTGAGGAGAAAGCTGTTAGATGAAGCAAGGGTTTTCGCCTCTTTCTTTGGGAAGGAGAAGGTGCCCATTGGCTGCTACTCAAGTTGGAAAGGCTTAAGATTTCAACTAAGGTATAACTTTTGGAAACCATGGTTGAACTCAAGGTAAAAGTTGGAGAAAAGGGTCAAATACTCATCCCTAAAGTGTTTAGAGACAGGTATGGAATAGTGGAGGGAGAGAAGGTTTCGATCGAACTCACTTCTGAAGGAATCCTGATAAGGGGAAAACCCTCTCAGGAGGAAATAATGAAAAGGCTTAAGGAGCATGTTGAAAAGATTAGAAGGATAGGGGTTTCTGGTCTGAAACTGGGGGGCCTGAGTAAGGCCTATTTAGAAATGGAGTTTGAGGAGAACGCTGGTTGAAAGCCTTTCTAGATTCCTGCTTCCTCATATACTTGAACGCTATGGTGGATGATGAAAGAAGGCTGGTAGAAGGGCTGTTTAAAAGACTTCTTGAAGAACAGCTGTTTACGGGCATGCTTGTGATAGATAAGGTGCTTTACATATCGAGAAAGTATGGAGTGTCGTATGAAACAACTCTAGATTTCTTGAAAAACATAGTGCTGCCCTACGCTGAAGTCTTGCCTGTTGAAGAGAAGGATTCAAAGCCCGCTGAAAAATACTTGTTGAAATACGGTTTGAAACCTCTGACGCTATACACTTGGCAACGATGGAGAAAGCCGGGATAAGTAATATAGTTTCCGAAGACAGGGAGTTCGACAAGGTTAGAGGGATTAAAAGAATCTGGATTACCTCTAGTGCTGAAAAATAAGAATGTTTTTAGAAACCAGTATTGAAAGCTAGGCTAGCGCGCTGGGGGCTCCCGTATCTGTGAGCATGCGCCATCGTAAGTATTCTGGCCTCGAAACTCTAATATGCGCTGTATAATACTTAAAAAGGAGTAGGGTTGCGCTAAGCCTTAAGAGAATATACTGCTAAACATTAGATCAGCATCCCGTGCCCAAGTCGGGATGGGCTAAAATTCAGCACGCGCTATTATAGTTTCCTCATTCTCTCACGGTTTAAAGACGCGTCTGCTTTATTTCTCTTTTCTCATTATCCTCCAGCCGTCGCTTTCCCTTACTAAACCCATTTTCTTTTTAACCGTGTTTCTTTTCTCCATTACGTTTTCCAGAAAAGACTTGTCGTAGTGAATAATTATGCCGTCCTCAAGCACATCGTACAGGAAGAAGTTAGGCTTCTCTAATTCCTCTAGAAACTCTTGCGGGAAATATCCGACGGCCCTCAGATTGTCTACCCTGTAAAGCCCGGATAGGCTCCTCCTCTCGAAAATGTTCTCGGGAAGATTCTCAGCCACTATGCACACATCTATGTCGCTCTTCTCAGTGAAGTCCCCCCTAGCGTAGGAGCCGAAAAGCACGATGAGCATCGGCTTAAGCTTTTCGACTTGACGTAGAAACTCCATAACCTTCTCGTAGGCGATGTTCTTAAGTTTCTCCTTCGGTAACAATCTTCTTCGCCTCCTCGAAAATGGATTTCGCTAGGCTTATTGCCTGCTCAGCCTGTAGCCTTGTGAAATATCTCTTAGCGGGCCCGCTTGCAAAAGCATTGGCATATCTTGTCGGAATATAGTACTGGTCCAGTATCTTAGCGTTTTCCTGAAAGGCTTTGAACCGTTCATCTATCTTAATCAGCTCTTCGACTAGGTCGACAAGCGAGTGCGTCCTTTTTTCGACACCGTAGTGATTTAAAGCCGCCTTGAGGGAAAGCTCGGCTGCCTGTTGCGCGTTAAAGCATACTTTTGACCATCTTCCGGTTTTAAACAGGTCTAAAGCAGACCCTAGGAAGTCCTCAGCATCCTCGATTAAATCTCTCGCCCTAGTCACCACGATTAGGAATAAGCCTGCTCTTTGATTTATCTGTTTCCTTATCACTTCGAACATGAGTTTCCCTGAAAATCGCATTTTCACGTTTAGGAGGAGCATGGAAAATCATTCGCGGATACGGCCTACGGTGTTTTTAGCGTAAATGGTTTACTGAAACTCGACGTGTTGCTCAGAGATGGCTTTAACCGGCCATATTAATAGAGCCGGGTTTGCCTCGTCGAGTATCTTGGTTACGCTCTTCCTCTCAAGGTCTATTCTGCTTCCTACGGGTCTGCAAACCAGCATGGTGGAGGCGTTGAGAGAGTAGGGAACAGCTATAGCCTTCATCGGGTCTACTGAGAGCGTGAAACGGGACTTATCTAAAAGCGTGTCAAGCATCCTAGAGAGGTGGAGGGTGTAGCGAAACCTGGCGGCCTTGTGACTCTTAAACAGGTTGTGCCCGTCGAAGGAAGCCCAGTCTCCAGCCTGAAAGTCGAGCACATGAATGTGGAAGCCCCTTACGCCGCTGAAAACTATAATTATGTTGCTGTAGTTCTCCTCGATGAGTTCGCAGATTCTAATGGTGTACTTCTTAACAATCTCTAGACACTCGTAGCAGACCAGTGTCCTGGGATGCTCGTGGCTATCTATCCCTCTAAACAGGGAGTTGTCAACGTCGACAACATACTCTCCGCCAACAGGGTAGGCATGTCTTGCTTCGCTACTCAGCTCAACCTTCTCAGGGGAAAGGTAGTCGAGCACGCTCATGCAGACGTGCGTAGGAGCATACTTGGCGCAGAGCCTCCATAATGCTTTAGAGTTTATCCTGTTTCTAAGCGTGTTCAGCTTTATGAAACGCCCGTCTCGAGTAACTATCCTGATATGCTTCCTGCTAAGTTTCCAGGGCAGGTTTACCGGAATACTTGCTGACTCGTAGTACCGTTTAACTAGACTCGGATCCTGGCGAATCCACAACCCCGCCTTCACCAACGAGGAAAGAAGCCTCCCCATAAGGCAGGTGTGGAGCGTCGAAGAGGCATGCAACACGGGTATTCTCCTTACCCTTCCTTAGAAACAGCCTGTAGGTGCTTGCATGCGCAACTACGTTCCCGCCTGCCGGCTTGTTGGGGTCTCCGAAGAACTGGCCAGGGTTAGCGACAACCTGGTTAGTAACGACAACGGCAAGGTTAAGGGCCTCAGCCAACTTAAGCAGCTTGTGAACATGACCATTTAGCCTCTGCTGCCTTAAGGCTAACGCTTCCCTCCCAAGATACTCTCCCCTGAACTGACTTGTCAGAGAGTCTACGATAATCAGCCTTATTGGGTGCTGACTGCATATTTCCCAAGCCTTGTCAACCAAGAGAACCTGATGATCAGAGTTGTAAACTCTAGCGTAGATAATGTTCTTAAGAGCCTTCTCGGCTTCAAGCCTATGCTTCCCAGCTATCTGAACAATCCTCTCAGGCCTGAACGTCCCCTCAGTATCTATGAATAACGCGCCGGCCTCCAACCCGCCCTTATCCTTGGAAAGCTGAACCGTCACGCATAAAGTGTGGCAGAGCTGAGTCTTCCCGGTTCCGAATTCTCCAACCAATTCCGTTATGGCCTGTGTCTCAATGCCTCCCCCGAGAAGAGCGTCTAAGGCTTTGCTCCCGGTCGTGATCTTCTGGGCCTGCTGCCTCCTCTTCAAAACCTCGTCGGCAGTAACCAGGTCTATCCTGACAAGCCCCCTGGCAGCCTGGGATATCCTGAGAGCAGTATCATAGCCTATCCCAGTAGCCTCGGAGATCTCGAAGGCTGTTGCAACCGCTAGGGACTCAACGCTCACGAAGCCAGCTTCCCTGAGCTTCCTAGCCGTCGCAGGCCCAACGCCGTCAATATCCTCAAGCGAGCACTCCGTCATCATGGCTGAAAAGCCGTTTGAAAACCGTCTTTAAAAATACGGAGGCAGGTAAACGTTTGAGGGAGAGGGTTGTGTGAAAATGAGCATCAATTAGGACAATGGTTCTGCGCATAAAAACCGGTGGAACAGGGAGGTTAAGGGTTTTTGAATATGGATTAGCCGGCGGGATGCGGTGTCTAAGACAAACCATGGCTGTATCGTTGTCTTCGTCTCCGGAAGATCCGGTGCACACTACTGACGGAAGCCGGTGGTGACGGATTGCCTGGATGTTTGAGGAAGTATTACTCTGCCTCGCCCTGAATAAAGCTTCCCAGTCTTCTCTGATTGTCTCCTCTAACGAAGCCTGAGACCTTCACGCCTACTCTTCGCGCTTCAAGCCCGGATTCCCTCAGAAATCTTTCAAACAGTTCTCTCACATCCTTTTTAAGCGCCTCCGGATTACTCGTGGGCTGTGCCAGGGTTTTCGACCTGCTGTGAACACTAGTATCTTTAGAAATAACTATTATTCCAATCTGCTTAGCCTTTAGCCTACGCCGGGCGAGTTCAGCTTGAATCTCGTCGCAAAGCTCACCAGCCTTTCTCATAATAGCCTCTGTGTCGCGAGTATCTTCCCTAAGAGTCGATATTCTACTTATGGATGCCGTTTCACCTTTTTCTTCAACAGGCCTGTTATCTACCCCATGGGAAGCATTATAGAAGTAAATGCCAAGCTTCTCCCCGAAAAGCTCAACGAGCCTCTGAACACTAAAACCAGCTAGGTCGCCGATCGTCTTAATGCCTAGGCTCTCCATCCGGCTCTGGGTCTTGGCTCCGACTCCGATTAACCGGTTGACCGGCAGGGGTGAAAGGAAGCCTTGAACCTCTTCGGGTTTAACAACCGTTAGGCCATCCGGCTTTTGACTGTCGGCAGCAATCTTAGCGACAAGCTTATTCGGACCGATGCCTATTGAACATGTCAACCCCTTGCTTCTCCTCACCTCCTCCTTTATCTTCTCAGCTAATTCCCTGGCTTTATCAAAGCTTCTTCCAACTCTCTCGCTCACATCCAAGTAGGCTTCGTCAACCCCCGCCTGCTCGAAGACATCAGCATGATTCCTAAGGATATTCATCACTTCTTCTGAAACCCTGTCGTAATAATCATGGTCAACAGGGAGAAATACTGCGTCAACATTCGCCAGCCTTTTTTTAGCCACGGTGATAGGGATGCCTGATTTAACACCGTATTTCCTAGCCTCATAGTTTGCAGTGCTCACAACACCGCTTTCCCCACTTCTTCCAGAGTACACACATACAACCACAGGCTTGTTTCTTAAAGAAGGATTCCTTACTTCCTCGCACTGCGCGAAAAAATAGTCTAGGTCAACGAGCATTATAACTCTGGGTTGCGACGCCTGCTTTTCGACAGGGTTTTTCCAAAGGCTCATTTAGCGTGCGCTAAATAATACTCTAAACCCTTTTAAACGGTTTTAATCATCCGGGAGAAACTGGGGAAATAAGGGTTTATTCGGCTGGGGAAACCGTGAGAAGGGGGTTTTTGACTACTCGGCCGGAAAAGCGAAAAGTTTAAATAATGGTATGGGAGGGTTGAGTGAAAATGGCACCTGCTTTTAAGCTTTTCCGCAGGAGGTTTGAGAGATGAGCCTCCCATCAGACGAGCTGCAGAGGTGGGCATGTCCCCAGTGCGGCTCGAAGAAGATAGTGGAGGATAAAAGGTCTGGGGAAATCTATTGCTCAGCATGCGGCTTCGTACTCGTGCAGAAGATGCTTGACGAGTCGAAAGAATGGAGGGAATTTGGAGACGAGGAATCAGAGAAAAGAGATAGGGTTGGAAGTCCCCTATCAACAGCAATATATGATTATGGACTATCAACCACGCTTGAAACAGGAATTAAAGACGCAACTGGCAAAGTGCTTTCTGAGAAAGCAATGGCTGAAGCCCAGAAGCTAAGACTATGGCAGCAGAGAAACAGGGCGTACAACTCGGCGGAGAGAAACCTGCAGGTTGCGAGTAAAGTAATATCGCAGATAGCAGACCAGCTTAAAGCGCCGAAGGCAACATACACGAGGGCAGTGCAGATCTATCGTGACGCTCTTGAAAGAGGACTGGTGAGGGGGAGACCGATAAACAGTCTCGCGGCGGCAGCATTATACGCAGCATGCAGAGACAGTGGAATCCCGAGGACGCTTAAAGAGGTTGCGAATGCTTCAGGGCTTAAGAGGAAGGAGGTGGCGAGAAGCTACAGGCTGTTGATCAGGTCGCTTGAAAGCAAAATGCCTCTCAGCGACCCGGCGATATATGTTGAAAAAGTCGCGAGCAAGCTTAAAGTCGGACCGGAGGTGGAGAGAGAAACATTGAAAATTTTAAAAGAGGCTAAGGAGAAAAAGATCACGGCTGGTAAAGACCCGCTTGGAATGGTTGCGGCCGCGATGTATCTTGCTACGCAGAGGCTTGGTTTACAATTGTTCACTCAAAAACAGATTGCTGAAGCAAGTAATGTTACTGAGGTTACTGTTCGTAACCGCTACAAGGGTTTGCGCGAGGCTTTAGAGGGTGTTAAGGAAGCTTAATCCTTTAAACTCCTTTCAGTCTTTTTAAAAAACTGTGTAGTGCCACTACCTTTTTCATCATGCTGCATGTTAGTGGTTTTCGCAACCAAGTTTAACTCTGTCCAGGGGCTGAACAGTTGTCCAGTAGCCAGGTTCCCATATGTTGCGACGGTTTCCCAACCTGCTTCCCTCAACATTGATGCAAGCTCGCTTACGCTATAGACGTATATGTCGAACATGATTCTGTCAATAAGCCTTAGGTTATCACCGTTCTTCGCGTAGAAAGACCATGTGGTTCTAAGCTTAGAGGTGAGCACGTCCCACTTCCTTTCTTCAACTAGAACAATATTCTCGTAGAGCGTGAACGATGAAGGGCAGAAACTCAGGTTTAGGGAATCTCTATGAACTGTCTCAGCTATGAAAAGTATCCCTCCATCTCTTGTTAGCTTTCTCGCCTGCTTGAAAACTGAAAGGTCTTCATCCTTACTGTAATAGCCTATTGATGTCCAGACACTGGTTACTACGTCGAAACACGCATCCTTGGGCACGAGGCTCAAGAGTCTTCTAGCGTCGCCACATATGAAGCTGGTCCTTTTAGAGACGCCTAGCTCCCTTGCCTTTTCTTTAGCATCTTCGATAAACATGGGGGAAAAATCGATGCCCACGGCTCTGAAACCCTTTTTAGCAAAGGTTATTGCAACCCTCCCGTTTCCGCAGCAAAGATCCAGTATCCTTCCGCTTTCAATGTTGAAATCCTTAAGCAGCCTTATCATTCCGTCGACGAGAGCCTCTGTTTTAATCCATTTCTCATTCATGATTTTAAGAAAGAGATCAGCTCGTTCTATGAAGATTCTCCTAGTCCAGTCTCCCATGATCACTGGGTAAACGTCTTCTGGTTTAAAAAAAGATTTAGAGCGCTGAAATGAGACATTTTTGCAGATGCGCTGGCTGATTCCCATGCCACGGGAAACAATATGGTATAAGCTGAAAAACTACTTCAATCAGGTTTTCAGGGGAAACTCGCGTGATGGTTAAACAGTTATAGGTGGAGGCGGGGGTGGCGGAAGTAGGGTTTTTTCAACAGCATCCGAGTAGAAGAGTGTTGCAGCCCTGGCTAGAAAGGTTGCAAGAAGAGGAGTTATCACCAGGATTATGAGCCAACCGATCAGCGGCACCGTGCTTAACAAGCCTACTATGAGTGTTATGATGGCTGATACAACCACCCAGATAACATGGTTGGCTAAGCCGACGCTGTTTATCACTGTCATTATCTGCTGAAGGGAAAACCCTTTAGATATTTCCCCAGTCTTAGCGGCGAGAAGGACACCTATTACCCCAAATATTCCCACGCATATGCCAACTAGGAGTGCTGTGAATATGGCGATGAGTGGCATGACTCCGAGACTAGCAAAGCCGAGCCTGCTGCCGATCCAGTACCAAGGCACAACTGAGACGAGCACAGCCACCAGTATTATTATAGCCAGCAATGCCCATAACAGTGCTACGACGAATATCTTTAACCCGTCCCAAAAGAGTTCTCCGAAGTTCTCGAACTTCGGGGGCTCATCCTTGGCAGGCCCCTCTTTCAAAATCTTACTGCAATAGCCCAGGAAGATGAAGTTGACTATGGGAATTATGCTGATTATTATCATTGCTATGAGCTCCACTCCTCTTGACAACAGCTTCGAAACGTAGTCGACAGACTTAGAGAAACTCTCGAATATCTCCAACTTTCACCGCGTTTATTGGCGATTCCATTATTTAAGCTTTAATACGAGCCAGCTGTTTGCCACGTTTTGTAAGACTTAGAAAATTAACACGCACCACGCTTGTTTTCCCAATCTTTCAATGTGCTGGTGGAAGGCTTAAAAGAGAAAGGAGTGTTAATAGCATTGCTAGTTAAATATGGATGATAGGCAGCTTACAATCGCTGTGTTTGAACATAGAAAGGTTGATCGCATACTGTGGTAGCCTAAGCTACACTATTGGTATGAAGTTAACAGAGCTAGAGGTACTTTGCCCAGCGAATACAGCGCGCGTATTGAAAACTTCTAAGCATGCTTATTCTTCAACCATTCGCTTCACCCAGTCATCCAGTTTCAAGCCTTCACTAATATGCGTGACACCAGCCCTGCGGGCTACTTCTAGAAACCTGCGGAGCAGCCCTAACCTTTCTTCACCCTTCACCCGGTTCGTCGCCAGCTTAACATACCAGACTGGTAGGCGCGCCACCTGCACGCGAAAACGTATCTCCTCATCGTCAGCAAGTCGTTCAGCCTCGTCAAAAAGCTTTTCAGCCTCCTCTAGAAACTCGTCGTCTAAAAACGCGGAGGTCGGTGGGTCGTAAATATGTACGTGAACTTCTTTCTCTCTCGCTTTCCTATGTAGCAGCTCTATGTAGGCTCGAACAGCATTCATCGCCCTACCGTAATAGCCTTTCAGAAAATCGTCAACATGCTTCTTTAGATCAGTATCAGGATTCCATAGGAGCTTCGCCAACAGGTATGCTCTTAACGGTGCCATCTCCCCGTTTCCACCTGGAGAATAGTTACCCTGTTCAAACAAGCCTTTGACACCGTGTTTAACGAAGAACTTTACGTTCTGCTGAAGCACTTCAAGGTTTGGAAAAGGCTGAAGATAATGGGCGAAGTTAGTAGTGTAATCCCAAACATAAAGCAAGGGGGAAACCGGCTGCCAGGCCTCAATATCTCTCCGGAAACTCTTATTCTCCTCCGACGGGCAGTTTTCCAACGGGTGGGAGAAGCAGCATTCGATTGAGCAAAGCCTGATTATAACGTTTCTCCGCGGACGCAGGTTTTTCGGAGGCTTACGGCTATACTGGTATGCTAGTGTCTCCACATGGATACCCGGATAATCTTTTTCAACAGATTCGGCAATAATGTTTACAAACCTGAGGAGAGACGCAGCTGGGCTTCCCTCGGCTTCGTCGAATGCTTTGCAATCCGGACACTGACACCAGTAGCCCGTATCGTTCTGTGAAACATCTATGATAGTCGCGTCAGGATGCTCCTCCACCCATTTTTTCACGCGTTCAACCGCTGTTTTAACAAGCTCAGGGTTGGATAAGCATCTTTGAACATACCCGCTGACACGTTTACCGTTCACCATCGGCCAGAACTCAGGGTGCTGCTCACAGATTTCACAAGGTATTAACTCGTTTAAACTGTGCACAAAAGGATAGAATACGGCTGCCCGTCCACCGTGCTTCTCAGTCAAGCGGTAATGATGGCCGTTCAACCTGTGGCGGGCGGCGAAATCAGCATTCCTCAGCATTTCTGTCCAGAAGACTTCACGGTATTCTAAATCTGGTTTCTGAATCTCGTCTAGAGGAGGGATTTCGACACGCGTCATGTTAGGCACATGCTCCACTTCAGGAGTGAACCACCGGACGCCAAGCTTCTCTTCCAGCAGGGTGTAGACGCCGTAGAGAGTTCCACGAGGCCTGCCGCCCACTACTGCCAGATGATTGTTTAATGTTTTAAGCAGGAAGCCTTCTGGACCAAGTTTATTCAAATCTACTCGCAAACCTAGGCTGTATAGATGCTTATTGTCGCCGAGCATTATTTCATGGCTTGTCATCGGCAGGTCGTCCGTTGAAATGGGCAGCTTCACGCTGCTGATTCGCTCAAAGTACTTCTGAAATTCTTCCGCAGCATAGCGCTCCGAAGGGATTGCGTCAACAGGTATAATGATGCGGTAGGGGCTTTTACCTTCGTCTGCCAACACGACCCGCTGGGTCAAAGCAGTTATCGTCTCGATTGCGAGTTAACTATAAAAGCCTTATGATGTTTCCCCAGATGAGAAGGGTTGGGGAAATAGGGATTAAAAATTTAACAGTGGCTTGTTTACCCAGTGTTTTTTTCAACACGCTTTTAAAGCGTAAACATCAGCATCCCGCATTCTTAAGCGTATGCGGACAACCCGGCCTGACAGCCTGCTTATGTCCGAACCGTTTCTCCACCTGGCTTCTGCTTCAACCTCGTCGCCGTAAAGCTCCACAGCCTCCTCCATCGTGAAGCCTGGAATAGGCTTACTATCCTCATCCAGGATTTCCACCATTACTCCTCCTGCAGCTGACGTAGAATAGTTAAGCAGCAGTTTCCCCCCTTTGAACATTAGAGGATGGGTGACGAGCTCGCCTCCAGAATATGACGCGTGCACGGAGACAAAGCCGTCTGTTCGCAGCGTGAAGCGGCGTAAACGGTTACCGGAAGTATAGTATCCCTCATTAGAGTATAGTGAAAGCTCGTCAGGAGCATTCGTAAGCCTGGATTTCGTAACCAGAATTCCCCACGCCGTCATATTGTTACGGTTAATCCACCGTTCAGGCATTGGTCCAGGCCGGATGAAGGCTTCTGTCCATCGCTGCCAATGCAGACCGTCGCGGCTGCTCATGAATACTGTGTCTGAAACACCCTTGTAAAAATGGGGTGTCTTCTCCCTGTCTGGGATGAAGCGCATCGGAAACCCTAGGAAGACATGCGGAGCCCGAAAGTATGGCAATACTGCATTCGTGTAGAGATGCTCGCGCGGGGATTCACCGTAGTCAAGCCATTCAGGCTCAGTCCAGCTTACGAAATCCTTCGAGAAGCAGGTCAGGATGTCACGTGTCCCTTGGCGCCAGCCGCGGAAGAAAGCAGCGTAACGCTTTCTAACAGTATCCCAGAAAGCCAGGTTCTGAGAGTCGAAAGCACCCTTAGTTATGACCGGCTGGCTGGACATTAACTGCCAGTGAACACCGTCTGGAGACTTGAAAGCGTAGAGTCCACCGTCGCCAACCCCTAGAGCCTTATATGCTTCCTCTCGTGAACAGTTTGGATTAGTGTCTCTGAAAGGTGTAAAATTATGCGTTCCAACACCGCTCCAAACAATATTGTTCTGCCTTGAACCGTTGAACTCGAATAGTTTAAGCTTGGGCTTAACCCAGTTAACGCCGTCGACGCTTTCAGCATAACACGTGAACTCCGGGTGAGTCGCCTCTCCAGTTGTCAAGTCATGGTTTGAACCGCGATAGTACATTCTGAAGCAGTCTTCGTTTTTAAAAACCGTCACGTAGCCTGAGGTGTTTCCCTCCCAAGGCTGGTTGAAGACTATGGAGACCTCTTGCGGAACAGGATTATGCAGCCTCAGCTCCACGTTCCTCGACTCCGCTATAAGCCAGTTGTCGATGAAAAGCTCAAGCCGGGATCCTATGCTCCGAACCGTGTTTTCACCTTCTCCACAAGACCTGGAGGTAGCACTCATGAACAGGCGTATTGCTGCCCCCTGTTTAAACCTTTGTCTAGCAAGACGGTTCGCCGAAACATTTAAAAAAGAAAGGGTTGAGACGATTGTCCACTAGGGTGCTGGATAGATGAAGTTAAGATTATTGTTCGCAGCGTCCAGCGCCTTCATGAGAATTTCCTGATAGGCCCTGTTATAATCTCCTTGAGGCGTGTACCCGTCTAACCCGAGCTGGTAGTCTGCATCTTTTACTAGCTCGTTGATTGTCAGGAAATCCGTACCAGTTTTCACGCCCGGCGCGTAGACCAGCGCGTCTCCCTTGACGAAGCCTGCTTCAACGCTTAAAACCATGGCTGCAAGCTTGACGGACAGCATGTAAGCCATGTTCGTCGAGTCCGCGTCCAGGAGCCAGGCTCTGAGTTCAGAGTATGATTTGGGCTCGAACCGTTTACCGTCCTTTGTCCTCAAGTTATAGCCTGCTAACATTTCAAGCTCCGTGTATTCTCCACCAGGTTCATCCTTTATCTTGTCTTCACCGTTCTTGCTGCTCCAGAACCCTGGAGTATGGCCCCCGCCGTAGTAGCCTACGCGCACGATTCCGAAATTATTGTTCCCACTAGTCTCCCCCCATTCTACTGTTACAGATATTGTTGGGGGAGTTGTACTGGCCCAGTTCTGCGGCAAAACAACTTTGACGGTATACTCGCCGCAAACATCGTAGAAGCAGTAGCTAGAGCCGGTTGTCGTCCACGTAGCCCTGTCCTCCCCAATCCAGAGCTCCACCTGTATGCCGCTTAACACGGTTTCTCCAGCATCCATCACTCCGTTTGCATTAGAATCGTAGAACACGCATCCGGTTATCCCTGGTTTAACAGGCTCGTTTCCAACAGGCTCCGGCGTGTCTACCCAGATGTACGCGTAAACTGGGCTGGTGGCTAATACTGTTGCAAGCATAAGCGTCATCAACATGCTGACTGTGTTTTTCCTCATCTCGACATTTAGCACTTCGCCAAACGTATATAACGTCTTTTTTGTAAACGGGCGACACAATCATATTTAAAGACCAATCTGTACAATAGTTTACTTACTGAATTCTGCAAACCAATGTAGCGTGGGCTCAGATCACCTGGAAGTTTTCCGCGTTTTTAATGCTAGAAAGCCGTATGTCTCATTATTGTCAGTGCGCGTCAATCTGAAGAAACTCTTCTGGATGCGCACACTGTTGTTTCAGAGCAAACTTTACAGCCTTATATGGTAGTAGCACGTCGTCAGGGCAAGAAAATATTGAAAAGTTTTCTTTAAAATAATTTCAGGCATGCTAGGAGTATGTTTGAAAAGTTCAGTGAGACTTAGCATCGTTCGAGCCACGCTTGGAAAAAAGGTTGTCACACGCATCTCGGTTCTCGGAGATTATGTTGGTGTTAAGCCAGTTTCTCTAGCACAGCCATCTGCCGTTATGCTTGCTTACAGTCTATTCTTGTTTTTAGTACGTATAAACCTTTGTTGAAAAGGATATTTTTCACTACGCATAGGCGGCTGGAGTAGTATGATCTGAAAAAGTGTTTCGACAAACCGTTCTGTAGGCGTTCCAACATGGTCTAGAAAGGCTATTTCAACTTTCAATAAGCCTGTGCGCTTAAACTTTTAAGCCTTCTGAGCATCGTTCAGGAAAAACTAAAAAGAGAGCTATGCGTAGTATCACTGTCTAATGGATAGGTTAGCACAGCTACTGTTAGCCTCGGCTTTCGCATTGATCCTGCTTAACCCTAAGAGTTTGAACAGGGTATGCGCACAGGTTCAGGATGTTGCAGACCGGGGAGTGCTTGGCGATGTTTTGGACGCTGCGGGTCTACATAGTCTTGTTGAAAAACTGTACTTTTTCAGAGATACTGCCGTAAGCAGGGGTGGGCTGGATTCAGAGTTTCTCAAATGGTTCATACCGTTGTACGAGGAGCTGTCGAGAAGCCTGAGAAGCCTACCTGGATGGTTTTTCCTTAAGCTTCTCCTCCTGCCTGCAGCCATAGTGGTTTCAACATGCTTCTCCCTCTATCTTCAAACAGGCTTAGCAGGAGCAGTTTTAACAAGCGGTTTCCTAGTGGGGTTGATATATGCTTTTCCAGCCTTCCTTCTTTTAGAAGCCTTCTCTAAAACCGGTTTAGTGGCTGTGCACAACAGGGCAATGTTGACTATTCTCATTCTACTGGTGATTGCTTCAATGCTGATGCTGCTCTTCTCATATGCATATCGCAGTATTCCAATGGTTTTCTACTCTTTCATCACACTGTTTTTCACAGCCTGTTTCGCCTGGTTCCTGCCAATACTGCTTTACTACTCGAGCTGATTTACGTTTTTCTTAAAGTTTAAACACTAGTACTATGTCTATTCGTGCTGGATAGACGGTTTTAACACTTCTCGAAGTTTCGCGGGACGCTCAATCAGTCAAACCTTTTCTAAGGAGTTAAATTCTAGCTACTCGGAGAAGCTAATTTTCTAAGGTCTTCCTCCCCCTCAGCATAACCGGAGGCTATTAAGATGTCGCCGGCATCGATCTTCAAGTCTGGCTTAGGCCTTATGTATTTCTCCCCTCTTTTTATCGCTAGAACCCGCATCCCGGTTTCCTCTGGAATGTGTGCCTCCCGAAGGGTCTTGCCTACCAGTGGCGAGTTCTCGGAAACATGCGTATATGTCACGGTTTCATCCGCCTCTTCTATGACGAGCTTCATAATTGGATGAGGCTCTATCTCCCTCAAGACTACTTCAGCTATTTCAGCGGCTGCATCAGCTATTTCCTCGGTGACAATGCCTAGCCGTATGAGTCCGAGAATACCCTTTACCTCCTCCTCTTTAAACTGGCTTAATAAGACTGAAATCTCATATTCGGTGTGCAGCTTATCCATATGCTCCTCGAGCCTTTGCACTTCTTCAGCCAACTCCTTACTATTCAGCAGCAGTGCAGAATAGGCTAGGTCAATCATCAGCTCTGAAGTGTTTTTAAGCTCTACGAATTTTTCAACGATTTCAAAGCTCCTATGGCTATCCTGCTGCATTTTCTAGCTCTCCATTCTCCCTATTTTTCCCTTCTGCAAGCTCCTTGAACCTTTTAATCCCTGACGCAGCTCCTCGTGCAATAAGAATATCGCCATGCAGGATTTTCTCATCATCCTCCGGCTTCACTATCCAATCTTTGCCTCGGCGGATAGCTATTATGTTGATGCCCATTCTTGCCGCTAGGTTGAGTCTACCGATCTTTTTATCAACTATTATAGATTTCTCATTAACTTTGACTCTTGCAATATGCTCCTCGGCTTTTTCAAAAATCTTCATCACGATGGGATGCACGCCTATACCTTCCTTAACTATCACTGCGATGTCTGCAACAGCATCCGATATTTTATCCGTCGCCCCCGCTACTTTTGCAACTCCTGCTAAAGCTTCAGCATCCTCAGCATCTCTTGCAGCTATCATAATCGTCATGTCCAGTTGATAGGCAAGTGTGTCAATCCTTCTCTCGAGTTCCAAAACTTCTTCCGCAAGCTCCTTATCGTTGAATAGGGCTGCGGAATATGCTAGATCTATCATTAGCTCTGAGAGGTTTTTCATATCCAAGAGTAGTTCTCGAACCGGTTTAGGCTTATATTCTATCTTCTCGAATTTCATCTTTGTTTTTTCTCTAATATAGATATGACGGGAACGTTTTAAATCTTATTTTTGGAAAATTAACCCACTATAAAGAGCGAAATAAGTAGAGCTATGGACGTTAGGCTGTCCGCCAAGGAGCTTTCAATCGGTATCACGAAATTGTCAGGGTCAAGCCCCCTTTGGTAAGTCAGGATTGCAACCGCATAAGATATTAATATTATGCATGAGGCGGCTATTAAGTTGGCAACGAGTAGTAAAGCAGTGAAATAAAGAAAATTCTGGGGGGTGAAGATCCCTTGAATCATTAGGGAAAGAACGCTGTAAATGCAATACATTATTAGCGACGCCACCCATGCGCTGGAAACCTCTAAACCATGATTCTTTATAGAGGAAAATGAGGGTTTTAGGGCGCCTAGAGCAAGTTTCGTCGTTGCTGTAGAGCTAACGACCAACCCTACATCTCCAATCGTATCGATTAGTGCTGGGTAAACGGTGTACACCTCTCTTCTCTTCTCCACGATTTCGGATATTCTTCCGAAGGCCAACCCCGCTACGTTTATTATGAGGGAGACTAGGATTATTGTAAGAAGAGATTCTTTTATGGTTTTTGCGAACTCCGCCTCTCTAAAGTAGTTTCTGATTATAGAGTATATTGTGCATGACACAAGTGTTAGGCTTATTAAGAGAAGCAAATATTGGCCAGCAGAATTGTTAAAGGCGAAAATGTTTAGCACTTCAACGTAGATGAGAGTGATCAAGAGATCAGCTACTGTGGATTCCACGGAATACAATACGATATCCGGGTTTAGACCATGCTTGAAAGAGAGGAATGAGACTGCTGTTGCAAGCGGGGAAATAACAACCAAGGCTATAGCCATCGTAGCCATCACGACGATTAAAATTCTGAAAAATTCCAGCGTCGACATGCTTTTCAACCAGGTGAATAAAGCAGCGGCAATCAGCCCTATGAAGACGCTGGCTTCAAGAGTTAAGACTATGGTTGATTGGAGTAGTAAGTAAAAGCCTCTAGTATTCTTAGAGAAGCTTGGCTGCACTGTTCCCAAGTGTAGCCCGGTGCTTAGACGGCTGCAGAACACTCCTCCTATGACCCCTCTGGCACTTAAAATTGGAGGATATATGGTAAAAGCCCAGGAGAAGCTTTGAAAAACTCCTAGGAAATAGGCAACAATTGTACCGGCAATAATCCCGAAGACATTAAACGCGTACGTCATTAAAGACTGTCCTACCGTACTCGTAAACTCATGCTTAGAACCGATAGGCTTTTTAGCTGAACCACTCAGCATGGAGAGGCATATTGATGAACCGGCTCGGATGCTTTGCGAAATGTTGGTTAGTCTCATCTGTCGCACCGTCCTTTTCTCCATGCTCGTCCACGTGTACTCTCACCTGCCGCTAGGGTTGCGAGTTCAACTGTTTAAATACTTTTCCAAGCGTGACCATCATGACTGTTAGAGCATTATGCTAAAACCTCTTAACGTGGAAGTGGCAGTAGGGCTTTCCACCTGTCTTCCCATAATAATCTTGGTGGCGTTCCTCCGCTGGCCAAAAAATATCAGCCTTTCTAAGCTGCGTCGCAACCCTATACCCTTTCTTCTCAAGTTTAGAAATAAGGTCTTGAGCAATCTTCTTCTGTTCCTCATCCAGGTAGAAAATTGCCGACTGATACTGTTCTCCAACATCCGGCCCTTGACGATTAACCTGAGTAGGATCATGGATTTCAAAGAACAGCTTTGCTAGCTCTTCGAAGCTTGTTTCCTCAGGACTGTAAACAACTTCAACTGTCTCCAGGTGCCCGGTGGTTCCACTGCAGACTTCTTCATAAGTAGGGTTCTCTTTTTTCCCACCCATGTAGCCGACTCTCGTGGAAACTACTCCCTTAGCCCTTTTGAAGAAATATTCGACACCCCAGAAGCATCCTCCGGCAAAATAGGCTTTCTTCATCGCTGAAGCCTTAGAAACCCAGTGTTCTCTCGGCTTAAAAGTTTTTTCAACTACAGCACACGCTATAATCTATGTTTTCCAGTTTTCCTGCTGACTGAGGCTTTCTCTAAAACCGGCATTGTTGCCTCACACGGCAGGAGATTTTTAGCGATACTACTTCTGCTGAAGGACGTCTCAACACTGATCCTGCTCTTCCCATATGCTTACCGCAATATTCCCATGATTTTCTCATCCTTAGTCATGCTGGTTTCCACAACATGCTTACATGGTTTCTGCCAACATTGTTATACCACCGGAGCTGACTCCCGGCTTCATAAGCAAAGTTTAAACATCGGCGCCATTATGAATCGTGAGGGTTGAAACCTGAGAGGATACTGTTCATAGTGCTCGACGGGCTTGGCGACCATGCTTACAGGGAGCTGGACGGCTTAACACCGCTTGAAAAGGCTAATTCAATGGGCTTCAAAAAGCTTAAGAAAAACGGTTCTCAAGGACTGATGGACATTATTGCTCCCGGTGTTCCACCCAGCAGTGATGTTGCACACCTAGTCATGTTCGGCTATGATATTGAGAAGGAGTATTTCGGAAGAGGCCCTATTGAAGCCTTAGGCGAGGGTGTTGAACTGGAGGAGGGAGAGATAGCTTTCAGGGGTAATCTTGCAACCGTCAGGATTGAGAACGGTTACCCTGTGGTTGTAGACAGGCGGGCTGGGAGAATAGGAAGCGAGCAGACGAGGGAACTAACCGGTTTTCTCAACGACGAGCTGGGCGAGTTCCAAGGGTTTAGAGTAAGGTTTCAGCCTCTCTCTGAACATAGGTTCGTCATGGTTGTTTCAGGCGAAGGATTGTCGCACGAGGTTACTGATAATGATCCTCATGCTGAAGGCAAGCCTGTTATACTATGTCAGCCTGTTGAAGAGGCTAGGGACAGAGAGGGTGCTGAGAGGCTCGCCAACCTTGTTAACAGCATAACCTTGGAGGCGATTAAAAGGCTGAGCCGCCACGAGTTAAACAGGATTAGGGCTGAGAAGGGTCTTCAAGAGGCTAACGCTATACTGGTGAGAAGCCCAGGAGTTAAAAGAAGGATGACCAGCTTCAGGGATAAATGGGATCTCAGTGCCGCATGTGTAGCCGCAGGATTGCTATACAAGGGGATAGGCCGTGCCACAGGCATGGATATTTACAGGGTTGAGGGGGCTAACGGTCTTCTCAATACTAACATTACTGGAAAGCTGAGCAAGGCCCTGGAACTGCTGGACAAGTATGACTTCGTATACCTTCATTTGAAGGGAACGGATGTTGCAAGCCACAGTAAGAATCCTGTTGCAAAATACGAGTTTATACAACGGTTTGGGAAGAATCTAAAGATGATAGATGAATCAGTTTTGACCAGCACAACGATAGTTGTGACAGGCGACCATACTACGCCTTGCGACAGGGGGATGCACTCTGGGGAGCCTGTTCCAATACTCGTCTCCTCAGGAGGCTTGAGGAGAGACGATACAAGAGTCTTCTCGGAAAGGGAGGCTGTGCGCGGCGGACTCGGTAGGATAAGGGGCTGCGAACTAATGCAGACTCTTCTCGACACGATAGGTAGGACCATTGAATACGGTACGAGGCCTTCTCCCAGAAGGATCAACTACATGCCTAAGCAGCTGGCTTACTTAAAGCTCGAAAGATTTTAGGACCTCCACGTTGCTCCCTATGCTGCGAAGCGCAGAATCTTGGTGGAAGCGCGTGCTAAAATGAACTTTAGTTGCTTCATGAATTCATCATAGCTAGAAATAAAGTCTCTCCAAGGTTAAGTATGGCCTTGGTGCTTTATAGTCAGCAGTTCTCACCTGCTAGTGTAGCCGTGGGCTCCGAAAATGCTGGAATGCGGGGTTCAAACATGCGCCGGGAGACTCCGATGTTTCCCCAACGCTCTTTCAACATTTCGACAAGCTCAGGAAAGCTGCAGTCGAGCAAAAGTCACGCGCGCCGGTTGTTTTCGGAGGAGAAGATGCTTATCTACTCGGCCCCGTGACCGCGAGTGTCTTGGATTACCACCTAACATGGTTAAAAGCTAGTGCTCGTAGCGGCGCCATTCCTCATGAATGCTTTAATTTTTTAACAGGCGCATGAGCAAGGAGCTTAAGCGCATCATGATTTTAGAGTGTGGAGGAAATTATTCTGGTTTTTCGCCGGATAGAAGCTCCTGATACTCCTGGTTTATTCTCCGGTATCTTTCGTAGACGATTTTACTGATCCTATACCAGTCTTGAACTATTTTCTGCCATAGCTCGCTGGCTATTAACTGTCTAGTCACGTATTCTTTCAACGGTTTCTCACGTTTTATCGTTCTCTGACGCCAGTTGAAGCTTATAAGTCCTGCACGTCTCAAATACTGGATAGCGTGGCCGATTTGATCATAGTTGATGGGTGGCGGCAAGATTTTTTCCAAGTCTTCTATCAGGGAGTCAACCGTCATTTCATCTTCTGGACGCAGGCAGATAGTTGCTACAACGTTCTGGACGAGCCTCGCAGTCTTACTCAGGTAGATTCCAATCCTTCTCGGCGGCATCAGTGTCTGCTCTAAAAGGTAGCCGTACCTCTTGTAAAACCAGTTTTTCACGATTTCCGCTAGAGCCATGTAGGCGGCGAGAATCGCAAGCAGGGCTATGAAGAAAGTTGCAGGAAGCTTCGCAAACCGGAAAACCTCTCCTAATGGCGTATACGGTAGTATCAGTGCGAGCGCGATTATTGCAATACTGCTCGAAAGCAAGGTTCTGCTCGGCCTGCTCCTCCAGAAAGGAGACTTTTTCGTTCTAATTGCGAAGATCACAATGGTCTGTGAAGACAGGGATTCGATGAACCATGCTGTTTGGAAAAGCGGTTCGGAAGCGTTGAATATGAAGAGCATTATGAAGAACGTTAGGAAATCGAATAGGGAGCTGACTGGCCCAAGAAAAACCATGAACCTTCTGATGAATCTTACGTCTAGCCTCTTGGGTTTTTCAACATACTCTTCGTCGACTTCATCCATAGGTATTGCTGACTGCGAGAAATCGTAGAGAAGGTTGTTGAGCAGTATTTGTATGGGCAGCATAGGGAGAAACGGTAGGAATAAAGATGCTCCAGCGACACTAAACATGTTTCCAAAGTTTGAGCTCACGCCCATCATGATATACTTCATAGTGTTGCCGAATGTTTTCCTGCCTTCTAACACACCGTCGTGGAGCACTCTCAAATCGTTCCGTAGGAGAATTATGTCTGCAGACTCTTTCGCAATATCGACAGCGTTTTCCACAGATATGCCGACATCTGCCGTTCTCAGCGAAGGCGCGTCGTTTATACCGTCTCCCAGATACCCGACCACGTGCCCATTGTTTCTCAGAGCGTTTATTATCCTGTCCTTCTGGGCTGGCGTGACCCTGCAGAAGACATTAGCCTCTTCGACAACTCTTGCAAGAGCGTCATCATGCATTTGAGCGATCTCCCCACCCGTGACGACCCCTTTAATCTCGAACCCCAGGTATTCGCAGACCTTTCTAGTCACCAACTCGTTATCGCCAGTCAGTATTTTCAACTCTATGCAAGCGCTCTTCAAAAGCTGCAGTGCTTCCCTGGCTGTTTCCTTCGGAGGGTCGAGGAAGGCTATGAAGCCTAGAAAAACCATATCGTTCTCATCGCTCACATCGTATACTGGTTTATCCGCCTTCAAGCGTTTATACGCCACGCTTAAAACCCTGTAGCCCTCAGCGCTAAGCTCGAAATATTTCTGCTCAATCCTACTATGCACCTCATCCGTTATGTCTGCTATAACGTTTCCAACCTCGTAGTAGGAGCAGATTTTTGAAACTTCCTCGGGAGCACCTTTAGTAATCATAAACCGCTGGTTCTGATATTCAACCACTACGGAGAGACGTTTACGGACGAAATCAAACGGTATTTCATCGATTTTCCTATAATCGCTAACGTCGACTTCTCCAAATCTCAGTATGGCTTCGTCAAGAGGGTTTTTCAACCCCGTCTGGTGATAACTGTTAAGATAGGAGTATAGTAGAACCTTCTCACTCTTGTCGCCGTTAAGGTCTACGTAAAGCACGAGCCTTATCCGGTTTTCCGTCAATGTTCCAGTCTTATCCGTGCATAGAACATCCATGCTTCCGAAATTCTGTATGGATGCTAGGCGCTTCACTATCACCTCCTTCCTAGCCATTGAGACAGCTCCCTTAGAGAGGTTTATCGAAATTATCATCGGCAGCAGCTCAGGCGTTAAGCCGACAGCTAGAGCTACAGCGAAAAGAAGCGAATCCGAGATGCTACGCATGTAGAGGGCGTTGATGAAGAATACGAATACAACTAGAAGAAATGTTACCTGCATCATCATGTAGCCGAAGCTTCTGATACTCCTCTGGAATTCTGTTTCAGGCTCTCTCGCAACAAGCCTCTTTGCAATTCTCCCGTATTCAGTTAAGCTTCCAGTCTTGACCACGAGTGCTGTTGAAGACCCGCCGACAATCGACGTGCCCATGAAAAGATAGTTGTTCCACTCAGTTATAGTTGGGTCATAGGATTTAAGCGGCTCAGAGACTTTCTCCACCGGCAGGGATTCGCCAGTCAACGCAGACTGGTCTACGAACAAGTCTTTGGCTCTTAATACTCTAGCATCCGCAGGAACAATATCGCCGGCAGAAAGATATATGATGTCCCCGGGAACGATTTCCGCAAGCCTCACCTCCTTTTTAACACCATCCCTCAACACGGTAGCTGTGGTTGCTACTCTCTGCCTAAGCATCTCAGCAGCCCTTTCAGCCTTATTCTCTTGGTAAAAGTCTAACACAATGCTGAAAATCACTATTGAAAATATGATCATAGCGTTTACAATTTCTCCAAAAAATCCTGAAGCTATTCCGGCGAAAAGGAGAATAATCACTAAAGGGCTTTTAAAATGCGAGAGGAAATCGATTACTGCTGTTTTCCTCTTTCTCCTGACTAGCTCATTGTAGCCAAAGACCTCAAGACGTTTTTCTGCTTCTTCAGAGGAGAGTCCATTCAGAGAAGTTTTAAAGCGTGGGAAAAGCGCTTCAGCAGGCAGGGTTAGAACTTCCTCCGTGCTTGGCAGAGTCCGGTTTAAGGATTCGCTAACACTCAACGCATCTTGACTTTGAAGAGCCATTAAACCTAGGTAGTACAAGCGGCTCTTTCTTAAACCTTTTATACTTCGGTAAATCTTTATCAACAGAGTAATTGCTGAAGCGCGTGCGCTAAATTTTTAGCGCACGTGCCTATTCGACTACCTCAATCTTTCCATATACTCCATCATATCCGGGCCTTATTTTAACCCTGTCATTTCTAATTTTTTCCACCACGTAGGCCAGCTTCTTATCGTGTTTTGCCAGCTTCTCCACAGGGGTTTCAACCAGCAGACGATATTCGCTTCCAAGCTTCTTTATCAGACTGTAGTAAATGCTCCAAGCCTTCTTGGAATCTAAACTTGTGGAGTAAACATAGCTTATTATCTCTGAAAGCGGTATGAGATGAATATAGTCTGGAGCATCCCTCGGCTTTATACCCCTAGGACGGTCAGCGAGTTCTTCTATATGCGTCTCTACTCCAGGCGTGAGCTTTTTGCCGCACACCGGGCAGACTCCTTTAAGCTTAAAATACTTCTCGGGGTCAACTGAAACCTTGCATTTTCGATGACCTGGAAGATAATATTTCCCATGTTCAGGATAGGTTTCGATAGTGAGGATTATTCTAGACCTGCCCTGTTTACGGATCGCATCCAGTATGCTCCTATAGCTCAAATCCTCCAAGAGCATAAGGTTAGCCTCTCTGCCGAGCCTCCAAGGATAGTAAGAGTGAGAATCGCTGTTAGAAACCAACACGTAGCGATCATTGCTTGAAACCCTCCAGTTCATTGGAGGATCTGAATTGCCACACCATACAGGAATCCCGTTTCTTCTTACATAAATTACTTTATTAGGAACTGATACACAGTATACTCTTCCCTTAAAATCTACCCATCTTTCTATATACTTATTTTTCATTATGGTCGAGGGAATAACAGTATGTGTGTTTTTTCTGATGAAATAAACCGTCCAAGAATCATTGCTCTGCCTGTAAGTCTTCTTTCCTGAGGAAAGACTTTTCAAAGGATTCCCCTTTTTCTTATCGAGCTTAAAATAGGCGGATATTCCAATCTTTAAAGCTATTTCCTGCAGGTCATCTCTGAGTCTTGTGGAGGTTGTAGTTGCAGATAGCCTCTTGTTAGTCCTTCCGTGAATGTGGCCATCGCCTTTAATGTAGTAGTCAAGCAATATCTTGAGAAGGTCTTTCGAAAGCATTTTCACATCTTTTGGAATAAATTTCTCATGACGTTTACCGAATTGCTCAAGATAAGCGAACAACTGATAGTTTCTCACTCTAAGTATATGGTGTTTCTTGTTCTGGAAAACCCTGTATCCAAAACTTTGAAGCAGCTTTTTCATTTCAGAAATTAACTTCCCATCTTTGCAAGAAACGCAAACATTATAATCTCCGTTTTTCTCCCTCGTTGTCCAACCTTCAGCCAACCAAAATCCAAAGAATTTTAACCAGTCTTTCATTGGTATTTTCTTCTCAGGTATTCTTCTTAGACCAGAATAATACCGGTTTCCATGCCTAATTTCTAGGGAGGGGAGGGTAAAATATTCTTCATTGTTACCGTTCCATTTCCCATCCTTCTTAAAACTTTTGGATTTCCCAAATACTTCTCTCGCCTGCTTTAAGAAAGATGTTTTTGGATTCCTAAAGTCGCACGTGGTAATGAAGAGATTGTGATTCGGCGTGACAAGTAAATCAACACTTCGAGTTTTCAACCTGTACATTCTGCCTTCATACCAGTAGGAGAAGATTCCTCTGGGATGTTGAAGCTCGATTTCTCCTGTTTTTGGGTTTAAAGTATATATTTTATCGCTTGGTTTTACTTCGGAGAATTTTTTCCAACCTTCTTCCGTTAAAACTTCTGTCTTTTCATCGTAACAAGATAATCCCGTTTCGAGAGCATGTATCTCGCTATGCTTATCCTTATAGCATTCCTTAACACTAGTGTAGCCGTGAATGCCGAAAATGCTGAAGTGCGGGGTCCAAACATGCGCCGGGAAGACCTCGATGTCTTTCGAAATGCTTTTCAAGGTTTCGACAAGCTCTGGGGAAGAGCATTCGAGCAACGGCCTCCCGTCAGCATTAAGGTCACCAGTATGCTTTAAAGCGTCACAGGCCTGTTCAACAGTGTCGAAGTCTGGGAAAAGTATTACGTGGTGTATCCTTTTAACAGCATTCTCATCACGGTAGACGGTGTTAACTTCTCCTTGAATCAGGAAGAGCGTGGTTTGCTCCGGATTCCTCTCGCTTCTCAACCTGTAGAGGCCAGGGTAAGATTCGACAAGCTTCTTCTTAAGCTCCTTTAACCATTTGGTATACGTACAGTCTCCGGTTCCCACGATGTTCAGACCTTTCAGCCTGGCGGAGAAAGCAATGTTTTCGAGAGTCATATTGGCACTAGTGGCCCTGCTATACTTAGAGTGGATATGCATGTCCACATAGTAATGAGGCTCATCCTTAATGTTTTTGAAAAGCTGTTCAATCCTTGTTGAGGTTAAAAGGAGCTCTGAAGATTTAAAGAGACTACTCATTTCTCCAATGCGGGCATAACAACTCAGGTTTAATAAGGATTGCTGGGGGGGGATGAGGCACGACTCCTATCATTACTATGGCAAACGTCTCAGGCTTTTCGCAAGTCAGATGTTTTTCAAGGTAAGCGGGTTTTCCGCGTAACCGATAAGGAAGCCGCCTATTAGCGCAGCTTCAACAAGTGCTTCAGCTGAAAACCTGTTATGCATTAAGATGGTGTAGAGGACAACACCTACTGCATTAACCGTCAGATGGTTTAAACAAGGTCTCAACCATGTACGCGAGTCTCGGGAAGCATTTGGGCCCAGGCTAGTAGGCTCATCCTCCCCAATCCGCTTTTCAACAAGCCTGAGGAGGATGCTTTTACTCCGCAACATCTTGGGAGGGCTGCTTCAACCTCTCCACGGGTTTCACGCCCAATCCCCATGGTCAAGGCGGCTTGTACCCTCCTCAAGAGGTTGAGGCCTGCTTCAGAGTTTCCCCCGAGCAGGAGCCTGGTCTACCCTGTTCAGACACTTTTCAAGACAGTTTTAAGCATTACGTGTCCGACGGCTAGCATTCGCTAAACAGCTCTATTTTTCTCTTGAACCGGTTTCAGAGGATTTACTGGCCTTCTTGAGTGAAACATAGAGCACTCCTGTGAACACGATTAGTATGCTGATTGACACTAGTCTAGCAGTATTAATGCTCATTCCAAGGTCTATTAGAAACAACTGGATCATTGGCGCTGAAAACACCATTATTACTGAGACAAACAATAGTATTTCCATGATTGACGGCATCGCGACTCTTCCAGTTCTAGAGAGAAGGTATGCCGATATGCCTGATAATCCTAATGCTAGCGACGTTAAAATCGGCACTGTTGAGGCGAATCCTCGAAACACTGTTTGAGCCAGAAGCAGTATTGACATTATGAAGCTTGATGTAAAGCATCTTAGCCCAATGCTTCTCATTCTCTGTTCAGCTTCCATCTCTTTAAGCAGGAATGGGAGTACTGACCCTATGAATATGAGGGCGGAGCTGAAAAGATTGACACTGGTTCTTAGAAAGCCGGTGACCTGAAGGCTTGTGACGAACATGAAGGCTGAAAGAACAGTTAAACCTATCAGCACAAGCAGGTTTCCAGCTGAGTAAACCGCTTCCTTCTTCTCCAACCCGACGCTTCCCTCTTCACGCTCTTTTTAAACGTTTTCTCTAGAAACTTTTACGCCAAGCATAAGGTAAGCAGTGTGCCCAGTCATCAGAGACTCGGGCCGAACCTTTCCCTGGAAAGGCCTTATTCTTCTCAGAAGTATTTCCACGGTTTCGAGATGCGCTATTCCAGAGTCTACCAGCGCGGAGTAAGCCTTCTCCAGCTGGTTCATAGTAGGCAGTACAAGGCATATTCTGGCCGACGGCTTAAGAAACCTGGAAACGTTCAGCAAGGCTTCCCAAGGGTCTGGAAGATCCATTAATGCAGCGTCGAAGAGCTCTTTGAAAACGGCTGTTTTAACATCCTCGTGCACAAGCTCAACGTATTCGAGGAGGCCTACTCTTTCAAGGTTCCTCCTGGCGATCGCCAGTGATTCCTCGTCAACATCGTATGAGAATACTCTTCCAGTCGGCCTTACGAGGCTTGCCATAACCATGGCGGCAGCCCCGCTGCCAGTACCAGCGTCTAAAACCTTGAAACCGGGTGATATTCCGAGGCTTAGAACCATGTATCCGAGATCCTTAGGATACATTATCTGCGTCCTCCTGGAGAGTTTAGGAATATAGTCGGCAACAAGGGGCTTAACGGCAAGCATCTCGTCTCCAGTGTGGGTTTTAACCATTATCCCAGGCTTGCTACCGATAATGCTACCGGTCTGAATATATCCTCTATGAGTATGAATTCGGTCTCCCTGAATCTTAACAACTCTTTTCTTACCTTTGGCTGAGACTAGGAGAACGTCCCCGCCTTCTTTAAAAGCATCGTTCAACTCCGGCTCAAAAACCCTTTATAGTGCACGCCCTTTTTATACTTTGGCCGCGTTACCATGTGTGTTTCTCTGAAGCATCCCTGATGCTTCTCTCCTCAAGACAGGGTGTAAGCCGACATGCTGCATGCTATTTTTCCACCGCATTAGGAAGCATTCTCCTTTTTGAGTCTGGAGCCGCTGTGATGCTGATTTGCCATGAAAGAATTGCATACGTACTTCTGCGTGAAACCGTGTTTCTATCGCTTAAGGTTTGCATATAAATGGGGTTAGCTTACCTCCTAATTCAGAATAGTTTTAAATGGCCTCGGCAAGAGCTTCAACACCATGTTTTAAGCATACCGGTTTACCGGAAATTAATGCTTATATTCCTTCTCTTCATCGTCTGAATGCTCTGGAAAGCGGGTTGAAATGAATGTCATCCAGTAAGTATGCGGAGCTGATCGAGAGGATTATCCGCCTATGCGACGAGGTTATTGAGAAGAATATTGATCCTTTCGTTGTCGACGTTAAGGAGAATCTTAAGAGGCTCAGGGAAGGCCTGTCTGAGATGGATGAGAAAACCCTGGTTATGAATATGGCTGCACTGCTCAAAATAATCTATGTTATTGCTCTCCAGCAGGAGGATGTTAAGAAGAGGGCTAGCAGGCTTTACTTAGACCCTTTTCTAATGGAGGTTAGACTCATGAGTCTAGACAGGGAGAGGCTTGCAGAGGCTTTCCTAAAGGCTTTCCGGCCTATTGCTGAGAACGAGCAGGCTACCCTGGGGCTTATGCGTTCAGCCTACGGCTACTGGGCTAACCTTAGAGAATACAGTCTGCCTGGAGGCGGAGGAGCTCCCGAAACCAGTAGGCTCAGCGCGCTCGCAGAGATCCTTCCGATGGAGGAGGCTGACTTGGAAAGGGAGATGGAAAGGCTTCTAGGCGAGATCGGCCGTGAAACGGTTGACTATTATGATTTCGTGGGAAGAGAGGGTGAGGACAGGAAGGTTTTTAGAGCACTTGTTTTAAGCTTTCTCATGATGAGGGGCCTAGTAGGGGTTGTTCAGGATCCTTTGAGAAACAGAGTCTGGATTTTCAGAACAAGCCCTAAGAACGTTGGTAAACATTCCGTAGCCCTACCAATCTAGGTGGCGTTGAAGATTGGAGCAAGAGGAAAAGATTAGGAACAGGGTTACGCGGGCTGTCCAACTATTGTTGTTCAAAAGCCATAGGATTCCAGGTGTCAAGGGTTGGGAGCTTAAGAAGAACCTTGGGCCAGGCTATCTTTCTGTAATAAAGTTTCTAAACACGCGTCTCCAAGACCTGGGCCTAACTATAAAGATTGTTTCAGACGACGGTAGGGAGCTTAGCGTGAGCGAGGACGAGAGTAAGCTTTCAACTGCAAGGTTCTACGTTACGCTTAAGGATGAGCTGAGTCTGACTGCGGTTAAAACCATGGGCTGGTCGATAGACGAGGTAGCCGGCCTAGCTGTAGTAATATCCACAATAATTTCTCGAAAGGGTTCAGCCCCCGTTAAAGAGGTTGAGGAGATTCTTAGGAAGAAGTTTCCAGAGTGGCGGGTCAGGCTGAATCTATCCAAATATATTAAAAGGGGCTATATTGCTGAGGACGGGAACAATCTTGTGCTGGGCTGGAGAACCTTCGCTGAGCTAGATGTTGAAAAATTCATCCATTATGTTTTAAGCGCCTAGGGTTTTCAACTGGTTTGAAGCCTTCTTCTCTCAGCGTCCACAATCAACTTCACAAGATCCTCCCCGGTTATGCTTCTCCTTACAAGAATTTTTTCAACAGTCTTCAGGCTCAACCCTCTTCCAGCTAAGGCTAAGGCAGCGTCACCACCATACTTCTCAAGCAGCTCCGCAGTCTTAGCGATCTTCTTGAAAACAGTTCTCATCCTCCTGGATTTGCCGCGTCTAATCCTTAAGCCCGGGCTAGGGTTTACTCCAAGTCTTCCACCGCACCTGCTGCATTTTGCTCCTGAAGTGTATTCTAAGGGTTTAACCGTGCCATGTATGAGCCCGCATTCACTGCAGGCAAGCTCTAAAGGAGTGTTTCTCAGCCTTGCGGAAGCATACATTAAAACTATTTTCTCAACGTTCTCAGGCGTGTAGATGTCGAGATGCCTCTCAGCCTGTCTTAGAATCGGCTGAGCTAAGGGCGATGGATCACCAGGGTTCTCATAGATCACAGCCTCTATTCTTCCAGAGGAAAGGTCTCTTAAAAGCTGCAGGAGGGGTCTTGTTTCATAGTCTTTAGACAAAAGCTCTTTAACAGCTTCATCGTAGACAACAGTACCCCTGCTACTCCTTATCAGGTTTTCAAGCCTTATGGATGTTAAGTCAGCATTCTTCTCTATTATCCCCATTCTTCGAGCGACGTGAAGAAACCTCCGTTTAAACAATCCCACTGTTTCAACGTTTTCAAGCAGCATTCTTTCAACATCCTTCTCGCTAAGACTCTTAATCTTTTCAAGAATGACTGACGGTGAGACTGATCGCTCAACCATAACCCTATATGGGTCCCTGCTCACCGGAACTGTTAAGCCTATTTCAGAGAGAACTATGTTTCCAACAATCCTTGACAGAGCCCTGTTCCCAAGATCCCCGAGGCAGACATGTATAATAGTGTAGTCTCCCCATTTCTCGAAAACTATCCTCCGATCCGTTCCCACAGGAATGTTTCTTTTAAGACAATCCACGACTGGTTTAACAGCTTTAAGAGCCAGATCCTCGTTAACCCCGTATTTCTGCGAAACTGCTTCAACTATCTCCTTAAGCCCAAGCCCGTTAAAATACTTCTCCTCAACCATTCTTCTTAAAGCACCTACCTCCATGGCTGCTTCACATGCTACAGGTATCTCCTCGCCAGTCCAGAAGGGCACGGCTCCAAGAGGGTCTTCAGCTTTTTTCACAATAACTTTCCCCTCGTAAACCTGGATTATTGACCATACTAGGCCTCCCATTACGAACTTAGTGCCGGGAAGCCCTTTTTCCGCCACAAACTCCTCATCCAGGTTTCCAATAACCGTATTGTCCTCCTCGTTTACAACAGGATACTGCTTGACCTCAGGAATGCTTGAAACATGTTCGAAGAAGAACTTTATCAACCCGCTCTTCCTTCCTGCTCTCACAGTGTCACTGTATTCGTCGAAAGTCAAGAGCCTGGGATACTGTGATGAGAGAAACTCTAAGACTCGTTTAAACGATTCTCTTGAAAGCCTCGTGTAAGGCGTGCTCCCCCTGACCAGTTTCAGGATCTCCTCCATGGTTAACCTCGGTTTCTCCAGAAGCATTCCCACGATTTGATGCGCCAAAATGTCGAATGGTTCTTCAGGAGGTGAAACAGGTTCGTAAACATTGCTTAAAGCCCTCCTTCTTATAACCATGGACTCTACAGCATCATCTTCATCCATGCAGATAATCAGCCCCTTCGGAGTCAAACCTATCCTATGCCCGCTTCTTCCAATTCTCTGAACCAGCCTTGAGGCTTGCCTAGGCGAGCCGTATTGGATAACGAAGTCTACAAGCCCCACGTCTATCCCCAGCTCAAGACTGGATGTGCACACTAGGCCTCTCAACTCCCCCTCCTTCAAGCCTTCTTCAGCTTTAACCCGTGCCTGAACTCCAAGTGAGCCATGGTGGATTGAAATCGGTGTCGGAAGGTTCATCACAAGCAGCTTGTTGGACAGTGCTTCAGCAGTAGCCCTAGTGTTCGTGAAAAGAAGTACTGCCCGCCTGTCTTTAAGAACCTCCTTTATAACCCGGAGTCTTGCTGCCACTTCCGGTGTTGTCAAAAGCTTCTCGGCTACAGCATAGTCCTCATCAGTAACATCCGGTAGAACCATGCCTATCTCCATGTCTCGAGGAACAGGTGTTGAAACAACACTGAAGTCACCGCCTGAACCAACCATGAAGCGGGCTAGGAGTTCCGGCTCCCCTATTGTTGCCGAGAGCCCTATGATCTGTATTCTTTCACCCACGATTTTCTTAAGCCTCTCCATGGCGAGTGACAACTGGCTTCCCCTCTTGTCTGAGGCAATCTCGTGAAGCTCGTCGACCACGATCCACCTGACGGTTCTAAGATGACTCCTCAATCTGGATCCTATTAGAAGTATCTGGAAGGTTTCAGGAGTGGTTACAAGAATATGAGGAGGGCTTAAAGACTGCGTCCTCCTCTCAGAGGACGACGTGTCACCATGCCTTACTGAAAGCTTGAAGTCGAGCCTACTGGCCCACCAGCTTATTCTGTCTACAAGATCCCTGTTTAAAGCTCTTAATGGAGTAATGTAGATGAGGAAAATTCCCGTCTCAACATTAGCCCTAGCCTTAAGCATGAGGCTTAGTATCGGGAGTATTGCCGCCTCAGTCTTGCCTATTCCGGTTGGCGCCACGATTAAAACGTTTTCCCCATTAAGTATCTTAGGTATTGCCATTAACTGTGGCTCAGTAAGGGGGATAAGGCCTTTCTCAACAACCAGCCTCGCCACTGGTTCCGCAAGCATCGAAACAACCGTTTCGCTGGACGGGCTTTCCACAATGCATTAGATTCATGATGGTTGAAAAACATTCTCTTTCAGCCGTAAAACAGTCAACCCTACGGATAAGGTTTCTCTCAACCAGTTTTTAGCTTTAGAGAAGGCCTGTTTACATAAGCAGTCTCAACAGAGGTGCATCCGCTATGCTGTTAAGGCTCTTACTCCCTCAAGCATGAAGTATACTCCTATCATCATGATCGCAAGGTTGCAAACTGCTACTAGGATTTTAAACCCTTTTTCACCGATACTTTCAGCCCCGTTGGCTGCTGCTTTCGATACTAAACCCAGGACCAACAGGTCTCCCATTTCATGGCTCACATAGAAAAAGAAGACTCCGAGGCCTCCGATTGCAAGCGCTTTAGAAACATAAGCAGCTCCTATCGTAACCCACCAAGTGGTCCAGTAAGGGTTTGAAAAAGAAACCGCGGCGCCGAGCATAATCAGCGTTAACACTCCACGTCTCCCGGTTTTTCCCTCATAACCAAGGTTCCTACGGCTGGGCTTAAGGATTGCCAGGAGCCCTGTTGCAACAAGGAAAGCCCCGCCTATAAGGCTAAGGTATGGGAGAACCGTCTTGTCAACGATGAGCAACCCGTATACCAGGATTATGGTTACTGGCGCCTCAGCAAAGGCGTGTCCAAGGGAAAGGAGCAACCCTGGTTTACTGCTCCTATTGCTTGAAGACTCTCTGACTGCCGTCACCATGAGAGGGCCGGGGGCTAAGGCTCCTGAAAGAGCAACAACGAATGACGTCAAGGCTATCTCCACTAGACTGCTCAAACCCTGTTTCTCAAGCCCTAGATTAATTAATATTCTTTATGTTTAACCGTCTCAACAGGGAATCGTGTTTAAAATGTTCAAACATTTTTACAGCGCTAACTACAATAGCACGGTTAAAAATATGAAGCGTCATCTGTTCCACGCTTACGGCAGTTGTTGTTAGCGGCTTAACCGGTACATTGAGAGACTTAGCCTTGGGGAGCAGGGAATTCACAGGCTTTAGCCGGAGGAGCGTTTAACACCCATTTCCTCATAGTCTATCAAGAATCTTTTCGGCAACTGCCTCTTATGTCTTGTAAGCCTAACTCTTTCCAGAACTCTCTCCACGGTTTCCAAGGGTATGCCGGAAACCCTGTGTATCTTTTCCCCGCTAAGCTTCCTGTCGAACCTCAAGTAGAGTATCGTGTCCAGCGTAGTGTAGTCTACTCCAAGCTCTTCCTCGGCTGTTTGACCTGGCCATAAGGCTGGAGAGGGCGGCTTAACCCATATTCTCTCAGGGATTTTCAGATACTCCGCAAGCTGCCGCACATGAGTCTTGTACAGCCCTGCTATTGGAAGAACATCAGCCCCACCGTCACCATGCTTCGTAAAATACCCGGAGAGGTATTCGCTTCTGTCTCCTGACCCTACGACCAGTCCATTGTTAACAGCAGCCTCATGGTAGAGTATTGTCATCCTTATTCTCGCCATTATGTTTCCTCTTTCAACCCTCCCCATTTGCCCAAGCTTCTTCTCAAAGGATTCAACGATCTCATCAATACTTATTATCCTCCAGTTTCCATCCGGTATTCCAAGCTTCTCGACGACGCTAATAGCATCCTCCATATCCTCCCTAGGCGTGACGCTTGAAGGCATGAGGTAAAGCCTCGTCATGTCTCTCCCCAGAGCCATTGTGGTTAAGTATGCTACTACACTACTGTCTACTCCTCCCGATAGACCCACTACACCCACCCTCCTTCCGGAGGCTTCAAAATACTGTTTAAGCCTGGCCGCTATGTAGCTTGCAACCCTCGCGTAATCCAGCCTAGGCAGAGCCGTTTCCCCATTACTCATGAAACGGAATTAAAATCATCTCGAATATATGGGTATCGGTCTCCAGCTTATCCAACATGTCTAACTGTTTTAAACTGCTCAGCAAGCCAGTATAACCCGATGATCGTCTTAGCATCCTCCACCAAACCGTTCTCCAACAGCTTAACAGCCTCCTCCACCGGTATCTCCATCACCTCTATGGCTTCGTCTTCTTCAAGCGTCTGCTCTCCTTTTTCCAGACTGTTTGCGAGAAACAAAGTTATTTTCTCAGTGGAGTATCCTGGCGCCGGATAGAAGCTTAATATTTTTCTCAAAACCCGTGCCCTGTATCCTGTTTCTTCAAGAAGCTCTCTACGGGCGCACTCCTCCTCGTTCTCGCCGGTCCTCATTGTTCCTGCAGGTATTTCAACGAGACTTCTTCCGGCGGGAAGCCTATGCTGCCTAATCATGACGATTCTACCGTCGTCTTTAACAGGTATAACTGCGACAGCACCAGGATGCTCAACGATCTCCCTGAAAAACCTTAAACCCCTGAATGAAACATGGTACTTGTGGAGAGATATTATTCTACCCCTGTAGAGAGTCTCGATTTTAACAATGCTCTCACTGCCCATGCCTGGTTGAATGAAGCCGAGATATTTAAGCAAAAGACTGGAGTTTTCAGTAAACCTTATATTTTAGACGGCTCAGGGTTCTTCCAAGTTTGCAGACTGTTGAAAAACCATGCTTAAGCCATAAAGGCAGTCAGGATAGCGGGGTATTCCCCTCATTCCTCCACACGAAATGGGGTCTTTTCCCCATAACGGTTTTCCTTTTTTCAACGGTTTTCCTTATCTCCTCCACAATTCCCCTTGAGAAGTCTTTCGCCGAGGAAATATACTCCTCGGTTTCGACAAGCATGAGTTTTACAGGGCCGATAGATATTTTCGCGCATAATCTTAGCATAAGCATCATTATGATGATTCCAATCATAGGGTTCGGCTTCAGCATAGTCTCGTCGTCAACCACTGGGGTCGCGGTTTCAGCAATCTCTACTTTAAAAAACCTTGACTCGCTCTCGCTAGCCGTCAGGCTCCTATCAACACCATCCGGCATACTTGAGTTCCTAGCTTACGGCTTGGCTTCCGCCCAAGGGTTATCCGGCCTCTTCGCCGTAATTGAGAAAAGGGTTAGCAGGGAGCTGAAGGGTTACTTGACAACTCTCCTAATAGTCGGCAGCCTGCTGCTTACTTCAGCCTTCATTGAAACAATGAGCTTGACGCAATGGTTAGGATAGTTTTCTTCGACATGGATGGTACGCTCGTTGAAGAGGAGAGCAGCTGGCGAACCGTCCACAGGTTCTTAGGGACTGACCATATTGCTAGAAGGGCGCTTGAAAAATTCTCAAGGGGGGAAATAAACTATGAGGAATTCGTTAAGCACGATGTCAGCCTATGGCCTAGGGGGCTACACAGGTCTTTCTTCGAACAGGTGTTCTCCAGTGTCCGAATAAAACCTGAAGCATATTTTGTCTTCAACCAGCTTGCAGAGAAAGGGGTTTTAAGAGTAATTGTTTCAAGCGGCTTAGATGTGCTTGCTGAAAAAGTGTGTAAAGCCCTTGGTGCCGACGAATGTATCTCTAATAGAATGGTTTTCGACAGTAAGGGTTGTTTCACAGGAGCAGTAGAAATAAACGTGGATCCTTCGAGAAAGGTGGATGTTTTAAAAAGAGTCTGTGGAAAACACTCTATTCCGTTGAGCGAGGCCGCTGCTGTTGGGGACAGTATGCACGATAAAAGCATGTTTAAAGCTGTTAGAATATCCATCTTATGCGTTAAACCAGGAGCTCCTGTGCCGGATGCTCATGGAGCCTTGTTTGTCGTTAACAGTCTTAAAGACATTGTCCGATTATTATGCTGAAAAAGAAAAAACGTGTTTATACCCTTATTTCTTGGCTTTCTTGGCCTTTTTAGCCTTCTTAGTCTTTTTAGCCGCCTTTTTAGCCTTCTTAGCCGGAGGCTTTGCAGGCGCAGGCGCAGGCGCAGGCGCAGGTGCCGGTGCGGGCGCAGGCGTTGGAGCTGGCTGCACAGGTTTAGCTTCTCCACCAGTAGCTGCTCCACTCATGAGTAGTGTTTTCCGCTAAGTTATATATAAATCTTTAATGTTCAGCATGAGTTCAATTATGATTAACGCTTAAGCTTTAGAGCCTCGACTATGAATGAAGCTACTTCTTCATAAGGCACCTTAGAAGTGTTTATCATAATGTCGTAAAACAAGGGGTCTCTCCAATTCCTGCGGTAAAGCCTTTCAACAAGGCTGCTTCTATCCATGTCTGAGGCTCTAATATCCTCTTCTATCTGCTTCAAGTCCTCAGTCTTCCTTTTTTCAGCTATATGCTTCAACCTCCCGTCTAAATCGCTATACAGGAAGACTTTCAAATCAACTTCATGCGTCAATGCGAACAGGGCGCTCCTCCCCTCTATTATTGCTGGCCCATTATTAACCACGTCTAGAACCATGCTCTGCAACACCTTCTCTATCTCTATCTCTCCAGAAACAGATTTTGCTACGAGAGTCTGGAAACTCAAGTGGGGTGAGGAAACCAAGCTTCTTATAAATCTCTCAGTATTGTAAACCTCTATGCCGCCGAGCTTTCTGGAAACGAGTTCCCCAACCTCTGTGCAACCAGCTCCAAGCTCTCCAGCTATAAGTATAACGGGTCTACTCTTAGCCATTTCCCATTTTTATTTCCTTCACTGCTTTTTAAATGTTTTTATCTGCTTAGGAGACATGATGAGCCTTCTCATGAAAAGCAGTGCTAACAGCAAGTAGACAGCTATAAAATATGGTGACGTAAGAAGGTGATTAACAGTATAATTTAAATACACGGTGGAGTCGCGATCAGCCTTAAACTCTATTGATCGGCCAGTGCCGTTAACGCTTTCCAACCGATACCAGAAACCATAGTCGCCAGCGATCTCCAGTTCCCCGCTTATCCTTAGATAGCTTCCCTTAGGGACTTTAAAAACCAGGGGTTCTGAAGGGCTTACTTTAAGCTCAACCCCGAATAGGCTTGAAGAACCGTTTACATAGACTTTGAAATCGGTTTTCCCAAGAGGCTCAAAAGGAGTGACTTTCAACACTACGGTAATGTAGACTTCACCATTGCTTCCCGTCGTATCGAGACGCGTCAGCAAGGCTGTAAGGATCAGTATCCAGGCAGCGTTCAACACGGTTCTACGCTTCAAACCATAAATATAATTCTTCCTCATCCTACCTCCAGCATGTCGCGGGAAGAAAGTTGGGGGAAAAACTGTCTCAAACTTTTAAAAAGGCTTCTGGAGAAGGGGCCGCTCCTATGCAGGAAAGAGGCTTCGGAGTACGTTGAATGTTTAAAGCTGCTTTCAGAGGAAGGCGGGGCTGTGGAGGTAAGCAGGGGGGTTAAAGTGCTTCCAGAAGGCTTCCTGATGCTTCTTAAACAAGTGCTTGAATCAGGAGTCAGCCTTGAGAGTGTTCTTAAATCGGTTAACTGGAGGGGGTTTGAAAGAGTAATCGCAGAGGTGTTCAGAGTGAAAGGATTCAGAGTATTGGAGCATTTCAGGTTCAGGATTAAAAAGACTGTTAGGGAGATAGATGTTCTGGTTGAAACCCCGAGCATGCTTATTTCAATAGATTGCAAGCAATGGGTTAAGAGAAACTACAACATTCATTCAGCCTCCAGGCTTCAGTTCGAAAGGACGAGGCTTCTATACCAGTACTTGACGGGAAAAGAAAATATTAGGAAGCCTGTTTACCCACTGGTTGTTACTTTCCTGGATTCTGAGGCGAGAGTATTGGAAGGCTGCTTAATCCTGCCTGTTTGGAAGATAGGGAGTTTATCAGAGAACCCTGAAACCGTTGCAAGCATTGTGAAACCAGTTTCCTAGTCGAAAACCCACATTTCTCTAGACCTTATCAGGAAAATAAGCTTCGCCTTTAAAATCAGCTTCTTCTCCTCCAGAACCCCGTCTACAAGCATTACGTCACCATACATAATCGGAATATTCATGTCGGCAAGCGTTTTAAACGTTTTTAAACCATTGTTGAAGTCAAATATGGTTAAACACTCGCCTGATACTTGGGCGCGCGGAGTTATCACTCCTGTTCTGACAGACTCTATGGAGGCCTGCCTCCTCCTGATTATCATTCCGTCAACCTTGCCCGCGAACCATTCGCCAGCTAATCCAGATATGCCTGCAAGTCTGTCTTCAATCCAGGGAGTTAAGTCTCTACTTGGAACCTCTATCTGAAGAATATGGCTGGTTCCAGATATTGGCTTGAACATTTCTAATGGAACCAAGGTTTTCATAACTGGTTTGACGAATGGCAGCGCTACCGAGTTGGCTAAGGCTCTACTAACCATTATTGAATCCTCATCCAGTAGTTCAACGGCTTCTGGAGGAAGAGTCTTATGAGGCTTAGGGAGTCTTTTTAACGTCTCATTAAGAGCATTAAGGTCTATCTGCTTCCCAGGCTCGCCGGTTAAAATAACCTCTATCAGCCTAGCTGTCCCATACTCCTTCTTAACAAACCCGATGAGTTCTCCTTCATGCATAACTGGAGCGCCTTCAACCATGCTTCTCAACCTGTTCTAAGGATTATTAACGGTTTCCCCATGGGTTTAAGATCTTGAAAGATTAAAGGAATAAGTCTGTTTTCCTACTTCTCAGAATACTTTTAATACCCTCATCCGAGCGTTCGTAGCAGTATCCTTTTATTAACGCTCCTATGAAGCCTTCTGAAGAACTGCCTGTTACAAGCTCGCTCGCAGCAGCAAGCTCATCAACAATCGCCATTCTTTTAAACCTTAAAACATACCCGAAGAGGTCTGTCTTACCCCTAAGATCCTTAATAGGAGCTATTCCTGAGCATCCTATAGCCATGTTGACCTGCCCTATTCTGAATGGTCTTTCAAAAGAGTCGGTTATTATTACCCCGACGTCAATATTCTCATCGAGAAACTGCCTCCTTATCCTCCTAGCGATCCTGTCTGGGTTTCTCGGTTGAAAAGCCATGCTTAAGCCGCCGTCAACATTAGATAGGTCTATGCCTGAATTGGCGCAAACTATTCCACCCCTGTTTCTAGTTATTATTCTTCTTCCCGAAAGCCTAACTATCTCCCTGCTCTCTCTAAGTATTATTTCAACCTCCTCCGGCGGCTTGCAAAGCCTGTCTGCAAGCGCTACCGCCAAGGGGCTGGGCTTGACTTCGCTAATCCTAACCGTGTAGCCCATTGCTTTTGAAACCGCGACATGCGTGAGCGTAACCACGTCTCCATTCTCAACCTGCACACCGTCTTTCCGGAGTGACTCTATGGTTATTTTAGCAAGGTTATCACCCTTCTTAATGAAGCCGTCATACTTTATCCCGAATATCCTGATCATCTCAACGCCCCCTTCTGACCCCTTTAAGGAGCTTCTCTATGAAAGGTATGTCTGAAGCACGAGTAACCCTTATATTCGTGAGAAGCATAGGGTCAATATCCTTTAAACCGGAGTGAGCTATATACATGACTCTCCTCAACCCGTCTACGAGTTCTTCGAAGCCGGCTGGCCTCCTTGCTTCAACAAGATCCATAAAGCTACGCCTGTTATAGGCTGACAGGAGCCAGTCAACCCCTCCTTTCACATCCCTAACCAGCACAGCATCTCTTTTCTCGCAGAGCTCCACCAGAAGGGCGAGTATGTCGACAGGTATGAGGGGAGCGTTAGCCGGGGCTGTGACAACAACCTCTCCCGAAACCTTCTGCAAGCATTCTTTAAAAGTGCTGAACAAGTCTTCAGTATTGTTTAAGCCTAGGATGCTGCATTCTTCGAAGCCGTATTCCGAAACAGCCTGGGCAAAAACGTTTTGAAAATCCTTAGCCACCGCCAGGGCTACTTCCTCCACCACTTCTCCAATGTTCCTGACAACATGGAGGAAAACAGGGAATCCTTCAAGCTGGCTCAGCTCCACGAACCCCTCCCTTCCGTGTTCAAGCGCTATAACCAGGCCAGTGGTTCTCAAGACTATTCTCCTGCCTTGGAAAGCATGTGGCGGATTATCTCTCGAGCCACGTTCACCCCAGTAACTTTCTCCACGCCCATGAAATCTGGTTGAGGGTTAACGTCAAGTATAAAAGCTTCACCATTCTTGAAAGATATGTCGATGCCCGCAAAAACACAGCTTAAAGCCTCGGAAGCCTTGACTGCGAGCTCCGCAAGCTCCCCGTCTCCTTCAAAAGCTTCTCCAAAGCCTCCTTGAGATATGTTTGTAACAGGCTTGTTTGAAACCCTTTTAATCGCTGCTAGCACACGGTTTTCTAAGACGAGCAGCCTTAGGTCCCAATTCGAGTCTTTAGCTGGGGCTTGAACCACCCAGGCCCCATGAGCTTCAAGGCTGGGAAAAGTTTTCAGGCTTTCAACAAGCTTGACTCCCCTACCCCTTGAGCCGTATATCGGCTTTAAGAAGAAGGGTGGCGATTTTTCTCTAACGCTTTCCTGCGAGGACGTGAAGAAAGAATCAGGTACCGGGAGTCTCTTCAAACATAGGTTCCTGTAGGTGATCATCTTGTCCAAAGTATTCATGAAGCCTTTAAACGGGTTAACCACGTAGAAACCCTCTTCCTCCAGGATCCTGGTTATGGAGAGTGCGTACAGAAAGACGGGGCTTAACAGGGTTTTTGGCCTTGAAAACACTCTTCTAACACCCTTATCCTGGAGGATCCTCAGCTCGACAACACCCTTCTTCAAAATAAGCGCAGTTTCGCTGAACGAGACTAAGTGGCAGCCGACACCCAGCCTGCCTGCTTCCTCCATAAGGCGTATGGATGAGTATGAAGATGGCTTATGCGTTAAAACGGCTATTGTCAACCTGATGCTAATGTTCCACACTCGGATTTAAGCTTGACGCACGAGTAGCTCTAGAAGTATTGACCCTAAGGCTCTCAAGGCTGAACAATCATCGTCACCGCCCACAATAAGTATGAAATCCTTTTCTTTAAGGCTCATTTTGCTAAGTTCCTCATGGTCTTTCACCGAGACGCTTCTAAGATCCTCTGCAACACATGGTATTTCAAGACTTTTCTCCCTAACGGTTAGAAGCACTGCCCCGCTTCCCCCAAGCCTAACAGCCATGTCCCTAGTCTTCAAAACGTCAGGAGGCTCAATGCCTCTCAACACAGCCGCATAGTTGACCCTTCCGACAGATAGGTAGTCTAAACCGGTTTTCCTCAAATCTGGAACATGAAGCCTCACTTGTCTAAGAATCCTCATCCCCCTACCGGTTAGCCTGCTGCCGCTGGCCGAAGTATGGATTAAGCCATGTTTCTTCATGCATTTAACCATGCTTCTCACAGAGCCATCGCCTAAGCCAAGCAGCTTTTGAAGCTTAGCCCTTGAAACAGAGCCTTCTCCAGTTTGGATAATGGTCAGCAGAACATGGCCAGGAGTGTAGTCCTTAGGATGTTCCATACACTCTTGAACAAGCTTTTTCAAAGACTCCAGCGCGGTCAAACCAGTTATAGACATACGGATCCTGTAGAAAAACGTTAAGGCTTACCAGGAGGCCAACTGCTAGTATCCGCCAAGTACCATGCTAATACGTCGCCACGCTTAAGAACATACGCGTCTGCACCTGTTTCTCCGAGAACCCAGTCCCGCGTCTCCGGATCCCACCTGTACCAGAACCAGTAGTAATTCCCATGCTGGCTCACACCGTTTATCCCCGTGACGAAAACACCGAAAGGATACACTTGATAATCCACGTTTCCCCCTAGAGCATAAATAGTCAGATTTAACAGGGTCCAGCCGACTGGAACAAGAGTATTGTTAAACCAAATCTTGGTACCATTGTCATACTTCACGAGAAGGCTTACTTTCAGAGTAATTGTTTCAACGTTCCTAGCTAGGGTCTCCATTTCCTCCGTAAGCATATCCAACTGTCTCCTAAGGCCAACTAGGTAAGAGGTTTCTCCAACGAGTAATGATGCGAAGACGATGACTACAATTATCAAAAACCTTTTGGAGTATGCAGCCTGAGACATATCGCCGTTCCCTCCATATTGTTGGTCAATTTATCCAACCCTTATTTAAACCTTACTGTAACATCGTTTCCATTAACACGTTAAGCGGCTTTCATCATTCATGGTATTGTGCACTACCACGTCGAGTAGTCAAGCTATCGCACGCTGGATTAATATTGAAGTTCTGTTCGGCGAGCACAGGATTGGAACACTGTTCGTCTCGTTTGCAAGAGTAACAGCACGCGCGCTACATATTTCTGCTTGGCATTCGACTCTAAAGGTATGAATGAGGACCAGAAGTTCGAAGAGATAGTAAAGAGGATTGAGCGGTTCGCGCCGCATACAAGATATGTAGATTGTACGATGAGAATGAGGGTTATAAGAAGTTCAAGGAAAGAGTATTAGCAGAGCTAGAACTCGGTTAAGCCATCTTTCATCCCTTTCTCCTCCGACTCTCCCTGGGAGTTGATGCCCTTGTCTTAGGACTGGAAGGTCGTTCTTTTTCGGGGAGGACTATGTGAAGCATTAAAAGGTGGTCAAAGGCAAACCTGCTTATCTGAGTACGTGTGAAGTTTTTTCACAGCATAAGCCGACTTAAGCAGCAGTATTATTGTTTTTCAAAACCCTGTATATGACTGGCACAGCAATCGGAAAGAATAATGCGTTTGAGAACTCATGGATAATACCCATGGGGATGGGGAAGTTCATCGTAACCAGCCCCATTAAAACAGATCCGTAGAACAAGTACCCTACGAAAGCGTTTGTGGAAAGATCGTATATTAGGGTTGAGAAAAGCCCTATTGAAGCAAGTATTAAAGAATTGTGAATGTTTGCTTTAGCAGTCTTGAATCCTAATGCTGGTGGTATTTTGGAGAATAATACGTATATCATTTCGCTTAGAGTAACAACTATTAGCGTCGGCAGATTAAGCCCATAGGGGTTCAAGGTCCCGTAGACCATCCATATGAGTATTGATAATGCTGCTCCAAACCTTAAACCCATAGCCATGCTTGACGCGAAAACTATTGCATCCATAAGCTTAACATTCGGCAGGCTTATCAGGACATAGTTTGAGGAGATCGCTAGGGCCGCTAATACGGCTAGCGAGGCGGCCCTCTTAGCTAGGAGTCTTGGCTGAACATATGACATTCCAGACTTGGACATTTTAACCATCTGCTATTTAAGCTTGACTCGGCGCCTCATTAATGTGCTCTCGCTTTAAACCAGCATGCTCCGTTTGGCTTAACGGCGTATCACTCGTTTTGACGCAAGCGTCTAGATGTTGAAAAGTTTATAATTCTGGAGAATACGTTTAGGAAAGGAATGCGGCATGGAGTTGGAATCGCGTCGGTATTTTTAATCGTATTTATCATAGGCGGTTATTTCGGCTACCAGTTCTATGCTGAGTATCGTTCACGCTCCGAGAGGATTTCCTCTCTTATGAAGTACGCTAACACTACTGATTACGCTAAGGCTTCCCTGTTCGACGAGAAATATAGCTATCTTGCTTCTGATGGAAAATATAACCAGAGTGTCCTAGACTTCTTCTCACACTGGCTGCTAAACAATAGTCTAGACTATACTCAGTATTTGCGTGAGCAGCAGAGGTTTGAAAGAATCCATAAACTGATGAAGCTTGCTAACACGACCGACTTCGATAGTGCTTTTCTCTTCGACGGCAAGTATAGCTACATGGCTGATGGAAACAGTTATAACCAAAGCGTTTCAGAATTCTTCTCCTACTGGCTTATAAACCGTAGCTTGGCTGAAACATGTTTAGAGATTATAGGAACGGTTGAAGGCGCTAATAAGTATCTCTCAAGGCTTAACTCCTACGCCACCAGTCTCTATTCTCAAGAAGGCTTGACGGTTGTTCTCTCTGCTCTAACCGATAGAGAAGAATACCAGTTGTCTAAAGGCGAGGTTAACTTTACGATAATTGTGCTCAGCAGCCGGAAGCTCGGCAGCATCAATATTGAAATATTCGGCTTTAAGAGTCGTTACAAAGGGTATGTTGTGAACAACAAATGGATTAACCCGTCAGGAGTTCTACAGATTAATGTTGAAAAAGGCTTTAACTCTAAATCATTCATTATTGATATTCCATGCTCGCCTTGCTACGGGATTTCAACCGGGCTGAACAATCTTTCATGCGTTATTCGATGCAACACGTTTAGCCTAAACGTGACTAGAACATTCGTTTTAAAATAAGGGTCCTAATCTTGACCCGTTCCTCCTCTCTAAATCCTCCGGTGCTTCTGACTGTTTTAATGACTCTACTATTGGCTGCTCGCCTAACAGTCCTCGCTTCGCCTCAAACCATAACTGTCTACTTCTTTGTCGTTGAGGGGTGTGAGCATTGCGCTAGGGTTGAAAATTATATCAGCAGCATTAAGACGAGATATCCTGAAGTGATTTTCAAAAGGTTCGACATCTCTAATAATGATACGGGTATAGAGTTATTCATTGCTCTCGCCGAAGGCTTCAACATAACGGAGGAGCTTCGCGAGGTTCCGACAGTCTTCATAGGAGACACGTGTCTGGTTGGAGAGAAGGAGATCGTTCAAAATCTTGAGGAGGCAATTCTTGAGTATAGCCATGGCCGTGAATACCGCGACAAGGCTGGGGAAATAATAACGGCTTTTATTGAGCAGCATAAGCCTACCGTAACTCTGCCTTCACTGGTCAGCGTGGTCGTCGCGGCCTTCATAGACTCGTTGAACCCGTGCGCATTCGCGACGATTGTTCTACTCATCACATACTCTCTTCAAGCAGGCTCGTCGAGGAGAATGCTGACTACTTGCGGAGCCTTCATCATAGGCGTTATGGCGTCCTACCTGGCTGCAGGAATAGGCTTGCTGTACGTAATTAGCACAGCCTCGTTCAGAAGCCTGCTACGCTACATCGTGGGTTCGGCAGCCATCCTGTTCAGCATTCTAGAGTTTAAAGAGTTCCTCTACTACGGAAGGGGCTTAAGCCTTGAGCAGCCCGGGGCCCTAACCAGAATCCTAGGCAAGTATTCGGAGACGATGAGCATTGGCGGAGGATTCCTAGTCGGCATGGCTGTCTCGATGGTTGAACTCCCGTGCACAGGTGGAATATACATAACAATACTATACCTGCTTTCTAAAATAGGCTTGACGCTTGAAGTCTTTCTCCTACTCCTCCTTTACAATCTGATATTCATCCTACCGCTCGCAGCGATACTCCTAATAGTGTACTTTGGCAGAAGCGTTATTGAGATTGACGCTTGGAGGATTGAGAAGAGGAGATACATGAGGCTTCTGGCAGGCGTCCTGCTCTTAATAGTAGGCGTTGCGATAATAGCCGGGTTGATCTAGCTAATGGCTGAGCGCTTCAGTTAAATAGCTGTCACATTATACTGCAAACCAATGGGCGAGGTTCAGCAATGTGGAAAGTTATGTAGGAATTGTGAACTATACCATCTATGCGGCGGTTATACTTCCTCAAGAAGCAATATCTGTCTGGTTAACCTGTGCATTTCTAAAGGCGAGGTTAAAGGATCTAACAGTTAGTTGCAAAACCTGCGTTTATACTTCTGACTGTACCAAATCCAAGTACTACTCGCCACCAAAGGCAGACAAGCTTCCGAGCTTCACTCTCTTTTGGAGCGGGCGCTAGAATCACCCATAAAGAGGATTACGAGAAAGTTATAAGAAGGTTCGGTCTAGACAAGGGTAGGAGACATGACTAAGAGACGTAAAAAGGCAAAGCCTACGGAAGAGCTAAATGAGAAAGAGATCATTAAAAGATGGCGTGCGGCATCCGGTCGGCTCCTTCGATAGTCGGATCGATTTTCAAAGACGGGAGGGTAAAGGTAATGACGGATCGTGAGCTGAAGAGAAAGTTGGAAGAGAAGGGTGTAGCTGCTGATGACGTTGACGATGTAATCGATGAAGCAGAGAGGAGGAAACTGATCACTATCGACTATGAAACATGGTCGTCATATCACTGGATTTCTCCGGAGAAAAGAAAGGAGGAGAAGCAGGAGACTCAACGACTTGAGAAGGCTGTTGAAGATATATTCCTGAAGAGGTGTACCGATAGGCTTCTTGAGGATGAACTGAGGAAAGATTTGATTAGCATTGGCCTATCTGCTAGAGAGGTGAAACGCGCCTTATACGAGGCGGAGAGGGATTGTGTAGTGACATCCTCCGCGTTAGGAGGATGCTGGGAATATCGACTGGTTCCACCAGAAGAAAGGAAGCGGGAGCTGGAGGAGAGAAGATGGAGCTTATGGGCTTTGCAGGAAAAAATTCGCGAGAAAATGGAAATGGGTCTTGAAGGGGTTGAAGTCTGAACTAGTAGCCGAAGGCCTTGGTTATCCTAACGTTCCTGATGATTGCTGTCGGAACATACGTGGGAGTAGTCACCTCCCACCATTTTATAGGATAAAGCCTGTCAGAGAGTTCCTCAATGTTTGAGATGATTCTCTGAAGATTGTCGCTTATCCGAATACCCTTAACCGAATGCTTAACCTCCCCGTCCTCCACGTAGAACGCTCCATCCCTCACGATGGTTGAAAAGTCCCCAGTCCTGTAGTTTTGATACCTTTGGTACCAACTGTTCGTCAAGTATAGCCCTTTTCCCAGCTTCTGCATCATGTTTTCTTCCTTAACGTTTCCGGGTTCGACAACGATGTTCCAGGGGTGGGGGCTTATTATTCCAGCGTTGCCTGTTGAAGATGCTCCAGCAAGCCTAGCTGTCCTGCTGTTGTGCAAGTAGTTTCTTAAAACACCTTTTTCAATTATGATTGTTCTCCGAGTCGGTATGCCCTCGTCGTCGAAAATCTTTTCGCCGAGCCCGCCTGGCATCGTGGGGTCGTCGCGTATAGTTAGTTTCTCAGAGCCGATTCTCTGCCCGATCTTTCCAGTCATGAAGCTCATTTCTATCTGAATGAGGAAGCCTGAGGCGAAGCCAGCAACCTCGCTCATCATGTTTGCGAATATTAGGGGCCCCATGTAGACGTCGTAAGTCCCCTCATCTATGAGAACTGGGTTAAGGCTTGCAACAGCTATTTCCCCTGCCTTCCTACCTGCCTCGTAAGGGTTGAAGCCTTCGAGGCTTGTGGAGCATGAGACCCATTGTCCCGTTGCCTCAGGGCTGGCGAAGGCACGGTGGTTAAGCGTGATGGATGCAAACTCTTCTTGAAGGCTTAAGCCGGTTGAAGACGCGAGTTTCTCAACCATGTGGCTTGAGTAGAGGATTCCCGCGCTTCTTTCTGCACCAGCCTCCCTGCTAGCCCTGATGGCTTCTGAAACATGTGAAACCAGCTGCTCGTCAAGCTGCCTAATCCGCCTTTCCACCCTTTTTCCAACCCTATAGTTGAATACTCCTCTTGGAAGAGGGGCGTAGAAAGGCGTTGGGGGAGTGTTTTTAGTAAGTGTAACCACGTCGTCGACAATTTTCTCCAGAAAATCCTCAGACACGTTTTCAAAGCTCCCTATGAAACACCTTTCCTTAATGCTGCTATATATCCTCAAGGTACTGATGTCTTCTGAAAGAGCTATGGTAGGCTCGTTGTTAGCATATCTCACGGAGCTTTCTTCAGACTCGTAAAGAGTCACTATGGCTTCTTCAACACCCCTGTCGGTAAGCATTTTCAAAGCCTTCTCATGCAGCTCAGCCATTTTTAACCAACCCCCTTCACCATGATGTTCCGCATCCTGAAGCTCGGCCCACCCATGTATACTGGCATGCCCTGCATCGGGTCTCCCTTGCCGCAGGTCGCTGCGACGAAATCCAAATCCTTCCCAACCGCGTCCACGCTTGAGAAAAGCTTCTCAGTAGTTATCTCTATCACAGGGTTTCTCACGGGCCTAGTTATCCTACCGTCCTCTATCATATAGGCTTCCAGACCCACGTACCGCTGGTTCCACCTTTTGTCATCGATGTTCCACTCCATGAAGCTTTTCACGTAAACACCCTTAGCAACGCCGCTTAAAAGCTCTTCAAGACTATGGTCGCCAGGAAGAATGAACGTGTTAGACATTCTAACTATCGGCTCAACGCTGTATCTTGAGGCTCTGGCTGAACCATTACTCTTAACGCCAAGCTTCGCAGCTGTCTCCCTGTTCATGAGAAACTCGCTTATTCTCCCCTCCTTGATCAAGAATTTCCTCCTTGCTTTAACACCCTCATCGTCGAAAAGATAGAAACCGTATGATCCTGGTATAGTTGGGTCGTCAACCACGTTAACAGCCTCGCTCCCTATTTTCCTGCCCAAGTCTTCTGCTTTCAAGTATGATTCGCCAGCCTGAGCTCCTTCTCTTCCAAATATCCTATCTGCTTCCCCAGGGTGTCCCGAAGCCTCGTGAGAAATTATTCCCGCGACCTCGCTGCCCACTACAACATCCATAACTCCCTCCGGGGTTCTGACGGATTCTGTAAGCATCTTGTGAAGGGTCTTAACCTCGGAACCAAGTTTCTCCTCAAGCCTCCAGGACTCAACGATCTCCATGCCGCCTGATCCACCGAATTGAAGAGTCCTCTGTATAACTCCTTTAGAAGGGTCTGCCACGGTTATCAGCGCGAAAAACGATGGGCGTGGAACCAGTGCGGAGACCAGTGCGCCCTCCGTGTTCGCGTAAACTCTCCGGGTCCTCCTTTCAGAGTATCCCATGTATCTGGATGAAACATTAACCCCCTGGCTTATCACAGCCTTATCCAGGTTTTTCAGAAAGTCGATCTTGTCGTTTAAAGACCAGTCTTCAAGCGTTTTCTTCTCGGAAACCCTCCAGTCAACCGAGTAAGCCTCGTCTTTCGAGAAACATATTCTGCTCGACTTCAAGTATGAGGATGCACGTGCCATTTTAACCGCTTTATCCACAACCCTGGTGAGGTTTTCCGGTTTAAGCATGTTGGTTGAAGCGAAGCCGAGTCCACCGTTAACCAGAACCCTGACTCCTATCCCCACCTCATAGCTTGCCTCAACAGCCTCGACTTCGCCGTTTTTCAGGGCTACACCGCTGTCGGAATCGCTATGGAACCTGGCTTCAGCGTAGGAGGCGCCTGCTGCAACAGCGTAGTCAAGAATCTTTCTCGAGAGTTCAACAATATCCTCCATTTTCTAATCCTTAAACCTGTTAGAGAGACTTATAAACCTCTCTTAAGCCTTAGGGGAAAAATTAATCTATGGCTTAAAGCCAAGTATTAGCTCAAGGTTTGACGGAAAGCTTGAGGAAGATTCTTTCGAAGATTCAAGTATCACTATCCCCAATAAATGTTTCAATGAAGAAATGTATTGACGATGGTTTAAGCATGAATCTCGATGAAATGGATAATCTAGGCGACAGGCTTATCCTTTTGGCTGAGTGCTTCATAGATCCGCTTAGGGAGTTGAAGCATACAGTACTGGTTTCTACGATTATAGATGCTGGTTTAAGCGTGAGACATAGAGTGAAACAACTGAAGTCTAGGGCACTGCTGGAGGATGATACCGTCTTCTTCACCGAGATATATTTAGTGATGAAGCTTATTGAAGATACGATTGCTTCCGGAGAATATTTTGAGGAGCTGGCTAAAATATCTCGGAAGAGGCTTAGCGAAGATCTCCACACTCGCACGTAGCATCATGAATAAGGGAATCCATCAGGTCTAACCCGGATCCGGATATGGCTGAGACAAGAACAGTCCTCTGCCTTCTGAGGAAAGGGTAAACCGTTTTAGAATGCTCGAGAACATATTCTTGGAGAAGCCCTTTCTCTTCTTCAAGAATCCTCTCCTCCAGATACTCCGGTTCCTGCATGAGTCTTTCAATATCACTCCTCTTTAAAACGTCAGCCTTAGTTACAACGTGTACGAATGGTACGTTAAGCCTAAGCCTGCAAGCTGCCGCTAGTGAAAAAACTGCTATCAGGTCACTCGGCGAGTAAACCAGTTGACCGTCTATCAGGAAGACCACTATCGTCCTGCTGATTGTGGAGAGTCCCCTCATTATCTCGGGTCCAGCGCTTCTGAAGACGAAAAGCTCGCTTTGACCAGGCGTGTCTATAAGCCTGTAGTCTCCCTCCATCATGCTTATCAGGGAGGCGAACTCCATGCTTCTCTCAGCCAGAATATCCATTGCTCTTATCATAGCCCCGTTAGGGCCGAGAGATTCCCTCCTCATTATCTCCTCAACCGTGAAGAAGATTCGTATGTCGAAAGATGGAGAATACGGTGTTTTCTCAACACCGGGATCAAGATTTATGAAACAAACCTTCCCGCCATTTTTAGAGAGCCAGTCTCCATAGGCTTTGACAAGCGTTGTCTTTCCCGATCCCGCCGACCCTATGAAGACCACCTGTATCGGCAATGCTGTCGAGTTAAAAAACCTTGAGAAGAAGTTTTTAAACATGCCTCTGCCGGGAGCGTAACCCTGTTAAAAAGCAGCGTAGGTTGAGCGAACCTGGGGTTTGCGAAGTGAAATGGACGATTTTCCACTGACTGTTTACGTTAAAACCATAGAGCGTGTTTGCTTAACACGAGATGCCTGATGTTTTTACGGAAGGAAAAGACTCAACTTGAACAGTTATCCAACCATAACTGACGGTAGACTCTCAATTACCCGCGCACCTTCGCCAGTGGTGCTGCTGTCTACAACAGTAGGCGGAGCGACATTAAACTGGGCAGAGTCTCTAATCGTCTACGCTTCCCCTTCGATCTCCTTCAGGAACCTTGAGAGAAACTCCTCCATGAACGCATGCCTTTCCTCCGCGATTCTCCTCGCTGTTTCAGTGTTCAAACTGTTTTTCAGCTTAAGAAGCTTTTCGTAGAAATGGTCGACTGTCGAGCCAGTGCCTCTGCCACTTGAATACATCGGGATCCTTCTCCTGCCGCCGTGTGCGAAGCTCCTAGCCACGCCTATAGCGCCCATCGCGTCCAGACGGTCAGCATCCTGAAGAATCCTGGATTCTATGCTGACTGCTTTAACGCCTTTTCTAAACCTGTGCTCCCTGATTGCTTCAAGAACCATACTTATCTTCTCGCTTGGAAAACCTATTCGAGAAAGAATTTCCTTCGCGATTTCAACACTCTTCTCAGAATGGTCAACGCCCTGCTCCAACTCGTATTTCATCCCAACATCATGGAGGAGTGCCGCCGCTATAAGAACCTTCGGATCCCCGCCTTCTTCCCCGCAGATCCTCATGCACATTCTACAGACTCTTTCGGCATGAAGCCAATCGTGGGAAGGGTCGTCGGAATAGTGTTTTTCAGCCTCCTTCCTTATGGATTCCGCAAGAGTATCTTGACTCAGGCTCAACCCTCTATAAGCACCTTCCAAACAATGTCTTAACCAAGCTTCGACTTCGCGTAAGAAACCGCCCTGCCTATTAGTTCACTGTTCTTACCGAGATAATTCTTAGGCTCGATGGTTTCCTTCAGCTCATCGAAGCTAACGTACTTCATAACCTCGGGGTTTTCCTCCAATACTTCAAGCAAGCTCCTGTTTTCTATAAGCGCCTTCCTAGATAGTTTTCTCATAAGCTCGTAAGCCCTCTTTCTACCCATGCCTTTCCTGGCAAGCTTCATCATGACGGCTTCGCTCATAATCCGGCCCCTAGTTATCTCCAGGTTTCTAGCCATGTGCTCAGGATAGATTCTCAGGCTTGTTAAAACACTCTGCATCGTCATAAGCATTTCGTCAAGTATTATCATGGATAATGGAATGATGAATCTTTCGCTGCTGGAGTTTGAAAGGTCTCTCTCATGCCAGAGCGGAACGTTTTCTAAAGCAGGTGTCACAAGCCCTCTGAGAACCTTAGCTAAGCCGGATACTTTCTCACTGTCAACAGGGTTCTGCTTCTGAGGCATCGTGCTGCTTCCACGCTGCTCCTCGCCGAAACCCTCTGCAACCTCCATTATCTCAGTCCTCTGCAGGTTCCTTATTTCGACGGCAAGCCTGTCTAGGCTTGAGCCTAGCAGAGCTGCCCAGCAGACAAGCTCAGCCAGCCTGTCTCTGCAAACAACCTGCGTCGCTATTTCGACAGGCTCTAGACCCAGCTTACTCATAGTCTTCTCCTCTATGATGAGTGCTTTTGGTCCGAGAGCTGCCATGGTGCCTACTGCTCCACCTATTTTCCCAACCAGGATTCTCTTTGAAAGCTGAAGCATCCTCTCGTAGCTCCTAGCCAGTTCAGCAGCATACACGGCTAGCTTAAACCCGAGTGTTATTGGGATAGCGTGCTGACCATGCGTCCTACCGGGCATAACAAGCTCCGCATACTCCACAGATTTTTTACAGAGGATTTCTATGATGGCCGCCAGCCTCTTCTTAATTATGTTTAAAGCATCCTTAAGCTGTAAAGCTAGAGCGGTATCCGTTATATCGTTGCTCGTAACTCCCCAATGAACATACTCCCCGTGTTCCCCGCACTCCTCTGAAAGAACCTCAACCATGGCTGCTACGTCGTGCCTCGTAACCTTCTCCCTCTCCTTAACCTTCTCCACGGTGACGATTTTTGAAGAAGCCTTACTCCTTATTGTTAAAGCTGCTTCAACCGGTATGTCACCCACCTCGGCCAGCGCTTCAGCTAATGCTGCTTCCACGTTTAGCATTGTCTGCAACCTGTTCTCCTCTTCAAAGATCCTCCTCATCTCTAAGGAGCCGTATCTACCTGTGTCAATAGGGCAAACAGGCATATGGTAGCAACGCACGCAAGTCTAATAAGCTTGCCGGAGGCTTAGAGTCGGAGGGTTTTCGCGTAAAACTTATATCCTTCCATGGGAGAAGTTTGAAAAAGGAGGTGATGTTCAATGCAACTCTGGAAACTCAGGTTGAGCATGATTACTACGATGATGATAGTTATTGCTGTAACCACAGGCTTCGTAGCCCTCATCCTCTTCATGATCGGGGTGAATATGCTTATGCTTCTCCCGATCGTAATCGGGCTAAACCTGTTTCAATGGTTAATCGGCCCATACATTATTGACGCTGCTTACAGGGTTAGACCGTTAAACCAGGGTGAGCTCCCATGGCTTGAGGAAAGCGTCAGAATGCTTGCTGAGAAAAGCGGTCTTAAAACTCCACCGAGAATAATGGTTTCGGAAATCCCGTTGCCAAATGCTTTCGCCTACGGCAGCCCGTTAACCGGCCCCAGGGTGGCTGTCACCAGGGGGCTGCTTAACAGTCTGAGCGTTTCAGAGGTTGAGGCTGTCATTGGACACGAGCTCGGACACCTTAAGCACAGGGATGTTCAGATAATGATGTTTCTATCCGTTCTCCCGGCACTAGTCTACTGGGTGGCGTCGTCACTCTATTATTCAGGCATATATTCCTCCGGCTCAAGGAGGGACAGGGGTGATGGTGGAGCTCTACTACTCATAGGAATGCTCGGCATGCTGCTGTACTATGTTTTAACTCTACTCATACTGGGCTTCAGCAGGAGCAGAGAGTACTACGCGGACTACCATGGCTCCACAGTCTCGCCAGGCGGGCCTCTAAGCCTTGCAAGCGCGCTTGTTAAAATATCTGACATAAACGCTAGAACGCCTAGGAATGTTAAGGCTTCGATGACCAGCTACTCCTCCTTCAGGACCCTCCTCATAGCCGACCCTGAGTCAACGGTTGGGACAAGGGCTTTCAGGGGAATATATGATGTACGTGCTTTAGAGGAGTTTGCCTCCAGAGAGGTCTCGCCCGCTGAGAGCCTGGTTGAAGTCCTCAGTACTCATCCGAATGTTGTTAAGAGGGTTAGGTCGCTGCTGGAGCTCCACAAACAGCTTTCCGGAACGGCTTGAGCAAATTGCTTTTTCCCGATATTTCTTCCAGCCTAACGTTTTTGCGATAGGAACGATAATCAAGCAATTTTTTTAAAAAGCGCATTTTTCTAAGCTCTAACAGGATTTAAAACTTTTATGAACCATTTTTAACCTTAATAAACTGTTTCTAGACTGTTTCATGAGAAAAAACTGAAAAATGCTTAATAGAGGCTTATTCATGGCTTATTCCGGAGAAATGAGAGGAGGCGCGTGGGAGAAAAACCGGAGAATAATGGTTGCATCAGCCTTAGTAATGCTCATTGTACTCGCGGTTTCAACACTGCTCGTCTCAAGAGTTGCTGGCGATGAGGATACGGGTGGGGATGAAACTCTCCCACCCTACCTGGGTAAAAGCCTGTCAGTACAAATACAGGATCTCGTTCAACAGCATAGGGAGAACCTTCTAGAGATCAGGCTTGGGATTAAAATGGCGTTGCTCCAAACATGGGGGGAACGGCTTTCCGGTCTGAGCGATGAACAGGCGCGCATAATGGAGACCGTAGAAACGATGGAACGGGAAATGACTACGCTGGAGGAGAGGCTGAGGAAAGGTGAAATAACTCAGGGAGAATACGTAATGGAGATGAATAGGCTGAGGCTTGAGATTAGAACCAGGCTGAGACAGCTGGAGGGTGTTGAGAAGGAGGCTCTGAAAGCGTTGCAGGAAAATATTCCTGAGAGCAATAAGGAGCTTGCTAAAAGTATCGTGAAGGCTAACCACGAGTTCAGGGATGAGATGAAGGCTCTGCAAGAGGAGAAGAAGGCTGAGATAAAGGCATGGGTTGAGGAGCAGAAGCAGGCTAAGGGTAAAGGCAAGAATAAGGGTTGAAAAGCAGCCTTTTAAATCTGTTTGTAAAAAGTAATCTTTCTGCAAACTTTTATATCCCTGATTCTTATTTTTTCCACGCATGACTCTTCGCAAAGCCGTCGCAGGAGCCCTACTGGCAATCATCCTGGCTACAGTATGTGGACTGGTTCCACTGGCTGAGGGCGAGTTCGAGTTTCAAACAACCTACAGGATAATTCTGCACAAGGATTCTTCAGCAACATGGGTTGTTGAGCTCTCCACCACGCTTAATACGCAGGAGGAGCTGGATAGTTTCAAGCTGTTCAAGGATAGTGCTGACAAGAATGCTCTCATCTCGGGCTTCGAATCAACCATAAGCAGTATAGTTAGCAAGGCGGCATCCTTAACGGGGAGGCCTATGACGGCTGAAAACTTCAGCCTGAAGATCGATGTGACGGGAATATTGAAGCAGGTGGGGGTTATTCAATACAGGTTTAAATGGGTTAATTTCAGCCTTAAGACTCCAGACAGGATTGAGGTTGGAGACGTTTTTGAAGGAGGATTCTACCTTTTCACTGGCGAGACGCTTGAAATAGACTACTCCGAGCTGGATCAGGATTATTTTCTTAAGCTTACGAGCCCAAGAGCGTCGCGCGAAGACTTTTTAAGAGTAGCTTGGCTAGGCAGGATGGATTTCGCAGACGGGGAGCCAAGGCTTGTTTTCGAAAGCAGGATTATAAGGGTTGAGGAATTCTCTCTGAACAGCACGAGGGTTAAGAAAGGTTCTCCAGTAAGCATTAGTGGGAAAATCAGCCCGCCCATCCCAGGCTTAAAACTCGTGATTGTCTACTCGAACTCTCAAGGCTCTGAAACGACTAGAGAGGTTAATGTTGCTGAAAACGGGGTTTTCAAGGATGTTTTAAACACGAATACTGCTGGAGACTGGAGGGTTTCTATACGCCTGCCCTCCGACTCACCCTACAGGTTCAGCCAAGACCCGCAGCTGCTTCAACTCTCGGTTTACGAGGAGAGCGGGGGAGAGACGCAGGGTGCGAATCTTCCCTCAGCACTGTACTTGGCTCTTCTGGCTCCGCCGGCGGTGCTTCTAGCAATAATACTGTTACACTATTCTCGCGGGAGAAGGCTGAAACCCCCTGACATGCAGATGCTTTCAGACGAGGATCTCGTGATAAAGCTTCTCAGGGAGGCTGGGGGGAGGCTGACGCAGTCCCAGATTAAGGATGCAGCCAAGTTTTCGAAGTCTAAGACATCCATAGTTTTAAACGAGCTTCAGAGGAAAGGTTTGATCAGGAAAATTAAGCGCGGCAGGGAATACATTGTTGAACTTGTCTAATACTCGCGAAACCCTGTATGAAAACCTTTAATCTGGTTTTCAGGCTGAAACAAAGCGTCGCAACTTCTGCTTTACTTCAAGATTCTGCCCGTATCCATATACCAAAGGTAGAGGTCTAGCTCTGCTAACGACATGTTCAGCTCTCCGGCTATTTTTAAAAGAGTCTTCTCTACTTCTAGATACTTGGCTCTGGAAAGGTTTTTAGGAATGCTCTCTATATAGCCATACCTGTGTAAAACCCTTAGGATATGCTTGTCTATTATGGCGAGGTCTTTAAAGCCTATGTTTCTCAGGAAGTGGCTCGCCTCCTTGAAGCCTATGCCGGGAACATTGTCTGCAAGCCATCTTCTGACTTCAGCAGGGTCATCCTCCTCGTTAACGATTCTCCAAACGTCTTCGCAGAGTTTCCTTGCCTCAACTATGTATTTCGACCTGACCCTGGGATACCTGTAACCAAGGCTCCTTAGCCTCCTGCTCAACTCACTCCTGCTCAGCTTTAAGAACCCTTTCCCGATCTCCTCCTGAACCCTAAGCCCCCCCTCCGCGGAGCAGTTGGCTGTGAGAATGCAGAAGCAGAGCTCGCTGAAAACCCTGTCCCTGCTAGCCCTTGCCTCTTCAAACTCTCTAAGCCTTTTCAAAACCGTCTCCCTAACCTTCCCGTCTGAAACGATCTTCTCAAGTTCTCTCAGAAGCCTCCTGCGCTTCACTTTCCTCAGCTTAAGCCTGCTTGAGAATATATTCTTATAAGGCTTCTTTAAACAGTATTTCAAGATGGATGAGTGGCTTGAGGCGGTGAAACAGCTTCTCCCCAGGGTTGTGACCAGTGTTGAAATGGCTGCTATAGAGGAGAATGCGGAGGCCCTGGGTTTAAGCAGGCTTTGCATGATGGAGAACGCTGGCTCAGCTACCGCACGCTTCATATCTTCGAAGACTGATGCAAAGGGTAAAACATTCCTATTCCTATGCGGAACAGGTAATAACGGTGGCGACGGGTTTGTGGCGGCGAGGCACCTTAGAAACACGGGTGCTAAAGTAGTTGTTGTCCTCGTAGGTAGGCCTCATGAAATCAGGAGTGAGGAGGCTAGGGTAAACTGGCTTCTCCTGCTCCACATGGATGATGTTGAGAAGTTCTTTGTCACCGACTCCTCTGAGACACGGGTTGTTAAAGAGCTTTTGGATAAATGCGACTTCGTAGTGGATGCTATGCTCGGCACAGGGATTAAAGGAGTTTTAAAGGAGCCTTTCGCCTCAATAGTTAGCGAGGTTAACTCCTCGGGTAAAACGGTTTTCGCAGTCGATGTTCCAACAGGCCTCGGATCAGAGAGCACCGGGAAGAGCCTGGCTGTAAAAGCATCCTACACTCTGACTTTCCACAAGCCTAAGGGCTTCCTGGTGAACTCTCCCTACGCGGGGAAGGTTGAGGTGGCTGACATAGGCATACCTCTTGAGGCTGAGCTCTACACTGGACCCGGGGATGTTAGGAGGGTTGTTAAAACCAGGAGGAGAGACTCGCATAAGGGTGACTACGGATATGTTTTAGTAGTGGGAGGGAGTGAAACCTTCTCTGGAGCACCTGCTTTAGCAGCGTTGTCGGCGCTAAGAGTCGGGGCCGGCCTAGCTATAGTGGCTGCGCCGAAGCCGGTTGCAGCCTCGGTTAGAGCAATGTCCCCGGACCTCGTGGTTTACGCCACGCCTGGGGAGCATCTTAACGCGGAGGCAATACCCATTGTCTCCAACCTTATGGATAAGGCTGACTCGATAGTGCTCGGCCCAGGCCTTGGGCTACATGAGGAGACTGTTGAAGCAGTCAGGATGATTGTTAACGAGGCTAGAAGCAGGCTGCTGCCGATTGTTGTTGACGCAGACGGATTCAAAGCTTTCAAAGCCTTCCCCAGCCTGCTGAAGGGTGTTGTAGCCACCCCACACCGCGGAGAGTTTAAACAGGTTTTCGAAGCTGAGCTTGAAGCCAGATGGTTTAGGAACGCGAGCATGCTCATAGAGCTGTCTAGGAAACACGGCTTCACGATTCTGCTTAAAGGCTTTGAAACAGTCATCACCGACGGCTTAAACCTTAAGGTTAACAAGCATGCCACGCCAGGCTTGGCTGTAGGCGGCACCGGAGACGTTCTTTCAGGCATAATCGCAGCCTTCCTCGCCTGGGGGAACAGCGGGTTCAACTCGGCTGCTGCAGCAGCCTATGTTCACGGGGAGGCTGGCTTGAAGGCTGTTGAGGAGAAAGGCTTCCACATTACTGCTTCAGACCTTGTTGAGAAAATACCCGGAGTGTTGAAAAGATTCGACAAGGAGGAGTAGGCTGCTGGAAGAGGTTGGGGGAGAAGCGTACGCAATGTTAGGATGCGGTTTCTCATCGAAGGATTGCAGTATGAGAGGAAGATTTAACACGCATGTTTTCGTAGGGACCTCGGGTTGGAGCTACGATTGGAATCAGGGAAACAGTTTTGACTGGTATGTTGAGAACAGTGGTTTGAACAGTGTTGAGCTTAACGCTAGCTTCTACAGGTTCCCTTTCAGAAACCAGGTTTACTCCTGGTCTAGGAAGACTCCCCGGGGCTTCAGGTGGGCTGTCAAGGTTAACCGGATGGTTACTCACGTCTACCGCATGGGTTTCAAGGCGGTGAGCGTTTTCAACAGGTTCGCCAGCCTTTTCAAACCGTTGGAGGAGAGCATAGACTACTATCTTTTTCAACTCCCCCCGTTCCTAGAGCCAAGCCAGAACACTGTCAGAAATATTGAAAGGTTTTTCGCCAAGACCGGGGTCGCGGAGAAGGCGGCTTTGGAGTGGAGGAACAGCAAGTGGTTCAGCGGGGAATGGGAGGAATGGGCTAGCGGCAGGGGTCTCACAATAGTCTCCGTGGACTCGCCTGATCTTCCTAGGCATGTTTTCAACACGACTGGCACCGTCTATCTCAGGATGCACGGCCGCTCATCCTGGTATTCTCATGATTACTCGGTTGAAGAGTTGAAGGAAGTTGTACGTAACGTGCTTGCCACGAAGCCTAGGAGAGTATTCGTTTTCATGAATAATAACCATTTCATGCTTAGCAACGCTCGCGCGATCATGAAAATGTTGGTGAAAGATTAGGATTTTAAATGCCGAGCGATAAGTTTATCTCTTTCTCCGAGAAGCTTTTTGAAAACATGGCGATAACGGTTCCATACGTGCCTTCACCGCCCGAGGTCGTGGAAAAGATGCTTGAGTTAGCCTGTGTAACTCCCAGCGACGTTGTTTACGACCTTGGCTGCGGAGACGGCAGGATGCTTATCGCGGCTGTTAAGAAGTTCGGCGCGAGAAAGGCTGTAGGATACGAGATAAGGAAAGATCTCTACGAGGAGCTTGTAAAAACGATCGAAAGAGAAGGGTTGTCTAAAAGGATAATAGTGTACAACGAGGACCTGTTGAAAGCCGACCTTTCTGAAGCCACTGTGCTAACTCTTTTCCTGACAACGACTGCTAATGAGAAGATTAAGCCTAAGCTTGAGGCTGAGCTTAAGCCTGGGACGAGGATTGTCAGCCACGAGTTCACCTTCAAAGGATGGGTTCCTCAAAAAGTTGTTGAACTCTCTTGGCACAAGATATATCTGTACGTGATACCGGATTGCAATATGCGTTCAGGAAAGTGAAAAATAAATTAAGCTTGTTTTCATGCTTCTCTTTTCAAAAAATCCTGTCCGAAGGAGCAGTATTCCAGAAGAACACAGTTACTGCATAAGGGCCTCCTAGCTTTGCAGACTCTCCTCCCATGCTCTATGAGTAGAAGGTGAGCCTTCAAGTAGGAGTCAGCCGGAAATGCTTTCATGAGTTTTCTACGGGCATCGTCATAACTGTCTCTCAACCCTATCAACCCAAGCCTACGCCCTACACGGAAGATGTGAGTATCTATGGGAAAAGCATGCTTACCGCCTGCGAAGAGGAGTATTACGTCAGCGGTCTTAGGGCCGACGCCGGGGAGGCTCATAAGCTCCCTCCTCGCCTCGTCGACAGGCTTCTCCAAAATCTTCTCAATATTACCGCCGTAATTCTCAACCACGATTCTGGCAAGCTTCTTCAACACTCTGGCCTTAACATTGTAGAGGCCTGACGACCTTATTGCAGTCTTCAACTCGCGCAGACCAGCTTTAGAAATGCTCTCAGGCGTTATGCCAATTTTCTCCCTAAGCCTCCTGACCGTTCTCGCCGTGTTTCTATCACTAGTGTTCTGGGAGAGAACCGTGGCGACAAGCATTTCGAAGACGCTCCTGCTAGTCAAGGATGGGAAGCTCTCCTCGTCGAGCCTTACAGCCTCGCCCAGCTTCCTCAGAATAGTTTCCCCATCTATTTTCCTCAACGTTTTCAGAACAACCTCCCCGGGCTTTAAAGTTTCAAAACCCCTGCTTAAACCTTTTATTCCTAGCATGCGCTATTAGGTTCAATGAGTTCGGAAGAGCGTTTTGAAGACAAGCTGCGTAGGAGGGTTGAGGCAAGGCGGAGGGCTAGGCTCCGGAGGAGGGGCCCGTATAGAAAGGCTGCGCTCGCCTTCAGGCAGAAAACCTCGCGCTGAAACATTTAGGGACCAGTAGCAGGCGACAACGTGTTCTTCGAGACGCGTTAAACAGGGCAGCGTCCCCCCGCCGGGGACACTAGTAAAAATTTAAGTCTCTCAGCGTTAAGCGGTTAACCAGTTTGGAGGCTCAGCTGACTTGCGAAATAATATCCGTTGGAAACGAGCTTTTAATAGGCAAGGTTGTCAATACCAATGCTTCTTGGCTTGCTGAAAGACTAACCAGGCTAGGGGTCGCCGTTAAGAGGATAACGGTTGTGGGGGACGACTTGAGCGAAATCTCCTCCTGCGTCGGCGAGGCCCTCTCGAGAAAACCAAGGTACATCTTAATGACGGGCGGCCTAGGGCCTACTTACGACGATATTACTCTCGAAGGGTTGGCGGAGGCCTTGGGAAAACCCTTGATCCTGAACCATGAGGCTCTTGAAATGGTTAGGGGAAAATACGAGAAAATGGGTGAAGAACTGACTGAAGCAAGGGTAAAGATGGCTAAAATGCCTGAGGGGGCTGAGCCCCTGCCGAACCCTGTTGGAACAGCTCCCGCCGCCAAGATTCTTTTCGGGAACACTGTTATATACGCGCTGCCCGGGGTTCCGAGGGAGATGGAGGCAATATTCAACGAGTCGATCTCGAAAGAGGTTTCAATGGAATCCGGGTTCCGGATTGCCGAGCTCTCCCTCCGCGTCACCGGCGTCAAGGAATCAGCTTTAGCGCCCCTCATCAGCAGGGTTAAGGAGCTTTACCCTAACACTTATATAAAATCCCATCCTAAGGGTTCGGAGGAGAAATCTTCAATAGAAATATACTTTAACGCTTTCCACAGAGATGAGGCCGCCGCCAATAGGCTTGTTAAAGAGGCTGCTGAGAAGCTCGCCCACCTCGTTGAGGAGGCTTACGGTAAAGTCGTAAGCCTGCTTGAAGATCCTACCTGAGTTTCCCAGCTTTTTGCATGAGTAGCCTGAAAACCTCTTCTAAAAACAAGTTTCTTCTACGGTGGAGACGATAATAGTTTTCATAGACTACTAGGGTTGAGATAAGCCCGACGAAGGACGCGGTTCCGATCCCAGTTGTGAGAAACCAGATTGAGGAGAAGTTTAGGAAAGCGATTATTGGTTGTGTTAGGATGCTGATTGTGAAGAAGACTAGGAGCATGATTATTAGCTGGGTAATGATGCTGACTGGTATTGGAAAGATTATTGATGAGGAGCCGATGATCCTGGTTCCCGAAGGGTCGGGAAAAAGGTGGAAGCTTACTCTTTTCCACGTGTCTCGTGGCGACAGACGGAAGGAGAACCGTGCTCAACAATAATGCTTTTCAAAGGCTCCTCCACTATTATCCTACAATTGTTTTCAAGCAGAATGCTTCTTAACTCCTCATAAGTCTTCTGAACCTCTGAAGAGACTGCTCTCTCGATCAATATTCCCCTTTCTACTAATGCTGATTCTTAATATAAGCCTTGCTTTTAAGCAGCATGCTTAACGCGTCTTCGAAACCAGTATTTCCCTAACCTTTTTCCTCAAGTTTTCAAGTGTTCTCCTGTCTTTCTCAAGGTGCTCACTCTCGTAGAATGATTCGGGATTCATTAGAATTGGAGTGTTAACCTCCAGGCTTATTGGGGATATTGAAACTGCTTTCTGAACAGTCAAAGCGTAGAGGTCAGTGCCCTCGTGAGACTTGTCGACGTTTATCTCAGAGCTCCCTATCCAATAGTATGGGAAGCCTCTCGGATCCTTCCTCTCAAGAATATAGTTTTCAAACTTGATCTTGGCGAGAGAAGTCAGCTCCACGCCGGTGTCCCTGCCCATGTGGAAAGGAAAGTTCACGTTTAAAACATGCGGGGTTGAAAGAGGATTCTCAACCATGAACCTAGTGATCTCGGCTGCAATCTCGCCGTGATGCTGAAAGCTGCCCACCTTAAGCTCTCTGCGTTCAACGCTAGGCGGTATTTCAACGCTGAAAGCTATCGCGGGAACACCGCTTAACAAGGATTGTATCGCTGCAGCTATCGTTCCACTGGTGAAAAGATTGTCAAGCGTTATGTTATCACCCATGTTTATCCCGCTCACAGTTATGCACGGCTTCTCAGCGAGAATCAGGTTGAAAGCGATTACAACAGCGTCGGCAGGCGTTCCAGAGACAAGGTGAACATAACCATACTTGTCCCCGTGAATCTTGCTTGAAACCCTGTTGACTCTTAAAGGCTTGTGAAGAGTTATCGACTTGCCTGCGGCGCTCATCTCATGCTCAGGAGTAACCGCGACAACCTCGCCGAGCTTAAGGTCGACAAGCCTTCTCCAAAATGCTTTGAAAGCCGGGGAATGCACGCCGTCATCGTTCGTCAACAGTATTGTCCTACCCAATCCAGGTAGAGCCTTTTTCCGAACCTTTTAACCGTTTATTTTATCCTGAAGAAACCCTCGCAACACGAGCATTATTAAAAACAGCCGCTCAGCCTCGTCAAGCTTCTTAGAAAACTTTTTATTAAGGGTGTTTTACGGATGAGCGGAGGAAACAATGACCAAGTACAGAGTTAAAGTCGATAAGGATACTTGCATAGCGTGCGGAGTCTGCTATTCCACATGTCCCGATGTTTTCGAGCCCGACGAGGAAAACAGGAGTCAAGTTGTATCCAAGTATAGGTCTTCAAGCCGAGGTTCAGAAGGCATTATCGACGATAGTGTTGCCGACTGCGCTCAGTCCGCTAGGGACACGTGTCCGGTTCAAGCCATAACTGTTGAACCCGTAGAGTAGCCTTAGTAAGCAACTTTTTCTCTACCCTTAAAACACGCACTTAGTTTCACGCTGTACTTCAAAGTTTGCAGGTTTTTGACTCGAAAATTAAGCATAGTAGCGCGGCAACCTAATCCCTCCACAGCCTGCCTACTTATTAGCAAAGAAAACACCCGGATCATCCTATGGCAAGATTCACGTTAAAGATTTATAAGATTATCAGAAACTCGATAGTTGAGTAATCATGCCTGAGGAAAAACCTTTGAAAAAGTATAGGTGCACCGTCTGCGGGTACATCTACGACCCCACGCTAGGAGACCCTGAGAGTAAAATCCCTCCTGGAACTCCTTTCGAAAACCTTCCGGAAGACTGGGTTTGCCCAATGTGCGGGGCCAGCAGGGACTTGTTCGAGCCCGTTGACACCAGATAACTCTGCAGGAACACGTTTGCAAAACACGCTTCTGGAACCTATACTTCCTTCGCGCGCTAGCTGTTTAAACAAGGGTTTTAGTAATAATCCAGCCTAAGACTGCTCCAAGACCTATGTATGGTAATCCTGGTTGAGGCTGTTTGAACCGTCGAACCGCGTGTAGCACGATTATTAGGCCTGCTACACTGCTGCTTAAAACCATTATCGCCGCAACAGGGCTTCCTGTCTCCAGAAAGGTTGATACTGTAAGCATGTTTGGAAACGCTAGGTCTCCCAGTCCAAGGAATGCTCCTCTCCTCTCCCCCTCCCTACTCTTAAAATCCCTAGGTACTTCTTTAACCGGCGACATCACCATCGTGGGCAGGTTCATCCTCAAAGTTTTCTCGGCGAGGCTTATCATTCCTCCCGTTTTTACCGCGAAATAGTCGTACACAGCCATCACCAATAGGAGTATTGTGAGGACTGATGGTGAGAGGGATGCTCCGAACCAGGCTGCTATGCTTGCGCTCAGGAAAACGCCGACTGCGTCAGCAATATACCACTTGTAGAACTTGTTAAGAATGATAATTATTGAGACGGATGCTAAGAGTGATACAGTCAGCCAGAGCAGCGAATCCGGGAGAATAATGCTTATCGTTATCGTTAGAACCGTGATCGCACTGAAGTAGAAAAGCCCTTTAAACAATGTTTCTAAGCGCAGTCTGACGATGATCAGGACTATGATGAAAACCGCGATTATGGAGAACATTAAATACAGGATGTTAGCCGGATTCTCCGGGTTTTCAAACAGGGTTAGCTGGTTAGCAACATACAGCGGCGCCAGTAAGAGTGCCAGTAAACCTGTCGCCACGTAGAGTAGAATGAGTGTTACCGTCGCCATGTTCACGTTTCTTCCGTAATTTGGCTGAAAAGAGATGGATAAACTTTACCCTTTTTCTTAAAACGCCTTCGTTTTACTCAGTCCACACGTTTGGAAGCGATTAGCCTGTTTTTTCCCTTGTTGAAAACGGATTTTCAATATCAAAAAATTTTCAGAGAAAATTTATATTTTGAGAGTCGAAGCATGCTTACTGTTGAGGTTAGGAAAGAAAAAGTTGCAGGATGCTCGGCAAAGTTTAGTTTCGGCGTTCATCCTGTTCTTCACCGTCTTACTGGAGGTGAATCATGAGTGTCACTGATTGATTCAGACAGCATTCCAAGCAAAATAATTAAGAGGGATGGTAGAGTAGTAGAGTTTGACCGGCAGAAGATTACTGAAGCGATATGGAAGGCTATAAAGTCCGTCGGCGGACAGGACAGGGCTCTGGCGGAGAGGCTTTCAAACCAGGTTGTTGAACGCTTAGGGAAACAGCTGAAGCCCGGCGAAATCCCTCACGTTGAGCAGGTTCAGGACCTAGTTGAAAAAATACTCGTAGAGAATAATCTCTACAATGTTGCTAAAGCATACATTCTTTACAGGGCGCTTCACGCTCAGATAAGGGAGTTCGTCGACAGCTATCTCGAGAACAAGAGCTGGCTGGTTAAGGAGAACGCTAACACGACATACTCGCTGCAGGCTTTAAACTTCCACATTTCTTCTCAAGTCATCTCTCAATACTGGCTTCACAGGATTTTCAACAAGGGTAGGACAGAGATAAGGGAAGCCCATTTGAACGGCGACTTCCATATTCACAACCTCGGGATACTTGGGCCGTACTGCTTTGACGATCAAACTAGAGTTTTAACAAAAGAGGGCTTTAAGTTCTTTAAAGACGTAACACTTCAAGACGAGGTCGCTACGGTTAACCTGAAAACTGGTTATTTGGAGTACCAGCATCCCATAGATAAACAGGTATTTGAGTACTCCGGTCCTCTATTCTGCTTCGAGAGCAGGTCGTTAAGCCTCAGAGTAACGCCTGAACACAGGTTGTTAGTCAGAGAAAGAGGAGATAAGAAATGGAAATTCATAAACCCAACTAATTTTAAGAGGAGGTCAGAATTTCTTAAACAGGTAAAATGGAGAGGCGAAAATTCTAAATTCTTTCAAATTCCTGTGGTAAAGGGTGGAAATAGGCTAAGACACATAAAGAGGATTCCGATGGAAGTTTTTCTCAAGTTCATGGGGTGGTACCTAGCGGAGGGGAACGCTTGGAGACACGACAGGAAAGACAGGAACTCGCCCGACTACATAATCTCCATAGGCCAAAGGAATAAGAAAAACAGAAGGGAGATAGCCTCTCTGATTAAGAGGTTAGGGTTTTCTCCAAACTTAAGCGAGAAGGACCACATTCAGTTTTGCTCAAAGGAGCTCTACTTCTATTTAAAACAGTTCGGAAAATCGGATGAGAAGTTTGTTCCTCGGTTTATTAAGGATTTAGATCCTGAGAAAATTGAGATATTTCTCTCTGCCCTCTTTAAGGGGGATGGGACTATAGAAAATGGGAAATTAAGGAGATTCTCCACAAGATCGAAAAAACTCGCTGAAGATGTGTTGGAATGTCTTTTAAAAATCGGAAAGAGCGGGACCCTCAGATGGGATGGCGAGAGATTCATAGTTTCAGTACAAACAAAGCAGCTCACTCCAATCTTCAATAAACACCCTAAGCTGGTTCAATATAAAGGGAAGGTTTACGATCTAACTGTGCCTAATGGGACTCTACTCGTGGAAAGAAATGGTAGAGTTGTCGTATCCGGCAACTGCGTAGGCTGGGATTTAAGAGACCTTTTAATGACTGGTTTTAGAGGAGTCAGGGGCAAGGTTTCAGCAAAGCCTGCGAAGCATTTCCGAGTAGCTCTAGGCCATGTTGTGAACTTCGTGTTCACCCTACAGGGGGAGGCTGCTGGAGCCCAGGCTTTCTCAAACTTCGACACCTACCTCGCACCCTTCATAAGACACGACGGGCTCGACTACAAGTCGGTGAAGCAGGCTCTTCAAGAATTCATGTTCAACATGAACATTCCAACCAGGGTCGGCTTCCAAAGCCTATGCTGGGATGAGCCAATAGTTATTAAGGAGAGGGGGAAGGTTAAAGTTGTTGAGATCGGTAGGCTGGTTGACCGTGAATTCGAAAAATATCCCTACAGGGTGATTGAGAAGCATCCTCAGAGCTATGCCTTGGAGAACCATGATGATTACCAAGTTTTATCTTTTAATCCAGATGGGAAGGCTGTTTGGACAAGGGTTAAAGCATTCGTAAGGCATAGGGTTCCTAAGAACTCTGAGTTCGTAAGAATCAGAACTAACCGTGGCGAGGCAAGGGTTTCAAAAGCCCATTCTCTATTCAGCTTCTCAAGATTTAACGGTGAATTTAATCCAGTGCCGAAATCGGCTGAGGATGTTAAGATAGCTGACGATTATCGTCATCTGAACGAAGAAAACCACTTCATTGCCTTAAGGTCGTTGGAAAATCAAGGTAGGAAGGAGGAAATAGACTTGGTGGAAATCATTGACGAGCTTCCCCGTCTTCAAAAGAATGTTTTTGTTAAGATAAACCCTACGCATACTTTGAAAAGAGTCAGAGAGAGAATCATTTTGGAAGAGCAGAGCCTCGTACCGTTTTACAAGGAGTTTGGAATTAAGGATAGGGGAATCTGGGAAAGTTGGTTAAAGGAAAAATCAATCCGGTACGACGTCTGGAGAAAATACGGGGATCTGAGTCAGAAGGTTGAATTTAAACTTAAGAATAGCGATGTATGGTATCCGAGGTTTTTAAATGGGAAGCTACTTGAAAACTTCGTAAAACTTTGTGCTTGGTATATTTCTGAAGGTCATACAGCTATTTCGACTCCCCTCTATGTTTCTCAACCGCCTTCTAAAAACGCAAGAGACATCATCAAGCTTTTGAGGGCTTTAAATGCCTTAGGTCAAGTGGCTCGCGGCAAAGGATATTCTAGAAATGGAAGAAAAACTAAAACAGTTCTTGAAATAACTGGAAGAGGACTCTTAGCGGAAGTCGTTAGCAGAACCTGCGGCTACCTATCATTTAATAAAGTTGTTCCTTGGTTTATCTTCAACCTTTCTCCCAAATATCAGAAGATCTTTATTAAAACCCTTCTGAAAGGCGATGGTTCAGAATATTCGAAATATTGGGATTATTTAACTACATCGAGAAAACTGAGCACAAGTCTAAGTCTGCTTCTAAGCCAAAACAATTTTAGATTCGCCGTTTACACTGAAAAACTCAATAGGAATAATAAAAATTGGCAAGACAGGTTCGTAATTCGAATTTTCAAAGAAAATTCAAAACCGAAGAAAACATACTTTGTTAATGACTTCGAAGCAAGGATTTGCCTAGGCGTTGAAAAGTTCAACTATGATAAAGAATATGAATACGACATCTCGGTTGATTTGCCTCAAGAGAACTTTATTGGAGGAGCTGGACTCCTGGTTTTCCATAACACGCCCTTCTCAAATGTGACACTCGACCTCAAGGTTCCGGGCTTCATGCGTGACGAACCCGTCATAATAGGCGGGGAGGTTCTAGACGCCACCTACGGGGAATTCCAGGAGGAAATGAATATTTTCAACAGGGCTCTCGCCGAGGTAATGCTTGAGGGAGACGCTGTCGGAAGAGTCTTCACATTCCCCATCCCAACCATAAACATAACCAGGGATTTCGAATGGAACGATGAAACCACTAGAACAGTATTAGAAACCTCCGCGAAATACGGAATTCCATACTTCGCAAACTTCATCAACTCCGACATGAATCCTGAAGACGTTCGCTCAATGTGTTTGCACCCTGATGAAGAACTTTTGATTAGAAATAGTGGAAGTGTGAGAAGAGAAACTATAGGTCAAGTAGTTGAAAAATATGCTGGAGAATTTAAAAACGATGGGTGGGCTGATCCTGTTAAAGAAGTCGAGGTTCTATCTCTTAATCCAGAAACTTGGAAAACAGAATGGGTGAAGGTCAAACGCTTTCTGAAGGTCACTGATAATAAGATGATAAAAATAGTTACAGAAGACGGTAAAACAATCAGAGTCTCAAGAAATCATTTAATTCCCGTTGTTACAATAAATGGAATAGTCAATAAATTAGCGAAGGACGTAAAACCTGGCGACATAGTTTTAACTTTAAAATCTTCGTGTCACGCTCTCGCTACCAACTATAAGAAGATCGGAAGCTTTGTTCTCGATGAGAAGCTTGCGGAGTTATTAGGTTTCTTCACGGCTGATGGAAACTATCTTTTTGAAAATAGAAAGAACTTGAAGACCTATAGGTTGCCAAAAGGGTTACAATTCACTTTCGGGAATAATAATCCATTGTTGAGAAAAAAGGTTAAAAAACTTATAAAAGACGTATTAAAGTGTTCGGTTAGAGAGAAAGAGGATACGCGATATGATACTCGTTACTTCTATGTTTATTCTCCAGACATTGCAAGAGCTTTCTATAATGCTGGATTCAAAAAATACGGGAGGTTGCCACAAGTGATTTTTAATTCTCCGCCAACAGTTATAAAAGCGTTTCTAAAATACTTCTTCCTAGGTGATGGCTACGAGAGAAATAAAGAGATACATCTTAATGATAGGGAATTGGCGCGGGATTTGGCAATCCTGTTCACCATATTAGGGATACCCGTTTGCTATAAGGAGAAGAGGAAAAGCCAAAGAATCTACATCCAGCATAAAAAATCGAAAATAAACTCGATTGGTAATCAAGCTACTCCAACTCTATTTGAAAGAGTTCCTGGGTGGATGGCGAAATCGACTTATGCGGTGCCTGGCTTAAACAAGAGTAGGATGGTTGGAGTGGAAACTCTATCCAAATATGATGCGCATACTAAGGAGAGCAAGAAATTCATTAACGGGGACATAATGTTCGTAAGAGTGAAAAAATGTGAGTTAATAGAGCTTGAAAAAGAACAGGAGTTTTTTGACGTAGAGCTTGAAAGGAACCACTTGTTTATTCATTCTCTCGGAAACATTACGCATAACTGCTGCCATTTGAGGCTCGACAAAAGAGAATTGAAGAAGAGGGGCGGAGGCCTATTCGGCGCCAACCCCCTAACCGGGTGTTATGATGAGGAAACAGAAATTCTTACGACAAAAGGTTGGAAGAAATTTAAAGATCTCACTCTTGAAGACGAAATTTTCACAAGGAAACAAGATGGAACAATAGAGATTCATAAGCCGATTAGAATTTTTGAATATGATTGGGATGGGGAAATGATTCGTTTTAAGCATAAATCCTTAGACCTTTTAGTAACACCAAACCATAGAATGTTTGTTGAATATCGGGATGGAAAAGTATGGAGGAACAAGTTTGTAGAAGCAAAAGATTTTAATCCAAACTCGCATAGAATTCCTAAGCAAGGTGTTTGGAATGGGAACGAGGAAGAATATTTTGTCTTGCCTTCAGTAGAGATTCTCAGTGGCACAGGACCTGTTTCTAGATTCTCGAAAGAGGAATTGGAAGCAATTAGAAAGTTAAAAACCGAGGGAGTGAGCATTTATCAGATAGCTGAGAACTTTGACTGTGATCCTGTAACTGTCTACAATATTTGTACTAAAGAAAAATACGGAAATGAAGAAAGGACGAGGGTAAGATATGAAACTCAGCCCTTAAAAATAAAAATGGATGACTGGTTAAAGTTTTTCGGTATCTGGCTTACTGAAGGCAGCGTTGATAATGAAAATATTGCTGCAGAGCATGGCTACAGAATCTTTATTACTCAAGTTAATAGAAAGAAGAGGAAAGAAATAAAAGAGCTGCTAGATAGGTTGCCTTTCAACTATCGCGAAGAAGCTCGCAGCTTTGTTATTTGCAATAAACAGCTTTGGAATTACCTTAGACAATTTGGAAATAAATATGAAAAGTACATACCTCAAGAAATAAAGAATTTAAGTGCAAGACAGCTGAAAATTTTATTCGATTGGATGGTGAAGGGGAATGGTCATATAAGGAAAACTACTGGTCAAACTACTTACTGGACTTCCTCAGACAGATTGGCTGCAGACATGCAAGAAATAATTTTAAAGATAGGGATGATTTCATCTATAAGAAAGAGCAAAAAGAGAGCGAAAATAAAAGGAAGAATTATAAATACTGAAAAATGCTGGACAATAGGAGTACAAAAATCTAAATATTACAGGCTAAGGAAAAGAAACATCAGCAAGGTATATTACAAGGGGAAGGTGTATTGCGTAGAAGTTCCTAACCACGTGATAATGGTTAGAAGAAACGGCAAATCTTGTTGGTGTGGCAATAGCATAGGCGTCGTCACGATAAACATGCCTAGGATAGGCTTCCTGTCGAAGAGCGAGGGCGAGTTCTTCGCCAGGCTCGACAGGATGATGGTCCTCGCGAAAGACGTCCTAGAAATCAAGAGGAAATGGCTTGAAAAATTCACGGAGGCAGGCCTATACCCATACTCCAGGTTCTACCTGAGACACATCAAGGAGGCTTTCGGCCAATACTGGAAAAACCATTTCAGCACAATAGGCTTAATCGGCATGAACGAAGCCTGCCTAAACTTCCTAGGATGCAGCATCGGCGACCCAGAAGGACTCAGCTTCACAATCAAAGTCCTAGACTACATGAGGAAGAGACTCCAAGACTTCCAGGAGGAAACCGGGAGTATATACAATCTTGAGGCCACCCCGGCAGAGGGGACTTCACACAGGCTCGCGAGGATAGATAAGAAAACCTACCCGAGCATAATTGTTGCGAACGAGGAGGAGGTTAAGAAGGGTGCTGCACCATACTACACGAACTCAACCCACCTGCCCGTCTACTATACTGACGACCTCTGGGAGTACCTTAGACTCCAGGATCCTCTTCAAACAAAATACACCGGGGGGACTGTGGCTCACGTGTGGTTAGGCGAAAGCAACCCTCCAGTTGAATCCGTCGCGTCACTGGTGAGGAAGATTTGTGAAAACTTTAAGCTGCCCTACTTCACGCTTACACCAACCTTCAGCATTTGCCCGGAGGACGGGTATCTCTCGGGAGAGCAGCACACGTGTCCAAAGTGTGGAAGAACAACAGAAGTGTACTCGAGGGTCGTCGGTTATCTGAGACCCGTAGAGCAGTGGAACCAGGGGAAGCAGGAGGAGTTTAAGCAGAGGAAGGTCTTCGACAAGGCGCTTGTCAGGAAGCTGAGTGTTTCGATAGCTAGTAATGCTTAAATCTTTAACTTTCTCTTCTTAAGCTCGTATTTTTACAAGATGGATTTACGGAACTCTTGATATTTTTTGTAATTTTCCTTCTCGAGTTCTGAGGGAAATCTCTTTTTATAAGCGCTCCTCGCAAGCTTATATGCAGCTATAATTGCTTCAACTCTTTTCTTTATTTCCTCGAATTTCTCTCTTCACTTAGCGCGCGCTAGATACTTGAGAAGATTTTCAGCGGGGAGATAGACTATGCGATAAACCGGGAGGACAGGCTGTGGGATGAATCAAAGAGCGCCTTTTTAAAGAAAGCCTTAGAGAAACATGAAGAGAATTTCTAAAGAAGAAAATTGCCGAGGTAGATTATGATTTGGTGCTCTTCGATAATAAAAGGTTCATCGTTCAGGACTGGAGGATTGTGCCGGACGAGGGCATGGGCGTTGGCTTGTTTAAAAAGCTGGTTAGGATTTCCAGGGGCGTTTTTAACCCAACCGATATAAGGGAGGAGTTCAGCGAGTGGAATAGGGAGAAAGGGGATGAGCGCGCGCGAAGAGTTCTGCTCCACCACCGTCATAAGCCAGCTCGATGATCATTGCAGACACGCTAACTAATGGAGGGGTTAAGATGAGGATTAGGACAATACCCTGAAGAAGCAGAGGAGGGGAAGAAGCCTGTTCACGCTGCCATTCCTCCCTATTCCTTCAGGATTTTCTTCTTAATCATCTCTGCGACGGGTGCCGGATTAATATCCTTATATGGTGCTATGCCTGCCTCAGTGATCCTGACTAAGCAGCAGGTCATTGACGGTCTTGAAAGCGATTTCTCCAAGATCACCGCCTTAACGTCCTCGCCCAGGCTTGTCGACACCATCCTAAGAATGGTCTTGCTCATGTAAACGAGATGCTGCCCCCCAATCACGTCGAACTCCCTGGCACCGAACCCGGCTTCAGGGTCTATCGAGAAACTCTTCTTATCTATGCTTTCCGCCATCTCCCTCCTAGACTTCTCTTGAAAACTCCTAGCGGCTTCACTCCTCCGCCAACTCGTTATTAAGAGAAGCGACTCGTAGCCCGTCGCCATTCCGACGAGCGTGTTAACTTCAAGCGAAAGCTTGCCTTGAAGAATCCTCGCTGTGGATGCTAAGTGTTGAGTCGGCGTGTTCAATAGTTGCGCATGATAATGGGGAACCAGTGAGTCGACGATCATAAGCACTGGAACCCAGTCGTTCTTATCAACTTCTCTAGGTATTGTCTCAACTATCGCCTTATGCTGCTCGAAGAGGCCGCTGGCCTGATACATCTTAATCCTTGACAAGGTTTCCTCCCTAATACCCCTCTCGACGCATATTGTTTTCAGCCGGTCGGGGTCCCACTCCTCTGTTTTTACAACTATCACCACATCCTTCTCCCTACATGTCTTTAAAGCCTCAGCCACCAGGGTCAGGGAAATCGTGGTCTTTCCTGTTCCAGGGCTTCCGTAAACCAGGTTTGAAACACCTGTTGGAAGGCCTCCGGTCAGCTCGTCCAGCGGCTTAATACCGGTGCTCAGCTTCCTCATCCTAATCTCCTCCTGTTAAAACCAGGAGTTGCTTCTCACCCTCGCGAACTTGTTTTAGATAACCCTGCCTTATGAGCGCGGCAAGAGCCCTGAGGCCCTCTGCGCCAAGTGAGGCTCTCACTTCTTCTATGAACTCGTTTAAGACCGCTTTTCCACCCAGTCCCCTTAGCTTCCCAATTATCTTGGCTCCTGCCTCATAGGATTCGCCAAGCCCCTCCTTCAGCCCCTCGTCAAGGCTTAAGATTTTCATGGCTGGCTTACGTGCCTCCCTCTCCTTCTCGCTAAGGGGCTTAAGAAGCATGTTCACAGGAGCCTCTATAAAACCATACTCCCCATTCTTAACAAGGATGAGCATGGAGTAGTTTGAAGCATTCCTCTCGGGCGCGGGGCTCATCCTCCACGGGTTAGTGGCCTCAGAGGGAGGTGAGAAGACTACCGAGTCAAGGTTCCCCAAAACCCTTTCAGAAACCTGTGACAGGTTTTTCTCAGCGAACACTATTGAATACTCCTTCCTTTCAAGTTCTCCGATTAGGGATTCTTCAACGAAGAGCCTAGCGTTGTCAAACCTCCTGTTTCTCGGCCATATCAGGCTTGGGTAGCATACTACTACGAGCGTCCTATGCTTGGGTTCAAGCTGGATAAGCTTCGCCAGCGTCAAAAGCGTTGCGAAAACCTTGTGCGAAGCCACTGTAAACCCGGAGAGGTTGAAAACCATTCCTGACTCCAAAACGCTGCTGAACTCGAACGCTTCCCTTCTGCCAAACGCTTGCCTCAGGGTTCCGAAGGTGAATGGTTCAAGAGGCGTGTACACGGATAACCCTCCCTCCGGGGTTTCAAAGTCAAGTGTTGAAGCAACCTCAGGTATCGTGGTTTCCGGAGACCTTAAGACGCTGTTCAAAAGCGCTTTCGCCACCATGCTCTTCATGTTGAAAGTCCCGAAGCAATAGTCAAGTATCTCCACAACCGATTCGACGTACTGCTCAACCTTTTCACGATTCAGAGGTTTAATCGGGTTAATGCCGTGTTTCACAACCTCATAGTATCTAGTCGAACCTATTCTTGCCACGCAGCTAAACTCGTCGTTTAAGTCGAACAGGATTACCTTAGCATCCTCAAACACGTTTTGAATCAGGTATATGAGAGCAGCCTTGAAATTGCTCCCGGCTACGCCTATTCTCGCAGAAGCCTCGAGCAATCCTAGGCTCTGCTCGGACACAACCCTCATTTCAGCACCCTCACCCCCTGCCGGGAGACCAGGACAGTCTTCCCCTCGAGTGCAAGTCCTCTGGATGGTAGAAACGATTCGACCAGCTCCTTCTCGCAGCCTATGAGGATGATGCTGTCCGCTTCAAAGCTTGAACACGCCCATGGTTTTCCAAGCGTCAGTATTCTGATCGGGGCGTTCACATCGAGGTTTTGAACAAGGTCTCTAAACCAGACGGCGACTAAGGGTTTAGACGGTTTTTTCTTAAGAAAGGCCCCGCCGGACGGCTTGTCGGCGAAGACCACCTCCATCCCGTCGCGACACCTGTAGGTTTCAAAAGGCTTCTTAAGCAGCCTGTTCCCACTAGGCTTAAAACCTTTTTCAACAAGCCTCATTCTCACATCATCCCCAACGTTCCCGGCTCTCCCTTCCACCACGAGGCTCACCGAGTTCCTCCTTAACTGCGAGAGGCATAGTTGGAGGGCAAGATCCTCCGCATTCCTTCTCTCACCCACTATCAGCAGCCTCCCAGCTAGCAGAATAGGGTTTGGATAAAGCAGCTCAGGAACCGGTGTTACGTATGGTTTCAGAGAGAGCCATTCTTCCAAAGCCCGCCGTACACCATGCTGGGAGCCTGGGCCTGTCTCCTTCAGCTTCTCAGTGAACCCCTCGAGAGCCTGCGGATTATCAGAAGCAACCTCAATCTTCATAAACTCTCTTGCGGGCTTGGCTTCACAGAGTATGGCGATACTGCCCGTTACGCCCTTTCCCACAGCTTCCACAAGGGTGGAGAGGTTTCCCTTGAGCCTAAGCGTCTGGCGATGCTTAAAGGATTCTATAAAGACGTCTTCAGGAAGCTTCAGGCTGAGCCTCGCCCCTCCTGTTAACAATTTCAGTAAGCCGCTTGGGCCAAACCCGTGAAGGAAAGCAACTCTAGGAACTGGCGCAAGGGACAGGAGGATCACGTGGTCTTCAGGCTGGGCAGGCTCCTCCTTGCTTACTATCCTCAGCCTATTCAGCCTAATCCCAATGTTCACGGGTTTGCGAATAGTTAGGACAATGTATAGGAGTGCCACTACGAATCCTATTTGAGTATAGTACTTAGTGTGGAAGAGGGCTGAGGAGAATGCTGCTGTCAACCAGATGAGTAGGAAGGAGAATACTTTTTCAAAGACCCTTCTCAAACCGTTTTTAAAATACTTTCCCGGTGAAAATAGGTATATGGTTAAGAACACCATTGCCGCCACTGTGATCAGGCTCGTCAAGCCTCCCAGGTCTAAGCCGAGGGAATACCCGATAGAATCTAAAAGCCTTTTAACCAGGCTTCCTGAAACGATTACTGCAATGAGCTTCAGGATGGTCTTAACGATGCTCATTCCCCACCACGTATAGAAGCATTGTTAAACGTGTATTTATAGTATGAGGTAAGCGAAAATTTTCGCTGACTGTAGGTAAAAATTTACTGACGGAAGATTTATATATGCTGTTCTCAGCCAGACCGGGGCTTAGAATTTAAGCCCTAATCCTCTTGAAAACCAGACGGATAAAGGCTGCTGCAGGTGTTGGGGGTGATGACGGTCTCATCTGGATTCTCTGTTTACCAGCAGGTAGAAACCGTTTACCTTAGCAAACATCTGCCTACTTTGTTCGACAACTTTACATGATCACTCTCCGGGTTTCAGAAATCTTTCTCATAAATCCTTAAAAGGCGTTAGGCGCTTTTCAGAGGTGTTGCCGAGCGAAGGCAGAAAGACGGAGCTGGAGCCGGAGAAGCTTAGCATGATAAAGGCTGCAGCTGAGCCTCACAGGATGAGAATACTGGTGAAACTGCTAGAGAAAGAGGATACTGCTACATCACTATCTAAATCCCTAGGCTATTCTAAACAGCTCTTAAGCCATCACCTGGGTGTTCTTGAGAGGAACGGGCTTGTCTTGAAGAGAAGGGTTGAGAACGCTGAAGTCTACACTGTTAGTGAAGCCGCTAGGATTATAGTTTCAGAGGTCTTGCAAACGCGTTCAGGAATCAGGGAGGCTAAGGGTTCTGAGGCAACCCTACGTGTTGAGAGGCAGAGGGTTACGGCACCGGCTACAAGAAGGCCAGCATCCGGTTTAAAACTCATACCTCTAATCATTGGAATATGTGTAGCGCTCTTCGCATTCTTCAGAGGGGTTTTAGAAGGACAGCCGCTGTGGATCCTCAGCGGAACCCTGGTTGGCATCTGTCTATACGCGATCTTTTCAAAGCTCATTCGGCGTGCAGTAATTCCATAGCTACAGGTATATGGGGAGATTAGCATGTCTCTACCGGTGGCTTGAAGCCGGCTTTAAACCGCATTAGGAAGCAATATGAAGGAACAATCGTCACAACACATGGATGCTTAGAGGCTTGTTTTCAAAATTATCATCAGGTTGCCAGATCCCTTTTTTTCAGTTAGCCTTGCCACGACCGAGCGTTGAAACACCGGTTTTAAAACGCTGTTTGCAGGAGGACTTCTAAGCGTCTGGGGAAGCTTTACGAGGACAGTCATGCTGGTCAACTTTTTAAACATGCTTATACATGGTAAACCATGCGTCTGCTCGACGATAGGAACCTGGAGAAGATCGGTATTGTTGCTAGCGACTCCAGCGAAACTAGGGCTAGGCTTCTATTGGAGGAGGAGAAGGAGCTTAAGGTTAGGGCTGAGGAGATTGTTGTGATTGAGACGCCTATTGGCGAAGTGCTTGGGGTTCTTAGAAGCGGAAGCGGGGTAAACGAGGCTCTTAGGGCTAACGCTTACAGGCCGAGTGTCGCATATGCTAAGAGGGGGGGAGTGCCTTCAGGAGCCAGAGAGATATATACTTTCGAAATAATGGTGATAGGGGTTTTAACCGATAACGGGATTGAGCAGAACCGGATGATAATACCTCCTAGAAGCAGCGTCTACATGTTTAAGCCGGGTGTTTCCAATCCTCTCGAGTACGTTGCGAGGAACAAGCCGGTTGTCTGGAACGCTTGTCTAGAGGGGCATGAGGATTGGAAAATACCTTTCGACAGCTCCTTCCTGCCATACCATGTCGGCGTGTTTGGCGCAACGGGAAGCGGTAAGTCCTGGTTGACAAGGTTCGTCCTAGTCCCTGTTCTTCTTGAATCCGGTTTCAAAGTTCTGATTCTAGACTGGAGTGGTGAAGACTATGCTCCACACTATAAGGATAAGGCGGTTCCAATTTCCTACCTTAAGCTTGATGAAGAGGCGATAGTTAGATACATACTGGAGAAGGCCGAGCACTTCGGCTATACTGGGCAAGCTAGGGATTCTAACCCTGTAAGGGAGGCTCTTGAAGACTATGTTTCGAGAAGATGGGAGGAGGTGAGTCAGAAATCGTCTGAAGAAATGTTTCTAGACATGAAGAATCATTTGGAAAACAGTATTAGACAGTCCTCGACTAGAGAGGATTTTAAAAGGACTGCTCTACGCCGGTTGGAGTATGGTTTCAAGAAGCTTAGGCCGATCGACCTGGAGGCTGTCAGAGGCTCGTTAAGCATCGAGGGCCTCGTGGAGGATTTGAGGAGAGACGAGAAGGGTCTTAGAATCGTGGACATGAGCCTGGTGGGGAGTGACGAGAAGCTCTCCTTCTTCAACTCTCTCGCAAGGTTTCTGGAGGAGGGTATGGAGCTAGGGGAGTCGCTTGGAGTAGCGCTCGTTATAGACGAGGGGCCGCAATACGCTCCATGGGAGCCCCGGGGAATCCAATACGAGACTACGGAACACATTAAGAACCTCTGTGCTCTGGGGAGGAAACATAGGCTTTGCATCGTTTTAATATCTCAAGGGATAGCTGGAGACATAGGTATAAACGCTGCTGTAAGAAGAAACCTTAACACGCAGTTCTTCGGAGCTCTTCACCCGCTCGACATGCAGGAGGCTGATAACTGGCTTAAGCCCTACGGGATTCAGAGGGAGTATCTTCTCTCGCTGAAGCCAGGCCAATTCTACTTCGTTGGGAAGGCGAACCCGTCGCCGATACCTCTCTTAATATCTTTCAAGCCGGGGAAATGATGTCCATGGCTTCTGAAACCGCATGGAGCAGGCTCCCGATAGACCTTCAAGAGCAGTTCTACGAGAAGGCTGAAGACGAGGCCAGGAGGCTGATAGGGGTAATAGACGGTTTCAGGCTCATAATGGAGTCTGTGAAACACAGGATAGCTCCATACGTGCGAACATTAAGCTTCGGACAGTCAGGGGAAACATCTATTGCTGCGGTCGACGGCTCCTTCTCCCCGAGGCCTGCTGAGACTATTGGCGCAAAATTCTCCGTGTACGCTGCAGGGTTCATCATGGTTAAGGGTAAGAACATTGTTGACGAGGGTTATCTTCCTGGAAACATAGGTGAAAGCCAAGCCTACAGTAGAGAGCTTTTCAGCATAATTCTAAGCGTTAAGGAAACCCTTCTTGAAAGAGTGGCGGCTCTGAAGGCTCTTGAGAGAAACCCGGATCTGCTTCTTTTAGACGGAAGCTTCCTCAGCTTCGCGTATCCTCTCTTCAGGATCGCGAGGATTGCGAAGAGCCTTCCTGTCCCCAGGGAAATCAGGGAGGAAATCTTTAAAACCACTGGAGAAATATTGAAAATAACTAGTGTGCTAATGGATTCTGGAAGATGCGCCGGAATCATTAAAAGAGGTAGGAGCAGAGCTATAGGAGGCTGGCTGTCTGTTAAAGACGGTGTGAAAAGCCCTTTAGTAAACCATCTGGATAAGCAGATACTGCATAATTTGATGAATCCGCCTGCAATCCTGGATTATAAGGAGCTTCTTGGAAAAGCTGAGCTTCAAAGGGTTTACAGCAGGGTTAGCGAGCTTTTGATTCGAGAAAAATACCGTGACCCTAAGGATGCTTTCGAGGAGGCTGTTGAATGGGCTGTGGAGAGGCTGGCGAAGGTTCTGGGCGTGCCCGAGGATTATGCTGAGAAGCTTCAATCCAGGCTTAACAGGCTTCAAGTCAAAGTGAGCGAGGAGAATCCGCCTTTCGAGCTTGAGGTTCCACTCGGCTCAGAGAATTACGTGATGAATATGCTTTTCTCAAGCATTGAAAACTTCAACATGGCGACGGGACTGCCGCTCGCAATAGACCTTATCGACGAGAACATTACGCTGCCCGTTGAGTTCACAAGGGAATTCGTTAGGGAGGTTGAAGCGAGGATCGTAAACTCCTATGCTGGTGATTTAAACGAGATTAAAGAATTCTTCGCAAACATGAATCCGCAGAAAGAGCTTTAAAGCGTGAGCTAAACACTGCTTGGATGAGGCATCTTTTTATACTGCGGGGTTTCAAAGTTGGTGGAGAATGGGGCAGATTATTCTTGCACACGGGGATTGCGACGGAGTCTGCGCAGCCTCAATAGTCCTAGCTGCAAGGAGGGGTGCCAAAGTAGTATTCACAAACCCTGCGGGTCTTCTGTCAGAGCTTAAGTCTATTGAAGCCGGAAGCATCATTATACTTGATGTAGCATTAACCTCGAAGCACAAGAATGAGATAATTTCAGAGTTTAAGAGGCTTAGTTTAAAAAACGAGGTTATCTACCTGGATCACCATCCGCTTCCTCAAGGATTGAACGTGAATAAGCTGCCTGTGAGGACGCTTAAAGGAGTTAGGGGCGCATGTGCCTCCGAGCTCGCCTACACCTATTTTAAGAATGATCTGGAGCCTGAGATGAGCAGGGTTGCAATCTACGGTGCGATAGGCGACTATAGTGATAACACGCCCGGGGTAAGGAGACTGCTTGAAAAATGGGATAAGAGGGAGCTCTACCTGGAAGCCGGCATCTTGGTGGCTGCGCTGGAGGGAGTCAGGAGGATGGATTTCGATTTTAAGAGAAGCCTCGTCAACTATCTTTCTGAAAACAAGCTTCCGAGTGCTGATAGAAACCTGGTTGAAATGGCTTTACGGGAGGCAGAGAGAGACGAGGAGATGCGCCGAGTGGTGAAAAGCCTGGTGAAGACTCATGGTAATGTATCGTACGTTGTGAACGTGGAATGGTCGCTTGGAAAGGCTGCAACCTACGCTAGGGCTTACGGTGAAACAATAATCGGGGTTGCGGCTGATGAGCATGGTGAAAAAATCGATCTAAGCATTAGATCTATTGGATTAAGGAATCTTCACAGGATCACGTCGAGCGTTGCCGAGGCGCTCGGAGGCTTAGGTGGAGGGCATGCTAACGCGGCTGGGGCAATGATTCCACGCGGAAAACTCCTGGATTTTGTAGAAATGCTTAACGAGAAGCTCGCATGAGTTTTTAAATACGCCTGTTCAAAGTGTAACGAGTTGCAGGGCTAAAAGTTATATTCTTAGGCCTTGTAACTATTCTGAGAGAGTTGAACAGGATAATGCTACCCGCTGTTGTTGCCATACTGCTGGTTTACACGTCTATCTACGGGTCCACCTTCCACACGTCAGCAACACAGGGAGCCCAGTCAACCAGAGTATTCTACCCTTTGAAGGATGCTGTGGTTTACGAGGATGATCCTGACCGTAACTTCGGCTCTAACTGGGAGATAGGGGTTAACTATAGAGAAGGCTTTCGAGACCGTTCCTTCATAATGTTCGATTTAAGCGCAATACCTCCAGGATCCATCATTACTTCAGCCATCTTAAACATATATATGTATGATCCTCCGGATTTAAACAGGAGTTTAGCATGCTACCAGGTTACTGGAGGAGACTGGGATGAGAACAGCATTACTTGGAGGAATCAGCCGGATGCAGGCTTATTCGTAGCAGCAGTTTCAACAGGTGAAAAACCTAAATGGCTTCAGCTTGATGTTAAAAGCTCCCTGGCGAAATTCGTCTCTGGAAACCGTGCTGTCTACGAGCCTAACTTCGGCTGGATGCTGAGCGATTATGCTGAGGGCATGGGCCCATCCAGCTGTCCTTTCTGGTTTTACTCCAGGGAACATAATGATTCGAGCAAGCATCCTTATCTGGAAGTCCAATATTCCCCGCCTCGTCTCAACCTCATAGTCTCAGGGGATTCCATGCAGGCCGGAGGCTGGATCAAGATGAGGGTCTACAGGGAGACTGAGACAGGTGAAAGGATTACGCGCTCATCCTTAAGAGTTAGGCTGGATTCAAACTCAAACTCGTCAAGTAGAAGATTCTCATTGACACAGGGCGGTGATTCAATAACGGAGTTAACAATACGGGATGGCGCCACGTTTGCAGACTTCTACTATTATGAGGAGAAGGCTGGAGAATGGAGTATAAGTGTCAAGGCGGTGGACTACCCTGATTATGTTGGCGACGCTGAAAACCTGAGGGTTACACCAGGTCCATTAGAATGCTTCCAGATTGAAACTGTAGATTCTCCGAAGCAGGTTGCAACGCCTTTCCAGATAACCATAATTGCTCGAGACATTTATGGGAATGCTAAGACTGATTATGATGGGGTGAATATTCTTTCAGACACGACTGGCACGATCAGCCCTAATAAAACCGGGGTCTTCAGCAATGGGAAATGGTCTGGCTGCGTAACTATCAATAAGGTTGGCAGAAGCGTGAGAATTACAACTATAGGTCTTGGGAAAACCGGTGAAAGCAACGCGTTCAACGTTACAGCAGGGCCTCCTGCAAAGCTTGTAATCGAGCCGCGCAGCTTCAAAATGGCTGGAGGCGTGGTTTTCTCACGTCTAAACTTATCTCTGAGGGATGTTAATGATTTTGAAGCCACTAACACGTTAAACGTAACCGTGAGTCTTTCAACATCCTCACCATCAGGAGAGTTCAGGCTTTCCGGAACAATGGCCAGAATAACCAGCGTGACGATTCCAGCTGGCTTAAGCACTGTTCAGATAGACTATTTTGACACTGAGGTTGGAAACCATACTTTAACAGCCTCAGCCCTGGGCTTCACTTTTACAGCTAACGTTACTGTTCTCGTCGACAAGGTTCCGCCTTTCACACAGATACTTATTACGGAGCCGAAGCACGAGGCAAACGGGACTCTCTATGTCTCTGGTTCAACGCTTCTTGTTTTCTCGGCTGAGGACGATCTGAGCGGTGTTAAAAAAATATTTTACAGGGTCGACGATAGTCCTTGGGAGGCTTACAACGCTGCATTAGGGTTATCATCCTATTCTGAGGGTAGACATGAGATAAGGTACTATAGCGTGGACAGGGCTGATAATGCTGAGGCTGAGGGGAAACTGGAGTTCTTCCTAGATAAGTCTCCCCCTAGGGTTGAGGATGCTTCTCCATCTGGAAGATTCTTTTCAAACTCTAAAACAATCTTTATAATTGTCAAGACTACTGATTCTTCAGGAGTCAGGGAGATTGAACTGACGGTAGATGGTGTTCCCCTCGGGTTCATGGTTAAAGACGGGGACAGGTATGTTAAGACTGTAAGCTTAAGCGAGGGAAGCCACAGCTGGAGCATCAGGCTGACTGACAATTTGAACAATTCAGACACGTGTAGCTATTTGTTCACACTCATACTTGACACTAAGCCACCATTAATCACAGGTCTATCAGGGCCTTCAAACCCTGTTTTCGGAGAGGCTGCGACAGTAGTGTGCACAGTTTTCGACGAGTCTTCAGGTGTTAGAGACGTCTACTTATGCTACTCCACAGACAAGGGCTCCTCTTGGGTGAGGACAGTGATGAGTCTTCAAGAAGGCCTTTACAAGGGTTCAATACCTTCTCAATTCTTCTTCACAGAGGTTCAATACTATGTTGAGGCTGTTGACAACGCTGGCAACAGGTTTCAGACCGGTGTTTCAACTTACACCGTGGGCATACCAATATGGCTCTACCTGTTGGCCGTATCCCTAGTAGCCTTAACAGTAGTCGTATTCATGCTTAAAAGGATTCTTGCGAGAAGAAGGACTCCACAGCTGACTTACACTTCCTCCGGGGCAGTAATGCAGCTAACCAGGATGCTGAAGCCCTGTTTCAACACGGTTCTCGCAACTACTAGTGGCGCTTGGAAAGCGACGGTTGAGAAACAGCCCAGCCTCTAGCAGGGTTATGGAGAAAAATCTCAAGTATTTCTCTAAAGGAGGTTCTTTATAAGCTCTTTCTCCGTCACTATCCCAACCATTCTGCCCCCTTTTACGACGACGATCCTCCTTATCTCTTTTTCCTTCATTAAAGTCACCGCTTTAAGGATAGACGCCTCCGGGTCGATTGTGACGAGAGGCCTGCTCATTATTTCTCTGCAAGCAACCCTCTTAGGGTCTTTACCCTCCATCAGAACCCTTTTGATCAAGTCCCTTTCAGTCACTATTCCCTCAGGTTTTCCTCCGGACTCGACCACGACGGCTCCAACTCCGTGGCTCATCATCCTGCTTGCCGCTTCGAAAACCGAATCCGTTGGGAGAACGCTGACGACAGGAGAAGACATGACGTCCCTGACTTTTTTCTCCTCTTTCTCCGAGGACAACACCCTCCCCCCGCTGTCTCCATACTATGCCTGGGTTAATAACCTTTTAGTTTAGTTGAAACCTACTTACAAGCCGCTTCAAATGGTTTTCGAAAGCCTTAGTCAGGTTTTTATACATGGGGATAGTTCCTCTTGAAGGCTTGAAAGGCCCTAAGATAGCTTTCATCGGGGCTGGAAGCGTTGTTTTCGCGAGAACCCTGATCTCAGACATTCTCTCCTACCCGGCTCTCAGAGAGTCAGAACTATGCCTGATGGATATTGATGCGGAGCGGCTTGAAACCATAACTGGGCTCGCGAAAACAATGGCTTCTAAATATGCTCCCAGCGTTAGGGTTTGCAGCACGCTCAACCGGAGGGAGGCTCTCGACGGCGCAGAGTACGTTATAATAATGATGCAGATAGGCGGGTTGAAAGCGTTTGAAAAGGATGTCTACATCCCTCTTAAATACGGCGTGAACCAGGAGGTTGGAGATACGATTGGACCGGGCGGCGTTTTCAGAGGCCTTAGGACAGTGCCTGTTTTAATCGATATATGCAGGGACATGGAGGACCTCTGTCCGGATGCTCTACTGATAAACTACGCGAACCCGATGGCTATAAACTGCTGGGCTATGAACAGGGCGACGAGAATAAGGAACGTTGGGCTCTGCCACAGTGTTCAGGGGACTGCCATGCAGCTTTCGAGCTACATCGGGGTTCCCTACGAGGAGGTTTACTACTGGGTGGCTGGAATTAATCATCAAGCGTTCTTCCTGGAGTTCAAGCATCGGGGGAAAGATGCTTACCCAATGCTTTGGGAGGCTATGAAGAAACCGGAAGTCTATGAGAAGGACAAGGTTAGGTTTGAGATGATGAAGGCCCTAGGGTATTTCATAACGGAGTCGAGCCACCATCTTGGAGAATACGTTCCCTACTTCAGGGTTAGCGAGGAGAGGCGTAGGAAATACTGTGAGCCGAGATGGTTCTACTACCAGGTATGTCAGGAAGCATGGAAGCCCCATTACGAGCAGATAAGGAGACAGATCTCCGGCGAGGAGCCTGTTGAAATAAAGCGTTCCCACGAGTACGGAGTTATGATAATCAACTCCATGGAAACAGGGGAACCACGCAGGATAAATGGTAATGTTGAAAACACCGGCATAATAACGAACCTGCCCCATGGGTGTTGCGTGGAGGTGCCCTGTTTCGTCGACGAGGGTGGGCTGCATCCCTGCTATGTGGGTGATCTGCCGCCGCAGTGCGCCGCCTTAAACAGGAGTAGCATAAATGTTCAAGAATTAGCGGTTAAGGCTGCTCTGGAGGCTGACAGGGAGCTGGCTTACCAAGCAGTTCTGTTCGACCCGTTAACAGCCGCTGTGCTGACGCCTGAAGACATTAGGAAAATGGTTAACGAGATGTTTGAGGCTGAGAGGGAGTGGCTCCCGCAATTCTTCAAGTAAATGTTTAAAGCTTCTCTAAAACGAAAATGTGGGGGTAAAGCCCGCCTGTTTCAACAACTCTTTCATGAACCAGTTTGAACCTTTTCGTCTTGAAAACAATGCTTCGGAAAGCCGTCGCCTTAAGGCTTATCACTACTATCCGGCCGTCTGGCTTAACTATTTTCGAAGCAGAGTGTAGAAAGCGGAAGTACGTTTCTTTAAGATTCTTCTCCATATCCATACGGATACCGTATGGAGGATTAGTCACCACTCTATCTATGGTTGAATCATAGTAGTCTTCAAGCCTCCGGGCATCCGCAATTCTGAACGAAACATGTTTCTCAACCCCTGCTGCTGCAGCGTTTTTCCTAGCGCCCTCTAGAAACCTGCTGTTAATATCACTGCCGAAAATCGTTATCCTACCGTCCCAAACCTGAGCCGCCTCTATAGGGATTGTGCCTCCTCCGCAGAAAGGATCCAGCAGAACGCTTCCGTTCTTAACCTCTGCTATTCTCAGCATTCCGTAGGCCAGTGGCGCTTTTATCGCAGCCGGATGGTTGAAAGGTCTTTCAAACCTCTTATGCAGAGGTTCTCTTGTTAATTGGACTCCAACGTAGCATTTACTCCCTATTACGTCGCAGACAATGTTTACATCGAAGCTTTTTAAACTGACTTTCCTGCTGTACTTCTCGACAAGGGCTTGCCCAGCGTACTTCTGAACTTGGACAGAGGTGAAAGCATGCTCGCCTATTCTCTGACACGTAACCCTAAAGGTTTCAACGTTTCTCAAATCCTCTATTTCGATGCTTTTCAACCCGTTGTAAATATCAAGCAGGCCTTCTTCCCCTGTTCTTATTTCTAAAACGGACACGTGTTTCACAACGTGATATATTGAGCGTAAGGAGAAAACTTTGCCCAGCTTCTCTTCTCCGATTTCAACACTAATCCTACCAGGAAGACCGTGAAACCTTAATGCTCGTGCTTCTAAAACCTCTTCAACCTCTTTCTCAACGATGTCTTCAATACCCGGGTTTGTAGTGAGCAGAATAATCAATACTGTTAACGTAGCTTTGCTTCCACCGGCTTAAAAGTTTTTATCACTATGGAGACGTCACAAGCCTTTGAAGCATCTTTTTAAAAGCTAGACTCCGGATATGCTGATTTTCTCCGCGAGTTTAAACGCGTCGTAGAACCTTGACGGGCCTCTGAGCGATTCCTCAGCTGTCCTGAACACGTCTATCCTTGAATCTCCCAGGAGAATACTCCATCCCGATGGTTCAGCTTTCTCCCACTTGCCCTTAAGGTTTCTAACGAGCACTTCACCAAAGAAGCTGCCGGTCATGAGGACCAGCCTCAGCAATATAGTGCCATAAATGTTTTTCTCATCCTCAATATCTACGTCTTTGAAAAGCTCCTTGGGCCAGTATGTGTCGATAACGTTGTCAAGCTCAGCCAGCGAGTCCGGAGTATAGTCTATTGGCCTAAGCATCATGCTGTAGAACCATTCAACGCATTCCGCCGAGCAGTGTTTGAAGAAGGCTGGGCCAGCCTCAGCAATCCTACTGTTGTCAGCAACTATCTTCCCATCCTCATTCCGCTTATAATAGGTAATGTCGATCTCATCCTTACTCGAGGCCTCAGCCCAATGCTCCAGATACTTGTCCACCAGCTCCCAGTCTATTTCTCCGGAGTCTAGCCCACAGTCTTCGAAAAGCTGCAGCTTCAAGTATTCAGCGTTGAACAAGGCGTCTTGAGAATCTTGCCGCGACCTCAGGTTGCTGATTATCAAGATTATCTTAGAAAGCCTATCATCGCTAAGCCTTGATTCAAGCAGCCTCTTAGCAATTGCGAAAATTGAACGTAGCAGGAACGCTTTTTCCGCAGCATCCGTTGCCTCCTTCATCGAGTCGCCAATCCAGTCGTTGAAAACCGCAGCCAGCCTTATTCTATCCTCGTCCCCGGACTCCATTACCCTTGTGAAAAAGCCTCTATACTCTTTAAGCAGCCCGGTTAAAACTATCTTGCCCTCTTCCTTCCCACTCATTACTTGAGAGGATTGATTCAGGCTTAAAAACCTTAGTCTAACTTGTAAACGCTAGCTCTATGATTTTTAAAGAGGAGCCTTAACCTTAGCCGCCTGCTGCGCAACCTGACGCCGAGCGTAAAGCTTCGAAATCTCTTCCATCAAGGTCCTCTCCTTCTTGCATAGCAGCGTATAGGCATCCTGTCCTATGGCGACGTCTTTCTTCTCCCTTATTTTCTTAAGCTCGGCTTTCAGGTATCTGAGCAGTTCCTCCTCGCTCTCACTCCAGCTCACCTGTGAAACACCTCCTTGGAAACGAGGGGTCTAGGGTTTTAGACGATCCTCTGACAAAAGTACTTCTTTCCACGTGTGTCGCTGTCACCTTTTCGACCCCTCCCCCCACCCCTCAGGGTAGTATTGTTCACCAGCATATTTAAGCTTTTTCCATTGTTTAAAAACCTTAAACCCTTTTAAACTGAAATGAACTAAAGTAAACTGATTTAAACCGAAATTTAAGGAATCTTCACGAGCATTAAAGACTAGCTTGAAGAATTAATTTAAAGATCTTCAGTAAAAACCCTTTTCCAACGAAAATTTTTCAATATAATGCTGAAAGAACCAGCAGGATTAAACCGTAAAAAGTCAGCGTCACGGCAATCTCTATCGTATTCTCAGGATAATCTTTCTTGAAAAAAAGCTTAACCGGAGTCTTCAGCATCCTTGCAACTGGTCGTGTCAACGGAAGCATGAAAGGCGTTCTAAACCGGTAGTCAGCATACTTCAGACCGTGTTTCCTAAGCATATCTTTCTCCTCGCGTAGAGCTACCCCGATAATGATAAGGGCTGTGGTGACCCAAAGCAGTGGCGGGGGCGCGAAGAAACCTCCTTTTGGAGGTGTGAAAACATACTTGTCGTAAACCAGTAGCCCGTAACTCCAAACCAGGAAGCTTAAGTACTGGGGGTGCCTCGAATAATTGTAGACCAGCATGTCTGCGAAACCCTTTCCCTTAAACCTGGCGTAAAACCATGTTGCACAGCTTGAGAAAAACAGTATTGACGCTGCAAAAACTATTGTTTTGAAGAGGGTTTCATCAAGATGCTTCCCGTCGAAGGGGCTTAACACTATTCTTAAAAAGTCGTATGGCAGGTAAGCAATGTCCCCAAGCTCAAGAATATTGCTTGCAGCACTTATCTTCTCATAGATTGAGGATCCTGGTGAGAGCTCTATAATGGGGAGCCAAATGATCCTTAAGAAACCTATTCCGGATAGGAAGAACATGACTGAGGCGAAATAGCTGAACGTTGGGAGGAGAAGGCTGGCTGAACCCAGGAGGCTCAGCTTGTATTTGCCGAGTGTGAACCCGAGGACTATCAGGATTACAGTAGCCCCTAGGCTTAGATAGCCCAGTGGTCTTACAGATTCCACGAATTTTTCAGCCTCATTCCAATCTCCAGCGCCGTAATGAGGAGTAAACTCTGCGAATAGCTCGTTTAAAAGAACTGGGAGCTCAAGCGTGGAGTAAAGCAATGCGTATGAGAAGATTGCTGAAAGAATGAGCGAAAAGAGGACTACTCGAGTATTACGCATTCTGCATCATGTTTAACGAGTTTAAAAACCATAGTTCTTCCTTACCCATGCACCGACTTCTCTAAGCCTCTTAACCTGCTCCGGGTCAAGTCTACCGCTCGGCAGTGGTCCAACGTTTAGAAGCAGGTTTGCGCCAAGCCCATTAACTTTCTTCAAAATCTCTATTAGTTCTGCGCTAGACTTGTAGTTCCTATCATTCTCATTATAGCCCCAGCTGTTGTTGATAGTCATGCAGGTTTCCAACGCTAGGTTTGAAACCTTAGCCTTGTTGAATCCAGCTGTGTTTTCTCCTGGAGCATCCTGCTCGAATATTTGAAAATCCTCACCGGGAAAGGGGTCTACATGATGGTTGTTGCCTATGAGGGCCGAGGGCTGGAGTGAACGTATAGTCTCGTAGAGGTCTTTTAAACGCCAGTCAGCATCAGGCTTGTCCCACCACCCGTCGAACCAGAATCCTCCTACTTCACCATAGTTCTCGCAAAGCTCCCTCACCTGCCCAATATAGTAGTTCAGATACTTCCCCCAGTCTCCACCCGGCTTCCTGCCAGAGTATTGACCGGTTAGCCCAAGAGGATAGTAATCCGGATGATGCCAGTCTAGAAGAGAGTAGTAGAAGAACACTTTAAGCCCCGCTTTCCTAGCCGCCTCCGTCAGCTCTCTTAAGACATCTCTGCGGAAAGGTGTCTTCGTAACCTTGTAGTCTGTGAGCCTGGAATCATACATGCAGAAGCCGTCGTGATGCTTAGTGGTGAAAGTAATGTATTTAGCACCAGCATCTTTGAAAACACTTACCCATTCCTCAGCGTTAAACCCAACAGGGTTAAAACGGGTTGCAAGCTTCTCATATTCTTGGATGCTTATCTTCTCATTATGCATTACCCATTCTCCTCTTCCAAGTATCGAGTAGATTCCCCAGTGGATGAATATTCCGAGCCTAGCTTTCCTGAACCATTCTACTGATGATTCCCTGCTGCCCATAAAACCTAACATTCCTAACTTGTTTAAAAAAGTATTGCTTAAACTGTTTACACAACCCTGCAGAATAGTGTTAAAATGTTTTTATGCTTGCTCCTGCCCCGATAAGCTGATGAACAATCGTAGACTACTATACTTGTCACGTTCAGATGTTGAAAAAGCAGCTCTCGACTTGAAAACAATAATCGGGCTTCTGGAGGAGGCTTTCAAGCTTAAGGGCCAGGGCCTCGTGGAAATGCCTCCTAAACCAGGTATTCACACGAAGCCAGATGCTTTCATCCACGCGATGCCGGCGTACATCCCGTCGATGAAATCAGCCGGAATAAAATGGGTTAGCGGTTATCCGGAGAACTATAAGCATGGCCTCCCGTACATAAGTGGGCTCCTCATATTAAACGATGTTGAAACCGGCCTGCCGTACGCAGTCATGGATTGCACCTGGATAACTGCTTATCGAACTGGTGCTGCAACAGCTTTGTCAGCAAAGTACTTGGCTAGACACGATAGCGAGACTGTCGGTATACTGGCCTGCGGTGTGCAGGGACGTACAAACCTGGAGGCCTTAGCATGCATGTTTAAAATAAGGCGTGTCTACGCTTACGATATTTCGAAAAAGACACAGGAAAAATATGTGAAAGATATGGGGGAGAAGCTTGGTGTTGAAATAATTGGTGTTAACGAGCCTCTGGAAGCCGTGGTTAAAAGCGACATCGTGGTGACCTCCGGCCCTATTTTGAAGAATCCTAGGCCGGCGATCGGCAGGGACTGGCTTCAGCCAGGAGGGTTTGCAAGCGCATTGGACTTCGACAGCTATTGGAAGCCGGAAGCGCTGGCCCAGTTTGACAAGATAAGCACGGACGACCATGCGCAGTTCCAGTACTACAGGAGCATAGGGTATTTCCGTTCAACACCCGACCCTTACGCTGACCTCGGGGAGATAGTTAATGGTCTTAAGCCCGGTAGGGAGAGGGAGGATGAGAGGACGATGGCCATGAACCTTGGGCTGGCTCTAGAAGACATGGCAGTGGCTCCCGAAATATACAGGAGGGCTCTGGATAAAGGCCTTGGAACATGGCTGGATCTTTAGCGCGCGTGTTTACTCTCCGCTTACCGAATCTTCTGCCCAATAGGCTTTCTAACCACCTGATCCTAATTGTTCACGCCTGAAACCGTCACCTACCTTTGCACACGGTTGTCGAAGGCAAAATATTTTTATTTTGAACAACGTTCTCAGTCAGGATGCAGCACAGTATTAACCCGTCTGAGGAAGAATTGAGGAGAGCACTCACCAACTATGCTCACGCTATTTATAATACTAAGCTGGCCACGGGCCCTGGTGGAACTTTAAGCGCTAGGCTGAGCCGTGGCACCACGATATTTGTTAAGCCAAGTGGCTTCAACCTTGGGGAGCTTAGACCCGAGGACTTCGTGGAGGTGGATTTGAAGACGCTTAAAGTGGTGAAGGGGGTTTTAAAACCATCTATGGAGGTCGGGGTTCTAGCCCGCTGCCACCTAGCCAGGGATGATGTTAACGCCGTCATACATGCTCATCCTCCTTTCTGCATAGCCCTGACAACGGTGGGGCTTAACCTGAATGCTCCCCTCTACCCTGACCACGCGGTTTTCCTGGAGAAGGTTGCAAGCCTGCCTTTCTACCCGCCGGGCTCACAGGAGCTTGCTGAAGCAGCCGGGGAGGCTGCGAGAACGCATGACTGCATGCTTTTGAAGAACCATGGCGTTATTACTCTCGGCTCTTCTCTGAGGGAAGCATACTACAGGCTGGAGATAATGGAGGAGAGTGCTAAGATCACTGTTTTCTCCTCAATCCTGGCTGGACTGTTTAAACCAGGCGGGAAGCCTGACTCGCTGTCTGCTGAGCAGGCTGAAACCATCCGGAGGCTTCAGGCAGAGGCATATAGGAGGAGCTTGGCTAAAAACTGGTAACATCCTTCATTGAAACATCGAAGGAGGCTCCTGTTGAATCCGAGTAGTATATAGGAAAAGCATATTTCCCTCGGGTAACTGAATTTTTGAAGAGTGTTTGCCTATGAATATTGCACTTGTGACTCCTGGAGGAGATGCTCCGGGTGTAAACGCTGCGATCAGAGCGCTGGTCCGGTCTGCTGCCTCGCAGGGTTTAGAGGTTTTTGGTGTTGAGCGAGGATACATGGGTCTAATAGAAAACGTTTTTAGAAAACTCAGTCCTAGGGATGTTAGTGGAATAATAAACACGGGTGGAAGCATTCTGAAATCGAGCAGGTGTGAGCTTTTCAAGACGTCTGAAGGATTGGAGAAGGCGTCGGAAAACCTTAAGTCTAGGAATGTCGACTGGCTGGTTGCAATCGGTGGAGACGGGTCTTTAAGGGGTGCTAAGGAGATTAGCGAGGCTAGCGGTATTCCCGTCACCGTGTTAGCTGCGTCGATCGACAACGATATAGCTGGAATCGATGAAACGATAGGTTTCGACACTGCCGTAAACACTGCTGTGGAGGCGATAGACAAGATAAGGGATACTGCAGTAACGTTTGAGAGGGTTTTCATAGTTGAGGTTATGGGTAGGAATCGCGGGTTCCTCGCTGTGGACGTCGCCCTTGCTTCTGGTGCTGAAATCGCACTTATACCGGAGCACCAGGTGTCTCACGAAGATGTTGCTCAGAGGCTTGTGAAAATGGGTTCACTGGGCAAGAAGTCCAGCATAATAGTTAAGGCTGAGGGAGCAATGGGAGACCCTTTCGAAACAGCTTTAAGGCTCAGAGAGTTGACTGGGTATGATTTCAGAGTTACTGTGCTGGGCCATATTCAAAGGGGCGGGGTGCCGTCGGCAAGGTCGAGAACCCTAGCCTGCCTCTTCGGAAACCATGCTGTTAAACTGATTTCTGAAGGTAAGAAGAATAGGCTTGTAGGCCTGAGGGATAATAGAGTTGTGGACATTAGCCTACTGGACTCGTACGCCAGCATTAAAAAGATAGATGAGGAGAAGTATAGGCTGGTCAGTCTACTTGCAATTTAATATTTTTAAATGTCTGGAAGCCCCCTGTTAGCCACAAGCAGTGTGCAAGCGTCTTTAAGCACCCGGGGATACGCTTTTAAAAATGAATGATCCCTGATACTATGCTTGTTGAAGCCTTTTTAAACAGGAGCGGACTAGTGATTTCGGAGAAAACGTATTTATATCCTGTTGTAAAATGCTTCGGAAAATTAAATGCCCAGTCAGAAGCCGGAGGAGGTGGCAGCATACCGGATTAACATAAACGGTATTGTGCAGGGAGTTGGATACAGGCCTTTCGTCTACCGTATTGCTAGCAGCCTGGGCCTGAATGGTTTCGTATTAAACTCCGGCAACGGTGTAATAATAGAGGTGGAGGGGAAACCTGAGGATTGTATACGCTTCGTGGAGAAGCTTAGGGTTGAGAAGCCTCCTAGAGCTGTTGTTAAAACATTCTCCTGCACCAGGATAACTCCGAGAGGCTACAGAGAGTTCAGGGTTGAGCAGACAATTAGTGAGGAGGTTGAGACGCTTTGCCCACCTGACGTAGCTGTCTGCAAAGATTGTTTAAACGAGCTGTTTAACCCTAAGGATAGGAGATACCTATACCCGTTCATAAACTGCATAAACTGCGGTCCCCGATTCACGATACTTGAGAAACTGCCTTATGACAGGGTTAACACGAGTATGAGAAAGTTCAAGATGTGTAGAGATTGCGAGAAGGAGTATTCTGAACCATCGTGCAGAAGGTTTAAGGCTGAGCCCAATGCTTGCAGCAGGTGTGGGCCGACGGTTAGGCTCTACCAGGGGGACAAGCCTATTAGGGTTGAAAACCCTATTTCCGAGGCGGCTAGACTGATAAACAGTGGCTTCATAGTTGCAGTTAAAGGGTATGGCGGTTTCCACCTTGCCTGCGACGCTACTAGGAGGAGCAGCGTCCTGGAGCTAAGAAGGAGGAAGAGAAGGGGCAATAAGCCTTTCGCCATAATGGTTAAGAGTATTAAGGAGGCTGAGGGTATTGTTGAGCTTAACGATTCTGAGAGAGAATGGCTTACTCATTATTCCGCCCCGATTATTCTCGCAAAAAAGAGAGAGCCGAACCCTGTTGTCGAAGAGGTTGCCCCGGGAATGAGGTATCTCGGAGTCTTCCTACCCTATACGCCGATACACCATATTCTCATGAGGAACATCGAGCCTCCTGCAATAGTTTTGACGAGTGGGAATATTTCTGAAGAGCCGATAGTTTTCAGGGACGGTGAAGCGTTTAAGAAGTTTAAGAATATGGCTGACTATGTTCTCACCTATAACCGTAGGATTGTTAATTTCGCTGATGACTCGGTAGGATTCGTTCAAGACGGCAGGCTTAGACTAGTCAGGAGGAGCCGGGGCTTCGTGCCTGAACCCGTTGAGGTTGAGCCTAGAGTAGACGGTGTGCTCGCGATGGGGGCTGACCTGAACAATACTTTCGCTTTAGCGAAAAAAGGCAGGGTTTTCATGAGCCAGTATATGGGTGATCTGGAGAACATGTTAATCAGGAGAAGGTATCTTGAGGCGATTAGAAGTATGCAGCGGCTTTTAAACCTGAAGTACAGCAGGATCGCCCACGACCTTCACCCAGCGTACTACTCGACTCAAATAGGAGCTTCGCTAGACGGGGAGAAGACAGCTGTTCAGCATCATTACGCTCATGTTGTCTCAGCAATGGCTGAGAACAACATCCTGGGTTTAGAAGTCTTGGGGATAGCTTTCGACGGGACAGGCTACGGGGAGGACGGGAGCCTCTGGGGGTCGGAGTTTCTAGTCGTTAGGAGAGGGGAATATGTTAGGAGGGGCCATTTTAAATATGTTCCCATGCCTGGAGGCGAGAAGGCTATTATGGAGCCTGCAAGAATGGCCTTCAGCTATCTTTACGATTCAATGGGCGAGGATGCTTTAAAGATCAACATTGGGCTGAGCGAGAAAGCTAAAACGTTTTTGAAGAGGATGATTGATAGGGGAATTAACACTCCTATGACGTGCGGATTAGGAAGAATGTTCGACGCTGTCTCAGCTCTTTTAGGAATATGTTTAACAAGAACCTTTGAAGGGGAGCCGGCTGTAATGCTTGAGATGGTTGCTGGAGGAGTCGATAGAGGAGCCTACCCGTTTAAAATTACGGGTGTGAAAGAGTATGTTGTGGACACTGCTCCAATTATACGCTCAATAGTTGAAGACCTTAAGGACAATACTCCGGTTAAAACAATCAGCCAAAGGTTTCACGAAACCATCGCCAGGCTCACTGTCGAGCTGGCGGACACCATAAGGCTTGAAGAGGGAGTTGACACGGTTGTTTTAACTGGAGGAGTGTTTCAGAACAGGATACTTTCCTCAAGGGTTAAACGTTTAGCTGAGGAAAAAGGTTTCCAAGCCTTTTTCAACAATATTGTTCCGACTAACGACGGTGGAATATCCCTAGGGCAGGCTGTTGCGAGCAGCCTGATGGAGGAGGAGTGATTTGTGCCTCGGCATACCTGGAAGAGTTGAGGAGGTTAAGGGAGAGGAGGCTATTGTCTCGTTCGGGGGTACACGTAGGAGCGTGAGGCTTGACCTTGTCGACAATATTTCCGTCGGAGACTATGTTATTGTTCACGCTGGCTTCGCCATAGAGGTTCTCGACCAGAAAACAGCTCTAGAAATGCTGGAGGCGCTTAGGGAGATGTTTAAAGAATGAGGTTCATGCAAGAGTATAGGGATGGAGAACTCGTCAGGAGGATAGCTGGTAAGGCTAACGAGCTTCTTGAGAGACTTGGTAGGGAAGTCAAGATAATGGAGGTTTGTGGAACGCACACGATGACTGTTGCGAGGCATGGTTTAAAGAGTCTTTTCAAGGATAGTCTCGACCTTATATCTGGCCCAGGCTGCCCCGTCTGCGTTACGCCCGATTCAGGGTTCTCAATGCTTTTTCAAGCCGCTGAAGCAGGTAAGACCATAGCTACTTTCGGAGACATGATGAGGGTTCCTGTTAACGGCAGGAGCCTGTTAAACCTTAGGGGCGAGGGGCTCGACGTGAGAGTTATTTACTCTCCTTATGATGCTCTTAGAATGGCTGAGAAGGAACCTGAAAGGCAATTCGTCATGGCGGGAATAGGCTTCGAAACCACTTCCCCCCTTTTCGCCTCAACCATACTTCAGTGTAGAAGCAGAGGGATTAGGAATCTTAGGCTGATAAGTCTCTTCAAACTGATGCCGCCTGCTTTAAACAGGCTTCTTGAGGCTGAGGATCTTAATATAGACGGACTGATGCTTCCGGGTCACGTGAGCACGATAATAGGCGTTAAACCCTATGTTGAAATCGTGCGGAAACACAGTGTTCCGGCTGTCGTAACCGGTTTCGAACCTGTTGACATCGTGGAGGCGATACGCATGATACTGAAGCAGCTTGCTGAAAAAAGGAGTGAGGTTGAGAACGAATACTTGAGGACTGTCAGGTACGAGGGAAACGTTAAGGCGGTTAGGCTTATGCGCGAGGTTTTCAAGCAGGTTGACTCCGAGTGGCGTGGCCTCGGATTCATAGAGGGAAGCGGCCTGGCTTTAAGGGAGGAGTTTAGGTCTTTCGACGCTGTTGAAGAATATGGCTTGAAACCCGTTAAAACCGTTAAGCCTGATGGATGCCTCTGCGGAGAAGTCGTCAGGGGGAGTCGAAAACCGTTTGAATGCAGCCTCTATAGAAAAGCCTGTAGACCCGACAACCCTATTGGCCCATGCATGGTTTCATCTGAAGGCACGTGCGCCGCATACTTCTACGCGGGGTTGTGAGAAATGAGCGGGAGAATAATCTTGGAGCATGGTGCCGGCGGAAGGTTGATGCACGAGCTTATCAGAGAAATATCCGGCAGGCTTAACATTGACAGCAGGGGTGTTGACAAGGCTGTGTTTAAGACGCGCGGCGGCAGGATTGCTTTCACAACTGATTCCTTCGTCATGAAGCCTCCTGTAGTCAAGGGTTGCGACATAGGGATGTTGTCAGTCAACGGTACTGTGAACGATCTTGTCACAATGGGGGCTAAGCCCAAATACCTGAGCCTGTCGCTGATAATGGAGGAAGGGTTGGAGGAGGATTTTCTCAGAAGGATTATTGGAAGCGTCGGGGAGGCTGCTGAGAAGGCTGGAGTTAAGATAGCGACTGGAGACGTGAAGGTTGTTGAGAAGGGAGGGTGCGATAGGATCTTCATAAACACTTCAGGTGTTGGAAGAGTATACCCGGGCATCAGGGTTTCAACGTTGAATGCGAGGCCTGGGGACACTATTATTGTAACTGGAAGTGTTGGAGACCATGGGGCTGCTGTGCTTGCTGCAAGAGGAGAATTTCAACTGGAGACGGATGTTTTGAGCGACTGCGCTCCATTAACGAGCATTCTGGAAACGATCGTCAAGAAGGGAATAATTGTACATACTCTCATAGATCCTACTAGAGGAGGCTTAGCGACCTCGCTTAACGAGGTTGCGGAATCCTCTAGGGTCGTGATAGAAGTAGAGGAGGAGAAAATACCGTTCAAGGAGAGTGTTTTAGGCTTCTGCGAGGTTCTAGGCATAGACCCGCTTTACCTTGGATGCGAAGGCAGGCTCATCATATTCACGCCGCGACGCTACGCTGAGGAAACAATAAGGGCTTTGAAAAGGCTTGAGGTCAGTAGAGAAGCCTGTGTAATAGGCAGAGTCTCTGGAAGATCTAAGACTGGCGAGGTTAGGCTTTTAACGAGGGCAGGAGGGGTTAGAATCCTACCCATGCTTCATGGAATACCGTTGCCAAGGATTTGTTAGTAAGCCCACGGGCTGAAGCCGGCTTACGATAAGCTAGTTCGCAAGTACACTGGGATATATTGGGAGGGTTCAACGGAGAAGCATCTGACGATTCGGACTCGCGTCTAAGGAAAAATATGGTTTTCACAGAAAAACCGTAAGAATAGGAGTGATACCTGGATTCACTATTACTGTTCTCGCCCCAGCACCCAAGGAAAGTCTATGATTCTAATTCTTTCACCAATATCCCGCCGGGTATTGACAGTGTAGTGTAGAGTAACTGTAGTAATAGGAGTATTGGGCAACTGGACGTTTACGCTCCTTTCTGAAGAAGAGCAGCGCCACGATTACTCCAGTGATAAACCCGCCGATATGAGCCCAATAAGCGATTCCAGCGTATTCCGGAAGCATGCTTTCGAAAAGCTGCATCAGGAACCAGAATCCCAAGTAGACAACAGCGGGAAGCCTCACCATGAAGAAACGGTAGAAAACCCGTACCCTGGCGAAGGGAAACATAACCATGTATGCACCCATGACGCCGGAGATGGCGCCGGAAGCCCCTATGGCGGGAACCATTGAAAAAGGGTCGATCATGAAGTGAGCTAGGCTCGCGGCAAAGCCGGAGAAAAGATAGAAAAACAGAAACTTGACGTGCCCCATCCTGTCCTCCACATTGTCTCCAAAAACGTAGAGGAAAAGCATGTTGCCGAAGATGTGTAGAACATCTGCGTGGAGAAACATGGATGTAAACATCCTTAACACTCCCTCTAAAGGGTCGAGTGTCAGAAGCCTAGGTATAAAGCCGTATTGCAGTATCATGAGCTCGTAAGCCCATGGGTCTGAAAACTCGAGGATGAAGACACCGGTGTTAAAGCCTATCAGCATGTATACTATGATTGGATGAGTGTAACGCCTAGTCTCATCCCCGGTTGGAAACATGGCGGAGACAGACTGGGATATGGGTTTTAAGTTTTTAAAAGAAGCATAAGCTTAAAAGCAGCTTTTCAAAGCCCCGTTTCAACAGGGAGTTTGAAAGAATCTGAAGAGAAAATACTGAACACACAGCTAGCATCCACATGCCTAATAGGCTCAGTAATGCTTCTCGAGGTTTCTGCAGGAATTCTCACTAACAGCCTAGCGGTTCTCGGAGACGGGATTCACGCAGCGTATGATTTCCTAATAACCGGGATGCTTTTCATAACCTACAGGGTCAGCCTTAAGCCTGCGGATGAGAGCCATACTTACGGCCATAGCAGGATAAAGACGCTAGGAGCTTTCACAAGCGGCATCGCGCTCATCTACCTTGTCATCCAGCTTCTCATGAGAAGCTTCGAAAGACTCTTCAACCCGTCTCCAGTCTACCCCGGGTTAGTAGGAGTACTGGCGCTCGCCTACACGTTAACCGTGGATTTCGCCAGGATCATCCTGCTTTCAAAGGCTCCAGGCGGAGGCGAGTCCAGCGTTAAGGCAGGCCTGTTTCACTCGCTGGCTGATTTCTTCGACACTATCGTGGCTATCCTCGGTTTCGTTCTTGCAGGATACTTCAACATGAGTTATGCAGATGCTGTTGCAGGCATCCTGCTCGCAGCCATGATGGTTTATCTCAGCGGTAGACTGCTCTATGAAACTGGGCTTGAGCTAACGGACACTGTCTCGCCAGCCATGGTGAGGAGAATAAGAAGGATTGTTGAGGAAGAGTATGGTGCTGACGGAGTTTCATACTTGAACGTAAGGAGGCTTGACAGGAAGACGTATGTCGACGTCGGCGCGGTCGTCCCCGTGGAGAGCAGTGTTTCAAGCATTCAGAAGAGCGTTAAGAATGTTGAGGATAAAATCTCCAGGATTGTTGAGGGGGATGTGATTGTTAGAGTACATGGTCTTCCAAAGGGTTCCGAAGGCCTTCGTGGAGTCGTTAAGGACTCGGTTATGAGAGTCAAGGGTGTTCTGAACGTTCACGATATTCTTGTTTCACAGTCAGACGGTAAACTGTTCGTGTCACTGCACATAGAGGTCCCTGGAGAGATGAGTCTTTCTGAAGCCCACAGGATTGCTGACGAAGTCGAGAGGAACGTTTTGAAAGATGTTGGGAACGTTGGCAGCGTAATGGTTCATGTTGAAACAGCTGGCTCAGCAGTCACACCGATCAGGACAATCGGCTCAAACTCCTCTCTATACCTTAAGGTTAAACAGGCTGTTGAAGAGGAGGTTAAGCAGTTTCACACTGTTAAAGGAATTAGGAGGATAAGGGTTTTTAGAGAAGCCTCCGGTTTAAACAGGATTGAGCTCACAGTCAGCATGGAGGGTGGTAGGAGCATGGCGGAGGCTCATGAAGCGGCTTCCAGGCTGGAGCACCGTGTTGAACACGTTCTTGGAGGAAAAGTTGAAGTAATTATTCATGTGGAGCCTGAAAACCGGGGTTAAAGCTTTTTAACACTCCCTGGGGAAATAAGTATTGCAAGATGGCTGGTAGGAGCATGATTATCGAAGAGGTTAAAACGGTTTTCGACAGGCCGTTGATACTTGAAGGTATTCCAGATACGGGTCTTGTCGGAACAATATCGCTCAGCCACTATCTTTCGAAACTTGGTTTTGAGAAAACAGGGTATCTTGAGACTGATGATTTCCCACCGATGCTGGTGATGAGAAACGGGAAGATTATGGATGTGTTCGAAATATACTATAAGGATAATGTCTACATTCTAAGGTCTGAGCTTCCAATACCTCAGGAAGGGGTTTACGACATAGTGGGGCAAATAGTGGACTGGGTTAAAAGCAAGAACCCGAGGCTGTTTCTAAGCCTAGGTGGAATACCGCACCCATACAGGATAGACATAACGGATCCTAAGGTTTACGCCGTGCCGACAAGCGAGGAAGCCTTAAAGATTGCCTCGAAAATGAAGGATGTAGAGATCTTGCGAGACGGGTTGCTCTTCGGGCCGAAAGCACTTATCCTTAAGAGGCTTGAAAGACTCGGTATGAATGGGCTCGGGCTTTTCGTCCAGTCGTACTTGAACTATCCTGACCCTGGCTCGGCAGCAAAGGTTTTAACACTGCTGCCGCAAATAGGCTTAGAGAAGGTGGAGGTGGATTCATTAATAGCTTCCGCCGAGGAGATCAGGATGCAGTATAGGGAGCTCATGAGGAGGACTGACGATGAGATAAGGAGGATGAGAAGCCTGCCACCCATGACGGAGCAGAGCCTTGTCTAGGAGGTGAGAGAGAATGGAGGATTTTGAAAGGTTCTTCGACGAGATGCGGATGGTGTTCGAGGAGGACCTTGGGAGGCGGAGGGCTAGACGCATGGGATGCGTGGAACCGCTGTATAACATTGTTGAAAGCGAGAACGAGATAAGGATCAGTGTAGACCTGCCTGGGGTTGAGAAGGACGATATTAAGCTGACGCTTTACGAGGATTCTCTTGTCGTCGAAGGATTGTGCAGGAAGGAGACTCCCTCGGTGAGGAGGCTTTTCAAGGAAACCCCATTGTACTACAGCGTTAGAATACCTCTTCCGACGAAGGTTGAGGAGGAGCCTGCTAAAGCAAGATACTACAACGGTATTCTGGAAGTGATATTGACGAAGAAGAAGCGCGGTAGAAGAATACCGGTTGAATAAGACATGCAACCCTTACTCCCCTGGGCTTCCTCCGGTGGAGTAGAGGTTCATGCGCCCAGCGGAAGCCAATGCATATACTGTCTAGGCTCGAGAGCCCTCTGTGGGAGAAAGCAGTGCCCCATAATGCTCCGCTACAGCAAGCTTCAACCAGTGGTTAGTCTAAGGCTTGAAAGCAGGACGGCGATGGATGGGTCTTCCCCTCCCGGGGTCTTCGTGGGAAGAATAGGCTATCCGAAGGTCGGCGTTGGGCCTCTTGTTCCTCCTTTCTTCGGAGACACTAGTGTTCTTGACCAGCCTGAATACTGGTGGAGTATAGATCTGGATAAGCTTATAGAGTATAGGTCTAGCCTCGTAAGGGGAATCTTCAGAGTTAACGTTAACAATCCTTGGGAAGCAGGGAGGCTTTTCGGGCTAACGCAAGAGATGGCGATGGCAAGCCAACCTATAGAGGCGTCCCTAGAGTTCTCCAAGCCGGTTAAGGCGCGTCTCATCCTCGACGAGGATGCTCAACCATTCGGTCCCTACGGGCTTGTGGAGAGGCTTGAGGCGGGCAGCATCAAGGTTAACCGGGTGATTGAGAAAGCATATTACGATGAGGATCTTAAGGCTTCAGAAGCAGTCTACAACGCATACTCTGCAGGAGTTCCTGTTTCAACCATTCAAAAGGCTTTAAGCGCAGCTGTCTTCGGAATAGGTAGGCGCAGACGGCTTGTCCCAACAAGGTGGAGCATAACTGCGGTGGACAGCATTCTGGCGGAGAGAATGATTGAGAGCCTCAGAGAATATCCCGAGGTCGGGGAGTACATGGTTTACGAGTCCCAGCATATTGACAACAGGTTCATAGTTGTCGTAATGCCTGGAAAATGGTGCTACGAGTTCATCGAAATGTTTCACCCGGGCTCTGTCTGGAACATAGGGGGTGGGGAGAATGTCGCTATAGGCTCAGACTATGAGGATGTTGAAGGGAGAACAACCTACGCTAGGATAGGCGGCTGCTACTATGCTGCTAGGCTTGCAGTCGTCGAGCATCTAAAAAGGGTTAGGCGGCAGGCAGCCGTGCTGGTGCTTAGGGAAGCAGGACCAGGATACCTTCTGCCAGCAGGAGTCTGGCTGGTTAGGGAGAATGTCAGAAAAGCCCTGGCTGGAAAGCCCACTGTTTTCGGAAACCTTGAAAACGCTTTAACCCATGCTATGAAGAGGCTTAGGACGCCTTGGAGGCTCATAATTAAGGAAAGCAGGCTTCTCAGGAATATTAGGGAGAGAAGAAGGATAACAGAGTATTTGAGAGAATGATGAATGGGAACTGTTGGGAGAAGCGCGCGCTCTATTTTTCAACGCTTCCTTAGTTTATGGATTTCTAGACGCGGGGGCACACTGGCTCACGATGGAGCATTTTTCAACTAAAGCATCTTTAAGCATACGCTTGATATTCAAGCTAAAAATAAGCCTATTTTTCATTATAATACGCAGCTATATTTCCACGGAATGCTTAAAAAGAATAAAATGGAAACCGTCAGGAGAATGAGTGTGGACAAGGCTGGGAAAAGCCTCATGGATGTTTTCATCTACAACACTTTAACGAAGAAGGTTGAGAAACTGGTTCCAATACATCCTGGAGAGGTCAGAATGTACGTGTGCGGCCCCACTGTCTACGATGTAGCTCATCTTGGCCACGCCCGGTCGGAAATAATCTACGACTCGTTTAGAAGATTTCTAGAGTATTTGGGTTACCGGGTTATCTTCGTGAGAAACATTACTGATGTCGACGACAAGATAATAAGTAGGTCTGTCGAGGAGGGTAGGCCTGCTAGCGAGGTTGCACTCCAATACACGGTTGAGTATTTCATCGATACTCTGAGACTCGGAATAAGACTTCCCACTTTCAACCCCAGGGTGACTGACCATATTCCCGACATAATAGGATTCGTGGGGAAGCTGATGGAGAAAGGCTATGCTTACGAGTCTCACGGCAACGTCTACTTCTCCGTGCGGAAGTATCAAGGCTACGGGGAGCTTTCAAGCCAATCACTGGATAATATCCTTGCAGGCGCTAGGGTTGAGCCAGGCGAGAACAAGAGGGATCCGCTTGACTTTGCACTTTGGAAAGCAGCTAAGCCAGGGGAGGCTTCTTGGGAGAGCCCGTGGGGGAGAGGTAGGCCAGGGTGGCATATCGAGTGCAGCGTGATGGCCATGAAGTACCTGGGTGAAACCCTTGACATACATGCAGGCGGCACGGAGCTTGTTTTCCCTCATCATGAGAATGAGAGAGCGCAATCCGAAGCATTAACTGGGAAGAGGTTCGTACAGATATGGATGCACCATGGGCTTTTAAATGTTGGAGGAGAGAAAATGTCGAAGAGCCTTAAAAACTATGTGACGGTCAGAGAGGTTTTAAACAGGTTTGACCCCGACACTCTCAGGTTCTACGTTCTTTCAACGCATTACCGGAGCCCGTTGGATTACAGTGAGCAGTCTCTAGAGGCTGCTAAAAAGGGGCTTGACAGGGTTAGGAGAATCCTAGTTAGGCTTGGAGAGGGGGAGGAAGGTGAGAGCAGGGAGGCTGATGAGCTTGAAAACCAGGTTTTAAACCATTTATGCAACGATTTCAACACGCCTCGCGCTATCGCGACGCTTATGGATGCTGCCAACAGGATTCTCGAGGATTCGAGCAGGAATAATGTTTCGAAAAGCCTTCTACACCGGTTTTCCAGGCTTTGGAGGATGCTCGGGTTCTTCCAGGAGGGTGTTGAAAAAGCCACGGAGAGGGAGAGGAGGCTTACGGAAATACTGGTTAGGCTTAGGGAAGAGGCTCGGGCTTCTGGGGATTACAGTCTTGCCGACAGGATTCGGAACGACCTTAAAAAGATCGGAATACTGGTTGAAGACTCTAAGGAGGGCACGATAACCTATATACTTTGACGCGTGTTTCATCTTCCGCAGAATCCTCTCGCGGGAGGAAAAGCTTAAAATAAGAGTGGCTAATAAATCTCTCGCTCAGAACATGGTAAGCGGAGCATATACGGATAACCCGTCTTCGAAAAAGCGTAGCGTAAGCAAACCTCTAGAGAAGCGTCACAGTAAAACCTGCAGTTCACAGACATGGGGAGAGGAATGTTAAACATTCGTGTTGAAACTTGTTAGGCGTGGGAAATCAATTGAACATTTGCATTAATACATCTAGCATAAGCCACTTGGCCTCTGGTGAGAACATAGGTTTTGAACAAGCGTTGGTTAAATGCTTGGAGAAGGGTGTTAAAAACCTGGAGCTCGACGAGTCGAATTCTGGAGGCAGGGAGCGGGTTCTACAGCTTTTCAACGAGGTAAGGAACAACGGTGGCAGTATCGCAGTCTTAAACCTTAAGCTCAACCTGCTAGGGGGAGATGTTAAGAGTAACGAGAAGTATTTAAACGATGTTAAAAACTGGATAAAGTTCTGCGGTGAAAACGGCTGTAGAGTGCTGAGGCTGAGTGCTACACCCGTTAGTGGAGAAAAATATAGTGAAAAAGATTTTAAACTTCTCTATAGGAACCTTCTGAATATTCTTTCCTCGGCTGAGAAGAACAATGTTGAGATAAGCATAAGCACGGATAAGGAGGCTTACTCTAACATGGATAGGCTGGCAGCCATGATTGAAGACATTGGGTCGGAGACGATAGGGCTAACTCTTGACTTAGAAAGCCTTAGTAAGCTTGATGAGAAAATGCTTGAGAAACTGGTTCCCCTGGTGAACCATGTGACAGTAAGTGAAGCCTGTTTAGAAAACGGTGAGAAAAACTTTGTAGAGAAAGTGTTTAAAACGCTGAAGACAAATGCCTATGGAGGATATGTTTCACTACAGCTTAACAAGTCATGCACCCTGGAGGAGTTCTGCAGCTATCTGGATAAGATTAGAAGGATGATTAGTCCCTAGAGTTTTTCGAAGAAAACTCCGTCAACCTCCTCAAAGTCTCCGCTCGGAGACCCGTAAGACACTTTAACCCTATGCATCCTTGCTAAATCATGCTCCATGGGCTTCAGCCTATCCGGGACATAAACCCTGTAGCCAATCTCCTCGTTTAGGGAAACGCCAAGCTTTTTCTTAAACTTCCAGACGGCTGAGTTGACATTCATGAAGAGTGCTGCAACCTCGTTTTCAACATGCTCAACATCCTCAAACACTGGGAAAGACTGGTGGAGAACAGACTCTCCATAAATGTTTCTAAACAAGTAGTCTGTTATGAACGGTATGATGGGTGAGAGCCCGACTAGACAAGCTCTTAGAACTCTGTGGAGAGTATACCAGGCTGACTCCGCCTCTTCCCTAGTGCCCTGCAAGTAGGCTCTTGGCTTAACAGCCTCCAGGTAATGGTCTGCGAAAAAGCTCCAGACATAGTTCCTAAGAAGATTCGAGGGACCATAGAAATCCAGGGATTCATAGTCTTTCTTAGCCTCTTCAAAAACCCTTTTAAGCTCGCTTAACGCAAGCTTATCCAGGAAACACAGTTCCCTAGGCTTTCTGTCTAAGTATTCGAAAGAAGATATGAAACGCCCTATGTTCCACAGCTTGGTTAGGAAGAGCCTAGCACCCTTAAGCCTTTCCTCGGAGAAACGGTAGTTCGAGCCAAGCTTAGCTTCTGAAGCAGCCCAAAACCTGAAAGCATCAGCCCCGTACTTCTTAATATACTCGTCGGGAAAAACAACGTTCCCCCTAGACTTGTGCATCGCCTCACCCTTCTCATCCAGCCCGAGGCCGCTGATCCTAACCTCCTTGAAGGGAGGAGTGCCAAGAAGCTGAACAGTCCTAAGGATCGAGTAGTACAGCCAAGTCCTTATTATCTCGTAGCCCTGCGGTCTAAGCGAACATATCCAAGATTTTTTAAAAAGCTCCTCATTCCTCCTGTAGCCTGTCACGAAAAGCTGGGAAATGCTTGAATCCATCCAGGTGTCCAGAACCCTTCCGTCACCTTTAAAGTCAGCCCCGCCACACTTGCTGCATCTAGCATTCTCAGGAGGAGAATCCTTCCAAGGACGATAGTATTTCCCAGGCTCAGGGACATACGGCTCGCCACACTTGCTGCAATACCATAAAGGGACCTCAGTAGCGTAGTACCTTCTTCGGGAAATAGGCCAGTCTCCTTTCACGCTGTTTATCCAGTCAACCAGTATCTGCCTCATGAACTCAGGGTGGAAAACCATTTTGCTAGAAGCCTCTCTAACCTTATCTATGAACTCCTCCTGCTTAAGATAAAGCTCGCTCATCTCAACGAACTCTAAGCGTGTCTGACACCTCCAACACACGGGGACTCTTTGCGAAACCTCTTCGGCCTTAACGAGTAAACCTCTTCTGGAAAGCTCCTCCACGATCCTCCTTCTTGCCTCCTCAACGCTCAAACCCTTCAGAAAACCGGCTTCCTCCGTTAAAGTGGCATTCTCGTTTACCACCCTGGTTGGCTTTAAGCCTAGCTCCCGGAACAGCCTTATGTCGGAAGTATCGCCGTAACTGCAAATCATCACCAGCCCCGTGCCGAAATCCGGTTTAGCATAGCTGTTTGCGAAAACCCTAACCTCCTTACCATAGATCGGAACTATCAGCGTTTTCCCCTCAAGCCAGAAATACCGTTCATCCGCCGGATTGAATATTACAGCATCGCAGCCAGCCAGAAGCTCAGGCCTAGTCGTCGCTATTTGAACATCCCCACCGATCTCCTTAACCTTGAAAAGAATGTAGAAAAGCCTAGACATTGTTTCAACATACTCTACCTCAGCATCCGCAATAGCTGTACCGCATCTTGGACACCAATTCGTAGGTCTTTCAGACTCATATATTAAGCCCCGTCTCCAAAGCTCTATGAAAGTCTCCTGAGTAAGGCTCCTATACTCTGGGGAATCAGTCCTATACATGTTTTCAAAGTCGCAGCTTAGTCCAAGCCTCCTAGCCTGATTTATAACCTCAGCCTCAACCCTGTCAAGAGCCTGCTTGCATAGATTTATGAAATACTCTCTTTCAACATCTTTCACCCTAATATTGTACTGTCTCTCAACTATTACCTCCACGGGCAGACCGTTTCTATCCCAACCAATCGGAAAGTGCACGTTATAGCCTAGGAGCCTCTTATACCTGGCAACCATGTCTATTCCAGTGTAGTGAGCCGCGCTCCCCACGTGCCACTTGGCTGAGATATAGGGCGGAGGAGTGTCTATAGTGTATATCTCGTCTGGTCTACTTGGGTCAAACCTGTACAGACCCTCCTTCTCCCAGAGCTTTATGAGCTCCTCCTCGATCTCAGGAGACCATCTTTTCTCCGTTATCTTAGGACCTGTTTTTACGCTCATTTATAGGGTCTAAGAAATATTTTCAGTGTTTAAATGTTTTTACGTCTGTGCAGCAGAACGCCTAAACAGATGGGTTTAATATACTTCTTCTTTAGATTAGGCCTCTAAAAAGTCAAATAGGAGTAAAGCGGCAAGCACAGATATTTAGCGCCCCTGGTCTGCTTCTAAAGGATTCGTGCGATTTCTTCAAAATCCTTTCGAAGGGGCCTATTTAATTCTGCAGACCTTTGTTTACTTGAAAGATCGGCAATAGCTTTCTCAGAATGCTTTCCCATTATGAGTAAAGTGATTATAGTTGCCTCCTTATTAATTCCCAAGGCATTCCTAACCTTCTCAGGCTCATAGCCTGCAATCGGATGGGCAACCAATCCAAGCTCAGTCGCCCTTAGAATAAGGAATGCAACAGCCATCCCTGTATCAAAAAGATAATACTCGCGCCCGTTTGAAACACAATCGTAATTCTTCTCAGAGTAAACAGCCACGATTAAAGATGATTTTTTAGCCCAACTGTTCCCGGTTGACAGCGCCTTATATAATTCTTCAAGCTTTTCACGACTCTTTACAAACACAAACCTCCAAGGTTGATTATTGTAACACGACGGGGCTAATGAAGCATGGTAAGCAAGATCCTCAATAAGCCCTTCGGAAACGCTTATCGGTTCAATAGCACGATAAGCCCTCCTATTTTCTATTGCATCATGAACATTCATACAGATCGGGGCGTTAAAGAGAATTATAAGCGTTTTCATCATGTTGTTTTTCGGGAAACACTTATAAGCCGACCAGATAATGTTGACACATGTCAACTAATGATTTGGATTTAAACATGAAAGCGAAGAGTGTTGTAGAAATTCTAAAGGAGCTACATTCGGGTAAGAGCATAGAAGAGCTTAAGGATAAGTATAAACGCATCATTTCAGCAATATCTCCCTTCGAAATACCTTTAATAGAGCAACAGTTGGTTAAGGAGGGTGTAAGAATAGAGGAGATATTGAAGTTATGTGATCTTCACGTCGAGCTCTTCAAAGATACTCTCAATTCTAGAGAAATTAAAGATATTCCAAAAGGTCATCCTTTAGACTTATTATTAAGAGAGAATGATCTGATACTTAAACAATCCGAGATTCTAGCCGTCTACGCTTCTGCACTGCTTAAAAGTCAAGAGGAAAGTGGTTCAGATGCAAAAAACATCGTAGCCAGAATTAAAGACGTTGTTCTTAAACTGATGAATATTAAGCTTCATTACCGGAAGATTCAGATGCTTATATTCCCGTATTTGGAGAGGAGAGGTATAATAGCTCCAACAAGGGTTTTATGGGGGAGGGAGGATCAAGTAAGGACTAAGCTGAGGCAGCTATTAGAGTTTCTAGATGGGTTGGAGAACAGGTTTGATCCAGTGCTTATCACTGAAATGGGAAACAGGGCTTTGGAGCTGGCTAGAGAAATTTCAGAGCTGGTTTTCAGGGAGAACAAGATCCTTTATCCAACGGTTCAAACCCTGCTCAGTGAAGGAGAATGGGCGGCCATATCTACTATTGCTGAAAAGATTGGGTATATTGTTGAAACCAAGGGTGAAAAATTGAGTATTAATGCGAAACCAATTCTGCCGTATGAAGCGGATACGGGTCTGCCTCAGGAGAAAGTTGATTCGCTTCCGCCAGAGTTCAGGATGATGATTACTTCTCAAGGAATCAATCCCGACTCATACGTTGTTAAGGGTGCCGGTGACATTGATCTTGATACAGGTTTCCTGGATACTGAAGAGATTAAGGCCGTATTCAAGGCACTGCCATTAGAGATAACCTTTGCAAACTCTGACGATAGGGTTAAATTTTTCAGTGAAAGCTTCCTGCATAAGGGTTTTGTTAGAACGAAAACGATAATAGGCAGAAGGCTCGAATACTGCCATCCTCCGAGGCTTGAAAGCATCGTTAAGAAAACGGTTGATGAAGTTAAGCGAGAATCAGGACATAGAGAATTTTGGACCAAGATGGGAGACAGAGTGATAAGAGTATTGATAGTACCTGTTAAGAGTAGGGAGGGTAAGTATATAGGGTCTGTCGAAATAGTCGAAGACCTGACGGGGGTCGTTAATAACCCTGAGGAAGTGAAGAAGAGAATAACCGTGGTTTAACAATGGATGATGTTTTCGAGTTGGCCTATAGATACGTGGTCCCGTCCATAAGAAACGCGCTTGCAAGAGAACTCGTTAAAAAAGGGATGTCTAGGAAAAACGCTGCCGAGCTTCTTAACCTGTCGCGATCAGCAGTTTCCAGATATCTAAATGATGAGAGAGGTGTATTTGTAAAAACTACGAAATTCAAAGATTTTCAGAATATGGTTAAGAAGCTGGCGGATAAAATAGTTCGAATGGAGATGGATGAATACACGATTCAGGAAGAAGTATCTAAAATGGTAGTATATTTTTTGTCGAGAAAATATTTCTGTACAAACCATAAGAAGATTAATCCAAACATTAATGTATCCAGATGCAGTATCTGTAAAAATGTTTTTCAAGCAGGTTGGAAATCAGCGGCTGATTAATTTTTTCGGATAATGCTTAAATATTGAAATAGTGTTTTCATGACCATGAGGCCCATTACTAGGGATTCGCTGCTTAACGCTTTTGCAGGAGAGTCGATGGCGCATATGAGGTACTTGGTTTTTGCAGAAATAGCTGAACACGAGAAGTTTCCTAATGTTGCCAGGCTGTTTAAAGCAATAGCTTTTGCAGAGTTCGTTCATGCTAGGAACCATTATGATAAGCTTAAGAATTACAAAGAGGATTTTAAGGTCTCTGCTGGAACGCCAACTGGACCAGGGGATACTTCTAAAAACCTTGATCTTGGAATAATGGGAGAGGATTATGAGGTTAATGAGATGTACCCGACTTACATGGAGGTAGCGAAGTTTCAGGGAGAGAAGGCTGCGGAGCTAAGCTTTAAATGGGCATACGAGGCTGAGAAGATCCATTCTCAGCTATATAAGGAGGCTAAGGGCTACGTCGATCAAAAGAAAGACTGGCCTTTGAAAGGCAAGGTTTGGATATGTCAAACATGTGGACACACGTATGTTGGGGAAGAGCCTCCAGAGAGGTGTCCTGTATGCAATGCGCCTAGGGACAAGTACTCGGGTTTCTAGTGGGAACATTTTAAGCTCTTTTTTCGTATAACACTTATATCGTTTTTGAGCAATACCTGCTTAGGTGATGTCGTTGAATATAGGAGATTTTGCTCCCGACTTCAACCTTGTCTCAGACGATGGTGAAAAGGTATCCCTTAAAGATTTTCGTGGAAGGAGGGTAGTGCTCTATTTTTATCCAAAAGATGGGACCTCAGGATGTACTCAAGAGGCTAGGGAGTTCAGCAAGCTCTATGAGAAGTTCAGAAAGGAGGACACTGTTATAATAGGAATAAGCATGGACGATGTGGAATCTCATAGGAAATTTAAAGTGGAGAACAATATTCCATTCATTCTTCTAAGCGACCCTGAAGGCAAGGTTTTGAAGAAGTATGGCGTTTTAGAAGAGCCTGTGAACAAAGAAGCACCGTATAGAAGTGTCGTTAGAACAACCTTTCTAATAAGTGAAGACGGGAGAATAGTTAAAATCTATAGAAGAGTTAACCCAAAAGGCCATGCTGAAGCCTGCTTATTAGACTTAAAGAGCTTAACACGCTAAAACCTCGGTATAAGCATAAAAAGTTTGGATAAGATTTTTTACATCCTCCACGTCATTTCAGCCTCATGTTCGACATATTGATTAACGCTTTCCTCGGCGGGTTCGTATGCTCAGTTGTTACGGGATTAGGTGCAACGATAGCTTTCTTTAAGACAGGTTTATCAGGTAGAAGCCTAGACTGTTTCTTCGGGTTCTCAATAGGAATAATGATGGCAGCATCCTTCTTCAGCCTACTCCAACCCGCGTTAGAGACAGGCGGGATAATTGTCTCCAGCATCGGTTTCCTAGCGGGATCTCTACTGATGTATGGATCCGATGTATTCGTGCCGCATGAGCATCCTTTGAAGGGGATTGGAGACGAGAAGGCTGGGAGGCTTAGGAAAATAATAGCTGCAGTAACTCTACACAATTTACCAGAGGGCTTTTCTGTCGGCGTCGTATTCGGGTCTGGAAACCTTAAGGCTGCTTGGGCCCTGACCTCGGGAATAGCTATTCAGGATTTTCCTGAGGGGGCTTCTGTTTCAATACCCTTCCTGAAGCTCGGCAAGAGCAGGAGTAGAGCAGTTCTTCTCGGATTTTTATCAGGAGTTGTTGAACCCTTGGGAGCCCTACTGAGCGCCCTCCTAGTACAAGTTTTCCAATGGCTGCTCCCCTTCTTCTTGGCTTTCGGAGCAGGGGCGATGATATATGTTATAGGTAGCGAGATGATTCCTGAAGCGCATTCAAGCGGCTTCGGTAAGGATACGATGCTGTTCATGGTAGTAGGATTCATCACGATGATGGTTCTAGATGTTGCTCTATAAAATTAAAAGATGTCGATAAATCGCCGGTTTTTAATGAATTCGCCGCGGATATATCTGAAATAGGTTTCAGCCTCCTTTTCAGCACCACTTCTTCCCGGCATTAATATTTCTGAAACTGGTTTTAAAGGCTGTAGATTAAGAAAACTGGGAAAGCCGGCTTGCCAAGACGGTTAAGCCTATGTAGCAACATTTCGCTGCACGTGGCGAATAATAGTTTCTCGCTCAGCGATAAGGTTAAATCGGCTGAAAAAGGGGTTTTTGACGATGAACTCGAAGCAGGGGAAATTCTACATAACGACTGCGATCGACTATGTTAACGCTTACCCGCATTTAGGACACTTGTATGAGAAGGTTTGCGCAGACATAATCGCCAGGTGGAACAGGCTTGCCGGCAGGGATGTTTTCTTCCTCACAGGTACTGACGAGAATGCTGCGAAGAACGAGAGGGCGGCAAGGGAGGCTGGTTTAGAGGTTAAGGAGTTTATAGACAGGAATGCGAAGAGGTTTCAGGAGCTTTGTAAAGCATTCAACATATCTAACGATGACTTCATAAGAACTACTGAGGATAGACACAGGAGAGTCTCCCAACTAATATTCACGAAAATGTTTGAAAACGGGGATATCTATAAGAGTAGCTATAGCGGGTTATACTGCTACGGTTGCGAGGAGTATAAGACTGAGAAAGACCTCGTAGAAGGCAAGTGTCCAGAGCATGGGACAGAGCCTGAGTATATTGAGGAGGAGTGCTACTTCTTCAGGCTGAGCAAGTATGAGAAGCAGATACTTAAGCTAGTAGAGGAGACCGGGTTCATCATACCTGAAAAAAGGAGACAGGAGATCCTGGCAAGGATAAAAACCGAGGGCCTTAAGGACCTAGCGGTAAGCAGGTCGCGCATAAGCTGGGGTGTCAGCGTTCCTTTCGACCCTAAGCATAAGATATACGTCTGGGTCGACGCGCTGGTTAACTATGTTTCAGCCCTAGGCTACCCAGACGGGGAGAAATACAGGAAGTACTGGCCTGCGGACGTGCACCTTATTGGAAAAGGCATAAACTGGTTCCACTCTGTGATATGGCCCAGCATACTGCTCTCATGCGGCATTCCTCTGCCCAGGCACATTCTTGTCCACGGGTATATAACTATAGGCGGGGAGAAGCTTTCAAAGTCTAGGGGGACCGCGGTCGACCCGTTTAAGCTGCTGGAGAAGTATGAGGTTGACGCTGTAAGGTATTTTCTCGCGAGAGACATACCTTTCTTCGAGGATGGTGATTTTGCTGAGAAAGCGCTGATTGAAAGGGTTAACGGGGAGCTTGTTGGAAACATAGGGAACTTTATTCACAGAACTTTAACGCTCATCTGGAATCTTTACGGCGGCGAAGTGCCTAAGCCGCGGAGCCACGAGAAGGATGAGGAATGCTTAAAGCTTGTTGAAAGCATCAGGAGGCTCCCCAGCGTAATGAGGGAGAAGTTTGAGAATTACGAGATAGATAAGGCTTTGAAAGAGGTTGCCGACTTCGCTATCCAGTGCAACAGGTTCCTGCAAGTTAAGGAGCCCTGGAAAACCAAGGACCCAAACGCTTTGTTCATCTCAGTGAACGCTGTGAGGACACTAGCCATAGTTTTACGGCCATACTTGCCAAGCTCATCCGAGAAGATCTGGAACATTCTCAATCTAGAAGGATTGCCTGAAGACTATGGATGGGACTCAGCAGGGGAGCTTGCAGTTGAACCCGGGCATAGGATAAGAAAGCCTGAAATAGTGTTCAAAAAGATAACGATTTAAGGAGGAGGCTCAAGTATATTACGGGCCCGTGGCCAAGCCAGGATAAAGGCGTCGAGAGGATTAACCTCACGCAAGCCTTCGGAGCCGAAGAGCCTGGGTTCGAATCCCAGCGGGCCCGATTTTATGGTTTAAACCATCCACGACTTGTAAAGAGAATTATTTGCAGGATACCCTAACCTGTTTCAACCATCCCCGTAAAGATGAAAGCACATAACGGATTGGCACTCTAAAAGAAGTTTTAAACCTAAATTAAAATGATCTTACGGTTGATTGTTACTTCTTACGATCAAATTCTTAATGACCTTTAGAATTTGCTCATGCCTCTTTTCATCCTCAATTATCCATTCAAATATCATCTCATAAGGCTCAATGTTTATCCCTGTCTCCCTCATGGAATATGTTTATTCACAGGGGATTCCATCCTTATGAAATACTTGGGCAACTCAGGGACTATGGATTCAGCTTTCTAAGACTCTGGCTGGCAGAGTTCCATTTCATAGGTTTCGGAACATTCTTTCTCAGGCGGGGCAGAGAGCAAGGAAAAAGCTCGGAAACAAGAGAAGCGTGGCATTGGCTGGCTGCCATACTGGGTGTGTCAATAGTGTGGTGGATACAAGCACTGCGTGGCCAAGGACCACTAATGCTTATCCTAATGGTTTTCATGATTGTAACGGTCAGCCTCCTAGCCCACGAGCTTTCGCAAAAGCTTGCAGCAAGAAAACTTGGCTTAGAAACAACTTTCAAAGCATGGGGATCAGGAATCCTATTCAGCTGGCTACTGGCGACAGCAGGCATTGTCTTCCCGGCCTACGGCTCAACGTATGTGAAAAAACTCGACTGGTGGTACAACCCGGAGAAAGACAGGACTGGAATAATCTTTGCAACAGGCCTGCTCATAAGTCTGATGCTCGGCTTCGCATTTTGGGCAGTGTCAAACCTTACTACTAACAGTCTGATTGCGGTGCCAGCAACAGTTGGATACGTGACCAACCTGCTTATTGTCATCCTAAATCTGATTCCGATACAGGCAGCAGGCGGCTTCGTATGGGATGGTAAAAAGATACTTAAATTGAACAGGAGCGTTTGGACCACGCTTGTCGTAGCCGTGTTCGTTTTAATAATGTCGGATTTCTTCTTTTAGTAGACACGCATAAGCCTATAGAATAATACGAATCTCAATTCTTTATTGTCTCTGAAGCTGTTAAGCGGATGTTAAAACATACCGGAATCGGTAATGTATTAATTATGGCCTTTTATCAACATACTCTTTATACTTTTTAACAGTTTCCGCCAGACTTGGGACATCAAATAGTTTGGAGCTTGTTAAAGCATTGGCCGCCGCCATATATATTTCGCTGATAATCGTTTTTAACTGTGGGTCAAGCACGGGAGGCTCAATACTACATAGGCTTTTCCAATCTTTAACACCTGTTTCTGCAGCCGTATGTTTTGCTTTTTCTACAACATTATACCATTCTGTCTGCCTATAATACACACGAGCTATTTCCTTGCTTACATGAATACCTTGATAGGTAAATCTACACTCGTCCAGCGTACCCACAACATCTACAACCATCAGGCGTCTTTCAGGATCAAAGGCCAATTCGATTTTCCCATCTTCATTCACCAAGCCTGCCTTTAGAGCTATTTCGGTTATTGTTTCGTTGACCTTTAAAAGCAAAGCCTTAACTTCTTCGACCTCTTCATCAGTTAGTCCAGTGATTCTTTTAGCCTCTTCCCATGTGATGTATCTATCGCCTTCTTCGAGTTTCGTGCTAACATCTAAAACGGGTTTAGCAAGTTTTTCACCAGGCTTCGGCATGTGATCTAGGCCCAGATCTTTTAGGGTTGCAAGTCCTCGTTCAAGTCTTTTGAAAACTGATGAGCCGTCCGGCAGGCTGTTCCTGTAGATTACTTCTAATGGAAGTAGGTAATTTCTCAAGTCTGGTGTGTAGAAACTGTAATCGTATTTGAGTTTGCCTGCTTCTACGTAAGCATTAGGTCTATACACGTTCACAAGACTAATTTCCATGACGTGCGAGGGTTGTTCCAGTTCGTCGAAATGGACAATTCGCCCTTTCGCATCCACCAGCCCATGATAGTGGGTTTTAATGCCTTTCTCTTCAAGTCTCTCAAAACAGTAGGCGCCCATAAGGCACAGGGCAGGTCCCTTCCCTTCAATTTGGTCAGGCATTTCACCCCAGTCGAAAACAGAATACCGGTCTGAAAAGTGGAACCGGCCAATACCCATGTAATCTCGAGTAGGTCTCTTGATAACCTCAAGGTCCTTTACGCTTCCCATAGAGATCCCTCCAACCTTTCCATGCAGGATATTTAAAATTTTTCTTTTCATCCAAGACATCTCCTAATTTTGGCTGCATCTACTAAAGAATTAGAAGCCCCAGCTTCATCACCTTCTATATAAGATAGGAGAAAATTATTCGCAAAGTTTTCATGCTTCTTCATTGAATAGATTCTGGGTCCCAACTTTATACCAAAGTTTTTCTCTATTACGTCAAGGTCGTTTAAAACCTCATCAATAGCTTGCTTTAAGATTTCTGGCTTCATGTGAACTTTTTCAGCTATACGCGTATAATTATCTTTAATCATTTCCATATTACGCAATGAAACATAACCGCCTGCCACATACAGATCGTGCTTTAAGTTGACATAATATTTTTGGACTATTTTAAATTCATCTTCCTTAAGTTCGATAAAAACTCTGCATCCTAATAACTCTGGTGGTATGCCTAAGGAGTATAGCGCTGCGGCGAAAGGTATAGCTCTTGGAAGGACAACGTTTCCAACTCTTCGACTATAGCCAAAAAGCCCTATGTGAAGCCTTCTGGTTCTCCGAGCTGGAACATAAGAAGCTACGCTATTAATTAGGGGTGCTAACTTTTCAACAACCCTTTCATAGAACTGCTTGCTTTTTTTAAGCACATTAACTATTTTCTTTTCTTCTGCAGGGTCTACGAGTAGCGGCTCCCCGTTAGGAAGCATCTTGTTCAAGACATTTATGCATTCTCTCACTTGTTCCACAGGATAGTCATATTTCAAAGCAGATTGTACTGTAACAGTTGATAGTCCTCTATACTCATCTAGGAAATTTTCAATATTTTCCGGAGATAAGTGTCCTCTAAAAGGCATCGTCCCTACTCCTAATATTGGATATATCTTAGTACCTAGTTTATTTTCAAGAAGTTTCAGCTTTGATAAGGCTAGTTTGGAAAGTAAGACTGCACATAAAACTCCATAGTTGAGAGCAGGGTCTGACCTAGCAATAAAAACTCTCAAATACCTGGGTTTTACAACCCTTATATATGGTTCTACTATTTTATCGGCATTCAAAATGCTCTCAAAATCTTCTATGAGAGGAATTACCTCAATACTCTTAGGTCCAATGCACCCGATCCAATCTTTAACCTTCATGTTTTCACCTAAAAACACTTCTTCTGTTGCAGCTATTGTTCTTCTATAATATTCATATAACCATATGAGTTCCTTAGCATCTGTTGTAAAGGGAAGAATGACTTCAAAGATCGGTGCAACCTCTTTCTTATAGAAGGTGGAAGCAACATCGCAAGCTACTGCAATATTATATAGAGTTTCAACAAACACCTTTTTCTCTGCACCCTCAATCTTCGGATTCGGAACTCTATATGTTAAGAAAACATCTCTTCCAATCTGATGTTCTCTAAAGAAATCTGCGTGTTTTTCTAAAAGTTTTCTTACGACGCGCGTATCAACATCTTTTCCCTCAGAATCCCACATAACCTCATGGCAACCAATTTGACTATAGGCGTAATAGGCCTCGTAAATTTCTGCATCACCATTAATAACCGTCTTTTCACACCAATTAGGGAGGCTTGCATTGTCCGGGTGCTGAGTCGACATGGTCGCAGGGATTTTTCGTTCATCGGTCAATTCATGTATCTCGCAAGCACTCATAACCCCTTTTTATAAATCTTCTTTCCATTTCAAAGCTTTTATAGCTTGATAATGCTCGTCGCTTTGATTTGCTTACATGGTGATGTTTCTTTAAAGAAACTAATTTATTGTTTTTTGGTAAGAGGATTTCAACTACTGTGTTCCCATTCTGATGCCACCTGGTTTCCCTCAGTATTAACTAAATGTGAACAACCTCCCTCCCCGAAAAAAAATAAATAGGGGTTTAATAACCTGAGATTGATGTCTTATCTGAAGGAAGAAATCGCAAGGAAAGCACATTCCATGAGTATTGACGAGGTATTGCTTATACTCAATACGAGCCTTAAAGGGCTGTCCGAAGAAGAAGCTAAAGCTAGGCTAGAAAAACATGGTCCAAACGAGCTTACCACCGGGGAAAAGGTTTCACCTTTAAAAATCTTTCTTAACCAGTTTAAAAATATTCTAATACTGATTCTAATTGGTGCGACACTGCTTTCACTAGCTACTGGACATAACATTGATGCCCTAGTTATTCTCGTCATAGTTTTCGTGTCAGCTATACTCGGGTTTTACCAGGAGTATCGCGCTGAAAAAGCTTTGGAGGCTCTCAAGAAAATGCTCAGTCCAACTGTTACTGTGGTAAGAGATTCTAAAGAGGTCGCGATACCTCTGAGAGAAGTGGTTCCAGGCGACATACTTGTGTTGAAAGAGGGAGACAAGGTTCCTGCAGACGCTAGATTAATCGAAACGGTCAACTTGCGTCTTAACGAGGCTTCCTTGACTGGTGAGTCCATGCCCGTGTTTAAAGATGTAGAGCCCCTTCCAGAGGATACGCCTGTTTCAGATAGGAAAAACATGGTTTTCTCTGGAACAGAGGTTGTCGGCGGAAAAGGAAAGGCGGTTGTTGTTGCAACGGGCATGAATACGGAGTTTGGTAAAATAGCGAAGGACGTTGCTGTTGCTGAAGAAGAGGAGACTCCCTTAGAGAATAAGGCTAAGGAAATAGGGAAATGGCTTGGAGGAATAGCATTAACTATAGTAATCAGCATAGTAATAATTGGGTTTTATAGGGATATGCCATTAATAGAGGCTTTGCTTTTCGGAGTTGCTTTAGCGGTGGCGGCAGTCCCAGAGGCTTTGCCAGCTGTCGTGACAGGTAGCCTTGCCATAGGGATGTACAGAATGGCGAAAAGGAACGCGCTTGTCAGAAGGATGCCGGCTGTAGAAACTTTAGGAACAGTGACTGTTATCTGCTCGGATAAGACTGGAACATTAACTAAAGGCGAGATGACTGTTCGGAAAATCTATGTTCTCGGTAATACTATCGAGGTCTCTGGAGTCGGTTATGTCCCTGAAGGCATTTTTCATGTTGATAGTGGTGATGTAAAGGTTTTACAGGATGAAGGCTTCAAACTTTTGATGAAGTGTTCACTTTTATGCAATGATGCTGAACTGATACGTGAAGATGATAAATGGCTTATTAAGGGAGATCCTACGGAAGGCGCACTTCTGGTTGCTGCTGCAAAATCTGGCATGTGGCAAGAGTTGAGAAAAGATTATCCGCGGATATATGAAGTCCCATTCAGCTCTGAGAGAAAACTTATGACTACTGTCCACTTGACTCCGGAAGGAGATAGAATTTTCTGTATGAAAGGCGCGCCGGAGAAAGTCTTAGAGAAATGCGCCTACATATATGGACTTAACGGTATTAAGGAATTAACCGAAGAAGGGAAGAAAGAGATATTGATGGTTAATAACGATATGGCTGGAAACGCCCTTAGGGTTTTAGGAATAGCTTACAAAAGAACAAGCGAGAATGTAAATAATCTAGATGAAGAAGCTGTAGAAAGTAACATGGTGTTTCTTGGCTTGATTGGCATGATGGACCCGCCCAGAGAGGAAGCGATAAAGTCTGTGGAAATATGCAAACAAGTAGGGATAAAAACCATTATGATAACTGGCGACCATAAGCTCACAGCGGTTTCAGTAGCTAGGGAAGTAGGGATCTATAAAGAAGGCGACTTGGTTTTGACAGGCGAAGAATTGGAGAAGATGTCAGATAGGGAGCTAGAGAATATAGTTGAGAAGGTGACGGTTTACGCCCGCGTATCTCCTGAGCATAAACTAAAAATTGTTCGGGCATGGAAAAATAAGGGGCATATTGTTGCGATGACGGGCGACGGGGTTAACGACGCACCTGCCTTAAAACATGCCGATATCGGTGTCGCAATGGGTATAACTGGCACGGAGGTCTCTAAAGAAGCTGCGGACATGGTGTTAGCGGATGACAATTTTGCAACAATCGTGAATGCAATTGAACTTGGCAGATGGATTTACGACAACATCAAGAAATACTTAACCTACCTATTGCAGGCGAATCTGGTTGAGATATTAATGCTTTCAGTAGCGGTTCTGCTCGGCTTCCCCATGCCACTGCTTCCAGTACAAATCCTTTACGTGAACCTTGCCACAGACGGTCTCCCCGCCTTAGCCTTAGGTGTAAGCCCACCAGACCCAGACGTAATGAAGAGGCCTCCTAGAGATCCAAAGGAAACAATATTCACTCGAGAAGTTAAATCATTTCTTCTGCCCGCATTGATAGTGGAAGTACCCTTACTCATTTGGTTTTTCTCAGCATCTCTCCCAAATGAAGAATTTGCTCGCTCAAGAGTTTTCATAACATTTATTCTTTTTGAACTGGTTCTGGCACTAACTTGCCGTTCATTGAAATATACTATTTTAGAAACGCGTCCCCACAAGTTTTTGTTAGCAGCCGTTTCCTGGGAAATACTACTTATGCTAATTCTAATCAGTTTCCCACTTTCTAGACAGGCGCTTGGAATCGTTGAACCAGATTTAACTAGCTTCATGTGGGCCATCGGCCTATCGTTAATAACCCTAGCCAGCATTGAAGTAACTAAGCTCCTGCTTAGGATTCCATCCAAGACTCACCCGAGAAATAGCGCGCGCTAAGAAGGTATACCTGCCTGATTTGATCAGGTTCACAGTTTAATTATAAATCTTGACAGTATGAAACCGGTATTAGCCTTCGGCTACTCCCACTTCCAGACTTTCCTACCCATGAATAGCTCTGGGAATATAAAGAGTCCCCAGCTTGCTACGCCTATAACGTATGCTAGGTCCATTAGGCTTAGACCTGTCAGATGGAATAGTTGCTGCGTTATGGGTATATAGGTTATTCCGAGGGTTAATGCTACAGACGCTAAATCAGCTATGACGAAGAACTTGTTCTCGAATGCTTTCCTACCCATTTTCCAGACGCTGTGTTTCTCTGAACGACAGTTCCAGACGACGAAGAGCTCGAACATCGCCGCTTGCACGAAAGCCGTTGTAGTGGCCTCCCTGTAGGTAAGTTCTCTAGCAGCCTCATCTATGATCCCGCCTGGAAGCATCCATGGGTGGGAGGGCCACACGTAGTATTCTAGGCAGAAAACAAGAATGGTTCCGGTTGCTTGCAGTATGAAGGATGTTATGATGAACGCTCCCATTCCATGCATTATTCCCTCCTCAGGCTTGCGGGGCGGCCTATCCATGACATCCACATCCGGAGGGTCAGTCGCTAGAGCGACTGCTGGCGCACCATCTGTAACAAGATTTATCCAAAGTATCATCGCCGGCAGGAGTGGGAGTGGAAACATTGTTTCACCGAATATTCCGCCGAGTATTGCGAACGTTCCTATCACAAGCAGTTCGTCGAAATTGCATGCCAACAGGAAACGCGCATACTTCCGAATATTATCGTATATCACTCTGCCCTGTTCAACAGCCTTAACGATCGTAGCAAAGTTGTCATCCATAAGAATAAGGTCTGAAGCCTCCTTAGTAACATCCGTCCCAGTTATCCCCATGGCTACTCCGACGTCTGCAGCTTTAACCGCGGGCGCGTCGTTAACCCCGTCACCAGTCATCGCAACAATGTGGCCCTTCTTCTTCAAAGCGTTCACGATCCTAAGCTTGTGCTCAGGGGAAACCCTAGCGTAAACCGTCACCTTCTCAACAATCCTCTCAAACTCCTCGTTGCTCAACTTATCCAATTCCCCGCCTGTTAAAACCAAGTCGCCTTCTTTATAGATCCCTACTTCCCTAGCTACGGCAACTGCTGTCAGCTTATGGTCCCCGGTTATCATAACGGTTTTTATGCCTGCTTTCTGGCAAAGCTTATTCGCCTCAATAGCCTCTTCCCTAGGAGGGTCAATCATCCCTTGGAGCCCGACGAAAACCATCTCTCTTTCAACAGCCTCATCATCATGATGCTCCGCCATCGTTTCCGGTAGGCGTCTGTACGCCATTGCAAGCACTCTCAGAGCATTCCCCGCCAGTTTCTCGTTAACCTCAAGAATCATTCTCCTCCTCTCCTCTGTCAAAATCTTCTCCTCACCGTCTTCAAGAATACGGCTACATCTTTCTAAAACGACTTCTGGCGCTCCCTTCATGTAGGCGTGGACTTCTCCCTCCGGGGTTTTATGGATGGTGGTCATGCGTTTCCTCTCGGAGGTGAACGGGATCTCGCCGATTCTTGGAAAACTCTTCTCCAAAGCCTCTTTCCAAAGCCCAGTCTTAGCGGCTGAGACGATTAGAGCCCCCTCCGTAGGGTCTCCGAAGACCTCCCAAGTATTGTTCTGATCATTCCTCCTCAAGCTGGCATTGTTGCATAACGCGCCTATTCTTAGGAGAAGGCTGAGGCTTCCCCCTGGTTCAACAAGGTCATCGCCGACCCTGAAATCTCCCTTAGGCTCGTATCCTACTCCAGTTACTTCAACAAGCTTTCCGTCAACGTATATTTGGCGGACAGTCATCTCCCCCTTGGTTATTGTCCCAGTCTTGTCTGAGCATATCACTGTCACCGCGCCTAGGCTTTCAGCTGAAGACAACCGTCTCACAATAGCGTTCCGCTTCGCAAACTCCCTGGCGCCTAGGGCAAGTGCTATGGTGACTATCGCCGGAAGCCCTTCCGGGACTGCTGAAATAGCTAGGGCTATTGAGGACATGAAGGCCTGGATAAAGCCCTCGATTTCAAAATGCATCTGCATAACTACTTCAAAGGCTTCAAGGGCGAAAATTAACACGCAGACGGCGATTACAACCTTAGCTATTTTACTGGCGAACCTGTCAAGCTTCTTCTGCAGGGGTGTTTCCTCCTCCTCAGCTGTTTGAACCATCTCAGCGATCTTGCCGAACTCGGTGTTCATGCCTGTTGCTACCGCAACAGCCTTCCCCCTGCCGTAGACAATATGCGTCGCTGAGAAAACCATGTTCTTTCTCTCAGATACCGGAGTATCCTCCTTCAGAACCGTCAACTCTTTTCCAACTGGAGTGGATTCTCCGGTTAAAACTGCTTCACTCGCCTTCAGCTCGACGGCTTCAATGATGCGAGCGTCGGCAGGAACATGGTCACCCGCCTCAAGTGCGAGAATATCTCCGGGAACCACTTCGCTTGCCGGTATAAATATTTCTCGCCCATCCCTTATTACCCGGGCTTTCGGAGCAGCCAGCTTCTTAAGGGCTTCAACAGCCTTCTCAGCCCTATACTCCTGAACAAAACCCGTGACTGCGCATAAAACAACTATAGCGCTTATCGTTATAACGTCTGCAAACGACTCCATGAATTCACCGCCCTGAAGCATCTCGTAGTAACCAACTATGGCGGAGAAAATCGTAGCGGCGATCAGTAGAATAATAAATACATCTTTAAATTCATCCAAGAACATTTGCAAAGCTGTTCTACGCTTCACCTCCTTGATCTCGTTAGGCCCATATTTTTTAAGACGCTCAGAAGCCTCCTGTGATGACAAACCCTCGCGACCCACGCCTAGCTCTTTTAAAACTTCCTCGACACTCATAGCATGCCAAGGCCTAGACATCCTGATCCCTCTCCAGTTCTCGGCATTGTGAGAAAAACCCGCTTATAAGATTAACTGCTGCAGTTACAACGTGGAACCAGTAAAGGATTCTAACGGAGCTCAGCGGCTTGCAGAGTGGAAGGGAATATTGATAGCTTTTGAATAAGTAGGTATCGCATGGATACAAGCGGGTTTTCATCAAGGCAACTCAACCCGCTGCTTGCAACACCAGCAGGTATCTCACTAAGTTTAAAACTAAAATTCTCGAACTCCATTTAGTATACGTAAACCCGCAGAATAAGTCGAAGAAATAAACGAACTTGCAACTGTAGATTTGGATTTGAGGAAAAACGGTTTATGAATCAAGAGCTGGCGCGAAAGTAAGCATTGAGCAGCTTCTCCGTCTAGCACGTGCGCACCCTACTCCAGGCTCTCAGCAATCCGTGATTTTTAGGAGACTAATAGAAGTATTAGTGGGGCGAAGACCTCGGCAACTAGCGACATGACTGTGATCATCGTGTTCAACGATGGGCCGGCGGTATCTTTAAACGGGTCTCCGACAGTGTCCCCGGTTACAGCAGCCTTATGGGCTTCAGAACCCTTACCCCCGTGAGCCCCAGACTCTATGTATTTCTTAGCGTTGTCCCAGAGTCCTCCAGCGTTCGCCATGAAAAGAGCGAATATTATCCCTGTAACGATGCTTCCCGCTAGGAAGCCTGCAAGCGCCTCTTTTCCGAGAAGTATCATTGTTAAGACTGGAACTATTATCGCTAGGGAACACGGTAGCATAAGTTCTTTAATCGCGCCCCTGGTAGCGATGTCTACGCATTTAGCGTAGTCCGGCTTCGCTTTGCCCTCCATCAACCCGGGTATCTCTTTGAACTGGCGTCTAACCTCCTCAACCATCCTCTCAGCATTCCTACCTACAGCCAGGATTAGGAGGGCTGAAAGCAGCGGCGGCATCATTCCGCCGAGGAAAACCCCGGCGACAACCCCCGGCTTCATCAGGTCAAGTGTTTCAATATCGACCAGGTGAGCATAGGCTGCGAAAAGCGCTAGAACAGTAAGTGCAGCGGCACCTATTGCGAAGCCTTTTGTGATGGCTTTAGTAGTGTTCCCTGCAGCGTCAAGCCTGTCGGCAACCTCAATAACCTCCTCGCCCAAGCCGGATTGCTCAGCAATACCCTTCGCGTTGTCTGAAACAGGCCCGTAGGCGTCAGCCGCAATCGTCATGCCTACTGTTGCAAGCATTCCAACAGCCGATATCGCGATCCCGTAGAACGGGCTTACGCCGAAGGCCTCAGCAAGGTACCAGGCTGCAAGAGTAGCGGCGCAGATTCCTATTACAGGGGGAACTATGCTGATTATCCCGTAGGAGAAGCCTGTGAGTATGTTTATCGCAGCCCCGGTTGTCGAAGCCTGAGCCACCTTCTGAGCCGGCATCCTGTCTATGGAGGTGAAGTAGTCGGAAGTGATTCCGATGATTACTCCTGCTGTTAAGCCCGCGGCTGTTGGAAGGAAGACTCCAAGCCACCTGCTACCCTCCAGTCCTGAGAAATATGTTACGGCTAGGAGGAATACTGCGAAGACCAGCCATGTGGCGAACGAGCCCCTGTTAAGCGCCGCACCAGGGTTCCCCCTTATGCTCTGCCTAACTATGAGGACACCTATCAGCGAGGCGAAAAGCCCAACGGCAGCTATCATCAGTGGAAGCGTTGTCAACACGCTTTCACCCAATTCTGAGCCGATGATCATGGTTGCAACAATGCTTGCTATGTATGAGTCAACCAGGTCGGCACCCATTCCAGCAACATCCCCAACGTTGTCTCCAACATTATCCGCGATAACCGCTGGATTCCTAGGGTCATCCTCAGGAATCCCTAGTTCAACCTTCCCCACAAGGTCAGCGCTGATGTCAGCCGTCTTCGTGTATATTCCTCCACCAGCCTTAGCGAAAAGCGCGAGGGCACTGGCTCCAAAGCTGAAACCTAGAACAATGTTCGAAGCATCTGAAGCACTCCAGCCTAAGACACTGTTATAAAGGTAGAAGAGAAAGCTTATGCCTAGGAGAGCCAGGCCGACGACGAACAGCCCCATGACCGCACCACCATAGAAAGCAACTGGAAAAGCCTTCTTCAAACCCTGTTTAGCAGCGTTTGCTGTTCTAACGTTCGCCTCGACAGCAGCCATCATCCCGACGTAGGCGGCAACGGTTGTGCACAGCGAGCCGAGGAGATATGCTGCAGCAACACTCAAACCATAGTAAAAGTTCGCCTGGGAGAAAGCGTATAACACTCCGAGAACAGTCGCCATCACCAGTGCGAAAACAGCCAGCGTTAAATTCTGTCTTTTAAGATAGGCTTTCGCACCCTCCTTTATAGCGTTCGCAATCTCCCTCATCCTTTCAGTCCCGCTCTCCTCCTTCGCAACGTACCTGTAGAGGTAGCCAGCCAACCCCACGGCAGCCAAGCCGGCTATCGGCGTTATCTGGAACCACTCCATGGCTTATCCCTCTCGTGCTCCTTTAAGTAGACTATGTGAGACGAAAAATGCTCATTTATAAATCTACTGTAATGCAGAAAAAAGAACAGTGAAGGGCGATTCTCCGAAACATTAGGAAGATACGTGCGTCAAAGGGAGTGAAAAAAGCTAAACCATTACAGACGCTTCGCCAGTTAAGCTTCTAAAAATGCTTAAGCATTCATGCTAATCCGACTCGCGTCGCAACTCGTTTTCTAAGCAAGATTTAAAATTAGGGAGCTTCGTTAAACTGCTTGTGAAGAGTAAATACACCATCGCAACCCTTGGAAGCCATTCAGCGCTTCAGATACTCAGGGGAGGGAAGGACGAGGGCTTCAGGACGATAGTTGTTTGCAAAAAGGAGCATTGCTCCGTATACCGTCATTTCAGAGTCGCTGACAGGGTTGTCGAGATCCCCTCTTACAGCGAGTTCCACACCGCGGAGGATGAGCTCCTAAGGGAGAACGCAATCCTAGTTCCCCACGCGTCCCTAATAGCATACATGAGCCTGGATGCTGTTGAGAAGATCAGGGTCCCCTATTACGGTAACAGGAGGATCCTCCTATGGGAGAGCGACAGGGATAGGCAGAGGAAATGGCTGGAGAAAGCTGGGCTTAACCTTCCTAGGGTCTATGAGGATCCTGATGAGATAGATGGGCTGTGCATAGTTAAGTTTCAAGGCGCTAAAGGCGGGCAGGGGTATTTTCTGGCGAGAAGCAGCGAGGAGTTCCGCCAGAAGATAGGGGGCTTAAAGGATTATTCCATCCAGGAGTATGTGGTAGGCATCCCAGTCTACATTCACTACTTCTACTCCGTAATCAGGGGGGAGCTTGAGCTGATGGGTTTCGACAGAAGGTACGAGTCGAATGTTGACGCGATATCAAGGATTCCTGCCGGCCTGCAGGAGGGCATTGACGTGACCTACACTATTGTCGGGAATTTCCCACTGTTCCTGCGTGAATCACTTCTGCCGGAGGTTTTCAAAATGGGGCAGAGGGTTGTCGAAGCCTCTAGGGAAGTCTGCGAGCCAGGCATTTTCGGGCCATTCTGCCTGGAGACTGTTGTCACACCGGACTTGAAATTCTACGTTTTCGAGATTTCAGCCAGGATAGTTGCCGGCACTAACGTATTTATGGAGGGCTCCCCTTATGCTTATCTGAAGCACGGCATACCTATGACTACGGGCAGGAGAATAGCCCTGGAGATACGGGAGGCTATTGAGCAGGGTAGGCTGGAAGAAATACTGGGTTAATGTGAAGTTTAAAAACATGGGGGTCAGAATGTAGGGGAAGAGGTTTGGCAAAAGTGTATGGCGAATTCTTTTTGGAAAATGGTTCTAAGGTTGTTTTGAGAAGCCCGAGATGGGAGGATCTCGACGACTTAACGAAGCTTATCAACTCGCTTGTTGAAGAAGGAGCTCCCATCACGATGGACAGGATAATTACGAGGGAGGAGGAGGCGGAGTGGCTGGCTGGCCGTTTATCGAATATAGAAAAAGGCAGAACAATAATGGTTGTAGCAGAGGTTAATGGTAAAGTTGTCGGGAACTCGGAGATAAACAGGCTAGGAGGGCATCAAAGCCACGTGGGGCTTCTCGGGATTATTGTTGCGAGAGAATATAGGGATAGGGGAATAGGAACCAGGATGTTGGAAACTCTTATAGAGGAGGCGAGGAAAGCTGGCTTAAAACTGTTAATACTGGACGTATTGTCTACAAATACTAGAGCGCGTCACGTATATGAGAAAATCGGGTTTAGGGAAGCAGGAGTCATACCGAAAATGGCGCATACAAGAGAGGGGTATGACGATGTAATCAGAATGTATCTTGAACTCTGACCCTAATAGCTCCAGGCGGGAACCGTGCTTAGGATAAATATGGTGGGGAAAAGAAGAAATATTAAGGCTGGCAGCAACGTATGAATAGTGGTGCTGCAGAATGGTGGTTAAGAGAGGGGAAATCCAGAGTATTGTTTCAAAATACGATGCTAAGAATATTACTATCGGCGTACTGGGTTCGCATTCCGCGGAGGAAGTGGGAATATCCGCTAAATCCTTAGGGTTCAAAACACTCGTTGTATGTCAGAAAGGCAGGGAGGAGCTCTACGCGAAGTATAACAGGCATCTTTTCGACCACGTGGTAATGGTTGACAAGTTTTCAGACATTGTTAGGGATGATGTTCAGGAGAAGATGAGGAGCCTCAGCACCATATTCATTCCGAACAGGTCTTTCTCCGTCTACGTTGGGTATGACAATATTGAGAACAACCTTATTGTTCCAATATACGGTAACAGGATGATCCTGAGGGCTGAGGAGCGTAACGAGGAGAGGAATCAGTACTGGCTTCTCGAGAAAGCTGGGGTAAAGACGCCGCGGAAGTTCAATAGTCCTGAGGAGATTGACAGGCTTGTTATAGTTAAGGTTCAGCAGAAGAAGAAGCCGCTTGAAAGAGCGTTCTTCTACGCGTCCTCACCCGGGGAATACTACAGGAGGGCTGAGGAGCTTGTTAAGAGGGACGTGATAAGCAAGGAAGGGTTGGAGAAAGCCAGAATAGAGGAGTATGTGCTGGGTCAGAAGTTTAACGCTAACTTCCAAGGATGGGCCTTGAAGGATGTTTTCGACAACTTCGACCTGCTCGGGTTCGACGACAGGAAGCAGACAAACCTGCACGGAATACTTGGGCTTCCAGCCAGAGACCAAATGTCCCTCGACACGCCTATTAAGAATGAGGAGGTTGGCCACTACGGCTTAACGATGAGAGAATCTCTCAAACCCCTTGTCTACAGGGCTGCGGAAAGATTCAGGAGGATATGTGAGGCTGAGTATCCGCCAGGAATGATAGGGCTATTCGCGCTGCAGGGCGCGATAGCGTATGATGCTGAGGATCCTGAGCAGAAGAGGCTTGATTTTTATGTTTTCGACGTTAGCCCAAGGATACCCGGCTGCCCCTGTGTGGGGCCTACTTCGCCTGAGATGCGTAGGCTCACGTTGAAATACCTCAGTCTCCTGAAGGAATATGGTTTAGAGAGGATTGAAACCCCCATGGATCTTCCAATGCTGGAGATAAAGTATGCTGCTGAAAAAGATAGGCTTGAAGAGATAGTGACATAATCCTTGCCTTCAATATGGTACGCGTTTAAAAGGGTTTAAACATGCTCCGTGACCGCCTTCAGCGCGCGGCTTATTTCACTCTGGAAGTCATTATGTAGACCAGGTTTTGCAAAAGCTTATAATTGTCCTCAACGTAGCAGTACGGCTCCTGCATGAAAGTTAGGTCGCCGATAGCTATAACAACCCCGTTCAGGTTAACAACGCTAATAACTTCATACTTGTTTGCCCGTTCAGCTACCGATGAGAAAGTGGTGTTAAAAGTCCAGGCGACGCCTTTGCCGGCTGAATAAATACTGGTTGGGGTGAAAAGAACTATTCTTGAGACATTGATGGTTAGCGTATGATTCAGGAAGTCTTTAACATATATGTTTCTATACATGCCGAAGTACTTCTCCTCATCATAAAGGTAGCCGCTGTTGAAGAAGATGCCGAAGCGTGTTGAGAGAGAGTTAACCGGCCATGTTAGATCCGGAATCCTAACGTATTCCTCCGCAGGGTCATACATTATCACCAGCGTCTTCCCTGTCTCCACGAAGCTCCTCAATCTCTTAACCTGCTCCTCAGAGTATTCCATTGTTGGAGCAGCTATTATTACTGCTGCAGCCGAGTCAAGCTTAGATTCAAGCGAGCTCCAGCTCGTTGCGAAGGAGATGCTCGTGTTCCTTAACACGAGCTCCCTTGCTAAAACCTCTAGGTCCCAGTAGGAGACTAGGTTGCCGTGCGACTTGTCTACTAGAACTAGGCCCCTGCTTTCCCCGCCAACCCATCCGCCGAAAGTTTGAGTAATAGTTAGTGAAGAGTATGGTGAAGCATTAGTAGGTAGGTAAAGATAATAGATCGAGGGCGGGGGGTGAATCTCGTTCAGCTTAGCCACCGTCAGGTTAACCCAGGAATCCTGTTCCTCAACTCCGGGCTTCATCATAGTAAGCTTGTTCTTCACTGATTCCACTAGGTCGACGACGGAGTACTTAACGATTCCCGCCTCTTGAGCAACTCTCTTAAGAGCATTTTCAACCGTGCCCAGTTCGTCTACAAGCCCAGCCTCCAAGGCCTCGCTCCCCATATATATGGAGCCCCTGCGAAGCACGTTAGGCGGAAGCCTAAGCCTTCCTCTCCTTCCACGCTCAACAGCGTTAACAAAATTGTCGAGGGCCCGGCTCAAGTTGAAGGGAAACAGTAGTCTCGAGTATCCAGTCACCTTGTGCACACCGGTTTCCAGAACTGTTTCCGATGGCACTAGGATCTGGGGGCCAACTCCTATGACTCCGATGTTCCCAACCATTGAGCTCGGATGTGCATAAATGTAGTCTGATGAGACAGAAACATAGTATCCGCCCGACAGGGCCATTGTTATTGAGGCGACAAGCGGCTTCCTGCTTTTAAGCTCCAGAAGGCCTAGGTAAACCTGCTCAACCAAGTCGGCGTAACCGCCTGGGGAATCCACTTTAAGCACTACCCCCCGTATGCTTTCGTTCAACATAGCCTCCATTATGGCTCGAGAATATAGGGTGGCCTGGTCCTCTGTGAGCAGCGCCCCCTTAACTTCTAAAACCCCTATCATGCTGGGCCTCGTGGCAAATCCTATCATAAAATAAGCGGCGGTGGAGAAAAGCAGGATGATTATGAGGCTTAGAAACAATATCTTTCTACGAGACTTAAGTATTGAGGAAAAACTGAAACCCTTCTCCACACCCGTCTGCCTTAATTCTGAAACTGGAGTGTCAGACGTGACGCCGGCCAACGCTCAACACTGCCACATTTAATGCGAAGACCAGATATAAACTATTTCCCATTTAAAACCTCCGCGTCCAGACACTCTAAGTATGATGCAGGCTGCTCAGGGGAAGACTTAATACCCTGTTTAACCGTTTTTTCACGATGGTTGCAATGTTGAAGGAGCTGGCAGCATATGGGTTGAGCACAGCAGAGGAATTGGGCGCGACCTATGTTGAAGCCAGGGCGCAACGGGCAAGCTACGAGTTGATCACGGTTGACAACGGGGTTCTTAAGGAGTTTTCTAAAACTTTCTCAGCTGGGTTGGGCATCAGGGTTTTTTACGGCAATAGGTTCGGCTTCTCTTCGACGAACGTTCTTAACCGTGAAAGCGTTAGGGAGGCTGTTGAGAAAGCCATATCCGCGGCTAAAGCCTCTAGACGCGTAGAGAAGCTGGGTGAAAGAGAAGCCTGCAAAGGTGTTTTCAAATCAGCCTGGAGGAAAAAGCCTGAGGATGTTTCCGACGGGACTAAGGTCAGCCTCACCATGGATGTTAATAAGGCTGGGCTTGGATGGAATAAAGTCGGCTGTTACAAGGCTCGGCATCCAGCGTGACTGGAGGTACATTGCTACGAGCGACGGGGTAGACTTGGAATATGAATCATCACTGCTGGGTTTCGCGCATATGAGCGTGGCTTTCGAAGCCGGGGCGATGGAGAGGGTTAGTGACCAGGAGTCTGCTGTAGCCGGCTGGGAGTTCATAGAGGGCAAGGATTGGAATCAGTTCTCAGCAAGTGTCAGCAGGCTGGCTAAGGAGGCTGTTAAAGCACCACTGCCCCCGTCCGGCAGGCTTAAGGCAGTGGCTGACCCGGAGATGGTCGGCCTGATACTTCACGAGGCTTTTGGACACGCGTGCGAGGGAGACCTGGTTTCCTCAGGAGACTCAATACTATCCGGCAAGCTTGGAGGCGAGATTGCTTCACCCCTGGTCACGATAGTTGACGATGGTCTTGCTGAGGGAGGGTACTTCGTCCCGTTCGACGACGAGGGTAGCATTAAGACGAGGGTTTTGGCTGTTGAAGAAGGAGTTTTAAAATCCTTCATGACCGGTAGGGAGACAGCCGGTATTCTTAAACTTCAGGTTTCAGGTAACAGTAGGGCGCAGGACTTTACTCACTTCCCGATTGTGAGGCAGACAAACTTCTTCATGATGCCTAAGGACTATGGCTTTGAGGAGATTGTTAAAGAGGCTGGAGAAGGGATATACATCGTTGGAAGGGGTGCTACGGGAGGCCAGGTTGACACAGCCTCCGGAACCTTCACTTTCTCCGCGGGGCCTTCAAGAATGATAAGGAACGGGGAGCTTGCGGAACTTGTCAGGGGCGTGGTCATATCCGGCTCGATACTTGAAACGCTGAAAGGAGTGGAGGCTGTTGGGAAAGACCTTAAGATAACTACTTCAGCCTTCGGCGGCTGTGGCAAGGATAATCAGCTCGCCAGAGTTGGAGACGGGGGGCCTCATGTGATGATTAGGGAGCTCATCGTCGGGGGTGGTTGAAATGGATGTTGAGAAAGCGGTTAAGAGGGCTGTTGAACTAGGCGCCTCCGAGGCCGAGGCCTATCTCCTTAACACGGCTGAAACATCGTTAACCCTCGGGGAAGTGGAGGCTTCGAAGACCGTTAGGCTGAAATCCTTCGGGATCAGAGTTGCCATTGGAAAGTCTACAGCCGTCGTCGGCACTCAGGATGTGAGCGACACGGGTATTGAGAGCGCTGTGAATTCTGCTGTTTCAATAGCAAGGGTTTCTCCTCCGGACCCAAGATGGGTAAGGATGAACGGGAATATCAGTGTGAAGGAAGTTGGAGAAACATTTGACAAGGCTACTGCCGAGGCTACTCCGGAGGACCTGCTGCCGATTGCTAGGGGACTCTTGGACGCTGTTAAAGAGGGTTGTAGGGAAGCGAAGCCTGTACGCGGGTTTCTCACGTCTAGAGCCTTGGAGGTGATTTACGCGAATACTTACGGGGGGCCGGTTGAAAGAAGGGAGACCCTGGCGTTCCTAGATGTGGAGGCAAGGGTTGACGAGGCTGGGGAAGTAGGCACCTACTCGGATTACAGCATAGCTAGAAGCTACAGGAAGCTTGAGCCTAGGAAGACGGGTGTTGAAGCAGGTTCGAGAGCAAGGGAGTTCGTTAAAGCAGGCGCAATACCCAACGGGAAGTATGGGGTTATAACGCTTAACAGGGTTTCAGACTCGCTGCTGCCCGTCATGCTTAACCCAGCTGTTTCAGCTTTGAACGTTCAGGAGGGCAGGTCACCCCTCGCCGGTAAGATAGGTTTAGAAATAATGTCGGACAACGTTACTGTTGAAGACCTGGGTGCCAGTGTGAACACGCTTGGCTCAAAGCCTTTCGACGACGAGGGCCATCCTACGAGGAACCTGACCATAGTGGATAAGGGTGTTTTAGAAACTTTTCTCTACGATACTTACACTGCAAACAGGGAAGGGAGGGAATCCACGGGGAACGCGTCCAGAGGCTTCTCCACAGCTCCGAGACCTTCCCCGCATCATCTCCACCTTAAACCCGGGGACGCAACTTTTGAAGAACTCCTCGAGGAGACTAAGAATGGTGTCCTAGTGATGAGCACGATAGGAGAATGGATGTCTAACCCTGTGAGCGGGCACTTGAACGCTACGATAACCCATGCTTACATGGTTGAGAACGGAGAGATAGCTAAGCCTGTGAAGAACGGGGTTGTCTCAGGCAATTTCTACGAGATGTTTAAAGAAGGTTTAGAGATGATTGGTAAAGATACGAGGCACGACTACGGTGTTTCAGCGCCCTCCCTCAAGTTCCGAAGCGTGACGATCGCAAGCAAGTAAGCCAAACTAGAGCAGCGTGGTTAAATCTCATGTTTTAGATTCAGAAATTCCTTTAACCATTTGCTGACTCATGGTATTGGCGTGTTCGTACTTGAATTGCAAGCACTGGATTGCAGCATAACCATTAAGTATCCATATCGCATTAAGCCGGTTCTTCTTAAACATCTGTCGGAACCGCATGGTTTTCATTCAGGCTTAGCCGACTGCCTGCCTTCTTAAAATATCATCTATGGTTTCACGCCTCTCAGCCACGTGGACCCTGCCTAACCTTGAAACAAGGGTTGGAGGCCTAGGCCGTCCATTATAATTGCTGGACATTGAGCACCCGTATGCTCCAACATCCAGCAGAGCCAACAGGTCGCCCTTCTTCAACGGGGGCAGAACATACTCGCCGAAAACATCACTGGACTCGCACACTGGGCCTCCTAACGCGTATTTGACAGGCCTGCCCCGTCTAGGCGTGAGGCTTACAACCCTATGCTTAACACCGTATAGCGCGGTCCTCATGAAGTCGTTCATCCCGGCGTCGACAATAGCCCACAGCCTACCGTTAGACTCTTTAACGTAAAGAACCCTTGTCAACAGGATTCCAGCATTCCCAACCAGAGCCCTGCCGGGCTCCATTACTAGGGTTGTTCCATCCGGCCAATCGGGATTGTTGACTAGTTTAGACAGGGCTCTGGAAAAACGGTTTAGGGAGATGGAAGTGTCTCCAGTCTCATAGTTAAGCCCTATTCCGCCTCCAATATCGATGAACTCCGGGGGAAAGCCTAGAACCGATTTAAACACGTTCACAAACCTCAATAAGTTGAGGAACCCTTTCTGGAAATCAGACTCCCTGAAAACCTGCGACCCAACATGCATCTGAACCCCCATTGGCAAAAACCTTCTGGTTCTTTTGGCTTCATGCAACGCTGCCCTGTAAGACTTGGCGTCAAGCCCGAACTTGCTTCCCTGGAAGCCCAGCGCAAGATACTTGTGAGTAGCAGCTTTTACACCGGGGTTAACCCTGAACCCCACTCTAGCCTTAACCCTGAGTCGTTCAGCCGCCTTCCTCACCGTCATAAGCTCTTCAACAGATTCAACGTTTACCGAGTAGACTCCGAAGCCTATTGCAGCCTCAATCTCCACCTCAGTCTTACCAGGCCCGTTAAACAATACTTCCCCACCATTTAAGCCTGCTCTCCTGGAAGCCTCAAGCTCACCCATGGAAACTACTTCAGCTCCGCCTCCCAGCTCTCTAACGAGCTTCAGTATAGTTATCAAAGGGTTTGCCTTAACCGCGTAGAAAATCTTGAACCTACTGTAGATCCGTCGAACCGTGCTGGAAAGAGCTTCAAAATTCTTCTCAACCAGATCAAGGTTCACAACGTATGTCGGGGTCCCATGTTCTTTCACGATTGAATCCAGTTCCAAGCCCCAGAAACCATTCTCGGACAATTCGGCATTCCTAGGATGAAACAGGATTTATATCTTTAGAGACATCTTAATCAACCGTGTTGAGACTACTGTCGTAGCGTAGATGTGATTCGTTGAAGCAATCGGCTGTGAATCAAACACTTGGCTAAAGCTTCTTTACCTGTGAATCCTAAAACTGTTTAGCGCGCGCGAACCCTAAGGTTCGCTGCTAAACCGCATGAGTGCCCGCGCTGACATAGACATACCGGTGGACTGGGAGTTCCTCGCGCGTTATCCATGTACGAGTCTGAAGACGGTTTCAGAGCATGCAGGGTTAAAACTAAGGGACTGGAGTGGAACCGTCGCATTATGGGGAAAACCACCAGAGGGCTTAAGCATTATCGAGAATACGCCAGCAGCCGTGTTCTCTAAAGACCATGAGAGGAGGGTCGTCTACATAGGCTCAGACCTTGAAACCACATCTGAGGATAAAGCGCGCTTCATTTGCCTAAAGTAATCAGGAGCTGTAAGAATGAGGATCACTTTTTCACATCCATACCGTAAACCTCAGAGAGAAATTTGACACAAGCCTCATAATGTTTCACAGCCATTTCATACGCCTTTGGCGCATAGCCTTTAAAATAATCAGCGTCTAAACCCTTCTCATAACCGTAGCCGGCTAACCCTCTTAACTCAGCCAGTTCAGAAATATTGTCAGCAAGCTCAGGAACAATGGATGAGAACCATTCTGGAACATTCTCTATTCTTGAGATCCGCTTGAAGACAGCGCTAACATCATGCTCCCTAGGATACTCTATTCCAAGCGCTATCAACACTGCTTTAGACGCTTGTTCAACAGCCATCTGTGAAGAGTAGACGACGTCATCCCACCTCTCGTCCTCCAGAGCCCTTAAGGCGCTTCTCAACCATCGCGCGCTCCTTCTTATGGCTGACGCAGCAAGATCTATGTTTGTAGTGCTATCCAAGCGTTATTACCTCTCCCGCCTTCACATCCTTCAGAACCCAGTAGAACTTTTTATCTGGAAGCGTAACCCTTACTGAACCCATTTTTTCAAGTCTTTTCCTTAAAGATTGAAGCACTTCTGTTAGAAACCCGTTCTTATCGTAAAGAATTATGCCGTCGACCACCGCGTCTAAGAATATTCTGTTAAACCCTTTAGCCTCCTCAACGCTAAGCGCGTAGTTTTGAATAATCGGAAAGTAGCCGGCTCCTAAAGCCTCTGAATACTCCAGGCTTTCCTCCAGGGCTTCCTTAGCCCTTCTAAGCTCTTCAATCCTAACCCAAGCAGGCTTATCCTCCCAGCCCTCAGCCACTATAAGAATATCTATATCACTCTCCCTTTTCCAGTCTCCTCTGGCGACAGAGCCGAAAAGCATTATGCTAAGAAGCCTTTCTCCTAACAGGCCCATCAACAGTTCACAATACCTTCTTATCACAGAAGCATAGTAATGATGAGGTATTCTCTCCACGTTCCTAATCACTGGTTCAGAAGAGGAAAGAATCCTATGTAAATCTTCAAGAACCCTGCTTGCCTCAAGGCCTTTAGAAGTCAGCTCATACGTCCCATTTTCAGACTTTACAAGCCCCAGATGCTTAAGCTTTTTCAGCTTTATCGTTAGCGTCCTAGGGTTGCTGACAACCGTCTTAATATCCTTGAACCTCGCTGTTTTCCTCCTCCTTAAAAACAGCATTATTCTGAGCGATAATTCGTCGTACATTTCAAATTCTAGTATCCTAAATTATATTTAAAGTTTACCTTTTTATATCTTTTTTTGGGCGTACCGTCAGCCATTAAAGCTGGCTCAGAGACGCATAAGCAGGTATGAAAATGCCCGCCAGAGGGTTAAAAAGTTATTTTAGCACGGTAAATTCTTTCTGTAGGAATTTTAAGCTGGCGTAAATTCTTCGCTTACTCGCCAATAGGTATTTAGCCTGCTCGCCTTAGTGAATGATGGGGAGGAAGCGTGCTAACGGAGAAAATATGGTTCATGGAAGGGGGATCTATGCAGGAATAAAGGTGGGCTAAGAACATTGGCGGCACGCTAGAAGGCATCGATGCTTAACGATTTGAAAACAGGAGGAGTATTGATAAGCAAGATGAGCCGTCACTGGAAAACGTGTTTCGTTTCCTCGTTTTACTCTGGAAACATGGATGAAGACAGGAAGTTCGAGGAAATAAAGAAGGGGGGTTGAAGCAGTCTCGGGTGCACGAAAACTACATGACGAAGTTTAAAGAAAAAGTATAAGGGGCTTCATAAAGATATTGTTGGTAAAACAGGAAGCTGACAGCAATATGGTGCATGCAGTTAAAAAGAGAGCCTGTTCTAACTAGGCTACTGCCTTAGCCTCTTCAACGCCCCAGCTTACCTCGCCGTTCTTAAGCTTCTGCAAATATTCATTCATTTTAATAATCGTGTTCTGGTAAACATTGCCCTCTGCGGCGGAAACATAGACGAACCAAAGCCTCTCAGGATTAATACCCATCTTGCCAAGCCTCTTCTTAAGCGACTCAACCCTTCTACGGGCCCACTCGTTGCCGCTTATGTAGTGACAGTCAGCAGGGTGGCACGGTGCTACTAGAACCATTCCCGCCCCCTTCTCGAACGCCCTCAGAATCATTTTCTCGCTGACTCTACCCGAGCACATCACTCTGATTATCCTCACGCTCGACGGGTATTCGAATCTTGAGACTCCAGCCATATCCGCGCCAGCGTATGAACACCAATTACAATTGAAACTTATGATTTTTTCCCTCGGGTTTTCCTCAAGGGCTGCATCGATTTGTGCAAATATCTGCTCATCTGTAAAGTGGTATTGGTTTAAGGCTCCGAAGGGGCAGCCTGCTGTGCATGTTCCGCATCCAGCGCACATCGACTGAGTGACCTGTATTGTTCTTCTACCTTCGGTTTCCACCGGTTTCAACGCTTGAAACGGGCACATTTTTGTGCACGCTAGGCATCCTTTGCATTTCAACGGGTCCACGTAGCTTGTTATCGGCTCAAGCTCCATGAAGTCTTTTGAGAAAAGCATTAGTGTTTTCGATGCTGCTGCATGCCCCCTGGCTACCGTCATGGGTATGTCTGTCGGTCCTGCGCACGATCCCGCTAGAAATATGCCGTTTACGACTGTTTCAACCGGTTTAAGCTTGATATGTGCCTCCATGAAAAAGCCATACTGGTCCCTTGGCACTCTAAGTATTTCTCCAAGCCTATCCGTGCCTTCCGAGGGCTGCATTCCTATCGCTAGGACTACGAGGTCATACTGCTCCTCTATTCTCTCTCCGCTCAGAGTGTCCTCTGCACGTATCTTCAGCATCCCGTTTTCCTCCTCGACTCTGCTGGGCCTGCCCCTGATGAATCTCACTCCTTTCTCCCTCGCCATCCTGAATATTGTTTCATACTCTTTCCCGCCTGCTCTAACATCAATATAGTACACGGTTACTTCAGCATCAGGGTTTTTCCTCTTCAGGAGGAGCGCTTGCTTAAGGGTTATCATGCAGCATATTCTTGAGCAGTAGATGTTTGTCTGTTCATCCCTGCAGCCCACGCACTGTATAAACGCTATTTTCCCAGCCGGCTTCCCGTCTGAGGGCCTTACTGCTTCTCCTTTCGTCGGCCCGTCTGGTGTTAGCATTTTCTCGAACTCCATGCTTGACAAGACATTTCTCAGTCTTCCGTAGCCATACTCCGGTTTTCTCCCAGGGTTGAAAAGGTCGAATCCTGTCGCTATTACTATCGCGCCGACTTTGAATGTTTCCTGTAATCCTGGTGCCTCAAGGTCTATTGCTTTGACTGGGCATGCTTCAACACATTTCCCGCATTTACTGCAGTTTTTCACGTCAATCAGGGCTGTCATCGGGCTTCCCACTAGTCCCGGTATGTGGACTACCTTCTCATACCCGTATTCGCAACCAGCATTCCTCCAGGTTTTCTCAACAAGATATATTGCTTTTCTTTTTGAGAGGCCGCGTGTAAACTCTTCCTCAACCTCTACGGGGCATGCTTCAACACATTTCCCGCATCCTGTGCACTCTACAGAGACTTTCGACGGGGATCTTTTCACCGTGACGATGAAGTTTCCAACGTAGCCGTCTACGCTGGCGACTTCAGAAAGCGTTAAAACCCTTATCCTCGGATGTGTCAATACTCTGCTTATCATTTCGTTTACCAAGCAGGATGTGCAATCCACTTTTGGAAAAGTTTTCCCCAGCATCGCTGTCTTGCCTCCCAGCCTCGGAGACTTCTCGACGAGTATCACGTTGTACCCTGAGTCCGCTACGTCTAGTGCTGTTCTCATTCCAGCTATTCCCCCGCCTATGACGAGCAGCGTTTTCTCAACTGGGACGATTATCGGCTCAAGAGGCTCAAGCAACCGTGCTTTAGCAACAGCCATTTTGACAAGGTCGATAGCCTTCCTAGTGGCGCCCTCAGGGTCGCTCATGTGAACCCAGGAGCAATGCTCCCTTATGTTAGCCATTTCGAATAGGTAAGGGTTTAAACCTGCTTCTGAGACGCATGCTCTGAAAGTCGGCTCATGCATCTTCGGGCTGCAGGCTGCTACGACAACCCTGTTAAGCCCGTATTCCTTAATTATCCTCTTTACCTCAGCTTGTCCAGCTTCTGAACACGTGTAAAGATTATGGGTGGAGTAAACGACGTTTGGAAGGGTCTTAGCGTACTCGGCAACCTTCGCGACGTCTACAGTGCCAGCTATGTTCTTCCCGCAGTGGCACACGAATACTCCTATTCTCGGCTCCCCGCTCATCAGAGCCTAGCCTCCTCAATAAGCCTCCTTATCCTCCGGTAGCCTTCAGAATCCAGCTCTCTCGCCAAGGTTTTTCCACTCAGGAGATTCTCGACAGCGTTAACCCAGACTGCTGAGAAACCCTTCCCGTGCAGGACTCTCCGCCTGACTACGGTTATCGCATGGTTCCTGCAGACATCCAGATGGATACAGGCGTTGCATAGTATGCAATACCTAGGGTTGATGCTTATTCTTCCACCTGTTTTAGCGATGGCTTTAGTCGGACAGGTTTCAACACAGGCGTCACACTTCTCGTCGCATTTAGACTCATCTATGAAGACTGTTCCCTCAAACAATGGGTTTACTTTTATCGCTTTCTCGGGGCAAGCGTCTTCACACCATGGGCATCTTAAACACTTTTCCTCGTCAACCTTAACGTTGTGTGCAGAGTCTATTTTTAAAGCCCCGGTGGGACAGGCTTTGAAGCACTCGAAACAGTCGATCCTGCATCTCGCCTGGTCCACCCTTATCTTAGGCAGAGGAAGTGGGAATCCTCCTGAGGAGACCAGAGGGTTAACACGCTTACCGTTAACCATTATTGTTATCGCTCCAGTCGGACAGAACGGTTCGCACGCGCCGCATAGGCTACACTCCTCCCCTATTTTAAGGGTTAGCGAACCGTCTTCCTTCCTCGCAAGCCTAATCGCACTCTTGGGGCACACCTTTATGCAGACGTCGCAGAAAACACACCTGCTCCTGTCGAGGACTAGTTGAACATAATCAGTGTAGAAACGCTTCTCAACAGTCAGCAGCGTAGCGTTCTCAACCAGCCTCGTCGCCAATTAACCTGGGGAAACCTAGTAAAGCAGTAGAAAAACTTTTACCACGCCTAGGGGCGTGTGGAAACCTTAGAAAAATCTTATATTATGCTTGAAGGCATTCTAACCTGCCGTGAACGAGGTGGAGCTGGAGCTGGTGGGAAGGTTCCGTGAAATCTTCAATAGGAGGAGTATGAGGATCAGTGTGAAACCCGGCGCCAGCCTGCTGGAGATCCTTGAGGAGCTCAGCAGGGTCACGAACACTGATTTACGCTCAGAGTTCATAGGGGCTGACGGCAAGCCTATGGAGGAATCATCCCTGATAATAGTTAACGGGAGGGTTGTGGACCTTAACAGGGTCAGCGAGCACCGTGTTAACCCTGGCGACAGGATTGTTCTAGCCCCATCGGTAGCTGGAGGAGGATAGGGTTGAAGGGCTACGCTGGGAAATACTTGATGGTTGACTTGACACGCGGCAAGACGTCTGTGGGGAAGATCGAGGAGCAAATGGCTCTAAACTACATAGGCGGCTACGGGTTTGGAGCTAGAACCCTGTATGACATGCTTCCAAACCCTGCGCAGGTTGATCCTTTATCGCCGGAGAACGTTTTAATCTGGTGGACAGGTCCGCTGGCAGGAACCATCTCGACAGCCGGCAACAAGTATGCTGTTTTCGCGAAATCACCTTTAACAGGCATCTTCGGCTTCGGAATCTCCTCCGGCCTTTTCGCGTCAGAGTTTAAGAGTGCAGGCTGGGACGGTGTTGTATTCACAGGCAGGTCTGAGAAACCAGTCTACCTTATGATTGACGATGACAATGTTGAGCTTAGAAACGCTTCAAGCATCTGGGGTAGGACAACCTGGGAGACTGAAGAGATGATTAAGGAGGAGCTTGGAGACGAGTCTTTCACAGTAGCTTCAATAGGTCCGGCTGGCGAAAGGATGGTTAGGCTTGCGAACATTACGAACGAGAGGAACAGGCAGGTAGGTAGATGCGGCCTAGGCGCGGTAATGGGCTCTAAAAACCTTAAGGCTGTCGCAGTAAGAGGAACTAGGGATGTTGAGGTCGCGGACCCGCAGGGTCTTGTAAGGTTCATAGCTGAGTTGAACGAGCGCTGCCAGGGGCCTGCGACGGAGAAGTACAGGGTGTATGGGACGCCTGCAAACATTCTTGTGCATAACAAGCTGGGATGCCTACCGTCGTACAATTTCCAGAAGGGTACGTTCGAGTATGCTGAGGAAGTCTCCGGCGAGATGATGCTTAAGACGCATGTTAAGAAGATTATTGCGTGCGCAGGATGCCCCATAGCTTGCGACCATGTTAACCAGGCTAGGGAGGATTACGCTGGCACGGTTTCAAGCGTAGACTACGAGAGCCTGGCGCTTCTCGGGCCTAACTGTGGCATCCGTAGCCTAGACGCTATAACCAAGGCTGTTGAGATTTGCGACACGCTTGGTGTCGACACGATTTCCGCGGGCAACGTAGTGGGATGGGCTATGGAGTGCTTCGAGAAGGGTATTCTGACGAAGGAGGATACTGACGGTGTTGAGCTCAGGTTCGGCAGTAACGAGGCTCTGCTTGAGGCTCTAAGAAGAATGTGTCTCAAGGAGGGTAGGCTTGGAAAACTTCTCAGCGAGGGGGTTAGGAGGGCTTCTCAAATAGTCGGGAAGGGTTCTGAAAGGTTCGCTGTTCATTGTAAGGGTTTGGAGTGGGCAGCGTACGAGTTAAGGTCTCTCCAAACCTCAACCCTGGGCTTCGCCGTCTCCAACAGGGGTGCGGACTATCTTAGGTCGGGCTCATACCAGGTTGATGTTAAAGGCAAGGTTGACAGGCTTAGGCTTGATAAGAGCAGGGGGAAGATAGTTTACGATGGTGAAAACCAGTATGCTGTGATAGACTCCCTGATAATATGCAAGTTCACCAGAGGAATATTCCAATCCATGGATGAGCTTGCGAAGCTCTACACGCTTGTAACAGGCTTAAGCATGACTGGCGAGCAGATAGTGAGGGCGGGTGAGAGAATACATAACGTTGCGAGATGCTTCAACGTTAAGTGCGGCGTAACCAGGAAGGATGACTATCCTCCTCCAAGGGCTTTTGAAGACCCGTTGCCAGACGACGTTGTCAAGGGGGCGGTTATAAAAAGGGAGGAGTATGAGGAGGCCTTAGACAGTTACTACGAGTGCAGGGGCTGGAGCAGGGATGGAATACCGTTGAAACGCAAGCTTTTAGAGCTCGGCTTATCCAGGGAGGCGGAAGAGGTTGGAGTCGAGGCTTAGGAAGATAATTGTTTGCGACCCTGACAAGTGCAACGGGTGCAGGATATGTGAATACGTGTGCTCTTTTGCAAGCGAGGGCGTCCTCAACATTAAGAAGTCCAGGATAAGGGTTGTCAGAATAGAGCCCTTCCTGAATCTTGCTGTAACTTGCAGGAAATGCGAGGATCCTCTGTGTGTTAAAGCATGTCCGAGAGACGCTTTAACCCAGAAGCCTAACGGAGTCATAGTTGTGGATGAGAACAAGTGTAACGGGTGTGGCTGGTGTGTTGAAACATGCCCCTTCGGCGTTGTAAGGATGCACCTCGACAAGAGAAAGGTCGTAGTCTGCGATTACTGTGAGAAACATGGTTACCCGATGTGCGTCGAATACTGTCCGAAGGATGCTTTAAAATACGTTACTCTCGACCAGGCTGCTAGGGAGCTTAGCAAGAAGGCTGTTCAGATCCTCGTGCAGGAGCTTGCCTCCAGGTAGATGCTTAGGTAAGTTTTAGCCAAGAGTTTGAAACCTGGCTTCCTCGAGAACCGGTGAAGCAACATACCTGCTGTAACCCCTGTAGATAAGGAGCTCTATCCTCTGGCCGACAGATTTCCTCCTAAGCTCCTTTACTAGGGAAGCTGAGCTTTTAACAGGCTTGCCGTCTATCATCGTGACAACATCCCCGGGTCTTAGGCCAGCTCTCTCAGCAGGGCTCTTCGGAGAAACCTCTACGACGAGCGCCCCATAGTCAACACCGAGCGAGTAATAGGTTGCAATCTGCCTGTTAACATCTATCGACTTGACTCCAAGCCAAGGCTTAACAATCCTGCCATACTTCTTGAAAGACTCCACCAGAGGCTTTACGGAGCTTATCGGTATTGCGAAGCTTATGCCTTGGGCGAAGGGTATTACTGCAGTATTAACTGCTACAACCTCTCCCTTAAGGTTGACCAGGGGGCCACCGCTGTTCCCAGGATTTATCGCAGCATCCGTCTGAATAAGCTCCGGGAAGAAAAGTTCTCTCGAAACTATCTGCCTGTCTAAAGCGCTTACAACACCCATGGTTACAGTCGGCTCGCCGGCGAGCCCCAGCGGGTTCCCCACCGCGATAACTATCTCGCCAACTCTAAGCGTGTCCGAATCTCCTAGTTCAGCGGGCTTAAGGCTCACGTCGTCAACTTTGACCAAGGCTATGTCCAGGCTCGGGTCAACACCCACAACCCTGCCCTCCGCCATAAGCCCGTCGTAGAAGGATGCTTGAATACGTTCTGAGCCCCTTATCACATGATGGTTCGTGAGGAAAAGCCCGTCCTCGTCGACAACTATGCCTGAGCCAACGCCGTGAACAGGGAAAGCGTAGAAGAAAAACTCGTAAACCATTTTAACAGTGCTCACGTTAACAATGCTTGGCTTAACTTTTTCAACAGCCTTAACGATATCCTCGCTCAGCAAGAATCCTCGGTGAAAAGCTCTATGCGTATGCTTATATCTGTTTCCCCACCCGGGCGAGCCTTGATTTTCTCAAGCTTGTCTTAAACGATTAATTGCTTTAGCATGCTCACGATAAATGATGTAGCGCGTGTTGTAAAATTTCTGCACGCCTACTGGTTCTTGACGTAGCTAAATGTCCGCACTGCAACTACTCCTGTAACTAGACCATAATCATGTAACCAAAATGATAAAGCCTGACCATGAGTATACGGGTAGAGCGAAGCTTGTTTGACACAGCCCTTAACCAGGCGGGGTGAGCCGCTGGAACGATGAATAGGAGCTTTCAAGCCTCGGTTGTAGGGTGTCATACTCGTTTCTAACATTTATTTCCTCCTTCTGTTCATCAATAAACAGGCTTGGAACAGTTTGAAGCAAGCCTTGTGAAGGCTGTTGAAGAGCTTAGGCGCAGGGTGGGTGAGGCTGTTTTAATTCATCATGACGAGGCCGATGGGGTTTGCTCAGCGGCGATAGTTAAAACAGCTCTTGAGAAAATGGGTTTCAACGTTAACACCCTCTGCCTAGACAAGCTTTTCCCAGAGGTCCTGGTGGAAACCCTCTCCAAGTATCCTGTGGCAGTTTTCACCGACATCGGCTCAGCGCATGTTGAGAAGATAGAGGAGAATATTGGGAAAGAATGCTTGGCGGTTATCCTAGACCACCACGATACTAAGCCTTCCCGGAAAAACAATGTTCTAAACCTGAATCCTGAGCTCTACGGCTATCTTGGTGAGAGAGACGCTTCAGCCTCAACAGTCGCCTATCTTTTCGCCAAGATGGCTGATAGGAGCCTGAGCAGGCTTTCCCATCTGGCTGTAATAGGCTCGGTTGAAATACCCGGGGAGGCAGCTGGCCTCAACAAGATCGCCTTTGAAGATTCTTTGAAGGAGGGTGTTGTGAAACAGTCGGGAAGAGACTTCAAGATAGTTGCCGAGGGCTTCGGCCTTTCAAGGGTTAATGCCTCCCAGATCCTCACTATACTGGCCTCAGTAGGATATTACAAGGGGGGTGTGGAGAAGGCTCTTGAAGCCTGTTTAAAGGGCTTCAACCAGGAGGTTCTTAGCTTCTCGGAGAAACTTGAGGAGGAGAGGAGGAGGGCTAACAAGGCTCTTCTAGCCACGATAATCAGGAAGGGGATGGGGGAGAAGAGGAGTCTGCAATGGTTCGACTCCGGAGGTTTTTTCAAAGGAATGGGCAGTAAAGTTCTTGGAAGCTTCACATCCTTCTTAAGCTATCAGAGGATTGTTGACGACAGTAAATACTTGATTGGCTTCATGAGGATCCCGAGGGAGATACCTGGCTACGGTCTGCTTCGTAAAGACTATGTTAAAGTGTCTGCGAGAGCACCTTTAAGACTGAGGAAGATGATAGAGGAGGGTGTTAAGCCACCATTATCGAGGATTCTTCCTGAAGCATGTGCTGGGCACGGAGGGTTTGGAGATGGTCACAGTGTTGCAGCTTCAGGAGTGATACCTGTCGGATTGGAAGGAGAGTTTCTAGAAACCTTTGACAGCCTAGTCGGCTGAATCAATGGCTGGTTAAAAAGTTAAAAAACAAAAAGTTTAAGTGTATGCTTGCATAACTTCTTCTTGAAGATGGCTGCTAAGAAGAAGGCAACTAAGAAGAAGGCTAAGAAGACTAAGAAGTGTTGACCGCACTTTTAAACCCCTCCTCCTTTTTTTATTTTTCAAAACTTAAAACGCTTCAACAGTTTCGATTATAATGTTGATGCTGAGCCCTACGTGTTTAAACCAGTATTCGCCAAACATGTTGAGCGACGATTAGAAAAATGGAGGCCGGCGGGCTAGCTTATGAACAATGCTTGCTGAAAAGCTTGCCAAGTGCACCAGGGGGATGCTTAAGCCTCCTGAACCCTTCGTCATCCTGCTTCTAATCGCTGCACGCAGTTCCTCAAGGCTGGAAGCAGCTGCAAGAGTATAGGCTTTACCGACTTCGTATAAAGTGTGAGCGTCACTCCCTCCTGTCTCAGCCTTTCCAAGCCTCCTGGCAAGCTCAAGCGCCTTCTGGTTCTGCCTTCTGAAAAGGTTTCTGGAGTTAACCACTTCAACACCGTCTAGAAGCCGTGTAAACTCCTCAACCATACTGCTAAGCCTCGGGAAGCCGAAAGGATGCGCCGCAATCAGTATGCCGTCCTGCTTCTTAACCAGTTCATAAACCTCGAGAGGATCTCTGGACAGAACCGGCTCCTGTATGAAGAGGACTATTATATCCCCAGCGCTAGTCCTTATCTCCATTCCTGGTACAACTATGAGGCTGCTTGACTCCAGCATCCTGTGAGCTCCGAAAAAATTATGGTCAGTCACAGCCAAGCCGGCGAGTCCTCTTGAAGCAGCCACCTTGGGCAGCAGCCTCGGGTCTAGGAGCGAGTCCCTAGAGAAGAAAGTGTGTACGTGGAGGTCGAACCTCCCGGTTTCCACCATGCTGTCAACCATTTTAAGCAACACTTCCAACGGGACGCCGCCCGGTTGTTCAGTGGCCGACTCCTAGACGCAGTAGACCAGTGCCTCTCACGGCTTACACGTGAAGAGAAAACTTTATCTTAAACCTTTCTCACACCTCCTTTTCCAATAGTTAGAGAATGGAAGGATTTGGTTTCGTGCCGAGGGAAGTATTCTTCACGAAGGGGGTGGGCGTGCACAGGGAGAGGCTCGCATCCTTCGAAATAGCTCTTAGGGATGCTGGCATAGCCCAGTTCAACCTTGTTCCGATTTCAAGCATAATACCGCCTGGATGCAAAGTGATAAGCAGAGAGGAGGGGTTAAGCAAGCTTAAGCCTGGACAGATAATCTTCGTAGTGCTGGCTAAGAATGAGACGAACGAGCCTAACAGGCTCATAGCGGCTTCAATAGGCATGGCTAAGCCTCTCGACGACGAGAGCTACGGCTATTTGAGTGAGCACCATTCCTTCGGCCAGACTGAGAAGAAGGCTGGAGACTATGCTGAGGATCTTGCAGCCTTCATGCTTGCCTCCACGCTCGGTGTTCCGTTCGACATAGATAAGAGCTGGGATGAACAGAAAGAAATATGGAAGATAAGTGGCCGCAGGGTTAAGACGATGAGCATAACCCAGTCCGCAGTGGGAAACAAGGACGGTATGTGGACAACAGTCGTCGCGGCAGCAGTATTCATACCTTAGCAGGAAGCAGTGTTTCCAATGCTTCGGAGCGCTTGAAGGCTTTCAGCCTACGCTGGGAGTGGAACGAGGCTTCCGAAGAGAAGCGTCACCCCGTAACTTATAAGGATGAAAAAAGTTAGGGGAACAGTCTTTTTAACGAATACTTTCCTGCTAAGAGTGCTCTGGGCAAGCTTTTTTCGAGACGATTCCTCCTCACCCACAGCCCTGAGCAGCAGCATACGAGAAACCCTCCTTCTAAAAGGCTCTCCAGGTTGGGAGGAGCTCCAGGCTCCTGAGCGCAGGTTGTGGAAAAGGTTTGAAGCAACAGTTGCTGAAGACAGGATTTCAGCGTTCAAAAGAACAGTCAGGCTGAAATCAGGGTTGGAAAACCTCAGGAGGCTGCCTTGCAGCAGGGGGCTAGTTGTTGAAACATGGGTTAGGCATATGCCTACCAGTATCAACGCGTCCCCAGGCCCGTAGAGACCTAGGAGAAGCAGCAATCCTAGGAGGCTCAGGGTTTGAACAGTCTTTAAAACAGTTTCTAGGAGCATGTTTGAGGCTAGCTCAAGGGTTAAAGCTGAAACCCCTAGCAAGAGGATTGGGAGCCACGCGGAGGCGTCAAGCTCCCTATTCTCCAGGTCTTGGAAAACAGCTGGGCAGAGCAGAAGTATTTCAAGAACCGTCTTAAAGCATGCGAATGCTTGTAGAAACTGGTTTAAATCCATTCTCCACCTGTTTAAAACGTTGTAAAGGCTTTTAAGCCTCCACGCGGAGGAACCTTTATCTATTTCAAGTTCTTCTGCAAACAGGCTTGGACGAGGCTAAGCTATACTTGGTTGAAAACCCGTATTTCTTCTCCGGGATTAAGCATAGCTATGAGGAGTCCTGGTTCGCCATCGTAGGGGTGCCTTTCGACGGGACGACGAGCTTCAGGCCGGGTTCAAGATTCGGGCCCGCCAGCATAAGGCATTTCTCAGCTGAGGCTGAAACCATCAGCCTTGGAAACAGTGTTGACTTCGAGAATGTTAGGGTTTCAGACCTGGGGGATGTTTCAGTAACGTTCAACGTCGACGAGGTTTTGAAAAGGGTTGAGAAAGTATGCAGGGAGATCAATGCTGACTCTAAGACTCCTGTTCTTCTCGGGGGAGAGCACACAATAACCCTTGGGGCTGCGAGAGGCCTTACGCCGGAGACAATAATATCTTTCGACGCCCACTTCGACTATAGGAATGAGTATCCTGAGCATGTTAAGGTTAGCCACGCTACAGTCATGAGAAGAGTGAGGGAGGAGGTTTGCAGAGTCGTGCACGTCGGCGTCAGGGCAGCCTGCAGAGAGGAGGTTGAGTACGCGAGCGGCGAAACCTTCGTTTCATCGAAACAGATCCTCAGGAATCCTGAGGAAGCATGCGTGATGCTGAGAAGCATTGTTGATAAAGCGGGAAGCACCTATGTTAGCATAGACCTTGACGTTCTAGACCCTGCCTACGCTCCTGGAGTAGCTAATCCAGAGGCATGTGGAGTATCAACCAGCATTCTTCTCAGCCTTCTGGAGAACACGGTGAACGAAAAGCTTGTAGGGCTCGACCTTGTTGAGCTTAACCCCCTGCTCGACCCTGGAAGCGCCTCAGCAGCGGCAGCAGTCAGAATATTGTTCGAAACTATTTCGAACACCGCTAGAAGAAAGAGGCTCGTCTAAACCTGTTTCCTCTGAATATACCAGCGTTCAGCCCCATCCTTAACCCTCTTGTCAGCCTCCTCTACGGTGGACGGTGGGGGGATAATCATCGGCTCACCAGGCTCCCAGTTCGCAGGAGCAAGGAGGCTCGACTTAACAGAGGTTTGAACAGCCCTAGTAGCCCTGGCAAGCTCCTTCACGTTCCTCCCGACTTCAACAGGATACTGGGCTGTAAGCCTTACAACTCCCTCCGGGTCTATTAGGAAAACGCTTCTAGCAACGCCTCCCTTAGCATCCGTAGCCCCGTAGAGACCAATAGTTTTCCGATCGGGATCGGCTGCAACTGGAAACATTATTTTCAACCCATACTTCTCCTCAACATCCCTAACCCAGGATATTACGCTCATAAGGCTCTCCGGGCATATTGAGAAAACCTCGACCCCAGTCTTCCTAAAGTCGTCAATCCTCTGGGACAAAGCAATCATCTCAGTCGTGCAAACAGGGTTGAAGCTTGACGGATGCGTCAGGATGAGAACCCATCTGCCTTTAAGCTCGGAAAGCCTGAACCTGCCCCTTGTGGTTTGAGCTTCGAAATCAGGAGCCGGCTCACCGATCAGAACCATTCTTGAAAAACCTATAGGCTAACAGTTTTAAACTTTTAGGTTGGAAGAAGCCTCCGCAAGCCTTTCCGGAGCATGCTTGAAACGGTTGCTCTATGCTTATTCCCAGCGCTGCTTTCAGAGTTTAAACTATTCTGAGGCTGAGAATCCGTGTTTAAACCAGCGGAACATTATTAACTATTCGTTAAACACTCTTTTAAGAGGAAGGTAGCAGTTTGTCGAGGATGATTTTTGGAAGCAGATCCCTGTTTCCAAAAGTAACGACGAATGTTGAAACACCGCTGGCTGAAAGAATAGTTCTGCAGAAAGAATGTTGAGAAGCCTTCTCATGGATTGTTGCGACAATACTCTTGCCTGAGGAGAAAGCCTCGGAGACTGCTTTCCGGAATGGTTCTGAGTAAAGCTCCATAGGGCCTATCTCGTCGATGATAACCACCTCAGCATTCTCGACAGCATCCCGTATAGCCTTGACACCGACTCTCTCAATCTCCGCCAGGCTGACGAAATACCTTCCAACCCTCGGGCCGGAGCTGTAGTTGACGCTAGCCATAAGCCCTTTCAAGCCGGTTTTCAAATCCTCAACAAGGAAGCCTGTTCTAACCTCCTTCTCCCTGATTTCGTAGGTTATCATGCCGCCTACTTTCACACTCCTATCCTTCAGCATCTTGGCGAGCTTTGAGACAACCGTCGTCTTACCTATCCCAGGCCTACCCGTCACAAGGATCCTCATAGCTCTATCACCATCCCCCTGGGCCCAGGGTTGATGACGAGCGTGCCCCCGATTTTTTCAGACAGGCCTGCTCTCTCGTGAACATGGCCGCATAAGCATGCTAGCGGAGACTCCTCCTCTATGAATCTTCTAACCTCGGCGGAGCCTATGTGCTCACGTGTTGAAGTAAGGTCTAGCGACGTGTTGAAGGGAGGAGTGTGCGAAAGCAGGATGAGGCTGCTCAGCCCCTTGAAGCCTGAGAGGATCCTTTTAAACTCTTGCTCGCCGATTTCAAACGGGGTGTTGAAGGGTGTTGGGAGACTCCCGCCTACGCCCGCCAGCGTGAAGCCTTTGAAAACAGTTTTCCCACCGTGGAGGAAAACAATACCCATTGCGGAAGCCTTCTCCCTAAGCTCCTCAGGATTCTCATTGTTCCCAGGTATTGTGAAAACATGCTCGTTTAAAGCCCTGAGCCTCTCCAGGGCAGCGTCTAAACCCTTGCCGTAGACTGTGAGGTCGCCGAGGCACACAGCTAAGTCAGCATCTCTCGAGGTCTTCAAAGCCTCCTCTAAAAGTTTAAGCCGCAGATGAATATCGGAGCAGGCGAAGACTCTCAACAGGGGTTCCACCAGTAGGCGAAGCTTTTATGCTTTTCAAAAACCGGGTTACCCTGCTAGGCGGCTGGCGGCTAGGAGCGAGAGCGAGAGCAGAATATCGCCGTAGAAGAGCCTTGCAACAAGGCCGAGAAGTATCAGGGTTTGCAGGGGCATGAGGAAGCTTGTGAAAACATGCTCATCCTCGTCGAAAGACTGTTCAGCCTTATCCTCGTCCAGCCTCCTCGCGAAGACTATCCTCCTAAGCCCGCTCCTGCTCCTCCTCTCGGCGAGAACGAACCTAGTGTTCTCAGCACGGTACTGTGAAAACCTGACCTTCCTGAGAAGGAGGAGGGCTGCAATCCTCCGCAACACGCTTTCCTTCCCCAAGCCTTTGAAAAGCTCAACCCCTTTAAGCTTAACGTGGAGGTTCCAAAACAGGTTTAAAGGGAGGTATAGGGTTGTCAACAATAGAGCGTTGTTCATCGTTGAGAAGGCGACGGGAAGCCTCGCCATGCTCAGGTCAGTCAGGAAACCCGTTGGGGAGGAAGGGTACATTAGGCTTAGACACATAAGGGCCTTTGCGTCAGCACCCCCATAGACACCGCCGTAATACAGGAGGAGGAAGAGGCCTGACTGAAGGCCTGCGAAAACAATCCACCAGAAAGGCTCGACGGAGCCGTTTAAAACACTTAGAATATTTATGAGTAGGGCTGAGGCTGTGAAGACGATCCATACACGGTCATCTATCTCCCTGCTCTTAACATCCTGGATCGAGGCTATGGAGAGGAGTATTATGGAGACTATGTTGCGAGCATTCTCCAGCCAGAGCCAGTAGGACAATTCACCTTAGTCTTGAAAGCACTTCAGCCCTCTTAACATGGAACTCCGTCACAACCCTCGCAACATCCCTGAAATGCGTCACGTTGTTATCCATCATCCACCTTATAACGCTCTCCCTAACCTGCAGCTCCCTAACATACCAGTCCGGAGGCATGCCTATCTTCCTGCACACATTGGGAAGATGCACCGACCTGCTGAAGTCAACCTCGTGAACATCCTCCATCGGGTCCCAGTGTGCAATCGTAATCCTGTTCCCCTCGGGGTCAAGCTCCCAGACGTGCCTAACTCTTCTTCCAAACGGTACTCCAGCCTTCTTAGGCAGGACAACCCTCTCGATGAGGCAGGCGACGTTCATAAGCGGAATGTATGACTCCGCGATGTTCATAGGCGGACTCGTCATCCTTTTAATAGCGTAGTCAATGTTCTCAGCGTGAACAGTGCTAAGGCCACCGTGACCCGTCGCCATGGCTTGGAACAAGACGAAGGCTTCAGCACCCCTGATCTCTCCGACGATAAGGTAGTCAGGCCTATATCTTAAAGAGGTCTTGACCAGGTCGTACATCGTTATCTCTCCTATCTTAGAGGTTCCGAGGCCGTAGCTCTCCCTGGTTACGAACTGGACCCAGTTGTCATGCGGAATGTTCAGCTCAGCAGTCTCCTCGACGGTGACGATCTTCAACCCTGGTTTGAAAAGATTGGTTAAAGCGTTTAGGAAAGACGTTTTACCCGCGCCCGTGCCGCCTATAACCATGACGGTAAGCCTATTGTCAAGAATGAACCAGAAGTAAGCTGCTAAAGAGGGGCTTAGCGTGCCGAGCTTAATCAGGTCGATGATGCTGAAAGGCTCCTCCCTGAACTTCCTTATCGTGAAGGTTGAGCCGAACGTTGAAACCTCGTCCCCATAGGTTGCTGCAAGCCTATGCCTCCCAGGTAGCATCGCGTCCACGATTGGGAATGCTGCGCTAATATGCTTCCCGGCGAAGTGCGCCAGCTTAATAATGAAGTCGTTGAAATAACCCTTGTCGACGATCCTCAGGTTTGAAGGGAGGCTCTCATACCTCCTGTGCCAGACGTAAACAGGCTTATCAATACCGTCGCAAGAAATGTCTTCAACATTCTTATCCTCCACGATCGGGTTTATCGGCCCGTAGCCTATAAGGTCCCTCCTAATATAGTATTCAACCTTCCTCATGGACTCCTCGTTCAGGGAGCCCAGTATGCTCCTATACTTCTTCATCAGTCTTCGAGCCTCCTCCATAACGTAGCTCCTCGCCTCCACAGACATGTCTTCAGGAGGCTTAAGCTCCCTGCTCAGAATATCCTTAAGCCTGTTGAAAGCACTCCTCTCAGTCTTGTCGAGAGAAACTTCGTCTACGAAGTATCCTTTCTCACCACCCCTGCCCGGGATTGGAACTATCAGGATTCTTACGAAAGGCTCTTCAATCCAATACTCGTCTATAGGCTTAGCGTTAACAGGCACGGGCTCGAAAACGTATTCAACTAATTCCTTCTCTTCCTCCTTCTTCTTTTTCTTCTCCTCCTTCACAGGCTTAGGCTTCTCCTCCTTCTTCTCAACCGCCACAGGCTTAGGCTCAACCTTAGCCTCTGCGACAGCAGGATTATCCTTCTTCTCCTCAGTCTTCGCAGAACCCATTTGACGATGATTCGAAGCGGGAAGAGTTTTATAAAGTTTGTTAAACACTACTGTTTCCAAACCGCCTAATAGGGAGTCCGGAATGCTCCAAACCAACCCGGTTTTAACATTCAATACTAGGCCACCGGCTTAAGAACGTGAGAAAAAATCTGGGGGATGGGGGAGAGGGGCTATTTTAAGGAAGGACTACACTAGTATAGTATTCCTTGCCACCTGTTGAATGCAGCTTAATCTCAATCGTAACGCCGCTTACAAGCTTCTGGCTGCCGTAAGTACTACCGCTAGTTATGGTTATTGTATGCGATGCCTCTACCCCAATGTTCGCGTCCCATGGAAGGGGAGTATCTAGCGACGCATTCCAATCATTGTAGGGCACATTGTTTATGAACACGTTGTCTATCTTAGCGGGTGACGAACCGGTGTTTAAGTAAGTGAGGTGTATTACCCATGTGTTACCTTTGGGCTCCGGGAAGGCACTTCTAATCTCAACCTTCTCGTATCCCATGAACGCTCCCACCAGTCCCGTCATCCATAGTGCTACCGCGATGGCGATTGTTATGCCTACTGCGACGATGATTACTGTCGTTATCACTGGGCTTACGCCCCTCCTGTCGTTAAGCATTTTCATGCCTGTTTCACCTCTTTCCGTATTAAACCTGTATTAAAGATAGTATTTAAATTTTTTTAACGTTAAAAACCGACTTACAGCTCTCGAAGAACAGGTTCCCTAACCTTGCTGAACCGTTTTGAACAATATTGAACAATATTGAACTGTAAAACTCTTCTGAAAAACACTTGTTTAAAAGACTCGTCTTCATACTCTAGATTGACGGAGTGCGATTTTCGTCACTAGAGCGAAACACCGGTTGTCGTGTTTCCGACATGCATGTTCTTATATAAATACGGGGAAAAAGAATATAAGAAACACTTCAAAAGATTATACTTAGTCTTGTCCATATCGAGCTTCGCCGCATGGCTCTTCGGCCCGCTTGGAGACAGGGTTGCAAAGATGTGTGGAGACCTTGAGGCCTCAGGCATAAGAATATACCCGAGGGCCTACGGCTCGATAGTGCTCTTGGCGACGCTCATAACAGCAATCGTCTCAGTAGCGTTGTCAAGCATACTGATCGTCAGCTACAGCCTGATTGTTGTGAACATTGGTTTCGAGCTCTACCTTATCCCTGTGCTTCTCCTCTGCCTCCCGGTCATCGTCTTCCTCCTCGGAGTCGCTTGGCCCAGGATGAAGATTTCAAGCATTAAGGCCTCTCTCTCCTCAGAGGTTCCGTATGCTGCTGCCTATACTGCAGTAATGTCGACAGGAGGAATCTCTCCCTACGTCAGCATAATGAGGCTTTCACGCGTCCCTCTCCTCCCAACCTTCTCCGAAACCGCTAAGCTTCTAGACATCATGGTTAGGGGTCTTGGCTACGATCCTGTTACAGCGTTGGAGGAGATTGGTAAGAAGCTTCCCTCCAAGGAGTTCAGGGAGCTCCTCCTAGGATATGCTTCCACTCTCAAGACTGGTGGGGACGTTGTCCACTATCTTCTCCGTAGGACTGAGCTTCTCTTCCAGGAGAGGCTTGAAAACCTTAAGCTTATAGGCGGGAGGCTTGGGCAGCTCATGGAGGTCTACATAGTTTTCGCAATACTCCTCCTGCTAGGCATATACACTATTTACGCTGTCCAAATGTCGATAGGGGAGCTTGTAGCCGGAGCCGGGGGAGGAATATTCGGAAACATAATGTCCTTCATACTGTTCAGCTATGCTTTCCTACCCTTCTTCTCCATCCTGTTCCTCTGGCTCATAGATGTTGTTCAGCCGAAATACCCGATGGAGGACAATTCTCCCTACATTGTTTTCGCCGCTACGGCTACGCCCATAATGGCTCTGCTGATACCTGGGTTCTGCATCTCCTTCCTTGTTCCAGGTTTAAAAGAGATCCCGCCTTTCAACTTTCTAAGCGGCTTCATAACTTGGCTTAACAACTATCTCGGCCTTGAACGTGGCTACGAGCCCTCAATAGGGCTAATTCTTGCTCTTTCCATCGCTTCACTCCCAGCGGTTGCCTACAGGATGTACATTAATTTCAAGGAGAGGGGTATGGACGTTGGTTTCGCAGGCTTCCTGAGGGATCTTGTTGAGATAAGGAAGTCTGGGCTGAGCCCTGAGAAATGCATAATCTCCCTGTCGGAGAGGAACTACGGCAATCTTTCGAAACATATTAAGACTATGGCTACGCAGATCTCGTGGGGGATAAGCCATGCTGAAATATATAGGACTTTCTCTAAGAAGGTTAGGTCATGGCTTACGAAGATAAGCATGTTCCTGCTTCTCGACGCTATCGAGGTTGGTGGAGGTACTCCCGAGACTCTTGAAACCTTAGCCAGGTTCAACGAGTCTATAATTCTGATGGAGAAGGAGAAAAGGTCTGAGCTCAGGCCGCTTCTCATGATACCCTACATAGGTACTGGTGTGCTGGTCGTAACAGTCATAGCCCTCTTAACGTTCTTCAGGTCCATGCTTCTAATGGCTGGACGCTCAATGGCTTTCGGAGACCTTGTGCAGCTCCTCCTCCCGCCGGTCATAATCCACGTGTACATGATGGGTCTAGTCGGCGGCAAGATCGCGTACGGAGAGACTTCTTCAGGCTTCTTCCACGCCCTGATGCTCCTCATCTTCACCCTGGCGACGATAGTGCTAGCACCATACTACTCCTTCGCCCCAGTGCCGACTGGCGGTGGAAAAATTGGCTAAGACTAGGCTTGACGGGAAGGGTGTTTCAGAGGTTGTGGCAACAGTTATGCTGGTTACTGTGACGCTTGGAATGATCGTCGCCGGGGTTTTCTTCGCCCAGCTTAACCTCTCCATGCAGGCTCAGGCCACGGAGTTTGAAAACGGTAAGGCGAGCATGATCAGCCTAGCTCAGATGATTGAGGGTTTAAGCCTCGCTAAGGGTTCAGCAGCCTACACGAGGTTCGCTGTAAGCAGCGGCGGGCTTGCCGTGACACCTGGTGCTGAAAAGCTGAGGATAAAGGTTGAAGGTGAAACCGTTTTCGAGGACAACGTTACCCTCGTAAGGTTCAGGGGTGGTGGAGGGGTTTCTTCGCTCGACTTCCAGGTTTTAAAGGGTGTTCAAACCCTTATGCCGGCGGAATGCCTGATAGTCAGCCCGGAGAACCCTGCTCCCCTGGGATGGGTGTACTTGAAGCGTGAGCAGGGAGCCTGGGTCATAATGGATTTCGGCCGGGTTAGGGTTGTTCCGTCAGGCATCGTCAACGCTACGAGGGACGGGGTTAACTGGGATCCTCTTAACGTGGTTGAAATAACCTATGTCAGGATTGTCCCGGGGACTTTCAGCGGGAGCAATGTTTACGATGTTTCCGCAAGGGTTGTGAACGTGACGAGCAGGGTTATACAGCTTATCGATTCAACGCGCATCACGATAACTGTTGAAAGAGGAGCATACTTTAACGAGTATTCTACAGACCAGGGTGGTAACGGGACACTGGTCTTTCTGAACATAGTTGAGGTCGAGATATCCATCAGGTGAGAAGAATGCCTTCAACACCTTTTGAAACAGTAATTCTGACAACAGCCCTATACGCTGTTCTCTTCATATTTCTACTAATGTTTTCAATGGTGTACCGCTGGGTTTCCATCGACTCCCTTAGAGTGAGGCTGGGCGAGGTTGCTAATCAGGTTGCTTACGAGGTTACTGGGCTATACGTGATGTGTCAAAGGGCCAGGAGCAACGTTGATCTTTACAAGCCAATCAGCCTCCCGGTTTCGCTGTCTGGACACGGATACGCGATGGAGTTTAAACAGGTTGACGGGGTTTGGTTTCTAGTCGCCTACCTGGAGGAGAACAGGGCGATAAACGTTTCCTCACCGCTTTGGAAGGACCCGGGTGTCGACGTGACTGTTGAAACCGGGGACGGTGTTTTTCAAGTCGGCTCCCACCTTGTAAACTATACGGGTGTTCTCCACTCCGGTGTTAGCGACCCCGTGGTGTGGGCTAGGAGGGTTGACGGAGCCATAGTGGTTGGGCTTGGAAGGCTCGTGAACAAGGGGGGTGGTTGACTGATGCACGTCACCATCGACAACATGTCCGCCTTCTTCATCCTCCTACTCATACTCGTAACCTTCATGGGGTACATTATTCCAACAGCCTATCTCTCCTTCACGACTGCGAGGGAGCACCAGCTGGAGGAGGTTGCTCAAGCCATTATGGATAAGGTTCTTCTAAGCACCGGTATTCCTGAGGACTGGGGGGATATTCTTAAAATTCAAGATAGCAGTCAGCTTCTCTCATTCGGGCTTCAGAAGGCAGGGAGCGAGCCATATGTGCTTGACATGGATAAGGTTCTCAGGATGATAAACATTGGTGGGGGCCAGCTTCCGGAGACTGTTCAGATAGATGCCTGGACCGTAGCCAGGCTGCTGGGGCTTGAAAACAAGTATGGCTTCAGCATAAGGATTACTCCTGCTTTAAACCTGACGGCGAGCGTTGTGGGCTACTATAATTTTAAAGGTGGTGTTCAGGTCCCCAGCATGGTTGAGGTTACGGTTAAGACTTACGAGGGGAGGCCGGCGGTAAGCGCTAACTTAACCGGGGTATACGTCTTCATGATTATTGATAGGGATCAGGGTCAGGATGTGTGCTACGTCGACTACGTTTTCAAGACGAGTCCTGTGAGAATCGATGGTAGAGCCAGCTTGGATTTCACAGACCTTTTAAGAGATGCTGAAACAGGGGTTAAGAATATTCAGAAGAGTTTTTCAGCCCTCATAGTTTACGCGGACTACTTCGGGATTAGGGCTGTTAACTCATCCATGCTCGGCGAGACGGATATTCTGAACGGGACAACGGTTGACGACTACCTTATTTTAAGCATAGAGGGTTCTCTGGAGATACCGGCTGCCAGACACTTGAGGAACCAGACTGCCCTAGCCAACCCGCCGTACTACGTTTACCTAAGCACTTTCAGAAACGAGACTAACGGTGAGAGCGGCCTGGTTATAAACAAGGGCTCTAAGAACTACCGTGTCTACAGGATTACGAGCACGATTGACGAGGACGTTGCCTTCATGATGCTGCCTGTCAAGTATAGGGGTAAATACTACGTAGCCACCTTCTACAGGCCGCCATCCGTAACGATATGCCAGACTGGAATGGCCTCGGGAAACATTAAGACTAGCGTCTTGAAAAGGATGGTTAAAATAGGCTCCTTCCACTATGTTTTCGAAATAAGGGTTTGGAGGTGGGCTGAATGATGGACAGCAGGGGCCAGATGAGAATCGTTGAAGCGCTTCTGGCAAGCGGGATAATAGCGGTGGCGATGTGGAGCATGATAAACCTGACGAGGACACCGGACCCGTATAGTGCTAAGGCTAGGGATGAGCTTGAAAAATACTGTTACGACTTCCTCATGAGCCTCGCCGACAAGGAGGTTTTCGACGAGGTTGTCTTCAACTCAACATGGGTAAGGCCCGGCTGGGAGGGCTTGATGAAGAACATGCTGAACGCCCTCCTTCCCGCAAACACTCTCTACAACATGACTGTCTGCAACATGAGTAAGAAGGGAGATATTGTTGAAGAGGAGTCGCTGGGCAGTGTTTCCAACGCTTCGCCCGAGGACTTCAGGCTTTCGAAGGAGGCTGCCGGAGCTGAAATAACTTACACAACTAGGAGGAGATGGGTTTTGAAGATTCGCCTGGAGCTCGCCAGGAGGTGGTGAGTATGATTAAGCGCTTAGACTGGGGCAGGGGCCAGATAATACTTGTGATGAGCATCACTCTCATAACTATTATCCTCCTAGTCTCGACAATAATATACTCAACCTCAATCCAGCACCTGTTCTTCGACTATAATCCGAGCAGGGAGATAGTTATGAACATAGACTCTGATTTCAGAAGGGTGCTTACAAGGATTCTTGCTAACGCGACCGCGAAATACAATCTTACTGCTGAAATGGATGTTCCAAGGAGGATTGCTAACCTGACTTTCTCATACTGGCTTATCTCGACGCAGGCTGCCTACGCGGGTAAAGGCCTGCATATTGAGACAAGGCTGATAGATGAGCTGGTGCAGAGTGCTAGGGGCATGACGCTTACGATCTACAATCTTACTCGGAATGGGGAGCCGGATGAGCCGAGAAACTATGTTTTCAACTATCCTGAGAGAAGGCTGGAGGACAGGCTTTTCAAGCTTTTCTGGTACAGGCCTAACAGTATTTCAGCCATAGGTGCTGAGATAAGCGTAGACGCTACCTACCGGGGAGTAGTCGGGTGGAGGGCCGCACACATCCTTCTGCTAAACCTCACGATAACCTCAGTAATCCCCAGGGAGAAGGATGGGATCCTAGAGTTGAACGTGATCGTTCTCAGGGAGAACAGTATCCCCGTTAGCGACCTGAGGGCTGGGAACTTCGAAATATACTTGTTCGACCCAACTGTACCACCTGGCGTGTACTGCTGGAGAAGGGTTTCCGTAAACGAGATGACGCTGACTTACAACGGTGGCGGCAACTACACTATCAGCATCACACCCCGATTCTACGATCCCAGCAGCACCAGCGTGAGGCTCTTCTGGAGATGGGAGGGTCAGCAGGGCAACCAGCCGCATCAACCCGGCTACTACCAGTTCATTCTGGTCAGGGTTCAGGACAACAGGGGGATAATCGTCGAGTCCTACACCTACGCCGGGATAGAGTACGCTATACAGGCGAACGCTGTTGAGCCGTTCTACACTGGAGACCCGTCTAAAGTTAAGGAGACATACGTGTTTGAACTCCTGCCCAACGGGACGATGTACTGGTATAACACTAGGCTTTCATCACCTGAGAACAATCCTCCGATCCCCCTTCCCCCCGTTAAGCAGGTCAGGGTGATGGCGACTAGAAACTGGCCTAGCGACCCTGCTTTCTACGAGGTGCCTTACCAGACCGAGGTCTGGGATGACAGGTATCTCTGGCCGAACAGCGACAAGTTCCTAGAGTGGAGGAAGAGGATTATGAACGGGTCTAAGCTGGTTTTCGAGCTGAACTATCCGCCGGGATGCAGCCTTCAAAAGGTTTTATTGACCTGGCTTGAGGACGCTGACGTCAGGGAGCCGGAGTACCGTCTACACATGACGTTGAGCGGGGCTTTCGCCACAGTGGACAACGGTAAATACGTGTTGACTCTCCTGGCAAGCCCTACGAGCTACTGGGTAGACTGGTCGATAAGCATCCAAGACCCTAGGAGCGGGACTCATGTGGAGTACGTCCTGCTTGGCTACGATGTTTACCGGATGCCCAGCGGGGGATGGTGGTTCCCGAGGAAGATTCCGGCTGACGACTGGATGATACTTCCAAGGCCGCAGGATAAGGGTGGCGTCCTTGTTGCCGAGGCCCCGGTTAGACTGGTTGCTTTCAGAAAGTCTAACAGGACTCAGGAGAGGCCTCCGGAGGGGCCTGTCAGCTACGACGAGATGCACTACGAAACCATCCTCTACATTCCATACAACGTTTCATACTTCCTCTACGTTGCAAACGCGACGTGGCTTAGAAGCGTCCGCATGGATTACCCCTACTTGTCTCTGATGGGTATGATAGGCGGGACTGAAACAGATGCTGGAAGCCCGCTGAGAGTCAAATGGGGGTCTTTCGCAACCTCCGTCAAGAACCCGAGTATAGTTAACGGAACCTACTCCAACGTTAGGAACATAATGCATAGGGATAGGAACAACAGCCCGGCTAACATTCCGTCTGCGCAAGCATACGGTAACTGGACTGTGCTTTACAACGAGTACGCGGGCATGGCGATCTTTGCCTCTGAAGACTTCATCGACGAGCTCCGGAGCTACTTCATAGGGGGAGTGAGAAGGGACCAGCTGTGGGTCTGGACAACAGCTGACTACCAGAGGCGGGTGATGGAGTATGACGCTATTTTCTGGAGTAGGGCATCTACCACGCCATACGACACTGATCCTGCGAACAAAATACAGTTTAAAGTGGCTGGTTTCCTAACGGAGGGCGGGATAGCGGCTACCCCGTTTATCAACGCCAGCCTATGGTATAACGGCACTGACCGGGCCGCGTTGCCCTTCCGCACGGTTGAAAACCCGCAGGGCACCGTGGGAGGGGAGCTTGTGCTAGCAAAGAGGAGTGCTTTCATCTACGACGACTTCTCCACAGACCCGTTCTCCTCCGGGAGGCTCGCCACAAACACGGGAAACTGGAGCTGGAACCCCTCCGGCTACATACAGGTTTCCGCCAACGCGCCTTCTGGAAGCTGGGGCGGCGCGCACGTCGCATACTTCACGAACAATACGCCGCCCGAGGCAACAACGATATACGTGTTTTCGAAAGAACTGTTCAGCACTACGGACAGGAATCAACACGCCGGCTTGACGATGATCAATTCCGATAATGGTTTCTACACGCTGGAGTTCTACCGTGACACAGGAAACAGGCGGCTGGGGATATGGTGCTACGCCGGCTCGCCGCCTAGATGGACCAATGTAGCTCGGACTGGAAACTTAGGAGGCTTGACCGATAACACTTGGTTCTTATTCCTCGGAAGCCGTAACGTTAACACGGGTGCGATGAGGCTGACTGTTTACAGCAGCGGGGGCACGCAGGTGAGCACTTTAAGCGGGACCAATAACACGCTGCAGGTTAGCCGGGTTGGGTTCAGCATATACGATGAGACTAGGGATAAAAATTATCTTTCAGCGTTTTTCGACGACTTCATAGCTTCCGCAGATGCTGACCCAAGGTTTGTGAACGTGACTGGGCTCACACCCGGTTGGACTGTCCGCCTCAAGGATGAAGCTGGAAACATCTTGGCCAGTGCTGCAGCCAACACTAAGGGTGTTGCAAGCCTTAACGTGGCCAGTAGGCCCATAGTTAGGAATGGTGTTATCGAGATATATTCGGGCAGCACGCTCATTCTCTCCCAGGAATTCAAAGTGATCGTCGGCGGAGACATTTACAAGCGCACGGTTAGCAGTTCTGTTAAAAGTGCTGTTGAAGAATGCTTGATGTATTACAGGATGTTTCTGAACAAGTTTGCACCGTCAATAACTAGTGTCGCACCAGTTTATCGGGAGCCGTGATGCCAGCATATAACCAGCAGTCCCCCTGTTATTGCACATGCTGAGCTTACGGTGAGCCTGTTAATACGCTTTTTCTTTTAAACAGCTCCTACAGGTTTTAGGCTTGAATTATTCTTCTGGGTGTGAAGTCACTCCTCCAGTTTAGGACCCATACGTCTTGTTTCTTTGCCAGTTCAAGCGCGCTTGGGGAAGCATAGTCCGTGTAGATTACCTTTATTATTCTCGGCTTTATCAACTCCGGCCTCATCCTTTTTAAGGCCTCTATCTTTTCCTCAAGCTCCTGTATCAGCCCTGTTCCAAGCCTCACCGTCGCCTCGCCTATGACGCACGTGTCGGCTAAGGCACCGTAAACGTTTATCTCCCTTTCGCCAACGAAGATTCTTCTCAGCTCTACGTCCAGCCCAAGCTCGTTCTTCAGCCTGTGCCTAATTACATCCAACGCTTCCTCTTCAACAGAAATCGTTAGCCTGTCTAGGGTTGTTGCAAGCCTGTTCTGAGTTGCACGCAGTTCCCTAACCTCCTCCCAAAGCCTGTTCAGGTTCTCCCACAGCTTGTTCTGGCCTTCTCTTAAACTCTTAACTTCCTCCCACAGCTTGTTCTGGCCATCCCTAAGGGCTTTAACCTCCTCCCAAAGCCTGTTCAGGTTCTCCCAAAGCCTGTTCTGGCCTTCCCACAGCTTGTTCTGACCCTCCTCCAGCCTGTCCAGCCTCTTCAAAATCTCAGACAATCCTAAGTAGCCTGCCACAGTGTAGCGAAACTCCTTATCCTTGTCGAGCAGCTCGAGGAAGCCTTTTTTTAAATTGTTCATCACTCTATGAAGAGGAATCTTTAGAAAGGTATTTAAGCATACCCTTTCTAGCACGCATCATGTTTTAACACGTGCTATCGAAATTTTCAGGAGAATCCGCTCTAAAACGAGTTTTATTCGGGCTTAATCCTCCGGCTAGGCTACATGAGTATTGAAAGTATCTGGGATAGCGTGTCCACTATGAAGTGTGGCTTGGCTGCTTCCAGTTCAACCCTCGGCCTAACGCCTCTTAACACCGCCACTGTATATGTGCCTGCAGCCCTTCCTGATTCCACGTCCTCCGGCCTGTCTCCAACCATCACAGTCTCCTCCGGGTTCACGTTCAGCTTTCCAACCGCTTTCAGAACCGGTTCAGGCGAGGGCTTCGGTTTCTCAGCATCTCCTGCAGATATCGTCACTTTGAAGAAACATCCTATTTTAAAGGTGTTCAAGTAGTTCGGCAACTCTTCGCTACTAGTGTTAGAAACCACTCCAAGCAGATAGCTCCTCCTACTTAACTCTCTAAGGGTTTCGAGAGCATCAGGGTAAAGCCTGCCGTACTTAGGCATGTAAGTGTAAATCCATTCTCTAACCATCATCGTAGAGAGTTCTTCAAGGTTTGTTTTTAACCCTGCTTCCCTAGTGATCGTTTCAGCTATTGCTCTAGAAGTTTTTCCCACAAGCCTAGCGTTCTCGTTGAAGCTTCTCTCAGGCTTGTTGAACCTTCTTAAAATATCGTTAACCATGATGTGGAATGCTTCAAAGGTGTCCACCAGGGTCCCGTCTAAGTCGAACAGCACTGCCCTGACCCTTACAGGCATGGGAAGGGTTTTAGGGAACGGTTTTTAAACTTGTAGAGGCAAAGATGGGGAAGGCCTACGCGTCAGCCTGGAGAATATGCTGAAGCAATCTCGCCAGCAGGCTCCATAAACCTATTCAGAGTCCAGCAGTTCCCAGCGCCCGTTAAACCTCAAGACCGTCTACGCGTGGGGTTTATCTCCAATTCTTGATAAGCCATGATGCTCCAAACCCAGTATTCGAGATTCTACCGCTAATAGCGCGCGCTGAAGGAGGATTGCTGACAAGGAGGATGTGCGTGAAACTATAAGTCGGGGGGAAACCCTATTTAGCTTAAGCCTTGTCGAAAAACGAGTGGAGACGTGTAGGGAAGTTTTTAGGAGGCTCGAGGCTGAGTAAGCGCGCTATGTTTCTTTCCATTAAAATATGTGCTTAAAACACTGTTGGATGCAATCCTTTTGAAAAAGATTGCTTAAGAAGAGGATTGTGATAAAGGGGGAGAAGGTGCAGGATGTGGGCTACAGGCTTTTCCCGCTTAGGCTGCTGAATCCCTCGGGTTAAAGGGGTTTCAAGCTAGGAGTGTGGAGGATTACGTAGGTTTCCGGTTGAGAGTGGGAATGGCCGTGTAGTCGAGTTCATCGATTTTACTAAAAAGAATTATCCGGAGCAAGCGACGGTCAAGGAGGTGGTTGAGGAACACTTTGAGGATAGTTTAGAACTGTTTAATTATGAGGGTGATGAAGAATTCCCCCTCGCATAAAAATATGCATGTGAAGCCACAAGGCTGGGGAAAAACTTTATTTAGTTTCCAAACGTTTCCGGGTCAAATGAAGACGAGTAGGGAGGTTTTTAGAAAGCTCGAGGCTGAGTACGCCGGGTATCTCGAGGGTGAGGCTGTTAACAGGTTTTTCGAAGACTTTGGAATAAGGTTTGCAGCTGGACACTGGGCTGCTGGAGACTTCTTGGATAGGTTTGCCACCAGAGGGTACAATAGTGACAATCCTGAGTTCAAGAGCGACATTATCTCTCAGCTTAGAAGGGTTAAGCAGGCTGGGATAAAGGGGGTTGAGCTCCACGACGTGCTCTTCATAGATTCAAGCTATAGGAGGGATGAGAGTGTTATAAGCATGGTTAAGGCTGAGCTTGAGAAGCTGGGTTTAACCCCTACGAATATGAATATTAATCTTTGGACAGACCCTAAGTGGAAGCTCGGCGGCATTACAAACCCGTTTAAGAGTATAAGGGAGGATGCTCTTCAAATAGCTTTTCAGGCTGTTGAGATAGCCAGGGAGATCGGGTGTAGCAGCGTCGCGCTTTGGCCCGGTTCAGATGGCTGGGACTATAATTTTGAAGTGAACTACGGGAGGCAGCTGGAGCTCTTCATAGAGGGCTGTGAGACGATAAACAGGGAGGCTAAGAAGGCGGGCCTCGTGTTCGGCATAGAGGCTAAGCTTCATGAGCCCAGGGAAGGCAACATGGTTATTCCTACAACCCATCTGGCAGCACTAGTTGCGAAGACGGTTAACGAGAGGAGTGGGGGGAGGAACATGGGCGTATGCATAGATTATGGTCATGAGCAGATGTACGGTGTAGAGCCGGCTGCGACGGTGTATGCTTTGAAGAAGCTCGGAGTGCCGCTGGTCAACTTCCACATTAACACGGCGAAGCTGCACAGTAATGATGAGGACAGGATTGCTGGCACAGGTGACATCTGGAGAATGGTTGACTTCATATATGCTGCGGTCGACACGGGTTACGAAGGCTGGTTCGGCGAGGATCAGTTCACGTACAGGATGGATCCTGTGAAAGCCATGTATCTTTCAAAAGAGATTTTCGCAAACCTTGCGAAGAAAGCTCTGCTGATATACAGTAGGAGAGAGGAGTTTGAGAAGATTAGGGAAAAAGGAGATCAGGCTGAAACAATAGACTTCGTGAAGAAAATTATCATTAAGGGTTGAAGCAGAAGCAAGGTCCCGCTTGCCCTTCGCGTTTTTTCACGCGATAAATTTAAAAATTGTTGCCGCGTTCTAATCAGGGTGTCAGGATTGGGAGGACTCCTTCTCGGTACGGATATAGGGACTTCTGCTACCAAAACGATTCTTGTAGACGCGGAGGGCAGGGAGGTTGCGAGCTCAACCGCCGAGTACGGCGTAATAACTCTTAGAACAGGCTGGGCTGAACAGTGGCCAGACGTATGGTTTCAAGCAGTATGCCAGACTATTAAAGACGTTTTAAAGAAGGCGATGATTGATCCGCGTGACATAGCTGGCTACTGCATAAGCAGCCTCTACGGCGGGTCTGGTATTCCCTGCGACAAGGAGATGAAGCCCCTTAGACCATGCTTAATATGGGCTGACAGGAGGGCGACTGAGGAGTGTAGATGGGTCAGGGAGAACATAGGGGAGGAGAGAGTTTTCAAAGAAACCTGCAACACTATAGACCCATACTATGGATACACTAAGATGCTCTGGATAAAGAGGAATGAGCCGCATGTTTGGAGCAGGATCCACCAGCTGGTTACTCCCAACGCGTACTGCGTTTACAGGCTTACTGGAGAAATATCGGTGGACTATTCTTCAATAGGCAACTACGGTGGGATTTTCAACCCTAAGGAGAGAAGGTTCGCTGAAGAATTGATGAGCGACCTGGGCATACCTAGAAGCTTTTTCCCGGAGAAGATAAGCATGTCTAAGGATGTTGTCGGCGAGGTTTCTTCAGAGGGCGCTGAGCTAAGCGGTCTCGCAAAAGGAACGCCCGTCTGCGCCGGAGGCATAGACGCGCCGATGTCCGCGCTCGGCGTCGGGGCTCTTGGAGACGGGGATCTTGCGATGATGCTTGGCACGTCCGTGTGCAACGGTTTCATCCAGGATGAGCCCAGGTTCTCCCCGAAGCTGATAAACTATTCTCATGTTGCGTATGACGACAGGAAGTTCTATTCTTTCGCAGGAATCATAACTGCTGGCTATGCGATCAGGTGGTTCAGGGACAATCTTGGAGCCGTTGAAAACATGCTTGCGAAAGAGACTGGCTTAAGCGCCTACAGTATCCTGGACATGGAGGCTGAGAAAATCTCAACCGGTTCAGACGGGCTGATATTCCTTCCACACATGATGGTCGGCGAAAGAGCGCCCTGGTGGGACGAGTATGTCAGGGGTGTTTTCTTCGGCTTAACGCTGAAACATACTAAGGCTCACATGTATAGGGCTGTTCTGGAGGGCATAGCTTACGCCATAAGATACTGTGTTGAAACAGCCGTGGAAACAGGGATTCCTCTGAAGAGGGCTATACTCGTCAATGGTGGGGCAAGGTCGAGAGTCTGGAGAAGAATAATAACGGATGTTTTAGACAGGGATGTGGAATATCTGGCTTCAAGCATAGGCGCACCCTACGGTGATGCTCTGCTCGCAGGAGTGGGAACAGGGACCCTTAAGGGTTACGAGGTTATACGTGAATGGTTGGCGAGCAGCGAGACGATTAAGCCTGTTCAGGAGGCTGCTTCAAAATACAGGCAGCTCTATAAAATCTATAAGAGCCTCTACGGGGCTCTCAAGGAGGATTTCATGGAGCTTAAGAAGCTTGAAGCCTAGCTGCGAGAAACCCGCATTTTTTAGCACCCCATTCCAGCATTCTAGTCGCCTAATTTTTAAACATTCTTGGGCAGTGACGCACGTGTCCAAGAGTTTTTAAACATGTTTCAGTGTTGAATTAACAGGTTGAAGAAGGATAAAGGGCTTCCTGAGGCGCTTGACGAGATAGCTAGGAGTGTTGAACCAGTGATTTACGACGCGCTTTCGGAGAACGCTTCACCCGAGTTTCAAGAAGTGTTGCTTTACCCTGTGAAGGCAGGTGGAAAGAGGATTAGGCCGGCAGTGTTAATACTTTGCTGTGAAGCGGCCGGCGGGAATTCTGAAAACGCTTTAAACGCTGCCGCGGCCGTAGAGCTCATTCACAACTATACTCTGATAATAGACGATATCATAGACCACGGTGAGGTTAGGAGAAATAGGCCGACTCTCTGGAAAAAATATGGTTTAACAATGGCTCTTCTCGCTGCTGTCCATTATAGGGAGGTTGTTTCAGAGCTCCTGCTCAAGTCTAGGAATGCTGTCAGACTGCTCTCCATCGTCGACTATTATGTGATGAGGCTCGTTGAAGGTGAGCGTCTGGACGTTCTCTTCGAGCAGGTCGGTAGGGAAGACGATCCTTATGTTGCCGAACATAGAAGGATGAACATTGGTTTCGACGACTATTTGAATATGATTATCCATAAGACTTCTTCTCTTTACGAGGCGAGCGCGATGATGGGTGCTGTGGAGGCTGGTGCAAGCGAGAATATTGTGGAAGCGTTCAGAGGGTTCGGCTTAAACCTCGGCATATCTTTCCAAATCGTCGACGACCTTCTAGACCTGTTCGGTTCAACTGTTGAAACGGGTAAGCAAGTTGGGAAAGACGTTTTGGAGCATAAGCTTGGCAACATGCTGATCCTCAGAGGGCTTGAGAGAATGGATGGTGAGAGCAAAAGGTTTTTCCTGAGTGTTTTAAGAGGTAAACAGGTTTCTCAGGAGGATTTGGAGGAGGCTTTAAGCATTCTGGCTCGAACCGGCGTCAAGGAGAATGCTGTGAAAGAGGCTTGGCTTTTCTCCGAGAAGGCTAAATCAATGCTGAGCATGCTTCCGGATTCGGAGGCTAAGAGGCTTCTGTTCGAGCTTGCCGACTACGTGGTTTATAGGAACAAGTGAAAAATGAAGCCTCTAATCGTTGTCAAGCTAGGGGGAAGCGTGGTAACTAGGAAGGATGAGCCTTTCAAACCTAACACTCTTGTGATAGAGCAGGTTTCAAAACAGGTTTCAGGGCTACTCCGGGATTACAGCTTTATTCTGGTTCACGGCGGTGGCTCATACGGGCATGTTGTTGCATCCGAGCATCGTGTTGACGAGGGTTATCTTGAGCCAAACCAGCTCATAGGGTTATCAAGGGTTAAGCTCAGTATGAACGAGCTGACTCAGCTGATACTTGCGAGCCTAGCTTCACACGGGGTTCCAGCAGTACCGGTTACTCCTGTAAGCTGCTTAACCTGTTCATCAGGTAGGATAGAAAGCTTTTTCACCAGGCCGCTTAGAATGATGCTGAGCCTGGGTCTCGTACCGTTAATTCCTGGAGATATCGCTATGGATTCTTCTGAGAAAAGATTCACGATAGTCTCGGGAGACCAGTTGGCCTCTTTTCTCGCCGTTAGACTAGGCGCCGTCAAGCTCATATACGGGACTGATGTCGACGGGGTTTTCACTAGCGACCCTAGGCTTAACCCTGATGCAAGCCTAATCCGCCGGTTGAATAGGAGAACGATACGGGGTTTCGCAGCATCGCTTAGACCTGGCGACGTGACTGGGGGAATCTGCAAGAAGATCGAGGAGGGGCTGTATGCTGCTGAAAAAGGTGTTAGAGTGATTATTGGGAACTTAACCCGGCCGGAAGCTTTAAGCCTTATGGTTAAGGATGAGGCTGGTTTCGAATGCACTATTCTAGAAGCCGGATGAGCCTTGAAGACGCGAAGTAGAGAAGAATGCCCAGCAATATTCCTCCGAGAATATAAGTGTATTTTCCTACGCGGATCGCTTCAGCGGATGCTACGAGCACTATGGATGCTCCTACAGCCATTGGAATGAGCCTAATGGGTTTTAAACCTGCTTTATGCTTTTCAGCCTTCACAGCCGTCTCGCCTTTCTCAACCCTTCCTATTTCAGAGTGCATCTTAAGTATCTCCGAAACTATTGTCTTCGCGCTCTCCGTAGCACTATACACCTCTACGTTTCCAATCTTCCTTTTAAACACGAGCCCACTTTTCTCCAAAGTCTCCAGATGGTGGTCTACAAGCTGCCTAGAATATCCCAGGGTTTTAGAGAGCGACGCCGCCGTGCCCTCTTTGTTAAGCAGTTCCATCACTATCCTCATCCTATGCGGGTTTGAAGCAACCTCAATCATTCTAAGCCTCTCAGGGTCGAGCAGGGGCTCGTTCCTCTCGTTCAACAACACTTTTCTCAGTAGTCCAGAGTTTCTTAAGCATTCTGATCCAGGTGTGTGTTTTTGAAGGGTTCCTACATTCTCGTCATTTCAATTCGGAGACACGTCTGGTTTAAACCTGGCTCCCTTCCACGGGTCAGGCTTCCCCGCGGCTGCTATGTTTACGTGGGTTCTGCAATGGGGCCAGGAGGCTTCGAGAAAAGGGTTTTGAGACACTTGAGGAGGGATAAGAAGGCGAGGTGGCACATAGACTATTTGACGAGGCTTAGGAGCGTCAGGATTGTAAGCGTAATCTATACTCCTCTCGTAAACGGGGAGTCGAGGCTTACACGCATCCTTTCCTCTTCAGGCCTTGTTAAAATGGTTAAGGGTTTTGGTGCAACCGACTTGCCCAGTGATTTCTCACACCTCTTGTTTTCCCGCAGGGGCTTAAGAGAAACTGTTAGAGGAATAGTGCTTACTATGAGGAGGAACAGCTTAAGCTATAGGGTTTTAAGCCGAGAGGCTTTAATAAGCCTGTCTAAACTTGAAAAGCATGTTTAAAAGATGGGCTGGGGGAGAGTACGAGGTTGAGCTGACGCTCAGGCTCCTGGAAGTCGGTGACAAGTCTCCAACTAAAGCAGTGGAATGGGGTGGTGAGCTCATACCGCTCAACATTTTCCTGAAAGAGGCTAGGGAGGTTTCGCCGTCAAAACCGAAGAGAATGAGGATTCGCGCTAAGGGGCTTAAAATAAGCCTGAAAATAATTGGAATAGAGATCCTTAGACTCGGAGAGAAATCTATAGACCTGAGGCTTATAGGGGAGAAGGATTAGTCAGCCGCAATATTTAGATTGGAATACGGCGGTGGCTTCGAAAAGCTTTTTCTTCTCCAGCGTCTTCTTGAAACCGTAGTTAGAGATCTCGCGGACATTTCCCCTGAGCCCATCATCCATAGCCTTGGCGACAGCCCTCACAACATCGAGTATCATGTTTCCAGCGTTAAAACCGTCGTTAGACCTCATGTTCACGTTTATAGTGAAGCCACCCTCCATGAAGCCTTTTGCGATAAACTGGAGATAAGTAACCCTGTTGTTCCCTAGGAAGTCAACGTAATCAGTTGTTCCGGAAACAACCTCCCAGCCCTCCTCAGCCTCTTCAATTATGGAGGATGTTTTAACCTGCTTCTTGAAATCCCTAAGGTCCTCATGCATCGTGTTCAACGTCTCCAACCCGCCTCCAACGTCAAGCTGATAGCTTTTAACAGGCTTGAGCCCTCTAGACTTGAGAAAGGCCACAAGCCCCCTGTGTAAAGCTGTTCCCCCAAGCTGGCTCATAAGATCGTCTCCAACCACTATGAGCCCCTTGTTTTCGAATTCTTCAATTATTAGACGGTTTGTAGCGATGCTCGTCGGAGTAGCGTTTATGAAGCTTGCCCCAGCCTCACGCGCAGCCTCAGCATAAGCGAGTGAAGACTTGTCGAGACCACTGGAAATCATGTTTACAGCTATTTCGACACGGTTCTTACGGAAATATTCGACGATTTTCTCCCTGTCTTGTTTCACGGGTTTAACGGTTGATGCTAGGTAAGGGTTTAACTCGTCCTCAAGCAGCCCCTTCTCCACTATGACCCCGGTCTTAGGCATGGTTAAGCGTTTCTCGAAAACATTGGGCTCTGAGAAAATCGCCTCGGAAACATCTTTACCGGTTTTCCTCCCGTCTATGTCTAAGGCTGCAACGATCTGGATGTCGCTAACCCTGTAACCCCCAACCACGGGGTGCCACAACCCTTCTCCCCCGGGGTTTGAAGAATAGTAGTATATGCCTTGAACGGTTGCGGAAGCGCAGTTTCCAACTCCTATGATTGCCACCCTTATTCGCTTGCCTGCCATGCGTAGCGCATGTTTTATCAGTATATATATTTTTACCTAGATTCGACATCCTGCTAAGCTGAGCCGCTAACATCCAGTCCTGCCTGGTTAGGGGCTGTAGCATGCGCTTGATGCCAGCATCCCTCAAAACTGTTAGAACCCCCTATCTTTCCAAAGGGCTTACACGGATGATTCTTTTTAACTGTTCCTTAAGCTCGTCCATGCTTGAAACCACAAGCTCTGCACCAGCATTCCTAAGCTTCTCAGCGTTGCAGAGACTGGAAACTATTCCTATCGGCTTAACCCCTGCGCTCCTGGCTGCTGTAATGTCTATCGGGGAGTCTCCAACGTAAACCGTTTTCTCAGGCGGAACACATAGCTTCTCACAAGCCTTAATAATAATGTCTGGAAAAGGCTTAAGCCTCTCGACATCATCCCTTGTTAACACGTGTGTGAAGAATCTTTTTAAACGAGTTTTGCGAAGAACGATTTCACAGGCTGTGCTACAGTTGTTCGTGCAGACGGCTGTCTTCACCCCGTTATCCATAAGCCATGACAGGAGGTCGGAAACCCCTTTCCTTAAAACCGGGTTGCTGGCGGCTTCAAGCTCCATCGGCTCCACCACCTCGTAAGCCTTCCTCCTGAGAATCCTCAGCTCTTCCTCGCTAAACCCTTTCCTCCGCATGAACATGACTGCATCCTCCACGTTTACCGGGGCCGGTTTAGACTCTGAAAGAATGCTTTCTTCAACACCCATCTCTACCAGTTTAGCTATGATTAGTCTTCTCGCCGAAACATAGTTATAGTTGAACTCTATAAGCGTACCATCCATGTCCAGTAGTACTGCTTCAATCATTTAAGCTTCACCACCTTTAAAACCGTAAACACCAGTATCTAAGTTCTTCACGTGCGATCCGGCAACTAGGCCGTGTCTCTCCATTGTTTTCAACGCGTGCTAACGAGGGACGGCTGCGCGCTCAACCGAGAGCACTACGCGGGTGTCTGTTGTAACGATCGACTCTACGCTCCTTATTTTTAAAACCGTCTTCATAAGCCTCTCAACATCCAGCACATCCACCCTAACCAGCAGGTCTATGTCTCCCGTCAGCTCCATAACCTCCCTAACCTCCTCAATGCTGAGAAGCTCCTCCATAACCTTATCCCTGTTGAAAGCCCTGCCCACCTTAGCAAGCACGAAAGCCTGCATTCCTGAGACTCACCCGGAAAACCGGCATATATGTTTTTCCTACTTGACAATGTGTGATAGAACTATGCGCGTGTCCGTTGACTCCACGCCTTTGACGCTAAGGATTTCGTCAACTATTCTCCTAAGATCTGTTTCAGACGGGGTTTCAACCTCAACCAGCAGGTCTATGTCTCCCGTCAGCTCGTAAACCTTTTTCACCCCTTTTATTTGAAGAACCTTCTCAACATTACCCTGGAAACTGCTTGAAACCTTTACGAGTATTATTGCCTCCATGATGTTCATTAATAGTGTGCGACTCAGATAAGCTTTTCTCCGGGGGAAAGGTTAAATACAGCCTTGATAAAAAGTTCATGGAGATGAGAAGAAGTGGCGGAGCAGCTTGTTAAGGTTAAAGACCTTAACACCGACTCTAAACACGTAAACCTTCTCGCCAAGGTGCTCTCCCTCTCTGAAACGAGGGAAGTAGCATCTAGGTACGGAGGCTCTACGAACAGGGTTGCAGAAGCAAAAATCGGCGACGAAACAGGAACAATACTGCTTACACTCTGGAATGAGAATATCGATTTGGTTAAGCCGGAGGATGTTATAATGATTAAAAACGGCTATGTAACGGTTTACCAGAGAACTCTAAGGCTGAACGTGGGCAAGTATGGTTCCATAGAGAAGAGTGATGCTCAGATAGAAAGCGTTGACACTTCAAACAACATGTCTGAGAAAGAGGTTTCAGGGAGCTACTACGGCGCGAGAAGGTTTAACCGTGGTCCAAGGAGGAGGTATTAAGGAGCACATTTAATAAACCTTCTTAACTGTTGAAAACCGGTGGATCAAACCTCTAAACCAGCCAGCGTGTTTTGTAATCTTTTCAAATGTTCTTCAGCCTGTTCCACAGCTAGAAGGATGTTTCTAATGCTCTAAAAGGCTTGAAAGCCTGCATGCGACGAACGGTACTAAAAGCTCATCCAGCGTCAGCGAACCGTGTGCCCCCGCCCTTACGAACTCCGGCTCCATTCTTTCCTTCAAATCATAGTGGAAAACGAGTCTGCTATCATCCTTAGAAAGCGCAGCATAGTCTCCAATCCTGTCCACCACGCAGGGCTTAACCTCGCCTGTTCCGAAAACCCCTTTCTCCAGCAGCTTTCTCGATTTAAACAGGGAGATGTTTCCGCCAATCCTCCTGAGAAACGTTTTCTCAAACCCTTCAACATTCTTCTTAAGGTACAGGTAGGCTGCTCTAGACTCGCCGGCTGGAGGCATTACGAGAGAATCCTTAAGCCAGTTTAAACTGTCGAGCCTGATTGACTTATCGTCTCTAACCCTTGACTGACCATGGTCGGAAGTCACTATGAGGAGTGTTTCCCTAGCGGCTTCAGGCTTAACCCTTTTAAGGGCTTCCCTGAGAACACTGAAAGTGTTTAGCAGCTCGAGTTCAGCCTCAGTGCTGAAAGGCCCGTAGTAATGAGACTGTCCGTCGAAACTATCCCAGTAAGCTATTATGAAGCCTGTGCGCCTCTCGTTAACTTGTTTAACAAGGTTTATCGCGAAATCCACGCTGGTTAACGCAGGTGTTATTCCTGAACCCTTATAGAGCAGTGTTGAAAGACCACTGTTACGGATACCGTACCTGATTATGGTTTTAGGTTCAACACCTGCTTCAGCAAGCTTCTCTGTCAGAACCTTTACGCCAAGTATTTTACCAGCATCCATGCCAAGTTCGAAAACCCTGTTCCTCCTTTCATCGTTGACAGGGCTTAGGGAAATCATGTTAACCATTGAGCCCAGTTCCTTCATGAAGAGCGTGTAAGCAACGACGCCGTGCTCCTGGGGGCTTAACCCAGTGTTGAGGCTTGTCAACGCAGCCGACGTCGTCGTTGGAAAGACGGATGTTAAAGCGTTAACGGGTATTCCTCTCCTCGTAAAAAAGCTGTTTAGAAAATGTTTAAGCGTGTCAGAAGCCTTTTCAAACATGTTAAGTCCCATGGCATCCATGACTACTAGAGCAATCTTACCCGGGTTTTTGAAGCCTGTTAAGACGTCGTTTCTAAGCGTTCTCCCGAATGGTTTAACACCCATAAGTTTCATGAGGCTGTTTGAAAGGTTTGGAAGGGAGAAGCCATCATACCTTGGAATGAACAAGCAGTCGGATATTCTTCTCAGCTGAAGCTCTTCAACCACTTTCTCCCAGACAGTTTGCATGGGATGAATAAGAACCCCCTCTATAAACGCTTATCTTGCACATCCTTTTTTCTAAAAGAGTCTTGAACAGGCTTAGCTGCGTCTACTTGGAGGAGGAGAATGTGCTTCTCCTGAAAAACCTGGAGCCGGGTTATGTTGAGGTAAGTATTCCAGGTAACGTTTTGAAAATAGGCTTGAAGAAGACCCGGGAAGGTTTCAGGCTTTCCATTTCAACGCTTAAAGGCGAGGCGACGGTTAAAATGCTCGTTTTAGAAGACAGTGGGCCAGGTGTTCTAAGCGTAACAGAGGAGCTTCCCTGTAGAATCGAGGGCTTCAGACTTAGCTGGGATGGGAAAAATCTGAAGATAATGGGGCTGAGGCTTAGCGAGAAGCCTTTTGAGCTTAACCTGATTCTTGTCCCTGTGGATTTAAACAAGTTCTAGTCTGTTTCCTCAAACCATGGTTGCTCAGGCTTCTCCCTGAGTCTTTTAAACTTCTCCCTGAGCCTTCTAGTTTCCCTCCTATGTCTCAGGAATGCGCTTATCAGAAAAGCAAGGAAACTTAGGAATATTGCAATCATGTAGAAGAGGAAGAAAACCGACAGGTCGAGTTGAGCCCTGATCATTATTTTGCGGTTCTCCCCTAAGCACAGTTATATATGTTTTATGTTTACACGGCTTAAACTTTAAAAACAGTTTCATTAAATAGGTGGTGATGCTTAAGGCGTATCTGCTGATAGTTTGCGAAGTAGGTTTAGAGAGGAATGTTGAGGAAACCATAAGAAGCATGGCTAACGTGACGGATGTAGACACTGTTTACGGTGAATACGACCTTATAGTTAGGATAGAGGTTAACGATATTAAGCAGCTTGACAAAGTAGTGTCGGAGATAAGGCGTGTCAAGGGTGTTTTAAGGACGATGACACTGCTCTGCGACTAGATCATCATGCTTCCCATGCTGTAGGCAGGTGTAGGAAGCGTCTACCGAAAGAGATTATGGATAACCATGTTGCCCCAGGGTTGCAATCCTTAAATCTGGAGAATCGTTTCGCAAACAGATGGGAAGGGTCTGCGTAATCCACTACTCTGAAATAGGTTTGAAAGGTCGAAACAGGCCTTTCTTCGAGAAAATGCTTGCCGAGAACGTTAGGCGCCTATTAAGCGGCATAGTTGACTCAAAGGTTAGAAGGATTCAGGGTAGGCTGGTTTTACCGTTGAACGGAGCTGACCTCCAGAGGGTTGAGGAAGGCCTCATGAAGGTTTTCGGAATATCATGGTTTACTTTCGCAACCATTGCTGAGCCAAATGTTGAATCAATAGGGAGAACTGTGGTTGAGGAAGCTTCACAGGTTGTTAAGCCGGGTGAGCCGATTAAGGTTGAGGTTAAGAGGGCTGACAAGAGTTTTCCAGCAACCTCTCTCGAGCTAAGCAGGATTCTGGGGAGAATGCTTGTCGAGAAACTCGGAGTGAGTGTTTCCCTCAAAAACCCTTCTAAGAAAATATATGTTGAAGTCTTAAGCAAGGAGGCATACGTGTTCACCGAGAAGAAAAGAGGTTTAGGGGGGCTTCCCGTCGGGTCTTCAGGCAGAGTTCTCTCGCTTCTTTCCGGAGGAATAGATTCTCCAATCGCCTCATACTTGATGATGAAAAGGGGTTGCAGAGTCAGCTATCTGCATTTCCATCCTTTCCACGATAATGCTGAGGCGGAGAACTCTAAGATAATGGAGATAGTTAGGAAACTGCTGCCCTACTCCGGCGAAACCACGGTAACCTTCACACCTTCTTACGAGTTTCAAATAGCGACGGTTAACGTTCCTGCTAAGTATGACTTAATCCTCTTCAGGAGGTTCATGTTTAAGGTTGCGGAGAGGATTGCTGAGGCTGAAGGCGCTAAAGCCCTTGTTACCGGTGAAAGCCTTGCTCAAGTAGCGTCTCAAACGCTTGAAAACATTGTTGCAGCTAGCAGGGGTCTTAGAATACCTGTTTTCAGACCGCTCATAGCCTTCGACAAGGAGGAGATTGTAAACGTTGCTAAGAAAATAGGCACGTACGAGCTTTCAATAAAGCCGTATAAGGATTGTTGCAGCATTATTGCTAGACATCCTGAGACTAGAGCTAAGCTGGAAATTGTAGAGAAGCTTGAAAGACAGATTGACCTGGACTCCGTAGTCAGCAGGAGCATTGAGCTTTCTTCAAGGGTGGTTGTGAAGTAGGCTCCAGGTGAGGATGCGGGTAACTAGGGGTAAGCAGTCTAGCTGCTTAAAAGCCTTAAAACTTTTTCCTCCGCCTCTTCAAAAGCCCTAGGGTAAGTGTCGCATGGAAGTGAGCCTACTGCTATCTTCTCGTCTCCACCCCCCTTGCCGTTGAAAGCCTTGCAGACTTCTCTGATCAGTTCAGCTGCCTTAACCCTTTCATCGCTGCTGCCTACGAGAATGCTGCACGCCCCGGGCCATTCAACACCTATAACGTAGACGGATCGGCTTCTGTCAATGAGTTCGCCAACAGTCTTCATAACTGTCCTTAAGTCCACGCCTTTCAACAGGCCCTTGTGAAACTCAACCTCGCCCAGAACAGTTTTTGAAAGAGTGTTGCAGACCAGTTGCTCAGTTGTTGCTGAAAGCCTTTTTCGAATATCCTCGTTCTCCATCCTCATGTTCAGAACCGTCTTCTCAAGGTTTTTAAACGGTGAGCCAAGTATTGAGGAGACGGATAGGCAGAGGGTGCTGAGTCTCACAGCAGTCTCAAGGGCTTTCTCGCCGATTTCGAAATCCAGTCTATACTCGCCACCGCTTTTAGAAACATGTGTAACCAGAATCATTCCGCATTCTCTAGTGTTACGAACATGCTCGCCAGTGCATGCTGAATAATCGAACCCATCTATCTCGACAACTCGCACACGGCCCTTGATGCGTTCCTCGTGTGCCCGGAGGCTTGGAAAAGCCTTCTGAGCATCTTCAAGCGAATCGAAGAAATGCTCCTTAACGTTTTTCCCTTCAGCGATCACCCTGTTCGCCATAACCTGAGCTTCTGCAAGCTCATTGAAACTCAGCGAGTCGACTTCAACGATTACTGAACCAGCGCCCTCTGAAAACTCAACCTTCCTCACCCTTAAGCTTCCCTTGATTCTTTGCAAACAGCCCATTAACACATGTTCTCCCGTATGCTCCCGGCTCAACGGTCCTTCTGAATCCCGGAGAGAAATATTATAAGCTTAACGCAGCTTGACAGCAAGCTGTTTCCTGATTCCATGAATCCCTCCTGGCTTTTTAATAGTTAGCAGCCTGGTTGCGAAAAGTCTGTCCACTTCTTCAAGCACGGATGGTTTGCTTTCGCCACGCTTCCCAAGGCCCGCTGTAAGCTTTAAAAGATGCTTTAACCAGACTAGCTGAGTGTTAAAAGCCGTATGTTGGATCCTCAGAAGGTAAGGGAGGATTTTCCGAGTATTGCTGGAGAGTATATTTTTATGAATAATGCTGACTCCACAGGAATACCTATCCCGGTTTTAGAGAAAATAATTGCTTACTACAATGAGGTTAAGAGTAGACCCGGGCTTGAGAATACTTCTTCCCACAGGGCTCTTGAAATCTACGAGGAGGCTCGTGGAAGGATTTTCAAGCATTTCGGAGTGGGGGAGGAAAGTATAATCTTCACTTCCAGCATCCTGCAAAGCCTCCTGCTGATTCTCCAAAGCATGGATTTCAAGAAAAACGAGGTTTTCCTAGTCTCTTCAAATGCTCAAGGCGGGGTTTTAAACCTCCTTAAGGAGTATGTTGAAACAATGAGAGGGAGGCTTGAGGTTCTGGATCTCGAGGAAGAAGGTTTTGAAGAAAGGCTTAAGGGAGCGTTAGCAGGGAAGAGTGTTAAAGCAGCCCTGTTGACTCATGTTTCTGGAGCAACTGGAACAATGCTTCAGATAGACAAGATAATACCGGTTTTAAAGGAGAAGGGTGTGCTAACCATTCTGGATGCTACTTACTCTGCGCAAAGAATCAGGCTTAATCCTCCTATGATTGGTGTCGACTATGCCTTTTTCAAGTCTGGGAACATGTTCAGCATAGAGGGGCTAAGCATACTTTATGTTTCAGAGGAGAGGCGTAGCAGGGTGGAGAAGACCCAGGCTTTTTTCGCCGTGAAACAGGCTGAGAAGGAAAACTGCATCGGCGTCGTAGCGTTGGCAGCTGCCTTAGAGTATCTTAACAGGCTTGGCCTCGAAGAAATTTTAAGCCATGAGAAAAGCCTTGCTGAAGAAATTGTGAATACTGCAGCGGGGGAGGGGATAACTTTTTACCAGGCTGCTTTAAAGGAGCTTAGGACAGGGATACTCTCGCTGATTCTCGAACAGGTTCCTTCAAGCCTTCTTCAAACTATTCTGGAAGACCAGTTTCATATTCTCGCCGAATCCGGCAGCTTCGACAGCCCGCTGATCCTCAGTAAGACGGGTGGAAGGGAGGTTCTGAGACTATCCCCAACGGTTTTCAACACTGTTGAGGAGGCTAGGATCGTTGGGGAAAGAATCGCTGAAGTAAGAGAGGCATACGTTGGGAAAACAGTTGAAAAACAGGCTTCCAAAGAGGCTTAGACGGATCAAGGGGAAAGACTATTTAATCAGTGTCTAAAGAGAATAAGCAGATGGCTGCGTACGGTTTCGCGGGATTTAGGAGAATGATGCCGGGCTACGACTGTGGGCTTTGCGGCAATGCTACATGCGCCACGTTTGCGCGTAGGCTCCTGCTTGGAGTCAACAGTTTAACAGACTGCCCAATACTGCAGCGCGAAGGATACTCTGAAAACAGAAGTAGGATAGAGGAGATGCTTAGGAAGGGAGTCATTCACTCCTCTCCTTCAATAATTACAGTCCCAGGGTTCAAGACTAAGTATGCGCACCCCAACTACTTTGAGGAGCGCTGCGAGAAACTTCCAACAAGATTCCTGGATTACGATACTTCCCGGCTTCTTATCAGCCTGCTGTGGAAGCCTGAGCGGATTAACGGTGATAATATTGAGGTTATTGACACTTTCTTCGGAAACCTGAGGTTCCTCGTAACAACTGGCGGGAGGATAGCTGTAAACATTGGAGAAAAGAGGACGGAGGAGAGGGAGCTAGTATCCATTCTATACAAGGTTCTCTGGGGCGCAGTAGACTTGCTCCGCAAGGCTGAGTATGCCCCAGGAACGGATGCACTCTTCTCGAGTACGTTGGAGGATGCTGCCTAGACTATAAGCCGCCCCCAGGCCCATACCTGACTAGAGCCCCGTTCCTGCAAAGAGGGCCTTCGAGAAGCCTTGAGGAGAAGCCAGATCTTATTCTGCCTTCCCTATCCAAGATTTTTGAAGAAGCTACTGGAGAGGCTTATGAGAACTACTTCAACCAGATTAACGAGATACTCATGGGGATAGGGTTGGTTACTGACGGGCTTGGTAGCAGTCAGTCCAGCAATATAGCTATGCTGAACTCCAAGCATAACCAGCTTATGGGGGAGCTGGTTAAAAACATAGCTTCAGTAAGCGTTGAAGAAGCCTCTAGACTGATTATTCTCGCAGGCCTCTGTCTCAACCTTAAGCGTGCGGTTGAAGCTATGGATGCCCTATCCTTCCTCTTCGAAGGAAGGGAGGACCCTATTGAAGCCCAGAGGAAGAACGTGAAGGAGGCTGTTGAAATACTTGTGAAAGCATTCAGCTCCCTCAGGCCGAGGAAGGAGAAGGAGCTTGACGATGTGCTTTCAAGATTCAAGCTGCTTAGGATAACTATGGGGGGTGTTGAAAGAATAGGGAACAAAACCGTCTCCATACTTGTCTACAAAATAGCTTTCAATGGCTACTGCACAGCAAGGGTTGCCAGAGGCAGCGTGTAGCAATAAACATTCACAGGGATGCTTAAGCCTTCGAAACGGTTTTCCGAATCTTGAGAATTGTTTTGTCGCGCGCTACTTTTAAAAAAATGGGTGGTCAACTAGGCTATTGCTGAGTCTTCAATGCTTCAACCCCGGGAAGCTTCTCTCCGGATAAGTAGCTTATTAAGGCTCCTCCAGCAGTGCTTACGAAACCAATCTTATCGTATACTCCAGCTTTTTCAAGCGCTGATATCGAGTGGCCTCCACCCACGACGGTGAAAGCCTTTGAAGAAGCCGCTGCCCTATACAGCTCTAAAGTGCCTTTCGCGAAAGCATCTTCCTCGAATACTCCGACGGGACCGTTGAAGACGATTGTGCTGGCTTTCTGCAATTCTCTTGAGAAAACCCTTATCGTCTCGGTTCCTATGTCCTTCAACAGGTGTTCAACTGGCAGTTGGGAAACCATGTATTCAACCCTCTCCCCGTCAACGTCGACAGCGTAATCATATGGAAGCATTATGTTTTGAGAATGTTTGCCTAAGATTTTTGAAGCTGTCTCCCGGAACTTGCCCAGACCCTTCTCCTCTATTAACTTAGAGTTAATGGTGCCAAGCCTGAAGCCAGCAGCCTCATGGAATACTTGCGCTATCATTCCTCCCAGCAGAACCTTGTCGGCAATACCCTTGTCAAGAACGTTTTCAATCACTTTAAAAGTCTCCTTTGCCTTAGCTCCCCCTAGAACATAAAGACACGGTTTAGAAGGATTGTCGACAACCTTCTCTAGAGCCCTCAACTCTCTCTCCATAACCCTGCCGGCTGCTGATGGAAGTACTGCTGTGAACCCTATTACTGAAGCATGAGCCCTATGCGATGCTGAGAAAGCATCGTTAACGAAGATGTCTGCCAGCGGTGCTAGTGTTGAAACCAGCATTCCCTTGGCATGCTCCTCAGCGGTCTTCGTCTCAGTCTCCTCGTCCAGCGTCCTAACGTTTTCCAGCAAAACAGCTTCGCCGGGTTTCAGCTCCTTTATAGTTTTAACAGCGTTCAACCCTATGATGTCATTCACGTATTTTAGGTTTGGAACATACTTTAACATTGCTCTGTAATGCCTGCTTAAATCAGTGTAATCAGGATCACCCTTCCTACCTTGGTGGCCGAGAATCACAACCTTCGCGTTCCTACGGAGGAGCTCCCTTATGGTTTCAGAATGCTCCCTTATCCTAGAGTCGTCGATTATCTCCAGCGTTTGAGGGTCCAATGGAGAGTTTATGTCAACCCTCAGGATAACGGTTTTCCCGTTGAAGTCGAAATCATCAATCGTCTTGAACCTTAAAGCCATTCTGCATCTCTTGAGAAACGTCTACGGTCTTTTTAAGCTCTTCCTTCTTCCCTGTGGAATGCTGGAAAACAGCATGCTCCTTCTTAAAGCATTATTCCGGCCGGAAAGCGGGAAACCGGGGAAGCAAACCCTATCCGTGCAGGTTTATTCCAAGGTTTGTTCCAGTTTTTCGACGGGAAACATTTAAAAAGCGTCGTTTTAAATCGTGTGAGCCGAGGAAACATGGGAGAAAAACCAGAAATCTACAGAGAGTTTAAAGAGTACATAGTTCCACCTTCCTGGAAAGACAGGGTTTGGGACCCTGAGGATTTTAAAAGCTTCCACGAGGAGACGGTTAAGGATAAGACGGCTATTGAAAAATGGTGGAGCAAGTGGGCTGAGCAGCTGCCCTGGATGAAAAAGTGGGACAGGGTTCTTGACGACAGTAACCCGCCGTTCTACAGGTGGTTCGTAGGAGGGGAGACGAACCTAGCCTATCTTTGTACTGATTGGCAGATTCAAAGCGGTAGGAAGAACAAGCTTGCCTTAATATGGGAGGGTGAGCCTGTTGACGAGGCCACTGGAGCCCCTAGGGAAGTCAGGAAATTCACATACTACGACCTTTACAGGGTTTCTAACAAGATTGCCCTCGCCCTCCGGCGGAAGCTGAACGTGAACAAGGGGGAAGTATTAACCTTCTACCTGCCAATGATCCCGGAGCTCCCGTTATACATGCTTGCTGTTCAAAGGATAGGTGTGAAACATAGCATAGTCTACAGCGGGTTCAGCGCTGTCGCCGTGGCCGACAGGGTGGAGGCGGCTGGCTCAAGAATAATAGTTACTGCAGACGGCCTCTACAGGAGGGGGAAGATAGTGAAGCTGAAGGAGATTGTGGATGAGGCTGTAAAAATACTTGAGAGCAGGGGCTACCGGATTGAGAAGGTTGTCGTCGTCAGGAGGACGGATAGGACGGATATTCCTTTTGACAGTAAGAGGGATGTTTGGCATCATGAGTTGATCGCAGATGTTCCTGAGAACGCTAGCGTTGAGACAGTGCCCTGCCCGTCTGACGACTTCTCCTACGTTCTCTATACTTCCGGTACGACTGGAGCTCCTAAGGGTACTCAGTCACCAGTTGGCGGCTACGCCGTCGGCCTGTATGCGACGATGAAAATGATTTTCGACGTTAAGGATGACGATATCTACTGGTGTACTGCCGACATAGGCTGGGTAACTGGACACTCCTACATAGTTTACGGGCCTCTAATGGTTGGAGCCACAACCCTTATGTATGAAGGTGCTCCAGACTACCCGGCTCCAGACAGATGGTGGAGCATAATTGAGCGTTACGGGGTAACTATTTTCTACACTGCTCCAACCGCCGTTAGGATGCTGATGAGGTTCCCGGAGGAGTATGTGAGTAAGCACGACTTGTCAACTCTCAGGATTGTGCATACTGTCGGAGAACCGATAAACCCAGAAGCCTTCAGATGGCTCTTCATGAAGGTTTGTAAAGGTAATGTGGTCTGCTCCAGCACTTGGTGGATGACCGAAACCGGGCACATACTTACAGGCCACTTCCCTGGGCTTGGAAGAATATTCCCGCTCAAACCAGGGACAAACGGGTACACGATTCCAGGGGTGAAGGCAGACGTTATAGATGAGGATGGAAACCCGTGTCCTCCTGGCGTAAGGGGCTACTTCGTTTTAAAGACGCCTTGGCCGGGTATGCTCATGACGCTCTACAAGGATCCGAACAGGTATGTCGAGGTATACTGGAAGAGGTGGGAAGGATGCTTCTGGACTGGTGACTACGCTGTTAAGGATCCTGACGGGTATTTCTGGATTCTCGGCAGGGCTGACGACGTCATTAAGGTTGCCGGCCACAGGATAGGGACGGCTGAGGTTGAGTCGGCGATGGTTATGCACCCGGCTGTTTCAGAAGCCGCATGCGTCGGGAAGCCTGATGAACTGAAGGGAGAGGTTCCGATGATATTCACTGTTCTTAAGCATGGTTATACTGGCACACCTGAGCTTGAGAAAGAGTTGAAAATGCACTTGAGAACAACCATAGGGCCTCTAGTCGCTTCAGACGCGATCATAGTCTTCATCAACACTGTTCCTAAAACTAGGAGTGGCAAGATAATGAGGAGGCTTCTGAGAGCCGTGGTCTCCAACAGGCCTTTGGGAGACGTCACAACGTTGGAGGACGATACTGCTGTGAAAGAGGCTGCGGAAGCATACAGGATGATACAGGAGGCTCTTCAGGCGAGAAAATAGTAGGTATCCATCTGGAAGGGGAAGAGAATAAATGGGTAGTTCGGAGAAAGCAGGATGGTTCCTAGTTGCCACCGGGTTTCTAGTGAACCTGTGTCTTGGAGCAATCTATTCTTTCAGCGTCTTCAGGAAACCCTTGGAAGACCTTTGGAAGATCAGTGCTACACAGAGTGGTTTACCGTTCATGGTTTTCCTAGCTGTTTTCGCGGTAATGATGGCTGTTGCAGGCAGTTTAATCCGTAAATGGGGGCCGAGGAAAACAAGCCTCCTAGGGAGCATTCTAGTAGCCGCCGGATGGATTGGCGCAGGGTTTTCACCAAACATAGAGGTTCTGACAGTGCTCTACGGGGTGGTTGGCGGGGCGGGCGTCGGGATTGTCTACGGCTGCCCAATAGCAGTAACCGCAGCATGGTTCCCCAGGAGAAGCGGCCTAGCCATAGGTTTAACTGTAATGGGCTTCGGGCTTTCCAGCTTATTAATGGCTCCTGTCCTCACCAGCCTCATAAAAACAGTAGGGCCTCTGCAAGCCTTCCTTTACTCTGGGTCTGCTTTCCTAGTGCTTCTAACTGTTCTCTCCCTGCCTCTGAGATTCCCGTCGAAAGAGTATGCTTCCTCAGCCGCTGGCTCCACGCAGACCTTCAGCACCCAGTCAGGCGGAGACCTAAGGATGAGCCAGATGGTTCGAACCAAAAGCTTCTACGCCTTATGGTTCTCATACATGGTCGGCTGCATGTCTGGTCTGATGGCTGTTGGAATAGCCTCGCCATTCGGAATCGAGGTTGCTAGGCTTGACACCACTTTGACAGCGTTCTCAATATCGTTGTTCTCAGTTTTCAACGGTGTCGGAAGACCAGTGTTCGGAGTGGTCACCGATAGGCTTGGCCCCAGGAGGAGTGCTCTACTGTCTTTCACAATGGTTTTCGCCTCAGCAATCGTCCTATACTTATTTGGAGAGGGAAACCCGTTAGTATACCTAGTGTTCTTCAGCGTGCTTTGGCTAAACCTAGGCGGATGGCTGGCGATGGCCCCGACAATAACGAAAATATTTTTCGGCAGCAAATACTACTCGGAAAACTATGGCCTCGTGTTCACAGCCTACGGAGCCGGAGCAATAGTAGGCACGTTCATGTCTGGGTTTCTCAGAGACGTTACTGGAACATACTTGTCTGTGCTTCCGGTGACTGCAGTGTTAACAGCCGCCGGCTTAACTGTTACGCTCGTCGGGTTAAAGCCTGTTGCGAAAAAAGCCTGAGGCTTAACAAAGAATTCTGCCTACGAGACTTGTTTTAACTATGCAGACCCGTGTGAAGTTTCTTCCTAATCCCACTCGTAAGCTGGCTCGTTGTCGCTGAAAGTATAATGGATGCTTCTGAACCTGCCCACCAGATCCTTAACCTCCTCTTTAACATCGCTTGTTGAATCCGGGGATTTCACAACCCTTGCTATTAAGCTTCCGATGAGAGACATCTCGTCCCTACCCATTCCAAGCCGCGTAACCTCCTGCACTCCAAGCCTTATGCCGCTCGCCATTGCTTCAGACTTGTCTGTTGGAAGAGGAGTCATGCTCGTTATTATGTTAGCCTTCTCAAGGCTTTTAGAAACCTCTAGGGCGGTGCCCTCTTCAACTCTGAATATTACTTGATGCGACCTGGTGAAACCCTTGTCTGCACATATCACGTTAATCCCGTTGTTGTAGAGCGATTCGGCAAGGGCTTGAGCATTGCTCACAACCATTCTAGAATATTCCTGCCCGAAAGCAAGGAACTCTGCAAGCGTGTACGCTAGTGCTGCAACCCTGTTTATGTGATGGTTGTTTATCATGCTTAGAGCAACCCTGTCTATGTTTTCACCATGCTGCCTTTTACAGAGAATTATGCCTCCCTGCGGGCCGAAGAAGGTTTTATGGGTACTTCCCGTCACGACTTCCGCGCCCTCTCTCAACGGGTCTTGGAAGCAGCCTCCTGCCACCAGGCCTAAGACGTGAGCAGCATCGTAGACAACAGTCGCGCCGACGTTTGAAGCAGCCTCAGAAATCTCTTTAACCGGCTGTGGGAACAGGAGTTCAGATGCTCCGAGCATAACCATTTTCGGCATAACTTTTGCAATCATTTTCCTAGTCTGGTCGACATCAATATTATACTCTTCAGCGTTGAACGGGATTGGAACCATGCTTACCCCGTGATACCTTGAAACCTCTCTGAAACTGCTGTGGCCCCCGTCCATCACGCTCAACCCCATCATGGTGTCTCCGGGCCTTGTGAAAGCACCTATTGCAACGATGTTTGCAACAGTTCCTGAAACCGGCAACGTGTTGACATGCTCAACCCTGAAGAGTTTCCTAGCTAGGAAATGAGTTAGCTCTTCAAGCTTATCTATGTATTCGCAGCCCCTGTACATTCTTTCGTAAAGAAATCCTACTGCATACCTATGCCCCATGTCGCAGGTTAAAAGCCTCCTAACCTCCCTACTCGTAATGTTTTCACTTGCGATAAGGTTCAGCGAGCAGCTTCTGAAAGCATGGTGTTCCCTAACTATTTCGAAGACTTCTTCCGCAAGGCTTTTCTCCGACAATTACTTGGGCTTGAGGCAAAAAGGTCTTTAAAAAGTTTCTCATGGTCTTCCCGTGTTTAAACATAAATAATCATCCTCAACGGTTAAAACGCTGGAAGGGTGGAAAAACTGTGAGACAGAGAATCCTTCTCCGAGTGGGGAAAACTCTCCTGGTAGACGGGCCGGCTACAGTGCAAGTGGTCAGTGGCATGGTTAACGTGATGGGAGCCGTGTTTGCAGAGGGCAGCTGGGTGAAGGTAAGAGGCTTCAGGCGGACGCCTTTCTACGCTGAGCAGTCTGAAGCCAGCCTCATTGTTGAGGGTAACAACTACCGCGTGGTAGACGGTTCCACAATACCTGGTAGCTGGCTTGAAGCCGCTGCGAAGACTGCTGTTGAGGAGAAGGGTGTCGTGATGGTTGTCGGCGAGGCTGACTCTGGTAAGACGAGTCTAGCGACCTTCTTGGTTAACTACTATCTTAACTTCCAGGGGGAAGTTGGAATCGTCGATTCCGACCCTGGGCAGAATGATCTCGGAATACCCGGCACGGTTAGTGGTGGGGTAGCGAACAAGGGTTTAAGTGACTTGAGTCAGGTTAGGCCTGAGGTCATAGAGTTCGTAGGCTTCACGGCTCCGGAATCCGGGGTTAAAGAATTGGAGGAAGCTGTCGCCACGGTGTTAAGAAGGCTTACGGAAAGGGGGATTGGGAAAATAGTTTTAAACACTGATGGCTGGGTTGACTCGAAAGGCCTAAGTTTTAAAGCAGAGCTTATCCGTGCCGTTAAACCAAGCTTCGTGTTATCTTTACTCGAGGGGGAGAAAGCCTTGGTGTTCACCAGGAGTGTTGACCCAGGCACTAGAGTGATTCAGGTTGAGAAGTCTAGGTACGTGAAGAGGAGGAGCAGAATGCATAGGAGAACAATCAGGATAATGAATTATAGGAGGCATTTCGCAAGACCCAGGCTGGTTAAGAAGCTTTTGAGCGAAACTGTTTTCCTGAACCATCCCTTCTTGAAAGGCGAGCCTGCTCAAGCACCTGAGGAGCTGAGGAAGCTCGGCTTCGAAGCATTGGAAGCCAAGCTTTACATGGGTATGCTTTACGTAAGGATTAGGGATGATGTTGAGGAGCCTGTCATGCTTAACTTGGGTGGTAAAAGGATCATCGTGCTGGGAGAGGGATGGGAGAAGGGGCTTCTAGTCGGCTTGGGGAGAGAGGGCAGAATTATTGGAGTGGGCATAATAGAGTCTCTAAGCAGCAGCGAGGTGACCGTGAAAACACCGTTAGCAACAGGCTTCGATACTGTTAAGCTGGGGGAGATTAAGCTTGACGCTTCTTTCAACGAGAGAAACTTCTATTGGAAGCCGTTGGTAAACCAGGATTAAAAGGCGCGCGATTAAAGTTATTTATGAAATTAACAGCTACAAGCAATTGCTGTAGGTCCGCGTTCTATATGGTTCGGCGATAAAGCTTTTCGAACACCCCCTAGTCTTCAAGCTCCTTAACCAGTTTCCTGCAAAGGGTGAAAGCCTTCCCAGCCCTCTCAACAGCATCCTTAGCATCATCCTTACCTATTACTTCATCCGGAGAGAGAAACGCTTCCTCACCGCCGTAGAAGCTCAACTCCCTCTTCTTAACCAGAATCTTTGAGGATTCGGAAAGATGGTTCAACTCTCTTTGAAACCATTCTGGAAATCTCTGTTTAACACTTAGAAGGACGTCTGAAACATCATGCACCTTCGGGTACTCTATGCCAACCGCCTTAAGCACTGCTTTAAGAGAAAGCTCGACACACTCTTGGCTCAGCCTCACAGCATAAGGATGATTCCCCTCTCTGTAAGCGTCTTCAGCATCACTGAGTCTAGCCTCAGCCTGCTTCAAGTATGATTGAGCAATCTTGACGAGCCTCAAACCATTATCTTCTCCCCAAACCTATAGCCGGGTTTTAGATCCCAGTACCAGTTCTCCTTATCGAGGAAAACCCTCTTGGCACCGAGTCTGAGCAGCTCAGCTTTAAACTCCGTCAACACCCTTTCAAGAAACCTATCCTTATCGTAAAGTATGACAGCGTCCTCAGTCATGTCGAGGAAGAGCAAAGGCCTCCCGGAGGCCTCTTCTTCAGTCAGAGGGTAGAAGCTGAAACCAGTGTAGACGCCGTGCCTCCTAAGCCACGCCAACTCGTCTACAATCTTCTCCTCCAGTCTAAAGAGCATTTCAATCCTCCTCCCAATACTTCCGGAGAAATCGTTTGAAACAATAAGCAGGTCTATGTCGCTGTTCTCTCCAGCTGTCCCACGGGCGACAGAGCCGTATACAGCTAAGGATGTCAGCCTTAGGAAGCGTGAAAGAACCTGGAAAAAGTCACACAACAACTTAACATACCTCTCCTGTGGAACTCTGTCCAGGTTCCTCACGGCCCCTGAGGCGAGCAGTATGAAGCCATTTGGGTCGAGAAGCCTGTACCGCCTAGGTCTACCCTCGTCGAAAACCAGTAGAACCCTGTTCTTGTGAAGCCTGCTTAAAGCTACTGAAACCCTGTTTTCATCCATTTCTAGATGCTCTAAAGCATCCCTATGCGTGAACAATTCTACTCCAAACTCTAGGAAAAGCCTCGAATAAACCTCTCCAAGCCAAGCAGGCAGCCACAATTATCTTAACAATAAGTTAAGATTAACAAATTATTAAGCTTTACTTTGTTCCCTCCAAGCATTTGCCTCAGCGCGCTGATGCGCCGTGTTGCTTCTCAACTTCCTGACCGTCTTCCTGACCGTAGGTCAGTATTAAGCGCGCACTATCTTTTTTAGCGTGATTCCAGCATAGACCTCTCCGAAATCATTGAGACTCACCAGCTTTAAACGAACATTCCAATGCTCGTGCGCTAACTAAGGCTACTGAGTCTCATCGTAAGCAGCCGGATGTGAACCCCCGGTTCTACGTGTTTTTCGTTCAACTTATTCGATTTTTCCCCAGAAACACGCCCAATGATTTCCAGTAGAAGCCTTAAGACGTCAGTGCATTCTTAAGCTCTATCAGGGACTTGTCGACAAGCTTTGTTTCCGCAACGGCTTCGGAGAGGTCTATGCTCACAATCTCGGTTCCTCTTAACCCGACCATTTTCCCGAAAACACCTTGCCTTACAAGTTCCACGGCAGCATATCCGAGCCTCGTAGCTAGAACCCTGTCGAAAGCTGTTGGAGACATCCCTCTTATAATGTGTGCTGGGACGACTGCCCTAGTCTCGAAACCAGTGGCCTTCTCAATCTCCTTAGCTAGAAACTCTCCTATGCCGCCTAGATACACGTGGCCATACTGGTCAACCTTAACATCCTTCGTTATCGGACCCTTATAATCCTCGATTAAGGCACCTTCTGCAACAACAATGGTTAAACTACCCTTCTCAGGCTTTTTCCTCTTGACAAACTCCACCACGTCGCTTATCTTGAAGGGCTCCTCAGGAATCAGAATTAAGTCAGCTCCGGCGGCGAGTCCAGAGTAGAGTGCTATCCAGCCCGCGTGCCTACCCATAATCTCGACAACCATTACTCTGTCATGCGATCTAGCGGTAGTCTTCAAAGACTCGATAGCATGCATAGCGGCATTAACCGCTGTGTCGAAGCCGAAAGTGTAATCTGTACCTTTGAGATCGTTGTCAATAGTCTTTGGAACACCAACTACTTTCAAACCGGCTTCGTGAAGCTTCCTCGCAGCGGTAAGAGTATCGTCGCCGCCGATGGCGATTAAAGCATCAAGACCAAGCTTCCTAAAGTTCTCTACGCATTTATTCATCGTAGCCTCGTCCTTCGCAGGATTCGTTCTGGAGGTTTTAATCACGGTTCCAGCCTCGCCAATCTTATCCTCAACATCGCTATATTTCAACGGTACAGTATCCATGTTCAGCAGCCCAGCCCAGCCGTACTTAATACCGATAACCTCGAAACCGTAATGCTCAGCACGCTTCAAAACAGCACGTATTACTGCGTTTAACCCTGGTGCGTCTCCTCCCCCTGTCAATACTCCTATTCTCATTCCCGTTCACCTTTTCCGTAAAATTCCTGGGAAAGGGGTTTTAACTTTTTCTGAGTATTTTTATGCGCATAGCGCGCGAGACAGGGCTTCATTAAGATACGGCTATCTACAAGCATTGCTCTATTGTCATGGAAAAGATCAGCCGACTTTATTCGGATGGAAAGAATGGGTTTAAGAAAGGGGATTCGCTAAACATTTTTCATGGGGGAGCGCTCGAGGATTACCCCATGCATCAGGAGTTTCAAAAATGGGGGGAGCGCTTCTAAAATAGTGGTTAAAACTTTTAATACCTTTTTCAAGTTGGTTAAAGCCTAAAGCAGTGTCGGAAGATGAACGTGAAAGTATCAGTGATAATCCCGTCGTTCAAAGGCTCTCCACGGCTCGTTGAGCTTGTTAACAAGCTTGCTGAAGACGATTACCGTAACAAGGAGGTGCTGGTTGTTGTAGACGCCCCGTCTCCAGAGGTTGCTGAGAGGCTTAGGAATCAGCCTGTGAAAACTATTTTCCGTCAAAGTAGGGAGGGAAGGGTGAGTGCCCTTATAGAGGCTTTTAGACAGTCGTCGGGAGAGCTTCTCATATTTCTGGATGACGACGTGTGTATAACTGGCGAAGGCTTTCTTTCTAGGGCTGTGGAGTCGATGAAGGGGTTTGAGATCGGGGAGTTCATGAAAACTGTGGAGGGGGAAGGGCTGCTGGCTCAGACGGTGAACTATGAATTCATGTCTTTCAACTATGGAAGCATGCTTCTCGCAAGTAGAACTGGAAGATGCCTTGGTTTAAACGGTGCAGCCTTCGCAATATGGAGGTCGGCTTACGAGAAAATAGGGGGCTTCAGGCCTAAGATACCGGATGACTTCGACCTCGGTATTAGAAGTTATGTGACTGGGCTACGCTTCGGCTTCCTGAAGAATCCCAGCGTGATAAACTATGCTCCATCAGGCTGGAGAGAGTGGTTTAAGCAGCGTGTAAGATGGGGCATAGGTGCTGCTGTCTGGGTTAAGGAGAATTGGCGCACGCTTTTAAAAATAATTAGGGAAGAGCCATCGTTAATACTGTTACTGTTATTCCTAGTACTTCCTTCAATAGCCTCCTTCACGATAACGTTCTTCCTGAATACTCTTCTAGAGGACAGGCTCATATGGGTTGGGCTGCTCACGTTCTCCTCACTATACTCTGGTCTTCTGCCTTTTGCAACAATATTTTCATACGGGCTTTTTGTCAAAATACTGCTTCTCTTCACCAAAACGTTGATAGCGCTAATAGCTGCTTTCGCGTTCTTCTCAATATTCTACTACAGGATTGCGAGAGAAATGGGGTTCAGGTTCAACTTGGCCAGATTCGCCTTTCTATACTTCGTTTACTCTCCGCTCTGGTTTACAATACTCTTATCCGGCTTCATAAGGGTCTTCATCTTTAACAAGGATTCTCTTAAAGATAGGCCGTGAAGCCTATCCATAATCCTTTTAACAGTCTTTTGAAACATTATTCTGATGGAACTGTCTCTGGAGGACGGTAGGCTGCTAGTCAAGATTGCGAGGAAAGCCGTGGAGACATATCTAAGGGATGAAAAAATTTTAAGCCCCCCAGCTGACCTGAAAGATGTTTTCTACGAGCCTTGCGGGGTCTTCGTCACCCTTAACAGGCTCATAGGCCCAGAGGGGTCGGAAAGTAAAGAGCTCAGGGGCTGCATAGGCTTCCCAGAGCCTGTTAAACCCTTGGTGGAAGCGTTGATAGAGGCTGCTGTGGCTGCAGCGGTTGAGGACCCGCGGTTCCCGCCTGTGTCGCTTGAAGAAATGAGCATGATCGTTATAGATGTGAGCGTTTTAACTCCTCCGCGACTTTTAGACGTTAAAGACAGGAGGATGCTTCTGAAGGAGGTTAAAATAGGTAGGGATGGGCTTATCGTTGAACGCGGCTTTAACAGGGGCCTTCTCCTACCTCAGGTTGCTGTTGAGGAGAACTGGGATCCAGAAACCTTTCTATCCTACACTTGTGTTAAAGCAGGCTTGCCACCTGGCTGCTGGCTTGACGAGAAAACCAGGGTCTACAGGTTCGAAGCGGTCGTTTTCGAGGAGACGCGTCCAAACGGTGAAGTAAGAAGAATGGAATTAGGCTCACACTAGGGTGAATGTTCCCTCATTCGAAATCAGGCTTTACTGTCCGCTTTCTCCGGGAGAGCCTGCAACCCGCTGCTCCTTCTCAGCCATTCTGAAAAACGTCCACGAGATCGAGTTCGCCAGCTCCTTCAACCTTATCTTATCCCTAAAATTCCGGAGGATAATTGCTTTCAACAAACCGTTTTCCTCCAGAATGTCATAGGAGAACATTTGGTCAGGTCTAAGCTCGTTTTTAGCAGCCCGTTCCACATCCCTCTCCCTCATAGGCTCCAGAACCTTTCTAACCAGGAAGGCTTCAAACGGAGAGACTGCCGTGTTAAGCTTAAGCTCCGGCAGCGGAATAACCTTGGCGTAAGTCTGGTAGACCTCTATTTCTCCAACCTTAGTATTCTTATACGTGAGCTCAATTTTTTGAACAACAGATTCAGCTTCAGCCTTCTTCATCATCTCAGCCCCTGTTTTAAAGCTCTTAGAAGCTAGAAGATCATCCACGATCTGCATCAAGCCGTCTAGTTTTTCAAGCTCCTCCTCAAGCTCGGCTTTTTTCCCGGCTAAGTATTTCTTCAGGTCTGCCAGCCTCTGGGTCTCTTCCTCCCCACTTTCTGACAAGACTACTCCTAGTTAAGCTACACACCGGATATAGATATGTTTTTACTCAGGGTTTCTCCAGGTTTAAAACGTCTAGCTAAAAAGTTAAAACCTACTTCTAGCGTTTAAAGCTGAAAGGATTAGGAACGAGGTGGTGGAGGAGTGTCTGAAAGGAAGCTTCCGACGGGTGAAAGCCTTGTTTACGAGGGGCCTGCAAGGTTCATCGGAGGCTCAACGTTCTTAGAAGCACCTTTGAAAGGCATGCTGGTTTTAACAACTCACAGGATTTTTTTCGAGGAATACGTCGGCAGAAGGAACAGGAGGACAGTCATCAGGCTTGAAATACCACTGAACGTTCTGGAGCAGGTTAAGCTGTCCAGCGGCGGCTTACTTAGAAAACCAGTCGTCACACTAGTCTATCATTCTGACAAGAATCTGCTTGAACAACCCAGTTTCAGCGTGAAGGAGGCTAATTCATGGCGCGCCTCATTCTCCCGGGTTAACATCGGAGGATTCAGAATAGTCTGAAAAAAATAATGGGTAAGGATTTTAACGGGTTCATTGAAACCATGGCTGAGACTTAACGCGCGCAGCTTCCAATTATTCCGTCTAAAATCATGAATTATTCTTAACCATCGTATACTTTATTCTCCCAATATCGGTCCCGTTGATCTCCCTATTCTCGTAGCACGCGCTGATGAGAGAAGCCTTATTAACGAATCTGTAAGTCGCCTTTTTCGTGAAAAATAATATTTGTTCAAGGCTCTTTGAAAAAGCTTAAAGCCGTTCGGCAGCAAACAGTCTTGATGCGACTGTGTGGTCCCGCCAAGGAGGTTTTCGAAAGGGCTAAGGCTGAAAACGGCAACGTAACATGTTTTTCCTCAGCTCCAGCCCGGTGCGACTTTCTTAATACGCATCAGGATTATAAGATGCTTCCGGTTGTTCCCGCAGCTATTTGGAAGAGAACGTTCATAGTCTGCTCAAAGCTGAGTGAGCCGGGTGTTGTAAGGGTCAAGTCGTTGACGCTTGAAAAAGAAGGTGTTGAGAGCAATGATGCTTTTCAATCCGATGAGGTTGAGCTTTTGAAAGGGAAGTGGTTTGGAAATTATTTCCGTTCCCTTCACAAGCTTGTTTCGCAGAAATATGGGATGGTTAAGGCTGGCTTAGCGATCTATGTTGACAGTGAGGTGCCTGTCGCCTCAGGCTTGGCGAGCAGTGCTGCGCTCCATGTTTCACTTGCTGCGATGTACTCGGAGCTTTTAGGTCTCGGTTTAAACAGGATGGAGCTGGCTGAGCTCGCATTCGAGGCTGAGCACAACGTCATGGGTATTCCCTGCGGCAGGCTTGACCAGTATGCTGCTTCATACGGTGGTATAGTGAAGCTTGACTTTAAACCCAGCATAAGTGTAGAGGAGTTTAACGGTGAAGGAATCTTTTTCACAGTAGCCGACTCGGGTATAAGGCATAGTACTGCTGAAATACATCCTGTTAGGCAGTCTGAGCTTAACACTGCATTAAAAATGCTTAGGGAGGCTTCGCGCGGCTCCTTGTCGAGAATGCTTGATGGAGACTTTGCCAGTGTGGATTGGAGGACGATTAGGGAAGAGCATTTAAAAGACTTGCTTAGCGTGATCCCGCCGAGGCTCGCCTCAAGAATCCTTTTCACCCTAAGGATGCAGGCCTCCACCGAGGCTGCGCTTCAAATCCTTAAGTACAGGATGGTTAATACGCGAGATTTAGAGAGGCTGGGCTTGAAACCCGTTGAGAACTGGCTTCACGCGCTCGGGGAGATAGTTAACCTGCAGCACATCCTGCTCAGGGATCTTTATGAAGTTAGCCATGAGAAGCTTGAAGCAATGCGTGACTCTGCTCTAGAAGCTGGTGCCCTCGGGGTTAAAATATCTGGTGCAGGCATGGGGGGCTCGCTACTTGCGCTCGTGAGGAATATGGATGACGCGCCTAGGGTTGAGGAGGCTTTCCGAAGAGCCGGAGCCCAGAGTGTTTTCACGACCGGCGTGGGTCCAGGTGTTTCAGCAACGCTTCTAGGGTGATCTGGAATGCCTTCCGCCTTGGTGACTGGTGGCGCGGGCTTCATCGGCAGCCATCTTGTTGACAGGCTTGTTGAAGAAGGTTGGAACGTTACTGTTTTAGACAATTTTTCAACAGGCCGGTTTGAAAACATTGCGAATGCTTTTAAAACGGGAAGGCTGAGGATCATAATTGGAGACGCTAAGACTGTCGACCTTCTCAGCGAGGAGGGTAATGTTGAGTATGTTTTCCATTTCGCCGCAAACCCTGACGTCAGGGAAACCTCTCCCTCCATTCATTTCCAGGAGAACGTTGTAGCGACTTTCAACATGCTTGAATACGCTAGGAAAGCAGGGGTGAGAATGTTTGTCTTCGCATCCTCCTCAACGGTCTACGGTGATGCTTCCAAGATCCCTACGCCTGAGGAGTATGGTCCGCTGAAACCCATCTCCCTTTACGGGGCTGCTAAGCTTGCAGCCGAGGGCCTTGTTTCATCCTACTGCTACACGTTTGGAATGTCAGGTGTTTCCCTAAGGCTTGCAAACGTTGTCGGCCCAAGGCTTACGCACGGAGTGGTGCATGACTTCATCAATAAGCTTCTGCAGAACCCTGGGAGGCTTGAAATCCTTGGCGACGGTTCGCAGAGGAAGTCATACATCTGGGTTGGCGACTGTGTCGAGGCTGTTCTCCACGTTTCAAGGCTTGTCGAAGCCTCTGGCTACGAGGTTTACAACATTGGCTCTGATGATTGGGTCACCGTATCCGAGATTGCCGACATGGTTATAGAGTCAATGGGGTTAAGCAGCGTTGAGAAGGTTTTCACCGGGGGTGTTGAAAACGGCAGAGGCTGGATTGGGGATGTTAAGCTCATGAACCTGGATATAAGTAGGATTAAAGCAACCGGCTGGAGGCCGAGGCACACGAGCAGGGAGGCTGTTAAGCTGAGTATTGAGGAGAGGCTTAGGGAGCTTGGGCTGAAGTCTTGACAACGTACACGCTATCTCCCTCCCTAACCCTTTCAACAGTCTTCAAGCCTATTGAGCTGCCTGCTGGAGCAACCTCAACCCTCTTATGCTCTATCTCCATCGACTCAACCTTCTGCCTGAGGCTTGTTGTCCTGCCCTGAATAAGTATCTCGTCACCAGTCTTAAGCTCCCGGACAAGGTCAACTATGGCCACGCTAATCCTTGGGAAGAAGTGCCTCACGTTCCCCACGTAAACCTTTTCCTCGTTCAACCCGTTTTTAAAACGTTTCTAAAATATATAGCTTTTACGCGGAACACTAATAAGCCTCCCAGGGTTTTTCAAACCCTGTTCATGCAGGATAGGGATTCTCAGTACAAGCTGGTTGAAAACGCCTTAAGAGGATGGCTGGCCGGGGCGGAGAAGCTTATTGTCCTAGGGGTTGGGAACGAGCTTAGGGGTGATGATGCTGCCGGTCTACTAGTGGCTAGGGCCCTTAGGGTTTTCAACAGCAAAAGGTTTAAGGTGGTTGAATGCGGGGCTACGGTTGAAGACTGCATCGACTACGCTTTCGGAGAGAAGCCTTCGCACCTGCTTATTGTGGATGTTTTCCCAGACGGGAACAGGCTGATGCTCCTGGATCCTGCCGACTTGAAGCGGGAAACACCGGTTTCAACACACGCGATACCACTCCCCTTGCTTCTAGAGGCTTTAGGGAAACCCGTGGAAACAAGCGTAAAAATCCTGGGAATAGGCGTGGAGAACTTTGAACTCGGCTCCACTGTTTCCCAGGAATGTCTTAAAAATGTTAGTAAGGTGGCTGAAGCTATACGTGAAGCCGCTGAGTTTACAGGTCTTTTAAAAAGAGAGTAGGAGTTTAAAGCCCCTGTGCCTACGTCCTGTTAAGCTTAACGGTGAACGCGTGGACGGAGCAGGATATGCATGGGTCGTAAGCTCTCACAAGCATGCCGAGCAACCTTTTTAGAGACTCGTCATCCAAGTGGGCTACTGAGGGAACCAGTTCGAAAACATCCCTCTCTATTCTCCAAGAATTATGAGCAGTCGGGGTAACGATGTCAGCATTCAAAACGTTGCCATCCCTGTCGATGGAGTAAGAGTGATATAATAGCCCTCTAGGCGCTTCAGTCAACGCTGAACCGCTGCTCTGTCGGAACCTGGTTTTCCTTGGGGGCGGGATACTTACTCCCTCTCCCAGTATGCTCCTCATCTCCTCTATCGCCTGCACTATTTCAACAGCCCTGACGGTTGTCGACTTGAAAGGATTCTTCACAGGTGGCTTTATGCCGGCTTTCTCAGCAGCCTCCTTAGCCGTGTTGCAGAGCGACTCATAGTTGAGATTGAACCTTGAAACCGGGCCTACTTCGAAGGCACTATTGTTTTTAAACATCGACCTCTTCGTGTTTGAATGGGGAACCTGCTCCTCAGACACGTATCTCCGATAATCCCTGCTTTCAAAATATTCTCCGGAACTTGCTTTCGCAAAGCCTTCAGTTATCGCGTATCCGTCTCCACTGGAAAGCGCAACGTTAACGTGGTTAGGCTCAAACTCAGGGTAGTTGAAGCCTGAGACAAGCTTAACTGTTTCTAAAGCGTCTCTTAAAGCGTTTTCAAGAGCATTAAGAACCTTCTCTAATCCGTCGGCAGGAGGAGGCTTGGTGAAGCCTCCTACCGTAAGAGTTACGGGGTGCACAGCCCTCCCGCCTATGTATTCGGAAACCATGTTCGCAACTCTTTTCAGCCTGAAGCCTCTGCGCACAACGTCTGCAAGATCCTTTGAGGCTGCTATCGCGCTCGGGTAGCCGAGGAAGTCGGGGGCTGCTAGGAAATATACGTGGAGCGCGTGGCTCTGCATTATTCCGGAGAGGGCTAGCGCCTTTCTCAACGCTATGGTCTTCTCGTCTAGAGCGATTTCTAGAGCGTTTTCAACAGCTTTTGCCGCGGTTATCACGTGAGCTATGGGGCATATTCCACATATTCTGGCGGTTAATTCAGGCAGTTCAAGAGCCTTCCTGCCTCTAAGGAATGCTTCGAAGAACCTTGGTGCTTCAAATATTTTCAGCTTAGCATCCACAACCTCGCCGCCTGAGATTGTAACCTCTAGCGAGCCCTGTCCCTCAACCCTGCTAATATACTCGTAGACTATAGTTCTGTCAGCCATGCTGCATCACCTTCCAGCAACCGGATAAACCGCGTACTTCCTGAGCTTGATCCGGATGAGCTCAGGGCTTACTCCTGCTTTCTCCCAGGCCGATACTAAGCCGTTCACGTTAGTGCCTTTCAAAACACCCCTGCAACCTTCACAAGCCACGTTGTTCGAGGGACATAGTGCGCCGCAGCCTCCTACTGTAACCGGACCGAGGCACGGCTCCCTTCTCGTAAGGAAAACACACTCGTTACCCTTCATCTTACACTCCATGCATACGGTTAAACCAGGTATGTACGGCGGGACACGAAGCACTAGTGACATAAGCGTGTTGACGAGTTCATTCCTGTCTATGGGGCATCCGTATAAGTATGCGTCGACCTTGACGTATTCATTCAACCCGAATGCTTTTCCGGACCTTACGTATTCAGGCGAAGAGTAGACTATGCTTTCAACCTCTCCTTCAGGAGTAATGTTCTTCATCGCGTTGACCCCACCGGTGGCTGCGCAGGCTCCGGTTGCAACCAGGAATCTCGACAGCCTCCTAATCTTTTTCAGCATCGCAGCCTCCTCCTCATTAGTAACCGCGCCTTCAACAAACGCAGCATCAAGAGGCTCGTTAGGGAGATCATCGTCACTAACCATTCTGAAATACTTTAAATCAATATGCTTAAGAACTTCAAGCAGGCTTTCCTCCAGGTGAACTAGAACCATTTGGCATCCTGAGCAGGATGTGAGCTTGAAGACTCCAACCTTAAGCTTATCAACCATTTTCAACCACCTCACTCAATCACGTCTGGAAGGAGGCCAATCTCCTCCAGGTTGAACACGGGCCCGTCCTTGCAAACATACTTGTAGCCTATCTGACAGTGCCCACACTTCCCTATTCCACACTTCATCCTCCTCTCCAGTGAAAGATAGACTTCAGACGGGTAGAAACCCATTCTAAGCAGCAGCTGCGCAGTGAACTTCATCATCACTTCTGGACCACATATGAAGACCGTGGTGTAGCGCATCCGGGGCTTCACATATCTTAACAGCTCGGTGACTACTCCTACATCGTGTTCCCATTTAACGTTTTGAGGAACATAGTCTACAGTAAGATAGAGACGCATGTTAGGAATGTTTCTCCACGATTCAAACTCATGAGTATATATCATGTCGTCAGGGGTTCTAGCCCCGTAAAGAAGATCCACGGAGCCGTAGAGGTCTCTATGCCTAGCTACGTAGTGTATCACTGGCCTCAGCGGAGCCAAGCCCATGCCCCCCGCTATCAGTATAAGATCGTTACCCGCAGCCTTCTCAAGCGGCCACGGTTTCCCATAGGGTCCTCTGATTCCAAGAACGTCTCCAGGCTTAACGTTGAAAAGCGCCGTGGTGACTCTGCCAACTCTCCTGACGGTGTTTTCAAACGTGTTTCTCTCCTCAGGGTTTGAACAAATGGAGAAGGCTGATTCCCCAACTCCGAAGTATGATACTATGTTGAACTGGCCTGGCCTAAACCTTAAAGCCTCGCCGTTCAACATGCTCATTGTAAAGGTCTTTGTAATACTGTTCTCGTTCCTAACCTCTACGACTTTTGCGAAAGCAGGCAAATATGGGTTTTCAAACCCGTTGCTCACGGCGTCTCACCTCTCAGCCTGGCTACAACCCTTGTTATATCTATTCCTGCAGGACACTGCTCTATACATCTCCCGCAGCCCACGCATCCAAGGGAGCCATACTGGTTCAGCCAATAATTCATCTTATGGTTTACGAACTGCCTGATCCTTGCCGACAGGTCCCTCCTGAAGTTTCCGCCTAATGCTACTTCAGCGTACTCCCATAGTAAGCAGCCGTCCCATGTTCTGATTCTCACCGTGCCGCCTGAGTCAAGCTCCGGCTCATCCGTCATGTTGAAGCAGAAGCATGTGGGGCAAACCATGTTGCAGGCGCCGCAGCCTGTGCACATGCCTGCGAGCTCGTTCCAAATAGGGTTGTAAAGTGCTCCTATCATTATCCTTTGGAGGCCGGCTGTGTTCACATGTCTCCTTATCATTCCTTTAACCCTCCTTATCGTATCGTCCTTCTCAAGAATATCCGTGCTTGTGGCTCGAGGCATGTAGAAGTCGCTTATCAGTTCAGCCCCTTTCCTGGAGCCTGTTTCCAACAGGAACCTGTCTCCCAAGTCTGTCAGGAGAAGGTCAAACCCCTCCTCGAGTGACGGGCCTGTTCCGAATGATGTGCAGAAGCAATACTCGTCAGCAGTTTTACAGTTTAAGGCTATTACGAGAAGGCTTTTCCTCCTCGCCTCGAAGTAAGGGTCCTTAGGCCGGTCCATGTAGACCCTCTCCAACAGGCTCATCGCGTTTACGTCGCAAGGGTGAACACCTAGGATTGCAGTCCTACTGGTTGCGTCGGGAAGCGTCTCCTCAACCTTTCCGTTTCTGATTTTTAACAGGGTTTCCCTAGGAGGTATTAGCAGGCTCTTTAAAGGTGGCATCGTTGTTCTAACAAAGTCGAGCGAAACATCTTCAACCTGATTCTCAGCGATCTTCTTAAAGGAATGTTTAAACTCTCCTTTAACCGGTGCAAAAAGAGTGTAGCCCTTCGAGATTACGTGTCTAGAGAAATGTGGAATGTCTTCCCTCTTTATTATGAACGACATTCCGTTATCACGGGTTAATGTCTTTTACACACTTTTTTATAAATCTTTAACTCATGTTTGGAAAGCTGTTTCCTCTAGACTAGTTGCAACTCTGCTGATTCTAATCGGGCAAATTCTTAAATATTAGTCTAAAGGCCCCTTCGACGGCTGTGTAATGCCTAATTCAGGGGGTCAGCAAACCGGTGTGAAAAGCGATCGGCGCCTCCAGATGCTTGAAGCAGCTATTAAACAGCATCAGTATAGTAAGGATGCTCTACTGGAGATTCTCCATACTGCTCAGGAGCTCTACGGTTATTTGGATAAAGATCTTCTACAGCATATTTCAAGACAGCTCCGTCTTCCCCCGAGCCACGTCTACGGTGTTGCAACATTCTACAACCTTTTCAAGCTGAAGAAGCCTGGTATGCACGTCGTGACGGTTTGCATGGGGACAGCCTGCTATGTTAAGGGTGCTGAGAACATTGTTTCAACCATAGAGAGGGAGTTTAACCTTAAACGTGGGGGAACCACTAGCGACGGAAGACTCTCGCTTTTCGTAACAAGATGCATCGGGGCGTGTGCAATGGCTCCTAACGCTATCGTCGACGGAGAAGTAGTCGGGAAAGCTACTCCAGAAGACGTGTTGAGAAAAGTGAAATCTGCCATGGGGGCTGAGATGGTTGAAGCCAGATGAGCTTCGCAGCCTCGCTCAGAAAGAGTCTGAGCTTCGCAAGTCCTACAGGTACAGGATAAACGTTTGCTGCTCAAGCGGCTGCATGCCTTTCGGGTCTTTAAAGGTTTTAAGCGCCTTCAAGGATGCTGTGAGGGAATTCGGGGTTGAGGAGGAGTGTTACGTTGCGAGAACGGGCTGTGTTGGTACTTGTTCCCTAGCGCCGGCTGTTCTCGTGGAGCCGGGTGACTATCTTTATCAGAACGTTACTCCTGAAAAGGCTAGGGAGATAGTTAAGGAGCATATTGTCGGCGGCAGGCCTGTTAAAAGCATGCTCTACGGTAATGAAGCCTTCTTCAAGAAGCAGCTGAGGATCGTCTTAAGAAACGCTGGTAAAATAGATCCTTTAAGAATAGAAGATTATATTGCTGTAGGCGGGTATTACGCGCTGCTCAAGGCTTTAACCAGGATGACTCCACAGGGTGTGATTGAAGAGGTTGCTTTAAGCGGGTTGAAGGGGCGTGGTGGAGCCGGCTTCCTGACAGGCTTGAAATGGAGGTATGTTGCTAGAGCACCAGGGTCGCCGAAATACGTTATAGCGAACTTGGATGAGGGTGACCCAGGTGTTTTCGCGAACCGTACTCTAGCCGAGGCTGATCCACATGCGATTCTGGAGGGAATGGCGATAGCCGCCTACGCCGTGGGCTCTCAAAAGGGCTACATATATGTGCGCAGCGAATACCCGTTGGCTGTTCAGACTCTTAAGAAGGCTATTGAAGCTGCGAGGAGTATGGGTGTGCTTGGCGACAATATTTTCGAGACTTCCTTCAGCTTCGACGTTGAGCTGAGGCTGGGCGCGGGAGCGTTCGTAGCGGGCGAGGAGACAGCGATACTGGCATCGATAGAGGGACGTAGAGCCATGCCTAGGCCTAGGCCCCCGTATCCCGCGCAGTCAGGCCTCTGGGGGAAGCCTACTTTGATAAACAACGTTGAGACTCTGGCTAATGTTCCAGTAATACTGCTTAAGGGTAGTGAATGGTTCTCAAGCATAGGCTCCAAGAACTGCACTGGGACGAAATGCTTCTCTCTCACCGGCAAGGTTAACAATCCTGGCTTGATCGAAGTGCCCATGGGGATAACTCTGAGGGAGGTTGTGTTCGACATAGGCGGGGGCGTCGCGCCAGGTAGGCGTTTCAAGGCTGTTCAGGTAGGCGGGCCCTCAGGAGGATTCCTGCCCGAGCAGCTTCTCGACCTCCCGATAGACTATGAGTCTCTGACTAAGGCGGGTGCCATAATGGGCTCAGGCGGGATAGTTGTGCTTGACGACACGTCATGCATGGTTGACACAGCAAAGTTCTTCACAGAGTTCTGCGTGGACGAGTCATGCGGGAAATGTACTCCCTGTAGGGCTGGTCTTTACAAGCTTTACAAGGTTCTAGACGGGTTCACGCGCGGGGAAGGGAGTGTTGAAGACTTCTCGAAGGTTGAGGAATTATGCGAGTTCATTAAGGAGGCCAGCCTATGCGGCCTAGGTCAGACAGCGCCAAACCCGACTCTGACGACGCTCAGGTACTTTAGGGACGAGTATATTGCGCACCTTGTAGAGAAGAGGTGTCCCGCAGGCAAATGTTTCGGGAACAGTGGAGGTGGTGGAGTTGAGTAAGCCTGTAGAGCTCACTATAGACGGTAAGAAGGTTACTGCTAAAGAAGGAGAGACTATTCTTGAGGCTGCGAGAAGGAACGGGCTGTATATTCCAGCTCTATGCTATCTTGAAGGAGTCTCGTCATTCGGCGGATGCAGGGTCTGCGTGGTTGAGCTGAAGGGCTCTCCAAGGGTCTTCGCCTCATGCGTCACGCCTGTTACAGGCGGCATGGAGGTGGTTACGGATTCCGAGAAGCTTAGGCGCTACCGGAGGTGGGCGGTGGAGCTTCTCTTGGCTGAGAGGCCTCATGTCTGCTCGGTTTGCGTGGCCAACGGGAGCTGCGAGCTGCAGCAGCTTGCTACTGAGCTGGGTGTCGACCACCTTAGGGTTGACAGGGAGTGGACGGATTATGAGGTTGACCTTACTCACGAGAGGTTCGCGTACGACCCTAACAGGTGCATACTTTGCACGCGCTGCATCAGGGTTTGCGACGAGGTTGAGGGCGTGCACACCTTGGACCTGATGCTCAGGGGCAAGAATTCTAAGGTTATTTTCGACCTTGATGAAAACTGGGGTTTCTCACGGTCCTGCACCTCCTGCGGAAAATGCTCCGCATCATGCCCGGTTGGAGCACTCTACGTTAAGGGTAAGCCTCTTTCAGAGGTTAAGAAGAAGGATCTTGTCTCATTCATAATGGAGAGGAGGAGTGAGAAGTAGTTGGCTAAAATTAGGCTGGCCACAGTCTGGCTGAGCGGCTGCTCGGGGTGCCACATGTCCTTCCTCGACCAGGATGAGAAGATTCTTGAGTTAGCTGGAAAGGCGGAGCTTGTCTACAGTCCAATCGCTGACGTTAAGGATTTTCCTGAGAACGTTGACGTAACGCTTGTTGAGGGTGCGGTTGGAAACGAGGAGCAGCTTCAGCTTCTGAAAAAGATTAGGAGAAACAGCAGGATTCTAGTAGCCCTCGGGGACTGCGCTGTAAACGGGAATGTGACGGCTTTGAGAAACAGTTTGAGAAACGGTGATGAAGAGGTTTTGAAGAGAGCATACGTTGAAAACGCGAGTCTTAACCAGGGTGTTCCGGAGCAGGTGCCTAGGCTCCTGAAGAGGGTTCTTGCTTTGAACGAGGTTGTTAAGGTTGACGTTTATGTTCCAGGATGTCCGCCTAACGCTGAATTGATAAGCCAGGTTTTAAACGAGCTTCTCGAAGGCAGGGCTCCTGTTTTAGAGGGTAGGTTCAAGTATGGTTAGGAGGATGGTTTGAAAAATGGTTAGGGAGATTGTTGTTAACCCCGTCACCAGGATAGAGGGGCATGCGAAGATAACTATACATCTTAACGACGACGGTTCAGTCAGAGAGGCCAGGTTCCATGTTACGGATTTCAGAGGGTTTGAAAAATTCTGCGAAGGCAGGCCGTTCTACGAGATGCCGGGTATTACTTCAAGAATATGCGGCATATGCCCAGTAAGCCACCTTCTGGCTTCTGCTAAGGCATGCGATAACCTTGTTGCGGTTGAAACACCTAGAACAGCTGTCTTGCTACGTAGGCTGATGCATATGGGTCAAATAATACAGTCGCACGCTTTAAGCTTCTTCTACCTTTCTTCTCCAGACTTCCTGCTCGGCATGGATTCAGACCCGTCTAAAAGGAACATTCTCGGCCTTGCTGAAAAATATCCTGAGATCGCTAAGCAGGGAGTGTGGCTTAGGAAATTCGGGCAGCGCATTATTGAAAGCCTCGCAGGCAGGAGGATTCACTCGAGCGACTGGATCCTCCCGGGTGGCGTTAAAACACCACTTTCCAAGGAGAAGGCTGACGCAATCCTCTCCGAAACTCCTAAAGCTATTGAGATCGCTTTAAACGCGATCTCGATCTTCACTAAGACACTTGAAAGCCTTAATAAGGATGTTGAAAACTTCGGCGATTTTCCAACCTACTACATGGGCCTAGTCACGCAGGACGGTGGACTCGAGCATTACGATGGAAGAATAAGAATAATGAGTCCAGATGGAAAGATAGTGGCAGACCAGCTTGATCCTTCTAAATACTTCGAGTACATCGGGGAGGCTGTTGAAGACTGGTCCTACATGAAGTTCCCATACTATAAGCCTGCAGGCTACCCTGGCGGCGTTTACAGGGTTGGCCCGCTGGCTAGGCTTAACGTTTCCTCACGCTGCGGCACAAGGCTTGCAGACGACCTTCACAAGGATTTTAAGAAACTAGGGGGCAACGGGGTTGTTCAAAACACCTTCATGTACCACTACGCCCGCCTGATTGAAATAGTCCACTGCGTTGAGAAGGCTGAGGAGATCCTGCGGGATCCTGAAGTTTTAGACGTGAACGTTCAGGCTAAAGCCTCTCTTAACAGGAGGGAAGGCATAGGGGTTATCGAAGCCCCTAGAGGAACCCTGATCCATCATTACAAGGTTGATGAGCAAGGTAGGATAAGCTGGGTTAACCTGATAATTGCCACTGTTAACAATAATCTTGCTTTCAACAAGGCTGTGACCCAGGTTGCTAAAAAATACGTTAACGGCAGGAGCCTCAGCGAGGGGATGCTGAACAGGGTTGAGGCTGTTGTGCGTGCTCTAGATCCTTGCCTAAGCTGCGCAACCCATGCCATAGGTGAAATGCCTCTTAGAGTCCTGCTCTACGACTCTGAAAACAGGCTTATAGGTGAACTCGTAAGAGGCTGATAATAGCTTCTTTTAAATATTTAACTTAAGCCTATTTTTAAGCCTTTAGAAAGGTTTTATCAGTATTTTCTATCCGTTAAGTAGCATCCAAAAGATTTATATATTAATCTTTGGGATTTATTAACGATATAGAATTGTCAATTAAAAAGGAGGATGAGGAGGCATTCAAGCATGCGGCTAAGGTGTTCAAGGCACTGGCTGACCCAACCCGGCTCAGAATACTCTCTATAATAGAGGGCGAGAGCATGATGATAACAGGCATCGTGGAGAAGTTCAACCTCTCCCAGCCCACAGTGTCATACCACATCAGGATTCTTGAGAACGCTGGCTTGGTTAAAACCGTTAAGAAGGGTAGGGAAGTATACTGTTCCCTAGTTAAGAAAGGCGTTTTAAAGAGGGCTCTGGACTTCTCAAAGTGGGTTAAAGGCGCAGAGTAAAAAAATAGGATAGCTGTTAGAAGCCGGCCGCGTTATTCTGATTCATATCTCTTAAAAGTTTTATTAAAGTCGTAGAGCAATCAGAACAGAGGATTGAAGATAAACCCGATCTGCTTCGACTCGATGGGCGTTAGAAGCATGGCTACGCTTGTTGAAACTAGAGACCTGAAGCTGATGATAGACCCTGCTGCCGCCGTCGCGCCTCGAAGATACGGGCTTCCACCGCACCCGAAAGAGCTCAGTCTCCTGGAAGAATGCTGGGAGCGAATAGCCTCTGCAGCAGAGGAGTGTGAAGTCATTGTAGTGACGCACTATCATTATGATCATCATAGTTCAACAAGGTTTCTCGAGGAGATCTATGGGGGGAGAATAATCATAGTTAAGGATCCGGAGAACATGATAAACTTCAGCCAGAGGAGAAGGGCATCAGTGTTTCTCGATAAGATCAGGCCGATCGCGTCTCGGGTTATGGTTGCCGACGGCAAGGAATATTTGTTCGGTGGAACTAGGCTTGAGTTTTCAAACCCGGTTCCCCACGGCCCTGATAGTCAGCTCGGCTACGTGGTTGAGCTCAGCGTCAACGATTCTGCCGACAGTTTCCTTTTCACGAGCGACGTGCAGGGCTTCTCCCTGGACTATCAGGTTAGGTTCGTCATAGGGAAGAGGCCCGGCACGATTTACATAGATGGCCCATCCACCTATATGCTTGGTCTAAACCTTACGGAGGAACAGCTTGAGGCAAGCATGAGAAACATCAGGAGGATAATAAGCCAGGTAAGTCCATCCATCATGATCCTCGACCATCATCTTCTGCGGGACTTGGAGTGGAGGAAGTATTTCGGAGAACTGTATGAGGAGGCTGAAAAAACTGGCGTTGCCTTAAGATCTGCTGCGGAATACATGTGCATTGAGGTTAACCAGCTTGAGGCCTTGAGGAGCTTGCTGCATGGGTTGAGAGTTTGATGATGTAAACCTCTATTCCTTATAAATGCTACACATTTTTTTATAATTGCCCTAGAAACCTTTATAAAATACCTCAGGAGGCCCATTTATGATGAGAAAATGATACGGGGTTCAGAAAACAAGATAACAGTATGCATAGCATCCATCCTAATGCTTCTAATGCTCTCTCAGGCTCTAGCCCCAATCGTCACTTTCACTTCTGCACAGGAAGAGCTTCCGATCTATAAGTACGGGTGGTTCGACGAGGTGGTCTTCTTCCCAGTGGCGGATGCAGCTAAAGCCGTTGAAATGATGGAGAAGGGGGACATGGACATCTACTTTAAGGATATAGGCGACCCGGTGCTTTTCAGAAGGGTACGGGAATCGGCAGCACTAACATACGCTTTCTCATACGGCTTATACAATGAACTTACCTTTAACCCTGTTGGTCCTACTACGCTTGACGGCAAGTTCAACCCGTTCTACAACCCTAAGATAAGGGAAGCCATGAACATGCTTGTAGACAGGCAGTATATAGTTGACGAGATCATGGGCGGCCTTGCTATACCTAAGTATGTCCCCGTCTGCAACGGTTTTCCAGACTACGAGAGACATAAGGATGTGATAAAAAGCATTGAGACTAAATATGCGTACAACTTCGAAAAGGCTAAGCAGACTATATTCGACGAGTTGTCGAAGGAGCCGGGTGTAGAGTATAAAGATGGAAAATGGCTATATAAGGGTGAGCCGATCGTCCTGAAATTCGTCATAAGGGCTGAAGACACGAGGAAGCAGATAGGGGACTATGTTTCAGGGCAATTGGAGAAGCTCGGGTTCAAAGTGGAGAGGATGTACAAGACTTCGAGAGAAGCCTCACCCATATGGATGAGAGGCAATCCTGCTGAAGGGAAGTGGCACATATACACTGGCGGCTGGGTGACTACAGTAGTGTCGAGAGATGATTCAGACAACTTCCAGTTCTTCTACAGTCCTAAGTCAGGCATGGCTTCAATCAGCCCGCTATGGGCCTCTTACAAGCCTTCCCCAGAGTTCAGCGAGCTTGCTGATAAGCTTGCTGAAAAGAAGTTCACCACTATAGATGAAAGGACAGCATGGATGAAAAAGGCTTTCGAACTTGCGCTTCAAGACTCTGTGAGAGTCTGGCTCGTAGACCAGACTGCAGCATGGGTCAGGAGGAAGGAAATAAACGCTATAGCCGACTACTCCGGAGGCTACTGGGTTGGAATATGGGCATTCACGTTGAACCGTGGAGGGAAGACGGGTGGAACAGTGAAAATAGGCAGCTCAGACGTGTTGACCGGGGACGCGTGGAACCCGATAGCTGGTTCTAACTGGATATACGACGGTATGGTGATCTCAGCCACCGGCATGCCTGCTTTCCTAAGTCATCCTAAGAGTGGGCTTCCAATACCCACGGGCTTCGTAAAAAGCGTTACGATAGAGGCTGAAAAAGGCCTTCTGACTTTCCAGAATCCTGAGAGTAAAAACTGGCTGACTCTGAATTTCGTGGACAGCGTCACTATACCTTCAGACGCTTGGTATGCTTGGGATGTTGAAAAGAAGAAGGTTGTGACTGCTGGGGAAGCCGGAGTGACTAAGGCGAAGGTTAAGATAGTTGCAGAGTACGAGGACATCATTGGCAAATTTGAATACCATGATGGAACGGTTATGAGTCTCGCCGACTGGGTTTGGAGCTGGCCTATCAACTTTGAGAGGGCTAGTAACAAAAGTGCGCTTTACGACGAGGCTTATGTAGGATCATTCGAGTCCTGGAGGGAGGTTTTCAAAGCGTGGAGGATCGTGAGCGAGCACCCGTTGAAGATAGAATGGTACACTGACTACACGAACATGGATGCTGAGCTAATAGCCAGCGCTTACGTCGGCTTGGCTGGACCATGGCATACCACTGCGATAGGCGTTAAGGCTGAGGAGAAAGGCCTCCTTGCCTTCGGCCAGGACAAGGCTCTAAAGAACAATGTTGAATGGATGAACTACATAGCCGGTCCAAGCCTGCAAATCCTGTCTCAAATGGTGGATGAAGCTATAACCGAGGGCTACATACCTTTCAAGGAGCTTAACAGTAAATACATCACTGCAGAGGAGGCTAGGGCAAGGTACAACGCTTTGAAAAACTGGTATGCTAAGTATAAGCACTTCTGGGTTGGTGCCGGTCCCTACTATTTGGAGACTGCTGACATAACGGCGCACACCGCGGTCCTGAAACCATTCAGAAAGCTTTTGCAGCGTGAGCTCGTGATCTCCGTGGAGGGAAGCGGAACAACTGACCCTGAGCCTGGTTCACACGGGTACTTCGGGCGTGAAACAGTGACGATAACGGCTAAACCCGGCTTCCTTAGCGTCCTCGAAAAATGGGTTGTCGACGGGGAGGAGAAGGGGGCATCCGCATCCATCACGGTCACTACGGACAAGCCTCACACTATTAGAGCCGTGTTCAGAATGTGGTATGAAGCAGTAATCGGGATAGTCGTGGTCATCCTGGTCATCGCCATAGCTGCAGTCCTATTGTTAAGAAGGAAAAAGAAGTAGAGTACACAGAAAAGTTTTTATCCCCTTCTTTTTTCTCCTTCTGGAAAAATGGAGCAGGGTGACCCATAATCAATGATTCCAAAAGGATTCTTAAAGTTCGTGGCTAAGAGAACGGTTTTACTGCTTATAAGCCTCGTAATTGCTGTATACATATCCATCTTGCTTGCCAACTTTGGGGGTCTTATAGATGAGATGGTTAAGTCGGACCTCATGATGAGCATCACGATGAACGTCAGGAACAATCCGGCTTACCAGGGTCTTACCGCCTCTGAAAGGCAGAAGATCATAGACAGCCTATACCAGTCCGCATTGGAGGCTAGAGGTCTTAACACGCCGTTCTTAATAAGAAGCCTCTACCACTTGAAGAATGCGTTAACCCTGGATCTGGGGACAGCCCTCTACCTGACTAGCGACAGCGGGTCGAAGCAGGTGAGGCTGATAATACTGGAGAGGCTGCCTCAAACAATCATGCTCTTCACAACTGTGACCATCATCAATTTTTTCACGAACCTTCTAGGTGGCCTACTCATAGCTAGAAAATACGGTTCAAAAATAGACAGGGTAATAGCGGCACTGGCTCCAACCTCCGTAATACCAGGATGGGTATATGGAATATTTTTAATACTGATCTTCTACACTTGGCTGCATGTGCTTCCTCCAGGAGGACTAGTGGATTATCCTCCGCCCAAGGACCCACTTATATACTTCCTGTCTGTTTTGAAGCACATGGTATTGCCTATGCTTTCTTGGATAATAGCTGGGTTGTTCTTGGGAATATATTCTAACAGGACTTTCTTCCTTATATTCTCAACCGAGGATTATGTGGAGGTGGCTAAGGCTAAAGGCCTGCCACCCAGGCAGGTGGATATGGGTTATGTGTTAAGGCCGACGTTACCATCGATAGTAACAGGGCTATCTCTAGCTATTATCGGCTCCTGGGGCGGTGCCATAATAACAGAAACCGTGTTCGACTGGCCTGGTTTAGGTAGGCTCTTGTCAGCAGCCCTTTCTTACCCGGATCCACCGGTTATAGTGGGAGAGGTAGCGATTTACGCTTGGCTGTTAACCCTAACTGTCTTAACACTCGATATTGTTTACGCGTTTCTGGATCCAAGGGTTAGAGTATGGGGAGGTTGAAAATGAGCTCTTCAAAGCGTGTTGGCGGCTTAAAAGGCGTTTTGCACGAAGTTTTAAGCTACAAGTCTGCTGTCATCGGAGTAGCTATACTCCTCTTCCTTATTGTCCTTTCTGTTTACACCATGGTGACAATACCTCTTCCAGAGGCGATTCAAGCTTGGAGGTCAAGCGAGGCCTGGAGCAGGAATCCGAGGAACGCTCAACCAGAATGGGTTGAGATTTTCTATGGGAAAAAACTACCTCGAACAATCATAGTTCCGCTTAAGGATGCTGATGCTACAAAGGTTTTGCTTGAAGACGGTAGGCTCGCCGCATCTTGGACTGTCTACTTCAACTATGAGTACGACGATTTTCCGTCGGAAATAGTGATGTTCTTCAACTCAAGCTATTCGGAGAAGCCTGCAGTAGAAATCTACTGGATTAGGCCGGATGGTGAGGAGGTCTTCTTGAAGAAGCATGTTTTGAGAAGACCAGACGACAGGCTTTATTTGAGCAACGACCTTAGCCTAGAGCTGAGGCTGGAGGGGCTTTTCGAAAACAAGGTCGGAGGAAAACCCGGCTTCATGGTAACTGTTGAGAAAGGCCTTTTCGCAGAATACTCGCTGGACCCAAGGGTCTTGAAAGGCAGGTATGGAATACGCTTCGAAGCGACCCTTGAAAAGAATGATGTTTTAAACGCGGAGGTAGTGATATACGGTTCAGTCTACGGGTTGGCTGGTACAGACCATCTGAGGAGGCCCCTACTAATAGGTTTGCTCTGGGGAACTCCAATAGCCATGTCCTTCGGGCTCACATCCGCTATACTTACAACGGTTTTAAGCCTCATAATAGGCACGATAAGCGGTTGGTATGGTGGGAAGATTGATCTAGTTATTCAGAGAATAGTTGAAATAAACGCGGTCTTGCCCTTCCTGCCGATTCTAATCATGCTTACAACGTTCTACAGGATAGACTTGTTAATCATCCTTCTAAGCGTGGTTGTCCTAAGTATATTCTCTCTCGGCATAAAGGGCACCCGCATACTAGTCATGCAGATTAAGAGTTACCCGTATATTGAGGCTGCGCAAGCATATGGAGCCAGTAACATGAGGCTAATACTGTTCTACGTTATACCGAAGATACTGCCTCCAGTAGTTCCCGGAATGATATCCTCAGTGCCGGGCTTCGTGTTTCTTGAGGCTGGGCTTTCCTACTTAGGGCTGGGAGACCCATTCCTCCCAACATGGGGCAAGATTATAAACGATGCTCAGACTAACGGCGCATTCTACAAAGGCATGTATTACTGGGTTTTAGAGCCTGCCTTCATGCTGATTCTCACCTCGATCGCTTTCGCCCTGATAGGCATGGCTCTCGAGAAGATAGTTAACCCGAAGCTAAAGGAGTTGTAGAGGAATGAGCAGCGGAAAAACAGTTTTATCAGTCCGCGACCTTAAGCTTTACTATAGAACTAGAAAAGGAATAGTGAAGGCCCTGGAGGAGATAAATTTCGACCTGGAGAAGGAGGATGTGCTAGCGGTCGTCGGCGAGTCAGGATGTGGGAAGAGTACGCTGGCTCGTGCCCTTGTCCGGGTTCTCCCGAGGAACATTCATACTTACGAGGGAAAAGTGTTTCTCAACGGCAGGAACGTGATGGAGCTCGACGAGGAGGCTTTCAGAAGGGAGGTTAGGTGGAAGAAAATATCAATTGTCTTCCAAGGAGCGATGAACTCGTTCAACCCGGTTTATAAAATAGGCCAGCAAGTGGCTGAACCACTGGTCATTCACGATAATGTTGAGAAGAAAGAGGCTTTGAAAAAGGCGAGGCAGCTGATTGAGCTTATGGGAATGCCTGGAATATTTGCTGAAAGATATCCGTTTGAGCTCAGTGGCGGCATGAAACAGAGGGCGGCTATAGCAATGGCCCTGATAACCAATCCTGAAATAGTGATTCTCGACGAGCCTACTTCAGCGCTGGACGTCTTGACCCAGGCTAACATAATCAACCTTTTGAAGAGGATTAAAAACGAGTTTAGGCTCAGCTATATTTTCATAACTCACGACTTGGGCTTAGCCAGCGAGCTTGCAAATAAAGTTGCTGTTATATACGCGGGTAAGATAGTTGAGCTCTCCAGCGCGGATGTCTTCTACACGGAGCCGAAGCACCCTTATTCAAGAGGCCTAATAGCAAGTGTCCCAACGCTTACCACCGATAGGAAGCCAGAGTTCATAAGTGGGGCTCCGCCAAGCCTAATAGACCCGCCTTCGGGCTGCAGGTTCCACCCGAGATGCAGGTTTGCGTGGGATAAGTGTAGTGCTGAGGAACCCGGAATGATTAAGGTGGGTGAAGACCATTTAGTTAGATGCTGGCTTTACGGTGATGGGAAATGAATTCGGATACTAGGCTGCTTGAGCTGGAAGACTTGCGGAAATGGTTTGAAATCAGAAGGGGTTTCCTAAGCTCTAGGGTGAATTATGTGAAGGCGGTTGACGGCGTGACTTTCAGCCTTGAAGAGGGAAAAGCCGTGTCGCTCGTAGGGGAGAGTGGAAGTGGGAAGACGACTCTGGGTAAGACTATCCTAAGGCTTTACGAGCCCAACGGCGGCAGGATACTTTTTCAAGGGAAAGATATCACACATACTAAGGTGAAGGATTTAAAGTGGTACAGGAGAATGGCGAGCCTAGTCCAACAGGATCCTTTCGGAGCCTTCGCATCCCATTTCACAGTATTCAGGGCATTGGAGGAACCACTCCTAATTCATAACACGGTTAAGTCGAGAGAGGAGAGGGCTGAAAGAGTTTTCAAGGCGCTTGAAGAAGTGAGGCTTACGCCAGTCGAGGACTTCGCATATAAGTATCCCCATATGCTCAGCGGAGGCCAGTTGCAGAGGGTTGCGATAGCTAGGGCGATAATTCTTGAACCCCGGCTAATCGTTGCCGACGAGCCTGTATCGATGCTGGATGCCTCCGTGCGGATAGAGATTCTAACTTTGTTAAGAAGGCTTCAGGAAAGGCTTAGGCTCGGCGTGATATACATAACGCACGATCTTGCAACAACACGATTCTTCTCAGAATCGGCGCTGATAATGTACGCTGGGCACGTTATGGAGAAGGCTTCTACCCAGGAAGTCTTGAGGAATCCTTTACACCCGTATACAAAAGCCCTGCTTATAGCAACACCGGACCCAAATCCGCAGAACAGGAGCAGGTTTAAAGAAGTTCCACCAGGAGAGCCCCCCGCCCTCGTAGATCCTCCTAAGAACTGCAGATTCTCTCCGCGTTGTCCACGTGCCTTTGACAAGTGTTTTAAAGAGGAGCCGCCGGAGTTTGAAGCAGCCCCAGGACACTGGGTTAAATGCTGGCTTTATGAGAGGTCTTAGCAGAGTGAATCCTAAGAGAGCTATGATCATCGGAGTTCTGCTCTACCTGCTGTCAATGCTTGCCGGTTTATACAATATGTGGTATGTTAGGACAGGCTATAATCCGACTATGCTATCCGTCCTCGTCGTGATTCAAATAGCTTTTTCTTTCTCCAGCGTCGCACTAGTGGGTTACGGTACTCTCGTCTACCTTATAACAATAATAAGGGAAGCTGTGAGGAAAAAAGAAGAATCCGGAGAATAGTGTACACTCAGTGGTTTACGATTTTAAAACCGATGTCTTTCTACTTTTTAAGAGTTTCTTCAGAGTCAAATAGGAGCCGAGTATGAGTGTTAAAACAACTGTAACCGTCACGGCTGAAGGAAACTGTTCCAGGGTTTTCTCACCGACTCCTAGCACGTAGATTCCGGTTTCTGATAATAGGAAGGATGCTGAACCCTTTACGGAGGATTCTTCCTTTACAGAGCCTCTTAATGGTTTCCACTCTAAGCCTGTCCAACGGTAGAGGACTGGCTCCTCCCTCCGGGTTTCCTGGATGTCTCTCAAGTTATATGTGACGTTTATCCTTACTTGGCAGTCGGTGGAGAGTAGGGTGATGTTGAAGAAGCCGCTTAAAAGTCTTCCAGCTCTGAACTCGATGGGCTCAGATCTTTTTATAGACACGTCGCCTCGATAGGTGAAAGAGACTTCTGTATCATTCGTATTGCCATTTAACTCAAGATCTTTGACAAAAATATTCTCGGAGCCCTCTGAATAGAAATCCGTATTCGTATTGTTGAAACATCGGTTATGTGTAAGCTGGATTCCGGATGAACGGAAGAGGTAGAGCCCATACGAATTCTGCACCGCTAAATTTCCCTCAACCCTGTTAAGCCTGCAATTTTCAATAGAGATCCCTACGCGGCAATGGGAGATCGAATTCCAAGATAGAATGCTGTTGGCTGTTTCATAAGCGATTATTCCATGCCCCTTGGCATGTTCCAGCATGTTGCCTGAGACGGTCATGTTGAGGCTTGAATCTATTGCAATGTTATTCGTTGAGAAGCGTACGGCGTTGTTCAGTAAAGAGATGTTGTACGAGTTCTGCACCTTTACGCCTATAAGGCCTCCGGAAACATTATTCTTAGCCACGATGCTTATGCGAACATCATCTAAATGCACTCCGTAAAAATTATTTAGGATTTCGTTCAGAAGTATCTGGTTTTCTACAGACCTAGCGGCCACTAAACCCATCATGTTTCCCCGAAAAACGTTTTTCGACACATTGCTCCTATCAGACATGTGATTATACAGGCCGTAGGTACAGTTGGCCACCCTGTTTCCAACAACCGTGATGTTTAAACATAACGAGAGGCTAATTCCATACTTGCAGGATTCAACAGTATTCTGGGAAACAGTGTTGCCAGAGGATTCTCGAAAGTATATTCCGAAAAGACACCCTTCAACTTCATTTCCGTAGACAAAACCTTTACTTGAATCCTCAATCAGCAATCCGTAGTCGCCGCCTAGAATCTTGTTGCCAGTAATCCTGTAGCCCGCCACCCCTGCAACGCGTATTCCACATATTCCTCCCTGGTTTACTAAAGTGAAACCAATAAGGGTGACATTATCCTTCAATATTTCTACGGTATTGTCTTTCGGATTAACCGGTCTAATTTCCACCGTTCCGTTAGCAATGAGCTTCACGGATTTGTTTATTTTAAGATTCTCCGTATATTTGCCTGGTGGAACATATATCGTGTCTCCATCCTCTGCCGAGTTAACCGTCAGCTGGATTGAAAAGCTTTTTTCAGCAGTGTTTTTAAAACTGTGCGGGCCCGCTTCACCCACTGACGCAAGGAAGCGGTTGCCCGCGTTCCGTGGAGTTAGGAGTGCGAGCATTAGGAACACTGCGTAAACTAGTTTTTTCAAGACTGTTTGCAGACATTGCGATAAGCCTTATAAACGTAATGTTTAACAGTCGAGCCTGGTTTTCCCTAAGACTAGTCTTTCCCAGTTTCAACAAGGGATGAAGGAATTACTGAATTAAATTTGGAAATTGAAGATTAGCTCGATAATGATTCAATGAGCCTAGGTGGAAAAATGCCTCCACAAGTGTATTCACGAGTTAAACGGGAATTAGAGGCGGAGGACTGTGCTGACTGGAGAATATGCATGAGCCTAGGTCAATCATGCTGATGAACTGAATGCTTGCTTAATCTCTCTGTCAAGCCTAGATGCTAGAACCGGTTACTCCAGGACAAGTTTAACACACGTATCTTCTATTTTACTCGTACTCTCTATGTTGTCAGTGCATTAATGACAGGGCTGTCTTAACACGCCGGGACATGTGAGCACTTGGGGCTGCAGAGATCATGGAGAATAACCTTTATATTCAACCTTGTTCCAACTACTTAAATACAGTTTGATAGAGGTTAAGGGTGTTAAGATATATTGGCTGGGGCACGCTGGCTTCAGAATAGTTGGAGAAGGGAAAACAATCTACATAGATCCGTTTAAGATTAAAGGCGGTCCGACTGCAGACATCATACTGGTTACGCACAACCATTTCGACCATTTAAGCTTAGAAGACATTAGGAAGGTTTCTTCCCCCAAGACTCTTTTAATCGGCCCCAAGGAGTGTGAAGCAAGGTTCAGGCAGTTAGGCTTAGAGCATAAGTTTGTTAAGCCTGGTTTAAGCATCGATGTCGCAGGTGTTAGGGTTGAGGCTGTTCCCTCGTACAACGTTGGAAAATCCTTCCACCCTAAGATGGATGGCAAGGTTGGGTACGTGGTTACAATAGGCGGTGTGAAAATATATCATGCAGGGGATACTGACAGAATTCCTGAAATGGCTGGTTTAAAGCCAGATGTCTCCCTCCTCCCGATCGGTGGAACATACACTATGAATGCTGAGGAGGCTGCGCAGGCGGCTAAAGACATAGGTGTGGGAATATTCGTGCCTATGCATTATGGCTCCATTGTTGGAGGTAAGAGTGACGCTGAGAGGTTCCGCAGCATAGTTGGTGAGAACGCTGTTATAATGGAACCTGAGCCGTAGCTTTAAACTCGCTTTTCCAAACCTAAGAGGCGTCAGCTTTTTTCAAAGAGCTTTTGGAAATCATCAGTATGATCATTATCATCACCGCGGCGATAATTACGCTGACGAGTAGGAGGATGGGAGAGTATTCTCCGAATCCGAATGCCAGTGGGAAGGGACCTATAAATATTACGAAGGCTCCCCCACCCTTGGCTTCAGCAAACGGCAGTGAGGCCAGGAGAAGCGTTACGAAACCAGTTATTATAAGGATGAAGCCTGCTAGTATTAGTTTTCCGAAACTCTTCAAAGCCTCTCAACCGTAGGCGAATAAGACTGTTAAAAAGATTAAGATCAGGGTGAGTATGATGGCAAGCACAAGCAGCATTCTGGCTGTCTTAGGGTCTGAAGCAAGGACTATGGGGATTGGGCCTATCATCACCACTGCCCCACTTTGCTTCTCAACCTCAGTGCCTCCCTGTTTAAAAGCACGTAGCAGCTCCATGAAAACAGCTATAAAAACAAGTAGGAAACCTCCTAGGATTAGGAGCGTAGCGGCTAGGGTCAGCAGCGTGTTCATGGAGTGCAGGCTATTCTATTGGTATTTCCTCGCCCTTCTTCTCCTTCCTAACCCTGCTCAGCGTTACCTCCAGAATACCATTCTTATAGCTGGCTTTAGCAGTCTTGGGGTCAACCTCTTCAGGCAGCTCAACATCCTTACTATACTTTCTCCTCTCAGACTCTGCACGTATTGAAAGAGTCTTCCCGACAACGTTCAGCTTAATATCCTGCTTATCCACACCGGGCACCTCAGCTATGACTTTAATCTTGTCCTCCTCCGTGATGACGTCTATCAGCGGCTCAGCAGCCTCCTTAACTTCAAGCGGTTTCACAGGGGAAACTTTACGCTTAACGTTTCCAAACTCTCTTACGATTGGCTTGCCGTCAGGCCCTATCCTGACGGAGTAGCCATATATGAACGGGCCGTACTCCCTTCTGACGCTTCCGTCGGGAAGCTTCTCCTCCCTAACCAGGTCTTTTGGAAACTTCTCCTCAAGACCTTTGAAAAGGTCGAAGAAATCCTCTTCGAACGGTGTTGCGCTAAAGGCTCTCCGCATCATTCTTCTTAAATCCTTCTCAAGCTTTTCAAACCAGTCTTCAAACCAGTCTTCAGACATTTTAAACACCTCCGCTTAGAAAACATGCCTACAGGAGGATATTAATTTTTCCCTCATGATTTCGGGAAGATATTGCCATCAAAAAGCCTTTAAGCCTTCAGGAATGAGGGATTAAAGCTTGACATCCCTCACCTGAAGGATTGGTCAAGCGAAGACATGTAGCGTGATTACCTGCTTCATAATGTTTATCGCATCGTTATAGTCTGCTTGCGAGAATAGTTGCATTATGGTTACTCGAAGAATATTTCTTCGGATGTGGTTATCTTCGACCTTAGAGATTTGTATACAGGTAGGTGTGTAAACGTGGTCACAGAGTGATGCTGAAGCTGGTTTACGATTATAATAAGCCTAAAGTAGGTTTGCCGCATTTAGTTGTTTGCAGGAGGCCTGTAACGCCGCGTAAGGTAAATTCGAAGGACAGGAGACCATGGTTGAGAAAAAGCGTATGAGGCAGGAGACTCGGAGAATCGGTTTGGCTCATGGGCCGGAGATCCCTGAGAGTATCAAGCGACGTTGAAAAGGCTGTTGAAACCTGGGAGCAGGCGGGGTCGTTCTTCTTCTTAGCAAGGATGGACCAAGATACTGATTTAGGTTCAAATATAACTATGGATTTGTAATCCAGATGATCGGGATAAGTGTACAGAGGAAGGTGAAAAAGCTTTTATTTAACCTTTGTTAAACCTTTTTCCAACATTGTCCGGAGAATGGATGGTTAAAGTACTGGAGGACCTGACAAACTCGTTCGGACCCGCCGGGTATGAGAAGGAGGTTCTGTCAAAGGCGAAGAGCTATATGCAGGCTTATGCTGACGAGATTATGTCGGACAAACTGGGTTCTCTAGCGTTCGTCAAGAAGGGTAGTTCCGAAAGACCGCGTGTCCTTCTCGCCGGCCACGTTGACGAGGTGGGCTTCGTCGTCTCAGGCATAAATGACCAGGGCTTCCTGACCTTCGCGCCGCTCGGAGGATGGTTCGACCAGGTTCTACTTTCAACCAGGGTTATAGTTAGAACCCAGAAGGGTGATTTAAACGGGGTTATAGCTGCGAAACCTCCCCACCTAATACCGCCCGAGGAGGCCGGCAAAGTGATAACGAAGGACAACATGTTCATCGATATAGGTGCTTCCTCGGCAGACGAAGCCAAGAACATGGGTGTTAGAGTAGGCGACCCGGTGGTACCATGCTCCTTCTTCACCCTTATGAAGGGTGGCGAGGTTGCGATGGGCAAGGCTTTCGACGACAGGGTTGGGGCTACGATAGCGATGGAGGTTGTGAGAAGGCTGAGAACAGAGAATGTTCAGCATCCTAACACCGTGTATGGTGCAGCAACAGTCATGGAGGAAGTTGGTCTCAGAGGAGCTACAACGATCGCGAGCCTGGTGGATCCTGACGTAGCCATCGTGCTTGAAGTAGATATTGCTGGCGACGTTCCGGGGATACCTCCTGGACAGGCTCAAACCAAGATTGGGAAAGGCCCCTCGATAGTCGCAATGGATGCTTCAATGATACCAAATCAAAACTTAAAGAATCTGGCGATAAGAGTTGCGGAGGAGAACAATATCCCGTACCAGCTTTCACTTGTGGCGAGAGGAGGGACTGACGCGGGCAGGATTCACATTCATAAGGTTGGCTGCCCCAGTCTAGTCATCGGAGTTCCAACGCGGCATATTCACTCAGCAGCTTCAATAATGAGTCTCAGCGACGTTAGGAATGCTGTCAGGCTTGTCTTAGAGATGGTTAAGAGACTCGACGAGGAGACAGTCAAGAAGTTAACGGAATGGTGACATTCCTTAGCTTCCATAGAGGCCCCCGGTTCATAATCCATTCTTCCCACAAAATATAGTCTAGCCCAAGCATGCGCTATGGATAATGGAAAGTTTAAAACCATTCCCAACACTGCCTACGCAATCCTGACGACTGAAACAGTACTTTTGACTACTACATGGTTATGATGGTTTTTGAGCCTCCCTATTCTCTTTATCAAGGTTCTATAAGGTTTAAAGGAACTGATCACCATTACGTAAAGAGATTGAAGATAATGGTTAAGGAAAAGGAGTTCAGATACCCTGAAGAGTTAGATAGGGGAAAAAGTCATGTAGGGATGGCGTAAGACACTTATCAGCCCCCTCGCGCTGAGCGCGCGCTTGATCTTATATAAACATAGAGATAAAAAATAGCTTTTAGTATTTGATGAGATGAAAGTAAAGTTTTTAAAAATGGTTTAACGTATCTATGAGGCTTTGACGATTAAAGCAGTAGTACTTGATTTTGACGGGACAATCGTTAATACGGTCGGCTTGCTTTCTGAAGCATGGGCTAGGGCGGCTAGCCTTATGGGGATACGGATTGACCCTAAGGATGTTGAGAAGTATGTTGGGCTCGCCGGGCCGGAGATCTCTCTTAAAATCACTGGAGGAGACGAGGCTAAGGCTGAAGAGCTAAGGAGGCTTAAAGACGAGATATATGACGCTGAATATATTGGTAAAATAAGGCTTTTTGAAGATGTGGAACCATCTTTGAAAATACTTAGGGAGAGAGGTGTTAAAACGGCGGTTGCAAGCTCCCAGACCACGAGGAGGCTCAAGAAGTACCTTTCTCTCCTGGGAGTTTTAAAAATGTTCGACGTGCTCGTAGGCTCAGATATTGTTGTCAGAAGAAAACCGGCGCCAGACGTTTTCCTGAAGGCGGCTGAACTCTTGAAGGTTAAGCCTGAAGAGTGTTTCGCAGTTGGAGACACTTGTTTCGACTGCGAGTCGGCTAAGAGCGCGGGGATGCGATTCATACTTGTTTCAAGGAGGGGCACCTGCTGTGAGAACGCGGATTTTACGGTAAAAAGCCTGGATGAAGCGACTTCGATAATATTAGGCTCATGAGGCTCGAGTTGAATTCACCATGATTCAACTATGAGGCCTGAAACTCTTTCCAAGCGATGTTTCCAAGCTCCTCAAGTCAAAAAGTTTTAAATTTGGTTCCCTTACCTTTTTCCTGAAGCTTTTAGCGAATATTGCGAAATACTCTTCTCTTCCTCCTTTGTTCCATTTTACATATGTTGCTTTCTCTTTTAACTCTTCTAAGATTTTTTCAGCATCAACATCATCCTGCCATTTACACTCTATGAAAATTATCTTATTCGTTTTCCCGTTTAATGCTATCACGTCTATCTCTTTATCTTTATACCACCACTTTCGCGTTTCATTATATGGAACGTCGATTGGAACAGCCTTGTTTTTAACAAGCTCGAAAACCAGTTGTTCAAACATCAATCCGTAATAGGAATTGATTTGCGAATTAATTTTTAAAAATACCTCGTCAACCAGACCTATTTCTAGGTCCGTTAGATTAGGATAAACGAACCTGAACCAGAAATTGAAAAACGGGTCACTGATAAGATAAATGCCTCGTTTTCTTTGGCCTAGTGGTAAAACGAAATTTATCAATCGGGTTTCTTCTAAAACGGAAAGGTATTTCGAAAGGTTTCCTTTTTCTATCCCAGTTGCCGAAGATAATTCGCTCTGCGTGTTATAGCCGAGTGAAAGATATTTTAAAATGAGCATATAGGTTTTTGGTTCTCTGAATTCTTCTTTTAGCAAAAACTTCGGTTCACTGTAAAGGATCTCGCCCTTCGTCAAGATTTTTTTCTTCACGTTTTGTTCCACTGTGAGGCTTGAATCTATTTGAGCTAAATAGAAAGGCGTTCCACCGAATATGAAATATATTTTTGCAACTTCTTCTATAGGGAATTTTTTAAACATGTTTCGTATATCCTTAAAATTGAAAGGCTCGACATTCCACTCCCCCGTTCTCCTTCCATATAGAGGGCTCTTGTAACCTAGGACCTCCGTTTCCATCATTCCTATGCTTGAACCGCATAAAAGTAGAAATATCTTTCTTCCCTTTAACAACTCGTCCCAGATTTTCTGAAATGTAGAAACTATTCCTCGTTGCAGTTCTATCAAATATGGAAACTCGTCTAAGACAACTATTACTTTTTCATCTCTAATCTCATCAACTAAATACTTGAATAAATCGAAGAAAGAATTGGTATCAAGTTTTAAAAAATATTCTTTTCCGATTAACTCATAGAATTTTCTTTTTACTTCATTTACGTTTTCTTGCAGACTATCCCGGGTGCACAAGATGTAGACTGCCTTTTTATTTTCTATGAATTTTTTAATTAGCTCCGTCTTACCTATTCTTCTTCTCCCGTAGAGAATGATGAATTGTGCAGAGTTCTTAAAATATGATCTCTCAAGAAAATCTAACTCGCTTTCCCTATCTACAAATCGTTGTATCATAAGTATGATACTTTGCTTACAACTATATAAATCTAACTCAATGGGCCAGAAAAAGAAAATCCATTACGAAAAACAGTTTAGCGCGCGCTAGGAGCACCTGCTGTGAGAACGCGGATTTTACGGTAAAAAGCCTGGATGAAGCGACTTCGATAATATTAGGCTCATGAGGCTCGAGTTGAATTCACCATGATTCAACTATGAGGCCTGAAACCCTTTCAAAGTGGTCCTTATCAGCTGTTACTACGGGCTCGTTATGAGTTAGGGCTAGGCTCGCTATGATGGCGTCCAGATCGCCGATCGGCGTTCCTGCAGATTCAAGATCGTTCACAAGCTTACCATACCTTTCGCAGGAATCTATAGAGAAATCCAACATGTCTAGGCGTTTCAGTATCTCCCTGACTTTCCTAACCTCGGCATCTCTCTTCTTCGACCTATAGGCCCCTTTAAACAGTTCACACGCTGTTATAGGCGTCGTCGAAAGCCTTGCCCCACTGCTCACATACTCCTCCAGCTTCCTCTCCGCTTTTTGGTCACGTCTTATAAGGGCAATTATGAAACTCGTATCTAAGCAAACCATTTGGGTACACCTACACTCTGGGCGTTCTCAATCTGATTCTCCTTCTCTCCCTTACCACGTCTTCCATTATCTCTGCAAACTCCTCATCCTGCTCAAGCGACCTCACGTAGTCTAAAAGGGTGCCCTCCACTCTCCCCCTGGCCAGTTTCAGTATCACGTCTGTGAACGATTCCTTGCCACGTTTAAGACGGGATAATGCTTTGTACGCTTCGTCTGAGATAGTGATGGTCTTGTGACCCATGAAATATGCATACACATACGTGCATTTAAATTTTACCGCTAAATACCTTCAACGCAACCTGTTTAAAATAGCTATCAAGCCACTGCCATCATGTGAAAATCGTTTAGATCCTTTTTATTGGATGTATTCTAAGAAACCCCGTGTTTTTAGGATTTAGAAGCCAGTTGGAAAAGTAGTCGTAATGTTAGGCAACATGCTCTTAGTCTTGCTAAACACTCCTAGCACACGCTACCTACTTCCCGAATAAAAGGGCTTGGTATGGCGGGACGGGCGACCTCCACATCAAGGCTGATAAACCCAGGACGCACAGCACACTAAGTCAACTACGGTGACGATAACCATACCTGAGGGCCTTGGCACTCGCCGAGCAAGCGAGTTCTCAACGGGGCCTGGCTTGGCTAAGCAATCCCTTTCTCGAAGCTTAAGCCGTTCAAATACACATGGGAAGCAAATGCCTACCTGGAGTAAACGAGTGTTTACCTGCTGGTAAGCGAGTATTTAGCACGAGCACGTGCGCCGAGGGAGGCTGTTTCGAGGATCCCAAATTCTTAAATCACCATCCGAGCTACTAATCCGAGTACTAATGCTCCCGTTAAACGTTAAGAGCCTGCTTGAGAAGCAACAGTACAGGATAGTCGGTAGACACTCCGCCGTTAAGGTTTGCTACTGGACTAGACAGAGATTAACCCGGGGGCGGAGTTGCTACAAGGAGCTCTGGTATAAGAATGTTCAGAGCCACAGGTGCATGCAGATGACTCCCTTCCTAGGTTGTAACTACAGGTGCACCTACTGCTGGAGAATCCACTCTGGAGACAGGCCCGGGTATGTTTGGCAAGAGTATCCCGCTCAAGTTTCTGAGTTAGACGATCCCGCTTACATTATTGAGGAAGCCATTAGGATGAGGAGGCTCCTCCTAATAGGCTATAAGGCAAATCAGATGGTTGATCCCAAGGTTTTCGAAGAGGCTCTAAAACCATCCATGGTGACCTTTAGTCTCACTGGTGAGCCAACCCTGTACCCTAGGCTGGGTGATCTGATAGGCGAGGCTCGCAAGAGAAGCATGGTGACATACCTTGTAACTAACGGCAGCATGCCCGAGGTTTTAGAAATCCTCAACCCTCTTCCAAACCAGCTTTACATCAGTATTCAAGCCCCTAACGAGACGATTTTCAAAATGGTTGCGAGACCCTTGGTTAAGGATGCTTGGCAGAGACTGTTAAGGTCGCTAGAGTTGTTGCCCAGCCTAAATGGTGTTAAGCGTGTGCTCAGAATAACAATGGTTAAGGGTGTTAACGATAGCGATGCGGAGGGTTATGCTAGGCTAATAAATATCGCTAGCCCTGATTACGTTGAAGTTAAGGCTTACGAGTGGGTTGGGGAAAGCCAGTCGAGGCTTCCGAAGGAAGCGATGCCGTGGATGAGCGACATAGTTTCCTTCTCTGAAAAAATAGCCGAGTCCTCGGGATACTTGAAGAAATGGGAGTTCGAGCCAAGCGGAGCCGTCTTACTTTCTACGAAATAGTTTGCTGTTCGAGCGCTCCTGAATTTCAAACAACAACTCCCATTGACCACCAGTTAAACGATCCTACGCGAGGCAGTAATATTCTCTGTTTATAAGTTTTATCTTTGAAAAATGAAATCCCTTTTAGCGCACGAAATCCGGTTTTTCCGTTTAACACGTGGACACTACTTCAGGCTGCTACATTCCCAGCAGAGCTCCCTGTCCTCATTAGTCCAGAAGCTCCTGCCGCATTTCTTGCACACCACTTTCTTCAAACCCTTTGACCAGGATCCTTCAGCTCTTCTAAACCCCTGATGCCTCGGGAACTCTATTGCCTTCTTGGGGCAAAGCGGCATGCAGGCTATGCAGCCCTCGACGCAGTTCTGCGGGTTTGCAACCACCGCTTTATTACCTGCTAATGCGAAAACATCATGGGGGCAGAATTCTATGCATTTCGGCCTATCTAATTCTCTGCAACCGTCGCAACGATCTGGAAAAACAATGGGATACCAGGTTATGGTCATCAGTAGTCTGTAGAAGGTTCAGCTTAAAAATTTTTACAACGTATTCTCCTTTTTGCCGGATGTCCACTGCTCTGAAACAGTAATCTTCAAAAGCTCGTCACGCAGCTCATAAAGCATCGACTTCATTAACGCTTTATACTCTACATATGCATACGAGCTTCTCTCGATATTCTTAACAATCAACTCAACATTGTAGAAGCTTCTGTCAGGAACATACTTAATCTCCACGTCGTAATCCGCTGTCCTTTCAGAAAGGCCGGAAATCGCCCTATAGCTTAGTTTCAGCCTCACTCCGTCCTCCTCCTTCTCATAGGAGTGGATTATAATACCGTAGAGAGAGTAGGAATGGGACTGCGCCATGTTTATTACGTGCGAGGAGAATTGTTCCAAATGATCCCTTTTTAGCCGGATAGGTGTAGATGCTCTTTTAGAACCATCCCTCTCGGTTTTGATGGCGATTTCCCCCCTGACAAGCATGATTTTACTCGGGACTATTTTGAGAATTGCCTCCTTCGCAGGAAAGGCTGAACCAATGCCCGTAACCAGGATTGCAATTACGAAAACCAGCAGCAGGGGGGTTAGACTATACAGCTCAGTAAATATTTCAGGACTGCTAGCACCTATTGAATATGCCCAGACATAGCCGGCAACATATCCCAAGCAGCCTCCCATTACCCCTATTATCAATCCTTCCGTTAAAAACAGATAGGTTATGAAGCTTGGGGATGCCCCTAGGCTGGACATTATTACTGATTCCTTTCTCCGTTCGTATATTGAATTTAACATCGCGTTTAGAATGATGAGGGAGCCTATGAGTATCATCATGAGAATGGATTCCCAACTGCCTAGAGCCATTACAAGCGGGGTTCCGAGCTGAATGGTTTCAAGCTGCGAGCCTTTACTAATGATTGCCGAGTAAGAGGAGACAAAGTCAATAGAGATTCCTGATCCGCCAGTGGTTATGGCACGGCTGAGCCAAATCTTATGAGACGAGACTAGAGTCTTCAAATAGTTCTCTATTTCAAAAAGCCTGGCATCAGGATAGGTTCCTATAAAGGCTACGACTCTTTTAAAAACGGGAAGGTTCTTCACAGTCCCAATATCAACCAGCCCAATCACCGGGCTTGATATGATGAGCATCCTGTTGCCCTCAGTTAAAAAATTATCGTTTGACAATTTAATCGGCGTTTGCACAGCATCCCAGCTAATGGTCCCTACGAAGAGTGGTCTGCCTCTAAGATAGTTCTCCAATCCTTCTCCATCCGGCATTTTTAGAGTAGATTTGTCGAATACTCCTGTGACATTCAGATTTAAACCCATCACGTTTAACTGGCTTGGGAAAAACTGTTTCTTCAAATACTCCTTGTCAACTAGAATGCCGTTTTTAAAATCTCCTGAAAAGTTTAATCCCAGATGATTTCTCATGAAGGTGAGGTTCACAAATATTATTAAGCCTCCTAGCTCTTGGTTGTCCGACTCCACTGGAATAGTGATGTTTATTCCACCCGGCCCGGTAAGGTTTAACCTGCTTGAGGAAGATCCTGCTTGCAAAGGCCCGAGTTTGCAGAAAGCTATGCATATCGGCGTGTATTCCAACATCCCAAGTTTCCCCGCGTAGAAAGCAGCCTCCTCAAGACTCATTAAAAACAGCCCGTTATACTTTTCCTCAAAAGTGCCTGCAGGAGTTGATTCCACTACTCTCGCCAGCCAAGTTTTTGAGAAAAAAATCTTTCCTTCCCCGTCCCGGGCTTCTTGAAACGAGGTTACGAGTGGCACGACCGTTTTCAGAGTTATGGCTGGGACAGTTGCCATCGCTATTGTTGAAACGGTAAGTATTACTAGGGTGCCTCTAAGCCTCCTGCTTTTAAGCATTCTAACCGCGGTTGATGCAGCCAGGCTATGGATCGTGGCTGTTCCCGAATACCTGAGCATTAGTCGCGCCGTCAAAAGTAAAAGTATAATGCTTATGGTGATTGATGCGAGTGGAAGAAGTTGGAATGGTATTCCATACGTGAGGTTTGAAACGGACCAAAGGTCTATCAATGCTTTCGGCTTTGTTGAGAAGAGTATTAGTCTTAAACCTGGGTGAAGTCCGAAAGCTATCAATGAGAAGAGCATGAAGAGAATAATTGTCAATTTCCTGCTTCCGTTGAATATTAAGTGCGAGACAACTGCACCCGCTATTAGAATTATAGTCAGCACGATCGGGACGATCAGCATCCCCGATGATAAGACTAGCATACCGATGCTGCTGCTGGCTTCGCAAACCAGATTAATAGCTCCCTCAAGTGGAAAAATATTCGTAAGTCCCTCCAGGTTTACTTGTCTAACATCGTTTAAGTATGATCTTGCCTGTTGAAGCTTTGAAGATATGTCTGGAGCGTAAATCCTCGTTTCACTCAGAAACTCGTCTGAAGCTCTAATCAGGTTATCAGTCGAGTTGAAAAGCGCTCTGAAAATTACTGGCCCGATTTTAAGGGTTTCCCTGTTCAAGTTCAAGTTCATTTGGAACGGGAATACGATCCGTATCGGGCTTGATTCAAGTGTGTGGAGCTCAAGCAAATATCTGCCCGAAAGCTTCAAGTTATCCGCATTAATGCGTACTATTAGAAAGCGGCTTCCATTCTCGAAAAAACCTATGTGAGTCCCCGTGGGCTCTTCGAACAGGAGTCTAGTGTCAAGCCTTTGAAAAGGTGTTAGGTCAAGCTTGTAAAGCTTGGCTAAGCTTGCCCTCAGTGTAAAGCGGATGTTGATTATTCTACCCGTGTTGTTTACACGGTAATCCAGTATAGAATCTACACTGGATTCAAATCGGTATGTGCTGCTCCACCTAAGCTGGTCAATATAGTAAGTATAGTTCCTGCCAAGAAGCCTTACGCTCCAGCTCTGAACAGTGCCATAATAGTCAGTCATAACTGCCAGCCTGTTTAGCTGGAGACACGAATCAGTATGTAACAAGATGCTGTAGGGAAGAAGTAGACGCTGATTCTGCGCTATGTATGCATCTAAACTTATTTCACGCTTCTGAGTTAAGCTGCCTGTTTGATTCATGCTCCATGAAAAACCGTATTGCCCAAGCCACATGGTGAAATTAACGGTTTTTTGCGGAGGCTGGTCGAACAATACTTCGACGTTTAAAACAATGGTGTAGTTAACGTAGCTAACTTGCGCTGAGAGGGGTTTCTCACAAACTGTCGTCATCGTTACGAGTAAGAGGGTGGAAAAAATCATCAATAGTCCATGTTTAAACATCTAGAGAGTGGTCTCCCGACACTCTTATAAGTTTTAAGAGGATTTTTAAAGTAGACTTGTTTTCAAGACATGCAAGTAAGGAGATTTTTAAAATAAGAAAAAGTGAACCATGAATTAGAGTTGGGTCTACTTGAAGAGACTCTCACATGTCGGCGGTCTCTGGGGGGAATGTCTGCTCGAAGATCTTTCGCAACCTCCTCCCAGTCAATCTTCTTTTCTCCGTTTCTTTTCCTCCAAACCATATTTCCTTCACCTCCAATAACACCAGATACGAATGATTATTTAAAGCCGGCTCGCATTTCAAGCTTGCAATCCGTGTTCCCGCAGGGTAATCACGTTACGTGAGTTTCCACAATCCAGATTCAAGCCGCAGCACGTATGCGGATGAATAGAGTTGGGGAAGAGGGACGGTTAGAAACCAGCGAATAGTAAGTTTGAATTATCTTAAGATATGCTTATATTGTGCCTTGAATATTGTTAAAGTTACCGATGGTTAAGTCGCTCGAATCCATTTCGAGGATGATTGACCACTCGCTTCTCCATCCTACTCTCACGGACGAGGATCTTAAGGCGGGGTGTCTAGTGGCTAAAAAATATAATGTTGCTGCAGTATGCATTAAGCCTTATGCAGTTAGGCTTGCGAAAGAGATGCTTTCAGGCTCGAGCGTGGCTGTCTGCACCGTGGTTGGTTTTCCCCATGGTAGCAGCAATACGGAAATAAAGGTGATGGAGACTGAGAAGGCTTGTGAAGACGGTGCCACTGAAATAGACTTCGTAGTAAACATTGGGAAGGTTTTAAGTGGCGACTGGGATTATGTTTCAAGGGAGATTAAAGCGGTTAACGATACTGCTGTTGAAAAAGGTGCTATAGTTAAAGTGATTTTTGAAAACGACTATCTTACGGATGACTGCAAGGTAAAGCTGTGCCACGTGTGCAATAAGCACCGTGTAGCGTTCGTTAAAACATCTACAGGATACGGTTTCGTCAAGCAACCCGATGGAACATACATGTATAGAGGTGCTGTTGATAGTGACGTTATTCTGATGCGTAGGGAGTGTATCCCGGAGATTCAGATAAAGGCGGCAGGTCGAATCCGTACGCTTGACGACCTGCTGAGGCTTAAACAGCTTGGTGCAGCGAGGATAGGGACGTCTTCGACGGTTGCAATACTGGAGGAGGCGAGGGAAAGAGGCTACCTTTAAAAGCAACATGGTCTTCAGGCTTCATCCTAGCATAATTTTTAAAAATGGGGGAGAGTTAAGCCGTCTGTGAGAATCAACTATCATATTCACACCATGTTTAGCGATGGTTCATCCAGCATGTTTGACTATTGTGAGGCAGCGATTCGCAAAGGCTTTGAGGAAATCGCTTTCACTGATCATTTGACTGTTTTCCCAGACGGTTCTTCAACTGCTCACTCTTTAGACTGGCTTAAGCTTGAAAACTATGTTAAAGAAGCTGAGATGGCTCGTGAAAAGTATGGGGATAGGCTGGCTGTGAGGCTCGGGCTGGAGGTTGATTACATTCCTGGAAACGAGAGGTTTTTAGAGAACGTTTTGGACAGTTATGACTTCGACTTTATAATGGGCAGCGTGCACTTTGTCGGGGGGATTTGCATCGATTCTCCTAAGCATAGAATCCTGGTGGAAAGGGAGATAGGGAGTAACGGTTTCAACGTTTTTTACTCCAAGTATATGCGTCTCGTCAGTAAAGCTGTAGAGACAGGTCTTTTCCACGTTATTGGTCACATCGACATAGTGAGAATATGGGGGTTTAATCCTGGCGATGGTTCCATGGATGAGCAGAAAGTGTTAAACCTTGTTAAACAGCATGAAATGTGTATTGAAGCATCTTCAAGAGGCTTAAGACAACCGGTTAACTCAATATATCCCTCACACAGAATCATGAGGAAGGCTCGTGAACTAGAAATACCTTTGACGCTGGGTACTGACGCGCATTCCGTTGAAGAAATAGACTACGCTTACGATTCTTTAATAAGCTACGTGAAGGCTTTTGGCTATGAGCGTATAGCCACCTTAAGCAAGCGGAGAATCTTGGAGAGAAAAATTTGAATAATTTGCGCTACGCGGGTTTAAGGCCCAGGAGCTCCCTAAGCCTCTTAACATTCTCATCATGCTTAGAATTCCTCCTAAGATCTATAGTTAGCCCAAGCTTTCTAGCCTGGTCAACGGTCAGGCCGGCTTCTTTTAATTCTCCAAGTGAAAACCCTCTCGCTCGCCTCCAGTATGGTGTAATGCCTTTTCTTCTCTTAGCTAAAGGAATAGCTCCGCCTCCCATTTTTCAATTCCATGTGCCTTTAACACTCTTTAAAAGTTTAATCGTTGTTTTCGACGACAGCAGTGTTTTTAGCCGCGCTATTAACTTTTTTATTTTACGCCATGATTACTTTAAGATAGGCTAGTCGCTACTCTAGATTAAAATATAGTTCTCTCGGCTGAAGCTCCTTAAACTCGTCTGTCTGCTCAACTATGTGTCTTCTTATGTCCACGCAAAGATGGCACTTGGAAACATATCCCTCCTCCCTCTCCCTATAGTTGAACTCCCTGACTGCAAACTCGTAAAGCCTCCCAAGGCTTTCGACAAGCGAATTCAATACGGGCTTATCCTGAAGGTCTACCCCGCTGGTTAAAGCATCCAGGTCTCTCGCGTCCCCGAGGGATATTCCCCCACAATACCCTGCCACATAGTTGAAATAGTTGTCAACGTGAACATGCCCGCTTCTAGTCAGCTCCGATATGCATGATTCGTCGAAGAAGGCTTTAGCTGGATATTTCGCAAAAAAGTGTTTAAGCCTGTAGCAAGCCCTCCCCATTGGAAGAAGCTCGGAGAAGCGCAGTGCCCACGCGTCTCTCTCCAGATACTGGTCCAGAGTTAGAGTATCACTTATACGGAGGCTCTTAAACCGGTGGTAATACGTTTCCTGGTATATCATCGTGTTCCCTCCGAATATCTCCCTGCCTATCTTAATGGCTCTCTGAGTTCTTTCGAAGGGAACCTGCTCAAGTATGAAAGGATTTACACTGACCAGTATACCTTTTAACCCGGCCTGTTTTAGAGCCGTAAACTTCTCTCTAACCTGTTCATCGTCAACACACCAGAAGCAATTTGTTTCGACGAATATCGACGGGATTCTAAGCTCATCCGCAATCATAACCGCTTTCAGAAGAAGCTGAAAATTCAGAAACGGCTCTCCTCCAGTAAAATGCAGCCCATGGTTCAGGCTGACGTTTTCACAGCCTTTTGGGCTGGGCTTAATGCTTGAAGCCAACTTTCTAAGGATCAGCTCGATGCTTCTCTCAGTAGGCCAGTCAGCCCTCCACTTCGGGGAGCAAGCGTACATGCAGTGTTTACACGTGCTGCTACACTTATAGGAGAGGATTATGCCGGCTGAAACCGGCTTAGGCAAGTGAAGCATGCCTCTTGGCATCATGCTTCATAGTTGACGACGATGGGATAAGCTTTTCCATGGTTAAGCATTCAAAGGTTAATCGGATAGACTTATTAGTGGTTACACGAGTAGGGTTCTTGACGGTTTGGAATGAAAGCCAGGGGTCTGGTTTCCGATGAGGATAGAGAGCTTTTAAAACGTCTAGCAGAGGTGCGTAGCGCGCGCTCGTTCAACCGGGTTCCAGACGTGGCGACGGGTCTGAGACTTCTAAGGGCTGTCTGAGTTAAAGGCTTCAACCCTGTTTACTGTAAAATTCTTAAAGGGCTCTGGCTGACTTGCTTCATGGACATGTATATTCAGGTTTTCACGACGACAGGGAAAAGGGAGGATGCTGAGAAGATTGCAAGAATACTGTTGGAAAGGAGACTGGCAGGATGTGTTCAAGTAGTGGGTCCAGTATCGAGCCTATACTGGTGGAAAGGGAGGGTTGAGAAGGCAGAAGAATGGTTATGCATAATCAAGAGTAGAGAGGACTTGTATGAAGAACTTGAGAAAACTATTAGAGAAAATCATTCGTATGAGGTTCCAGAGATTATTGTGATGCAAATAGTTTCCGGGAACAGAAGCTACTTGGAATGGATGAACACGGAACTTAAAAAACAATAAGCATGTTCTCTTTCCTTTCCAACCTGTTGGCTTATCAATTATCCTCTGCTTTTCAAAGTTCTAGCCGGTTCTGATACCTTATTTCCTAAACCCGCGGGTTTTTCAAATGGCTGTTTAGAGACGTATCCTCCTGAATACTGCGGCTAAGTTTCTCCATCGTCTCTAGTATTTCGTCGTCAAGCCGCTTATGCCTCCGGCTCCTGTGTCTACCAGCTACGTAAGGACCTATTGAGTCGAAAGCTGTTCTAGCCAGCTCATCCCCCTCTCCTTCTGAAAATCGTCTCCAGGATTCGGGAAAGTGGACATAATTCTCCGGGTTCGTCCAGCTTATGTCAAACTCCTCCAGTTTCTCAGGAGGTATGCATACTGCTACACGGTCTAGAATCCTGTGCAGAGATAAGGGTGTGGTGAAAACCCTCTGGATGTCTATCCGATTCTCGACAACGAGTCCCTCTGTAGGCTCAAGCCTATTGGCGATGAAACAGGTTACTGAATACGCTATGTCAATCGGCTCTATTTTCCTCCTGATGTCAGCAGTGAAGCAGAAAGGGTTGACGTGGACGTGAGCACCCCGGCCGCTCCACTTTACGAAGACGGATTTAACTACCCCAAGCTTATCCAGCAGGCTGACTATTTCCAGGGCTTTACCAACTACTTTCCTCCAGTCTCCATCCTTAGAATCTATATCCCACACGGGAGAAGAATAAACAATGTTACTCCTATCCAGAATATCCTCCCTGGTTTCAAGCTTGGAATATATGTGGGGTGTAGCGTAGAAGGCTCTCGGCCTGTACTGTTTGTAGCGTTCGATTAACAATGCTACTTCTGAATCGGAACCTATGGTTAATGGTCTTCCTTTCTCATACCTGATCATCATGCGCATACTGTTTTCTCTAATTTTTTCACAGTGGATGGCGATCCAGCGCCCCTTACAATAATCAGCCAGTTCTCTCCTTACTTCAGGCTTTCCATAATGTTCTAGAGGAATCCTGGGGCTCATAGTTCTTTCTCAGCCTCTTTTCTCGCTTCAACTATTTTCCTCATGACTTCTGAGGGAAGCTTATAGTCTTCAACCCTTTTCTCAACCCTACCCAGAACCACCAGGCCTACGCCTGGTTTAATGTCGATCTCATGCAGATACCTGCTGTGGTCCGTCTGCCTCATCTTCTCGATGACGATGAATCTTTTCAACTCTCCGCCTCTCAAAAGCCTTCTGAACCTTATTATTCCGTCTGCTATGTGTTCTACGCCGAAGCCGAAGCTCTCAGCAGTGGTTATCGCATACTGGCTAACAGCAAGTATCGTGAAATTCCACTTGGAGAGAACTTTCTTAACATAGTAGCTGTACCTCCTAGCCATTGCAGGCTTGTCCAGCCAGAATGCTGAAAGACTGTCGATGACGATCCTAGCCCTACCGTATCCAAGCTCCTTCTTAGCCTCTATTATCTTGGATACGAGGGCCTCCATGTCTAGGCTCTGCAGGCTCCACTTGTCTGCTCTACCCATTAGGGCGTCGATTATTATCATCTTGCCCTCTTCAATCCTCTTCTGGAAATCCATTTTAAACTGTGATGCCTGTCTAACTATCGACTCCCTACTCTCCTCGGTTGTGACATAGATACACTTATCCCCCTCTTCAACACCCTTATTTATGAAATGTATGGAGAGTATTGTTTTTCCACACCCTGGTTCCCCGGTGACGGCGATGAAGAACCCTTCCGGTATTCCGCCTTGAAGCAAGGAGTCCAGCCCCTCAACCCCTGTGCTAAGCCTCTTCACCTCCAGTGTCATAAAACTATTTGTCTGGCAAGTAGCATAAGAACTTATCACTCCACTGCCCTCAACCTCTTCGTTTAAAGTATCGTTAACCGGTTTCGGATTGAGCTATCTCATACCAGATGGTTTGGAAATCGGGGCCGATTGAAAAAACTTTATACTGTCCCTCACTAGAAACCTGAACCCGTTTTATTCTTTTTCCCACGCTATCTAATGCCCATACTTCTATTTCTCCGTCCGTTCTAATCTTCAGCGTTGCCCTAGCCCCCTCCACTAGCGTTGGGGCCGAACCCCAGTTAGTGCCGCAGGTTATGGGCTCCACAGCTGTTTTCACACCGGCTAAACCGTTTAGTCTCCAAGTTAATAAGGCTGTGTTCCCCTCATACGTGCGGAGCCTCATCCCAGTGTTAGTAACGTAGCCGGCAGCTATCACCAGCAGCCTCCTCCAGGAATCGAAGCTTTCTCCCTCCAGCACTGAGACTGTTATGAGGCTCCAGCCTTCTAGAAGCGTTTCACCCGGTTCGATAACGAGTTCTCCGAAGTCTAGGCTCCTGCCCCCGGTGAAGCCTACGGCAGCTAGCTTCTCGAAGTATTTATTGTGATGATGCCTCTTCCAGACTCAGACGTGTCCCAAGTGATCTCCCCGGTGTCAGAGCGGTAGACAGGCCCGGAAACACTGGAACCAGTCTCGCGAGAATCTTCCTCCTCGAGGCTGACGGCTATTCTATGCGTGAGGGAGACCAATGGGTTTAAACCCATATGGCCACCGTCCGGCAGCGCCCAAGCGTAAACCTTTCCCGCCGCCTGGCTACGACGAGGTTTTCAAGGAGGGTGCGGTTAGGACGGTCAGCATACTTGAGGGCATCAGGAGCAGGGCTTCAGGAAAAATATTGGTGAAATACGCTAAGGGTTGCGACATCACCGGGGGGTCGAGAGAAGAGTTTAGCGAAGCTGTTAAAGCAGCCTTGGAGTCGGATGTGGTGGTAGCAGTGATGGGTGAAAAGTCTGGAATGTTTGAAAGAGGGGTTTCCGGCGAGGGGTGTGACAGGTTTTCCCTGGGGCTGCCCGGGGTCCAGGAGGATTTGGTGAGGGAGCTCTGCAAAACCGGTAAACCGGTTATACTTGTGCTTGTTAACGGCAGGCCGATTTCCCTAGGCTGGATGGCTGAAAATTGTTCAGCAATACTTGAAGCATGGTACCCTGGTGAAGAGGGAGGTAACGCTGTTGCAGACGTCCTCTTCGGATACTATAATCCGGGTGGAAGGCTTCCAGTTTCTTTCCCGAAGGACGCTGGCCAGATTCCGCTGAACTATAACAGGAAGCCTTCATCGTTCAGGAGCTACGTCGGGATGGATGCTAAGCCAGCGTTCCCATTCGGCCATGGTTTAAGCTACACGGTCTTCGAATACGGTTCTCTCGAGATCGAGCCACAGGAAACCAGTTCCACAGGCAGTGTTAAAATACGTTTTAAACTTAGGAATACTGGTGGCTTGAAGGGCGACGAGGTTGTTCAGCTTTACGTGAGGGATCCTGTGGCAAGCGTCACTAGGCCGGTGATGGAGCTTAAGGGTTTCAAAAGGCTGAGTCTTGAGCCAGGGGAGACTAGGATGGTTGAGTTCACACTCTACACTGAGCAGCTCGCCTTCTACGATGAGCATATGAGGCTGGTGGTTGAGCCAGGTGTATTCGAAGTCTTTATCGGCGGTTCTTCAGAGGACATAAGGCTTAGAGGCAGTTTCAAGGTTACGGGTGAAGCTAGAACCATAGGCTTTAGAACAGTCTTCTTCAGCAGTGTTCGAGTAGAGTAAAGATTCTTTAAACTATTTCCGTTAAGGCAGCATAGAAAGGATAATAAGGGCTTAGAGCCGGTTTTCAAGCAGATGGCTGAGGAGCAGTTCTTCCAGATGTTCCTAAGCGGGCTGCGTGAATCAGTAGGCAGGCTGAGCCCACCGGGCTTCAACTCGTCGCCCTTCAAGGCTTCCTATCTTTCAAAATGGTGTCCATATGATGAAGCATGTGAGCCGGATGGAGCTGTAGCGGCTTGCGATGGAAGCATCAGTGAATCCAGCTTCTCCGGAGGCTTGGTTGTCTGGGTAGCTAGATCCGTGGCGCATATTTACTCGAGGGGGAGAGAGCCGGTCAGCCTGCTGGAGGCAGGGGTGGAAGCAGGCTATAGGCTTCAGGGTAGAGAGCTGTTTTTAAGGGCTCTAGAGCTTAGGACGCTGAGGCGGGCTTTGGAAAAAGCCTTCCAGTCGCATGGAAGGGTCCTCGGCATTTTCGACGGAAGCCTCTACCTGACTTTTCTCCACAATAGGGACCGCTTAAAAGCTGTTTCAAGGGTTTTTGAAAGCTACGTTAAGGAGCTGACTCTTCTGCTGAAGCTTGTCGACGGGGAAAGGATGGTCATAGGTCTTTCAAAGGACAGTGACATCAGCTACCTAAGGGCGAAGATAATGATTGATATTCTTCACAGCCTAGATCCTGGGCTTGCTTCCGTAGCAAGAGGGAGAAGCATAAGGAGGATTCGGGAAGTTTTAAGCGAGAAGGTTAAGGGTTTATCTTCAGACTCGATGCTGGAAACATGTTTCAATGAGTTGGAGCAGGATTTTTCAGATGAAGGTGTGTATAGCGATATAGCGCCTGGGCCAGGCTTCACGAAACCGCTTCTCCTTGCGCCGCAGACTATTTTCCTAACGGGGGAGACTAGGTCAACAAGCTGGTGGGACTCAGGGTTCAGGTCGCGTCTAAAACGTGATGAAGCGTTGAAAGGGGTTCTCGAAGCGCTTGACAGCTACTTCTCAAATCCTCCGGTAGCGTTAACATTCTGGAGGCCTAGTCTAAGCTCTAGAGTTTACAGGGTAGATATCCCTTCAAACATTCTCGGGTACAGTGACGCGGGTGGAAGCCTTTCCGCAGACTTTTTCATAGATGATTCAGGTGTTGAAAAAGCGAAAAAAATATTCGGCGTGTTAAACAGGCTGCAGCATGAGCCTCATATTGTACACCCGCTTGCTGAGGTAGACTCCATTGCTAGGCTTAGTAGAAGCATCTACAGGTATGCTTACGAGCCTGTTGTAGTCGAAGAGCTGAGGAGAAGAGGTTTTAAAGCAAGCCCTAGAAGGAGAAGCATTAGGGATGCTGTATTGAGGGGATGCTGATGGAGCCGCTTGGAAGAGTAGTAGAGGAGTCCACACCATACCGGTTCGTTTTTAAAACAGGTATAGATAATCCGGTTGCTCTCCACGACTATGTCTATGTAGAGGTGAATAATTTTGATGACGGAAGGCTTGAGAAGGTTAGGGTTTTAGCAGAGATCGTTGGCTTGGCTTCTAAAAACCCTCTTGCGACGGAGAGGCTGGCTGCTGAGCAGCAGGTGTCACCCTATTCCTACAGGCTGGTTTCAACAGAGGTAGTGGGGTATCTTAAGGATGGGCGGATCATGAGGCCGAAGGTTGCTCCAGACCCTAACGCGCCCGTCTATAGGGCTGACGACGAGCTTCTTCAAGCATTCTTTTCAGGAGTAGAAAAGAGGATACCGTTGTACGTGGCGATGCTTCTCAACAGGCCCATGGTTAAGGTTCCTATACATCTTCAGGATCTTCAGTTTCATTTAGGAGTTTTCGCAGCCACTAGAGCTGGGAAATCCTATTTTGCCGGCAGGCTGATCGAGGAGATTCTTTTGAACACGCCTTTCCCAGTGGTCGTCATAGATATTCATGCTGACTACGTTATGATGGATAGGCTTGTTAACGGCGGTAGGCATGGGGACTTCAACATTGTTGTCTACTACCCACCAGGAGCTCCGAAAGTACGTGGCGTGACCGCTGAGCAGAGGGAGCTCCAGCTGAGTCCTGAGCAGCTGACGTATGAGGCTATAATCGCGCTTCTCGGAACCACTCTGGGGGAGAGGCAGAAAATTGTTTTGAGAAACATTTTGAGAAGGCTGAAATCGGAGAGACGTCCCTTCGGACTGGGGGATATAACTGGCTTAATCAGGAGCAAGCTGGAAGAAACCGATGGTAATGGTAAGCCGGTGCTTAAGGGGGAGGACAGAGTTAGGTATGAGAGTCTTCTCGCTAGGCTTGAAGACCTGGGTGAGGAGGTTTCGCTCCCGCCAACCGGGATGAGTGTCTCAGAGCTGCTGGCCCCTAAGACGCTGAGCATCATCTGTCTAAACGGGTTGCGTTCAAGGGTTCAAGACGCGTATGCCAGTATAATCGTAGACACCTTGTTCAGACACCAGGTTTCAAGCAAGAGTGAAGAGAAGAGTTTTACCCCTGTTTTCCTATTTATTGAGGAGGCCCACCGCATAGCTTCTGAGAAGAGCGGAGGATATGCTGTCAGGACCATATCTACAGCGGTAAGGGAGGGCGCCAAGTTCGGCCTCTTCATAATTCTGATAAGCCAGCGCCCAAGAAACATAGAGCCGGACATATTGAGCAACATAGGGAATTACGCGGTGATGAGAATAACTAACCAGCAGGATCAGAACGTCATAGAGAATGCCAGTGAAAGCTTTCACCATAGGCTTGTGGAAGACCTTCCTGGTCTAAACCAGGGGGAGGCTTTGCTTGTCGGGCCTTTCGTACCTCTTCCAGCACACGTGAAAACCTTGGACAGGAGAACGGTTCACCATGGCGTAACGCCTGAGCTGAGCAGTATCATGGAGAGGATTAACGAGCAGCTTAAGCAGAGGGAAAAAGGCAAGTGGTGAGATAAGATGAAGATAGGAGTTTTCTCTGACACCCATATAGGTAGGAACATACCTAGGGAGGTCGGTGATCTCAGGAGGAACGCTTATCGCCACGCCTTTACTCAGGCCATTAATATTTTCATAGAGGAGGAGGTAGAATGCGTGGTTCATGCAGGAGACCTTTTTGAGAAACGGAGCATGGTGTCTGAGGACAGTGTTTTCGTTAAGGAAGAGTTGCAGCGCCTAGTTAACTCCCTTCACGGGGAACACGGTGGAGAAGTTTCCATTTTCCTAGTTAGGGGGAACCATGATGGTACTATAGACAATAATGCTCTAGATTTCGTTAAGCATCCTCTAGCAAAATATCTTAAGGTAGTTGGTGAGGCTGCGATAAGAGGGGAGGAGGAATCCTATTTTTTCAACGGCATCCGGTTGATAGGGTTGCCTTACCATCCGTATATATCGCGTGTTTTTAAGAATATCAGGAACATGATCCAGAGAGGGTTTGAGAAAGGGGGAGGGATTAAGATTCTCGTAATCCACAATTTTATTCAGGGGTATCACGAGATTCCTCCGGGAGTCCCGCCGCATAACTGTCTTACTGTAAGGGATTTCGACGAGCTTGGGGTCGATATTGTTTTAGCCGGGCACTATCATGAGAGGGCTAACCCGATGGAAAATAATGGGACGCTTTTTCTAACGCCTGGTGCAACTGAGGCGGTTGACCTGTCTGACGAAGGTCCCTTCGGCGTCTATGTGTTAGAAGGGGAACGAGTAAGGTTCATACCGATAAAGCCTCTGCATGAAATACGCAACGTCAAAGTGGATTCAAAAGGCGCGGTGAAACCTTGCGAATGGTTCATCGAGCAGTCTGTTCGCGAGATGGAAGCCTACTCGTCAGATCTTCAGACAAGGGGTATTGATGGGGTGCTTCGTATAGTGTTAAGCGGATACGCTGAGAATGATCCGCATAACATAGATATGTGTCTCCGTAGGGAGATTGTGAAGAAAACCGTTTCAACCAGGTTGCTGCATGTCGACTTGGTTAATCGTGTTGAAGATGTTAGGCAGAGAGCCGTCTTCACTAGACTTGGCAGTGGTATCGACTATGCGATGGAGATTTTGAAATCGCTCGGGGAAGCGTCGGATGAAGCGATGAAGATCGTGGAGGAGCTAAGTATAACTCTCGATGAAAAGGCAAGCCAGAGAACAGGGCTTCTCACGGACTCCGATAGGAGCAGATTCGTAAAACGCTGGATTCAGATTTTAGAGAAAGCAGGTGGTTGAAATGAGTGGTTTAATCGAAACGCTTAGACTCCGAAACCTGGAGCGTTACAGGAATGTTCAACTGGATTTCTCAGCCGGGCTTAACCTCATAAAAGGTAGGAATTCAACGGGTAAAACTACTTTGCTCAACGCGTTGACGTTCGCGCTTTTCGGCGAGGTGCCGGAGGCTAGGCCGAAGCTACTGGTTTCAAAGCTGCCGGGTTCAGGCGAGATGAGTGTCTACGTAAGGTTCAGAAGCCCGGTTAACGGCCAGATCGTTGAGGTTGAGAGGAGAGGCAGTTTAGACAGGAACGGGGATTACAGGACAGGGGAACGATTACTCCGGGTTAACGGTAGAAACGTGTCTCTAGAGGGCGAGGAAGACTTGAGGAGCAGGATTACTGAACTTCTCGGGATGAGTTTAAGGAGGTTTATCAACCTGGTGTATATTAGGCAGGGTAGGTTAACAGAGGTACTGGAGCCGCAGAAAGAACAAATGGATTCAGTACTGGGGATAACTCTTTTGAGAGAGCTGCGTGAACAGTTGGATGGAGCACGGAGAGAGCTCGAGAGGTTTAACGGGAAGGATGTTGCAACCGAGCTTCAGAATCTTGAGGAACGAGTATTGGAGCTTGATTCCAGCCTAAGACAGATGGATGAAGACATTGGTCGTTTGAATAAGGAGGTTCAGGATCTTGAAAACCTTTTGAAGAAGGCTGAATCAACAGAGTTAACCGAGCTTCTCGACTGCATTAGGAAGAGGGAGGAGGTTGAGGAAGAGCTGAAGAAGATTTATTCAAAGAGCCAGGAGCTTCTTGAGAATGCCGGCGTCTCTTCGATTAAGGAGTTGGAGGAGAAAACAAGTCTATGCGACAAGGAGTTGGAAACGCTGAAAGCAGCGAGAAACAGTTTGAAGAAGGAGCTTGAAGCCTCCATGAAGAAATGGTTAAGCGTGAAAAGCCGTGTTGAAAGCCTTGCGAAGCAAGTAAGGGAGCGAGAGTCTCTCGCTGGAAGCGGGGCTTCTAAATGCCCAACTTGCGGACAAGACTTGCAACCCGCAGTAATCCAGAGGATTCTAGAAGAGGATCGCAACTCTTTAGCCAAGGCCAGTCTCGAAGAGGCTGACGCGAGGAAGGCTTATGAGATGAAAAACGTTGAGCTTCAAAAACTCGTTGAAAAAATAAACACTGCTGAAGTAGAGTCCTCAAGGATGAGGGCCCTGAAAAACCGTCTAAAAGAATATTTGGATTCTGCTGAAAGCCTCGTTAAAATAAGGAGTGAAACCTTGACTATGATAAAGGAGAAACTGACAGTCCTTGAACTGCCTTTCACCCACGAGGATCCTGAGCTGAGGCTGAAGCTAGCCCAACACCTTCCCTTCCAGCCGGAGGAGTTAGCCAGGAGGAGGAGTGAGCTTGCTGAGAAGCAGAAGGTTTTAGAGAAGAAGAAGAGTATTAGAGCAGATACCAGTAAGAAATTAGAGGACTATAGGAGGCTGCTGAACGAGCTTAAAAGAAGGGTTGAGAAGGCTGGTCTCGCACACAGGCTTTCCCAACTCTTCGACCAGGCTGTTGAAACCAGGAGGAGGGAGCTGATAAAACGTATAGAGTTCCGAGCATTAGAATACTATAGGGCTATGACAGATCAGCATGTTTACGACGCCATAATCATAAACCCGGAGGATTATTCTGTTTTAGTGCATCCGAAAGGATTAACCGACCCTATTCCGGCAACTAGAGTTGGGGGAGGGCATCAAACTATTCTTGCTCTAGCCATACGCCTAGCGCTCCTTGATGCTCTAGGCTTGAATTCGCTTCTTATACTTGATGAGCCCACTTACGGCATTGATTCGGAAAACCTGCCCCAGGTTGCAAGCTACATAGGGGAAGCCTCCAAACAGCTCTCTCAAATGATACTCGTAACACACTACGATATTTGTGAGGAGGAGGCTTCAAACATTATAGAGGTGAGTGTTCAGGAAGACGGTTCCTCTAGAGCACAAGTTAAAACATAAACAGTTTTAACCCTAGTGTTTAATCCTGACACTCGTCCAGCTTAACCTGTTACAGGTAGGATTGTTCGCTGCAAAAGTTTTTATCTTCAGGTTCAATACTTAAATGGTTGGTTGAAATGAGAGTGTTGGTAACATACTATTCTAAAACTAAGAACACGGAAAGAATGGCGAGAGCAATAGCAGAGGGAGCCAAGGAGATTAAGGGGGTTAGCGTTAAGCTTAAGCGAGTTGAAAACACCTCTTTGAAAGACCTGGTCGAATCAGATGTAATAATAATAGGGTCTCCAACGTATTACGGGTTGATGGCTGCTCCTGTTAAGAGGCTGCTGGATGAAACCGTAAAGATACATGGGAAGCTTGAGGGAAAGGTTGGAGGCGCGTTTACATCCTCAGGGGGAAGCGCGACAGGAGCTGAAACAACCCTCATGTCAATACTGCAAGCCCTACTTGTCCACGGCATGATTATCCAGGGAGACCCTGAGAATAAGCATTACGGAGCGGCCTGCGTTGGGAAACCTGATGAAGAGGATCTGGAGCTCTGCAGAAGGATGGGTCGGAGACTAGCAAAACTGGCCTCCTGCTTGGCTAAGAAGTAGTTCCTTAGATTTTTAAAACCACCAGCCTGTCGGTGCAAGCGTTTATCTAAATCCCGTAGGCTTACTGGCAATCCTCTTCAGGCGCTACCTGTATCGTTCTTCTCCAGAAAGCTTCAAGACCCATAGTAGACCGGAGGATCCTATAGAAACTGGTTGCAGGGTCTCTGATTAAAGAGCGTGTTAAACAGTTTAATTCATCGCAGCACCATGATGAACAAGTATTCTCATTATGCTTACCGCTGGTTTCTCTTCCTATACTCGGCGCAACCCTGTCGTGTCCCGTTAAACCGAATTGGAGATTAGCTTGGAGGATTAAAATCTGTGCACCGTGATCATGAGCATGCTTACGTATCTTGTTGCACTCCATTCCGCATATGGAAAATAGGCTTCAACAACGTAAGTGCCCTCCTCGCTGAAAGTATAGTTGTACTCTAACTGAATCGTGTCGCCTGGTTTTAAAGTACGGTTTTGAACAACTTGAATACAGGGTTTTTTAGGATCATAACCAACCGGGAAGAGTTCAACAGTCTCGCCGCTTGGGGTTCGTAGCTGCACCCTGAAATCCGGGTAGCAGGGCGTTGGAGAAGCGTATTGAAAATCGCTCCGGCTGGGGTTAATGGCTACTGCAAACATCTTTAACGTTTCACCCTTGTTAAAAGCCAGCTTTTCAGTTTTAAGGTAAAAAACTATTTTCCAGTAGCCTGCTGCAAAACTGTTCATTCCATGCAGTAGACTAGCTAGGTAAGAGAGTTCCTCAGGCTGTTCTTCACTAACATCTGTCCAATAATAGGTCGTCGTCCTACCGTTACTGTAGATGCTCAGGTTATATGTGAAGTAGTCTGCTCCTCCCATGGGTTCCAGTTTCAAGCCTTCTGGATACGCTTCAAGAAGGAGTTTCATCCTTCCTATCAACTCCATCAGCGTTGAATTAGGTATTGACGTGGAATTCTCAATGTTTCTAGTAAGATCGCGATAAATAATGCTGCCGTTCTCGTAAAACTCGAATTTCTCCATCCTTGCCCAGAAACCGCCGGATACAGTTAGCTCCATGATTTTTTCCTGTACTTTTTGAAGCCTGAGCATCACCGTGCCTACTGCTCCTGCAAGAATTAATGCTGTTAGAGCCAGTAGGTAAACATATGTCTTCATGCTCACGATGCTCTCTCCTTAAAGCAGTATTTATCACTATTGTTTGGAACAGGCTTAGGAAAGTGTTCTAAAAGTTAGACAGGCCGCTTTTAAAGTATGGTTCATCTCCCGTTGCAAAAAACTTATTTTCTACCTGTGAATCTTCTCATCGGGTTGCTGGAAATTCGCCGTAGGAAGGGGCTGCTTAAGGCTCTGGAGGGCTCCGTCAAGACGTTGACCCTGGAGAGTGAAGCTGGGTCGGTACTAGTGACTGAGTACGGTGCGAGGATACTTGGTGTCTTCATCGGAGAAAGACAGAACCCGTTCTGGGTTGCGAAGAACCTGAGCGACTTAATCAGTAGGAGAGACTGGAATATCGGAGGAAATAGGCTTTGGGTTTCTCCAGAGAGAAGGTTCTACTATAGAAAGCCTGACAGCTTTGAAGAGTGGCTATGTCAGTCTTCACTCGACCCTGGGAGCTGGTCCATAGTTAGCTCCAGTGGGAAGAGTGTCGACCTCGAGGGGGAGGCGGAGCTGGAGGATTTTGCGAGTCAGACTAGGATCCGCTTATCTTTTTCAAGACGGTTTTCCATTAACGGCACGCGTGTTAGAAGGGGTTTAGAGCATGTTGGGATTAGGGTCAGGGACGCTATGGTGGCCAAGGGGCAGGTGAAAAACGGGATAAACCTTTGGTCTTTAACACAGGTGCGTCCCGGGGAGAGTAGGAGTGGCACAGTAATTATTCCTACGCGCAGGGGTGCTAAGCCTATTCACTACTTCGGGAAAATACCGGGAGACAGGTTAAAGGTCTCCAGCGACCATGTTTCGTTCAAAATAGACGGAGCCGCTATCTATAAGCTGGGCATAGCTCCGGAAGATATTGCTCAACCAGGCTGCTCAAGAATACTTTATTATGTGGAGCACGGGAAGAATGAGGTTTTCCTCTTATCTATGAGTACCATGATGGCCCCGGTTAGCCAGGAGGAGTGTCTCGACGTTGCGAAGGCTGATCCAGATGGTCCGAAAGGGTGTGTTCAATCCTACAATTCCGGTTCAGATCTTTGTTTCGGAGAGATTGAGCTCCACTTTAAGCCGGCTGTTAGAGTCAAGGATTACTTCATATCTTACGCTGATTCCGATATAGATGTTTTTGCAGGGAAGCGTGGGGAGGTTTTAAGGCTTCTGAGAAAGATTGTTCCTAAGCCTTTTCTTTTTTAGCGCACTATCTTTCAACTAACAATGCGTGTTAAGGCGCATGCTCCCGTGTATACTCTTTTTAAACATTGAAATCAAGCACTTTATGTTTCAATTCTCCTCCTTCAACCCAGCATACGAGCAGACTATTGTTTTTCAAGGGAACCCAGTCGCCTCTCTCTGTTTTCTCTGACGCGACTACTATGTGGTCACTACTGATTTTAAAACACATCTCGTATATTGGTGCGTCTCCGTAGCACATTGATGGGCCAGGGTTATAGAGGTATCTTGTGAAGGCGTAGAGCCTGTTTCCGTCTGAGAATATTGTATTCAAACTGGTGAACGGGGTTTCAAACCTGCTAACTTTCTCTTCCAGGAAGATTTTCATCAACGTGTGCTCAACTTTTTTGAAAGCATTGGTCACATCCCCCTCTTTCTCAATAAGACTTAGCAGCAGATAAAAGTATACCTCACTATCGTTTCGCCCTTTTATCAGTTTTGCGTAGGGGCCCAGCCTCTTTGAAACTTCGTCAGGTATGTTAATCGTGCCATTATGCGCTAAAACATAGTTAGAATAACTGAAAGGCTGAGAGTTTTCGAGTGATATGAGCATTTCCCTTGCTAACCCCCTAGGGTTACTGGCTTTTCTCACGTGTGCGATGATTATTCTGCCCATGGTGGATTTAACAGCCTTTTCAAACTCCTCCTTGTCTTCGTAAACAGGCTTATCGCTTTTGAAGATTACTGGATTGTTTCCCTGCGAGTAGAAACCTATCCCCCAGCCGTCCGACTGTCTTCCTTTAACCGCTTGAGTAAAGAGCGAGCATTCCGAGTTTAAAAAATGATGCTGGATACTGCCGGTTTCGGCGAAAATTGCTCCCAGCAGCCTGCACATGTCTTTTTCAAACACACGAGGTGCTTTTAGCTTTTCTCAAGCCAACCCTTATCCAGGCTTTTTCTCAATAGGGTTATCAAGCCTTGTCACTATGGTTTACTGGAGTTGTTAAAGATGCGTTGAAGCGAAGGTTCTTAAAACATCTTAAGGCAGTTTTAATATTGATGCTAGCTTTAACGTTTCTCGGGACGCCTGTTTTTAAACCTTGTTTCCCTTATAATCAGAAAGGTTTCACCCCATAGTATTACGAGTGAGGAGATGCTTATCAGCAGTGCAAAAAGATTATGTGGGCTCAATGTTTGAGGGTAAGCCAGCAGGTATGTCACCACCATGCTGGTTATGAGGCACGCGTAGAGTAGGAACCTCGGTAGCCTGAGCTCACCTATCTTAATATAGAGCTTCAAAAGTCCTACGTTGACTTCCTTAGCAACACGGTAATCGCCATTCTCATCCTTTGCAAGGAGGCCGAGCTCCCTTAGCTTCTCAAGATGATATGAGGCTATGCTTGGACTCTTGAAGCCAAGCGCCCTCTGAATCTCCCTAACACCATGGCTCTCATCTATGCCGGACCTTATCAGGTAAAGATAGACTTGAAGCGTTTTTCCACGCAGCTTATACTCAAGTTCCTCCTCGCTCAACGAGCAGCACGCTGATTAAGTGTTGAAAAGGTCTTAAACTTTTTATTTGAACTCATAAACGGCTGAAACAGTAACCGTTATGCTGACCTCCTCCGGTGAAAGTATTGGCGTCTGGAAGCTTCCGGAAATGGATTCGAAAGCGTAGCTTCTAACGTAAGGTGAGTATCCGGAGAGGCTTATTGAAACTGGGCCTATCAGCGTTACTCCGGCAGCAGTAGCTATCGTACTGGCTTTTAAGGCGGCGTCTTTCACAGCAAGGCTTAGAGCGTTCAGCCCGAGTTGACGCATCGCTTCCTCGGAGATCGTGAATTGGAGGGATGAAACCTGGTTCGCACCAGCCGAAACCGCAGCATCAATTACCCCTCCCACCTTGTTCAAATCCTTAACCGTAACCCTGATCGTGTTGCTACACGTGTAGCCGACTATCCGGGGCGAGCCCTCCCTAGGATACTCAAAAACGGGATTCAAGCTGTACGCTGATGTTTCTGTCTGGTTCTCAAGAATTCCCATGGCTCTAACAGCCTTTATAACGCGGTCCATTTTATCCGTGTTCTCTGAAACTGCTTTCTCCGCAGTATCCGCCTGCGTGACCACGCTCAGGCTTATAACCACCCTGTCGGGCTTAGCCTTAACAACACCGGTGCCTGTAACGCTTATCGTCTTCACCTGTTGCTCAGCCTGCCCATAGTTCAGGGAAGGAATACCGGAGTTTTTAACAGAGCTATCTGAAATCGTAAAACGGTATTCCTCGAGGCTGGTCGATTGACCGGTGAGGACGGGGTATGTTCTCGCCAATAGAGCAAGATTCACACCCGTGGTTACAACAGCAATTAAACCGAGTATTAGCACCCATTTACTGTTGAACGCCTCCATTTTCAACCACGGTCTGCCATTCTAAAAAGCTGTTTTTAACCGTATTGGTGTGAATAAGGTGTCCAGAAATACGAACACCCTGAATAATGCGAGTGTTGCTTGCAGTTTAAGTAAAGGTTTTAAACTAGGCTTTGAAAACCAGTACAGAACCCCCGTAGTCCTGGCTTGTTTCTTTAGTAACCAAATATTGCAAGTCAGTCTCAGGATCCTTTACTGGAATAATCCTTATTCCACCAACCCTGCTCACCATCTTCACGTTCTCCGGGTATTTCCCACCATGCAGGTAAAATATTTTAACCCCATGGCCTTCTCTAACTATTTGCTCTAGAATTGGAAGAGCCTCCTCAATGTTCTGCCAGCCGCAGTCTGTTATGATGTTGATCAAAACCCTGTTCTTGCTTTCAGAGACGAGCCTCATGATCTCGTTCAGAGGAAGTATCGTCATGCCTCCGAGGTAAAGAGATAATGCTACTTCCTTTTCAAGCGTTGAACCATTCCAGTCAACCGAGTAGAATTCTGTTGAAAAAGTGATTGAGGCGGTTTTACCCCCTATCCTCTCTACGGAAAGCAGGTTTATAAACGCTGAGGTTGCAGCATTGTCGAACACATCCTGCATACTTCTGCTTGCGTCTAAAACAACTAGGCTCGAAGGGACATTGCTTATTGTTAGGTTGCTTCCCTTGCCCTTAATCTCGCTCCTCCATTTCACTGTATTTATTTCAACTCGAAGCCTCCCCTCGTCTAAGCTGGATTCTAGGTCAAGGTCTTCAACCTCGTCCTCAATATTCCAATCCATAGGGTAACTGGATATTGCCAGGTTCGGCTCAGGCCTCCTTCCCTCCTCGAGATATATCAGCATCGTTCTCATAGCCCTAGCCCTATACCAGAATACTTTCCAGAAAAGCTCTTCAACCATTTTGCTAGTTAACCCTGAGTATGGCTTGCTTAGGCTCGTAGGTAACTTTGGTTCTTTTCCACCCTCGGGTTTAGAACGGCTTATTTTTTCAGTTTTCCCCTTCCCGCTTTTTCTCTCGCCTTCTCTCACCCTTTTTTTCTCAAATATTTTCTTAGCCTTTTCAAGCTCTGAGTTTTTCAATCTTGATTTGACCCAGTATTCGTAAAACCTTCTGGCCTCCTCACTACTTTTTATCCCGCCAAGGACCTCGCTGATTTTCTCAACAGTGTTCTTGCTAAGGTCTTCCCTCAAAGGGATGTTCATGCTTGGGCCGGCGAGGCGCCTAGGTATTTCAACCCTAACCTTGTTCAGGGAAAGTATTAGTGCTATCAGGCTCACCTTGTTGAACCAGTTTCTTTCAGACCTCATCACTATGCTGATTTGCCTGGATACGTTTTCAACATTATAGTCGTACTCTCGCCCGCTTTTTCTCAAGACATGTCTATAAGCTGCCTGAATATACCTGCCGATTCCTCGTTGATTCGAATCGAGGAACTGGTCGACGTGGTACGGTATTTCGCCAAACCTGTTTAAAAGATAGAAGCAGTCAACGTTTAAGTCGGAAAATAGCAGGAGCGAGAAGTAAGCAGTGTTCCAATCCTTACATGCTTTATACGCTTCCCTAATAAGCTCATAGGCTGTCCTAATATCGTAAGGACAGTAGTGTAAGTGGGCGATCTCATGTCTTATAACTGATCTGAGGTATTTTCCGTAATCAACCTTTTTCGGAACCGCATTCAGCGAAATGTTTACTTTCGAATTTGCCACGAAGAATGGAGTATCATTTCCACCATCATCCTTTATCTCTAATTCGCATGGCGGAAAGTAAAGTTCACTCCTAACCTGAGCGAAAATTCTTTTAACTTCCTCTTCATCCATTTTGCTACTCTATCCCGAGACCTACCTTCAACGTTTCCTCTCGGCTGATCTTTCCTTCTTTAACCCATTTCTCCTCTAAGAAGAATAATTCTTCTGCAAACACATTGTCTTCCGCAGCTATTTCTTTAGCAGTCCTGTATAGGCCTGGACTGAAATTACTGTAAAGCTCGTTCAGTATAAACCATTGTTTCCTCGACTCGCGTTCAAACATCCTTTCTTTTTCTCTTTCAAGTAGCTCACCGATTTCCTTCAACGGCTTTTCAGGATTAAGGAAACTCATCCTGTGAATCAGGACCCATTTAGCCATCTCAACAATATCGTTCTCTTCAACCTTTCCCTCAAGCCATTTCTTGGCTTTAGCTAGTTGAAGAAGGATGAGCGTTGCCCTCTCGCTCGGCGGTTCTTTCACCCTGCTGCATACAAACCTGGTGAAATGGCAGCCCTCACATAGGACTGGTAACGGAACGTTGCTGTGTTCCTTCCCCCTGACACACACTTGAAAATCTCTAATGAGCGTGTTTATGAAACCTATAAATTCGGGTTCAACATCTGTTTCCTCAACTTCTCTCCTTATCTCCATCAGATCCTCTGTCCCGATGACTTGTGGCATGGATCTTACAAGGTCGTGGCCGTAATTGTTGTTCAACTCTTGAAGTGCAAATTTCTGGCTTACGGTGAGAGAATTAAGGTAGATCGTGATGTCGAATCTGTCGTAGAACGGCGGGGGCTGTACGAAAGTAGTTGCGTCACTAGGGTTCTCAGTAGCTAAGAGAGTATAGTCTTCAACCGTGTACTTTTGCCCATATGCCCATACTTCTCCAAACTGCATTAAATGATATACGTTCGCAGTAGTGTAAGGGTTAAGCCTGTTCACCTCATCTATCCCCTTTCCCTGAGCCTGTACGAACTTAGCCCACAAGACTTTCTCAACGCCTCGCTTCTCAAGCGAAGGAATATGGAGCCTTCCGACAACCTCCCCCCTCTTCACCTCAGAGGCTCCGGAGATAACGACAAAATCATCCCCGAAGAGTCCTTTTAGGATGAGCAGCATTAGTGTTGACTTACCTGTTCCCCTTGGAGCCCTTATCAGCGTTGTCGACTTCCGGTGAAGCAGGTTTAACAGTAATGCTGACAATGCTTCATCATTGCCAATAAACCTTCTGGACAATTCTTCTCTAAGCTTTTCTACGAGTGGCCTTTTACTGCTCATGTTAACCATCCCCATACGGCAGCTAGCAGAGAAGCGATTAGAAGCAGGAGTAGTATTTTAAGCCTGATAGTAAGGCGCTTAATCCTTGTTTCCATCCAGTTAATCCTGTCAACGATGTCGAAAGCAGTACTCCTATCTAGATATATATAGTCTCCAGAAGCCCTGTTTGAATAGGCAAATTCAAGGAATCCTGTGAAGGAATGTTTGTCTTTCTTAACTTCCTCATCCCATGAGATTCTCTGCCCCTGCCTTTCAACCTTGATTTTTGCTGACTTTTCCTCTAAAAACTTTCTGAAGCTTCTGCTTTCCAAGTTGAGTAAGTAGCCATGGCGTTGTCTTTTAAGTGTTTATAGTATTTTAAGGCGTAAGTCGAAGCCTTGCTAATGTCTGGAAAACGTTTTTAAAATTCCTAAAGCGGCAGAAAATCAATGGCTAGAACATCCAGGATCCCTGGTTTCTACAATTTAAGCTTAGCAGAAAGGCTGAGCAGGATAGTTGAGTTCTCCGGATTGACGGAGGACGAGGCTAGGCTTCTCTCTAAGGATGGTAATTTGAGCCTAGATATTGCTGATAAAATGGTTGAAAACGTGATTGGGACAATGGCCTACCCTTTCTCGGTTGCGCTCAACTTCCTTATAGATGGAAAAGAGTATATTGTCCCCATGGTTATTGAGGAAACCTCGGTTGTCGCAGCGGCCAGCAATGCTGCTAAAATGACTAGGGCTAGAGGAGGAATATTCACGGATGCGACGGATCCTATCATGATAGGACAGGTGCAACTGACTGAGGTGTCGAATCCTTACACTGCTAGAATGAAGATTCTTGAACATAGAGATGAGATATTGAAGCTAGCGAACGAGCAGGATCCTGTCCTCGTGAAGTTTGGGGGAGGCGCCAAGGATGTTGAAGTTAGAGTAGTGGATAGTCCTGTGGGCCCAATGGTGATAACCCATCTTCTTGTAGATGTGAGGGACGCGATGGGCGCTAACGCTGTTAACACGATGTGCGAGGCTGTAGCACCCTTGATAGAGAGGATCACCGGGGGGAAAGTATACTTAAGGATAATATCGAACCTTGCTGATAAAAGGCTTGTAAGGGCTAGGACGACAGTTGCTAAGGAGGAAGTCGGCGGGGAGGATGCTGTTGACGCAATAGTGAAAGCATGGGCCTTTGCGGCAAGCGACCCTTACAGAGCTGCAACCCACAATAAGGGTATAATGAACGGTGTGTGTGCAGTTGCCTTGGCCACTGGGCAGGATCACAGGGCTATAGAAGCTGGTGCACACGCTTACGCGGCTAGAACAGGCAGGTATATGCCTTTAAGCATCTGGGAGAAGGATGAGAACGGTGACCTTGCTGGTACGCTGGAAATGCCTATGGCAGTAGGCTTAGTGGGCGGTGCGACTAAAACTCATCCTGTAGCCCGGATCGCCGTTAAAATTCTGGGTGTTAAGACCGCTACGGAGCTGGCTAGGGTAATGGGTGCCGTAGGGCTTGCTCAGAACCTTGCAGCATTAAGAGCCTTAGCCCTCGAAGGGATTCAGGCGGGTCATATGCGGCTTCACGCGCGCAACATCGCTATTCAAGCCGGGGCAACAGGGGATCTTATAGATAAGGTCGCGGAGCAAATGGTTAGGGAGAAAAGGATACGGTTCGACAGGGCTCAAGAACTCATCAAAGAGTTTACTGAAGAAAAGTAGCCTGAGCTATTAACATGCTGTTCTTCTCCTCTCGTAATACTCGTATACTAACGACAGTTGTGCATCGACCTCTAGGGCAAGAGGAATCCTACTCTTAACTTTCCTCACCGCCTGCTCAATAGTACTGCCATTCTTGATAAGATATGCAGCTATAATCATCCCTGTCCTGCCTATGCCTGCGTGACAATGTACTAGGACACGCTTTCCCGACTTAACTTTAGCCTCTATCCATTCAACCAGCTCCTCGAGCTGGCTTAAAGTTGGAGCGTGAAAATCCTTGATCGGGCTATGTAGGATTTCAAACCCCTTATCGTTTAGAAACTTGAAATAATTATTCGAATCACCCCAATATCTGGCTATCTCGTGAGACTCAGCCAGTATGACAACCGCCTTCACACCAGATTCTAACCAGTGGTCGACGTCCTCCGGGCTTGTCGCAATGGATGAAGCCGCAACCGTCTCATTCACTATCCAGGTGAGAGACATGGAGACAGGTCTAAAACGTTAATGTCACAGGTCTAGAAACTGTTTTTCATACTCCCTCAAATATTCAACCGATTTCTTCACGTCGACGAACAGCTTCTCCACATAGCTTACATGATCCTTTTCTATCCTGTTGGCCTTTCTCTCCCTAGCCAGTTCAAATGCTGGAGCCATCAGCTGAACAGCATACCTTAGGCTTGTTTTAACACCTATGTCGGTAAGATATTCAAGCGCCTCGTTACTTATCGGGATTTTCTCAGCCTCCGACCTTATCTCAAGAATCTTCCTTATCTCGTCTCTACTGTATGGTTTTGTGTTGATTATCAGAAGCCTGTCGAGAAGGTCTAGGGGCATCCCATGGGGAGCCCTAATGTCTGTACCTCTCACCGTGGAGAATCCTCTGTTTGTTGCAAATATTATTATAGGGGCTAGGTCCTGTTCCAGTGCCCTGTTTAGAAATGCGAAGGTCTCTATGTCAAGCATACTGCACTCGTCTATGAAAACCACTCCGGGTAACAATTCACACCTGCCCTCCTGAACAAGAGTCTTTATGTATTCGTCAACCTCCCTCCGGGTTTCAGGCTCTATCTCCTTGGACTCCCTGCCTCCAAAGAATATGCTGAAAATGTCTCCGCCTCGTCGAGTTGCAGCCATGTCGAGAGCATGCAGCGTAACAGGGTAGACGAACTCCTTCTCCTTAAGCACGTTTCCATTAGGGACATCCATGACTTGAACAGTGGAAAGATCAACCTTCTTCTCCTCTACACTCCTCCTGCTCCTGCCTAGCTTAACAATTCTCCCTCCCTCAGGGTCTATTTGGACAATATCGCCCGTCTCTATGCCCTGCTGTATCAACTGGATTGCAAAGCTCTGATCCATAGTAAGCCTTTTACTCTCATCCGTGGTGGCGATTTTTATAGTGGCTCCTGCAGGCACCTGCTGATAGGGATTGTACGGGTGCGGTGCTTTTTCTATCGAGATCTCCTTAACCTCTCCCTCGTAAATCTTTCTGACTTCATGTATTCTCGCGCCGATCGCCTTTCTAAGAGTTTGCATTAGAAACTCAGTCTTCTTAATATCTGTGGAGAATATTTCGCTTGCAGCTAGAGGAACAAATGGGACGTCTCTACCTAGTTCTCTAGCTATTGCTGTCGCTATCGCCGTCTTTCCTGTTCCAGGCGGACCTGCAAGCAGGACTGCTCTGCCCGCAAACTTGCCGCTTTTTATCAGCCTTACTACAAGCCCTGCCGCTTCCCTTGCTTCAATCTGGCCAACCATACCGCCTCCGACAGGCTTAGCCTTTAACCCGTCTAAGCCTAATCCGGTTATGTGTGAGTGTGCCGCAATCCTCTCCCATTCCCGCAGAGATTCGGAAACCTCCCTAACTCCAGCCAAGCTGCCTCCCCGCTAAAACGGTTTTAAAATGCCTTTTTAAAACTTTTCAGACGCTGAATGGTTAAACACCTTTCTCCTCTATGTATTGAAGCCTGTAGAAAGAGCTGTATAACCCGCCTTTCTGCATGAGTTCCTCATGCGTGCCTTTTTCAACAATAACACCGTCATTAATCACTATTATTTCGTCACAAAGCCGTATTGTCGAAAGCCTGTGTGCTATTATGATCGCCATTCTCCCCCTTAGAAGTTTGCTTAACGCCCTCTGTATTATAAGCTCAGTGTAAGGGTCTACAGATGATGTGGCCTCATCCAGAACAAGTAGTTCCGGGTTAACCAGCAGGGTTCTAGCAAAGCTTATCATCTGTCTTTGACCGATAGAGATGTTTGACGATCCTTCTTGAATCATGTAATCATACCCGTTGGGAAGCTTAACTATGAACTCGTGCGCTCCAACAGCCTTGGCTGCGGCTACTACCTCTTCATCGGAAGCATCCGGTTTTCCAAACCTTATGTTCTCCTTAACGCTCATAGGGAAAAGGAACGAGTCTTGAAGAACTATGCTCAGCCTAGCCCTCCAGGATGAGATTGGAATCCTCCTTAAATCATGGCCGTTCACAAGAATCCTTCCATCATTAGGATCGTAAAACCTCGCAAGCAGGTTGATTATTGTCGACTTGCCTGCTCCCGTGGGTCCTACTATAGCCAGCTTCTTTTCCCGCGTAAGTGTGAAACTGATGTTTTTCAAGACAGGGAGCTTCGGGTCGTAACCGAACGTTACGTTTTCAAACCTTACTTCTCTTATCATTTCAGCTCAACAGCTATTTCGGGCGGGGGTTCTGTAACTTCAACCTTAGCATCAATAAGATCGAATAGTCTTTCGACAGCAGCCATTGCAGAGTTATACTGGTCTGCAACGTTTATCAGGTCTACGAGCGGCATGAAATATGAAAACTGATACTCTATGAAGGCTACTAGCGTGCCTATGGTTATCGCGCCGCTCTCAATAAAAAGGGTTCCAAACCATAGGATAGCCAGTGTTCCAAGTATTCTCAACATTATTACGACAGGCTGGTAGGCGGAGGAGACTTTCAACGCGTTCTTAGTTGCCTTAACGTTCTCCTCCTGTGTTTCCTCGAACCTTCTCATGGTTCTTTCCTCCTGCACGAAGGCTTGGATTATTTTTATTCCGGACAGGTCCTCCTGCATTCTGCCTGTTAATCCCGCTAGCGTCGAGAGGGTTTTCCTGTAGACTCTCCTAGAGTATCTTCCAAGCTGCCAAACAATGATTATGGCTATTGGGATGAAGGCGAGAGCTATGACTGTAAGTTCGAAATCCAGCATGAACATGATTATGAATGTGCCCAGTATTGAGGATGTGTCTAGAAGTATGCTTGTGAAACCCATTCGCAAAAATATTCTAAGGTTGTTCGCATCGTTTATGGGTCTGGAGATTATCCTACCGATCTCCCCCTCGGAGAAGTATCTTAAAGAGATGAATTGAAGCTTCTCCATGATATCATCCCTTATTGCTGCTACAACGTTTTCACCTATTATTCTCATCTGGAATATCTGAACGTATTGGAAGAAGAAATTGCATAGAACAACCAGGATGAAAAGCGGTATCCACCAGAGAAAGTTTGAAAGATTCCCTGTCTGTATGATCTGGTCGATCGCAATCTTATGCATGTATGGAGATGCTAACCCGGTTATTGAGGTGCAAACTATAGCCAGTATTGCGATAGCGAGGTTTCTCCTAAAGGGTTTAATATAATGGTAAAGCCTTTTAATAAGAATCCTGTCTGGGACAGTTCTCTTTTTCTCCTCCTCCTGGGTTGAGGAGAATGTGCGCCAAGGTCCAGCCATTACTCCTTGCCCACCTCCGCAGAAACGATTTCCAAACCTTTACTAAGAAACTGGGTTTCGTAAATCCTTCTGTAGGCACCGTCTTTGGCCATAAGCTCTTCATGCGTCCCAAACTCGACGATTTCTCCATCATCCAGAATCATTATTCTATCAGCATTCCTTATTGTTGAAAGCCTCTGCGCAATTATGAATGTTGTCCTGCCCTTCATAACTTCGTTGATCGCAGACTGTATTTCCTGCTCGGTCTTAGAATCTACGAATGAGAGTGAATCGTCCATTATCAGTATCCTAGGGTTCGTAAGTATTGCTCTCGCGATAGTTATCCTCTGCCTCTGGCCTCCTGAAAGCGTAACCCCTCTTTCGCCGACGAAAGTATCGTAGCCATCTGGCAGTGGTTCTATGAAGTCACGTATCTTCGCCAGCTCCGCAGCCTTCACGATCTCCTCCATCGAGGCGTCAGGCTTGCCGAACGCAATGTTTTCCCTAATGGTTCCAGAGAAAAGGAAGACATCCTGAGGAACAATGCCTATCTGTCTTCTTAAAGATGACAGCTTAAACCTTCTAATGTTCACACCGTCTATAAGTATGCTTCCTGAAACAGGGTCGTAAAACCTTGGGATAAGGTAGACTAAGGTTGATTTACCTGAGCCCGTGGCTCCTAGGATCGCGATCTTCTCCCCAGGGTTAACCTTGAAACTAACGTTTTTTAAAACAGGCTTGCCATTGGCATACTGGAAAGTAACGTTCCTGAACTCAACAATGCCTTCTCTTATGGTTATTTCTTCAGCATCAGGCAGGTCCTCCACACCTTTTGGAGCATCCATTATTTCGAAGACTCTCTCAAGCCCGGCTGAAGCGTTGATCCAGTTTCCGAGCAGCATGCTTAAATCCCTTAACGGGAAGCTTAGACGCGTTATGTATCTTGCAAAGAGAATTATGCTTCCAACGGTCAGCGCCGCTCCAGCGTTGAAAATCGAGTATGTCGCGTAAACGTAAACTATCGCGATTGAAAGAGTTAATATCGCTGCGGGAAGAGGCATATAGATAGACTGGATTCTTCCGGCAGTTATCGCAGTTTTAACAAACACCTGTTCAGCTTTCTTGAAGCCTTCAACCATATCCTTCTCCCTCCGAAATATCCTTACGGTCTTCATGCCCAGGATGTTCTGCTGAATGTAGGAGCTAAGCCTGCCAAGTATCAGCTGCATCATTCTGAAGAGCGGCATCGTATCCACCCATAGGCGGGTTGTAAAATAGAATATTAGGGGCAGAGGTATTAGGGAGATAAGGGTCATCGAGGGGCTGATCGAGTACATAACTGAGAAGAACACTATTATTGAGAAAAGCGCGTTGAAAACCGTGCTAACCCATGTTCTAAGGAAGGCTTCAACAGGCTGCAAATCCATCGTGGCTCTTGAAACAAGGTCGCCGACCGAGACAGTGTCATAGAAGCTGAAAGATTTAGCTTGGAGAGAAGCATAATATTCGAACCTTAAGTCTCGAACAATATACAGTGCTGTTAAACCGTTCAAATAGCTAATGAGAAAATTGACAATCGCAAAACCTATTCCGACAAGCAGTATCGCCATGATGTAGTCAGTAAGCAGCTCGTGCTTCCCGCTTACAACAACATCGTCTATTATTAGAGACGTGTAGAGGGGTTCAAGGGTGAACAGGTAGGCTCTTATGAAGGATAGAGCAACAATAATGGCTATTAGTGAAAGATACTTCTTATGGTATTTAATCAGCCTTTTGAAGGCTGTAACCGATTCCGTAAAACTCTTCCTAGGCTTAAGCGAATTAACATAGTCTAGCAACGGCTTCTCGACACTCATGTCTTGTTGGTTGAGACCTTGCGGATGAAAGGACTTATATAAGGATTTTTCCGAAAAACTTGCAAACGGTTCCTCCAAGCTTTGCAATCGGTTCAGGAGAATGATTCTGACAATTCTCTGGCTCTCTTAACAGCTGCTTCTACAGCATTCATTATTAATGCCCTTAAGCCTCCTTTCTCCAGCTCGTAAATCCCCATTATTGTTGTACCCCCGGGAGTGGCAACCATGTCTCTAAGCTCCATCGGCCTACCTTTTCCTTCTAACACCATTTTAGCGGAGCCAAGCATCATTCTTGCAGCGATTCTTAGAGCGAGCTCCTTCGGCAGGCCGATCTTCACGCCGGCGTCGGCAAAAGCATCCATAATGGTGAATACATAGGCCGGGCCGCTTCCCGAGAAACCTGTTAACACATCCATCAGATTCTCATCAATCTTAGCCACCTCACCCATCCTCCCGAAGATTCTTACAGCTGTTTCAAAATCCTCTTCTGTTGCTCTTGAGCCGGGGCATATCGCGATGAACGCTTCGCCGGCTTCAATAAGTATGTTCGGCATTACTCTGATGAACCTGGCGTCTGGAGCAATACTCTCCATACGGTTTAAAGGTACTGCTGCAGCAATCGATATTACGAGTTTCCCGCTTATCAGGTCCTTAACATCAGTCACCACAACCGGCACATCCTTTGGCTTGACAGCAAGAATAATTACGTTGGAACTCTTCACAGCATCCCTATTGCTTTCGAAAACCTCCGCCCCGTATGATTTAACAAGCATCCGTCTACTGGGGTCGACGTCGGTCGCAACCACCCTATAATCACCAGTTTTAACAATGCTTCTAACTATTATGCTGCCCATTTTCCCGGCTCCGATGACGCATACTGTCCCCAAGGCTAGAGTAGGAAACCCTTAGAAAGGTATTTAATAGTTATCGTTGTCCCTTTTTTAAGGAGAGCCTTAAGAAGCATCGTAAAATCCTAAATACTCGTCCCCGTATTCTCTCGGGATGTTTAGGCCCGCTAGGATGAAGAAAGTGAAACTGCTGCTTCCCGCTGAGCAGGAAGATAGATTTCTAAGGGAAGTAGGCAAGCTCGCGATATTACAGGTGAAGACTGTGGAAAAGAATCTCTCAGGATTTAACAAAGATGTTAATATAAGTGTGGAGAAGAATGGCTTGTTGAACCTTGTTAGAAGATGTGACACTATATTGAACAAGCTTCCTAAAGAAGGAATTATAGCCCAGTTGGTTGGAAGAGGCGTCAGCATCGGATTTTCTGATGAGGAGGAGGATGAAATCTATGCTGATGCTCAAAGTATTTTAAACAATGCTGAGGATAAGCTTAACAAATTAGAGAAACTTAGAATGATGAAGCTTTCTACAAAGAAACAGCTTTCTCTAAGAATATCATCCCTATTGAAGAATAACATTATCGTGCTGAGAAGAACCAGGAGGACAGACTACCTGATCATATGGGAAGGCTGGATTAATAGGAGCAGCATAGATAGGTTTATCGAAATAATACCGGAGTCTGTTAGAAAGGAGTGTCTAGTCTCACTAAATGAATCCGGAGTCTTAAAAGGTGTTTTCAAAGTAAAGATCGTTACTCTTGTTCAAAACCTTTCAATCCTAGAGGAGGCTTTAAGCAGCTACGGTGTTGCAAGTCTTTCCGAGGAAAAGGAGGGGATTGAAACCGAGGAGGTTGAAGATATCGAGGAAATCGTCGATGTAAACTCGCTGAAGCAACAGATATTCTTACTTAGAAAAGTTCTTTTAAAAAGAATTGAAATACTGGAGGCTAAAGAAAAAATCGTCAGAAAAGGATCCTCCACGTATCTAGAAGGGTGGGTTAAAGAAAAAGATTTAGAGAAGCTTATTTCCACGCTTAAAAAAGGATATAATTATGAGCTTTCAGTCGAGGATCCTGAAAAATGGGATGATCCTCCGGTCGCTTTTGAAAACCCTCCGATTATCCGGAGCTTCGAAACAATAATGCTAATGTTCGGAGCACCTGGTTATAGGCAGATAGATCCAACCCCGTTTTTATCATTGACTTACGCGATATTCTTTGGATTAATGTTTGCAGATGTCTTCGACGGTATATTGCTTCTAACCTTCTCGCTATTGCTCTACCGGGGATTGGGTAGTAGAAGCCATAACGGTAAGATGCTGAGCGAAATACTGGTTACGATAAGCATTTCCTCAATAGTCTTCGGATTTCTCACAGGAGAATTCATGGGTGATGCGATAAAAATACCTGTCATATGGTTTAACGGGTTTGAAGACCCGATGTATTTCCTTCAAATAGCAATATTGCTCGGAGTCATTCAGCTCACGTTAGGCCTTGCAATAGGCTTTGTAAACGAGCTTATAATGAAAAGGTTGAAAAACGCATTCGGAGAAAAACTAGCTTGGCTCATGATACTTCACGGCTCAATCATAATCCTACTGTACTATTTACAATACTTGAATGGAGATTTCTACCTTTACTCCGGCTCAATATTCGCTGCCTCAGGCCTAATTCTCTTGACGATAGTTAATCCAAGAAATCTGATGGAGGTTACTAGGCTAGTGAGCAACGTAGTCTCATACGCTAGGATAGTCGCTATAAACATATCTCATGCTGGAATATCGAGAGCATTCACGCTTCTCGCTTCTCCATTACTATTCTCAGGAGGGGTCTTTGGTCTACTGGCAGGCGGCATAATACTGTTAATAACCCACTTTTTCATAGTTTTCATAGAGAGTTTCATCGCGTTTGCCCATTCTTTAAGGCTTCATTTCGTCGAGTTTTTCAGTAAGTTTTTCGAGCCCACGGGAAATGTTTTTAAACCATTGTCATTCCCATAGTTAAAAACATAGAAGGCTATGTGAAATGGATGTACTCACGCTGATCTCCGTGCTGTCCGCTATCGGCTTTTCAGGAGTAGGGTCTATACTCGGTATTGCTATGACTGCTTCAGTAAGCTCAAGAATGATTGCGGAGAAGCCTGAGAGATTCGGGTTAGCCTTGGTTTTCACTGTTCTTGCTGAGACACCTGTTATTTATGGCCTACTAGTAGCTCTCTTTCTAATAATGAATGGAAGCAATGTGAATGACTTTAACACCTCAATATCCTTACTCGGATCAGGTTTATCAGTCGGCTTAACCGGCTTATTCTCAGGCTTAGGCATAGGGATCGCTGGTTCAGCCGCCATAGGCGCTATAAGCGAGAGGGAGGAACTTTTCGGAAAATCTTTGATATTTACTGTTTTACCTGAAAGCATAGTGATATATGGTCTTCTGGTCTCGATAGTGATAATAAGAGGGGTTGGCTTACTTAGCGGGGCTGGAGTGCCTCATCAGGTTGACAGCGTCTCTGCATACACCTCATTAGTATCCTCAATAGTCGTATGCATAACTGGTGGCTCTGGCTATTATTTAGGTAAAACAGGTGCAAAGGCGATTTCCTCTCTCCTAAAGGATGAAGACTCGTTCGGTAAAAGTATCGTCTTTGTCGTCTTGATTGAAAGCATAGCAATATACGGTCTGCTTGTCGCAATCCTGCTTCTAAGAGGGGTGGGGATGCTTTAGTTTGACAACTTTTATTCGGGAGGAAGATTTTTACAGAGAATTGGAGAACCTGATGAAAATCGAGGAGAAGGCTAAGAGCATTATTGAACATGCTAAGAAGGAGGCTGATAAAATAATACTGGAGGCTGAGGAAGAAGCTGTTAAAATAGAAGTTGAAGCCGACAGAGAGGCGGAGGAAGAGGTTAAGAGATATGAGAAGAAGGTTGAGAGTGAAATCGAGAACTATAGAAAATCTTGTGAAGAGAAACTTCAAAGTTTTTTAAAAAGATTTGAAAAAATCATTAACGATAAGAGAAACGAGAGTGTTGAACTGGTTATAAAAAGGGTGCTGGAGGCATGAACGACTCAAGTATTCTGACGACTTTAAAGGCTTCTGAAAATATTTCGAGAAGAATACTGGAACAGGCTGAAGAAGTTAGAGAAAAAATGCTTAGCGAAGCGAGGAGGAATGCTGAAGAAATTATTGCCCGCGCTAGGAAAAATGCTGAAGAGAAAAAAAGAAAATTAATCAAGCAAGGAGTAGAGGATTTAGAAAGGTTTAAGGAGCAGGAACTTATAAAAATAAAAATGGAGTATAGGAAAAGAGTTTATGACCATGTGTGGAGCTTAATCGACTCTACAATCTCCACCGCTATTTCTGCTCTTCAAAAGATAAGGGAGCAAGAGGAGCGTTATAAGGCTTTTCTATCGAAAGCCATAGCCAATGCTCTCGATATGGTTAGCGGAGAAGAAATAATTCTTCATATCGACAAAAGAGACGAGAAGATAGTTAAACATCTCATCAAGCCTTACGATGGAAAAAGGTTTAAGATAATTCCGGATTTAACAACCGTAGGTGGGGTAGTAATAGTTTCTGGAGACAGCCTTCAAGAAGTTGATGAAACAATTGAGAATAGAATTAAACTTCAGTATAAAACAATAAGAGAAGAACTTTATAATCTTATTTTTGGTGATCTGAATGCTGGAGACTGGTAATTACTCCTACGTGGAAACCAGGTTAACCTTTTTAGATACTCGATTACGTTCAGCTGAAGGAGAAAGGGAGAGGCTTTCTATACTTTACTCTGGATTGTTGAATCTGATCGATTTCCTCCCGGAGGATGCGAGACCCTTTGTAGAATGGTGGATTTTGAGAAATGATTTTGAAAACATAAAGGATGCTATTGCACAAATACTTGGGGGTGTTCGATACGAATTCTCAAGACCATTTATAAGGATTAGAAAAGAGAGATTGCTAGATATAGTGAGCAATGGAGACATAACGGGACTACTGGGCCTTCTATCAGATACTTTCGACGGTATGAGGAGAGAGGATTTTGAAAACCTTGTTAGTTACAGCGATTTCGCCTCTAACATTGATAAATTCTACTTTTCATGGTTTAGCAACATTCTTCCCAAAAAGCCAGACGACGAGCTTGCTAAAATGCTCGTAGCAGTCAAGGTGGATCTGTTAAATCTAAGACTCCTGAAGAGGGTTTCGGATTTTGAAAGATTCTTCATACCATGTGGGCTACTGTCTGTTAAAGACCTTATGAACGAGCAGAAGCTGGCTGAAAGAATGTTTGAACTGTATGGGGTTAGAGATAGGATTAGCTTGCAAAACTACTATCGTAGTGTTTGTAAAAACTATGATTCTGGGTTCGCGGGACTCATGGACTTTATAGTATCGCATGAATGTATGATTGGAAAAAGAGGTGTAGTTTGAGAATGAAAATAGAAGTTTTAGGTGATGAGAGAACAGTGGTTGCTTTCTCGTTAGCGGGAATAAGGGGAAAGGTAGTAGCAAGCAGGGAGGATGTTTTAAGAATAGTTAAGGAAAGCAAAGATGTTTGCGTCTTCCTGGTGGCGGACGAATACTATCCTTACGATTATGATAGGGATCTACCGATTCTAATTAGGATCCCCAGGAGGAGGTGAAAACACAACGAGAGAAGGAAAGGTTATAAAAGTCTCGGGGTTTGTAGTCATTGCTGAAGAAATTCCATCGCCTATCATGGGGGAAGTTGTCTTAATAGGTGAAAAGGGTTTAATAGGTGAGGTGAATAGAATTAGCGGAAACAGGGTTTTCATACAGGTGTATGAGGATACTAGTGGCCTCGGATACGGGGAGAAGGTTGTAGCACTAGGTCGTTTACTTTCCGCCGAGCTTGGTCCAGGTTTGTTGACTCAAGTATACGATGGGCTGCAAAGGCCTCTTGAAGAAATTGTTAAGCAGGCAGATTCATTCGTTAAGGCGGGTGTGCGTACGAGAAGACTTGACCATGAGAAGAAATGGCGTTTCATACCTGTGGATAATCCTCCGAACCAGGTGTTTGGAGGGGAGGTGATTGGAAAGGTTGAGGAGACAAAATCACTAACGCATATGATTCTCGTTCCCCCGAATGTTAGAGGGAACCTGGTTTACTTGGCTAACGAGGGAGACTACACGATCCTTGACAAGATAGCCGAGGTTAAGGATTCTCAGGGAAAAGTATTAGATGTTAAGATGGCGCATGAATGGCCCGTTAAAGTTCCTAGGCCGTTTAGGGAGAAACTGGATCCTGATGAGCCGCTTATAACTGGAGTAAGGATCATAGATTTCATGTTTCCTATAGCTAAAGGAGGTACTGCAGCAATCCCCGGGCCATTCGGCTCAGGTAAGACGATGACTCTACAGCAGGTTTCAAAGCAAGTTGACGCTGATGTGGTGATTTATGTCGGCTGTGGGGAAAGAGGTAACGAAATGGCAGATCTTTTAGAGAAATACAAGAGCCTGATTGATATGAGAAGCGGTAGACCGTTAATGGAGAGGTCGATAATAATAGCCAACACTAGCAATATGCCTGTTGCAGCCAGAGAGTCAAGCATATTCCTAGGGATAACTTTTGCCGAGTATTTTAGGGATATGGGTTATAATGTTGTTTTAATCACCGACTCCACGTCCAGGTGGGCTGAGGCCCTTAGAGAGTTAAGTTCAAGAATGGAAGAGCTTCCAGGGGAAGAAGGTTTCCCCGCATACCTTACTTCACGTCTCCAAAGCTTCTACAGTAGAGCGGGTAAGGTCACCACTTTAAACGGCAGGGTAGGATCATTAACGATAATGGGCGCGGTTTCTCCACCAGGCGGGGACTTCAGCGAGCCTGTTACCCAGAAGACTCTTCAAACAGTAAAAGTATTCTGGGCTCTGGATTCAGAATTGGCTTACAGACGCCATTTCCCAGCTATAAACTGGCTGCAAAGCTACTCTCTTTACCTGGAGAACGTCGCCTTCTGGTGGGAGTTGAACGTGAGCGAAAAATGGAAGATCCTCAGGGAAAATATGTTAAGCATTTTAAGAGAGGAGGACGAGTTGATGCAAATAGTAAGGTTAATGGGGATTAGTGCTCTAAGTGATCGTGAAAGAGCAGTTATAGAGGTCTCAACACTAACTAGAGAGGCTTTTCTGAAGCAAAGCGCCCTCGACGAAAAAGATGCTTACTCGGATCCTAGAAAGACCATTATGATTGCCGAGGTAATCGATTATTACAGGGAACATTTGTTTGAAGCTGTTTCAAACAACATTCCTTTAGAAAGGGCTCTTGACCCAAATATAAACAGGGAAATACTGGAGCTTAAGCGTCTGCCTCTGGATAAGTTGATTGATGCGGCGACACAGATTAAAGAAAGGATTATTGGAAAATTCTCAGAGCTGCAGAGACCGGTGAATGCTCAGTATGGCTAAACCAGTAAAATACAGGAGCATCGTAGCAATAAATGGGCCTTTGATAATAGTTGATAATGTTCATGGCGTGAAGCTGAACGAGATCGTGGAAATAGATGTCGATGGTGAAACTAGACTCGGCCAGGTGATAGGAGTGGAAGGGAGGGCTGCTGTTATTCAGGTTATGCAGGGCACAGCTGGAATTTCAATAGGCAGATCCTACGTCAGATTTACAGGAGACACTTTGAGAATCCCTGTGAGTGAAGAGGTTTTCGGAAGAGTTTTGAACAGTATGGGCAACGCAATCGACGGTGGGCCGGATATTTTTGGCGAAAAGTTTGATGTAAACGGTTACCCGATAAACCCTGTGACGCGTTCACCCCCTAGGGATTTTATTCAAACCGGGATCTCAGCCATAGATGGTTTATCATCCCTGATAAGAGGTCAGAAACTGCCGGTTTTCAGCGCCTATGGCCTACCACATAACACGATTGTTTCCCAAATAGTTAGACAGGCTAAGCTTCTGAAAAAACAGGAATCCTTCGCGGTTGTTTTCCTGACGCTTGGGGCTTCTTATGAGGAAGCAGATTTCTTCCGCGTGGAGTTGGAGAGAGCACATGTGTTGGATAGGACAGTGTTCATATTGAATCTTCAAAGCGATTCAACTATTGAAAGAATCATTGCTCCTAGGGTCGCATTAACCATAGCGGAGTATCTTGCCTTCGAAAAAGAGTATCATGTCCTAGTTGTAATGAGCGATATGAGTAACTATTGTGAAGCATTAAGGGAAGCTAGCCTAGCTAGGGGAGAGATACCTGGCAGAAGAGGGTATCCTGGTTATATGTATACTGACTTAGCAAGCATTTATGAGAGGGCGGGAATAGTTTCTGGGAAAAACGGCTCCTTAACGCAGATGCCGATATTAAGTATGCCGGACGACGATATTACTCACCCTATACCGGATTTAACCGGATACATAACTGAGGGTCAGATAGTTCTAGACAGAAGTCTACATCTTTCCGGGATTTATCCGCCTATGAACGTTCTAGCATCATTATCTAGGTTAATGAAGGATGGTGTTGGTGAAGGGTATACGAGGAAAGACCATTTTGAGATTTACACGCGCCTTCTATCAGCGTATGCTGAAGGCTTAAGAAATAAGGAGCTTTCAACGATACTCGGCGAAGATGCTCTAACGGCTGAAGAGAGGAGGTATGTTAAATTCTCTGAGGTTTTTGAAAGAAAGTTTATCAATCAAGGAGCCTACGAAGAGAGAAGCATAGATGAAACCTTAAATCTCGGGTTAGACGTGCTTTCTGTTCTAAAATGAGCCTAGTCTTTAAACCTACGAGGTACGAACTGATTAAGCTGAATAAGCTACTCAACGTAGCTCTTAGAAGCTCGAGGATTCTGAAACAAAGATATCAACTGCTTAATCAAGAGCTTCTTAAAAACAGAGACGAGCTCAAAGGGATTGCGATAAAAATTAACACAGAATTACCTAGAATATACGGGCTTCTAGATAAGGTTGAAGAAGAGCTTGGTGAAGACATTGTAAAAAGGGCTGCAGCGGCCACAACTAGGCTGGACGATGTAGGTCTTACATGGGACAATTTAAAGGGGGTCTTAATGCCCAAGATCTCTTATTCTAAAAGCCTTCCGAAGATAGAGGACAGAGGATACTCTCCTTTCGAGACGAGCGAGAGTCTCGACCAGGTCTCAGAGTTGATGCATGAGTTTTTCAAAACCACTCTAATACATTATGTTAACCTTTCTGTTCGCCAGAGGTTTTTAACCAAGGAACTTAAAAAGATAGAAATAAGGTCTAAAGCATTGGATCATGTTTTAATCCCGGGTCTTTCTCTCCAGAGGAAGAAGATAATGTCAAAGCTGGAGGAAATAGAAAGGGAGGAATTGTCGAGAAAGAAGAGGGTGAAACAACTCCTGGAATCAAGAGGCATATTTACGAGTAGCTAGATTATATGACGACAGGTATTTTTGTCCCGCATTTAGGACATTTGTCTCCTTTAAGCCTGTTACGGCTCATCATCAATCCGAATCTTTCGATCAAAAGCTCTCCGCAGCTCGGACAGTAAGTATTCTCACCCTGACCCGGAACATTCCCTAGATAAACAAATTTCATTCCTTCTTTCCTAGCGATTTCATATGTTTTTCTAAGGCTTTCTAGTGGTGTTTCTGGAATGTCTGAGAACCTGTACGCCGGGAAGAACCTGAGTATATGTATGGGGATTTCGTCACCAAGATTGTCTCTAATCCGTTTGACTAGATTCTTAAAACTAGACATTTCATCGTCAAATCCTGGAATAACTAGGTTTGTGATTTCGATGAAAATATTCTGCTTCTTCATCTCGATCAGACACTCATATATTGGCGCTACATCTGGTACGCCTATTATCTTCCTGTAGCAGTCAGGGTCTCCTGAGCACTTGAAATCCACGGTAGCAGCATCCAAGTATGGTGCAATCATTTTAACGGCTTCAGGCGTCATGTAACCGTTAGTGACGAAAGTATTCTTAATACCCTTCTCGTGAGCAAGCCTGGCGGTATCGTAGGCGAACTCGAAGAATATTGTTGGCTCAGTGTAAGTATAGCTTATTATCCTGCAGCCTTCTGACAAAGCCTGGTTAACAACATCCTCCGGAGTATATTCCTCGCCAAGAACCTGCTCCAGCTTCCTGTCACGATAAACCTGGCTTATATCATAGTTATCGCAAAACCTGCATGCAAAGTTACACCCGGCGCTGGCTATTGAGAAAGTGAAGCTTCCAGGCTGAAAATGGAACAACGGCTTCTTTTCAATCGGGTCAACGTGTAGAGCTACAAGCCTGCCATAGTTCAGGCTGTAAAGCTTCCCGTCAATATTCTTCCTTACCAGGCATACGCCTAAAGCCCCGTCTGCTATTAGGCAACGTCTGCCACATAAGTCGCATCTTAATCTATCTCCTTCTTTATGCCAGAGAACAGCCTCCTTCACGATAGAGTATTGTTAGCGTTTAAGTTTAAACTTTTCCCTCCCTCTTAGACAGGGCTAAGGTTAACTCCCAGCTTTTCTAACGCTTTAAGAGAAACAGGGTGTTTTTAGCGCGCCCCATCGCTCCCTATTTAGAACGGTTTTTAATATCTTCAACGTATTTTATTGCATCCAGTGCCGCTTGGCATCCTTCACCTGCTGCAGTAATAGCCTGGCGGTAACGGTGGTCCTTGGCTTCACCGGCCACGAAAACTCCTTCGACACTGGTCTCTGTAAAATCTTTAGCAACTACGTATCCTTTCTCATCCATCTCTACCCATCCTTTAAAAAGTTCAGTGTTGGGCCTATACCCTATCGACACGAAAACACCGTCACACTTAATTTCAAACACCTCTCCAGTGTCAACCCTTTTCACTCTTACTCCTTCAACATGCTCCTTTCCAAGAATCTCCTCCACCACGCTGTTCCATACGAATTCTATCTTTGGATTGCTAAATGCTCTTTCCTGCAGTATCTTTGACGCTCTAAGCTCGCTTCTCCTATGAATAACCTTAACTTTCTTCGCAAACTTGGTCAGGAAGATTGCCTCCTCCATCGCGGAGTCGCCGCCACCAACGACTACAACAGTCTTATCTTTAAAGAAAGCACCGTCGCAGACAGCACAGTTTGAAACTCCTTTCCCCTTTAATCTTTCTTCCCCCTCTACACCAAGCTCCTTCGGAGAGGCTCCAGTCGCGATTATTACTGCATGACTCTCGTAAGCTACTCCGCCAGCCACCACTTTTAAAGGCTTTCCGGAGAAATCCACGCTTTCCGCGTCTTCAAAAACTATTTCAGCTCCAAATCGTTCAGCCTGCTTCAACATGTTGTTCATAAGGTCTGGTCCAAGTATACCCTCCGGAAAACCCGGGTAGTTCTCAACCTGAGATGTTAGCATTAACTGTCCTCCCCAAGAAGAGCCTGCTATGACGAGTGTCTTCAGCCTCGCTCTGCCAGTGTATATTGCTGCGGTTAAACCAGCAGGTCCCGAGCCTATGATTATAACATCGTAGGTCTCGTTTATCGGCTTCGATCCTGACACCTTCGGCATGCTAAGCATACTCCTGCTTTTAAGCGGTTTAAAATAAAAAGCTTTCCCGTTGAAAGTATTAAACGCCTTCAACAGCCTTCTTCAGAGAGTCGATTTTATCCTTCATGCTTCTCTCCACATCCCGCCTATCATCTATTTTTATGATTGTAACGGCCCGTTTAACACCTTGTTTAAAAACAGCCTCATGCGCAATCCTCACTATTTTCAAAGCCTCCTCGAGACTCTGTGCTTCGAAAACTGTGCACATAGGGCTTAACTCGTACTTAACCCCCATTTTTTCAAGCTCCCTTATTGCGTGGGCAAGGATTTTTGAAAGGCTTGTCCCCTCTCCAACCGGAACTATGCTGAATTCTAATACGACCACCATTTCTAAACATAAGTTTAGCTGGGAGGCGAATAAGCTTTTATCGGAACCATCCTAAGGCCTGTAGGACTCTTAAAAACCGGAAATCCGAACCTTTCTGCCGTAGGCGCGAAGCTAAAGCAGCTACGTATATCCTTACCGTATATTTTTCCTCATCAGGCTTGAAAAAGTTGAAATAGCACCTCCTTGGGAGGACGGCGTTAAATTGAAACCTAGACTCAATGCTGCTCGAAGAGCCCTAAACATACAGGGTGAAAGCTCCTTCATAGTGCTGGGTAATGCAAAGATGCTTGAAACACAGGGTAGAAGAATAATTCATCTAGAGATTGGCGAGCCTGATTTCGTCACGCCGGCTAACATAAGGGAGGCTGCGATCAGGGCGTTGAAAGATGGGAATACACATTACACTCCTACTCCTGGCATGCTGGAGCTGAGGAAGGCAATAGCTGATAAGACTGCTAATGATTTAGGTGTTGAAGTATGTTTTGAAAACGTTTCAGTAACACTGGGCTCTAAGGAAGCTATTTTCGCAGCATTAGCTTCAATAGTGGAGGAGGGGGATGAAGTGCTTTATCCGAACCCGGGTTACCCGGCTTACGAGAGCGGGGTGAGATTCTTCGGAGGGAAACCTGTGCCTGTCAGGCTCAGGGAGGAGGACGAGTTTAGAATGACTCCTGAGGAAGTTAACCAGCTTGTTTCAGATAGGACTAAGGCGATAATTATAAATTCTCCAGAAAACCCTACTGGAGCGGTTTTAAGCAAGGATGACGTTAAAGGTATTGTTGAGATAGCTAAGGATGCTGGTGCATACGTCGTTAGCGACGAGGTGTACAGGTACATAGTATACGATGGTTTGAAGCATTATTCTCCAATCCAGTTTGACGAAAACCTGGAGAACACTATAGTGGTCGACGGCTTCTCAAAATACTATGCTATGACGGGGTGGAGGCTTGGTTACGTGATTACGCCGAAGCATTTGACGGAGCCTCTTCAACTCGTCTTAAACCTGATTACGGCATGCCCTTCCTCCTTCATCCAGGTAGGAGGGATAGAGGCCTTGAGAAACGGTTCTAGTGCTGTCAAACGGATGGTTGAACAATATGCTGCCAGGAGGGAGATTGTTATTGAAGAAGTCTCTAAAATGAATGGTGTCCACATGGTTAGGCCTAGAGGAGCCTTCTACGGATTTATCAACGTTAAGGAAATAATCAATAGGGCTAATATTAACAGTTTGAAACTGGCTTCTATTCTGCTTGAAAAATATGGGGTTGCAGTGCTACATGGGTCAGCAATGGGGTCTTTCGGGGAAGGCTATGTTAGGATAAGCTATGCCAACTCTGTTGAAAACATAAGGAATGGGTTAAGAATAATGAGCAAGGCTTTTAACGAAATAGCGGGGTTCTAAACCTGTTTCTCATTCAAGCCTCGGAATGCTTTTCAACATTCTCTCCAAATATATCTTGGCCAGTCTCACGTAACGTTTATCATTCAACAGAGCCATCAGCCTTAGACCACCACCTGATCTCATTAGGACAACACTATTCTTCCCAGTATACTCTATCTCCTCTACCTCACCTATCTTCAGAACGCTACCGTAGCTTTCGAACAGTTCAAACTGCTCACCTATGAAGGCGGCTAGAATGTCTTCATCTATGTCGATGCGTGAGCCAAAGCTTAGGCACGTGATACCGTCGGGAAGCAATACGCTTATTGAACTAATCAATCCTTTGGATTGCGAGATGCAGTTTTGTACAGCGCTTTCCACAACTTTAACCCATTCGAAAATTTTCTCAGTGTCTTCGCCCGTAACGATGTCTTTCTGAATAGGTCTTGAAACAGTTATCATCGGTTCTTCTTTCTTAACTGGCATTTCCATAGGAATGTTCTTTTCAACTACTGATGTAGGTTTCTTCTCCTCCGTATCCTTTACATCCCGTTTTGAAACAGCCATCCTGTAACGTGCTATTATTTTATCGAAGTCGGTTTTCTCATCTTCAGCTTCCTGATCTCTTTCCGCCATGGTGCTTAGATAATCGTAGGCCTCTCTTATAAATTTTGCAATTATTCTTTCTTTCACTTCTTTACATACAAGTTCTTATATAGTTCAGAATGGTTCAAAACAGTTCATCACGGTTTATCCCTCTTCTTTATATTTGTTCCAGTTGAAAACAAGGTTTATGCGTTAAATTTTTTCGAAAGACATGTGGGGTTTAGAATATTTTTAATTGGTTTCTTATAAAAATCCGTTCAACCCTTGTCTGTTTTAATTGCTACATACGCGTGACTGTTGAATGCGGGTCGATAGGAGAAAAAGTGATTTATGATTAAAAAAGTTAAAACTGTTTAAATTGAACTACGATATGTGCAGCAACAGCCTTTTTAATCCAGCCTCACACTTAATCCGGGATTCACGATCATACTCCCACATCCTGCCACGGGATTCTAACGGCAAATTAGTTGCTCCGAAGAATTTAATCCAAAAGTTTTTAAGAGAATAATAAGTGGTTTAAGCAAAAAACGGTGAAGAGCTGTTAGCCCATGAACACAGCGGTTGAGACTGAGAACCTAACTAAGTATTTCAAGGGAGACGGCGGGAAAGAGAGAATCGTAGCAGTTGACCATGTAAGCCTTTCAATCAGGGAGGGTGAGTTTTTCGGTCTCTTAGGGCCAAACGGTGCCGGTAAAACGACTTTGATAAAAATTCTTTGCACACTGGTTATTCCCGACGAGGGTACTGCGAGAGTGGCTGGTTTTGACGTCGTTAAGGATGCTGAAAAGGTTAGGGAATGTATAGGATGGTTACACGGGGAAACAGGTGGGAGGGCTCTCTACTGGAGGCTTTCAGCAAGAGACAACTTAAAGTTCTACGCCTATCTGCAGAACATTCCTAAAGACGTAGCCAGAAGAAGGATAGACGCCCTGCTCGAGTTCTTCGAATTAGACAAGGATGCTGACAGGCTTGTTAAGGATTTCTCCACAGGCATGAAAATGAGAGTCATGCTGGCGAGAACACTGCTTTCCAACGCGCCAATACTGCTTATGGATGAGCCGACTGTTGGGCTTGACGCTACAGGGGCAATAGAGACCCGCAGGCTACTGCAGGCTCTCTGCAGGGAGCTTCATAAGACGATTGTCTTCACAACTCACAACATATTTGAAGCTGAGAGGCTTTGCGACAGAATAGCTGTGATGAATAAAGGTAGAGTCATCGCGGTTGACACTCCACTCCGGCTTAGCGAAATAACTAGGAAATACATGGGTGTTGAGGTTAGGTTCCGAGGCTCTGCTGAAGAGGCGGTTAGGATTTTAGAGGGGTTAAGGGTTGTTAAGAGGATTATAAGCGTTGAGTCAGAGGAGGATCATACCGTTATCAGGGCTGAGGTTAGAGATGAGGAGCAAGCGTTATCAGAAATCCCTAAAGTATTCAGCTTAAACGGGTTGAGAACGATAGGAGTTCAGGTCGCTCTCCCAAATCTTGAAGAAGTCTTTCTAAGCTTGACTGATGAGGAGAAATGAATAGACTTGAGGTTCTAAAGCTCTTCATGGTTGAGGAGAAGCGGACTAAATCTAGTTTAAGACAACTCTCTGCAGTTGTTTGGTCCCAGCTTAAAATGATGTTGGCCTATAAGTCTTGGCTCATAATGGATCTTTTAAGCACATTCGCCTCAGTCGTCATGTACTACTTCGTAGGCATGCAGGTCGACCCGACCCGGCTTTCGCAGAGCGGCTGGGGGACCAGCTATCTCGCCTTCTCCCTGGTTGGAGTAGCCACCTCAAACTATCTTTGGGCATGCTTAACGAGGCTGAGCCACTCGATCCAGCATGAAATAAGAGGAGGTACTCTTGAAACTATTGCAGTAACCCCGATAAACATGTTCATATTCTTCATAGGTCTCACGGCACGCGGATACTTAGTTAGCCTAATCTACCTGGTGGGGGTGTTCACCGTCGGGGTTTATGGGCTTGGTGCAAAACTCTCGTTCACCCCTCAGTCACTATTCTTGTTCATAACCCTATTCGTGTTGATGCTTGTTTCAAACCAAGCCTTAGGATTAGTGGCTGCGGGAATAATAATGGTTTACAAGAGGGGCGACCCGCTAGTATTCATACTTGCAGCAGTCAACGAGTTTCTCGCCGGAGTCCTATATCCTTTGGAACTGCTTAAACGCTTCCCAGCCGTACAGCTTCTATCAATGCTCTTCCCATATACCTATGCCCTAGACGGTATGAGGAGGGTGCTAATACTCGGCGCCTCAATCCTTGATTTGAAAGTTTTAACCGACATAGTGGTTCTGGGGGTCTTCAGCATTATGCTCGTCCCACTGGGTTTGAAAACGCTGGCTTGGGGTTATAATAGGATAAGGAGGGAGGGAACCACTTCATCCTACTAGGTGGCTGAGTTTGAGGGTTGAGGATATTGTTAAATACATGGCGGAAAACATTCCGCGAGGAAGAGTTGGTGCTGTTGAAAAAGCCGTTGCCTTCATTATTCGGGATTTTAAAATCTGGTGGACGTATAAGCTCTGGATAACGCTGGACGTTCTAAGCTCCCTGACTTTCGTGGCAACATACTACTTCGTATCTATGATCGTCACTCCGCAAGCGTTGATTGATGCAGGATATGCTGCAGACTATCTAACCTTCTCAGTCATAGGAATATCCTTACAACATTATGTTTTCGCCTCTGTTTCAAGCCTTTCAGACGCGATAAGGGAGGAGCAGTGGAACGGAACTATGGAGACAATCCTTTCCTCAAACACGAGCTTCAGGGTTTTTCTCTTAGGAGAGTCTGCCTTCAGATTCATAATAGGCTCCTACTTCCTGCTTGCCTCACTCGGCATGGGAGTGCTCCTGGGAATAAGACTACTCTTAACCCCTGGGTCGATTACCGCTGCACTCGTTTTAACCATCCTGCTGGTTGCAAGCCACATGGTTATCGGAGTGCTCGGGGCTGCAATGATACTCAAGCTTAAGCAGGGTGACCCAATAGTCTGGGCCTTCTCGTGGCTAACCCAGCTTTTCTCCGGAGTCCTCTACCCTCTGGGTTTGCTGCCCGACTGGCTTAAATGGGTTGGAAACGCGTTCCCACTAACCTACTCTCTTGACGGGTTAAGGAGGTGCTTGATGAATGGTGAGGGGTTCGACAGCCCCATGATAATGGAGAACACTTTAAAGCTCGTGCTTTTCATAGTAGTGGTACTGCCTTTTTCACTATGGTTCTTCAAAAAGGCTTACGACTCGACTAGAAGGGAAGGTGCCCTAGGCCAGTATTAAAGCCTCGACAGGGAATCCTTGCCTACTCCCGCAGCCATAGACTTGCAGCTTGGAGCGCGCTCATTTGAAATGAAGGTTTATTAACACATGTTTTTTCTAATCTGAGTGATGTTTAGGAGGATTCTTGTTGCAACAGACGGTTCTCCTGCTTCGGATAAGGCTGTTGAGACGGTTTTGAAGATTAAGCTTCAGTATCCCGAGGTCGAGGTTTCAATACTGCATGTTTCAGAAGCGCCTTCGAAAACCTTGATTGAGCCGGGCGTAGAGCAGTCTTCTAAACTCATCGTGCTTCCTGATTCAACCAGGATGAGCCTGATAAGGGAGAGGGATGAGATACTGGAGAAGGCTAGAATAATGGCCGAAGAGATGGGTGTTAAAGTGAGGCTTTTAAACAGAACCGGCGACCCGGCTTCAATCATAATCGAGGAGGCTGAGAAAGGAAACTATGATCTTGTAGTCATAGGGGGCGAGGGGCTTGGGAAATCGGGTCGTATTCTTGGAGGCGTTGCAAGCAGGGTTGTGAACCGGTTCAAGGGGTCTGTGTTAATTATCAGGTAAGCCCTACTGAGCTTATTCATCAAAATTAAGGCCATATTATTTTTAAAATCATTCGAGACCCCGCCATTTTAAGACGTAGAAATCCCGGTATCCTTATCTCCGCTGCAGTCTTGCAGACAATGTTTTTTCATGAAGCTTCAAAGCTCCGACTGTAAACATGATTGTAAAGATCATCAACATCACGATATCCACCGATTCCGGGAAAAAGGCATCGCCTGCATAAAGCCTCCTTAAAAGATCTGTGGGATATGTTAATGGTGAGGCTGCAGCTATTGCTAAGACCCATGTTGGAAGCTGTGTAAGCGGCACAAGTACTCCGCTGACGAATACTAACGGTAGCTTAACGGTGCTCGACAACAGGACCACGTCCGCAGGAGTATCTGTGGGTAGGGCTGAGAAAAGCACGCCTAGAGCTGAGAATCCTATGACGGTAACTGTAATTATTACTATAGCCGTTAAAACATTGCTTAACGCTGCTCCGAGAATTATGCTGTAAAGAACGATTGGAAGAGTGAAAATCAATCCGAATATTGTGGAGGCTAAGATATCGCCAATAAGTATTGTAGTGACTTTCACCGGCCTGGATAGAAGCATTTCCAGGGTCCTCTGCCTGGTTTCCCAAGGCGCTATTATCGGCGTGACTGAGGAGGACGTGAAGAAAATCGTAAGCGTTATTAAAGAAGCCAACCCCTCTCTAGGCTCCAGCCCCCTACCGATGTAGAAGGCGCCCCATAGGAACAGGGGGAAAAGCACGCCGGTTACAACTATAGGCCCCTTAGCATAGTAAAGCTTAATGTCCTTACGGCATATTGCCCATGTGCTTCTCCATAAATGGCTGAAGGATTCCGTGTTCATCATCCTTAACCCCCAATAATTTTCACGAATACGTCCTCTAGGTTTGGTGGAGACGTATGGATGTCGATTATGCTGAGGCTTCTCGCCTTAGCGTATTCAACAACCCTGACTACGGGCTCTGCCGATTCTTTGCAAATCAAGAGAATCCTTGAGCCTTGAACCCTGTGCTCCCAATCTTTAAAGAATTGTGCCGCGTCCTCTGGATCGACCGGCCTGTCGAATTTCACGGATATGTATGTGTATAAGCCGGATTTAATCATCAAGTCATCGGGGCTTCCTGTCTCAACTATCTGCCCACCGTTTATTATAGAAATCCTGTCGCAAAGTTCACCAGCCTCCTCCACGTTATGCGTTGTCAAAAGAATCGTAACACCATTATTTTTCAGGTCAAGGATTAGGCTGCGTATCTTCCTGGCGCTTAAAACGTCGAGCCCCGACGTAGGCTCGTCTAAGAAGAGTACTTTAGGCTCGCCGATCAGAGCCATGGCTACAAGAAGCTTCTGCCTCATCCCTTTAGAAAGACTCCTAGCCTTCCTCCCTCTAACCTCATAAAGGTCGAGAAGCTTAAGCAGTCTAGCAGCCCTTTCACCGGCCGCGTGTTTAGATAAGCCGTACAGGTATCCGACAAGCATAAGATTATCCCAAGCCGACAGGTCTGGGTATGGATTAGCCTCCTCGGGAACTACTCCAGTAAGCATTCTGGCTTTAACAGGATCCTTATGAACATCATAGCCCATTATCCTAGCCTCACCACTATCAGGTTTCAATATGCCCGTCAAGATTCGGATGGTCGTTGTCTTCCCGGCGCCGTTGGGTCCCAGGAAACCGAATATTTCACCCTCTTCCACTTTGAAGCTAACGCCGTTAACAGCCGGGATGCTTCCAAACCTTTTATGTAAATCTACGGCCTCTATAGCACTCATACGCCTACTCCTCTTTGGTCTGCCTATTCTTTCACTCGGCTATTAAAAGGTCGACGAGGCTTTTAACCCTCCTAAGGTTTTCCAAGGAGTCTTTAAGATAGTCCAGCCCCTCATCAGTAATCTTGTATTTCCTTCTCGCCGGCCCACCTCCTTCAACGTCCCAGGAGGAAACTAGGAAGCCAGCGTGCTCCATTCTCCTCAATAGACCATAGATTATGGCTTTTGGAGCCTCAATGTTATACTTTTCTTTTAAAGCCCTATGTATTTCAGCACCGTAAATAGGTCCATTCTTAACCAAGTTCAGGATTGATAAGTGTAAAAGCCCTTTAACAGGGGTTTCTTTAAGATAAATATGTCCTCCTTCACCATGGCAGCATGATCCAGCAGGCAGTCTTCTTCCGCCACACATTTGATATCACCTACTTAAGTATATCACATACCTAGATATAAAGTTTTCCCGAACTGCCATAAACCTTCATTGATCCAGCATGTAGAATAGCATACCCTAGGAGTCCTCATACGTGCGCACTTATCTTCCCTCTCCCTCGTGAAACGGCTCCGCGTTTTCCTTAACGTACTCCACTACCTCGTCAACGTGCGCGAACGCCAGCGAAACATAGGTGTCTGCAGAACCATAGTAGATCGCTATTCTCCCTGTGTCCGAGTCAGTTAGGGCTGCGCAGGGAAAAACCACGTTTGGAACAAAACCCACTGTCTCATACTCCTTCTCAGGAGTTAAAAGATAGTTTCTACACCTGTAGAGAACTCTTGACGGAGTGTTTATGTCGAGTATTGCTGCGCCACAACTATAGACGTAGCCGTTGCAAGTTAGAACCACGCCGTGGTAGAAGAGAAGCCACCCCTCTGTTGTCTCAATAGGTATTGGGCCGGCGCCTATTTTAAGGCCCTGCCACCATCCTGAGCCTCCCCTGCCCATAACCCTCCTATGCCTACCCCAATGAATCATATCCGGGCTCTCGCTCAGGAAAATGTCTCCGAAAGGAGTGTGGCCAGCGTCGCTCGGCCTTGAAAGCATCACGTACTTACCGTTTATTTTCCTGGGGAAGAGGACGCCGTTCCTGTTGAACGGGAGGAAAGCGTTCTCAAGCCTAGTGAACTCCCTGAAATCCTTCGTTAAGCCCACTCCAATAGACGGGCCGTAGAAATCTGTACACCACGTTACGTAATACGTGTCCTCTATTTTAACAACCCTCGGGTCGTAGGCATAGTTAGGCTGGTATACTTTTCCATCAGTATCCTTCCACGTGATCACTTCGTCCTCGATATCCCAAGAAATACCGTCGTCGCTCCAGCCGACGTGGAGCCTAGCCTTACCATCCTTATGGTCTGCCCTAAAGACCCCTGCGAATCTTCCTCTGAAAGGTACTACAGCACTGTTGAATACTCTGGCGGTGCTCCTAGTAGGGTTCCGCCTGGTCAGAGGATTCTTATCATACCTCCAGACCACTCCCTCGTAGTCCCCAGGCTTATCCTGCCAGGGAATGTTCCTCAGGCTTTCTCCAATTATCCTTACTCCCATTTCCTAAAGCCACCGTTTTTTCATAGCGCATAAGCTTATAAAAATTGGCAAGGAGAAGCAATGGCTAAGCAGGCTATGTGCTGCACGCGTATGACGGGCTGGTTTGAAACAGTCCTGAACCAGGCGGGATGAGCCTACTGGGAGCCTCCTGGCCAAGGCGAGGAATGTCATTTCTTCTTGAAGAAGAGCCAAGCGTTTTCCCCGGCTCTGTCAAACTTCGTCAGGATGAAGCGTCCGTTTAAACGATTCCCATGTATTTCAACCTCTATGCTTCTATCCGTCTTTTTAACAAGCTCATAGTCCCCGTAATCCCACTTCTCAACCCTGCCCGCGCCATACTGGCCTTCAGGTATAACTCCTTCAAACTCTGAGTACTCTAGAGGATGATCCTCAACCTGTATCGCTAGCCTTTTCACACCAGGCTTGTCCTCCGGCTCCTTGGGTATGGCCCAGCTTTTAAGAACACCATCCATTTCAAGCCTCAGGTCGTAATGAAGGTGGGTAGCCGCATGCTTTTGAACAACGTAAATAAGTTTCCTACGGCTCATTTTCTAAACCCGCCTGGAAAAATTATCGTATGCTCCAACCGTCCTATTCTGAATGATTCTTCTAAGAGTTTCGACACTGTTTTTCCTCGGGATTCTCTTCTTAGTGTTCAGGTTTACGCTGTAGAGTCCAAACTTCATGCTGAACCCCTGCGCCCACTCGTAATTGTCCGTTAAAGCCCAGTGGAAATATCCTCTGACGTCAACGCGTTTCCCACTGACGATTTCCTCTAGAACCCGTAAGTGTTCAACGATATACCTGGGTCTAAGCCTGTCTTCAGAATCGGCGACGCCGTTTTCAGTAATGAACATGGGTCTGCCGTACCTAGACATTTCGAGGAGTGTCTCCACAAGGCCCTCAGGATAAAGCTCCCAGCCGAAGTCTGACGTGGGTCTGCCGTCGCGGGAAACATCTCTAGCCCTACACGTTAAGCCGTAGCCCTCCATAATCTCCGGAATACCCCGGATGCCCATGAGCAACTTAGCTAGAAGAGAAGTCCTTCCCTTAACAACCATTCGCGTGTAGTAGTTTACTCCAAGCCAGTCAAGCTTTCCATTAAGGTCTTTTTCAACCTCGTCGCCATCCCTAACCATGTTGAGATTCTTGTCAACCCATCCTGATGAGACTGCTTCCACGAACAGATTGTTGTGAACATTTCTAATGAAACGTGAAGCATGTGAATCAGCTTCTCTCAAGGGGTTTAAAGGCATAACCGGGATGACGTGTTGAATAACGCCTACTGACGCGGGAAGCGAGCTATCGGGATCAGCCCGTTGAGTGTCAAACTTCTTTATGGCTTCGAAAGCCCTCGCGTGTGCGACAATCATATTCATCAAGACGCGTTTAAAAGTTTTCAACGCGTTTAAAGCATTCATTCTAACGCCAGGAGGAAAACCATTCGTAGTCAGGAAATACCCTGTTTCAGCAACAATATTAGGCTCGTTGAAAGTAGCCCAAATGTCAACCTTGTCGCCCAGCCTCCAGGCTAGGAACCCGGCGTATTTCGAGAACTCGACAATAGTTTTCTGATCATACCAGCCTCTCGCACCGCTTCTCAGACCAGTGTTCCTTGCAACAATCGGGTCGTGAATCCAGATTGGAAGAGTAAAGTGGTTCAGGCACACTATTACCTTAAACCCTTTATCCCTAAGGTTTTCAATAATTTTCTTGTAATGGTTTAAAGCATCCATATTGGCCAGGGCCTCAAGCTTCTCAAGAACCTTCTCGTCGAAATCTATTCTAACTATCCTCCCATCCTTAATCTCCACGTCAACCCTGGCTCCTGCAGTATCCCTCGGGAATATCCTGCTCCATTCTACTCCCAGCCTGTAAGCATTCATGCCCAGCTCCTCAGCCAGGTCATGATCTGAGTCGTAAAGCTCCCAGTAGTTTACACCGTTCTCTGGAAGATCACCGCTAACAATCCTCCTGCTCACATTCACCGTGTCATGCACCCATTTAAACCAGTCCGTATTCGGGTCAATATTTTTTCCGAGAGGGTCGCCCATTTCAAACTGGAAACCTGCCTCTGAAACCCCCCAGAGAAAATTCTCTGGAAACATGAGTAAAAATCACTGGATATAGATATAAACTTTAGAATCAACCAGGGTTATTAAGCTACTCTTCCTAGCCCCTAGCTTGAACAATGAATTTGCAGGCAGGATCGCCCTTGGCGATGCACTCGACCTCCGTCACGCTCACGCTAGTGTTCAAAATGTTTTCAAATATTCCGGCTAAGTATCCTCTGAAGAATTGGCTGAAGGCCTCTTCCTTCCTACCTTTGAAAGGCAAGCATTCGAACAATTCTCTAACTGTCAGTGTCGCTCCTCTATCGTTGAACTCCTCCACTTCAGCCACACACCAGCCTTTAGCAGTCCTCTCCGCCAGTATCAACCTTAAAACATCCAGCTTATCCATACGGTAATTATTCAGAACATTCCTTGCCTTGTCTTCTCCCGCTGACACTCCCATCTGGTAGAGCACGACAGCAGCCCCGGTTCCAAACTTCTCATAAAGGCTCTCCACAATGCTTCCGAAAGTTTCCACCCTAAACGTGAAGCTTCTCTCACCTGAAACCAGCAGCGGGAAGTGTAGGCTATCAATTATCATACTGTTGAAAACTTTTTCGGAGACATTGACTTCCAGCACCTCATCCAGGCTCTCCAACTCTCTAACAATATCTTTTGCTTGAACATCCGAGTGTGAAATATCTATGAATGCGCCTATTACAGCAGTATCGCCCTCCCTGCTTACTGTATGAAAACCGGAGCAAAGCCGAATCTTTCTCTCGTACAGGGTCTTGATGACTGTGGTAAATGCTCCAGGAATATTTCTAATCTTCACGGAAATCTCAATAAGCTTAGAGTCGGGGCAATATTCTGCGCATAAAACTTCTTTAGGATTAAGCTTTACATACTCTTTTCCCAAGTTTAGACCTTTCACAGACATTCTGCCGCTCCACATACCTTGTCCATGGTATATAAATTTAAGGTATTTAACGGTTAGACAATATGGGTTTAGAAAAGTTTAGAAAAGTTTAGAAAAGGTTCAAACAGTTTATAGGGCTTGTTCGTTAAAAGTTTTAATAAGATTGTGAACCAGCTTAAAACGGTGTTTCCATTGGAGTATGTTGAACTAGGTAGAAGCGGTTTAAAAGCCTCTGTAATAGGTTTCGGCGCTTGGCAGGCCAGTGGGAAAGCATGGGGAGCTGATGTTGAGGATGAACAAATAGTGAAGGCTATAGTCAGAGCTCACGAGCTCGGGGTTAACCTTATAGATACTGCTGAAGCATACGGTGGAGGTCATTCTGAGGAAGTTGTTGCCAGAGCAATACGGGAGGTTGGAAGGGAGAACCTTCTCATCGCCACAAAGGTTCATGGTGGACATTTAAGGTATAACGATGTTTTAAAGGCTGCTGAACACAGTTTAAGAAGGCTTGGAGTTAGGGAGATAGACCTTTACCAGGTTCACTGGCCAGACCCATGGGAGCAAGTTCCGCTTAAGCATACTATGCAAGCCATGGAGAGGCTTTACAAGGAGGGTAAGATAAGAGCAATCGGTGTTAGTAATTTCGCCGTCAGAGACCTGGAGGAGGCAAGGAGACACTTATCTGAAGCAAGCATTGTTTCAAACCAGGTTAGGTACAACATGCTGCAGAGGGAGATTGAGGAGGAGGTTCTGCCCTATTGCAGAAGGGAGAACATAACAGTGATCGCGTACAGTCCTCTGGCTCAGGGAGCACTAACTGGAAAGTATGGTTTAAGCAATAAGCCTTCAGACAGCATTAGAAGGGGGAACAAGCTTTTCACAGATGAGAACCTTAATGAGATAAGCCGTCTACTGAAAGTCTTAGAGAAGATTGCTAGGGAGAGGGGTAAGACTATTGCTCAGGTTGCTATGAACTGGCTGCTGAGGGAGGGTGGCGTCGTACCGATACCTGGTGCAAAAAACCCTAGGCAGGCTGAGGAGAACGCTGGCGCAGCAGGGTGGAGGCTGAGCAAGCAGGAGCTTGCTGAGATAGAGAATGTTCTTAAAACATTATCCCTAGACTTCTTCTAGGATTCTCTCATGACGGCTAAGCTGCTTTTTCAACTCTATGAGTCGACGGCTTCTCGTTAATCCTTAGAAAGAAAAATCCTGAAACAAGTCTTCCAGCGGCGGAAACGAAGTATCCTATTTGAAGGCTCAGCCTTCTCCCGAAATAGAGGCTCATGAGCTCATCCGCGTTCCCTCCGACAACCGAGCCCGTGAAATAAGATATTCCAGTTACCATGTTGTATATGGAGGTTAACTCGCCAACACGGTCTTCAGGAATAATGTCTAGAATATATGGGAGTATTGTTGCATTACCTGCTGCCAACATGATGCCCAGGTAAACACTGAGAATAGCCAGGTGAAGAAAGCTTTGGGCGAAGCAGTATGCTAACGGTACTGCGGTGAGCGAAACGTAATACATCACCATCAGGCGTTTTTTGCCTTTTAAAGTAGCTAAGCGACCAATTAATGGTTGAGCTGTGAGCGTAGCGATAGTTTGAATTACGGAGATTGCTCCAACCTCAGTCATGCTCAGGTTGAGGATCGTCGCGGTGGTGATGGTGAAAAGAGGCCATGCGTAAGACATGAAGAAACCCTGTAGCGCTGATATTTTAAGGAAAAGCTTGAAATCGCTGTTCTCGTTTATCAAACTAGGTATGTCCGACACTCTGAATGCCGTCATGATGCTTCTAAGGCTGGTTTTACGATTTCTATCCTCCCTTATTCTTAGAAGAATTAGAGACCCGGCCAAGCTTACAGAAACCGCTATCACTGAGGGTGTTAGGAGACTTCCTCCGGAATAGTCTATAAGCCATCCTGAGAGTGATGTTGCAATCAGGCTCCCGAGAAGCGAGGCGATGTTCATGTTTGAAACCACAATGCTTCTTGAAGAGGGTTGAGTCGTCTCTCTTAAAAGAGCGTTCCAAGCAGGAATTGCGGCGGAGCTCAGTAAGAAGTATAGTGCAACTAGGAGCAGGAATATTTTGGGTTCGGACGTTAAAGCCATGGGTATCCAGATGAGTGATGCTAAAATGCTTGTGACAACTATGATGCTAACTCTTCTTCCAAGCATGTCGCTTAGCCTTCCCCAGGGTACTTGAAGGCTGTTGACGAAAAGGTTGTTGAAAGAGTGCATCCAACCTATTTCTCCGGGAGACGCTCCGATTCGGGCGGCATAAACATAGATGAAGGGGGAGATCATGCTGTTGCTTAAAGAGCTGGCAAAAGCCCTTCCGTACATAAGCCTCAGTTTCCCGGTTTTTCCACTGCCAGCCATCAGAAGCATTAGGGGAAAACCACAGGCTATTAAACTCTACTAATCGAAACGGGTAAGCTTAGTGGAAACGGCATGTTAGCTGTTCTTAAAGCCTTTAAATAATATGGGTATCCAACGGGTTTTCAAAATGTTTAGAAGCTTCTGCATAGTGTTTTCTCAAGCGCAGTAGAATAGGTTAAGTCCGCAAAAATAATTCCACATCGTGTGTCCACGTGCCATGTGCCTATGAGGAAGTCGGCTTAACATGCCTGTAGCTGGTGTGTGAAGCCATAAAGTCTATAAGGGCTGAGAAACCGTGGGAATGTCGAGATGGACGAGTATTTTAAGTACGTTAGGACGACGTTGAGAAAATGTTTTGAAAAGATTAAGGAGATGGATGAGCGTTCGATCCGTGAGAGAGTCGCGATAAACCCTTACGGCGACCAGACCTTCATGGTGGATAAGGTTGCTGAAGAAATGATTCTCGAGGCAACAAGAATTTTCTTCAAAGATGCCACGCTAGTTAGTGAAGAATCAGGGGTGGTGGAGATTGGAAGCGGGGGGCCTCCCCTAATAATCGTCGACCCTGTTGACGGGAGTGTTAACGCTTCGAGAGGATACCCGTGCTACAGCTGTTCAATAGGGGTTGCAGAAGGGGAAGATCTTAGCGACACAGTGTGCTCCGGTGTTATCAATCTTTTAACCGGTGACCTTTACTATGCTGAGAAGAATCGAGGAGCGTTCTTAAACGGACATAGACTAAGGGTTTCAAATGTGGGAAGAATCGAGGAGGCTCTGATATCTGTTGACTTGAACATTCGGGGGAGACTGCCGGGCTACGTTAGCAGGATGTCAAGCATAATTGAGAAGGCTAGGCACGTTAGATCATTAGGGTCTGACGCGATTGAACTATGTTTAGTCGCATCGGGAGCAGCAGACGCCTTCGTTGACCTAAGGGGTTTTCTAAGGAGCCTTGACTTTGCAGCAGCGTTCTTAATAGTGAAGGAGGCTGGAGGAGTTGTGTTGAACGCGGAAGCGGAGGATCTCAATGTTAAACTGCTGCCCGTCTCGAAAAGCCCGGTTGTAGCCGCTTGTTCAAGAAGCCTTGGAGAAGAAATAATTCGGTCCTTCAGAAACCCGTCTTAAACTCGAGTCAGAATGGAGTTTCTCATCACTATTCAGAGATCACCTCCATTCCTCATCGATAATGATCCATTAAAATGCTGTATTAAAAAGTTTAAAGAACTGATTTGCATGAGAATATTCACATTTTATCGGTTTCTTCGCCTACATGAAAAATAACCATATGCTGAGGAAGCCTTTCCATCATTCTTGCAACCGCCGACTGAGCTCCAGCATGAATATTATAATGAGAGCAAATGTTGCAGAAATGCTTATGAAGGGATTATTTTTAAACTTGTTTAAACCGATAGAACAGGCTTTAAACATGTGAACCCGAAACCTTCTCCATAATGCGGAGAGACGTTAGAATCTGCCTGCCGGAAAAGATGGTTCAACTAAATCCTTATTAAAAACCTCTTTCCCCGCCAGGTTGAAATGGGCAGGATCAGAGTTGGGATAGTTGGTTGCGGCGGAATAGCAAGGGGAACTCATGTTCCACACTACAAGGAGATGAATGATGTTGAGATTGCTGCGTGTGCTGATATTGATGCTGCTGCTGCGAGAAGCTTAGCTGAGGATTTTAAAATACCAAGGTATTATACGGATTTCAACAGTATGTTTGAAAAGGAGGAGCTTGACGCAGTGAGCGTTTGCACTCCGAACATGTTCCACAAGGATCCTACAGTCGCAGCGTTGAAGGCTGGTGCGCATGTTTTGACGGAGAAACCTATGGCTGGCAACCTTAGGGACGCGTTGGAAATGTATGAGGCCTCTAGGAAGACAGGTAGGATTCTTATCGTCGGCTTCCAAACTAGGTTCAGGCCCGACTTAAACATGCTGAGGAACATGGTTAACGCTGGCGAGCTTGGTGAAATCTACTATTGCAGGGCACTTGCTTTGAGAAGATGGGGGATACCTCCGAGAAAAACCTTCTTTAGTAAGACGCTTGCAGGCGCAGGCCCGTTGCTCGATATAGGTTGTTACGCTGTCGACTTCGCGATGTACATTATGAACTTTCCTAAGCCTAAATCAGCGTTCGGAGTTTTTTACACAAAGTTTGGGAATAATCCTGAAATGGCCCGGCGAGGCTGCTGGGGTGGAACATGGAACCCGACGGAGTTTGAGGTTGAAGACAACGCTTTCGGCATGGTTAAGTTTAAGAATGATTTCACAATGCTTCTTGAGACGAACTGGGCTTCATTCATAGATAGAGACAGGTTTAGCGTTGAATTACTTGGGACAAACGGCGGAGCCCAGCTGGATCCTTTCGAAGTATACAGGGAGATTCAAGGTGTTAGGGTGACTGTTAGGCCACAGGACCAGATGCCTAACGTAGACATATACAAGATGAGGATCCGAAAGTTCATAGAGTCGGTTAAAGAAGGCAGGCCCCTGTTTTCTCCAGCAATCGAGGGGTTAAGAGTTCAGGCCATACTTGAAGCAATTCACCGGTCTGCGATTGAAGACAGGGAAGTGCCTGTTGAATGGGATTTTTAAACGCGTTTCATTAAAAATCTTAAACCATAGGAACCTGGTAGCATTTGCTGGTGAAACATTACACTCGTTTTGTCAGATACTCCTTTATTGATTCTGCTGCGATTAAACCGGATTTTAAAGCTGGCCCTATCAGAGAGGGTCCGGATTCAACGTCCCCCGCCGCGAAAACCCCTTTCAAAGTCGTTCTCCTCTTATCGTCAACGATTATCCTGCCGTCTTCACTCACACGTATCTTGTCCGTATGTTTCTTGAAAGGTGGTGTCGAAACCCCTCCTGTCGCAACTATTACTGAATCAACTTCAAACACTTTTTCAGACCCAGGGACGGGTATTGGCGAGGGTCTCCCACTCCTGTCGGGTGGGCCCAGTTTAATGTCTATGGTGATCATTTGCCTAACCTTTCCGTCTTCACCCTTGAACCCGACGGGAGCCTTAAGCTCAACTATTTTAACACCTTTTTCCTCAAGCATTTTAAGCTCTTTCTCGCCAGCTGGCGCCTCTCTCCTTGTTCTCCTATACACTAGCATAACCTCTTTAACACCTGTTTCAAGAGCTAGGAGAGCTGAGTCTACTGCTGTTAAACCAGCTCCGATTACTGCGACGGAGCTTCCTAGGCTCGGAAGGCTTGAAGGAGTGGAGTAGCCGTACTTCGTCAAATAGTATTTCACAATGTAGGGTGCCGCGTGGAAAATGCCATTCAGCTCCTCCCCCTCCACGTTCAGCCTACGCGGCTCCCATGCTCCAGTAGCTATCAGAGTAGCATCATACTTCTCAACTATCTCGCTAAAATCGATGTCAAAGTCGTCTGAATCATGAATCTTCTTGCGAAGGTGGAAACTAACCCCTTTTTCCTGAAGCTCTTTCACGCCCTCCCTAACCCCTTTCTTAGGAATTCTGAACTCGGGAATGCCGAATAATAATAGACCCCCTGCTTCCGGCAGCATGTCGTAAACATCAACTTCAACCCCCTCACAGATCAAGGAGCCTGCCGCGGTCAAACCCGCTGGTCCAGCACCGATTATCGCAACCCTCCCCTTAAGGCGTGGAGCTATTTCCCTACATCTTATGAACCTCAAGACGTGTGCACGATTATTCAAGTCTTAAAAAACTTTTTGATACTCTTATGCTTTTTCATACAGGCTTTTCTGAAGACATTAACAAGTCAAATTCTCCTTAACAATCTTGTAAACCTCATCTATATCTGCTTCAATCCGTGGAATCTCCAAAACGAGCTGACTTAACATTCTCTGAAAATGTTTTAAAAATTACCTAATAGCATAAGGGCTTTTTTCTGAACATATGCTTTTATACGTCGTTACATCTTAAAATCCTGGTTAGAGGCGGATAGGAAGATGAGTACTGTTAGGAACTTCATACTGATTATCCTGGACAGTTTCAGGCAGGATCATGTTAGCTATTACAATGGGGATAAGGGGATCTTTAAGAATGTGCCTGCGTGTAAAACTCCTAATCTGGACTCTTTTGCAAGGAGAAGCATTGTTTTCCATAATGCGTATCCATCCGGTTTACCTACAATCCCCGTTAGATACGAGATATTAACTGGGATGTTCTCTCTGCCATATAGGCCTTGGCAGCCTCTTCTACCATATCCGAAGGATATTACTGCAGCCGACATATTGTCTAAACGTGGCTTTGTTTGCGGGCTAATATCCGACACATACCACTTGTTTAGGCCTGACATGAACTATCACAGGAGCTTCCACTGCTTCAGGTGGATAAGGGGGCAGGAGTATGACGCCCATGTATCCTCTCCTCCAAAGAGGAAGGTTGAGAAATTTTTTAACGAGAATTATCCTGAGAATTGGAGAAGGCTTATCGCAAGATACCTGGCGAACACGGATGACTTCAAATCCGAGGAAGATTATTTCCCAGCTAGGGTGTTTAGTGAAGCTGCTAAGTGGCTTAAGGAGAACCGTGCGCATAGAAATGTATTCCTCTGGATTGACTGTTTCGACCCGCATGAGCCATGGGATCCGCCTCCACGATTCGATACTTACACAGACCCCTCGTATAATGGTCCTAGACTAATACTGCCTATGGGCGGATACGCTAGGAGCTGGGCTACTGAGGAGCAAATAGACTACATTAGGGGCTTATATGCTGGCGAAGCATCTTTCGTAGACCATTGCTTCGGAATTCTGCTTGAAGCCCTAGAGGAGCTTGGATTCTACGATGACTCAATCATGATTGTAACTGCCGATCACGGGCATCCGCTTGCTGACCATGGGAAATTTCTTAAGGGTCCGGATAGAATGTATAGCGAGCTGCTGAAGGTTCCGTTCATCGCATATTTACCGGGCTGTGAACATAAGGATGTATATGCTCTCATACAGTTGCCGGATGTTTTACCAACTGCTCTGGAGGCCCTTGGATTAGAATCTGAGTCTAGATGCATGCAGGGGCGAAGCTTTCTAGATGTGATTAGGAACGGGAGGGAGGAGCATAGGAGCCACATTATTGCAGGCTACCATGAAGCTGTAGACAGGTGCATAAGGGATAGGGAGTGGAGCTATATAAAGAGACCTGAGGGGCAACCGGATGAACTATACAACCTGGTCGATGATCCCGGAGAGACTAGGAATTTGATAGATGATAGGAGGGATAAAGCTGCAATGCTCTCTTCATACTATGGAGTGTACTTCCACAGGTCTGAGACGCCATGGGTTGTTCGGGGTCTGCAGGGCAGGTATGAGGCTTCTCCGGGTTAAGAATCCCTCGTCTCTTTCTCCAACCCGGTAGCGCGCACTACTATTCCAGCTCCTCTAGCGCAGTTGCTAAATAATGGTAGTGGAAAAGGAGTGATTAGGGGCAATTTTCCACAGTTACTGGCGAAAGGCTTATTACAGGGTTGCCGTGATTTCCGCCATGCGTACAAACTACATATTTGTAACTGGGGGTGTTATCAGCGGGATAGGAAAGGGCATTACTGCAGCTTCGATAGGAAAGATTCTTCAAGCCAGAGGCTTCCGGGTAACGGCTGTAAAGATAGATCCCTATCTAAACTATGACGCCGGCACCCTTAGGCCGACTGAGCATGGTGAGGTCTGGGTTACTGAGGATGCTGGGGAGATAGATCAGGATCTTGGACACTATGAGAGATTCTTAGACATAAACATTCCTAGGAAAAACAATATTACAACCGGCCAAATATACGGGGCGGTTATCGAGAGGGAAAGAAGGGGTGAATACTTGGGCAAGACTGTTGAGGTTATTCCGCATATAACTGATGAAATAAAACGGAGAATTAGAGTTGCGGCTGAAGAGGCTGAAGCCGACTTCACCATCGTCGAGATAGGTGGAACCGTTGGCGAGTATCAGAGCGAAATCTACTATATGGCTGCGAGAATGATGAAGGGTGAAGGAGACAAGGTGATATTCGTACATGTAGCTTATCTTCCGATTCCTAAGCATCTTGGCGAGATGAAGACTAAGCCTGTTCAACAATCGGTTGAAAAGCTAGGTGAACTTGGAATACAGCCAGACTTTATAATCTGTAGGGCTGAAGGCTTCATAGATGACGTTAGGAAGGAGAAGATATCAGTATTCTGCAACGTGCCGAAGGATCATATTATCTCAAACCCGGACTTAGAGAACGTTTATGAGCTTCCATTAATATTTGAACAGCAGAATCTTGGGAAAAAGATTTTGGAAAAGTTTGGCATTGGGCTGAGAGAACCTAAGCTTGACGACTGGAAGCATTTCGTTGATGCTTTGAACAATGCCTCGCGGAAAGTAACGATAGGGATAGTTGGGAAATATTTCGAGATCGGTGAATACAGGCTTCCGGACGCCTATATTTCTGTAATAGAGGCAGTTAAACATGCGTGCGCAGCCAATTTTCTGAAACCGGTTTTCAAGTTTATAGATTCAACGGATTTCGAAAAAGATTCTGATAAACTCTCTATTCTTGACGAGCTTAATGGGGTGATTGTTCCTGGCGGCTTCGGCACTAAGGGCATCGAAGGTAAAATAGCTGCGATAAAATATGTTAGGGTTAAAAAAATGCCCTTTCTAGGTCTCTGCCTAGGGCTTCAACTCGCAGTCGTAGAGTATGCGAGAAACGTCATCGGCCTGGAGAAAGCTAATTCAACCGAGTTTGACCCGGGTACGCCTCACCCTGTTATCGATATTCTTCCGGAACAGAAGGAAATATTGAAAGAATCCAGATACGGGGCTTCAATGCGGCTAGGTGCATACCCTGCTGTCTTGAAGCCAGGTACATTGGTCTCTAAACTTTACGGGGGGGCTTCACTGGTTTACGAGAGACATAGGCATCGGTATGAGGTGAATCCTAAGTATCATGAGGTTCTTCAGAAGCATGGAATGGTTTTCTCCGGAGTCTCTCCGGACGGTAGGCTTGTAGAGTTCATCGAGCTCGTTAATCACCCCTTTTTTGTGGCGACGCAGGCTCATCCCGAGTTTAAGTCGAGGCCTCTTAAACCTGCACCACTTTTTAAGGGTTTTATAGATGCCTGCGTCGAAGGATGATTAGTTTTGCAGAATAAGATGATAATGCTTAAGCAGCATTTTTTTCTACTCCTTTCAGCCTCTCCATTGCTCCTCCTATCTTTTGATATAGTTCGAACAGTAATTTCTGCCAATCCTCTTTTCCTTGCTCGATTTCATCCATCTTCTCCTCTAAAATTCTTGTGAACCCTTCTGAAACAAACTCAACAATGTTTTCATGTTTCTTAAGAAAGTTATAAACTGTTTTTCCCAGGCTTGTAGGTATGAGAAAGCTTTTCCTCTCTACTACATACCCTCTTTCCAACAAAGTTTGAATTATCGTAGCGTATGTTGAAGGTCTACCTATTCCTTTCTCCTTCATCTCCTGGACTATGCTTGCCCATGTATGCGGGTAAGCTTTAGGTCTCTGTAGGAGTTTTTTGCAGGTTGAAACCGGTATTCTACCTTCGAATGAAGGTTGAGTCTCTAATGGGAGTGAAAGGTTAAAGCCTTCTTCCACAATATCTTTAACGATCTCAACGTCTTTTTCAATGTTAAATGCCTTAACCCTAAGCCTCACTACTCTAACTTTACATTCCTTTAACTGACTTGCTATGAATCTTTTGAAAATCAAATCGTAAAGCATAACATGGTCTCTGTTTAAGCCTCTTATCTGGCCTGCAAGCATCATAGTCTTAACATCTTCAACATCAATAGGCTTAGTTGGTCTAATGCATTCGTGAGCCCCCTCCTTACTCCATGTTCTTGGATGAAAGTAGGAAGGTGAAAAATTTTCTTCTACATACTTTTTCGCCAGGTTAATTCCTGTTTCAGAAACCCTTACTGAGTCTGTCCTATGGTAGGTTATGTAACCCATTTCGAAAAGATCCTGTGCTAGCCGCATGGTTTCAGTTGGGCTAAACTTCAGTTTATCACCGGCATCTCTAAGCATAGTGTCTGTTCTATAAGGTGGAGGAGGAAGCCTTGTTTCTTCTTTTTCCTCAACGACCTTAAATTCTAATTCTTTAAGCCTATCGAAAAAGCTCTCCGCCTCATTTTTATTTTCAAACGGAAACTCCAGTCTAAGCATCTTATTATCCTTCTTTAGCGTTACCAATACTATGAATATTTTCTCCTTGCTAAGGTTATCTCTTTCTATTATCCATCCCAACACAGGTGTTTGAACTCTTCCGGCAGAAAGCCAGTTCTTATTGAAAACCTTCTGTAAATATTGTGATAATTCGAACCCAACCCATCTGTCTGCAATTCTTCTAACGATCTGCGCTTGAACCATGTTCAAATTGAATTTTCTCGGTTCTTTTATAGCCTTCACTATCGCTTTTCTAGTAACCTCGTGAAACTCTATCCGTTCCACGTCTTTAACAAAGGGTTTCAGAAGAAGCATCAAATCATGCGAAATTTTCTCCCCCTCTGTATCTGGGTCAGTAGCTATTAGAATCCTGTCAATCTCCATCCCTATTTCTACAAGGCTTTCTACAATTTTCTCTTTGCCTTCTATAATCTCATACTCTGGTACTATATTATTGCCATCGATAAGAACACCATGGAAATGCTTATTTTTAACCAAGTCGAAAACATGACCGAGCGAAGCCGTTATAAGTAGATAGTTGTCTCCCGTGGCGGTTTCATAGACTTTATGTCCGTTTAGCACTCTAGCTATTGGTTTACCGAAGAAACTTGCTATGGTCTTGGCTTTATTCGGCGACTCTACGACAATGAGTACAGGTTTCAAAATATCTCGTGTTTCCCCTCCTGCCTTGTCCTCAAGTATTCTCCTCACTACTTCCCTTTCTTCTTCAATCTCCTTTAACAGTTTTTCTAACTTGATACTGTTCACATCTACAAAGTTTATCTCCTCATCGAACCATCTCGCTTTCTTCTGGAGATGATGAAAAGATTTTTCGTCATCAATTAGTATAAGCGAAAAACCCTTGGTTAAGCCTTGAGCATACAGTCTTGAAGTCCTTCCACTCGCTTGGAGATAAGCAGTGGCATCTGAAATTGTCAGTATAAACCCATCTATCGTCCTTCTTAATGATAACTCCTTTGACCTCTCAATGATTTCTGAAACCTCCCTGTCTTCTAAAAACTCCATTATCTCGCTTCGAATACGTTCTAAATAGAGTTTCATTTTTTCACTGACAATCCTGTCTTCTTCAGAAAGAAAGGACGTTGAGCGTTTCAAAAATCTCAACCAACTGTCTATTCTCGGTAGAAACTTTTTCAGATAGTCATGTTTAGATGCAATGCTTCTGATTGAAGCAACAAGCCAAAGAAGATGCATCACGTTTTCCTCGATTTTAAGACTTATAACGATCTTTGGAACGCCGAAGAATAACGCGTATTTAACTACATGAGGTAGATCTATGCCTCGTGCCAACGGATTCTTATAGCTTGCAATGCCGACTAAAACATCTATTTCGCCTTTCTCATATTTCCTAATGTTTTCTTCTCCGAGTTCTTCGTATGAAAGAGCTTTAATACCTTTTTCCGATAAAAGGTGGACGATGTGATTAACGTATTCTTTACCTTTATCGGAGGAAACGAAAACTAGTCCTCCCTTACCCAGTTTTTTAATCCAGTCTACTAAGTCGTATTCTTCTTTAGAATACGAGAAGGCGTCAACCACATTCCTGATGTAGAAGGAAGGTTTGCCCACTTCAAATCCAAGTAGTTCCTTATACAGCCTTATTCTGCTGCTACGAGGATTTGAAGTTGCTGAAGAAACGACTATCACTCCTCTTGCCTTCATAGAAATCTTTTTAATTTCCTCGTAAAAAGTCTTAGTGTCTTCTTCACCTTGAAGTTTTCTCGCTTTTATAAGCTCCATTGTCTTTTCAATATCCTCTTTTTCAAAATTAATTAAGTATAATGATTTGTCTATGTTTTTTGCTGTTTTAAGAAAAGAATCCACATCGTCGATGAAGACAAAATCTAATGGTCTAGGTATGATATCATAGTTCTTGTATAGGAACATTGATGTCGATACTATTATTCGGAAGTCCCCATTACGGATCCTTTCCTTAGCTTTCTCCTTCTCTTTCTCGTTCATTTCGCCAAAAGCTATAATCCAATTTCTGTCCACGGTTTTCTCCAATTTTTCCTTTACTTGTTCGACTAGGATTTTCGTAGGAACTATTATGTAGGATCTCTTTCCTTTTTCAGCCAGAAAAGCAGCGATACTTATTCCGAAAGATGTTTTGCCCACTCCCGTAGGCGCAATGAGTGCAAAAGATCTTTTAAGAAAAACTTTTCTCGCCCAGGAGGCTTGGAGGCTCCAGGGTGAGGATCCTAGAAACTTTTTAAAGAAGTTTGTCCACTCTTCCTCAAGCCTCCTGGCTTCCAGTATTTCCCTAAGTTTTCCTGAAGCTATTTTACTGATTTCAACACTTTCATTCGGCAAACATTTTTCGCATGGAAGTCCTCTCTCAAGCCTGGTTGAACTAATATCTCCACCACAGCTTGGACATAGTCCGGTATAGATCGCAATCATTATTCTAAACCTCCCCAGACTTTAACCATCTTTTTAAACATCCTGTTGTCGTTTTTAAAATAAATGTTTTCATCCTACTTGCTAAAAATCTAGGAAGTCAGATGGGTAAGTTGAGGTCATCTGTTTTTACATCCCTCGACCCTCTTCTCCTCACGTTTCACCGCCCTTTCTACTTAAACTGTTCATAAGTTTTTCCAACGGTATTCGGCAATATTATAACCGTGTTAAATTAAAAAGCCCCGTTCCTGTCTATCAACGTATGCTCTTATTTTTATGTCCGGAAGCAACAACCAATAAAGTTAATTAACTTCCTAAATAATCTAGTGGAAAGTTTGGAGAAAGAAAAAGAGGAGGGGAACGTAGAGTATAAGCTTCTGCTGAACCCGAGTGATGAAAAGAGGCTTCAGCAGCTCGCCACCCAGTTGAATTACAGGCTTAACGAAGGCAGGGGCGAGGCTTTCTACGAGATAGGGGTAAGTGATGAGGGTGAAGCCGTCGGTCTTACGGATGAAGAAGCAGAAGAGTCTTTGAAGGCATTAGATACTATAGCTAAAACGATAGGCGCCTCCTGTATGATTACCAGGGTTGAAAAAGGTAGAAGGGGTAAAGTGTTTGAAGTACTCGTGCGAAGAACTACGGATTTTCCACCTGTTCAGGTCTCAGTAGCCCTCTTGGGAAACGTGGACTCCGGGAAGTCTACGTTAAAAGGAGTGTTAATATCTGGTAGACTCGATGATGGTAATGGTGCAGCAATGAGCATGGTTGCAAGATATCTTCATGAGATTAAGTTTAGAAGATCCTCTTCGGTTTCAATCCACCTTCTAGGTTTCGACTCTAAAGGTTGTTCGATAAACGATTCCATGAGTTCTTACGATGAATCTAAAATTTTTCTGAACGGTTCAAAGATCATTTCTCTCATAGATTTAGCAGGTCATGAAAAATATTTAAAAACAACTATAAGAGGTATTCTCGGTAATCTTCCTGATTACGTCTGTATAGTTGTAGGAAGCAATGCTGGCCCAATAGGGACTTTTAGGGAACACCTTGGGTTATCCGTTGCCCTGAAAATACCTGTCTTCATAGTTGTAACTAAGATAGATATTACCCCGCCGGAAGTTCTCTCAAGAACTCTTAACGATATTGAAACAATTCTAAAGCTTCCCGGCGTTAACAAGATACCGTTCCTGATTAAAAGCGGTGGCGATGCTTCTCTTGCGTCAAGAGTGATGCCGCATCTTAGGGTTTGTCCGATATTTTTAGTTTCAAACATCACTGGAAGAGGTTTAGCTGAGTTGAAAGCCTTTTTAAATGCTCTCCCACCTAAAACAGACTGGGCTGAAAAGTCCAACATGGAAACCCTCTGCTTTATCGATGAGAAGTTTTATGTAGAGGGTGTTGGCCTTGTTGTAGGCGGCCTTGTCGAGCAGGGGATTGTTAAGAGGGATGAGATGCTTCTACTCGGGCCTTTCGAAGACGGTTCTTTTAGAACAGTAAGGGTTAAGTCTATTCACGTAAACAGGGTTCATGTTGAAAAGGCTATTGCCGGCCAAATAGCCGCGTTAGCAATAACCAATGTTGACTATGATGAGATTAGGACCGGAATGGTTCTGCTTGATGTTGGAGCTAAAGCCTATGCCGTGAGACGGTTCACTGCTGAAATTAGAATACTGCACCATCCGACTACCATAATGCTAGGCTACGAGCCTGTTATACAGACTAGGACTGTTAAGCAGGCTGCGAGAATAGTCAGGATGAGGAAACCAGCTCTAAGGACTGGGGACACGGATATCGTTGAGTTTGAATTCATAAAGAGGCCTGAATACATAAGGGTTGGAGACACATTTATTTTCAGAGAGGGGAGAACCAGAGGCCTCGGGGTTGTGAAGAAAATCGGTGCCTAACGTTCATATTGGTTTAGTTAGGCCTACGAGAAGGACTCTTAAGTGGTCTATGGAGTCTTCGCATCTGTCGCACGTATCCTCTATCTCCTTTAAAAAATTTGAAAGAAATAACAGTATCCTTGGATCCATATTAGAGTATTCTTCGTTTAACAGTATCCCTCTGGCTTCCGTGAAAAGCATATCCACCTCCTCCTCGCCTTTTTCAACTTCATCGCTTAAGTAAACTGCTTTATCATAATCCATAGATGATAACGCTGCCAACGCGTCTCTAAGGTTTAAGGCGCATCCTCGAGTCTTCACGCACATCTGCTCTATCTTATCCTTTATACCGTGTTTCAAGCTGCTTAAAGGCAGGAAAGTAAGTATCCTGCCCGCCCCATGAGCATAGTCCGCAACCATGTCGACTTCCTTCGAAAGCTCCATGAAATATTTTTTCATATCCGATGGAAGCTCGCTTCTAGCAATCTCATCCATCACCTTTCTCCTAAGGAAATCGGCTTCTCTTTCCATTTGGTCCTGTCTAGCAAATACGGTTTTTACCTCTGAGTCTAAAGCATTCATGGAGGCCTTAGTAATCTTCAGAAGCTCATCGACTACTTGAAAAACTTTGTCTGCGTGGGAAGCCAGAAGATCCAGAACCCTGGCCTTCCTCCTATCCTTAAGCCATTCTTCCATGTCTCTGTACGGCATTTTCAACCTAATAGAGCGAGAGCTCGCTATATAAGTCTCTCCCTGGATGCTTATAAACTAGAATATGCTTCTCAGGAAGCCTTATCTTTACATAAGAGCCTTCACCTATCCCTGAAACAATCGAGTATGGTTGCTTAACAATTATCTTGATTCCGTTAACATCTAGGATAATCCGGCTGAACAATCCCTCTATCGTTTTCTTCAAAACCCTTGCGTTAATATCTCCCCCAAGCTCAACCAGCTCAGGCCTCAACATCGCTACGACCCTCTCCCCAGTCTGGAACCCCGTATTCCTAGCCTTGATCAAAAGGCTTCCAACATCGATCGAAACCGTGTCTTCATCAGCCTCAGCAACGTTTCCTTCGAAAATATTGGATTCGCCAAGGAAGTAGGCTGTGAAGATCCTCTTGGGATGAAGGTAAAGGTCTAACGGGGTGCCGTCTTCAACGACGCGAGCCCTCCTCATAACTATTATCCTATCTGAGATAGCCATGGCCTCCTCCTGGTCGTGAGTTACATGGATCGCTGTTAATCCAAGATCTTTAACTATTCTTCTAAGCTCGTATCTTAGCTCAGTCCTAACTTTCAAGTCTAAGAGCGAGAGCGGCTCGTCCAGTAGCAGGAGCCTAGCGTTTGATGCTAATGCCCTAGCTAAAGCTGTCTTCTGCTGCATTCCCCCGCTTAAAGACCTCGGGTAATCGTAGTAGCGTTCCGTCAGTTTCATAAGCTCAAGCATCTCTATGGTGGTTGTTCTCACAACGCTCTTATCCAACCCCTTAGCCCTGGGACTGTAAGAAACGTTTCCACCAACATTCATGTTTGGAAATAAAGCAATGTTTTGGAACACGTATCCTATTCCCCTCTTCTCCAGAGGCTCACTGTCGAAAAGCCTCCCATCAACGTAAACATGGCCCTCGTAATCATGTATTATGCCTGCAATTATTCTCAGTAAAGTTGTTTTGCCACATCCTGAAGGACCTATTATGGAGACATACTCCCTATCCTCAATGTTTATACTCACTTTCTCTAGGGCGGTAAATCCTCCGAATCTTTTCGTGACACTCTCAACTTTAACGCTGGGCATTTTCAGACAGCCTCAATCTCTCCAGCCAAACCCTTGGAAGGCGGCTTAAACAGGTGGACTTTTTCCCTAGGTATTGACAGCTGGAAACTTGCTCCAATCCTGAACTCCTCCTTTATGAATCTTGACAACGGTATGTTCACGATTATTTTCAACCCTCTTGGCAGCTCGAAAACCAGCTTTGCGAAGCTGCCGAGAAAGTTGACTTCTTTAAGGCTTCCTGTTAACGGTCCTCCACCCACCTCAATGTCTTCACATCTTACGGCAGCTACAGCCAGCTCTCCCATGTTGAAACTGTCATCGAACAATGCTTCGATAGCCATGCCGTTTTTAAGCTCCAGCGTGACGTTTCGCCCATTAACACTCCTAATAATGCCTTCAAGGAAAATGCTTTCCCCTACGAAATACGCTGAAAAAATACTGTTGGGCTTAAAGTAGACTTCCTCGGGAGGACCCGCCTGGACGATTTTCCCATTCCTCATGAGGATTAACCTGTCTGCGAGAGACAGGGCTTCCGATTGGTCGTGGGTAACGTGAACCACTGTGAGGTTAAGCTCCTCAGCTATTCTGCTCAGCTCTCTTCTAACCTCCAGCCTAAGCCTGGCGTCAAGCGCGCCCAGAGGCTCATCCAGAAGTAGGAGCCGTGCCCCGGTTGCTAAGCACCTTGCTAAGGCGGCTCTCTGCTGCATCCCTCCACTGAGTTCTCTCGGATAGGCGTCTGCCCATTCTCTGAGCCTAACTATTTCAAGAACCTCGGAAACCTTTCTCCTGGCATCCTCTTCACTGAAACCCCTTGCCGTTAGGCCGAAGATTATGTTCTGGCTGACTGTTAAGTGGGGGAAGAGGGCGTAGTTTTGATGCATGTAGACAGCGTTTCTTGTTTCAGCCGGTGTTCCAGTAACCCGCCTATCATCTATGTAAACATCGCCGGAATCCGGTTCTACAAGTCCTGCTATGATCTTGAGAAGAGTGGTCTTACCGCTTCCGGTGGGGCCCAGGATACAACTGTATTCTCCATCCTCAAGCATCAGATTTATCTCATTTAAAGCGGTGATTCTTCCAAACTTTTTAGAAACTTTTTCCAACACGACTTTAGGCAACCCCGCCACCCCCCTTCGTGTAGATGTATCTGAAGATTACGAGGAGGATTATTGAGAGAAGCATGAGCACCATAGTGCCGGCGCCGGCTTCAACCTTCATCCCTGGCGCCTTAACCCATTCAACCAGCAATACTGACACTGTTTTAAACGTTTTTGAAACCGCTAAGGTAGCGCCGGTTTCGTTCACGCTTCTCGTGAAGGTGAGAATTACCCCGGAGAGGAAGGAGTACTTCGCTACCGGAAGCACGATTGACCTAAAGACTTTGAAAGGCGTGCCCCCAAGAGTTCTTCCAGCTTCCTCAAGCTCCACCGGAATATCTTCTAGAACTGAAACCATTGTTGAAACCATGTAGGGGTAGGTGATACACAGGTGTGCTAGGAGAACAAGAATGAAATCCGATACCCCTGTGGTTCCCCAGAAGAGGCTCAGTGAAACCCCTAGGGCGACTGAGGGCATTATTATGGACGTTGTGCTTAAAGCCTCCAGAGTTCTTGAAACCAAGCCTCCAAGTTTTCTCCTGACGATTATCGTCGCCATCGGCAGGGTGAACACAATGTTGATTAAAGTTGTCAAGAAGCCTATTACGTAAGAGTTCAGCACGCTCACCCAGTATGTGAACCATGCTCCTTGGAGGGTGAAAATTTCTCCCAGCAAGCTGCTGGAAAGCATTAAATGCATTCTGGATAGGACCATGAAGCAAGCGGGTAAGAAGACGAGAAACAGGAAGATGATTATTGCAGACGCGTCTCTAAGGCGGGTGACGCGCTCCACGCTTAAAGCTGCCTCGATTCTGTAAGACTTCCTAAAGGGTATTTTCAACTTGAAGCCGAACAGTCTCAAACCCGCTAGTATCAGTATTGAGAAAACTATTAGGACGAGGCTTACGAAAACCATGGGGGGAACTAGTCCCGCATCTATTGATTTCTTTATGAATACTGGGCCGTTTTCAAAACTTCCTGCAACCATTATGGTCGCCCCGGTTTCAGAGAGCGATCTTGCGAAAGACAGGATTAATGAAGCGATTATTCCGGATTTAAGCATGGGTATCGTTATTGTCCTCGCCGTGGTGAAGGAGCATGCGCCAAGAGTTCTGGCGGCAACCTCATACGTAGCTTCTATGTCAAGAAGCTTGCCGACGAGAATCCTTACAACCACAGGGTAGGAGAAGGCGAAATGAAGGAGTAAAACAGTTATGAAACCTGGTGAAATACCGTTAAAACCGATGATGGAGAAAGGTGTTTCCTCGCACCAGAGGAGGAGCGTCGAATAACCAAGTATTACCGTGGGGACTATAAGAGGAAAGTCCACGAGAGAGTCTACGATGCTTAACCATCGGTATTTCTTCCTGGCAATAACCCAGACCAGGGGCAACCCGGTTACCACATCCAGAACCGAGACTATGCTGGCCAAGATTACAGAGGAGAAGATTGCTGAAAAAGATCTCTTCAGTAGTTCTGGATCTGACAACACGCTCATGGCTGTATCAAGCTTAAGCAGGATTCCGAGCAGAGAGGGGAGGAGAATGATTCCGAGGAAGAATATTATTGAAGCGAAGTAAAGAGAGTACGCGACTGTTTTTTTCTCGGAAAGCTTGTCCAGCCGAGCGATAATCCTGCTCCATACCTTTTTTAACCCGATAGTTTTCCTGGTTTCGACGGCTGGCAAGCTCTAGCACCCATTCGAAAACTCAGTGTTTAAAACCTTTATGGTTCAGCCTAGGTTTTCCAGAGAGTGATGTTAAAAAGGATCTTGGAAAACCGGAAAACCCCTAGTTTAAATATAAGTGGATGTCGATAAATCATTAGTTGATACTTAAGAATTGCCGTTTTCACGGTAAAAACATCGTTAGAGTATTGCTCTAGAGCGCTATTATTCTTGTTTGTCAACGTGTTCTTGCGACTACTATTCTTAAAAATCCTGGAAGCCTGGATTAGCGCGCGCTAGCCAACCTACTCGGCTTCACAAGTATTAAGAGCTAATCATAATTTTACTCCGGCATTAACGACGATATTACACAACAAATAATTATTCGTCGAGAGGCTGAGCCTTACGATGGCGCTGCTAGGATTCGCGTCTACGGTTGAAACCCCGTTGACGACCGTTTACGGAATTCCGATTCTATATCCTTTCGCGTGCAGATTAAATACGGATGGACCTGGGAAAACTGGAGAAGGCTGTTGTAAGCTGTTTTCAGTGGCAGGAGGATTAAGTAGATGGTGCAGATAATGTTTTAAATCTCCTTCTGTTAGAGTCATCAGGCTGATGGCCAGCCAGCCGGAGAAACAGGAGTATTTCATGAGGGTGGAGGCTTATTTTGGCAAGGAGCAAGCCGGATACTGGCGATTGCTTATCGAAGCTCTTAAGAAGATTTCTAAACATGTTTCTACAAGGCTCCGGACGGAGGTTTACGAGGGTTTCAGCATGACGCTTTTCCATGAGGAGGAGCTTGAGAAAACCCTTCACGTTTCACTCCATTTCACCGGTTTAAGAAGCCCGTTGATCGCTGACAGTATTGTTAACACTATTCTTGAATTATGCGATTATGTTGAAGTCTACTTTACTGTCAAGGGTAGTATCGAGCATCTTCAAGGAATGGGTGAAAACTTTTATGTTGAGGGGGTTGGAGTCAGGGTTTCAACCTATCCCGATAAGGGGGTCGCCACTTTCTCCTACAGGCTTTTCAAACCAAACAGGGGGATGAACCTGGCTTCAAAGATTCTTTCCGGGAAAACGGTTAGAAGTAGGACTGTTTCAGAAATGCTTAGAAGCCTACTGGGTATTTAGCTTGCTGAACCATTGTCTTATAAGGTTTTTAAAGGACGGCTAGGGGGATTGGTAAGCTAGGAGGCTCCGCCCATTACCTTTTTTAAATGGTTTAAAAAGGAGTATAGGTAGTAGAGTGTGAAGAGAATTGTCCGAGGCGTATAAGCGTTCACACGTAATGGGAATGGATTATGGTACTAGTTTCTTCAAGTATGGCCCGATCTCGCTTGGGGAAACACCGGAGCTGACGGAGAACAGAGGGTATTTTCCGGATAAGGATGCGATAATGACTAGGATAATGGGTGAGGGTAAGGAGGTTGTAGTCGGCAAGGATATCCCGCTCTACCTGGAGGCAAGGGAAGACTTGGCGTCAAGACTCGTCTATCCTTTCAGAAACGGTGTGATAGATAAGAATGACACTAGAGCTTGGCAGGTTGTCGAAGAGGTTTCCCGAATGGCGTTGAGAGAATTCACCCCTAAGGAGGAGGGCTTCAACGGTTTTTACGTTGTAGCATCCCTGTCAGCAGTCGCGCCGAGATACATGTATGAAAAACTGTTCGACATCTACAGGAGAATAGATTCGGAGGAGCATAATGTTGCGGCAGCCACGATAATCCCGCAGCCCCTGGCGGTTGCAATATCCCATAAGGTTCCGACGAGTGTTGTCGTAGAATCCGGCCACGGCAATACGCAGATAACCCCGATCTCGAGATATCCCGTCAGAACTGCAATCATAGCTTTAAACAGGGGTGGTGGAGATGCTAACTCAATAACGGCAGAGATATTGAAGGACAGTGGATACGGTGATCTTGCTAAGGAGGAGACTGTTGTCAGACAGGTGAAGGAGCAGGTTGGCTTGGTGCCGAGAAGGCTGGAGGAGGCAATCCGGTTTGGAAAGGAGAACCCTGATAAGCTTGCATCAGTGATAAACATACCTGGAACCAGGCTGAGGATCACGCTTGAGGATAACGGTTGGCTCAGGTTCCTCATAGGCGAGTATGTTTTTAACCCTAATCACGAGGTTTTTCAAAGCTATTTTGCAAGGGGGATGCCTAGGCCTGGGGATGTTAAGGTTGGAGACACTTTTTTCCTAGGTATGGTTGACATGGCTGAGGCAATAGTTCAGTCGATTGAGAAATGCCCGGTTGAGCTTCAACCATACTTGTACAGGCAGATAATACTGTCCGGCGGAAACTTTGAATGGAAGGTTCCTCCAGGTCTTGAAGACGCCTGTGTAAATTCGGTTGACAAGATTAAGATTATGCTCGGTGAGAAAGGAGTTTCGGAAGCAGGGGTCGTGATGGCGAGTTCTCCCAAGTATTCGGTTTGGAGGGGGTGCATAGTTTACGGCTATGCTGTTCCAGAGGGTTTCAGGTGGAGCTGGGAAAGAATGGAGGGATGGATGAAGTTCAGATGAGCTTCTCCAAAAGGGTTGTGCAGAGGGTTGAGAAATACTTTTCCAAAAACGGTTTCCAGACTATAGAGTATGCTGAGGAGAATAGTGAACTTGTTTTCTCAAACGGCAGGCAGGAAGTCTTGGTTAAAATACTTTTCGAGGAGGAGGCGGACAGGGTTATTCTCTATGAGGCTCTAGCCTCGGTGATCGAAAAAGCCGATGAGTACAGCATGGTTTACGTTGCTGCCCCTAGAATCCTTGGGGAGGATGTGGAGACGGCTTCCTTCCTGAAGAAGGGTGTTGGATTAATCTTGTACGATGATTACAGCGTGGAGGAGAGGCTTCCGGCGGAGAACAGGCTTAAGAAGGATCTAATCAGGCAGGTTCAGAAACCTGTTGAAACCCAGTCTCTGGAGAGAAGCCTTATGAGGATAGAGTCGATGATAAGAGAGCTCTCTGAAAGAGTCGACTCTCTTGAAAAAGCATACTTCTCGTTGCTGAGGGAAGTCAGGGATCTAAGGAGGACATTGGAGGGTAAAACAATGGCTGTTGAAGAGCCTGTTCGAAAAACCTTTCCCCCTAAGGAGCAGACGGAGGCTGGAGAACTCCCTTCCTTCTTGAAAGACAATCCTTGGGTCGAGATTCTTTCGAAAAGATCTGAGGAGAACGGTGGAGTCTAGCTTTTCCCAACTCCTTGGAGAGCCTTCTTCATGACTCTTAAAGGGAGGATTATACAGCGGTAGCGAGGGCTTTTAGAATCCGTGTTGAACAGTCTTAGAAGATCGTCTTCTTTAAGGCTGAGCGCCTGTTCGAGCGTTTTCCCCTTAACCAGGTTGGCGAGTAGGGATGCTGAAGCATTGCAGAACAAGCATGCTTCCGAGGTAAACTTCACGTTTACAATCCTCCCGTTTTCAAGCTTGAAAAACATTCTCAGCCTGTCTCCGCAAGAGTAATCCGTCTCCTCCGAGACAAGGTCAGCATTCTCAATCACGCCGTAGTTAGCAGGGTTTTTAAACCGTTTCAAAAATTCCCGGAGATTCTTTGAACTCTCCGTTGTTCCTCACCCTTTCAGCAGCTATACGAATTGCTTCATCCTCCTGATGGATTCGTGAAACCTGTCGACTTCCTCCAGGGTGTTGTAGAGGTAAAAGCTTACTCTGGCGACAGCGCTTACTCCAAGAGCGTTTACAAGCGGCTCAGCACAGAGGGCGCCCGACCTTATCATGATCCCGTCTGCATCGAGAAAATGAGCCACATCATGGGGGTGAACACCCTTAACGTTGAAGCTTAAGATGCCGGCATGCTTCGCAGCCTCGCCGGGTCCATAGACCTCAACCATGCTCCTGTCTAATCCTTCCAAGAGGTGCTTAACCAGTTTCAACTCGTGTTCAGCAATATTCTCCATTCCTATCTTGCGCAGGTAGTCGACGGCGGCTGCTAGCCCGATTACACCCTCAATATTGGGAGTGCCGGCTTCAAACCTGAAGGGAATATCCTCATAAACCTGGTTTCCAAGGGTAACTGTCTTAACCATCCCGCCTCCGAGAAGCGGGGGTTCAACTTCTTCCAGAATACGCCTCTTAACATATAGTACTCCTATGCCTGTCGGACCAAGCATCTTGTGGCCACTGAAAGCCGTAGCATCCGGATCTATTTCTTTAACGTTAAAAGGCATGTGCGGCACGCTCTGGGCAGCGTCGAGTATGAAGAGGCTTCCATGCTTGTGAGCAAGCTTTGAAAGCTCGCCAGCAGGATTAACCGTTCCAAGAACGTTTGAAACATGCACGACAGTAAGTATCTCACAACCTTCTTCAAGGCTTTTCTCAACCATATCCATGTCTATCGTGAAATCCCGGTTCATTCCAACTATCGTCAGCCTCCCGCCGTTTCTAGTTGCAACTCTCCTCCAGGGCAGGAGGTTGCTGTGATGCTCCATTATGCTCGTCACGACCACAGACCCCTCCCTGATTCTCCCGGAGAGTGCTTCCGCAATCATGTTTAAGCCCTCAGTCGTGTTCTTGGTGAAAACTATTTCATCCTCCTGCGCGCTTATGAACCCAGCTATTTTACGCCTCGCCTCCATGTAGAGCTCAGTCGCCTGAGAGCTCAACGTGTTTACGCTACGCATAACATCAGAGTTATAATTGTAATAATAGTTTTTTATGGCTTCCACAACTTGAACTGGCTTCTGGGTTGTCGCAGCATTGTTAAAGTAAACAAGGCTTTTACCGTTTATAACCCTTTTAAGGATGGGAAAATCCTCTCTGACGACGTAGGGATCCAGGGGCATAATTCTTCATAACTTACAGGAGGCTTTAAAGAGTTTCTGTTTAAACGAGAACTTTAAAAATCCTTCTTTACCATTATAGGCGACACTTGTTCGAACCGGGCGAGGATGAGGAGAAGATTAGAAGACTGCTTCCAATCATCGCAGTAGTCTCGGTAGCTCTGCTTGCAGTAGTTCTTGTCTACTTTCTGTTCACGAAGGTTCTCACACCCCCTCCGCCCGTGTACGACTTCAGGCTTGAGCTGAACACTACGCGGGTAGAGGTTTTTCAAGGAAAGGTTGTGAACATGCTCATAACCCTTGTGCCGGAGGGTGCTTTTCAGGGAAGCGTAGTCCTTAAGATTGAAAACCCGGTTGGCATCGACTACTCTGTTTCAAATTGGGTTCTATCCCCGTCTTCGAGAAACGCTATCTTAACTCTGAACACAACCGGTCTCTCTGCAGGCACGTATTTAGTTAACATTTCAGGCTCATACTTGGAGGTTGAGAGGAAAACATGTCTTGAAATGGTCGTTAAAGAGGTTGAGAAACCCTGGTTTGAAGCCAGTGTGAACCTTCAACCCGCAAGCATCATTCAGACTGAATCATTCCTGTTGAACATTTCAATAACCCCGCACGCCGGGTTCAACGAGACTGTAAACGTTTCGATAATGGGTCTACCGGGTTCAATGCTTGAGAAAAGCGTTATAGATAAGGGTGTGAAAATGCTTGGGATAAGTGTTAAAACAAATAGGAGCATTCCAGTTGGTGTTAATAATTTCACAGTGGTTTTAAAATCGTCGAGCTATCAGGCTCTGGTGAATCTGACGATAGAAGTTTCAGAGGCTCCTCCGCCAGACTTCAAAATATGCTTCAAACCGAACATCACTATTGCTAAGCCAGGTGATGTTGTGAACATCCTGGTGAGCGTTACACCGCTCTACGGTTTCGACGAAACAGTGCATGTTTACTCAAGCCATATTGGGCTCAGTCTCATCGAGTTTAACGGTAGCAACTTCTTTTTAGCCCCGAGGAACTACAGCGGGGTGGTTATTACGATGGAGATAGATGAGCGTTCCCCATTCGGAATAAATGATTTAACCTTTGTTGTAGAAACCCCGTCGCGCAATCGCGAGTTAAAGGTGGTTAAGCTGGGGGTTGCGAATGTTTCTTCAACCTATAATGATCCTGCTCCAGGCATAGTGGCGTATTTTCCACGTGTAGACGCGTCACCCGGCGGGAAGACTACCGTCGATTTTCTAATCGGGTCTTTAAACGGGTTTGAAGGCAAAGTTTTCCTGAGGGTAAACAAGCATGACCCGTCAGATACGTATGCACCATCGGATTTAGGCATGTTTTACTTTTCAACTGGCGAGGGATTCCCGAAGATAGGGGTAAGCATTGAAAGTGTGAACATAACAGTCGGGGAAGCAAGATTCATATTCTTAAGCATGGATTTGAAGAGGACTGTTGCCAGCGGTGTCTACATGATTAACGTTGAGCTGTGCGTGGAATATACTCCGCCCAACATGGCTTTCCCATTGTTGAAGGCAGTTAGCGTGTATACTCTTGAACTACGCGTCGACTAGGAGAGGAGTAGGCTCGCAGACAAGCAGGAGCATTCCTCACCCGTATCGTGGAGAACTTTTCGCAGAGACAATCCGTCTGATAAAGAAATACGGAATAAGGCCTAAAAAGAGGCTTAGCCAAAGCTTTGTCGTCGACGAACATCTGGTGAAAAAGATTGTTGAAAACATTCAGCCTAAGCCGAACGATGTTATTGTTGAAATAGGAGCAGGATTGGGAACCTTGACGTTCGAACTGGCTAAGCATGGTTCAAAAGTTAAGGCTGTTGAAATAGACCCTGTGCTCGTAAGGGTTTTGAAAGACCGGTTCTCAACTTTTAAAAACGTTGAGGTTGTTCAAGGCGACTTCACACAGATAGATTTAAACGGTAACGTTTACACTGGGAACATCCCTTACCATGTTTCAACCCCAGTAATATTCAAAATCCTGGGGCAGAGCTTTGAGAAAGCCGTGGTCACCGTGCAGAAGGAGGTTGCTGAGAGAATCGTCTCGAAACCGGGGACAAGAGGCTACGGCAGGTTGACGGTCTCGGTTAACACGGTGGCTGAGCCACGCGTGCTAGGCTTTTTCCCCTCCTCCTCGTTCTATCCCAGGCCTAAGGTTGCTCACGCAGTCCTCTGTTTCAAACCTTCGAGAAGAAATGTGGACATGAATATTCTGGAAAACCTGCTTAGAACAATGTTCAGCCAGAGAAACAGGCTTGCGAGAAAAGTTTTAAGAAACAGTCTTGAAAAGCTTTACGGGGAGAAGGGGAAGCATGCTTACAACAGTGTTTTCCAAATTATCCCGGAGAGAAGCAGGGTTTTCGAGCTTAGTGTTCAGGATTTTCTCAATCTCGCCCAGGCTGTTTCAAGCAGTATTGGTGCTTAAGTGTACGGGTGACAAGATTTCATCGGAATGCGGGCTTCGAAAATAATTTGGAGAACCCTGCTGCCTACTTTAGCCATAGTCCTGCTTCAATACCTGGTTCAGGCTGACGCCCATCCTGGAAGCATACCGGCCTCCTACTCGTGGAGCGGTTTAGAGACGGATACTGTTCAAATAAGCTATTCTTTCAGTAAGAGTCTCTGGTGCGGCGGAACAGGCTATCTCCAGATTAGGGCTAACGGTCAAGGGGTATACGGCGACTTGAAAACAGCCACTGCGACAATCACTGTTCCCGAAGGAGAAGAGGCAAACATTTATGTTTGTGGAGACGACCGTAACCCTGTTCCAGACGGCTGGATTATTCAGGAAAAGTATCTGAAGGTTTACGTGGACGGTGCGAAGGTTTACGAGCTTGGAAAAGAATACTGGTGGGCAAGCTGCTACTCTAAAGCTGCGAAGCTCAAACCGGGTACTCATACTGTTGAGCTTACAATAGGCATCGTAGTGAAGGTGGTTTCAAACATCTATGAAGAACGCTCCATGGCCTGTGCAACTATGGATATTAAAATAGAGAGTACGGGAATGGTTAAGGCTGAGTCCCACCGGGCTGAAGCTGCTCTGAATGGGAAGGTGACTCATGTTTTCACCTTCAGGCTTCCGGGAGATCCGGATGCTGGTTTCGTAAACTGGAAAGCTGTTTGGAACAGTGTTGAGAAAACCGGCTGCGGGGCTCCGGGAAGCCTTCAGCAAGCATTGTTCGCAGGAGTTAACAGGGATACATGGTTTTTCTCAAGCCCGGTTCTGGTGAGAATAGGGGGCTCGGCTCCGCTTGTTGAACCACTCGAGGGATACCGGGTGGACGCTGTCTACTCTGAGGGAACTGCGGAAACAGGGGTGAAAATTATCGCTGTAGCGGTTAGCAACGGGGATGAAGTCGGATTCACCTCAGGAGAATACCTTGTAACGACCATAGAGTACCTGGGCTTAAACATGACCGGTTCAACATTTGTACACGGATTAGACGCGTGGGCTGACAGCGGCTCTACTGTATACTGGTCTCAGAGAATAAGGTTCTACAGCGCAGACGGATGGGTTGTGGAGGATGCTGCCAGCGGGGTTGAAACTGGCAGCTGCGTCTTAAAGAAGCTTGGCGGAGGAGTTTTCTCCAGAAGAATTTTTTTCTCATCTAGAAACAGGACTGATGAGTTAACGCTTACAGTCGACTTACCGCAGATAAGTCTACGTTTCGACTCCATGGGGATCGAGCCGATTGGACCGACTGATCTGGGTTTACACATGCTGGGCGAGACTGTTGAGCTCAGGGTTAGGGTTTACGACTGTCTTGGAGAATACTCTAGGATAGAAGTTTATAGGGTCTCAGAATCCATCGCCGGTGTCAGGAAATACTCTTTCAACCCTCCTAAAGGAGTTTACATGGGTATAACTTCTACGACTGGCGGTAACGTGACCTTCACAGTCACATGGTCCTCCTACAGGCTTAGTGTGAAAAGTGTTTCAGGCGGGGTTCTTAGAAACAGTGCTTACTGGGCTAGGAGCGGTTCCTCCGTGGTCGTCACTGTTGCAGCATACCACTCTCATGACGGCAGTCCAGCGGCTGGGATTAGGATAAGGGATTCCTTCGGAAACAAGGCTTTAACCAGTAAAGATGGAGAGGCGGTTTTCACGTATGTTGAGAAAGACTGCGAAACCTGCTTAACCTTCGTCGTGGTCGACGAGAACGGGGCCAGGTTGAGCCAGGAGGCTTGCGTAAGAATAGTTTTCACACTGATTAAGCTTGAGGTCTCAACCGTAGACGCTGTTTTCTTAGAAGGCTCCTACTACGCTTGCAACAATGCTTCACCAAGCTTTTCAGTAAAAACAGTTTATTCTCACAGCCTCACACCGGTCGCCGGCGTGCTGGTGGAGTTTAAGCCTTCAGGCTCCTCTGTCCTAACAGGGGTTGACGGAGCTGCAACTCTAAGGTTAACCGGTAGGGATGTTGCTTACGAGGGAGAGTTGAAGGCGAGCGACGGGTTCATAGAGGGGGAGACCCATCTTAGGATCATCTTCACTAGAATAGTGCTGGAACCGTCTAGAACAATTGTAGTAGGTAGACCGGGAGAAGAGGTTGAGATAACTGTTTCAGCAAGGCTCTCGTTCAACAGCATGCTGCTGAAAGGGATTGAAGTAAGATGGGTTGAAACCGGGCTCGTCGGGAAGAGTCCAGCATCCTTCAGGCTGAGAATACCTGAAAAAGGTTTTTCCAAAGCATCTTTCGACGCTGCCGGTTTCCTAGGCTGCGTTGAACCATGCACCGTAACCCTGTTTCCCAACTGGGTGAGATTCAGCAATCCTAACGACACTTGCCCCAGGGTTTTCTTGAACAATATTCTTCTGGAAAACTATTCCTTCAGCATTATGCTGAACATAATGGATCTTCTCAACATAACGATACCCAGGGTTGTGTGGCAGTGCAACAATAGTATTGCCCACGGGATTAGGGTTGGAGTATTGTCTTCAAACGGGACAGTCGTGAGAAGCACTATAGTCTCCAGCGACGGGGTTAGCTTCAACTGGACCGAGTCTAAGCCAGGTGTTTACCATTACTGCGTGAAGGTGCTTGAAGAAAATGTTTACAGCGACATGCTCAGCATCGAGGCTGTTTTCACAGCCTTCAACATAACCTCCGACTACGTTTTGGACTTGAACGGGACCAGGGTGTTCTGCGCCACGGCGCACTGGGCTCACAACGGCTCCCCTGTAAGCAGCCTACCCGTCTACACAAGCCTCTCTGGAAAGAGGATTCTGTCAGACGATAATGGTAGAATAATGCTGTTTTTGAGCGATTCTGAATATAACTCTTCCTGCGTTGAGAGAATAATCGTCTTCAAATGGGATCCGCATCCCTCCGGCATATGGAGAACAGTCGGGGATTGCAGAGTCAGGATTGTTAGGCTTGACTGGAGCAGCCCAGTTTTAAAGGGCGACCAGTATGGGTTTGAAGCGTTCCTAAGCCTTGAGGCTGATTCAGGCATTGTCAGTCTGCCGGTTAAAATTAGGGTTGAAGGATATCCTCCGGAAGTATTCTGCTCAATAAGGGTTCTCCAGGTTCAGAGTGACAATTCAAGCATGACCGTGTTTCTTAATCCTCCCGGAGGATTCTTCTTCGACGAGAGGCTTGCGCTAAAAATAGATCATGCGGAGTACGACGGGAGGAGGATTATGGTCAGGGTTAGGTCTCTCGCTAAGCATCTTGTCGTCAGGAATGTCAGGGTTAAGGTGGCGGATACGGGTGTTGAAAAAAACCTTGGAGACCTTGAACCAGGCTCATGTCTGGAAGCCTGCCTAGAGCTTCCGGATGGGAACGGTTTAAACCCAGTTATACTTGTAGCATACTCTGAGAACACTGTTCCCCACGCAGTCAGGGTTTGGAGTAATCGAGAGACAAACCTGTTTCCACTGATATCCGTAACCCCGCTGCTGGCTGCTCTCGCTTTAAGAATAAGGCGTAGGAGGAGAGGCTTTAAAGATGAGGGGAAAGAGAGAAGTAGTGGCCGTGTAAAACAGGATTCTCAGCGTTAGGCAAGCGTGTTAACGCTTTTAAGCGTATCCATGATTAGGATGCGGAAGCCTTTGCACCAGACGGTTGAGAAATGGGCTAGAAAATACTTTCCCTATTCAGAGTTCAGGGGGCACCAGCTTGAAGCAATAGGGTTCATATTCAACGTTTTCACCAGGGGGAGGATAGGGTTATTATCGTCTCCATGTGGAACCGGGAAATCAGTTTCAGTTTTAACAGCATACTTGATGGCGAGGGAGATTGAGGAGGTTGGGAAACTGTTCATCCTGACTAGGACTAGGAACGAGCTTGAAATATACGCTAGGGAGCTTAAGACGATTGCTGAAAAAACTGGGGCAGTCCTCAGGGCAACGCTGATGGTGAGCAGGCAGGAGATGTGCCCCTTAGCCAGGGGGAGGATGGATGTTGGGAGGATGGATTACCGGAGCTTCCTAACGTATTGCAGCAGGCTTAAGAAGAATGCTTCAGGATCCTTATGCACCTTCTACACTGAAGTCTTCAGGGACTGGAGGCCCTCTAGGAAGGCAATGGTTTTTCTGGAGGAGACCAGTGTCAAACGGGTCTTAACCCCGGAGGAAGTATACGAGGAGGCTTCCTCACGAGGCATGTGTCCGTATGAACTCACCAGGCTGGCTGCTGCGGAATCAGACGTTATAATAGGCAACTACAATCATTTTCTGATAGATGAGGCTAGAAGAAGCATATTCGCCAGGGGGAGGATGCAGATGAGCAGTGTGAACATTGTTTTCGACGAGGCTCATTCCCTACCTTCCGCTGCTTCAGGGCTTCTCTCAGACGAGGTTTCCACGAGAACCCTGTTAAGAGCTTGGAAAGAGGCTGTAGAGTACGGGTTTGAAGAAAAACGTTTCATAAGGCTTTTCAAAGCTTTCATGGATAGGCTTGGTAGAAACGCTTTGAAGCAGGTGGGCGTAGGGGAGAACCATGTTTTAGAAGGGGAAGAAGCTTCTCTGTTCAAGGCCCTTAGCCTTCCAGGGGGAAAAGTGCTTGAAATCCTTCAGAAAATGATGGATGAATCTGAAAGAATAGTTTCGATGAAAATGGATTCCGGGAAGCCACCTGTGTCACACCTTGGAAGGATCGCCGAGTTTGTTCAAAAATGGGTTTCCGAAGACTCTGAGGACACTGTGAGGTATGCTAGGGTTGAGAAGGATGCTGGCGGCAGGAGGATAGTGAGGATTGGAATATGCTCGCTGGATGTTTCAAGGGCGACGCGAAGCCTGAACAGGGTCAGGTCAGCCGTTTTAATGTCTGGAACACTATGGGACTTCAACTACTATAAGGATGTTTTAGGCTTGGATGAGCACCGGGTGGTGACGCTCTCCCTTCCCTCGCCGTTTAAAAGGGAAAACAGGCTGATTCTCGTGGACAGGGCTGTGACAACCAAGTATGAGCTTAGGGAGGAGATGGTGGGCAGGATAGCTGAGAGACTCGAGAGAATAATTGAATCAGTAAACGGGAGGGTAGCAGTATACTTCCCGTCTTACGAGCTGATGGAGAGGGTTTCAGCGAGAATCATGATAAGCCGTCCGATAATAAGGGAGGACTTGAAGACCAGGGTTAGGGATGTGTTAAGATTCCTCAAGGATAACGATAATTGTGTGGCGGTAGGTGTTGCCAGGGGCAAGATAAGCGAGGGTGTGGACCTTACGAGCGAGGGCTCCTCCCTCCTTTCCGCAGTCGTAATAGTCGGCCTACCCTATCCTAAAAGGAGTGAGATGCATGAGGCTCTTTTAAAATACTATGAGAAGAAGTTTGGCGAAAAAGCTTTCGAATATGCTAGCACCACGCCATGCATAGTTGCCTTAGCCCAGATGGCGGGTAGGCTTATAAGAAGCCAGCAGGATAGGGGTGTTATAGTAATCATGGACAGCAGGATATATGGAAGACTAAGAGATAAGCTTCCCCCCGACTGGAGGGAGGACATGCAGTCCCATTTGAAGATTGAAAACCTTGCGAGGGAGATAAGCGGGTTCCTCTCCTGAGAAAGCCTTATATTTCTTTGAGAAACATGCTTCCCGGCTTGAATATGCAAAACGGTGAACCGGAATACGGTGTGAGGGTTAGGAAGAGGGACGTTGAAGTGGAGGTCTGGGGCAGCAGGGAGTTTGTAGAGACTACTTTCGACAGGCTTAAGAACGAGTTTCTCCAGGAGAAGCTTGAGCCTGCTAGAGTAATTGAGCCGCAGCCTCCGCCTCAGGGCATCACCTTCACCGAGTTTCTCGCCGAAGAGGCTAAAAGGATTGGCAGGGAGCCGGATATGCTGAAGGGCTATGAGAAGATACTGTTGATCGGCTACTATCTCTACATGGTTGAGAAAAGAGATTTTACTTACGAGGATGTGGAGAAGTTTAAGGAGGAGGCTAGGCTAAGCGGGCTTGAAAACCCCAGGCAGTACATGAGCATACTGATAAAGAGGGGCTTTGTGAGTGAAACAGGTGTCGAGGCCGGAAAGAAGGTTTTCAAAATGCTTCGGAGAGGCCTCCAGTATGTGGAGAATGGTTTCAGAGAGGTAGAGGCCCAACAATAAAACGGTTTTCCTGGGAAATATTGGAAGACCATAGCTCCCGAGGCTTGCCTTCAGCATGGGAAGCTGAACCGTGTTTTTCGCAGGCTGCACTCAGCCGCTCCGCAATGCTTTCTCGCATCTTTCCGCGGGGCGAGCGGGAAAAATAGCTTTTTCAAAACCTGTTGCAAATCGCTGGAAAAGTCTTATATACGTAGATACTGCTGTTGAAACAAGTAACGTGCATGAATGTTAGAGTTGGTGAAAGGTTTAAGCCGGACCCGTCTTTCAAGAAGCTTCAATACATCTACCTTCTAATCGGTTTAACACTAGTCCTCGTCTTTCCACTATGCCTCATAAGCATCTTAATAATGCTCTCCCCTCTCACTCTTGGCCTAGAGGTTCTCACGACAGTCGTGTTCATCCTCACAATCGTATTCCTCCTAATACTTATCCCCTCGATTATTTGGATAAACCTGTATTACCAATGCTTGTCCTACACTTTTACTGAGAGCGAAATAATTGTTGAGAAGGGGGTGTTGTGGAAGCAGAAGAGCATAGTGCCTTACAACCGTATAACTAACGTCGACATTCGGCAGGGGCCTGTCTCCAGAGTCTTAGGCCTATGGGAGCTTCGTGTTCAAACAGCCGGGTATCATGTTGCTACCGGAGGCGGCTACGGGGTTGCGGAAGCGGTTCTCCAAGGCATTAAGAACGTCGAAGAGGTGAGGAGCTTCATTCTAGACATGGTTAGGAGTCTTAGGCCAGTGGCTGTTGAAGCCGGTGTGGAAACAGCTCCGCAAGTAGGGGTGGATCAGCAGATACTAGCCGAGCTGAGAAGGATAAGGGAGATTCTGGAAGGCAGGTAGTCAGCTTGCCTAACCCACCAACAGGGTTGGTCGAGCAAATGCCGTTCCTAAAGCATTATTCAGTGAAAAACTTAACAGTCCAGCTTTCCTAGTCTTAAATATGACTAGGATTAGCGAAATCATCTTTCCAAGGGTAGCTGGTCTCGTGATCACCTGCGACCGTCAAGGAAAACCGAATATCGCTGCCTTCTCATTCCTAATGCCCATAAGCTTTGAGCCAAAGTATGTTGCATTTGCAGTCTCCCCTAGGAGGAAGACCTTTGAAAACCTGAGGGAAGTTGGAGAATTCGTATTAGCCATTCCTCCGATGGAGATGATTAATAGGGTTTGGGCGTGCGGCACGAAATCTGGGAGAGAGGTTGATAAGTTCACCCTACTTGGGTTGGAGACAAGAATGGCTAAGGCTGTTAAGCCACCGCTCGTGAGAAACATGCCGGTCCAGCTGGAGTGTAGAGTGGAGCTGTTCAAGGAGTTTGGAGACCATTGGCTTGTCGTGGGAAAGGTTTTAGAGGAGCATGTTGAAAAACTCGACTTTCAACCGGTCTTACACTATTCTAAGAACGTTTTTACAACCGTTTCGGAAAGGATGGTCGTAGAGTAAAACCGGCAACGTGCGTCACAGATTTAAATACGCAATAGATGTGGGGGAGCACTAAGAATGGTGTATGGCACTCTAAAAAGCTTGGCTCACGGATTCAAAACGGGTAAACTCCTTATTTGCGCATTCTCTGGTTTTTCAATTGGTTTAGCATCCGGGCTACTGGGCGTGGGGGGAGGAGAGTTCAGAATACCCGTCCTGCTCCACCTGCTGGATTTACCAGTTCTGCTCTCAATAGTTACAAACCTGTTGATCGGGCTCTTAACAGTCTCCGTCTCGTTTACCATAAGGTATTGGGGCGGCCTGATCAACCCAGAGGTAACCGCCATCGCACTATTCATGTCTCCCGGCTCAATCTTAGGCGGGTATATTGGCGCACGCCTGTCTGGAAGGATAAATGAAAGCCTGTTAAGGAAGTCTCTAATAGCACTTTTGATTGCAGCAGGACTGAGGATGATTCTAGACCCGTTGGTGGAATGGCCAATTTCAAGCATCTCATTCCCGTACCTGATTGAAATCGGCCTCTCGATACTCATCGGCCTTCTAATCGGGGTTGTTTCAGGCCTGCTGGGAGTTGCAGGAGGAGAGTATAGAATTCCCGCCCTTATTTACTTATTTGGACTCCCAGTTAAAATAGCGGGGACAGTAAGCCTGCTGGTTTCCATCCCGACCATATTAGCCGGCTTCATGAAGCACTGGCGCATAGGCCACTTGAATAATTATGGTGTTGCCGTCGGGTTAACGATGGGCTCCGCCTCAGTCCTAGGCTCGTATATTGGAGCCAGCCTCGCAACCGCTGTAAGCGAAGATCTTCTGAAACTGTTGTTGGGCACCATTTTGCTGCTAGCTACAGTGAGAATGATCACCAAACCGTAGCCGTGAGCCTTATTTACGCTACTTCCTTAAAATTTTCTCAGGGTTTTGAGCTAGGTCCTTCAAGTTCTTCTGCAGCGCGCTGAAAATGTTGTCGAAGCTCTGCGAAACCTTCTTCTTCCTCTTCATAGGGTTGCAGAAAGAAACGACCTCGTTGTACAGGAACTCGTGTTCAACCCCCAATTCTTTGACTTTCTTTACAACATCCCTGGTTAAATCATCGGTCTCTATTATGATTCCCGCCCTCCTCTCTCTTTCGACAACAGCGTCTTTCAACGGCTTCGAGAGAAAACCGTCCACTTTCTTCAATAATGGCTCGTAGGGCGATCCCGATACCCTAGGCTTCTTCTCATAAGCTACTCCAAGAGTAACGTAGTACGCGTACTCTATAGAATCCATTATTCTCCCATCGTCCTCCTTCATAGACGGGTTTTCATTCAAATACATCCTGTAGACATTGAGCGCAACGTAAGCCCTCTCCCTCAGCGACATCTGCTTCTCAACGTTAAGCTCCATCAGGTTGTGCGCATACTTCTCCGGTATTATTATCGCAGGCAATTCTTTTATCCCAAGCTCCTTCGCTGCCAGAAACCTGTGCTGACCGTCGATTATTATGTTATCCTCTCCTCTTCTGACAACTATCAGCGGTATGGTGAAGCCTATCTTCTTAATCGAGCTTTTAAGCCTCTTAACATGTGGAGCAGATGGTTTTCTCTGAACCTCTATAACCTTAAGCTTATTCACAGGGATTAACGCTATCTCCTGAACATAACCGTGAAGCGGCTCGTTAATCTTGGCGATTGTCTCCATTACCAGTATTATAATCTCCTGCTTACACTCATAAATCTTTCCATGCTTGAAGCCGAGAAGATTGATTCTGAACTCTGTTTAACTGTTTATTGCTGGCTGCTAAAAGCATTGTGAAGGTTTTTCAAATAGGTATTCCAAAGGCTTTGGCGAAAGCCTGTATCCGGCGAAACTCTTGGATAAAAGCCATTCCTTTCTCAGTTAAAGAGTAGAACACCCTGTCCTCCTCCTTTTCCTCAACGATTAACCCTAGGTTGATAAGCTGGGCCAAGTGTTTAGTCAGACGGTCATGCGACAGGTTTGCACCGTAAAGAATACGTGTGGGTCCAGCTCTACCACCTTCCTCGGCTATTTGATTCAGTATGTCGAAGTATATGCGTGCCTTTGAACGATACTCCTTTGGAGCAGTCAAACCGACCTGGCCACCCGTGTCAACATTATTAAAAAGAATATGTAGCCGAGGAGCTGTATCATCTGGCCGAGGAAAACAAGTGCTTCACCTAATGTCGCGAAGAGGAAGAAAAGGTGGCTTATGAAGAAACAGGTGAAACCCAGTAGGACTAGAAGGGAGTTTCCTTCAGTTTTATAAATGAAGAGTATTAAAGCACGGGCCAAAACGTAGCCGAGTATAGTGAGAGAGATAAGTTCTAAAAGAGGGTTGAAGAAGATGATGTATATGCCTGGAAGAATAGCTAGATTTTTTCCATTCTCTTGGAATGATTCTGCCTTTGAGGTGTACGATACGGAGAAGAGAACGTAAGCAATCAGCTGAAGGGAGGAGAAAACTATTCCTCCGAGAAGAACTTTTGATCTTAAAGCTTGAAACAATGGTTCTGATATTCGCAACGCGATGAGAAAGCCGAATGTTATAAAGCGGAGCAGCAGGCTTACACCCAGCAATAAAAACCCTAGATGCAGTAGAAAAAGTTTACTGGCAGACGATATTCTATAACCCTTATACGCATAATAACTTATTATGAAGCTGATTACTGCGCACACCGGCTCCGTAAGAATGGATAGGAACAGTAAGCCGTCCAAGATTGTCTAAAATGTTGATTCATCAATATTTTTAAAGTTTATGGACGAATCATCCATACGAATCATGCCTCAGATATAAAAAGCAGGGTTAAAACATTTCTAGATGGAGGTGGTGAAGATGAGAAACATAGAGAAATTCAAAAAGACGCTGTTAATGAGCCTATTGGCGATAGTAGTTTTAGCTATGTTGCCGCTAAACATCGTCGGGGAACCTGGTGGAGAAGTATCTTCAATGAGCTCAAACTCAAAGGTTTCTATTCATGTGAATGGAGTGGCTGTAAGAAAAATAGACGAGAAGAATGAAAGGATGAGGCTCACTATGGACTTGACTCTTGAGCTTGGCGTTAAACGGAAGAATCTTATCCCCGTTAAATCAGTTACGGGAATAATTAAGATCGGCGAGAATAGTTACAGCGTTGATAAAGCGGAAGGCGTCATACTTCTCGAGAGGAATGTTATCCTACTTAGACTTAGCTGCGACGGGCGCTCGATAACTCTAGCGCTTCACATAAAGTACTTCTGGATGGGCGGTGGCCTATATGCTGTCAGAGGAACGGGCGCTTTAAATGATGAAGCCGGCAGGATGCTAACCATATTCAGGGGGACGGCACGCCTATCTTAATACCCCGGTATTCTGTTAACAATATTTTTCCCATGTTTTTGGCTATGAAGCCTCCTAATTGCTTTTTCATAAACCTCTATGCATTCTCATAATCAGTCAAGGATCAGAAAGGCTTTACACTTAGAGTTTATAAGCTGATAAGCCAGTCTAAGCCATGTCTGATCGGGATATGAAAGTTCCCAACGTCCTTGGTGCAATAGGAAAAACCCCTTTAGTAAGATTAAGCAGCATCTCGAAAAAAGCAGGAGCAAATATTTTTGCAAAACTGGAGTTCCTAAACCCGACGGGAAGCATAAAGGATAGGGTTGCGCTGCAAATAATTAACTCCGCGGAGGAGAAGGGTCTTCTTAAACCAGGCTCCATCATAGTTGAGGCTACTAGCGGAAACACAGGAATATCTGTCGCGATGGTTGCAGCAGTTAAAGGCTACAGCGCTGTCTTAGTAATGCCGGATACCACTGCTAAGGCTAAGCGGCAGATGATGCATGCGTTAAACGCTAAGATAGTTTTAGTTCCTGAGAGGGAGGGTATGGAGGGCGTAGTTAGAAAGGCTAAGGAAATAGCTGAAAAGACTAATGGCTTCCTAGTCAACCAGTTCTCAAACGAGGATAATGTTAAGGCTCATTATGAGGGTACGGGTAGAGAGATCCTCGGGCAACTGGATGAGAAGATAGACGCCTTTATCGCAGGAGTAGGAACCGGCGGGACGCTTATAGGGGTCGGAAAGGCCTTGAGGGAAAAGTATCCAGATGTGCGTTTAATCGCAGTCGAGCCTGAGAATTCCCCGGCGCTATACAACATGTTTTACGGTATAAGTACTTCAAAGATAACCGGGATACCGCATATAATAGAAGGCATTGGAGAGGGTTTTGTCTCAAAAATCCTTCAGGATAACCTGGGTCTTGTCGACAAGGTCATGCTGGTGAGCGATGAAGAGGCTGTTCAGACAACTCTTCAGCTTGCTAGGATCGAGGGTTTGCTGTGCGGAGTATCTTCGGGGGCGAATGTTTCAGCCTGTTTGAAAGCGGCTGGAGACTTTAAAGGTGGAAATATTGTTACAGTCCTGCCGGACGGTGGCTACAGGTATTTAGACCTGCTTTTAAAATCCTCCTATTGAGGTTCACGGTTTGCAGCATGAGGGCTCACCCCGCCCGGTCCATTATTTGATGGACAAGGCTGTGTGCTGACGGAATGATTCTTAGACGCAAGGGTTTTAACACGGCCTGCGCAGCCATGGTTCCAGCGTTTCCCCGGCCGTCTTCCACATACTATGCTGGAAAATGAGACTTGAAAAAACGTGTTAAGCGTTTTAAAATTAAAAAAACAGAAGAAAAATGCTTTTTGAAGCCGAAAAAAAGACTAAGTCAGGTATTGTTCAACATTCAATTATAATTTCTACTTAAAATCGTTTTTTTCCAAGAAAAAACATTTTAACCTTATTTTTGACGCTTAAACCGTAAAATTTAAATCGTTTTAGTATACACTATTTTGAAAAAATCAGAAATGAGTGGAATAATGTGTTTAGGTGAGCAAATAATAGCGGAGCTATACTATTGCGATGAAGAACTGCTAGATGACTTAGAATATGTTAGGAAAACAGTGATGGAAGCTGCTGAAAAAGCCAAGACACGGATAATAGATTGCAGTTTCCATAAGTTTACTCCCCAGGGTGTTTCCGGAGTTGTGGTTATAGCGGAGTCTCACATAGCTATTCACACATGGCCGGAGTACGGCTATGCAGCCATAGATATATTCACATGTGGGAAGAGAAGCATGCCGAAGCTAGCTCTCAGACACATAACCAGGGCTCTGAAAGCTAAAAAAGTACGGTACAGGGAGCTTAGGCGAGGAGTGTTAGAACATGTCCAGGTTAACTAGAGCAAGATACTTAACGCTCGACCTTTTCAACAATTACTTTCTCTTCAGAGTAAGCAGGATTTTGCTTGCTGAGAGAACAAGGTTTCAAACCTTAGAACTAGTGGAGTCACCTGAATTCGGATTATGCTTGGTGCTGGACGGCCTTATTCAGGTTGCTGAATACGATGAATACAGGTATCACGAGACGCTTGTTCACACACCGCTTCTGAACGCTGAAAACAGGAGGCGTATCGCCATACTGGGGGGAGGAGACGGCTGCGCGCTTAGAGAAGTTTTAAAATACAGGGATGTTGAGCAAGTGGATCTTGTAGACATAGATAGAAGAGTTGTTGAAGTCTCTGAAAAATATCTTCAACGTTTAAACAAGGGGTCGTTGAAAAGCCGGAGAGTTAGAATTCACTATACTGACGCTAGGAAATTCATATCGCGCAAAAAGAATTATTATGATTCAATAGTGATAGATTTGACTGACCCCGTGGAGGGAGGGCCTTCAGTTCTACTATACTCCATAGAGTTTTACAGGATGGTTCATAATGCTCTTAAGCCAGGCGGATCCTTTATTACTCAGGCAACCGCGTTTCAGAGCAGCCAGTTTAGAAGAATATTCTGGACTGTTAGAAGGGTTTTTGGAGCCTCCGTTCCTCTGCATGTTTATGTTAAAAGCTTCTGCGACGACTGGGGTTTCGTAATGGGTTTAAAACCTTGGGAAGGGCTTAGGCTGTCGCCTGAGGACTTTAAGGAGGTTGACAAAAGGATAGGTGAAAAAGTTAGGGGTCGTTTAAGATACTTGAACGGGAAGACATACTTGGCAAACTTCTCCATGTCTCCGGAAGAGGAGGAAGCGCTGATGAAACCAGTTAAAGAAATTACAGATAGGGAAGCGTTGAGAAGTTTGGTTGAGGAGAAAGAAGCAAACCCTAACTGGATATTCCGGTAGTTTTTTAAAGAGTTTAATAGCTTTCGCCTGACTTTCCGAGCAATAGTTCCAGCTCAGTTATGTGCTCCTGCTCATCCATCATTATGTGTCTTATTTCATGTTCAAGAAGCATATCATAATATCCTCTTCCCCTTCCTCTGACAACCGCTTCATATATCTTCCTGTACGTGTCGACAGCCTCTTTCTCATCCTTCAGATTCTGCTCAAGTATTTCCCTAACTGTTTTAGCCGGATGGGTTTCTGCAATACTCATGCTGGGCGTTCCACCAAGCATGCCTATTAGAGACCTGAACTTCTCCTGATGGGTTTTCTCATCGTTTGCTATCTCCTTAAGCCTCGCTATTAATTGTTCAGCGTTCTCACCGTCTATCAGCTCAGCGTGACTGAGGTACTGCACATAAGCCGCGTGCTCGAGTTCAAGCGCATGGTTGAGCATTTTTAAAAGCTCTTCCTTCTCCATCACTCATCATTCTACATGTTGCGGGCGTTAAAAATAAGCTTTTCCCGAAAAAACTTATAAAGAGAAACCGGGGTTAAAGCTTATTGTCCAGCTCTCGGATGAAAGAGAAGTCCGCCGGCTTCATAGTTTTTACTAAGGAAAACGGTGAAGTGAAATACTTGTTTCTAAAAATCGGAGGCAGGCTTGATTTTCCAAAGGGCAATATAGAGGAGGGCGAGGATGAACTCGCGGCAGCCTTGAGAGAATTGAAGGAGGAAAGCGGGATAGATAAAATTAGGGTCATACCTGGCTTCAGAAAAGTTTTAAACTACTATTATAGGAGGGATGACGGTACACTCGTCAGCAAAACCCTAGTCCTATTTCTAGGAGAAGCCTTGGAGAAAAATGTTTCAATATCTTGGGAGCACGAGGGCTTCGAATGGCTAGGCTTAGAAGAAGCTATAAGTAGAATTAAATATCCTCATTACAAGGAGGTTCTTAAGGAGGCTGAGCAATTCAGGGTTAGAAAGACGGAAGGCGGCTTAGGCCGATGGTTTAAAGAGGCTTAAAAAGGAGCGAGAGTCAGCTTCCTCCTGTCGAACGTGGCTAACTCTGAGTAACCAGCAGTCTTAGCATACTCAACTATAGAATCATAGTTTGAGTCGATCTCGCTCAGCCTATGGGCATCAGTACCAAGTGTAATCGGTATTTTGATGGAGCTACAGTATTCTAGAATCTTCCGAGTCGGATACGGCTCGTTAACAGGGTTTCTCAACCCCTTGCTGGAAACCTCAACAACCATTCCCAGGCTACTTGCTTTTTCCAGGATCATGAGCTCATCCATCTTAAAATCATTAGAGGTTTTGAAACCCCAGTTTTTAGCTATATCGAAGTGCGCAATAACGTTGAACAATCCTGATTCCACTGCTTCTCCAAGAAGCTTCAGATACTTCGAGTAGAATTTGTCGAAACCCTCTTCTCTAACCGCGATTTGAAAAGCCTTCTTATACTTTACACAGTCTAGACAAAACTCGCCTATCCAATGGATGCTCACCATGGTGAAATCCAAATCGTTGCTTCCTAAGATGTCTTTAAGCAATGGTTCTGAGCCTGGAAAGTAGTCGACCTCTAAACCCGCCTTCACCTTTAAGCCCTTTAAACTTTTCTCAGCCTCTCTAACCTCTTTAACATAATCATCTATCTTGGAGACATCTATAGAGTAATACAGTTTTTTCATTGATCCTGGCCGTATTGCTAAGTGTTCAGTAAAGGCGATCTCGTTAAACCCCTTTCTAGCTGCTTCCTCAACATACTCCAGTATTGAGGCCCGTCCATCACTATACGTGCTGTGAATGTGATAGTTTATCTTGGTCATTCCTTGAGAACCTGTTTGTAACACGTAAACATTATATATTTTTCCAAACGCTGACGGAACAGCAGGAGTAATACTTATAAAGCGATTGTTTCATAAGGGAGCTTAACGGCGGTAGCTGGGGGAGCTGGGGAAGCCCGGCTGAGAGGACCCTGCATGGGGGTCGACCCCTATTAACCTGATCCGGATAATACCGGCGTAGGGAAGCTACCCGACGCTCCTTCTTCTACCGCCCAGTATGAAAGGAGGTGGGATAAATGAGAATAGGCTGGAGAATAATGCTGGCTTCGGCAGCTGCAGTGCTAGCCATAGTGTCTTCAATACTGTATCTTCAACTCAGTCAGCCTAGGCTTGAAGACACGTTGATAATTTACGGGCCTAGGGGAATATCAGGACTCGCAACGGCTTTTGTGAGAGAGTTTAAAAACAGGTATCCTAACGTGAACGTGACTTTCATAAGCTACGGCATGGGTTCAATCGAGATAGCTAACAAGCTCATCCTTGAAAAAGATTCTCCAGTGGCTGATGTAATAATGGGTATTCCTGAATTTTATGCGAAAACCTTGATAGATGCAGGCGTTTTAGAGCCGTATAGGCCTCAGAATATTTCACTGATACCGGTGGATGAAATATGGGATCATACTGGCACGGTTATACCTATGGATAAAGGCTACGTTATAATAACATACAACAGCAGTATCCTCGCCAGACTAGGCCTTCCACCGCCTGAGAGGCTTGACGACCTGCTTAGACCAGAGTATAAGGGCCTAGTATTCTACCAGGATCCGACTTCAAGCGGAACAGGCTTATCATTCTTAGTATGGGTTTTATCCGTTAAAGGTGTTGAAGAAGGATTCAGCTTCCTAAAACAGCTTGAGCATAATGTTAAGACTCATCCTTCAGGCTGGACCTCCTCTATAATGGCTTTGAAAAAAGGTGAGGTTGCTATTGGACCCATGTTTAACACTGACGTGGGTTACGAGGAGACTCCCAACCTTACAAGCATGGCTGTCGAGGGATTTGTTTACAGGGAAGGCATAGCTTTAGTTAAGAACGCTAAGCATCCTGAAATAGCTAAGAAGTTCATAGAGTTCGTTTTAAGCACTGAGGCGCAGAACCTTATTGCACCTGAAGGATACATGTATCCTGTTAACCCTAAGGCTTCCGTCGAATTGTTTAGCTACGCTCCAATACCTTCAGAGAAAGTAACCTTCAACGCTGAGATTGCGGGAAGCGTTGAACAGTGGCTTGAAAAGTGGAGGAGAGAGGTAAAAACCGGATGAGCATCATCAGGAAGCTTCTAATCTTCACGCCTTTCTTTTTATTCCTGCTCTTCTTCTACATGATGCCCTTATCCTTTCTAATAGGCAACGTGAACCAGAAGGACCTTGTAAATATCCTTCTTGACGACTATATTCATAGGCTGTTCTACGGGACTCTTATGCAAGCCGTCTTCTCAACGCTGATTACCCTGCTTCTATCTCTCCCATTAGCATTCTTCCTAGCTAAGTATTCGTTTAAAGGAAAGAGGATTCTAGAGTATGTTTTACTTACACCGTTCTTTGTCCCTGCTTTCACAGTAGCAGAGGGCCTTATAGTGTTGCTTGGGGAAAAAGGAATCGTCAACTCTCTTCTTTCCCAAATTTTCGCAACAGGCAAGCCGGTTGTTAAAATCCTATATTCAATGTGGGCTGTGATACTGGCGCACGTAATATACTATGTTCCGTTAGCAACCCTCATTCTTGAACAGGGCTTTTCCTCTGTTGATCAAGACCTTGTAGATGCCGCCAGGGTTTTCTCAGGCTCAACTCTACGAGTCTTCAAAACAGTATACTTAAACTTTTTAACGCCGCACATGGTTGCTGCCTCACTACTTGTGTTCGCATTCTCATTCATAACATATTCCACACCAATGCTCGTGGGAGGAAAGTTTACAACACTTGAGGTCGAGATATACGCCACCAGGTTTAAACCAGTCTCATCATCCATAGCTCTGCTTCAACTATCGTCAACACTGTTCTTGTCGATCATAATTATTTTTTTAAGGGAAAAATACTATGCCCCCTCCTCAGTGGAGCGTCATGTTGAGGAACCTGTTTCAAAGCTCTTTTCAAGCTTCAGCGGGATTCTTCTGGCTGCATACGTGGTGTTCATCTGCGTTTTCGAGCTTACGCCCATCGTGATACCGGTTGTAGGCCCGTTTTTAGAGGCAGGACACTCCGTGCCGCTGCTTTTCAGGGAGCTTTGCGATTTTAAATTCGGCTTCGGCCTCAGCCTCAGCGAGATTTTTCTTCAAAGCCTATCGATAGCGCTCATCGTCTCAGTTTTTTCAACACTGCTCTCCGTTGCGATAGTTTGGTCTTCAAAGCTTGCCGGCGGTGTTTTAGAGAAAATCGTAAGCATACTTATGGTTCTTCCATTAACAATGTCGCGCTCATCACTTGCCCTCGGAATACTTCTATCCTACGGCTTTGGCATTGTCAAGCTATATGGAAGCTGGATGCTCATGGTGATAGGCCAGTCAGCAGTAGTCGTGCCGCTTGCAACCAGAATTATCGAAGCATCCTGGAGCAGAATAGTTAAAGAATACCGTGAAGCTGCTGATGCTCATGGTGCAACCGTCGTCTTCAGGCTTATAAGGGTTGAAATACCGCTCATACTGCCCGCCGTGGTAGCGACGCTTCTAATGGCGTTCTCCTCGTCTTTAAGCGACTTCACGTTCTCAACCTTCTTCAGCACGCTCAACCTGATGACGATCCCAGTAGCCATCAACCTGCTTATAGATTACAGAAGGCTTAACCTGGCGTTAGCCTTAACCTCGCTCCTCACTTCAATAGTAATTATTGTTGAAACAGCCGGGTCGCAATTTTCAAAAGAAAGAGTGAGGATGATTTGAATGAGGCTTGAAGCACAGGATCTAAGGAAAAGGTTTGGAAACTTTGAAGCGTTAAGGGGCGTCAGTTTCAGCATCCCGCCTGGGAAAACACTTGCTCTTCTGGGTCCCAGCGGATGCGGTAAGACTACTACGCTCAGAATAATCGCGGGGCTTCTTAAGCCTGATTCGGGTAGAATTCTATTCGACGGGAAAGACGTGACTGGTCTCCCCCCTAGAGAGAGAAACGTCGGGATGGTTTTCCAAAGCCCAGCATTATTCCCAAACCTCAATGTTAGGGAGAACATTGCATTCCCATTAGAGGCCAGGGGAAGGAGTCCAGAGGAAATCAGTAGACGGGTTAAGGAGGTTGTGGAACTAGTTGAGCTCTCCGGGCTTGAAGAGAGGCGGCCCCACGAGCTGAGCAGGGGGCAACAGCAAAGGGTGGCAATAGGGAGGGCGATAGCGTTCGAAGTTAGGCTACTGCTCTTGGATGAACCTCTTACTGCTCTAGATGCTGGGCTAAGAGCAGAAATATCCAGCGTAATAAGGACGATTCAGAGGAAGCTGGGCATTACAACAATATATGTTACACACGACCAGCTTGAAGCATTCGCCATGGGCGACTTTATAGCCACGATGTTCGACGGAGTCATAGATTCTTATGCTGATGCTTACACGATGTACGTGAAGCCCCCTACGGAGAAAACCGCGAGGTTCCTAGGGTTCGTTAATAGGCTTGAAACCAGGGTTGAACGCCTAGACATGGAAACCATCAGACTTGTCTTTCCAAGCGGCGAGTTTAAGATGAGGTGGCATGGGTCTAAGGTGGACGGGAAAATGGTTCTCCTATTCAGACCTGAAGATGCTTCAATAAGCCTGGAGGGTGAAGGCCTGTTGGAGGGAGAGCTTTTAAGCACACTTTTTGCAGGTAGGAAAATAGTTACGCGAGTTAAAACAAGCCAGGGTGTGATTGAATGCGCTGGGAATGATTCCTCCGAGTATGAAGCGGTATCTGGAATGGTTGGAAGAAGAGTTGTTGTCAAAATAGACCTAAATAAATCTTTATTGATACAGACAGGTGAACCCGCTTCCAACTAGGAACTGGAAGCCTGTAACTCAGCGTTTTCCGGTTTAACCTCTATGTCAAAACCCCAATGGTATTTAAAGGGAGCAACCTCCCTTATTCTTCTTGAGGATAAGAGCTTGGTTTCGCAGCCAAGCCTTCTGAACGATTCTGAAATCCTTGCATATTTTTCATCAGGATCAGTATCTTTCTCTAGGAAGACGTGAAGATGCACTATTCCCCCGCGTTTTTTAAGCGCATTCTTAGCTGCATCAAGATACATTTCAGAGCTCATCGGTAGGTTCATAATAATTCTGTCACCAACGTTTTTCAAACTCTTCTCAGACAGTTCTCTAGCATCTCCAAGATACGCCTTAACCCTGTCTTCAACCCTGTTCAACCTTATGTTTTCAACAAGGTATTTATAGGCGTATGGGTTTATGTCGCAAGCATGAACCTTTACGCTAGGGTTTTTCTTCGCAATAATTATGCTGAAAGGCCCTATTCCAGCGAAAAGGTCGCAGACAACTTCTCCAGGTTTAACTAGTGAGGCCACTCTTATTCTTTCGGCTGAGAGCCGCGGTGTGAAGAAGACTTTTGAAATATCGAGTTTAAAAATGCAACCATGCTCCCGGTAGACTGTTTCCATGCTTCCTTCGCCGGCTAAAACCTCGTATCCACCAACCCTATACTCGCCAGAAAGAGGTTCAGTCTTGTTAAGCACCATTCTTATGTTCTTCATGGTTTTTAGAAACACTTCCCCAATTATCTTGCGACGGTCATACAGTTCCTTAGGAAGCTGAAGAATACAGACGTCGCCAATCACATCATACGATCGCGGCACGATCTTTAAATCGTCATCAGATAAAACATTTCTAAGGTTTTCAAACAGGCTCGGCGTACTAGTGGCTTCCTCAAACCCTTCAACCACCAAATCCCCTTCAACACCCAGCTTTCTCAACTCCTCCCTCTGAACCTCCATGGTGAGAGGTATGACTAGAAAATCCCCGTTTCTTTTAATCCGGAGAGTCTTGTCAACAAGGTTTCTTGTCCTGAGTATTCTCAAAACATCCTCTCCAAGTAGCTTTTTAACCCTTATGCCTCTCCCAATCCTCATGGCAGTCTTATCTGTGAACGCTAATCCGATTTTTTATATAAAACTTTTTAACGCGGTTCCCACGTCTTAAGGAGCTGAGTGAACATTAGTCGGTTAAATACAATTCATAAAGCTTTTAGTCGCTAGACATATCTAAAACAGGGTTGACAAACTGGCAATCCCACATACTTAAACAAGAAACTTAAAACATTTTCCAGAGTGTTTCCTCAAAAACCCTGTATGTTTCATCATCATACAGGCAGAGTATGATCTCCCTGATCTTTCCACCTGAAGAAACATATTCCCTGATCGTCCTTAACATTACTTGCGCACACCTATCCTTAGGGTAGCCGAACACGCCTGTGGATATTGCTGGAAATGCTATTGAGCTTAAACCCAACTGCTCAGCAAGCTTCAAACTGTTGAGCGTGGCGTTTCGAAGCTTCTCATCCTCATCGCCCTCTCCCATCTTTGGACCGACTGTGTGAATAACATACTTCGCCTGTAAGGAGCCTGCTGTGGTGTAAACTGCTTCCCCAACTTTCACGGGTCCTCTTTGCTCAACTATCCTGTTGCTCTCCTCCTGAATAATCCTGCCTCCAGCCCGGACTATTGCAGCCGCTACGCCTCCTCCGTGTCTAAGCAGACTGTTAGCAGCGTTAACGATCGCGTCGGCTCTCAGTTTTGTAATATCGCCTTTCACAAGCCTTATGGTGCATTCTCCAATTTTCACATAGGACATTCCATCATTCCCATTATAAGGAGGAATGAAATAAGTTTTTCAGTGGAGGTGAAACGGGAAAACAAATTTAAATCCGGTTTTTATAAGGAGGCTTCATAAATGGCCGAGACACCTAGCGATAAGGCTTCGGAAAAAAGGTATAGGAGAAACCTTCTAATCCTGCTTATAGACTGGATGGCGTATGGTTCAGCCATGAACTTCGTTTCCATAACTACTGTTCTCCCCGCCTTTGTAATGAGTCTAACGGATTCTAAAATCGCTGTTGGACTGATCTCAACAATATCGGTTTTTGGATGGAATTTTTTCCAGCTGGTTTCAGCAGGAAGAGTAGAAATGAGGAGGTATAAGAAGCCTTTTCTACTTAAAATAACTCCTGGTGAAAGAATACCGTGGCTGATAATTGCCTTCTCAACTCTACTTCTTGCTGAAAAAGATCCTTCATTAACTCTGCTGCTGCTATATGCTTCATATATTACGATAAATGTTTCTGCAGGACTATGCACCACAGCTTGGCTAGATATTGTTGCAAAGGCTATTCCTGAGGAGAAGAGAGGATTCTTCTTCGCAACTGCAAACTTTGCTTCATCAGTTTTAGGGTTGGCGAGCGGTATTGCTGTGGCTTTTTACATGGATTTCTTCAAATACCCCGTTAACTATGCTATGTGCTTTCTGACTGCATTCATACTTGTCTCCATATCTTGGTTGGACATCATGTTTATAGACGAGCCGCCTTCAAACGCTGTTGGAAACCAGCGTGACGTCAGAGAATACTTCAGCAAGATCCCGAGGATTATTAAGAATGACAGAAACTACATGTTTTACACGTTCTCAGGAATAATCGGTTCCTTCGGAGCCATAGCCTCTTCATTCTACACGGCATACGCTATAGATAGGTTTAAGGCAAGCAGCTTCGAAATAGGCTTATTCACATCAGTCCTTGTAGGGGCGCAGATACTCACCAACATCCTCTGGGGGCTTATTCAGGAGAAATATGGCCATAAGACTGTTCTTATAGCGGGGAACATGGCTGGAATCTTAGCAACCATCACTGCGCTTGCCGCCTCTTCAACAAGCTACTTCATGCTGGTGTTTGCTCTCTCAGGAGCGTCTTTCAGTTCATTCATGGTTTCAAGCTTCCCATTCCTGATGGAGATGGCTCCGGAGGAAGATAGGCCAACATACATAGGTTTAAACAGCGCTTTGAGAGCAATCCCTCAGGCGATTGCTCCTATCGTCGGAGGCTTGATTATTGAGACTCATGGATATGACTCGGCTTTCTTGGCCTCCGCGTTTTTCCTCATGGTTAGCGTTTTTATCTTGACTAGGGTTAGGCAAAAGCCCCGGGGCTTTGTTAAGGCTCCGATTCGGAGAAACCTTTTAAAGCGTTTTTAAAAAAAGGTTTAGCATGTACACACCGTCTTGGAGGATTATTGGCAGAGGGGTTTATTGGCTGAGCATACCTGACGTTAACACTAGGCTTTTCGAGAACATGTGGCCAATACCTAGCGGAGTTAACTACAATTCTTACTTGGTTGCTGACGACGATGAGTATCTTTTAATAGATTCTTCTAAAAACGTCTATAATGTTGAAGAAATATTGCGCCTTCTAAATCAGGTCTCGGGTTTGAATCGAATAAAGCATATAGCCGTTTTACATTCGGAGCCTGATCATAGTGGTCTTATAGGCGAGATTTCAAAAAGAATAGGTAACCCCGCATTATACTCCACGTTAAGAGCCTCCTCTTTCATGAAGAGTATGTTTAACGTTGAAACAGGGATTGTTAAAGATGGCGATACTATAAGAGTCGGTGGAAGAAAGCTTCGGGTTATCGAGCTTCCTTGGATACACTGGCCCGACACCATGTTCCTTTATCTTGAGGACGAGGGTATCCTGTTTAGCTCCGATGCTTTCGGAGCATTCGGCGCTTTAGAGAAGCCTGTTTTCGACGATGAGTGCGACTTCGAGCAATACATGCTTAGTGCCAAGGAGTATTTTGCAACAGTCGTTGCAGCATACAGACAAATGGTTATGAGGGCATTAGACAAGATTGGAAAACTTGGTTTAAACCTGAGGATGATTGCTCCGTCCCATGGAATTGTTTTAAGAAGCAGGATACCTGAATTTATTAAGGAGTTAACCTCCTGGTGCACGCTAAAGAGTAGGAAGAAGGTAACGATTATATATGGTTCTATGTACGGTTTAACGGAGCAGCTTGCGAAATACGCATGCGAAGTCGTTAAGAATATGGTTGACGAGGTTGCTGTCCATAACGCTGTGGTCAGCAGTGTAAATAGTGTTTTAACCGACGTAGTTGATTCGGCAGGGGTAGTCTTCATAACGCCAACCTACGAGGGGAACGTGTTTCCCCCTTTAAGCAGCATTGTCGAGCTTCTCCGGATAAAGAAGATCGGTAGTGGAAAACTTGCAGCGGTGACTGTGACGAAGCTTTGGGGAGGGACTGCGGCAAACCAGCTTTCATCAAAGCTTGGCGAAGCTGGGTTCGAAGTCTCGCATGTCTGCGAATATGTTAACTATCCGGGTGGAAGAGACTTAACAGAGTATGAAAACATTCTGCATGGCTTCCTTGAAAAGTTGAATAGCATGGTTAGTAAACTTTTATAACCTTACACCAGTATGGTTAGTCATGTCTTCAACGGAGCCAGCCTTGGATGAACTGGACCTGAAGATACTCAGGCAGCTTATGACTGATTCCAGAATGTCCTACAGGAAAATAGCTAACGAGCTTGGAGTCGCTCCTGGAACGGTTCTAGCAAGAATTAGAAGAATGGAGGAAAACAAGGTTTTGAAAAAGTATACTTTAAGCGTTGATTACGAGAAACTCGGGTTCTCAGTTACCAGTGTTACTGAGATAAGGGTTTCAAAAGGTAAACTCGTGGAGGTGGAGAAGAAGCTGGCTGAGCTGCCAGGTGTGTGCGCTGTTTACGATGTCACTGGGGATGTTGACGCCATAGTGATAAGCAAGTTTAGGAACCCGGCTGAGTTAAGCAGGTTTACAAAGAGAATTCTCTCAATGCCGAACGTTGAGAGGACCAATACTCATTTCGTCTTAACCGTGGTTAAAGAGGATTTCAATATCCCTATTTAGAGATTTATACCAATAAAAAAGGGGAATTGTTCTTCCCCAATGAAGCAGTTAGACAAATGTCGTTAAAATCTTATCTCTGACGAAAAACAGTTTTATAGCCTAAAAAAAGAAGCTAGACAATTTGCTTGAAGCAGAAACATTACTGGTAGAAGGACTGCGTGCACTAGCATTCTTTATATGGGTATTATTCGTCGTCGGGGTCTTAACCTACCTGTCCTACAAGATACTCGTTAAGAAGGTTCCTGAAGGAGTAGCAGTCTACTATAACAGGAAGATTATCCATATTCTTGCAGGCGGATTAATAGGTTACCTTGTACCCTTCGCTTTCAGCACACCGTTCTACCCATTAGTCCTCTCAATGGTTCTAGGGGTTTTCACACTCATCCCACACCTTCTTAAAAAGCCTATGTACTGGTTTCAGACGAATGATAATGCTTACGAGGTTCATTTCTGCTTAAGCTGGGGGCTGATACTGACTGCAGGCTGGCTTCTCACAGGCGGAGACTTTTGGTTTGGAGTAATACCCATAATGTTCATGGCTCTGGGGGATGCTGTAACCGGGCTTGTTAGGAACGCTATGTTTAAGAGACGTACTAAGTCTTGGTGGGGAAACCTGGCTATGGCTGTCGTCAACGTCGTGATAGGGTTGAAGCTTGCGCTGCCGGGCGTCGTCGCCGGGCTGTTTAGCAGCATTATTGAGCATTTCGAGTTCGGCCCTATAGACGATAACATAACTGTTCCGGTTTCTGCTTTCCTGATTCTTATACTGTTCTATTTTTTCGCGCCTGAAGCATTCTCGGTTCTGAATGTTTTAGCCTAGTCTGTGGACACGTGTTTCAAACTAGAGTGAATACTGTAACCTTTATTAGCCTCTGGGAAGAATGTTGGTGGCATGGAGTCTCACGAGGAGGCTTACGAGAAGGCCCGTGGGAGAATCGGCTATTTTGAAGTAGGCAGGGAAGCCAGGGAGGGAGTTGTTTTAAACAGGTTTAGAATAACTGGGTTCGACGAGGATATTCCGGGATTGGCTGCACACCACCCAGCAGGCCCGTCTGGAAAACTACTGCTTTTCCTACATGGCCTGGGCGGCAGTAAGGAGGATATTCTATACTTCAAAGCATTCGTGGAAAAATTCTGCTTCTCAATAATGGCTGTTGACGCCAGGGGTCATGGGGAGAGGAAACTGGATCCTGAAAAAATCAGGCCGGAGCTGCTAATCGAATACTTAGGTAAAACCATTGTTGACAATAGGCTTGCTATAGATATTGCTTTCAGAAACCATTGGGTTGAGGAGGGGAAGCTTATACTTGCGGGGGTGAGCATGGGGGGAATACTTGGAGGTGTAGTGGCTGGGGTGGACAAGAGGGTTAGTGGTGCTGCGCTTTACGTTCCAGGCGGGGATCTTTTTGAAATAATTTCTGAAAGCAGAGTACCGATGCTGGTTGAACTCAGGAGTAAAATACCTCCTGAACTGATTAACATTGTTAAACCGTTTCTGGCTCCAGTAGACCCGATAAACTATATTGATAAGGTGTCTCCACGACCACTTCTAATCCAGCTTGGGAAGCATGATGATATTGTTCCTTTTAAAAACGGTATGAAGTTGTTTGAGAAAGCTGGGGAGCCGAAGCAGCTAGTCGTGCATGACTCCGGCCACTCTTTGCCCGTGGATAAGGCTATTGACGAGACGGTTAACTGGTTGAGGAAATATTTTCCACAGCTAATGATTTAAGAACAGGGGCAGCATCCTCAACACTTGGTTCTCACCAGATTTTTCAAATAGCATTTTACATCCTTACCTTATTTTCTGCTACGAGCCATCTCTCCCAGGGATATGGTTACTGAGATTAAAATCAGCGCTGCACCGATTGACTCAGTTACTCCAAGCTTCTCACCCAGTATTAGAAAGGAGAATAATGCTGCTGAAACCGGTTCAAGAGCATAGATTAGAACAGCCTGGGAGGCGGAAGTGTATTTCTGACCCCATACTTGTAATACTCCGACGAGTACGGAGCATACCGCTGCAAGATAGAGGAGAACCGGGAGGGCTTCAACCAGGCTTCCGGCGCTTAACGAATTATGGAAAAACGCAAAGCCAGTGACTGCTGTCACAGCATACTGGAAGAAGACTAAATCCAGTGAGAAGTATTTTTTCGAAAACCTGTCAACCGCTAAGACTTGGAGCGCCCAGAAGAAAGCACCTGCTAAAACCATTAGGTCTCCGATTCTCGACTCGTAGGATCCTCCTGACATCAAGTACATTCCGATTACTGACAGTATTAACGTCAGAGTAAATTTATGATCATAGTTGGATCTTCGCTGCAGAACGTCGACAGCGTAAACCATAGGGATATAGAGGCTCGTGATGAAGCCTGAGTTTGATGCGGAAGTATACTCTGTTCCAAGCCCCTGAAGGAAAATCCCTCCGAAATAGAGTAATCCTAAAATTGCTCCTGGCCTCGCTGCTTCACGCGTTTTACCCATGTTTTTAAAGAGACTGTGAACAAAGTATGGCAGTAGGAGAAGGACTGACAGCGTAAACCTGAAGACAACATACTCTCCAGCGGTTATTCTGGAAACAACCATTTTAATCATGGGGAAAGATGTTCCCCAGAGAATCGATACGATAACTAGCAGTAAGGGTCCCAGGATCTTCGTACCGGTTTTCAGCATATGCGAGTGTTAAACAGGGTGCTTAATAACTGTACCTCACGAGGATACCTGGTCAACAAGAGACTAGTTTTCATTTTGAAGCATTTCCATCGCCACCCGGATGGGCGGCCACTCTGCAAGGTCCCCGGGTTTAACAGCACCCCAAGTAGTGCATAGGTAGCCGAGTAGTCGTTCATTATTCATGAATCTCTGCGAGAACCTTATGAACGCTTTAGTCGCGTCAACATCCTTCCAGCCGCTCGGCAGGACGAGGAAACCCTTTTCAAGGAAAAACGGTATTGAGGGATAGTCTTCACGCAGAGTATAGTGCCAGTCGCACAGCACTATGTCCCTAGGAATCATGTCGACCGCTGGGTGAGTCTGGTTCTCAGAGGCCTCCCACATTCCGTATCCGGTGGCTTTACTCCCTAGCAAGCGGTCGCCCCACATCAACATCTCAACCCCATGCTTCTTTAAATACTCGTGATAATCGTTAACAGCCTTTGCGAAAAGCCTGCTTGGACTCTGGCCTCGGCAGCGTGGGCAATGCTCTGAAGCTATGAGAAAGACCTCGTCCATCCCAACGTGCAACGCATCAGCTTCAAAAACGTCTATAAGCTCGTCGAAAAGCCTGAAAACAATCCTGTTAACCCCAGGATGCTGGGGACACCAGCTCCGACAGTAAATCCCCTCGTTATTGGGAAACTGGCCAGGGGTCTCGTCGAATTCAGGATACCTGGCTAGAAGCGGGAAAGTCGTTTTACCCCAAGACTGGTGTCCCAGACACTGGAACTGCGGGATCAAGCGGATGCCGTGTGAACGACACTCTTCAACCAGGGTCCTTGCATGGTCAAAGGTTATAGGATCTGGGCCACGTAGCTCAGGGTGAGAGGAATAAGCATAATTGTAATCTACTTCAACGATGAGAACATTCACGCCGAGGCCTGCTAGCTCAGGAGCCTCATTAGCCAAAGCGTCAACATCACTATTGCTGTTCGCCAACACGTGTATGCCGCGCCACAGCCTGTCTTTCATTACTGCCCTCTGACTCACGCTTCTTTAAAAATATTTCTACATTTAATCTCAGTCTCATCCAATTATCTTTACTGTTAACCTGCTGAACATTTCCCTCTTAGCCTTGCAGATTGGGCAAACATATGGCGGTTCTTCTCGAAAGCAAACATAGCCACACTGCCTGCAATACCACATTTTCAACACCTCCGCAAGATGCTCTTCAGAAACTAGAGTTGTCTTGATTTCTTCAACCGGTTTTTCACTGACAGTTACATCCTCCTTGGAATATGCTCTAGCAAGCTTCTCAGAAGGCCTCCATTCAGGTATCGGTTTTATCGGCAGCCTCTTTTCAGCAACATCCTTCCTCACGTAGAGCCCGCAATAGCAGTAGCCGTATTCTTCACAATCAGGATCTCTGTAGTCGCATGGGCATATAATGTCTCTGTCGAGTTCAAAAACTCCGGTTGCAGCGCGCGACGCCTGCATGGGCATGAGGGGCTCCTCATTCTCCCTTAATCCCTCAAGCAGGCTTATCAGAAACTCTTCGTCAGGGTTCAAATAGTAGCCATGCGTCCTCGCATCGTTTTAGCCCTTTGCCTCACCTGCTCAAGTGTTACCAATCTCCAATGCCTCCCGAATCTCATCCACATTGAAACCGGTTATTAGTCTGGAATCGTCCACTATCAGCGTTGGGAACGCTATTCTACCTCCTCTTTCCAAAATATCTCTGCATATTTGCTCATACTCTTCGTCAGTACACAGGTCTACGTCGATATATCCGTGCGCAACGCTGTTATCCGTTAAAAACTTTTTAGTCTTCCTGCACCAGCCACAGGTGCTCAACGCGTACAGTAGAACCCTGTGCTTACTGTTTTTACCATCGACCTTAACGACATTCATCCGTGAAACCTTTAACCCGGAGGATGATGTAACTTTTTTCCGAAAATATGGGCTTATAGTTAACTAGGCGTTAGAACAAATTGTTGCTGATGAGTGAAGCCCCACCGCCTGGCCTGCTAACAATGATTCTAGGAAGTTTTAAATCTTTCATCCGACTGACGACGGAATCCTCGTAATCCTTAAGAGTGTTGATGAAAACGGAAGGGCCAGTATCAATAGAATACCACGCTGGTATGCCCTCAGCACGCATTTTCACTACTTCTTTTATTATCCGAAGCGTCTCTGGCTCCCATAGGATTATTCTCGACTTACCCGTCATCGTAATCGCGTGAAGATTCAAAGTATCTTCTTCAGCAAGTCTTCTGATGCTCCGTACATCGTTTTCAACTATAGCTTTTCTCATGGATTCAACCATGCTTGAAATGCTTTTCAACCTGGATTCGAAGAGCGGTGAACTTAGAACTTCGAAATGTGCCTCATCAGTCTTAAAACTGGAATGAATCGGGATTATTACCATAGTTAGATCAACATCTTTAGGCGTAGCAATCTGCTCAGCATACGATCTTCCGTTTTTATCAGCATACCATATTGCGAAGCCTCCTACGAGGCTCCTCGTGGCAGAACCAGCACCCATCCTTACTGTTTCACACAGAGAAGCGTCGTCTAAATCCAGTTTTAAGGCGGCACTGGCAGCCAACCCGAGGGCGGCGAATCCCGATGCGGAAAAACCCAAGCCCTTCCCCTCTTTTAAACTGTTTTCTGAAACAACTCTGAAGAACCCTTGGTAGTCTGCCATCTTCTTAAGCTTCCGGAGGACTGTTTCAACCCTATCCTTAGCGTTTCCAGTAATCTTCTCCCCGTTAACTATTATCAAGTCTTCCCCCAATTCTTCATCGGTTTCAACAGTTGTGACTGTGGAAAGAGCATCAACGCACACTGATATACTGTCGTGAAACGGTATTCTTAAAACAGGATCCTTTAAGCCGTGATACTTTATTAAACCTTGGATCGGATGGGCTTTTGCAGTCGCCTTCATTAGAATCCTTTCAGAATTGTTGGAAATATAAGCTTCACTGAGAATCTTTGAATCGTTAAGGATAAATAAGGCTTTAAAACATGTTGAGGCATGCCGCGTAGTCCTCAGGTTATCGGTATTGGGGAGGTGCTTATAGATTTTATAGGTGTTGAACACACTTCTCTAGATAAAGCTGAGACTTTCAAAAAATGTTTTGGAGGGGCTCCGATGAATACTGTAGTTGGTGTTGCGAGACTAGGTGTTAAAGCAGGAGCTATAGCAGCGGTCGGCGACGACTTCTTCGGAAGATTTATACTTGAAGAGTTTAAAAAGAATGGTGTTGACGCATCGCGTGTAGAAATTAAAAGGAGAGTTAGAACCACGCTGGCATTCATCGTTAACGATCCTGTTAAAGGATGGGTCTGTATCTTCTACCGGAGCCCATGGTTGAAATATACTTCAGACACTCTACTATCACCAGAAGACATTGATTACGACTACATATCTCAGGCTAAGATACTGCATGTTTCAGGGTTCGCGCTCTCCCAAAAACCCGCTAGGCAGGCAATAATTAAGGCGGTGAGGCACGCTAAGAATTCTGGCGTAGACGTATCTTTCGACCCCACCCTGAGGCTCGACGTCTGGCGTTCTGAAACAGTCCTAAGGGAAACCTACGCGAGTATGCTTAGGCTCTCCGACATAGCTACTTTCTCAAGGGAAGAGGCTAGGTTCATCTTTGGGACAAGTAGCCCCAAGAATGCTGCTGAAAAAGCCTTAAAGTACGGGGTTAGGATTGTGGGCATTAAACTCGGCTCTCAAGGCTCCTTCGCGAAAGCTAGAGGTGGGCCTGAGGTTTACGCGCCCGCTTTCAAGGTTAAGGCTGTTGACGCGACTGGAGCTGGAGACGGCTGGAACGCAGGCCTTTTAGTAGGTCTTTGTAAAGGTCTGGATTTTGAGCAATGCGTCATGGTTGCAAATGCTGTGGGAGCACTCGTCGTCACGAAGCCGGGTGCGATAACAGCTCTCCCCTCTAGAGATGAATTAAACAGGTTTCTCGAGAAGAACAATGTTAAGATAAGAATTTAGGCTTTAAAGCCGGATGTGCACATGTTACCAGAAGTCCATCGCTTGTTAACATTTTCGCATTTACTCTACTTGTAGTGCCGACGCATTTCCTCATGGTACGGAATTGAAAGAATATCGTTTAAAAGTCCTTCCGCCTGCTCCTCGCTCCTAGTCCAGGGGTCCATCTCCACAAGCTCGAGAAGCCCCTCCCTGCTGCCAGCCTCGTATGCTTCAAGCTCCATTTCCACAGGCGCCACCCTATCCCTGAGGATGAACGCCACTAGTGGTTTCGGCAGGCCTCTGGCCCTAATTCCACGCACTCCCCTCCCGCTCACTTCCGCCTTCACTTCAACCTCGAAATCCGTGGGGATGCCTGGCACAAGCCCGTCCGAATTAATGATGTTAACTTGAAACACCCGTGGAACATCGCAGGCAATAGACTCTATCAAGGGTATTATTATCTCCCCGGATTTCTCCGCTGGGAAGACGCTCGTAACCTTTTTAGAATAATCCGAGGATACTCTGATTATTTTCTCAACGGTTTCCCTATTATAGGTGAAGAAGCCTTCCCACCAGGATTCAGGATCCTCCCTCCATCTTCTCTCAGTTTCCTCATCCGTATGGTACCACCATGGCCATGAGCCCCCGCCCGGGGTGCAAGTGTCTCCAACCGGGAAAACGCCGAACCTCCTGTAGAGGTCGAAAGCCTTAGGGCCAAGCTCGCTGCTGAAGCCTACTTTTCCCGAATGTTTCCCAGCTTCCCTAGTGATCCAGTCGTCGAGCAGCGGGAGCACGTCTTCACCCTCGTAAGTAAGGCTTGTCAGCCATATGAAATGGTTTACTCCAGACGCTTCAAAACCTATCCTGCTCGCGTCGAGCCCAAGCAGGCTGGCGACCCGGTATACTCCTGTGAAGCCGTGGCATAAGCCTATGGTTTTAACCTTACTGTGCCTCCTACCCAAGTATGTAACTCCGGCTAGAACAGGATTAGCCAGTTGAATATGCCAGGCTTCAGGACACTCTTCAAGAATATCCTCCATCAGGGAGTCGAAGAACATAAGCTGGTAGAAGTTTATCCAGAATGCTTCATCATGCATAATGTGAAGGCTTCCGCCAAACCTGTACCCCCTTCTCCGGGCTATGGTCCAGCCCTCTCTAAGCCGCGCGTAGCCGGCTGTGAGCGCAGTGTTTACGACGAAATCGGCTTCCCTCAAGGATTCGCGTCGGTTAAGAGTCTTCTCAATCCTTAGCCTGCTTCCAGTTTCCCCAGCATACCTTCTGCAAATCGCGTAAACAGCGTCAAGCCTCTCCCTACTTATATCCATCAGGCTGACCGTGCTTCCGGAAAGGCTGGGCGTTAAACACAGGTCTCTAATCAGGCTTATGGAGAAGACTGCGCTGCCTGCCCCTACTACGCTTATTTTAACGCCAACCATCCCGTGTGCTCACTCTCCAAGACATGTTACGACGAGCCTCCTAGTCCTCGGCCTAACGTCAAGCTCTACGAACACTACCTGCTGCCAGGTGCCGAGTCTGAGAGCACCATCCCTTATGGGGATCGTTATGCTCGGCCCGATTATCGATGCCCTAACGTGGGAATGCCCGTTCCCATCATGCCAAGCCTTCTCATGCTCGTATACAGCATGCCTGGGAGCTAGCCTCTCCAGAGCATTAGGAAAATCCTTAAGCAAGCCTGGCTCATACTCTATCGTTGTCACTGCCCCCGTGGACCCGGGTACGAAAACATTAGCAATACCGTTTTTAATACCGGTTTTCGAAACTATCTTCTCAATTTCACCTGTAATATTCACGATGTCAAGCTCCCCTTTAGTCTTTACTCCAAGCTCCGTCTCAACCACGATCACATTCTCACCGTTTAAAGTGGAAACGCAAGTGTTTCTTAAACTTGTTTGGCAGGTTTTAAAAACACGGCTTTTCCACTACTTTTCAGCGGATCGGCATGTTGGATAGAAATATTCCCCGTTGATTCCGTGCCGGGTATCCGGGTGAATCATCCTATAAATATTTTTCTTTTCAAACATTTTTTAAAGGTAGAGCCTGTTTGTAAGCAGGGTTGTGAAACAATTCTTATTAAAAACATTCTGCATGTTTCCTCGGAGCAGCAGTGGATGGAGCCTGACACAGATGAACTGAGGGAAAGACTCATGGATGGACTAGCGTTCTCCCTGCCTATAGTCCTTTTAACGAATGTTTTTCCCACTTTTTAACGGTCGGAAGCATGGAGGGTTTGGATTCTTCCCCCACCCTTTTTCTGAAGGAGGAATCTTCAGCCTTAAACAGTCTGCACGCTAGTAATGCTGACGGTGAAAAGCAAGCCTCCGAAGTAGGGCTCCTCCCTCCTCTATTAAGAAGCAATGGGAATTCGACGGGTCGAGAATCATTCCAGCTTGATAAGCCTCCGTTAAAACTTAACGTTATAGCGCGCGCCGTTTTAAGGCCGGATTGGCAGCCGGCATGCTGCCTTACAGCTGGTCAAACCCTAGATTAATAGTGTGGGGAAACATGAGCAACATGCCTAAAACGGTTTAGCACATGCTAATGCTGGAAAACGCAGTAATACTCTGTCTCTCCGTATTTAAAGGATTGTAAAACAATGTTTAAACCCGTCTTCCCAACTCTTTAAGACAGATGGAGGGGAAGAGCAGTCTGAGGATTAATGTGGCTGCAGCATTCTCACTCCTATTAGTAGTAAGCATTTCCCCTCTGAGCAGCTTAAGGGTGGAGCATGCTTCAGGCTGGGACAGCACAGTAGTGCATCTCGACTGGAACGCGAGGCTCATGATTACCCTGGTTACTGAAGACGGGCAGCCTATTGACGACGCGTGGGTATACGTGGTCGACGCTTACACCGGGGGCAACGTGACCGCTGCGATAACGGACAACCATGGTCATGCTGGGACACTCTTCGTCGGAGCTGGCAACGCTGCTGAACACTTGAAGATTGAGCCCGGAGACAGGGTTGACATAGGGTTCAACCTGCTAAGAGGATGGTTCTGGCTCGACGAGAACATGATGCTTACGGGCGAGCCAGTCAACCCCGAGTGGGACCCTGTTTCGAACAATTTTCCGCCGCAGCCCGTTGGAGACGAGTATGTTCAACACTTAACCTTCAACGGTAGATCAGGATGGGCAAGGTTCTACGGGAAATACTATGTTATGGTTTACTATAGGCCTGCAGGCTGCAGCGAGGTTCTCGGCCCAGTGTCCACGATAGTGGTGTTCGACAGCTATACTAACGAACCTCAACACCAGTACATATACTTGGGTATACACCCCGAGTCTTACGCCTCCACTTCTGAATACGCCGTCTCGCAGGCTAAAATATTCAGGGCTGACGTTGGCGACATGGCTATGTCTTTCAACGATGCGCAAGGCAGGCCTTTGAAAAACGTTCACGTTACGCTTGAAGAATGGGGGATTAGTGGTTTCACCGACGAGGCTGGAACCCTGCTTTTCCAGAAGATGCCGAGGATAAGCTACAGGCTTACCGCCGAATGGGTGAGCAGGTATGGCAGCAAGGCTGTCGTGAAGACAACCGTGACGGAGGACACCGTCATAGTGATGCCAGTCTACGACATTGTTTTAAGATTATTGTCACCAGGCGGGAGACCCTTGACGAATGCTGATGCTTTCTTGGAGGGAGTATACTTGGGTAAGGCTGACGCGAACGGTGAAGTCTTGGCAGCACAGGTTCCGTCGGGAAACTACACGGTGTCAGCTAAATGGCTTGGCTCAGACCTTGTGTTTCAGAAAATAGAGATTGTGACAGGCGGCGAAATAACTGTAACGCCTTCAAACGTGCACAGTATAACCATCATGGTGAGGGGTGCTCAGGGACAGGCTTTAGAGGGTGCTGGCGTCACTGTTTTGAAGAATGGTGTTAAACTGGTTAGGATGCTTACAGATAAGGGTGGGAACGCGGAGGTTGAGCTGCCTGATGGAGACTACACTATTGAGGTTTCCTTCGACCAATTTCTTAGGAGAACTCAAGTAACGCTTACAAGTGACCATCTAGTTAAAGTTGAGCTTGACGTCTTCCTCAAGATACTTGGTGTTTCAATGACTCTTTCACAGACCATTCTTTTAATAATAGCAATCCTAATTATAATTATTGCCTTAGCAATATTATTACACGAGTATCATATTTACAGAAGAAAGAAGCTTCCCCAGCTATTTACCGTCAGAACCCGGAAGGAGACATAGGTTCTCTAAACCCTTGGCGCATGCTAGACAACTCTCCGTTTGATAGATATCATAACTAAATTACTTCCTGAAGAAGAAACTTAGTAGAGTTGATAGAGACGGGATGCTTAGAGCGGAGAACACTCCTAGCGCCAAGCTCCGCTCGGAATGTGGAGCCAAACTTTGAAACACTTTCTTAATAAATGTCTTTTCAAATAGTTACTGACAGCAGGCCATCATAAAACATTTTTCTCTTTAAGAACATTTTCAATGTCGTTTAGAACCGTTTTGTCGAAAAACGCTTTTTAGAAACGCTTAATGTCGAAGATTGTAATTTAGAAATGTCGAGTATAGTAAAAAATTACGTTTATCGAAAAGTATATATGGGGGTCAAACGGGTTAAGAGTGAAAAATGGATCCACTGGATAAGCTGGATTTAGAGATACTACGCATACTGTGCAGCAACCCTAAGCAGAGCTACCGTGACATCGCTAAGCGTCTTGAAGTATCGGACCGGACGGTTGCTAGAAGAATAAACAGGATGGAGAACGAGGGCGTCATACTTGGTTATCAGCCTGTTTTAAGCGACCACGCTAGGAGCCTACTGTTCAGCTCCAACGAGACTGTTGAATTCAAGTTTTCACCTGCTGAATGGAGCGAGTTTGAAAAATCGTTCAAAAACATGTATTACACTGCAGCCGACGTCATATTCTTCTACGCTGGAAAGGGGGTTGGACAAGCATTGCTTGAGGAGATCAAGGAGATGACGGGAGGAAAAACAGCGGTTGAAGACGTTTTGACAAATCTTTCCAAGATATGTGTCCTCAGAGGATGGGGAGGTGTTCTATTTGAAAGAGTTGGAAACGGTGCGATAAAGGCTACTTTAAACAATCTCAGGATAAACCGGTTCATGTTCAGAGGCATTATGACCCAGCTGCTGGAATCCCTGACCGGTGGAAGCGTAGAAATATCATCATTAACGGAGGACAGCAGCGTAATACTGATGAAATTCTCAGAAATACTTTCGGAGGTTTGAGAAAAATGGAGAGAACACCGTTTGGCATAGGTGAGCTCGACAGCCTGATGGAGGGTGGAGTACCCAGAGGCGGGCTGATCATCATCGCGGGAAACGCTGGCGTAGGCAAAACCATACTCTCAGCCCAGTTCATATACAATGGGGCTTCGCAATACGGTGAGAAAGGCCTCTACATATGTATGAGCGAGACAGGTGAGCATTTTAAGGCTCATATGCAAAGCCTAGGATGGGATTTTTCCAAGCTTGAGGAGAAAGGCATGGTTAAGATAGTCGAGTTCCCGACGATGGCTAAGATCAGTGTTGAAGACATTGTAAGCCTAATAGTGGACGAGGCTAGGAAGTTTAAGGCAGACAGGGTTGTAGTAGACTCTGTTTCAGCCCTAAACATGGCTTTAAGCAGGAAATCCGAGGTCAGGGCGGTTGTAAACCTTCTCGCCAGAATGCTGAAAAACCTTGGCTGCACAACGATAATGGTCACGGAGAACCCGTGGGGAAGCAAGGGAATAGGATTGGGCGTGGAGGAATTCGTATCCGACGGAATCATAATAATGGAGTCGGTGGTTGTTGGAAACAGGCTTGACAAGAGGCTGATGATACTTAAAATGAGGGCTACGAACCATGACACAAGGTATTACAGGCTTCATGTTGACAGGGGCTCGGGAATAGTCCTCGACCTATACCCTGAAATCCGATGACTCGAGCGTGCAGCCTTTGCAGAGCCTCCACCCCCCTCTGGTTCTACATCCGCCTGCGGAGATAGGCGAAAAAGCTTTAAGAGTGGCTGAAGAATATGAAAAGGAGACTTTGGCTAGCAGTGCAGACCTTTGGCGGGAATACTGCGAGTTCTATGAGAAACCTTTCGAACAGCAGCTGGAGATAAACGAGGCCCTGCTGAAGGAGCACCTTGCCAGATGGGGGCGGGCTGCACAGGCGAAAACCCTTTGTCCAAACGGTTTTCAGACGATTAACGATATTCCTGTGACAAGCTACAGCGATTATCCTGTGCTGCTTGAATTCAAGAAGAGGATAGAAAGGCTGGAGAAAACCTCTCCAAGGATGCCCGGAGAACTATACTGGGACTACTATGACAGGATAGGGAGGCTTGCATCTAGTTCGCTATCTGATTACATAATTGGAGATTTCTCATTCGCGGTTAAGACAAGCGGCACAACAGGTGAACCGAAATGGATAGTTCATGGTAATTTTTTCTGGGAGAATTTCAGGCGAGACGTAATAGCCACGACGTTGATTGCTTGCAGCGACTCTTGGGGTGTTACAAAATTTGAGAAAGGTGATAGAGGTTTAAACTTCACGACATCCGCACCGTTTCTTACGGGTTGGGGAAGGAAAGCTTCCCAAGGTCTAGTGACGGATATTCCTCCCGTAAGTGTTATGGATGGGATTTCAGAAGCTAGAAGGCGATTTTTTGTTGCATTAGAATACCTTGAAAATGGTCATAGCGTGAATTTGGCAGGCGGTATTGCACCAAGTATATACCTAATGTGCGAGTATTTCTCCAATCCCGAAACTCTTTTTGAAGAATACTATAGGTCACTGGACTTGGGTGTTGCGAAGCTTTATCTTCTCCAGAAGTGGACTCGGGCTAAGCTTTTCAAGAAACCGAGAAACCTTAAGGATTATCTTGACTTGAAAGGGTTAATGATCGGCGGTGTTGATACTGCTTTATACGCTGATTATATTAAGACTAAGCTGGGAGTAGATCCTCTTTGTATCTATGGTGTCTCGGAGCTTGGTATCGCAATGTTTGGATCTCCAGATAGGAAAGGGGACCTCATGCCTAATCTAAGGAGTTGTTATTTTGAGTTTAGGGATGAAAATGGAGTTATAAGAAAAATAGATGAAATTAAGCCTGGTTATGTTTACGATCTTATAGTCACTCCATTTGGCAGTCTTTTTTCACGTTATGATGTTGGAGATACTGTGCTTGTTATCGATTTGAGAGACGATGGGATGCCTGTTTTTCGTTTTTGGGGTAGGAAAAACCAAATAATAGCAATTCGCGGATTTCTTCCTCGTGTGACTGAAGCTTTAGCAGTACAGATAATGGCTAGAGCCGGATTAAGTCTGTCAGATAAATGGGCATTTACCAAGTCTATTAACGAGCATGAGAAAATTCTTATTCTTATGGAAAATACTTGGGGTTTAGAGAAATCAGAGGCCGTGAGAAGGATATTTCAAGCATTTTTAGCAGTCAGCGAGGATTTCAGACATCTAGTTGCTGAAAACAAAATAAATGATCCTAATGACATTATAGAAGTAGAGTATCTTAAACCAGGGGCTTTTCTCCGATATACGATGGAAAGGGGGAAAAGAGGAATTCCTATGGGTCAGATTAAGCCACCAAAAATAATTCCGCCGGAAAGACATGATATATGTGAGGAGCTTAGGAGGTTATAGTAATATGGGTGAGGGTTCAATAATATGGTCTTCCATTTATATTATAACTGGCATATTGTCATTTTTACTATCTCTAGATATTCTACTAAAGCAACGTCACTCAATTTTACACCAACGATTTTTCATTTACGGATTGGCAACCTCGTTACATCTCTTCACTAACGCCTTTAAACTGGCCGTACCTGATGTAGATCTGTCATTAAGACTGTTTAGAGTTTCAAACTCGTTATACTTCGTTTCAATTGGGCTATTAGCATATCTAGTGTATGGGTTCATAGCTAATGGTGAAAAAGAAAAAGATTACTATCTAATACTCATCCCACCAGTTTTTATTGTAACTGTTTCAGCTTTCATATCGTACAAAGCAAAATTATCAGATTTCGGATGGGTATTTATTCCAAATCCACCCCTCACTATTGAAGGTATAGTAACATTCTTATACATGACTGGATATTCTATATTTATAACAATTGTCCTCTATAATTCAATAAAAAGGGCTAAAGCTCCTTGGCTAAGAAAAAAGTATAGTTTGATGTTATTTGGCTTCACTGTATTTCAAATAATGGGTATAATGCTCCTTAACGCTCTTTTGATTTCTTTTGAAAATATCCCGCCTACTAGCGGCCCATTCTACTTCTTGTCCTTTGTATTCCTCTCATATTCTTTTGCCATAGGTCCACCTAAAGAAATTGTATTGACAGGTATGGGCAATCCTTTAACGAACTCTTATCAGAAATTTCTTAATAAGCTGATCGATATTGCTCCTCCAGATGAGCTTGGTTTGAAGACCATGGATCTTTTAGAATACTTGGATAAGACTCGTCTCAGTGACGTGGTTACTTATGATAGGCTGAGAATCATTTTGAATGCGGAGAAGATTGAAAGTCTTAACAGTATTCAGGCTTTGGATAAAACGCTGGAGTATTTTGAAACTAGAGATTGGGCTCACAGGGCTGCGGACGAGTTGATGGAGGTTCTTGAAAGCATATATTTCAATTTAAAGTCTCAGGATGAGAAGGAAGCCTTTAAAACCATAATTATGAACCATCAGGAGTATCTTAAGAAAACCGACATTATATACGGGCTGGCCACCGGCGAGTTTCTATCCTTCATCAGTCCAGACGCTTCCTTAGAGGGTCTCCCCGAGTGGGAGGCTGTTGTCCGCACATATAGGCGGCTGCTTCTGCCTGTTCGAAAGCATATCGCAGGTCCGTTGGCACCAGAGTTCTTCAAGAAGATGAGGAGCATGGATGTGGTGAAGCATCTTGATGTTTCGACAGACGGGGAAATAGGTGTTGAACGCTTAGTCGCCTACGTTAGGACGATTCCTAATGGAAGAAGAGTTGAAGCAGTTAGGGAGGCTTTCAACGTGCTTCTATCAGCAGTCTCAGCCTACTTGGCGAGAGAAAACGCTGATTTGTTTGAAAACTATCTGGGGGTGGTGAGAAGGATTTTCATGCTTAATTCCGGGGCTAAGGGTGTCTGGAAGACCTATTACTCCCTAGTGGATAGGCTTTCGACGGATATCGGTAGGTCTCGAATAACTCGTCTCACCTGCATGGAGGACTGTCGTGCAGAGGATCTGAACGCTTTCTCAGAGGCTTTCGGCTTGACGCATGACAGGCTTATTCGTAGAAAAATACTTCTCGAATATAATCCGAAATATCTTTACGAGCCCTATGTGGCTAAGGCTGTACGCGAGATATATGCTAACACTGAAAGATGCGTCATGCTTCTGAGGCCTGCGAGCGGAGTATTATCGCAGATTCCGACTTTAGAGAACGTTAAGCTCATCCCTGTAGTCACTGTGGGTGCTAAGCCTGGTGAAAGCGTTTCCTTCGACGATGTTACTCAAATGATTAACGCTATAAACAGGTCTCTGGATTCAGAGATGCATACTTGGATTATTCTCGACATCTCGGACATGATTCTCTCAACAAGCATGGAGCAGGCGTATGCTTTCGCCCGACACGCGATCGAGCTTGTCTCAGCTAAGGATGGTTCAGCCATATTCATGCTGAACGAGCCTGCTCACGATGACAATGTGAAGACGGCGTTCGAAGGACTGTTTTCAACAATACTTCAGGTGGCTGAGAAGCCGAGGCTTCTAAAATTAGTGTGACATAACCGTATAGCTACTTTTCGGAAAAAGGTTGAATGAAGAACTACCTTGACACTTCTGTCTTCCTCAACTCCTCGTAGAGTTCTCTAGCCCTACTGTTCTCCTCAAAATGTCTTCTTATCGGCTCAACCATCTTGTCGATCACGTCGGCCACAGCGTTTTTCAAGTCAAGCGGATGGAGAAGACCCTTAACATAGGCTGACTCTAACTCCTCATACGTGTGGAACTCCACGGGCCCACCATGCTTAGGAAGCCTTTCAACCCGTAAACTCTTGAATTTCCTGAAGACTATGTGTTTCGTCCAGTCTAATACTGGATTGTTCTCAACAACCTTCTCCGGACAGTATGCTGAAAGAATTTTCTTAAATATTGTTTCCCGAGAATCATGCACAAATATGCTTGACTCCGGCTTACTCTTACTCATTTTCGAGCTTATTTGAACATCTATATTCTTATCCTCGTCGAAGCCTTCCGGTTCCCTCACTCCTTGAAGACCCATAAGCATGTGGTGGCTGACTACCACGGGCTTCCAGTATCCAAGCTTCGGCCCAACTTCTCTGGCAAGCATGTTCGCCCTTCTCTGGTCAAGCCCCAGCTGACAAATGTCTGCGCCAAGCATGAAGATATCAGTGACTTGCATCATGGGGTAGAAGTATTGGGCGACATCCTTCAACTCCCCTTTCTTCCTACCCATTATTGTCAATGCTCTCTCAGCCCTGGAAACCGTTGTTAGCTTAGCAACCTGTATCACGTTCTTCCAGTATTCGCTTGAATCAACAATATCGCTCGCCCAGACTGTTTCAACACTGCTGAAATCAACCCCAGCGGCCTTCCAAACCTCTATGAAGTATTCACCGCAGACCCTTATCTTCTCCAAGTCCCCCCCGAGCTTCCGGTTTATCCAGGCAAACCAGTCGGCAAGGTAAAGCTTAAACCTTATCCCCGCCTTAATCAAGGGTTCAAGGAGAATCGGCCTGAACAGTCCGAACGCTATGTGCGCAAGCCCAGATGGCTCGAAACCGTCGTAGGCGACGGGATGCTCTTTTGTTTCAAGAAGCATCCTAAGCTCATCCAGGGTTACGATCTCCTCGCCAACGCTTTTAACGAGCTCAAGTCTTTCCTCTACATCCAAGCTGAATCCTTTTTTCAACGTTTGTTTTTAAATATTTTAGTAGAGTATGCATGCTTAAAAGATAAAAACAGGTTTTCAAACTGTTCCTGAAAATGCCGCTGTCGAGCAGGGATCTGGAGGTCTTCCTTGAAAGCCGGAGCGTGAAACATAGAATACTTTTCCACGGGGAAACTTATTCTGCTGAAAAAGCAAGCAGGGAGCTCGGGATCAGTCTAGAGCAGGTCGCTAAAACAGTTGTCTTCGTAAACGAGAATAAGGAGCCGCTTATAGTGGTTGTCCCAGGTGGACGCAGAGTTAACCAGGATAAGCTTGCTAAAACACTCGGTTTCCGGAAACTACGGTTAGCCACTGAGGAGGAAGTTTTAAACCACACAGGGTATGTGGCTGGAGCTGTGCCGCCAGTCGGCCATGTTAAACAGGTGCTTGCTATTGTTGACGAAAGCCTGCTGAGCAAAGAGAAGGTTTACGCTGGGGGAGGGGCTGTTAACGCGACTCTTGAAATCTCGCCCATCGACATCGTAAGGCTTCTCAACGCTAGAGTGATGAAGGTTCCGTAACGGTTCAATCGGCGGCAACAGCCTTAAAAAGACGTTAAGCGAGAAACGTTTAGGTGGGTGTGTTGAACGTGTATGATGCTGCTGTGAGCCGGAGAACCATACGCAGGTTTACTCAGAAACCGATTCCCATGCATGTTTTTAAGAAGCTTTTAAACGCTGCTAGGCTCGCCCCATCCGGTGGAAACATTCAGCCTTGCGAATATGTTTTAGTGACTGAGAAAGACTTGCTCGACAAGGTTTTCAACACGCTTAAATGGGCAATGTATCTTGGCCCCTCTGGTGCTCCGAGGGAGGGCGAGAGGCCGACTGCCTACATTGTCGTCTTGGTTAACACGAGAAAGAAGGCTGAAGGAGGCGAGGTTGACTGTGCTGCCGCTATTGAAAACATGGTTTTAACAGCCTGGGAGGAGGGTGTTGGCGCATGCTGGATGGCTTCAGTAGACCGTGAGAAGCTTAGGGAAATCCTTTCAATACCTGAGCACTGCAGGATATGCTTCGTCGTAGCCCTCGGATACAGGGCTGAAGAACCTATTGTTGAAGATATGAAGAATGATGACGTGAAATACTGGAGGGATGTGAACGGTGTTCTTCATGTTCCCAAGCGCAGGCTGGAGGATATTGTTTCCTTTAACAGGTATGGGAGAAGGATGGATAAGTCGTTCACAACCGTCTGATTTAAACACTAGTGTTAAAGCTTTTTTTAATACAGTGTGCTGTCGCAAAACGCTGCACGCTATTCTAAACGCATATGTGAACATCTTGAAACAAGCGTGCAGCATACTGTTTGGGAAACGTGAGAGTTTACTGGATTGCTCCATATTCATCAAATGGAACCAATCGGTTTATATAGGTTTAAAACACCATTGTGACGAGCATGAGGGAAGAGATATTTCGCGCGTATGATGTTAGGGGTGTATACGGTAGAGACTTTGCTGAGGAAGATGCTAAACTAATAGGTTTAGCATTCGCCACCTATCTAGGTGGCGAGGGAAAGAGGATCTCTGTTGGATGGGATGTTAGAAAAAGCAGCAGGAGTCTCGCATCAGCGCTGATTGACGGCCTATCCTTAACTGGTGCCACAGTTCTCAGCCTAGGTCTTGTGCCCACTCCAATAGTCTACTTCGCTGTCGCCAGCTGGAATCTTGATGGAGGGGTAGTTGTAACGAGTAGCCACAATCCTCCTGAATGGAACGGATTTAAACTCTGCAGGGAGAACGCTCTTCTCTGCGGCTGGGGAACAGGCTTAGAGGAGGTTAAGAAAATAATTGATTCTAAAATGTTCCGCTATTCCGCTTTTAAAGGACGGGTGGAGGAGGCTGGGGAAAGGATTCTGGAGGAATATGAGAATTACTTGCTTGACAGTTTCAAAGGGAGAATCGGGAGGCTTAAGGTTCTTATAGACCCTGGAAACGGGTCGTGCTCAGTAATCGGTAAAAAAATACTTCAGAAATCGGGTTTGACAGTGGAATCGATGAACGATTATCCTGACGGTGGCTTCCCGTCTCGGTCGCCTGAGCCTACTGAAGAGTCTCTAAGCGCTCTAAGAAAGATGGTTAAGGACGGGGGGTATGATTTCGGGGTTGGCTACGATGGTGACGGCGATAGGGCTCTATTTGTGGACGATGAGGGAAACGTTATTCGTGGGGACGTAGTCTTGGCGCTTTTCGTGAAGCATTTTCTCAGGGATAAGCCTGGTGAGAAGATAGTTTACGAAGTCAGCTGCTCAAAACTGGTTGAGGAAGTCTCGAGGGAAAACAGGGTGGTGCCTGTGATGAGCAGGGTGGGCCACACTTTCATACTGGGTAAGATGGTGTCTGAGAAGGCTTTTTTCGGCGGAGAGATATCTAGCCACCTCTACTTCGGTGAAATCTACGGTTTGGACGACGCTATTTTCGCAACGCTTAAAGTTGCTCAGCTTCTAACTTTAACCGGTAGAAAGCTTTCTGAACTAGTTTCTGAGCTGCCTAAATACGAGTTTCTAAGGAAGGATTATGGTGTTCCAGACAAGGTTAAGTTCATGGTGGTTAACGACCTGGCACGCGTGTTCGAAAAGGAAGGGCGTAAGACTATAACTATAGACGGGGTTAGGGTTGAGCTTGAAGACGGCTGGTTCATCTTAAGGGCTTCAAACACGCTTCCGCAGGTTAAGCTGGCGGCTGAGGCGAGAAGCAGGCAGGCCCTGGAGGAGATAGTTAGGTACGCGGAAACAAGGCTTAAAGAAACGCTTGCAAAATATGGTTAGAAACATTCGTTAAAAGCTTTTATCGTCTTAATCGTTCAACTTTTGAGAAGCCTGAGTCTTGAAACTCATAACCCCGTTTGACCCGTGGCGTGGCAGGCTGTGCACATGCCCCCCAAAATATAGTTTCTCACCATACCGGGGGTGTGGGCACAGGTGTGTCTACTGCTACATAACTTCATACGTTCCCGGAGCGTTTCAACCCAGGGTTAAGGAGTTCACTATTCTGCAGCTGGAGAAAGAGGTGAAGAAGCTTGACAGAAGTATGCCGGTGTCGATCGCTAACAGTTCAGACCCGTATACCCCTGCAGAGGCTCAGAACCTTCTCATGAGGGAGGTTCTTCCAGTCTTAATCAGAAACGGGTTTAAACTGCTAATAGTTACTAAATCAAACCTGGTGGCTAGGGATATTGATATACTTTCTAAAGGAAGGGTTTGCGTAAGCATAACCGTCACGACGCTTAACGGGCATGTTGCAAAGAGGCTTGAACCCTTCGCCCCGCCGCCTGTTAGTAGGCTTCGGGCGCTTGAAGCTTTAAGCAGAGCTGGAATACCGACGATGATTAGGCTTGACCCCATTATTCCCGGGGTTAATGATGATTCGAATACTATCAGTGCAATTCTTAAAGCAGCGTTTGAAGCGGGCGTCAGACAGGTTACAACCTCAACCTACAAGGCTAAGCCTGATAATTTCAAAAGAGTTTTAACAGCGTTTCCGGAATTGGAGGATGAGCTTAAGAATGTTTACTCGCGCGGCGAGCGCGTAGGCAGGTCAACCTACATGGCTGAGAGTCTCCGCAGAGAGCTTATTTTAAAAGTGAGGGAGGTTGCTGAAGAACTCTCCATGGGTTTCGCATCATGCAGAGAGGGTTTTCCAGAGCTTCATACTGCTGAGACATGCGACGGTTCACACATGCTTTAACATTCTCTCCGCCTGGCGAAAGGCTGCTGCCCCGTATCTAGGGCTAATCCTGCTAGGCCTATTCCTGGTTTAAGACTTCCTCAGCCTTAAGGGTTCAGCTTAAGCTATAAGCTAAATGGTTAAGGCAAGCATAAGCGTTATGCTAATAGTCATAGGAAAACAGGGTTTGTCCATGCTTTCCTACCGTTCGCGTCCGTGATTTCAAGCCGCACGTAGTTTTTAAAGTCGAACCCTTCCAGCCTAACATAGCTTAAACCTGATTTAGATAGCTTGAAAACTGCGCTCTTTCCACGGATCTCCGCATAGACTTCCTCACCGCCGTTCTTCCTGCCTGTTTTCACAATCCTGATTCTCTGAATCCCGGGTTTCCTCCTAACAATATTGTAAACATCCGTCGAGATGCTGAAGCCCGTTCCGTTCTCGGAAACCACGTCGACTCTTCTTACTGTTGAAAACTCGGCTTCAAGCCCGTTAGACGCGTAAGAAAACCTTTTGATAACCGGGCCGGTTGAAGCGTAGAATAGACCCTTCTCTATGGATTTGATCAGCCCGCTCAGGCTTCTCTCTCTAACCTTGACGCAGATCCATCCTCCGGGAGCATCCAGATTACTATACCAGTGGGCGTCGTCAACAGCGAAACCGTAAACATTAATCCTGTTCGTCAAAAGGTTATCCCAATGGATTGTTGAAAAGCCTTTCGCAACTTCAACATCACACCCAGTGTTGTATATCTCTATGCCGAGATAGTTAGTTATGTTAAGCAGGTCCTGTGTGGTGAGCTTAGACCAATATGGGTGGGCGATCACAGCGAAACCGTTTTCCTTCAAATAGTCGAGCAGTGTTTGAACCGAGTCTTTCGCATGCTTCTGCAAAGCCTCCTCATCCTCAACGTTAATCGCTACCACATGATAGTCCCCTCCTAAAACACTTTTCCCAGAAACAAGTTCAACCCCAGGGATTAACAGGAGTTTCTCCGAAGAGGCTTTCGTAAGCTTGCCATGGTCTGTCAAAGCTAGGAAATCATAGCCGTAGCTGGAGTAGTAATCCACCGTCTTCTCGGGGGACAGTGTTCCGTCGGAATTAGTCGTGTGAGCGTGAATATTCCCCTTCATCCAGGAGCCCGGTGTTTCGAAAGGATTCGTATCCTCCATGTTCAACAGGCTGCACACCCTTGCCGACGATACGCGTGAATGCTTAAATAAAACTTTTTCAACAGCTTCTCCAGCTAATGTTCTCAGCAGGCTTTTTCAAGCCTGTTTTCAGAAGTGATTTAATCCGGCTTCAATATCTTAAGGATGTTTCCGCGAGTTATTTTCTCCAACGCGTCCTCATCAAGATTATAGCTTTCCAGCATGGATATGTGTGATCTGTCTGGGCCGAATTGTAAACCTTCAGGGTTTATACACGGGAAATCCGTTCCATAAATCAGTTTACTGCTCATCTCGATTAGGAACCTTCTTCCGAAATCCCTGTCTCTCGAGATCGCGTTCAACCCTGAGAAGGCAGAGATGTCGGCGTAAACATTCCTATATTCTTTAAGGATTCTAACTGCTTCACCCGGCTCGCTTATCTTCCCTTTCGGATACGTTTCCTCAGTCTTACCGCTGCTTATTTGAGCCCACCATCCCGGGCCGTGAACTATGAAAACAGTTTCCTCAACTCTTGAAACCACTTTTTTAAAGCCTTCAAAATCAGGATTAAACCTGTTGTCGATATGTATCAGCACCGGGAGCCCGTGTTCCCCGCAGATTCTGAAAAGGCTGATATTATGCTCGTTGTCAATCCTGGTTTCAACCTTATGCTCGCCAAACCCTCTGCATCCATTCCCAACCGCCTCCCTTATTTTCTCTCTTAAACCCTCATCCTCCGGATTAAAGGCGCAGAACGGGATTATCTTATCCGGGTGGAGGGAGTAGGCTTTAAGCACGCCGTCGGTTTTAACAATGTCTTCTCCAATATCAAGATAGCTTTTCGCAACCGGCAGCAGAACTACTTTCTCCAGCTTCTCGCTTTCAACGTATTCCAACAGGTCTCGTAAACCTGCTTCAACAGTTCCTATCAGTCTTCTACTCCAGGATTTAACTCTGCCGATATGGGTGTGGGCATCTATCAATCTGTGTCGAAAACCTTCTCCGGCTTTTTTAAACATTCTCTCGCAAGCATAAGCGGGTGTAGGACGCTGTCGCCTTCCTATTCTTTAATCGGCAGGGAGACTGGTTTACCGCTTCTAGACGACTCGTATGCTGCTAGCGCTACTTCTAAAGCCTGCTTCCCGTCGTGTCCAGAGGCACGCGGCTTACCGTCTGTCTTGATCACGTTCAAGAAGTCAAGAATCATGTTTCTGTCAGCATCTGGACCGTAATACCGGTAGGTCATAGGTGAGCCTGATTCTACGAGTGAAACGTTTGACTTGAAAGCGTCAAGAACCAGGTAGCCCTTCTCTCCAAACACTCCGGTGTAAACATCTCCCCAGACAGGGTATGTGTCGGGCCTAGACCAGCTGCAGTCTATGCTCACCTTAACCCCGCCTCTGGTTTCACACATTAGGAGAGCATTATCCTCCACCTTAAGCTCCCTCCTAATGTTTCTCCCAACACGGCAGAAGACTCTTGAAAACTCGTCTCCAGTATACCATCTCGTCAAGTCCGCAACGTGTACAGTGTGATCCATTATGGCTCCTCCACCTGCTAACACGGGGTCTCCAAACCATAGGCCTGGGTACTTCCCGTGGTTTGTCGCGGTTATCGCTATCACCCTACCTATGGCTCCTGAAAGAATAATCTCTCTAGCTTTTACAGCTGAATCGTGATACCTCATTACGAAAGCTACTTGAAGCTTAACTCTCTTCTTCTCCGCTTTCAACACCATTTCGTCAGCGTCTCGCAGGCTTGTCGCAATCGGTTTCTCAACAATCATGTGTTTCCCAGCCTCAGCCGCGGCCAGCGCGAGCGCATGATGCTTCGAGTTTTCAGAAGCTATTATTACAGCATCAACCTCGTTCGCTTGAAAAAGTTTCTCAACGTCGTTGTAAAGCTTTTTAACACCGTAGGTTTCGCCCGCCCTTCTAAGTCTTTCAGGGGAATCGTCGTATATCGCTACCAGCTCTGTTTCCGGAATCTCTCTTAAAACTCTAGCATAGCTCCAAGCATGGATGTGCGCGAAAGATAATATGGCGAACCTGATTTTACCCAATCACATCAGCCTCCAGAGGTAGTTTCACAGGCTCCCTGGTTAAGACGGATTTTAAAGCGGCGAGCACGACTTCAAGACTTCTTAAACCCTCTTCTCCGCTCACTGGTGGAGGAGTGTCTCTTATCACAGAGTCCAAGAAGGCTTGAAGCTCAAGGTAGTAGCCGTCCCTCTCAAAGGGAGTGAACCTTTCAACCTTTCCGCTCGAGTGCAGCGACACCGATGCGGTAGACTGGTTGTCAACCTGCAGTATTCCTCTTGCTCCAGCAACCTCAAGGAAAGTCGTGAACGGATAGTCTTCAGGCATTATCCAGCTACCCTCAACATACGCTATTGCCCCGTTCCTGAATTTCAAGAGGGCGTGAGTATAGTCATGCGAGGAAGCGTTCCTCCTGACGTATGTTCCCCCCTGAGCGTAAACCTCTTCAACCTCGCCTAAACACCATCTAAGGAAGTCAACATCATGTATGCTCATGTCTACGAAAACCCCACCTCCCTTGTTCAAATAGTCATGCCAGTTTTCCCAAGCCCAGCTTGGAAAGGGCGACTGCCTGTAGGCTCTCGCCACTGAAGGCTCGCCTATTGCACCATCCGTTATCAGCCTCTTGGCTAAAACGTATTCCCCCCAAAACCTGAGCACGTGCGCAACCATAAGCTTAAGCCCGCTTCTCTCAGCTTTTTGAATCATCTCCTTCGCGTCGGATAGTTTCAGCGAAATCGGTTTCTCAACAATCACGTGCTTACCGTGCTCTAGACATTTGAGCACAATATCCTTATGCGTGTAAGTCGGGGTGCACACGTCTACAATATCTACCTTATCTAGGCTTATGAAACGGTCTAAATCGTTCCCGCTCTCTTGAAAACCGTATTTCTCCCGGAAAAACTCGGCCCGTTCCTTCTCAAGGTCGACGCAAGCGACAAGCCTAACCCCTGGGATCCGTCTCCATCTCTCAGCATGCGTTGACCCTATGAAGCCGCATCCAACCAGGCAGACACCAGTCTCTCCACCACTCATTTTAAACAGTTCCTCGCCCATTAAACTTTTTCCTCGTTACTGGTGTTGGCTGACCTATAGATCGCGTCTATGAGCCTCATAACCATGACGCCGTGCTCAGGCAATGGGTCGGGACTCGTATTTTTCTTTACACATTCTACGAAATGCTTCATCTCCTCCAAGTACACGTTTACCTCTTGACACTCTATCCTGGTCTCAACCCATTTGCCGTCAGTCTCAGTAAACTTGCATGGTGGCATAAGCGAGGCTCCAGCCTTGTCTCCCGACAGTATTATGTTGAAAGTATCTTCTTTAGTGTAAAGAGCCCAGCTTGTCTCAAGATACATGACTCCGCCTCCTTCCAGCCTTATGAGGGCGACTGCAAGATCCTCCACGTCGAAGGGGCCTCCGGGCTCACGTATTCCCCATCCTCCAAGACACTTGTTCTGCGTCCCGAGCTTTGAGAAAGTATATCCTTTAGCTGAAACAGGCTTAGGGAAACCCTGCAACCAGAGAGCAAGATCCAGCACGTGTGGTCCAAGGTCTATCAGGGGCCCTCCTCCTGAAAAAGCCTTAGTGGTGAACCAGCTGCCCATTCCAGGTATGCCGGCCCTCCTAAGCAGCGTTATCTTCGTGAAGTAAACATCGCCAAGCTCACCCTTTAGAACCAGGTTTCTAATCGCCTTAGAATCATTCCTGAATCTCTGACACATGCCGAGCATCAATATTCTTCCAGACTTGTTCCTCGCCCTGAGCATTTTCTCCGCCTCTTCAGCATTCATAGCCATTGGTTTCTCGCAGAAGACATGCACGCCCCTAGCCAGCGCGTCTATAGTCATCTTCGCATGCAGATAGTTGGGCGTAGCGATGATTACAGCATCCGGCTGCTCCCTGTCAAGCATCTCCACATAATCCTTGTAAACCTTGTTAACACCATGCTCCTCAGCCAGCGCCTTGGCTCTTTCAAGCCTTACGTCAACTATTGCTGAAAGCTCAGCATCCTCAATAGACTTTACACTGGACGCGTGTATCCTCCCTATGCTTCCAGCCCCTATAAGTCCAATCCTCAACCTACTCATAGAAAAATCAAGTATTGCAGGATATATTTATGGATTATGACATTCTGTGAATCGGTTGTTGGCGAAGCTGCAAGTGCTTAGCGGGAGAGGTGATAACGCTGCCTCGGTGAATAAGCACAGCAATATGGCGTGCGCTAAAATGATGAAAAGATATTTTTACCACCAGGTTTCTTTAAAAAACATGTCCAAGTGTGAATACTGTGGCGGGAAGATGACGAAGGCCTATAGGTTCCTAGGGTTTTTAAGCGCTCTAGCAGCATATCCTTTCATAGCTGCTTCAATAATGCTTTCACCCTGGTTCAACCCGTATAACAATGCTTTAAGCGACCTGGGAAATATCGCTCGAAACGGCTGGGTCGCCAACCTTTACAATCTCGGCCTTGTTTCCTCAGGTTTTCTCGCAGCGTTTTTCGGCATGTTAATATCGGTGAAGCACTGCTCATGGAAGTATCTCTGCTGGTCCATCCTGCTTACGATAGCCGGCTTCGACCTTGCGCTCATCGGCTTCTTCCCGGAGGACGCTGGCAGAATACACGGGTTAGTGTCGGAAATATTCTTCGTCTCGATAATACTTGTGATGCTTGCCTACGGCTTCTGCTCCAGGTACTTGGGCTCGCCAAAGACGGGTGCAGCCGCCTTCCTACTCGGCTCAGCCTCAATAATCGTCTGGATGGTTAAGTGGCCCTGGCGGGGCGTCGCAATACAGGAGACCATTGCCTCGCTAGCAGCCTCAGCGTGGCTGATAATGGTTTCGCTAAGGGGTTTTAAGAAGGCTGGGAACCTTGTTAAACCAGAATGTTAGGGTATTGAGCGTATTCAGACAGGTACTCGGGTATCGCGTTGCTCACGACGATGTCGCGGTAAACATAGGCGCTCGGCCTAGGATGTCTCCTCTTAGTATTCATATCGACGTATATTAGGCCGAATCTCTTGCTGAAGCCTGAAGCCCACTCCAAGTTGTCTATCAGGCTCCAGTGCAGGTAGCCGATCACGTTTAAACCGTCCTCCCTAATGGTTTTCAAAAGGTTGTGTAGATGGGAGACGAGGAACCATGTCCGGTGTCTGTCTCTAGAGTCTGCAACACCGTTCTCCGCCACTATGAGCGGCTTCTCATACTCCCTGTAGATGTTCAAAGCCTTCCTTATTCCTTCAGGATATATTTCCCAACCTGTTTCCGTAGTAGGTCTTCCAGCTGCAGACATGGAGCCCGGCTGGCAGGCGAAACCGTAATTACTCTCAGCCTTAAAGTAAGGAGGATTATCAGTATGCTTAACAACATTCCTCGTATAATAGTTGACTCCTATCCAGTCAACCCTGTTCCCCAAATCCCTCCTTTTAACTTCTTCCCCCATCGCTGAGCCTCTTTTTAAAACTCCGTTGACCACGGCTCTGAAAAACCATTTCGTCGAATACTCGTCGCATGCTTCAGCAGCCTTCCTGTCTTCATCCGAGTCTGTAAGGGGCTCAGCAGGGCTCGTGGCGTAGATTACCCCAACCCTCGCCCTTCTCCCAACAATCCTTTTTATCTGGTCGTATGCTCTAGCATGCGCCTGAACAAGGTTGAAAGAAACTCTTTCAACCGCGTTCACATCCATCAAGCCTGGTGGAAAATTGCCGCCTAAGTATCCTATGCTCCACGTGACATTCGGCTCGTTCAACGTGCTCCACATGTCTACAGTGTCGTGGAACTTCCAGGCTATGTAGGCTGCGAACTTCGCAAACTCTACAACAGTTTCTTCGTCAAACCATCCTCTCGGCCCTTCTTTAAGACCAGTATTCCTCACCACTATCGGGTTATGGATCCATGTTGGGAGCGGCCAATGATAAAGGTTTAGTATTAGTTTCATCCCTCTCTCCTTCAAGTCTCGGAAAATCTTCCCATAGTGTTTAACAGCCTGCTTGTTGGCGAGAGCATCCAGCTTTCTAAGGCTTTGCTCAGTGATTTCCACTTCCTTAACTCCTTCGCCGTCTGAATCCACTGAAACCTTTACTTCGCGAGTAGACCTGGGGAAAATTCTGCTCCACTCAGGGTTCATGCGCCAAGTGTTGAGACCCATCCACTCAGCCCAGCCGTGGTCGATCTCATAGAGGTCCCAGTAGCCAGGTCCGTTCTCAGGCAGGTCTCCGCTTACAATCTTGGACTCTATGTTTTTCTCGTCGTGTAGCCAAACATACCAATCGCTATTCGGGTCAACAGACTCTTTAGAACCACCCATTTCGTATTGGAAGGCAGCCATGGATATTCCCCACATGAATCTTTTCGGGAACCTGTTCATCTTGAAGATCCTAATGCTTTTCAATTATAAAAGTTTATTGGTTTGTCGAAAACCAGTTTCCGACAGTCAACTTTTCCAGATGCTTCCAAAAAATGGGGGTAAAGCTGCGGGAAAAAGCTCCGAAAACACTTTGAAACCCATAACCCTTATATGCTGTGGTTGCGTAGAATCCGCCATGAAGGCTGCATGCCTATTCGGAGAAGGAGACTTAAGGCTAATCGAGAAGGATGTTCCAAAAATATCTGAAGACGAGGTTTTGATAAAGGTTGGCGCCTGCGGAGTATGCGGCACCGACCTGCATTTCTACAAGGGAGAGTGGAAGGTTAACCCTCCCATAGTCCTGGGACACGAGTTTTCAGGCACTGTGATTCAAACAGGCTCTAGAGTAAACACTGTTAGAACTGGGGACCGTGTTGTCGCGGAGCCAAACATCCTTTGCGGGAAATGCAAATACTGCCGGATGAGCGAGAGAAACTTTTTCTGCGAAAACATTCAGGCGATAGGTGTTACGGTTGACGGCGCCTTCGCCGAGTACGTTAAGGCTCCTGAGAGAAACGTGTACAGGGTTCCCAGCGGGATGACGCTTGAGGAAGCTGCCTTAATCGAGCCCTTAGCATGCGTAATCAGGGGGCTTGACAACGTTAAGATCCCGGTTGCGAGTAATGTTGCGATTGTTGGAGCCGGGCCGATTGGCCTGCTCATGATTCAAATGGTTAAACACTATGGTGCGGCGAGCATCATTGCTTTAGACTTGGTCGAGGAGAGGCTTAGGCTTGCGGAGGAGCTTGGAGCAACCCGTGTTGTGAATATTGGGAAAGAGGATCCTGAGAAGGCTGTTCTTGAGGCTACTGAAGGAGTGGGGGCTGATGTTTCAATAGAGTGCGTTGGAAGCTCCTCGGCCGTGGAAGAAGCGTTTAGATTAACCAGGAGGGGAGGCAGGCTGCTAATCTTCGGCGTTGCCCCGGAGAACGATGTATGGCATGTTAAACCGTTCGAAATATACGATAAGGAAATATCCATATTCGCCTCCTACCGTAGCCCATACACTTTTCAAAGGGCTGTTAACATCGCGTCCTCAGGGAGGCTGAGGCTTAAACCATTAATAACGCATATTCACGGGCTTGACGAGATAGTTGAGGTTTTCAACGGCCTAGCTAGTCGGAGGAAGCGGGCGATAAAGGTTCTGATAAAACCTTGAGCCAATTGAGCTTGAGTGACGCGGGAAGCGCAAGCCAGTAAGCGTTAAAAAGCTTTTATTTTTTTTTTAAAAAAGCCTGCATACCATGAGGAGAAGGGTTGCAATCCTTGTTGAAAAAGGGAGAATAGAGCTGGTTGAGGAGGAAATCCCCCGCTTGGGTGAGAAGGATGTGCTGGTGAAAGTTAAGGCCTGCGGCATATGCACCGGAGACCTTTACGGTTTCTCAGGATACCCGGTTTGGTTTAAACCACCCTCCCCGCTAGGCCACGAGCCCGCTGGGGAGGTTGTTGAAGTCGGTGCTAAAGTAACCCGGTTTTCAAAGGGAGACCGTGTCACCGCGTTAGGAGGCCCTGGTTTCTCAGACTTCGTCTTAGTGGATGAGAGCCAGGTGGAAAAAATACCGAAGGATACTCCTTTTGAATATGCGATAGGGGAGCCGCTTGCCTGCGTAGTTAACGCTGTGCGGCTCGTCAACCCGAGGCTCGGCGACAATGTTGCGGTTGTCGGCACAGGCTTTATGGGGCTGCTTCTCGTTCAAGCGTTAAGCCGGCTGGGTTTAGAAAACTTAGTCGGTGTCGACGTGAATAATGAGAGGCTTAGGCTAGCTGAAAACTATGGGGTGAACATTGCTTTGAATCCGAAGGAGAGGGATGTTGTCGAGGAAACCCTTGCTATTACAGAGGGTAAAGGGTTTGACACGGTGATTGAGGCTACTGGAAACCCAGCCGGAGTTGGGTTGGCAACCAGACTAGTGAGACAGAAAGGTAGGCTGGCAATATTCAGCTATCATCCTAACCCGGTTTCAGTAGACCTGAGGGAGTGGGATTCGAAAGGATTGGAAGTAATAATGACGAGCCCAGCGAGAGCGGAAGACATGATTGAGAACTTTAAAATGGCTGTAAGAATGCTTTCGAGAGGAGTTTTTAATCTTGAGAAGCTTATTACTCACAAGTGGAGTCTCAACGATATTCAGAGGGCTTTCGAATACGCGTCGAAGAAACCGTTAGACTATATAAAGGGGGTTATAGTCCCCTGAGTAAAAACGTCGAAACACCGTGTTCCCGCGTTGGGTAAGGGTGTTCAGCCTAATGCTTGGACGCGTGTTCGAGGCTCAAGCTCCTGCCTGCACCAGTGTCCTCCACTTCCAGAATTTTAAGTTTTCTCTTGAACTGGTGGTGTTTCCTGCTCAAGCGTCTGGAGAGCCCAAGATATTTTCTTCTGCAGAGACTTAGAGTATATTTTGCTCCAGTCGAAGGAGGTTTTCCTACTCCACTCCAAGTATATTCTCGGATCTATGTAGCTGTTTAGGCTAGTGTTCAGATTGTAGTCTCTCGTTCTCCTCATAAGTTCAAGCCTAATCCTCTCTTTTTGAAGCCTTTCCCTCAGCCTTTTCAGCCTCCTCCTACGGGCTTTAGTAGGCTTCTCCTTAAGAATCCTCTTAAGCTCCTCTATTTCACCAAGGACTTTCCTAACTCTTTCAACCTGTTTCTCAAGGCGTTGAGCCCAGTTCTTAGGCAGGGTCCTCCTATGGTTTAAAGTCTTCGCCGCCTCAAGGTTTGCCAGCTTAGCTATGAAAAGCTTCTTATACTCAGGATCCTCCGGGCGCGTTTTAAACTCGTAGAGTTTTTGAAACACTGCTTTCGAAGCATAGTATGTCCTGAAGATTTTCGATGTTAAGCCGGGCATGACTTTTGAGAGAAACTCGTTAACATGCTCTGACCTAAGCTTTGGGAAAAGCCTTTTTCCAGGGGTCTTTTCAATCAGTTCCTTAAGGTTCCTAACTACAACCGGGGGAAGCTTAACTGTACGGTGGAACCTTACAGCCGCCTTCCCTAGGAAATTGAACTCGACAGTATCATCACTAAGTATCTTAACGTTTTTCTTAGTCAGGGTTGTAACCCCTTTAGTGTCAAGCTCATCCTTATCCTTCTCGTCGCCAACCCTGAGCTTCAACAGGTCTATGAGGAAGATTGCTGTCGCAACCTGTCTTTCAAACTCGTCTTCAGATTCTAGGCCTCTCCTCACAAGTTGCCTTATCTTATCCAGATTATCCTCTAGGCTCATAGCCATGTCAAACTTGATTCTCTCCCTCTCCTGCTTAACGGGAGCGGTTTCGCCAACCCATATGTACTTCATCTTCCCAGTGAGCTTGTCTCTCCACCTGGCTATCCAGAGAGCATCCGGATCCCAAACCCTCCCGCCCCAGGATCCTCCATCCGGAGCCGGTGGCGTAGGAGCATCGGGGGAAAGGTTCAGAGTAATATCCTCATATCTAACCCGGGGCTTCCATCTTCCCCTTAAAGGATGCTTCCCTTTTCCGATGAATATGCAGGGCGGCTCAACAGTAAACCTTATCTCAACCTTCTCCCCGTCTATTATAGCGTAGCCGTATTTCTGTTTAAGCTCCTCCCTCATGAGCCTCCTCTTCTCGCTTGAGGCCTTCCTCTCCTCCTTCGTCATTCTCTCCTTCAACTGTTTCTCGCTCTCAACCCATTGTTTAACCTCGGAGAAATCTATGGGATCGTTCTGAGTTGAGCCGTTGAGACCTAGCGCTGCATAGAAGTCTTTGAGAAAGTTTTTCACGAAAACCTTATCCTCCAACCTTTCAGGGGGTTGCTTAGCGAAGGCTACTGCCATCTCCTCCTGCTCAGGAGTAAGTTTAACCCTCTCCCCGTTAACTGTGATGGAGAGCCCCTTATACTCGTATGGTGGGATGAACACTCCGTTGTGAACTAGTTGTCTCATGAAGCTTATTGTGGCCATGTCTTCCGGGGTAGTTAAAAAGTTTCCCTTAGAAACTAGGTAAAAATTTTTATACAACTGTCTTGCTTTCAAAAAGTCTACTTAAAGGTTTTTCACAACCATTCCTATCTTCAACCAGTCTTCAATCATCACTTTCGACATGCCTGGGTTGTAGAGAGCACTGGCAGGGTGGTACGATGGGATTATCTTGAAGCTTCCGTAAGACAACGTGTTCACGTTGAACACTTTCCCATGCACGCTGCTCATGTAAGCCGGCTTAATGTTGAACTTTCTGAACAACGTGTTAGTAGCCACGTTACCCAATGTAACTATGATTTTAGGTCTTATGACTCTTATCTGCACACTTAAATATGGGAAGCATGCTTCAACCTCATCGTCAGTAGGTTCTCTGTTTCCAGGGGGACGACATTTAACAACATTAGTCACGTAAACACTGCTCCTCTCAAGGCCCGCTGCCTTCAGCAGCGTCTCGTTTAAAAACTTCCCTGCCTGACCCACGAAAGGCCTACCTTCCCTATCCTCGTTGAAACCCGGGGCCTCGCCTATGAGCATCACGCTTGTTTTCAAATCGCCCTCGCCGAAGACGACTCTCGTCCTTGCCTCGCTAAGCCTGCACCTAGTGCAGTTAAGCGCCTCTTTCAACGCTTCTTCAAGCTCTTCCAACGCTCTCACCATATACTCGTTGAATATGAATCTTACGAGGGTTCAGCCTTTAGAGTTTAACATGCCGTTTTTAACTATTGAAGTATACTCGGCAAGCCTCTCGCCGAGCAGCCTGCATGCTTTTAAAGCCTCCTCATTCGGCTTGCCGACGGAGACTGCACCGTAATGCAGCGTGACTCCGGGAGCAACATAGTCTGGAACGCCGAATACGAGCATTCCGTAATTCAGCATCGACAGAATGAGGGATAGGCATGCGATCTCGTTTCCACCTCCCAACCCTCCTGAACTGCTGAACGCAACCCCAACCTTCCCCCTCATCTTACCCCATGCGGGCATACCGTTTTTCGTGAATAATTCGTTCATCCTTATGGACATTGTTCCGCAATGCGTAGGTGTTCCAAAGGCGAAGCCATCGTTCTCCAGAAGATCTTTAGCAGACACTTCTGAAACCTTTTTCAGCGTAACCTGGGCGCCTGCTTTCCGAGCGCCTTCCGCCACTGCTTCAGCCATTTTCTCAGTGTTTCCAGTATTGCTGTCGTAAGCCACCAGGATCCTTATTTTCTCAGGCATGCCTCTGTTTGACGAAAAGTTTTTTAAAACTTTTCGGGGGCATGCTTCCAATTGCAATAGTTCAGCATGTTTACCTCCAGCTTCAAGAGCTATCGGCATATTGCTCCATTTATCCTTATGAAGGGAGCACCCTCAGATATTGGAAACCCTTTCTCATATCCGGGTCTCAGCGAGAAGCTTTTACCGGCTGCGTCGATCCTCCTGATGTCTCTAAGGCTGCAGATTATTTTTAAATGCTTAACCGGAGTAGTAGCCTCCTTGTTCTTCAAAACATACGCTAGCTCCGGCTCAATTTCAATCCTTCCATCATCAAGCCTACACTCGGCTCTGACGAGGCCCTCAGCATACACCCCGTTCTGAGTATCTTGGAAAATCTCGTCTTCACTCCAATCAGAGGGCTGAATGTAAACGTTGCTTACGCAGGGCCTCGGCTTATGAGTGATTCCACGCGCGTTCCCAGCTTCACCCCTGTTTCTCGCGGTGAGCCTAGTGTGAAGCAGGCTTACTCCTTCCTCCGTAAGCAGGTTTTTAACCCTCGCCCTCACTCCCTCGTCATCCCAATGAAAGGAGCCGTAAGCATCCTTGAGAAGAGGATTATCGACGAGCTGAAACTCATACTTTAAGCCTTTGAAAAACGTCTCTCGGTAAACATCCGCCTCCAGAAAATGAGCCACCTCGTGGGCAAGTGCTCCTGCAGCCTCAGGGTCAAGAACCACCTTGAACCTCCCAACTAAATACGGGTAGGAGAAGTGGAGGATGGTTGAGGGTTTGGCGGTAATGGAGTCTTTAACTCTCCTGACTAGTTTCTCCAGCAAACCCTCCCATGGTTGCTGCCTAATGATTTCGAAGCCTCCTCTTCCGCCTACAGTCCTGCTTGCAAACCCTTCTCCAAGATCCTTGGCGACAATATAAATCGTTAAATCCGTTAAAGGAGTATGCTCCTCCACCCTCGTTCCTTCAGACGTGATAAGGATTGAATGCTTCTGAAGATGGGAGGCAATCAGCTCTATCCTTGCAGGCGCGTTAAGCCTCGACTTAAGCTCGCTCCTGAGGCTTTTCAGGAACAGAAATACTTCTTGAGGCTGAAACTCTTCTCTCAACACATGTTCAACCCGGCCTTGCTCCGGGCTTGTTGGAAGAAGCTCAACAGGCTGGTCGCATAGCTTAGACAGCTTTAAAGCTGAAAACGCAGCCTGCTCGACAGAAGCCTGGTCAGTCTTATCCGTGCTCGCAACGCCATAGCCGTTTGTAACCACTCGACACGCGACACGCGTCCACTCTTCTTCAAGCAAGTCTGATGAATCAGTCCTTAAAGCCACCTGAACAAGCTTATGTCTAACGATTCTTAAATCAGCATACTTAGCCGGAAGCTTCTCCAGAATTGAAGAAAGCTCCTCCATCTGACTGTTCGGATGAAAACGAGGCTCAATAAGCTTTTCGGTCCTTATAAATGCAGCTTAAGGTTTGAAGCCTCTTCCAGACCGCCTTATTTACCGGCTTCGCTGCTAACATGGTTGAACATCAGCCTAAGCTGTTTCTTTTTCAAGCTTACCCGGGAAAGCTTTATATCTTCTTTTTAAACCGGTAGAATATGGGAAGGTTTCAGAAGAAATTTAACGGGGCTGAAACAGTTTTCAACTTCGACGATGTAATCCTGCTTCCAGGCTTTTCCAAAGTGGAGCCTAAGGAGGTCGATCTGGCAACCAGGTTTTCAAAAAACATCCCGATCAGCATTCCAATCGTCTCCTCGCCGATGGATACTGTGACTGAGTCTGAGATGGCGATAGCGCTGGCTAGGCACGGGGGAATCGGGGTGATACATCGTAACTGCACGGTTGAGGAAGAGGTTGAAATGGTTAAGATCGTTAAGAGATCGGAGTCGTTCATAATAAGGGAAGTGGTGACGATAAGCAAGGATGCTAAAGTAGGAGAGGCTGCTGAAATAATGAGGAAAAACAGGATTTCAGGTCTTCCGGTTGTTGAAAACAATAAGCTGGTGGGGATAATAACCGGTAGGGATGTTAGGTTTACCGACCTCTCCGTGAGCGTTGGGGAAGCCATGACTAGGAATGTTGTCGTGGCGAGGCCTGAAGTAACTCCGGAGGAGGCTGTTGAACTCATGAAGAAGCATAAGGTGGAGAAGCTGCCTGTCGTGGATAAGGATGGTAAACTAGTGGGATTAATAACCTACAGGGATGTCGCGTTAAGAGGAGAGTATAAAGGTGCCACTAGGGATGGTGAGGGAAGGCTAAGGGTTGCTGCAGCCGTCTCGCCGTTCGATATAGACAGGGCTAGGCTTCTTGCAAAATATGCTGACGCGCTGGTAATAGATGTCGCGCATTTCCACAATGAGAACGTGATTGAAGCAACCAAGAGACTGGTGAGGGAAGTGGGTGTCGACATAGTAATCGGAAACCTGGGCACTAGAGAAGGAGTTTTAGACTCAGTCTCAAGAATAGATAATGTTGCGGGTTTAAGAGTCGGAATCGGAAGCGGCTCAGTCTGCATAACGACGGAGGTCACTAGAACCGGGGCTCCAACGCTTTTCGCAGTATCCCAAGCAGCGGACGCGCTTGAGGAAATCGGTGTTGAAATACCGGTGATCGCGGACGGTGGTGTTAGAAACCCTGGTGACATAGCGCTGGCAATAGCCTTCGGAGCCTCCTGCGCCATGCTTGGCTATGTTTTCGCAGGCTGCAAGGAGAGCCCCAGCCTCATGACGATCATAAACGACAGGTATTTCAAGCTGCATAGAGGAATGGGAAGCCAGTCGGCAAGGCAGAGGAGAATGGCGTTGGACAGGTATGCGGCATCTAAAGATATCCCAGAGGGCACGGAAGTCTGGATACCCTACAGGGGGGATGTCTCCTCAGTAATAAGCGAGCTCGTTTCAGGTGTTAAAGCAGCAATGGGCTACGCGGGTGCTGCAAACCTAGTGGAGCTTAAGTCTAAAAGCAGGGTTGCAAGGGCTCTGTCTAAAAAGGAGAAGGTTGGTATTAGCCAAAGCATGGAGCAGCCTAAGTAATGTGTTGCAAATCCTTAAAACGTTTAAGCCTCAGCTTGCGAAACTAGGCTACGTGCCTACTCAAGTATTCCCTGTGCTTTTTGAAGGAGCTTCTGAGACTTCTACTAACCAGATTATGGATCTTCTGGAGCTCCCTGTATTTCTCGGCATTGGAAGGCTTCGGGCTGACACGGGTCTCCTCGTCAAGCTTAACATACCGCTCGCATATCTCTTGAATACTGGTCTTCTCGCCAACATGGTTCAGGTAGCACCAAATGGCTTGCAAAGCCGCCCCGTAGGCCGCGCCCTCGTCAATCTTAATGCAGACAACCTCGACGTTGAAAATGTCTGCCGCAATCTGCCTCCAAGCCCTGTTCTTCGACCCTCCGCCGGTCAGCCTTATCTCGTCAGGCCTTATCCCCAGCTCCCTCATCCTGTCTAAACCATAGTTCATCCCGAGGGTGACGCCCTCCATGGCTGCCCTCGTGATACACTGCCTGTTGAAAGTCCTACTGTTTAAACCATAATACACGCCGGTGCCCTCCGGTATGTTTGGCGTCCTCTCCCCCTCGAAATACGGGATTAGCAGCAACCCGTTGGAGCCTGGAGGAGCCTCCTCAACAACCCTCGTCAAATCGTCATGCGTCATTTTGAAAAGTTCTCTCACATACTCTGTGGCCACAGTAACGTTCATAGTGCATAAGAGGGGTAGCCAAGCGTTCGTCGAGTCGCAGAAGGCAGCTATCTCCCCCTTAGGATCAACCACCGGCTTCTCAGAGTAAGCGTATATCGTGCCAGATGTTCCGAAGCTGGCTGTAACAATACCCTTCTTAACGTTACCCGTCCCTATGGCGCCCATCATGTTGTCTCCTCCCCCCGCGCTTACTATAACGTCTTCCCTGAATCCGAATTCCTCCGCCACTTCCCTCCTGATCCTTCCAGCAGGCTTATCGGATCCTTGCAGGGGAGGCAGCATGCTTCTGAGCCCCGGGTCGATAGCGTCAATAACCTTTCTACACCATACTCTCCTCCTAACGTCCATCATCGCTGTTCCAGACGCGTCGCCATACTCCATAACCATGTTCCCTGTCAAATAATAGTTCAAATAGTCGTGGGGCAGCAGGACGTGGCGCAGCCTAGCATAGTTTTCAGGCTCGTTTCTTTTAAGCCAGAGTATCTTAGGAGCAGTATAGCCGGGGAGTATAGGGTTCCCCGTCAGCCTTAAAACATTCTTGACTCCGCCAAGCCTCTTAGTCAAGTATTCGCATTCTTTAGCTGTGCTCGTGTCGTTCCAGAGCTTCGCAGGCCTTATTACCCTGCCGTTCCCGTCAAGCGGCACGAAGCCGTGCTGCTGGCCTGAAACCCCTATGGCTCTAACGCTCCTAGGGTCTATTTCCGTCTTGGAAAAAACCTCTTTAACGGTTTTATGGAAAGCATTAATCCAAACCTGAGGATCCTGCTCCTTATGGCCCGGAGGAAGATTCTCTATCAACCCATAGTTTTCAACAGCCTTGCCAACCACGGTGCCGGTCTCCCCATGTACTAGAAGGGTCTTCATGCTCTGGGTTCCCAGATCCACACCTATGAAATAGATGTTTTCCTCCAACCTTGTCTCAAGTATTATCTCAGAATATTTAAGCCTTGACTCTTCACGGAGTCGTGAAACTCATATTCGTCACCTTTTGAACCGTTCTGCTAGGTTAAGGACTGTGTCGGGTAAGCTTCCGCAATACGCGTGTAGCCGCAACCTGCTTACAATACTCATCATGCTTATGCTCAGCGCTACAGGAGGCTTCGCGCGTGTTAAGCATGCTATTAGTGCTCTATGGTTTGCATCGCCACGTGGGAGCGAGTTGTGCCGAGTGATCTAACAGTCTTGTTGAAACCATTAACCATATATACTGGCAGGATGCGGTTTGAAGCATGCCCATAGTGGATCTTCCACTGGAGGAGCTTAAGGTTTACAAGCCTCCGCTTACAAGGAGAAGCGATTTCCAAAGCTTCTGGAACCACAACAGGAAGCTCTCTGAGGAGCAGCCTTTAAACGCTGTCTTTAAGAGGCTCGAATATCCTGTGAAAAGGCTTGAAGCATTCTTGGTTTCTTTCAACGGCTTTATAGATAAGACTCCAATAGTCTCCTGGTTTCTAAAGCCCGTTGGAGAAGGTCCTTTCCCGGCGCTTCTAGTTCTCCACGGCTACGGTGGAAACAGGGGCACTGTCTCAGACTATTTGAACTGGATTCTCCAGGGCGTTGCCGTTATGGCGATAGATGTCAGGGGGCAGTTCGGCGATACACCAGACTTCGCGAAATACCCTTCTGGAAGCATTACAGGACACATGACTAAAGGCATTCTTGACAAGGAAACCTATTACTACAGGTATGTTTACATGGATTGTCTTCGCGGACTCAGAGTTCTGTGCGAGAGGGAGGATGTTGACGAGGAAAGGATTGGTGTGACGGGCGCCAGCCAGGGAGGAGGTTTAACACTAATAGTCTCAGCCATGGGAGAGGTTTCCCTATCTCTGCCTGAAATACCTTTTCTATGCCATTTCGAAAGGGCTGTTGAAGTTGCGGCTTCAGACCCATACTTAGAGATTTCTCGCTATCTCAAGACGCATCCTGAAAGTGTTGAGAAGGTTTTCGAAACACTTTCCTATTTCGACGCGATGAACTTCGCTCCAGACATTAAGTGTCCAGTCCTTATGTCAGTCGACCTCCTTGATACTGTATGTCCGCCTTCAACCATTTTCGCAACTTTCAACCACACAGCTTCAGGAATAAAGGAGCTTGCTGTTTACCCTGGAATGGGCCATGAATCTCACAATGTGCATAGGGAGAAAAAGATACAGTGGGTCGACAAGTACCTGTTGCGGTAAACATTTGAAACCATCTTTGCACCACCGGGTTTACCATGCTAAATGTTTAAAAGAAACCTGTTGCACATCATACCGGAATGATGTCGAAGGTTCCTATTGATCTAGAAAAGTTAAGTAGGAAGGATGTTGACAAGGAGGTTCTGCGTGTAGCTATCATTGCTGAACTAGACGCTGTAAACCTTTACGAGCAGCTTGCCCAAGCTGCTGGCAGCAGAGACGTTAAGAAAGTCCTGCTGGACATAGCTAAGGAGGAGAAGACTCACGTGGGAGAATTCCAAGCCCTCCTGCTGAAAATAGACGGGGAGCAGGCTCTGGAGCTTGAGAAGGGCAGGAAGGAAGTTGAAGAAATAACTGGAAAATAAATCATTCCTCTCCTTATCTAAACGAAGAGCGTTCCGCACCCTGCTGCCGCTGAGTCGAAGCCTTATCTTGACCAGCGTTCCTCAGGAGGAGGTAACACTGGGAATGGTGCATGCGGCTCAGTCTGATACCAGTATGCGACTGAAGCAATATCGTCAGTAAGAGGCTGGAATTTACGGTCAGGATACCATCCTAAGGCTTGAATCGTGACCCTTAGGTCTTTCTTAAACCGTATTGGGTCAAGGATGTGCCACCTGTAGAGTGTGTGCCTAGGAACCTCACCCGGCTCCCTCCTGTAGAGAGGATAGCCTAGGAAAGCTGTTGAAAAAGTCTCGCCGCCGAAACACCATGCTCCCCCGAAATAGTCTTCAGTCCCTGTTCCGCAGATAGTTGGATACTCAATGTCCCCGTCTATGAAGAACTTTATTTCCCCCTCTCCCCACCAGCCGTTAGACAGCTGCGTCCACGCTAACACGGTTCCAACATAGTGTCCGCTTCCCTTAACACCGTCTAGAATAGTATGCTGCGGGTTCTGCCTTGTTGTCATGGAGCGCCTCCACTGGGCGTGGAAATACGCCATTCTATCCTTAACCTCTTCAAGCGAGTAGGTTATTTGATAGTAGAATCCTCCTATGTCCTCGATCCACTGGTTTTCAACAGTTATTACAGCACTCCTCTTGAACGGCATTGGAAAATAACAGTTGAACCCTCCGGATGGGTTTACTGCAATAGGTATCGAGTTAACATTATACCTCAACCCGTGGCAGTTTGCGAAGAAGTCTCCAAGAGGAACTTCAACCGACGGCTTCTCCTCACAATCCCAGTAGAAGCGTAGAACACAGTTTCTATACGCCTTAGCATCCGCAGTCAGCCAGATGTGGCGGATGAACCCGCTTCCCCTTATGTCTGCAAGCTTGACGGTCTCCCCTTTCGGCAGTGTTACGCAGGGCTTAACCTTCCATCCTTTTCCAAGCCTTGACGCTGGGCTTCTCTCATCCGGAGCCTCCATTGCGCCCCTGCCTTTTTCACCAGTAGGATTCTCAGCTGAGATGGATCGTGTCTCTGCGTCGCTCAACTCTGGAAGAGAGTGTAGGAACATTTTTGACCATGTTCCCTTCCACAGGCCTTAAAAATAAGCATTTCCAACCACCAATATCGTGAAATAATAACTAGAGAATTGATCAGCAAGTGCTTTCATAGAATATAACTCTGGATGAGGTTAGGGTTGAGCTTGGAGAAGGCCGGTTTATCCTAAGGGTGTCGAACACGCTTCCTCAGGTTAGGCTCATAGCGGAAGCGAGGAGCAAGCAGGCCTTGGATAAAATAGTCTCGTATGCTGAGAGGAGCTTCAAAGGGGTTTTGACAAGATATTCTGGAAAAAGTTAAAGGCTTTTAGAACTCGCTAGAGACAGGGAGGGCTTTCCAGAGTTGCATTCTGCAGAAACCTGTGACGGTTCCCACATGCTTTAACACTCGGGTTCCTCGTAACTCACCATGTTATAGGAAAACGGGGTTAGTCCACAATGTTTCTCAACTAAGGAAAAGATATAAAGTTGTACTAGCGCGCTACAAGAAGAATAGATGCTAATATAAAGTAGTTTTTTCTAAATACTTTAAGAATGCAGTAACTAAAATTCCCTTGGAAACGTTTATCGCTTCCTGCGGATGCTGTCCTTCTTCTGGCTTTACTTCAAAAGATAAAGCTCCTCTGTAATTTATCTTGTTTAATGCTTCGAGTAGCTCTATAACGCTGTTTACGTCGTTTATAGCACCTCCTCTATAAAAACTTGGATGCCAGTCTTTCATAGTTTCGCTAACTCTCTTTGTGCATCCTACATGAATGTGAGAAACTACTTCCCCATACTTGAGAAGTATTGAAGGGCTTTCGTTCAGCATCGGAGCATGGCTTAGGTCCCAAAGCAATCCTATGTTCTTATGGCTTTTCCTTACTTCTTCTATTATCTTCTTACCTTCTTCAATCGGGCCGATTAGGAGCTTTTTGTCGTAGCTTCTATCAAAGGTTTCGAGCAAAACAAAAGTCTTATACTTTTCCGCATGCTCATACAATTAAATGTTCATAAGATATATTTATTGATTGTCTTTGGCATGTGTAAATCAAACTAGTTTTATGAGCATGCAGATGAAAGTAAAACATTTAAACTGTTGAAAGCATTTAAACCTGAAATGAAAGTTCATAGGATCCTAGGGATCTTGAGCGCTTTAGCCGCTTATCCTTTTATAGCGATTTCAATAATGCTCTCGCCCTGGTTTAACCCTTATAAGAATGCTTTGAGCGATCTCGGAAACATTACTCAAAACGGTTGGGTAGCATTCATATACAATTTTGGATTAGTTCTTTCAGGATTCCTAGCGGCCTTTTTCGCCCTCTTAATCTCGATGAGGCATCGCTCATGGAAATATCTCTGCTGGTCCATCCTGCTCTTAGTGGCTGGTTTTGACTTGGCTCTCATCGGCTTTTTCCCGGAGGACGCCGGAAGAATACATGGATTAGTATCTGAAATATTCTTCGTCTCGGTAATACTTGTGATGCTTGCCTACGGCTTCTGCTCTAAGAGCCTAGGTTCGCCGTTGACAGGTGCGATTGCTTTTCTACTCGGCATCTCTTCAATGGTTGTCTGGATAACTAAATGGCCTTGGCGAGGCGTTGCTATACAGGAGACGGTCTCCTCCCTAGCGGCATCCGCCTGGCTCATAATGGTTTCGCTACGTATATTGGACAGATAGTCTACTTTATTCTAGAGACAGTTCTGCGCGATACTTCGGAATCTTCAAAGGTTCGAGGTTCTAGGCAAGCTTATGATTGGGGGTTATGAGAAATAAATGGCGCCATAAGGCTACGAATACTCATGCTTGTCAAACCGCTGTTGGATCACGAATGGAAAAGTTAAAAAAACAACAAGAAAAAGTCTGTTTAGCTTGAGCAGCGCATCATTATCGATAAAGGAATATTTAGGGTGCGCATTTCAAGCGGTTAAGGAAATCGTAAAAGAATTGAAAGAAACAGAGAACGTGAAGGCAGTAGTAGTTTTTGGTTCCGCCGTAAGACCGGAAGACTTCGTAATCGGTTTAAGCGATATAGACGTGCTGGTTGTAACTAGCGAAGAACCAAAGAAAGCTTATAATAGAGGCGTTTTCCGTGAATCTGTAATAGATTTAACAAGTATGAGTGTTGATAGGGTTAGGAGGATTTTTGAAGTCGGCAGTCCTCTAGCATTCATCTTATATGGGGAGGGCAGAGTTTTAGCGGATGATGGGACCTTTGCCTCAATAGTTTTGAAACCTGTTGTAACGGAGCACACGTTAAAGGTCTTAAGAGGTTCGACATTTACTGCCATTGGGCTTGCCCTCGAAGCCTATTTCAATGAGGATTATAGAAAATCTGTTTCCCACGCTTACCATGCAATTAGGCACCTAATCAGATACGAGGCTTTGCTCAGTAACAGAGATGCTAGCGCCTTTCCATTATCTGATAAGGATGCTAAGGAGAAATCTAACGAAGTCTTACGCAACCTGTTTGTAAAACTGGTAAATATGCGGAAGGGGTCTGCTGATAAAGAGACCTGTAGAAAAATTTTGGATGAAGTACTCAGCACTACGAGTTCTGAACTAGGATTGAAGCATCCGTCATTATCATTTATGGAGAGCAACGTGCGTGAGAGAATAGCCTTAGTCGTTGCTAAGGAAAAGGCGGGATCGATAGTTGTAATGGTTGAAGCCTTTACGCGAAACGGGTTAAAGAGGCTCGAAATCGGGGAAGGATACATAAAAGAGATTGAAAGCCTTTTTTAAATGGACTGATTACGAAATTTGTCATGTGGATCAAATATCATTTCGGAAACAACAATCACATGGACAAGCAGAGCGCGCGCGCGGCGACGCGTTCACTCCAATTTTTAGGCAGCATTCTCTTGTGATTCAGAGCCTTCGCCGCCTCCAGGTTAGCGAGCTTAGCTGTAAGAAGCTTCTTATACTCAGAGTCTTCTGGATGTGTTTCAAACTCGCATAGTTTTTCTAGCACTGCTTTCGAAGCATAGTATGTTCTGAAGATTTTTGAAGTCAAGCCTGGCATGACCGTTAAGAGAAATGCATTAATATGCTCGGACCTAAGCTTTGGAAAAAGCCTTTTCCCAGGAGTCTTATCTATCAGCTCCTTAAGGTTCTTAACGACAACGTGGGGAAGCTTAGCCTCAATCGTTCAACTTCAGGTAAGCACTCTAAGAGAAAAGCTTATATTTGCTTTAAAAGACGGTAGAATATGGGAAGGTTTCAGAAGAAATTTATCGATGCTGAAACGGTTTTCAACTTCGACGACGTCATCCTGCTCCCCGGCCCGTCAAAGGTGGAGCCTAAAGAGATTAGCTTGAGAACCAAGTTTTCAAAAACCATTCCGATTAGCATTCCCATCGTTTCCTCACCAATGGATACCGTGACTGAGTCTGAGATGGCGATAGCCCTCGCTAGGCATGGGGGACTGGGGGTAATACATCGAAACTGCACGGCTGAAGAAGAAGTCGAAATGGTGAAGATCGTGAAAAGGTCAGAGTCGTTCATAATTAGAGATGTAGTCATGATAAGCAAGGAGGCGAAGGTAGGGGAGGCCGCTGAAATCATGAGGAAGCATAGGATCTCGGGGCTTCCCGTAGTTGAAAACAATAGGCTGGTCGGGATAATAACTGGGAGGGATGTCAGGTTCACCGATCCTTCGGTAAGGGTCGGAGAAGCCATGACGAAGGACGTCGTAACGGCGAAACCTGATGTTACACCGGAAGAAGCCGTTGAACTTATGAAGAAGCATAAGGTGGAGAAGCTACCCGTCGTAGATGAGGATGGGAAGCTAGTAGGATTAATAACCTACAGGGATGTAGCGTTGAGGGGGGAATATAGGGGAGCTACTAGGGATGATGAGGGTAGGCTGAGGGTCGCTGCAGCAGTCTCGCCATTCGACATAGAGAGAGCCAAACTTCTGTCGAAATACGCCGACGCGCTGGTCATAGATGTTGCGCATTTTCACAATGAGAATGTGATAGACGCCACTAGAAGGTTGGTTAGGGAGGTGGAGGTTGACGTTGTTATCGGAAGCCTGGGTACTAAGGAAGGCGTTCTAGACTCTGCTTCAAAAATCGATAATGTTGCAGGCTTGCGGGTTGGTATCGGAAGCGGTTCGGTCTGCATAACGACAGAGGTTACTAGAACCGGAGCGCCGACGCTTTTCGCCGTCTCTCAGGCGGCTGACGCGCTTGAGGAAATCGGTGCCCAAATACCGATAATCGCTGATGGGGGAGTGAGAAATCCCGGTGACATCGCCCTGGCCATCGCTCTCGGAGCCTCCTGCGCTATGCTGGGCTATGTCTTCGCCGCCTGCAAGGAGAGCCCAAGCCCGATGACGATGATGAACGGAAGATACTTTAAGCTCCACAGGGGGATGGGGAGCCAATCGGCTAGGCAGAAGAGGATGGCGATCGACAGGTATTCTTCGAAGGACATTCCGGAGGGAACGGAGATTTGGATACCGTTTAGAGGAGAAGTCCCCTCGGTGATAAACGAGTTCGTCGCGGGCATAAGGGCTGCAATGGGCTACGCCGGAGCGTCAAACATAGAGGAACTACGTAAAAATGGCAGAGTTGCGAGGGTTATTTCGACGAGCGAGAAAGTCGGCATAGGCCAACGCATCGATCAACTTAAGTAGGGAGGCGAAAAAGCGTCCTCTTTAACCCTTTAAGATTCGAGTTGAAAAACGAGATGAGCTTTTTTACTACTTGAATTCACATACCACATTATGTAGTTCCTCAAGGGTTATGGACACTATTTTCAGATCATGTTTTGTGGCAGTTCTCCTAAGATGGCTTATTATGAATTTTAATACCGATTGATTGTATAGAAAGGATTCTGTGTTATGTGTAATGGTAACTATGCTTTTAGCAGGAATGTTGAGTTCCAACATCTTTTTGATGTTAAGGTCTATAGTTTCTTCGTGATCTTCAAGTGTGCATGTCGCCTCTATACGTAGATCTAATGGATCGCCTGAAGTGCGCCTTTTCTGAGGGTTTACGGATATGGGCACCTCGTATAACTCTAGTGTTCCAGGTATAAGCCTATTATTTGGATTAACGTGATGTCCATACGGATATGCTCCAACCCAGGAAGCATGGACCTCCGGGAGGTTCCTATCCGGCTTAGAGGTTGAACTTTGCCTGAAGCCAAGCTCATATAGAATCTTATATGTATAATCGTTCGTGGAGAAAAAACCGGCCCTAAATGACTTAGGCTCGAATCCTAGGGCTTTCCTCCAGTCGCTTATCGCTAAGCTAAGTATGTGGTGCTGTTCATCGGGGGAGTAAGATCCGAGATACTTCTTGAAGCTATGGTCTCTAAAATTTCCAGGATGGATATGGAGGCCGAGCTCAAAACCCTTATCCTTAAGCTTAAGGAAGAGGTCTGCATACCTTTCAGCGGTTTCAGGCTGAATAAAAAATACTGCTCTAAATCCTTCATTTGAGAGGATTTCGCTAAATCTCGATATCGCTTCCCCTCCTATCTCCCAGCTTCTCGGTCCTCCTCCTTCAGGAGATTCGTTCGCTATTCTCTCACAGTCCATGGAGAAGATGACATAGAGGTTTCTAGATGATTCCTTCGTCCTCAAATCTACCATCCTCAACCTTCTCCTTAGCTCCTTATTAATAATTTTTTGGTTTCATTGCGCCTGAATTTCTTTAGAGAAAAGCGGAGAGACATGAAGCAAAGTTGCAGAGGAGACAAAACTATCAACAGCGTCGACAACTAAACGTTTATTATTGTTTGACTAACCCTTTCTTTTCATGTTCGGCTTTAAAGACTTGGGTTTAGACCCCTCTCAACTAACGGAGGCAATGAGGCTGGCGTGCGATTGGCTTGTAGACATAGCTCAGGTGAAGACGGAAAAGCTCACGATAGAAGAAGACTCAAAGCATCATCAACACAAGAATTGGCGTGGTGCAATCAGGGGCGAATATTCCGTAGCTAGGGGGAAGTGGGACTTCTTCTGCCCGATCTGGCATACCGGTCAAGCGGTAAAGGCATTGACGCTCGCCCATAAAATCCTTAAAGACGATCGCTTGCTGGAAGCCGCTAAGCTGGGAGCTGATTTTATCGTAAATGAAAGCATAAGGGACAAAAGTGACCCGGATTATGGCTTGATCCTAGGTTATGAGGATTATGGTGATGGAGTTAACACATCGGCAATAATGGAATGCCTTGATGGACTGATACATCTCGGCGAGACCACGGGCAAGGAAGAATTATGGAATGTCGTCATAGACGCATTGAATTGGATCGCCAATAAGGCCTACATGGGAAAAGGGCTGTTTCGAGACATGTATATGCCTAGGGAGAGGACTTTTAAGATCCCGTCATGGACGGGTAGCGCAGGCGGCCGTCCCCTAAATGATGACGGGGTTTTCTTAAAGGGTTATTACAAAACCGGCGATGAGAGGTTTCGTCAAATCTTTTTCCAGGTAGCGAATCGCCTATTACGGGATGAGTATCCTCCCGGAAATTGGATTCGCTATCCGCCATGCGATCCGGAGAGGGGCTTAATCCATCCACGACACGCATACTGGTGGGGTTATCCAATGATCATGGCCTATGAGGAGACTAAGGACGATAAGTATCTGCAATGTGCTATCAGGTCTGCCGACTGGTACGCCCATGCCCAACGGAAGGATGGAGGGATGTTCCGCGGAACATTCATAGACTTCAATACCAATAGCTTCGGCCATGCGACATCCGGTATAGCATGCGCAACGATCATGTGGATTGAGCTAACCCGTATCCTGAATGATAAACGATACGTTGAGCCGATGGAAAAGGCTTTGAAGTATTGCATGATGATGCAGTTCAGAAACCCAAGGGATCCAAACCTTAAAGGCGCAATCTTGGAGAAGGTCTTGGAACCGGATGGAACGGACAGCTCACCCTACTACATCAGAGACCTAGGAACGATATTCTTCATTCAGGCAGCGGCGAAGGCGATAATGAGCCTGAGCGATTAGGAGAGAATTACCTTCGTTGAGAGGATGGGCTTAAGAAAAAAGGCCTTAAGCTGAACAGTAAAACATTTAGCTAGGTTTTAAAACACACTCTTAGGATTCTTCCACTCGATTAGTTCCAATATGGCATAAAGTATAAAAACAGAAAGTTCAGGGAGCTCGGTATATGAATGTCCCAAGGATCACTATAGTTGGGGCTGGGAGTCACTTCACAATGGGCTTATTCGGCGACTTTCTTAGGATTGGGGACATGCAGGAAAGCGAACTCGTTTTGATGGACATCGATGAGAAAAAGTTACGTATTATGGAAAGGATCCTCAAGAGATTTACAGAGAAAGAGAGCATAGGTGTAAAGATAGTTGCAACCGTGAACCTAAATGAAGCCTTGAATGACACAGACTTCGTGATTACAACCATACGTCATGGCGGCCTAGAGGCCCTTAAAACCGTCATAACGATACCTCTACAATTTGGGGCGGTCCAAGTAGTAGGAGATACGGCTGGTCCGAGCGGTGTGCTTAAGGGTATGTTAGAAATCCCGGCCCTTCTATATATAGCTCAGAATGTTAAGGACATTGCTCCAAAAGCTGTCATAATGAATTTCACAAACCCGATGACGCCAGCATGCATGGCGATCAGGAAATCTACAAGGACTTCGATCATCGGGCTCTGTCATGGCTATCATAATATCTGCGATTTAGCGTCTAAACTTTTAGGATATTCGATTGGAAAGATCAGAATTGAAGCTGCAGGGATAAATCACCTGACTTGGACGACTAATATAACATATGATGGTGAAAGTATTTATGAGGAGTTCTTAAAAAGCCTATTTATAAGGGGTAAAGAGGAGATCTTGAGGAAACATCCATACTTAGTCGGAAGGGAATTATATAAAGTGTTTGGCATCCCACCGACTTTAAGCGATAGGCATACGTCAGAGTTCTTCCACTATTTACATGACTGGATTAAAAATCCGATCTATGGGCCTATACTCATGGAAAGCAGTGGATACATAGACTACAATAAGAAAACACTTAGGAAAGAAGTGGTTAAGAGGGAGGAGGAGGAAAAACAAAGGATGATACGTATGGCTGAGGGTGAGGAAAGAATTACCATACATCCCTCGGGGGAGTATGCAATAGATATAGCCTCGGCAATCATCCACAAGAAGAGGACAGAAGTCATGGCTTTAAACATAGAGAACAGAGGAGCCATAACGGGGATAAATCCTGACCATATAGTCGAGGTCCCGGCTGTAATAGATGGAAACAGCATAACGCCAAAAGGAAAGTTTAAACTTCCAGAAAGTGTGGTGAACATTCTAAATGCACACTTAGAAAAGTTTAAGGTAATGATCGACGGAATTATAGAGAAGGATAGGAATCTCCTCATGCGGGCTATAGCCCTAGACCCATTAACGCCTTCACCCGATAAGGCCGAGAAGATTCTAAACCGCTTCATTGAAGATTCAATAATAAGAAAATATCTATCAACCTATAACTTTGACCTATCGGGTTCAATCTAGTATTGATGCAAGATTCTCCTTCTAATATCCAAGGTGATATCGGAAGGAAGAAATATTACACCGACGAAGTAACATTCTCCACCTTACAAGAAGTTATCATTTAATTATAACCTTGTTAGAAGCCTTCAGACGTGTATATCGTAGCTACTTATGATGAGCTTTTGTTTTTTTCAAATCTAGCCAAATTCTCACCTTTTCATTGCAAGGAGCTCAATTTAAAAGTTAGGGGGATGTATTGCATTCTGAAATGCAGACCAATAGCTTTATTTATGGTAGCCGACGTCAAGGTCAGTTCGGAGGTGGAAAGATGAAGTGGGGTTTGGCCATGTGTTGGCTGTATGCCATAACCAAGTATCGGTATGTGCCTAGCCTTGAAGAGATTTTGCTAGCGATTGATGATGCAAAAAGAATGGGTTTTCAGTACATGGAGTTGGAAGGTGTAGGACCTCAACTTTACGTTGTTGCGGAAAACAGGGCGATCATCAAAAAGCGATGTAAGGAAAATGGTATCGCTTTAATTGATTTCGTTCCCGTCTTACCAGATATCATGTCCACGGATTCGGAGAAAAGACGAAGGGCTGTAGAAGATTTTAGGCTAGGCTGTGAACTCGGTTCTTACTTCGAAACTGGTATGGTTCAAGTAGATACGTTCCATCTTCCCATTCACGTGGAACCGCCATACGATATCTCAAAAGAATTTCGGTATGCCTACAAAGCGCCTCAACTCAGAGTGGAACCAAATTTCGATTTTTGGGAATATTTTGATGAAGTTTTGGTATCCTCTGTTAGTGAATGCAACGATATGGCCAAGGATCATGGTTTAAAACTTTGCATCGAACCCAGAACTTGGGAAAACATATCGAACGTTTGGGCTTTAGAACTTTTAATGAGGAAGATAGGCAGCGAAAACCTTGGCGCAGTTCTTGATGTAGCTCACTTAGCTGCCCAGAAGACGCAACCAGTTATATGTATAGAGATATTGGGTAAAAGAATCTTCTATGTGCATGCAAGCGATAACAATTACTTAACCGAGGATCATCTTGAGATAGGAAAGGGAAGTATTGATTGGACGAGTACCCTCAAAGCTCTTCAGAAGCACAAATACAAGGGTTACATTGGCGTCGACGTAGGTGGAAAACCTGAGCTAAAGCCAACCATCGACACCATGTATATAAACTCCAAGACCTACTTGGAAAACCTAATGAAACAAATATAGCATACCGGCCCTTAGGTTTGTCTCAATTCTAGAAGGGGAACTTTTTAAGGCTGATATTAAAAAAGGAAGAGGAGATGCTTAAAGCCATTCATCAAACATTCATAAACCTGGCATGCGTGCTGATATGCTATAAGAGTGAGGAGGAAAGGTTTTGAAGCATGCTCTTAGGTCACTCGACAAATGTCTTCACTCTCAATAAATTGATTGAATGTTTGTAAAGGGCAACTCCTAAGGGGAAGAGGATTAGCACCATCAGCATTAAAACCCCCAAATCCGTTTCAAGATCGCTGAGCCCAAGACCCTGTAGAAGGGCCAATCTCGCCACTCTCAGCGCATACGTCTGGGGTAGTATCCGGGAAACTACCTGAATCCCTTCTGGGAGGACCTCAAATGGAAAGTAGACCCCGCTGACCAGTCCCGTCAAAACACCGACGAGCCACCTTATCGGCTCGATACCCTTCCAAGCACCTATAATCATTATCATGCTCGCCGAGATTAAGCCGATTCCGATGACGGCAAGCCATCCGATGCATACTCCTAGCAGGGCAACGGCGTAGTTCCCCCCGCTGATCTTCAATCCAAAAAGTAATCCCGCACATAGGTAAACGAGCATCGTTATGAATTGCTCGATGTAACCGTCCACTACGAAGGCAAGTATTGGCGCTGAAAAAGGTACCCCTGAAAGCCTGACGTAATCATACATGCTCAAATGTTGCCCCATGCTCCCAACCCTCCCCCTGAGGGTGAAGAGGGTTGCAATGCGAAACGCATCTAGCGTATAAGAAAATAAACTGTTAAGCATCAGCCCTAGTATTAGGAATGAAATGAAGTCCGCTCCATATTGCTGGTAAATCGGATTCGTACCCTCAAAGCTCTTTCCAAAGAATAGCCACGTTGAAGCGCCGAGCATAAGGTTGGTTACGTGAAATGGTAACATCCACTCTATCCAATAATAGCGCATGAATAGATTAAACAGTAAGAACTTGAAGAAATTGGCTGTAAATAGAGAGATCTTCGTCCTTATGCGATCAATATTCAAGCGACCTCACCCCAGCTTTTCGCGGACAACTCTGATGAATATATCCTCGAGCGTTGGCTTATTTACCTTTACGTGCTTTATCTCCCCGCCACCCTCAACGATTGTGGAGATCGCTTTAGGTAGAACTTTCCTCGGATCCTCAGTGTACATTACGAGTCTAATGGTTTCTTCATCAACCTTCCCTAAGTCCACAAACTTCAAGATCCCACTTAACCCTTCTAAGGACTTCACGACATCCGGCGGACAATTGAGCACCTCGAACTCTATGGATTGTTCCTTATATATGCTCATGATGAGCTCCTCCGGTTTCCCCTGGGCGATCACCTTACCCCTATGCATCAGAATGACCCTGTCCGCATACCTTTCAGCCTCGATGAGGTTATGCGTCGCGAATAGGATCGTCGCTTTGGCCTTCCTTACGATGTTTTCTTTCATATGAGTATATAACTCCTGCGTAACTTCCTTTGAGATTCCGCTCATCGGCTCGTCCAGAAGGTATACGGGGGAATCCCTAAGCAACCCTATCGCTGCGGAAAGCCTAGCCAGCATCCCCGTGGAGAACGTCGCGACCCTCGTATCCGCGACATCCTCGAGCTCGGAGAGCTTCAGTGCATCATCAATTCTCTCAGGTGGAAAACCATAGAGCTTTGCTTGGATTAGGAGTATCTGCCTAGGTGTAAGCCTGGCATCCATCCATGCTCCACCCGTGAGAAGACCGGCGATATACGTGGCGTGTCTCCAGATATCGTCTTCCTCCTTCAGGATATCGTGGCCCATTATGTAGGCAGTCCCCCTTGTCGGCTTTAGCAGGGTGGCTAGGACTCTTAGTAACGTAGTTTTCCCAGAGCCGTTTGGCCCAAGGAGGCAGACAAGTTCGCCCTGCGGGATTTTTAGGTTCACGTCATCGACTGCGACGATCTCCTCCTTTTCAACGTTCCTGTTAAAATACCTATTGTAGAGGGATAGAAGCAAGCCTCCCGGGTTGTCATCCCTATCCATGGAAACGTGCGTACCCTTGTAATTATACCTCAGATAGGTCCTCGTCAGCCCAATAGTCTCAATCGCATACATAAGTCCAGTCGCCTTAAAGTTCATGTTCAAAGTAAAATTTATAAAACTTGCGGTAGAGATTGCATCATTTAGCAGACATGTTGAGAATAAAGCAAGAGTTCTGCAACTACCTCCACAAAGATATCTTCATAGACAACCTAAACAACATTCTAGCTGGTCTATAGTAATTGTCTTAAGTTCTTTAGGATAGCGCGCGCTACACCAACCAAGCCATCTTTACCTTGGATGAAATAGCAAAGAAAATCTACGAGGAAAATAGAGAAGATCTGAAAGAGGGTTTAAGTAAAATTGAGGAGGAAATTGATAAAACTGTTGCTCAGCTTTATGGAATTACAGATGAGGAACTGGAGGAGATTAGAAAATGCCTAGCGATATTGAAAGAGGGGGAAATTGCTAAGGAGGAAGAAGAGGAGGAGATCGCTTTGCCTAAAGAGGAAGGTCTGAAGATATCTATCGAACCTTTATTAGTCAATGAAAATGAGCCAAGGGGAGCCACTATTAAAATTTCTAATTATTTAGGTGGAAACTTAGAGGATGGTAGGATAAAGGTAACGTTAAAAGATGAAATCATAACTGACCAAAAGGTTGAGAACATTGGGAAAGACGAGGAAAAGACATTGAAGTTTATGCTACCTAAATTAAAAGCTGGTCAATACGCCTTAGGGATCATTTTTACTTTTAAGATGAATAAGCAAACTAAAGTTGTAAAGGAAGAGAGGACGCTTTTCGTAAAGCAAGCAGGCAAAAAGACAACGAAAATAAGCTTTGAAGGTTTCAATGAACTTTTAGGTGATTAACATGGTGAAGCAAGACGAACTAAATGCAAAATTGAGATATTACTTTCCCGACTACGTCGTTAATAAGGGTCTATCCAGTAGAGAAGATATTAGGAGGGTCCCAAAGTTCGTCTCAGAACATCTTCTAACTCAGATTTCGGAGGAGAGCGATCCGATAGTCTTCAGCGAGAAATTGATGAAGGTAATCGAACTTGTAAACACGCTTTATCCGGAGCCAAAGGATAAGGATAGAATCTTAGACAGGATAGTAATAAAGAAATTAGCTTCCAAAATAATAGATGAAATCAAGGTGGAAGTTGATGAAAAGCACGAAATAAGAAAAGCCATAATCCCAAGTTTAAACCTTACAAACGTTATGATTTCAGACAAGGTGGTGGAGGAAAATGAGCAGCTCCTCTCAACCGGAATATGGGGGCTAGCAAGCCTGAAATACTCAGAACCCCTTCTAGATGAGAAGGGGAAGCCGATAACCCTTCCTGTCTTTATCGACGAATTTAAACCGTTTCACGTAGCAAATATAGACCTAAAGGAATTCGTCGAGAAGAGGGAAAACTTCACGTTAGATGAATGGATCGACGTTCTCATAAATACTATAGGCTTGAACCCAGAAGTCTATAACCGGAAGCAGAAACTCATTTTAATAAGCAGGTTTATTCCCCTAGTTGAAAACAATGTAAATTTGAGGGAGTTCGGGCCGAGAGCAACAGGCAAGACATACTTTTATCGAAACATCTCTTTCTACACCAGAATAATTTCCGGTGGACAAGTTACACCAGCCCAATTATTCTACAACATAGCAAGGCGAACAGTAGGTGAGATAGGTTTAAAAGACTGCATAGTCTTCGACGAAGTTAGCAAAGTAACTTTTCCACACCCAGAAGAAATGATGGGGAAATTAAAAGACTATATGGTTGATGGACATTTTGAGAGAGGGCCAAAAAAGGCGACATCTCTCTGCTCATTAGTATTCATGGGTAATATTGAGGTATCGGGCTACGTCCCTATCGAAGATGTAAATTATGTGCTCCCAGACTGCATGAGAAACGATACAGCATTCATCGACAGAATCCACGGAATAATTCCAGGGTGGGAAATACCGAAGATAAAGAAAAGCGAAGTGCACCTCTCCAAGAACTATGGGTTTTCAGTTGATTACTTCTCCGAAATTTTACATGAGCTGAGAAAATTAGACTTCACACCCCTCATCCGCTCCATGATAGAGCTGAATAAGGTCACAATAAGGGACGAAATCGGAATTTACAGAACCGCATCAGGTCTAGCCAAAATCCTATTCCCAAACAAAGAATTCGGCAAAGATGAACTGGCACTCATAATGGACTTTGCGGTTGAAATCAGACAAAAAGTAGCAGACCTATTAAATAAAATGGCACCGGGAGAATTTGAGAAGAAGAAAATAGAGTGGAAGTTTCGTTAAATGTTGCTTTTTAAGGGAGTATAAGTATGCACCCTGTAATTGCTCTCACGCTTCTAATACCCGCCCTTATAGTAGCTATTGCCATGTAGGGTATTTACTATTCCGCTTTGAAGGAATATCACTTTATGACACGTTGATGATTTCTGTAACCGCTATACCCGCATTTGTATATTCAGCGTTGCTTTTCTGGGATAGATTAAGAAAAATGTGTCAATGAAGCCAACTATGCCCTATGTCCTGAATCTGCCCGATCGGAGCCCTATGTAAAGTATACCTCTGTCTGAAGGTGTCAACGTCCAGAACAAACCGTCCTAGCGTGCTCATTGGGATTTTAGATATGCGAATAGTCGCCGACAAACTAGTGCGCGCTAGAAAAGAGTTTTTGAAGCAGCCGTCGGGTTTAAGAAGTTCCACAAAATTTATATCTTTATAATAAGGGTAAATTGTGCGATGGTTCATCCGGCAGTTAGTAAGGGCTTCATTGTTGATTGGCTCGTATGCGGACCATTCCCCAGAATTGGCCCTCACCCGAGCGGAAGAGATAGCTTCTACATGGACTTCCTTAAGAATGCAGGAGGAGAGGAACAGATCGAGCCTAAGGTTGGCCTATCCCACCCGAGCAGTTGTGTAGAATCCGGGAGCGTTCAGTGGAGAGAGTATGTTGCTGAGCCGAATGGGTTCGTGGATTTCGTGAAACTTTTTGGAGAATCCTTCGTGGACTTCTGGAACCTCCGAGGAGGCGTAGCTTATGCTTACACGACGATCCGGTGCGAGGAGCCTAGGAGAGTAGTCTTCCTCTTGGGAAGCGAGGATTCGGTGATGGTGTGGTTAAATGGGAAGCTGGTTCACCACAATAACATTGGCAGAACTCCCAGTCCCGGACAGGATATGTTCGTGTCGGATTTGGCATCAGGTATGAACAAGCTTCTTGTGAAGGTTGCCAGATATGCAGGGGGATGGGGGTTCTATCTCCAACTCTTCAACGCCGCAGGGAAGCTCTTCGTCAATGAGGCGGGGGCTATTGTGCCCCATCTTAGAATAGGTGAGAAGCTCAGCGGCTGGGTCTGCATTCCCGTGCTGAACACGACTCGACAAAGACTTAACAATGTTACTATAAGGGTCTTGGAAAACAACCTCTTTAACCCGAGCAGAACTGAGGCAGGGGAATTAGATGCTGGAGAATGGAGGAGAATTCCCTTCCAAATATCCACGAAACGTGAGGTTAAAGCCGGTGAAGAGGTGGAGCTGAATGTATGCGTGGAGGCCGATGGGGAAACCCTGAACGTGACCCTAAAGCCCGTAGTTCGGAAAAGCGACGAATGGTTCATGGCTACGTATCGTTCTGAGGTTGATGGTTCCGTTCAGCCATACGGGCTTCTCGTGCCCACGTCTTACGATAGGGATCGTTCGTATCCTCTCATTGTGCTTCTGCACGGCTATAAGGGCGGATGGGCTATCGACGGCTATGCCCTAAAGGAATGGTGCATAGTTGCAGGCATCTATGGCCGAGGAGAGGTTCCCTATAAAGAGATAGGGGAGCGCGATGTTTTCGAGGTCATCGAAGACGTGAAGAAACGTTACAACATCGATGAAGACAGAATTTATCTTACGGGGCATAGCATGGGTGGGAGGGGAACATGGTATTTGGGGCTCCGTAGGCCAGATGTCTGGGCTGCTATCGCACCCCTATCGGCAAGAACGTACGTGGAGGACGTGGAAGCCCCAAAATACCTACGGGCGCTCAGAGATGAAGAGAGTCCAATACATCTAGCCGAGAACGCCCTGAACCTCCCCATCTTCGTATCTCACGGGTCGGAGGATAAAGTCGTTCCCGTAGAGCATTCTAGGCGTATGGTGGCGTTGTTAAGGGGAATGGGCTATGCGGTTGAATACGATGAGAGGCCCGGAATGGGCCATACTTGGAGCTCATCGGGTAGGCCATGGTGGGGAGAGGAGTGGCTTGACAGGCCCATAATCTCCAACTTCTTTCATAAGCATCGGAGAAAGCGGTATCCAAGGAAAGTATGCTATAAGACGAACAGCCTCAGGTTCAACAAGGCCTATTGGGTTGAAATCGATGAAATGGACACGGTTTATGAGGCGGCTCAAATTACGGCTGAGGTTCTCGAGGACAACATGATTCGGATACAAACCGGGAACATCGTCCAATTCACCCTGAGGCTCAATAAAGATTTGGGCATAGATATGGATAAAGCGCTCACGATTATTGTAAACGGCTTTAAGGCTCGGATAGAATCCCTGCCCAAGTCCGGAAAGGTTACGCTGAGGGCAATACTCGACGAGAAGGGCGAAGCCACGGGATACCTGCTCCTCCTCAACCCCGAGGAAGCTGAGAGGGTAACCAAGTTTTCAGTGTGGGGCAGACTTGATGAAAAAGGCATAACAGAAATACTTCACATAGCGCCCCAAGGTAATGGCTTAAGGAAAACGCCCAGCCTCTTCGGCCCCATTACGGATGCCTTTAACAGTCCTTTCATCCTCATCTACGGGACGCAGGGTAGCGAAGCGGAGGTCGAGGCGAACAGAAGAGCAGCCCATGATGTGGCTACATGGCGGAAATCATATGCCAATGGGGATTGTGAGGTTAAAACCGATATGGATATTGCAGTCCAGGATATCATGAACTACAACCTCGTTCTCTTCGGCAATCCGAAAACGAATGCTTTCGTGGCTCGAATAAATGAAAAATTGCCGATTAAGTTTAAGGATGAAGCTATTTGTGTAGGTTCTCAGAGGTTTGCAGGAAATGATGCGTCGCTTATCATGATCTATCCGAACCCGCTTAACCCGACGCGGTACGTGCTTTTAAATGCATCGACTACCGTGAAGGGGATGGAGAACATTAAGAAACTCTACAATAGATGGGTAATGCTTCCGGATTACGTCGTTTTCAATAATGCATTTATTGAAGAAGGATGGAAGGGCTATCTTGCTGCTGGATTTTTTGATAAAAACTGGCAACTAACGGGATAAGCGCACGCTCATAGTTGCTGAGGGCTGTCCGTATTGCAAGCGGGCTGGGCAAGCGATTAAGCGCGCGTCCTTTTTACCGCAAATATCGCATCCTCTATCCGGTCTCTCCTAATTATTGATTTGCAGACTTCGCACTTCCAAAGCTCATCGTGAGTCTTCAACATGAAGATTTAGAACATTTATGCTGAGAAAACCTTTCCCCTCATGATCTTGATGAAATTGCGTTTGGTATGGAAAAGGATTTAAGCAATAGGGCTTTTAGTTATTATTGAGCCCATGGAGGAGTTAAAGGAAATAGAAGAGTACCTGAGGGGCATTGATCCTTTCGACATACCTTTGGATAAGTATAGAAGGATTATGAATGATGAGAGGTATAGCAGCCTTGCGAATCAGATATTGGTAAAGCTGGATGAGCTTTATGGAGACTGGATAAGGGAGAAGTTCAGGGAGACCAAAGCCCAGTCAATAGTCGTTTGCGATAGGAAGGTGGTTTTCTATTCGAAAAACAGGTATGAGCCATCCGACGGGGAAGTGAGGGAGATGGAGGAGAAAATGGGGAAGCCGTGCTACGTCATAACTGGCGAGCCGTTGATAGAGGAGCGAAGCAACTGGTCTTTCCTGAGCGAAAGCGACTACTATCCGACCGTTGAAATATATCTTGGAAGAATTGATTGGAGCGATGATGACGTGTTTGAGAAAGGCATTAAGGTTAGGAGCGATTTCGACACAGGAAATCCCGAGTATACAGTTTTAGATGAGAAGACCTGTAGAAGGATGGAAAGCGAAATACCGCTGAGAAGAGTAGGGTATCATCTGGGAAGACGCTATTTTTACTTTCCAAGGATGATGAAGGTCGGAATAACAGATAGGAGGAGAAATCGATGTTTAAGCAAAATAGTTGAAGGTGTTGATAACTGGAACAACGTGGAGCTGAACCCCTATAGACTCGCTAACCCAAACAGGGAAGGGTTTATCGGAAGAGATCTAATGCTTAAATTGCTTTTCAGAATAACTTTAGACCCTGGTTTAAGGAGATCAACATGGGAGCTTTTATAGCTCGCAGATCATTGTTATAATCGTTTAGCACCATTCTTCAAAAAATTTTTAAAGCACTTCGAATAAGCAGCGTCTTCATGCTCTGCGTGCCTAAGTCAACCCCAATAAAATACGTGTTCCCTCCAATTTTCCTATTTTAGAAGGAAATCGGCATAACGGTATTTAAACGTTAAAGCAGTCCCTTACCTTGAAATATCCCGTTATCTTAAGGCTCATCCATGTGAGGTTGAGAGTGTCTTTAAAACCCTCGCCTTCAGGTGGAAGTATCGGCTCTCTTTGCTGTCCCTGATGCTTTGGGGAGCCACCGTAGCGCGCGCTTTAAACCGCCGTCTTCGTTTCTGCAGGCTTTAAAATAAGCTTTTCCCTTCCAGGTTTTTTCTACTTTCACAACCATTTCTGGCACCAATATTACGAATTTTTATTAATATCTAGAGAAGGTCGATTTCACTTGTGATGCCGAGTTTTCTGGCTTTCCTATAGACTAGGGCTGCTGCAGCCAGATCCTGTATCGCCAAACCAGTAGAATCAAACACAGTTATTTCATCATCACTGATTCGCCCAGCTTTTCTTCCAACTATGATTTCCCCCAACTCCGCATGTATTTGCTCACGCTTGAAAATGCCTTTGGAAACCGGAACGTTCAGCTCCCCGTAGTGGCAAGCCTGCTCATAGTCGTCTACGACGACTTTCGCCCTTTTAAGAATCATGGGGTCCAACTCCTCCTTTCCGGGAGCATCTGCACCTATAGCATTAATATGCATGCCCTTTTCCACCCACTCGTTTTTAACCAAGGGCTGGGTTACTGGTGTAGTAGTTACGAGGATATCGCAACCCCTCACTGTTTTTTCAATGTTCTCATCGATCAGAATGTTTAGGCCAAGAGGCTCCATATCCTTCGAGAATTTCTCGCATTCCGCCTTTGTTCTAGCATAGACTCTGACTTCCTCTATCCTAAAAACCTCGTTTAAAGCTAGAAGCTGCGTTCGGGCCTGAGCTCCTGCACCAACCATCCCAACGATCTTCGAATTCTTCCTTGCAAGATACTTCGCAGCTATTCCACCAGTCGCCCCAGTCCTCATATTGGTTAAGTAGGTACCATCCATTATGGCCAGCGGCCTCCCCGTGTTCGGCTCTATAAGAATTATCGTTGCCATAACAGTCGGTAAACCATGCTTCTCAGGGTTCTTCGGATGCACGTTCACCACTTTGACGCAAGCCATCTCAAGGTCAGGAATGTAGGCCATCATCGTCCTGAAATCGCCATCTGGAAGGGAAACGTAAACCTTAGTCGGCATCTGCACTCTACCCGTGGCCTTAGCCCGGAAAGCATCCTCCATGGCGTCCATTAATTCTCTGATTGAAACAATTCTTTCAATGTCTTTTCTCAATACTAGCGAGACTTTCATTCAATGTTTTTACTCTAATTTTCAGTATTTAAGGGTTTTAGCACGCGCATAACAAGTTTACCGGCGGAACAGTTTAACGTATCGTTAAAAACCCGATGAATCCTCCTTTTTCAGCATTATTGAAAGACCTATTGTAGCTAAATGCGCACTGACACTTGGAAGCATGGCAATAGGATGCTGGCTCCTGTTAATCGACTTTTATCTCGTACTTGTTAGCCAGTATCTCCATCTGCTCGTCGAAGTTTCGAACACCTTGAAAGTAGAGCTTAGTAGCCTCATCGTCAAGCTTATCCTTCCCAATTTTATTCAGCAATGCTTCCGCTATTTTCTCAGCCCTAGTCTTCTCATTCTTCTTTTTTCCGAACAGCACCATTTTTCCCAAGTGTTTCTCAGGGAAACTTATAAGTCTTTCCTTCTTCCTCCGGGAGCAAGAGAGTCAACAGGTTTTCAGAACATCCTCAATGATTCTCTTCGCCTTCAAAATGTCTTCAACCTGCTTAGGCCCAGATATCTCTCTCTCAATCGTTATTGCACCCCTGTAACCCATGGAAACAAGCTTCGGAATGAGGATCTTATAGTTCACCTTTCCCTCTCCTAATGGCTTCTCCTCTCCGAGAGAATATCCGTCTCTCGGGTACTCCCCGTCCTTAGCGTGAACACCCTTAACATACCTCCCGATAACGTCTAAAGCGTCCACAGGGTTAGCCTTACCGTAAAGAATCAGGTTTCCAGCGTCGAAGTTCACTCCAACGTTGTCAAGCCCAACATCCTGAATTGTTCTGAGCAGTGTAACAGGGGTTTCCTGGCCTGTTTCAAACCAGAATTCCTGGCCGTTTCCGCCAATATAGCTTACGAGTTCTCTGAGAACAGGGATCAGAGTAATGTAATGCGGATCGTTCGGGTTCTCCGGTATGAAGCCAACATGCGTAGTAACGCTTCCAACGCCAACCCTCCTAGTGAAGTCTGAGGCTTTCTTCAAAGCCTTAACCCTGGCCTCTCTTGTTTCAAGTGGAACCAGCCCGATGGTTAAAGGTCCTTGAACGAAGTTCCACACAGGGGTGCCTGGCAACCCGCTCCATATGGTTGTTATCTCAACATTGTATTCTTCAGCGGTCTTCTTCAGCATAATCGCCATCTCGTCATTGAAATACTCCATTGTCCAGCAGGAGACCTGCGCCGTTGGAAACCCGTACTCATTCAGTTTTTTAAACTCTTCCTCCGTCTTTGGTTTTAAGCCGACAATCACTCCCAATTTTAAATGCGCCAATCCTCTTCAAGAAGCCTGACCAGTAGTTGATAAGTTTTTCAAAGCATCGGCCAGCTGAGTCTAGCGAAACAGTTATTGGTTAAAGCTTAAAACCCATCTTATTTTCTAGAAGACTATGAAAGCGATAATAGCAACATGGTCCTTTGGATTGAAGGCGGTTGAAGCCGGATGGAGAATCCTCAGAAACGGTGGATCCGCGTTAGATGCTGTTGAAGCATCCATAAGGGAAATAGAGAATGATTTCTCAAACAGGTCGGTGGGGCTAGGCGGGTATCCTAATATTGCTGGATTCGTTGAACTGGATGCTGCAATAATGGAGGGCTCAACCCTTAGAGCAGGCTCAGTCGCAGCGGTGAGAAATGTTCAGAACCCGATATCCCTTGCTAGAAAAGTCATGGAGAAAACTCCACACGTCATGATTGTGGGAGAGGGTGCAACCAAGCTGGCTAAGATCTTCGGCTTATACGTGGAGAAGGTTGATCTTCAGCCTGAAGCAAGGATGGAATGGGAGAGACGGTTGAAAACCGCCGTCTCCACCCCCCAAAAGGAAGGGACGATCGAATTCTGGTTGAAAATGGCTGCTGAAGGACATTACAATCATGACACAATCGGTTGTGTAGCCATGGATGATAATAAGAATATTGTTGCCGGATGCTCAACCAGCGGTTATGCTTTTAAACTCGTAGGAAGAGTTGGCGATTCTCCAATAATAGGATCTGGGCTTTATGCGAATAGCTTTGGGGGTGCAGCTGCAACTGGCTTGGGGGAAAACATAATGATTCACAATGTTTCAAGGATGGTGGTGGGTTTCATGGAGCAGGGGATTCCCGCAGACGAAGCTGCAGAAAAAACAGTGCAGCATCTTCTCAAAATTGGTAGAAGAATAGACCGTATATCGTTTGTTTCGCTTGACAAGGATGGTTGTTTCGGAGCAGGCACTACAGAGAAATCCTTTCAGTTTGCAGCAATGTCAGATGCTTTCTCAGAGCCACGTTTACTCATGGTTGAGAAGGGGGTGCGCCTCAGTTTATGATGTTTTTCAGAGATAAGTTTCAGTTTTTTAGTCATAAAGCTTAAATATTTCTTGTGAGAGAATAATACCGATGTAAAATGTCAAAAGAAACGCTTAAAAGCGGGTTAACCGTAAGAGCAATCGCTGTTGCAACAATCATAGCCCTTCTCTACACAATCCCGTTAGTCTGGTGGATGCAATACCAGTCAGCTAGGTTTGTATACAGAAGGCTTTCTCCCATGGCTATGCACTTGGTGTTCCTGACATTCATAGCCACCATAACAGCCCTTATTACTAGGAAATCATTAAGCAAAGCATTTTCACCCCAGGAGCTGACCGTAATATTCTCCATATTGGCTGCAGCTATTCCAGTACCTTGGGCACTGGGAATGACGAATTTTTCATTGCGTCTAGCACCTTTAAAAACAGGGGATTATCCTGGTGTTTGGGAAGTTGTGCCGGAGTTTTGGCTACCTAAGGCGCTGGGCGTGGACGTCCTTTGGAATGGTGGTATCGGGCTATCTGAATTCTTTCCAAGCATCCTCCTGTGGACAATCATTATTGCAGCCACCTACATTTTAAGCTACTCGATCGGTCTCTTACTAAGAAAACCGTTCCTAGAGGTTGAGAAGCTTCCATATCCGTTGGTGACGCCAGCATCCTTCGTGGTGGAGAATTCTACAACAACTGAGAGAGAAGGAGGATTGCCGAAGATACTTAAGGCGAAGCTGTTCTGGGCAGCTTTCTTAATCGGATTCGTTTATATGTTCATTTATAGCTGGCAGGGCTTTGGCTTGTTCGAGACTATAGGCTTGAGCCGTCCGACGCCACCGTTAGAACCTTACGTAAATATTCCCGGTAAACTTCCCTCGCCTTTCACAAATGCAGTCATATCCTGGGAAATCGATACCCTGGGAATAGGTCTCTACATGTTGTTTCCGCTGGACATCCTGTTAACAGGAGTAATATTCGGTGTGCTTGGCTACATCATATGGCCTGCGATCCAGGTGTCAACAGGACTAGTTAAAGCACAGCCGGGTGCTGGAGAGTGGGGACTGTACGGTCTAGCCAATTCGGTCGACATTTTCGTGCCTGAAGCGCTTCTAGACATAGGTTCATATATAGGTATAGGCCTCTTATCATTATGGATTGCTAGAAAACCGTTGATAGAGTCTGTTAGACACGCCATAAAGGGAACTGGCGACGAGAAACCATTCTCCTATAGGATCCTATGGATGCTGATTGTAACTACAGCAATAATTTTGATCGGGTTCCTTGCGGCAAGCGGAGTTGACATTTTCTCGTCTATAGTAACAATAGCACTGCTCTCATTCACAATGTTTGTTCTTGTGAGGGTGAGAGGGGAAGCGTGGCCAGGATACCCAAATGCATGGTGTTGCTGGCAGGGCTCTGTCCTGAATAATCCATTATATCCTATTCCAGTCGTGCAGATGGCACGTGCCACTGGTGCTCCCGTAAGCCCAGACGTTGCAAGATCCATCTACGTAACTACCGGTTTTCTTGCTACCACAAGTTGGTATGGCGTATGGACTCCGGCAATAGCCTCCGTCGAATCCCTGAAGCTCGCTGAGGAAACCGGGACCGACTATAGGGACGTGGTAATAGTCGGATTACCCGTAGCCATTTTGGTGATCTTCCTGACTGTCCTATTCCTCTCTATGAATGTTGCGCAGTTCGGGGCAAAAACGTTCCTCGCAGACTGGTGGACAGGCGGACAATTTGCTTGGATGGGGAACACAGAGACTGCAGCTGCTCTTAGAAGTGGATTAACACCTCTTTCCATGGGAAGGGTAGCATGGACTATTATCGGAGTACTGGTTGCGATTGGGCTTGGCTTAGCTAGAATGAGGATCCCTGGCTTTCCGCTCAACCCCCTGGGCATGCCTCTCTTTTCAGTCACTTTCTACGGTCTAGGTACAGGTATAATTGCCTACGTAATCAAGCTTCTCGTTTTGAAAATAGCTGGAGCAAAGGCATGGGAGGAGAAGGGGCTGCCTATAGCGCTTGGCCTATTTATAGGCGGTTACTTCGGCTTCTACCCGATCAGAGTCATAACATGCTTCCTAACCGGAAGGTGAACTCGCTCGCTTGAATTTTTTTTATTCTTTCTTCTCCCTGTTCTTTATTAGTTTATTATTAATTTCTTCTACTATTATAGTCTTCCATATACCGCTGCGCCAAGCTAATCAAGTTGTTCAAGAAAAGGAATTTGTCGGAACAAGATTATCTGCGTTGCCAAGTATAAATTTTAGTAATATAGTTAGTCATCTAAAATATCTGTCTTCCCTAAACAGGTATACGGGATATCCGGGATGTGAAGAAGCTTCAAAATATATTTTTGACTACTTCAAACAGCTGGGGTTAAAAACTTGGATCGAGGAATATGAACTTCCAATACCTTTTGACCATGGTTCAAGCATATCTGTTTATCTAGATAATGGTACGATTAAAGTCATAGCAGCGTATGCCTTGCTTCCAAATAACGTACAGGCTTCATTTGGAAACTATACTGGTCGTTTAGTGTATTGCGGAACTGGAACAATCGAAGAGCTAAATTCAATTAGGGAAGAAATAAGCGGGAGCATTGCTCTCATGGAGTTCAACTCGGGATATAACTGGCTAAACCTAATGAGACTTGGAGCTGAAGTCGTTATCTTCATCGCTCCGAGCGATACCATACGAAGCGAATGCGACCTAAAAAATCTGGATATTCCTATGAAGTTTCCAAGGGTTTACGTTTCTAGAGATGACGGTATTTATCTTAGAAATCTTGCTCTTTCTAGAGACCGTGTGAACTTGAAGGTGAATGTGAACATGAAGTGGATACGTGCGAAGGCTGAGAACATTGTTGCAGTGCTGAACGGGACAGACCCGAATGAGATGGAGAATACTGTTGCCATCATGGCACACTACGACTCTGCATCAGTGGTTCCAGCCTTGTCACCTGGGGCAGAGGAAGCTATTGGAATCGCTTCTCTTCTTGAATTGGCTCGCCTTTTAAAGGAGAACTCACCGAAAAGACCAGTTTGGTTCATAGCTTTTTCTGGAAACGCTCAAGGAATGGCTGGAGGAAGAGATTTTATATGGCATGCTAAGGAAGAAGTGAAGGGTGAGGATGGAACTCCTATGACGTTCATATGGCATTATAGTCACATAGGTACTACTGAAAACAAGGCTTTAGCCCCATATGCGATAAAAATGGCTATTAGTCTAGACTTTGCATCCGACTCTGATGCAGTTGCAATAGCTGGTTACGGCACATTCTATGGTCTAGGTGGCCCATGGTTCGATTGGTATAGTTACGATAAGGACCTCACGAGGTTTCTTTTCACAGGAGGAAGATATGGTAACTACAGCCCTACAACGAATACTTACAGCCTGAAACGTGATGTTTTACCAGCTAACTCCTCTCGTACAGCTTACAGGGCGTACGGGCTGTGGGCCAGTCAACTTAGTATGGGCCAGTATATTCCAAGTACTTTAACCTACGAAGCAGAAATATTCGCAAGAACAGGAATATGGGGAATCTGCTTTACCACTGCTCTCTCGACTAGACTGACTTATAACACTCCTCTAAATCTATTCGAGAAAATAAAGTTTGAAAATGTTATTCCTCAGGTTGAATTCTCTTTTGCATTGATAAATGCCATATTGAACGATACGAAATGGTTTGACTTTAACAAAGTAGCAATCAGCGGAGGTCAATGGGTAGGTGTTTTCTTCACCCATAAGCATAAAGATGATGCTGGAATTGGCTACGTCGTTGTCCATGGTCGTGTTGGATTATGGAATATAACGAAGAATTGGTACGAGTATAACTGGACACGTATGGCTGGAAAGGAAAGCGACATTCTTATTTCTATAAGGATACTGAATAGGCCTGACCTATATGGCCATCAATGGTTAGTGTTTGCAAATACTGACGATGGGACTTTTATTTCGAAAGGTATGTTGCCAAGCTTAGGCTGGGCTGCTGCTCAGGCTGAATACGAGATGCTACCATATCTTATAAATAGGACTACCGGGGAAATTGAATATGCGCCTGACATGGGTGTATATGGCACTTATCTTTGGCCTCATGGTTTTAGGTTCTATACTTCCGATGATCCTCTTATAGACGGGTCTGGAGACAAGGTTGTAAATCTCGCCATGTTTAAAGCAAGTGCGGTTGCATTACACGATCTGTTCGACCCAAGGACTCTTCTAACACCGAAAATGGGATCTTATGTTAAGGTCCTTGATGTGAATGATGTTGAGTTGAATCAGTTTAGTATAATAGTTTCAGCTCCCCCCTCCTTTGAAAGTGGAGAGATTATTAGGCTCGGAGATCCCGTCTCTGGTTATGAAGCTATGGTTTTCGTGCCCCGATACAGCACAATAAAAATACTTTTCATGACGGGGCAAAATGTCTTAGGCTTATTGACTAATAATGGGATGGGAATTACGGTTTCAGAAAAATATATAAATATTGTTCCAACTCCTTTGTATTTTGTGAACGATTTTCTGAATTTAGTTGAAACTAGGATTAGCGTTTTTACTGAAGCCCGGCTGACGGAAGGCGGCAGAGGAGCTTACATTCTTGAGCTTTATGATAAGGCACGCAGAGAATTGGAGTCCGCTTACAAATCGAAGGCTGAGAATAGGTATGGGGAATACTATATTAATCTCTTAAAATCATGGTATTATATTCAACTAGCTTATTATGAGGCTAAGAACATCCTTATGGACTCGTCGCTCACGGCCGTATTCTTCTTCATTATAATCGTACCCTTTGTCCCTCTGATTGAGCGATTAGTCTTATCTGCAAAAGGAAGTAAAAGAGTTATTACCATAATCGTCATTTCAGCTTCACTGATGATGATTCTGTTTCTGATTCATCCAGGTTTCAGAGCTACACCTTTCTCTATGGTTTCTGCTCTAGGTTTCATCTGTTTATCCTTAGTTCTCCTAATCCTTATTTTCATGTGGAATGAAATCGCAGGAATAATTAGAGAAGTGAGGAAGAGACTCATAGGCATGCCATTTATTCAAGTAGACACTATGGGATCGGTTATGATATCTTTCCTGTTAGCTGTTGAAAACATGCGGAAAAGGAGATTGCGCACTATCATTGTTATCTCCAGCCTGACAATTATAACTTTTGCTACTGCGAGTTTTGTTTCCATCAGTCCCATTCAAACAATAATAAGAATTCCTATTGAGACCTCTGGATTCGAGGCGAGATATCAAGGGATACTTATTACTGGTACTGATTTCTTCATGCCCATAAACCCAGTGATAAGCTCTGTTACTAGAAGTTTAACTGGAAATCGTGCTGTTATTTCTCCAAGAGGATTCATACCTGCGAGTAGCGGAGGAAGTTATGTTTACAATAAGTTAGGAAAACAAATACTTGTGGCCGGTGTCTTCGGTTTCACACCGCAAGAGAGAAACGTTTTACGTCTCCAGGATGCTGTGCTTCCAGAATATGATGGTGTTTCAGCTGTAAAAACATGGTTTTCAGACGAAGACGTATATGTCTGTTACATTACGGAGGACATTGCGAAAGAATTGGGGATTGTGCCTGGAGAAACCGTTGTTTTCTATGGCATCGAGTTAAAGGTACTTGGTGTAATAAGCCAGCAACAATTGAAAAATATTAGGGATATTGATGGGAATCCAATTGCTCCTTTTGATCCGCTGGTTGTACAACCACCAAAACCGAGAGCCTATTGGGGCATAATCTTTATACCTTATAGGCTTGCGATTGATTTGGGAGGAATAACATATTCCGTAGCTGTCAGTTGTGACAAATCAACTCCTGTTCGTGAGATTGCGGAAGAGATCACGAAATATCTTGGTTTAACTTCTCATTACGTCTTCGTCGTTGAAGACGTAGGTTTAAACACAAGTTTTAGGTATACTTCTGAGAGAATATTTGATGTATCGAGGTGGGAATTCTCTCTTATCCCAATAATTATATGTGCACTAGTACTCTTGTCGACAATGACCGGTGTGGTGTATGAAAGAATAAAAGAGATCTACACGTATTCTGTTGTGGGTTTAAATCCGATGAACGTAGTTGGAATGTTCATGGGAGAATTCATAGCGTATGCATTCATAAGTGCTCCATTAGGTTATATTCTTAGCTGTGTGCTTGGTAATCTTTCAAGCGTATTCGCAAACTTTGCATCTTCTTCTGTTATCATGGTAATTATGCTCTCAATATTAATTACCTTATCGTCCTCCGTCTACCCGCTTCGTGCAGTTTCCAAAGTTGTGACCCCTTCTCTTGAGCGAACATGGCGGCCTCCGACACGTCCCAAGGATAACGCTTGGGAAATACCTCTCCCCATATCTTTAGAAGATGAAAAAGAGGCCCGGGGTATGGTGGGCTTCATTACTCAATACTTGGAATCATATGGAAGCGAAGCAACAAGCTTTATGGTTGAAAAAATTGGATACGAGAAAAAGATTGTAGACGGAGAAACCGTTTACCTAAGTAGGGCCATAATTAGATTAAGACCATATGAGAGTGGTCTTACAGAAGAAATGATTTTCAAAATATCTCGTGTTAAAAACCGCTATGCAGTCATACTGATCGCAAATCTTCTTTCCGGACCAAGAGTTCTCTGGATAGGCAGTCATTTAAGGGTTGTAGACATGGTTAGAAAGACAATGTTGCTCTGGAAATCATTAAATAAGGATGATAAGGACAGATTTCTAAATCTTGGGGAGGACATGTTCAGATGATTACGCAGGAGAATACAGAGAAAGAAAAGCCAGGGCTCACATTTCGCTCTATGCTTGCTATCGCTTTCGCAGCTACAATACTGATGCCAGTTACAATATGGATGCAATTAGTAGGTGGTACGGTTGGCGGTCTCGGGTTTACTACGATTTTGCTTTTCATTTTCATCACTAAATATTTTGGGAAGAACCCGCTTACTCCGCAGGAAATAGTCCTCATAAACTCTGGAATCGCAGTAGCAGCATACGTGACTTTTTTTACAACATTCGTAAACAGGGCCTATTTTGCCGGTAGCCCAGAGGCTCGTATGTTCAGAATTGCAGAGTTTATCCCTTCTTGGTGGGTGCCAGAGAACCCGCTTATCCGCAATCAGGTTATAAGGACGCTGCTACATCCGGATTGGATGGTGCCTATTGCCATAGCTATTCTTACGTCAGTCGTATTATATTTGCCTATACAGCTTATCCTAGGCTACATTGCATACCAGACGTATGTGGTTGAAGAGAAGCTTGCATTTCCTCTATCTAAAGCCTCAGCGGAAACGGCCATAACTCTCGGCGAAAGGGAACCTGAAAGAACGAGATTCATGCTAATGGGGTTCATCATTACGTTCTTGTATTCGTTGTTTGTTTACGGCCCGTATATACTTGGACCCCTGCTAGGAGTTCCAACGGGCGGTATTCCAGTGCCTTTCGCAGACTTCACTTCTCCGCTTGAACGTTACTTGCCAGGAGCCCTTATTGGCATTGCTACCGACCCGTTTACGTTCTTCAACGGGTTTATAATACCTGGAAAGTCAATAGTATATATGGCTATTGGGTCTATTGCAATATGGATTATTGGTAATATAATTGGCATTTCATATTTTAGGAGGGACTTCCTACCTGAGTGGCAGTCAGGCTTCAATATAACTTTGACATATCAGCGTTCCTTCCTACACACTTGGGCGAGCGTCATGGTAGGTTTCTCCATCGCTATTGCAGTAATACAACTGATAGATGCCAGAAAGTCTATAGCGAAGGCGTTATCTTCGCTCAAGCGAATTGGAGGCAAAAGAGGTTCGTCTTTTTATTACCTTCTACTAATTTATATTGTATGCTCCTCTATATGGGTTTTACTGACCCACTGGCTTCTTCCGGAATTCCCAATATTACCACTAGCTTTTTTAATAATGCTTTGGCCCTTCATTGCATCATTAATAAACGCTAGGGCTCTGGGTGAAGTTGGATATCCAGTCGCAAATTTGCCAATGAGAGAAATAGTATTTGTGGCAACTATGACTGCTAACAATACGCCTGCCTACAGTAACGTAGGAGTAGGCGCCTGGTTCCTCCCCCTTCCCTCAACCGTAGGCCTTTATCCTGCGGCAGAATCATGGGTTGATTCGTTCTACGCAGCGAGGTATGTAGGTCTTTCTATTAAAGACGTGATAAAAGCAGTTGCTATTGTAGCTGTTCCTCTCTCCCTGATTATGAGCTTTATATATACTAACGTGATATGGTCTTTCAGTCCAATACCTTCTCAGATCTATCCTTGGGCTGCAATGACTTGGCCTATAGGTGTTATTCAAAGTGCTCTATGGATTAGCCGTTCGGCAATGACTCTGAAGTCAACCATAATAAACCCTGGTGCTCCTCCTCTTCTCGAAGTATCCTTTATTGTTATAGTATTGTTATATGTAATCGCCAAAGTGACACGTCTGCCTTTCTCGCCAGTAGCATTTGTGGTTGGGGCAAGCAGTTTACCTCCATACGCTATAACTTCGCTAATCGGCTATGTTGTTTACAGAATTGTGTGCTCAAGATTTGGGAAAGAGAATGTTGACAAGTATAAGTGGCCTTTCTACGCCGGCGTCTTCATAGGATACGGCTCAGCGACAGCAGTCTTAACTACTCTTACTATAGGACTAAAGGCCATGTGGATGCTTCCATACTAGGTAGGTGACAATTCTTCAAAATCATAACATGCTTCACTCTAAAACTATTTTCAACGTGCATATTTCGTAAGGGTTTAAAGAGAGCTTCAACCCGTTCGCGTAAACCCCTACTTCCTCAAGAACCTCGTCTTCAAGAAGATTCGTCTTAAAAGCTTTTTTCAACGTCTTGTCAAGGTTTAACAGGATTTCGCAACTGTTTCTCACCCCAGTATGCTGGAAGAGTCTTAATACTAGGCTTTCACCGTCCTCCGCCTTCTTAACGCATTCGATAATCGCACTCTCAGGCTTCACGCTGATGAAGGAGCCGGTTTTACTTAAAACCCCGCCATGCTTTCTTTCCAAGCGGAGCAGTAAAGGGTTGCTAAACTCGTAGCTTTTTTGCACAACGCTACTCGTCTTCCACTCTCCCACATGCGGGTAGAGAGCATACTTTACCACATGCCTCCCGTTATCCGTGTTGTATGATGGTTCAGTCGGGCTCCTGAGCAGGGTTAAGCGTAAAACATTATGCTCTGAATCATACCCGTACTTTGCATCGCTTAGAAGAGCAACACCGTAACTACCGTCGGCTTCAGACATGTCGATCCATTGTTGAAACGGCTGTTCCTCCCCATTCGGAATCCTCGTTGCACTGCCATACGGTATCCCCACGTTCAGCAGTGGGCTAGTTATGTTTAGGGGAAACTCTACTTTAAGAGCGGTGTGAACCTCGTTCCAGTCTACTGTAAGCCTGAAATCTATGCGTCTGATTCTTGAATAAGCAGCAACCTCCTGTACGTATGTTGAGTTACCATAGGCTTTTTTAACGGTTAACTTAGCCCTCACAGGCCCATTCTCCGCAACCCTAATGCTTCCCTTGGATTCAATCTTCCTTGCTATTCCTGTAAACCTGTTCGACCTGTCTACCCCTGGAGTAAGCCTGCCCTCAGAGTCCCCCGGGTCTTCAATCAACTTGAGGACATTACCATGATTGTTTTTCTCAAGCAATTCCCTAAGGTTCTCCCTGTCAAAAACGCTTTCCAAGTCTCCTGTTGTTCCGCATACCCTGATCCTGAAGAAGCGGTTTTCCAATTCGTTGCCTGATGCTTTAACAGGGCTTGTTTCATAAACGTTCCCATTGGCGGGGACTACTCTGTAAACCTTGTATCCTAATGGCGGAACGTTTTCAGCTATGAAAATAATCTTTAAACATCTTTCCCCCTTCTCATCGCAACATTCTGTTGTTTGAATCGGGACAGTTGCTCCATCAGGATCTTCAAGCCTAACGTTCTTCCAGCCTTCTGGAAGATTGAGCTCCGTTTCAACTATATCGGTTCTGCTCCAGGACAGGCTGTTGAACACTATGATGCTGAGCTCACTGTCACTGGTGTCTATGAGAGAGGAGATTTCCCGTAGGGCTTTCTCCAAGACTTCTCCAGCTGTTCTTAAAACAGCTTCATAGGCCTTGCCAGCCTCTGCCTGAACCGATGGAATGACGCTTCCTCCGATTATGTCGTGAAACTGGTTGAACAGAACCTTCTCCCAGGCGGAGTTCAACTCAGACTGTGGATATTTCATTCCCGCGAGGAGCATCGCAATCGAAGAGAATTTCTCCGCAGCCAGAAGTTTAACCTCGCTTAAGCGATTCCCCTCCTTCAACCTGGCGCAATTAGTTAGATCTCCTGCAAGCTCCCAGTCTAATTCTCTCTTTAAAACCGGGAGGCCGCTAGCCTCCTTCGACAAGGATTCGAAGAACTGATGGGGCGTGCTAAAACGGATCTCTATCTCCGGCTTCAAAGCATCTTTAACCTCCCGGATGTTCCGTATCTCCTGATAGGTCGGTCCTCCACCATGGTCGCCGCTTCCAACAATCATCGGAATATTTTCAACACCATATCTTCTCCGTGTTTCATCAACCAGTTCCCGGATTTCCGGAAACGGTCTATATGCGAACGACCCCTTTAGAGGCCTACACGCTAGGATTTGTGAACCATCAGGAGCCTCCCACCAGAATAAATCCTCCCCTATGCTCCCCCTGTAGAAAACCAGGTATTTTATGCCGCTTTTCCTAAGTATCTGCGGAAGCTGCCACGGGATAGTCCAGCTGTCAGGTAACCATCCAACCCTAACCTTAGTCCCAAACCTTCGCGTGAAATACCTCTGTCCAAAGAGATACTGTCTGACTAGAGATTCTCCACAAGGCTCGCCGCCTTCAAACTCGACGTATGCGCCGCCCACGACATCCCAACGTCCCTCCTTAACATGCCTAACTATTTCGGAAAACAGTTCCGGCAAGAATTCTTCAGCAGCCTTGTACAGGGCTGCTTGGCTCTGCGCGAAAGTATAATCTTCATGCATTTTAAGATTGTCAATCGCCCTGATGAAAGTCAGCTTAACACAGTCGTAGATTGTTTCAGGGTAGTATGGCCAGAGCCATGCGACATCGATGTGCGACTGGCTTATCACGTGCACCACTGGTTTTCCCATTCTCAGTGCCTTTTCAAATGCTCGACGAATTAAAAACGTTTGCGGACTCTCACTATCTTGATGCAAGCGTAAAACTTTTACGCGGGTCTCGCAAGAGAGGAAGAAGAGTTATGGTTTCAGAGGGTTTGAAAACCGGTTCCTCCTCGGCAGAGATAGCATGTGACGAATCGATGGTTATCGCTGGCGGGATACATCCTAGGCTTGCCTCCGACAGGGATGGAAGCATAAGGGCTTCCGCGTTAATAATTGAAAAAGACGATAGGGTTTGCATCGTTTCATGCGACGTGCTGGCGCTTCAGAGAGATTTATGCGACGAGCTTTGCCGAGAGATTGAGGAGAAATTCGGAATCCCGTTTGAAAATATTCTCATAACCGCCACCCATACTCATCATGCACCGTCAACCGTGACTATACACGCATACGGGAGAGACGAGCTGTTTGTTAAGAACGTTAAGCAGGCGGTTTTAAAGGCTGTCGACTCAGCCACTCATAGTTTGAAAAGCGTTGGGATGAGTTTTTGGCTTGGGATCGAATCAACCGTCGGCCAGAATAGTCGCCTCCTCCTTTCAGACAATACGATATATTGGGTTGGGCCTAGGGACGACGCGTTAAGGCCCACAGGCCCTTTCGACCCAGATCTTCCGGTTATTCTTTTTAAAAAGGAGGATGGAAACCCAGAGGCTGTTGTTTTCAACCATTCTACCCACAACATTGGCTCGATAAATCCTGGAGCTGTTTCCCCAGGATTCTATGGTCTGGCTGCTCAAGAACTTGAGGAGGAGGCTGGCGGGAATTTTCTGTTCCTCCCTGGAGCCTCAGGCTCGACGCACAACCTTGTTTTGCCGACGGACGAGATGATCCTGAGAATAAAGAATGCTATCAGGGAAGCCATGCTTCAGTCTCAGCCCAGAACAGTTCAACGCATAGTGTCAGTGAAGAAGGAGTTCGAGTATCACGTTAGAAGGTTTGACGAGGAGAAGGAGGAGAAAGCCGTGTCATACTATTGCAAAAAGAGGGTTGATAATCCTGAACCAGTAATAGAAGTATTCCGGAGAATGCGGAGGGAACTGTCTACACATCAGGGAGAGACACGCAGATCATGGCTGCAAACAATTCTTCTCGGAGACATAGCTTTGGTAGGAGTCCCTGGAGAACTGTTTACGAAGCTTGGAATCATCATGAAACGCCTTTCCCCCTTCCGCTACACATTCATAATACAGCTTGCTAATGATTGGATAGGCTACATTCCGGATAAGCAGGCTTACGAGCTCGGCGGCTATCAGACATGGACGGGTTTCCACAGCTATGTGGAGAAAGGAACGGGCGAGATGCTGGTGGAGAAAACTGTTCAGATGCTGCACAACTTGTAGTCTAAAAACCATCCGGCTTCCAGATGGTTACCAGGAAGATTGAAAAGGCTTTGAAAGATGCGAGAAAGTGTTAACATTAGTGTTTAAGCTTCTTAGTTAGCGTCATAGTGTCCTTTAATCGCGATAAGAATTGCATGCACATTAAGCTGCTGACTTAGATTTTTACTTTTCATGAACTGTTGCGTAAATCTTAAATAAAATAAATACGGAATATCTGTCGGTGTGCCTTATGGTTAAGGCTGAAGTGAGGGTTTTAAAAGGCGGACCAGCCCTTTTCATAGATGATAAGCCTGTTTTCCCAATGCTTCGCTGGATTCATCCTCCTCCTACGGAAGGCGACTGGGTTGAAAAGGAGTCTGTTAAGGATTTTGCCAAAGCAGGTGTTCATCTTTACACTTTCGGAGTGAACATTGGGGATTTTGTCAACCTATGGAAAGGAGAAGGCCTTGTGACAAATGCTAAGGATAGTAAGAAAGCATTAGCAGTCTCGTTCAGTCCTCAAAAGGAAGGCTATGAATATGATTTCTCAAAACTTGATAAGCAGATTGAAAGATTGTTAGAAGTGGATTCAAACGCTTATGTGCTTTTAAGGGTGGGTTTAGAGATGCTGGGCCCCGAAAACTTTTGGTGGCGCCAGAGGAACCCTAGAGAACTGGAAATTTACAGTGATGGGAGAGCCGAAACCCAATCATACGCTTCAGGAAAATGGCTCCAAGACTGCTCGAGCTTTTTAACTTCTCTCATACATCATCTGAGAACTACGGACCCGGGTTTAAGGGTTATTGGAATCCATCCTTGCGCGGGCCATGCGGGTGAGTGGGTAAAGGAAAGCGCTATGGAGGGTTATGCTACGGACTACAGTGAAGTTATGAGAGATGCTTTTAGAGCTTGGCTGATCACAAAGTATGGAAGCTTGGAGGCTCTCAGGAAAGCTTGGAACGATCCTTACATACATTTCAACAATGTTGAAGTCCCATCGCCCGAAGAACAGGTAAACGCTGATCTCTATCACTTTAGAGATCCTTCAAAGGGGAGAAAAGTCATAGATTACTTCGAGTTTCTGTCAGACATTACTGCCAACGATATCACCCATCTCTGTAAGACTATTAAAGAAGCTAGTAACTTTGAGATGCTTGCAGGCGTATTCTACGGATACTTGATGGAATTATCCTGGTCTAACTGGTTCTTCGATCAGGGTAGAAACATGGCGTATTCTGCTTATCAAAGATCTGGACACTTGGCTCTAAGCAAGGTGCTGGCCTCGTCTTACGTGGACTTTATTGCAAGCCCCTACAGCTACGGGTTCCGCGGAATAGGAGGTGACTCAGCAGTAATGTCGATAACGGAATCAATAAAGCTCCATGGAAAACTATATTTTATTGAAGATGATACTCGTACGCATCTCTCACCGTCTGATTCGAAGTACGGCAGGGCGAAAAACACGGAGGAAACAGTGTCCTTACTGACTCGAACCTTTGGCCATGTTTTAACGAGGTCATGCGGAATATGGTATGGAGGCTACTACCGGGATGAGGAAGTCATGACCACTATATCCCGCTTCATGAAAGCGGGAGAGAAGAGCCTAGGGTTGAACAGGTCCCCAGCCAGCGAGGTGGCTCTTATCATAGATGAAAAGAGCTTCATCTACGAGAAGATGGTTAAGAATCTTGACTGGCCCCTCGTCTACTGGCAGAGGCATCTAGGCCTATCAAGAATGGGAACACCCTATGATATTTATCTATTGAACGACCTGGATAAAATGCCTAGTCAATACAAGTGTTACATATTCCTGAATACGTTTCATCTGGATGATGTGCAACGCGACCTGATAAAGAAGGTAACGCGTAGAGATGGGAAGACATCTGTTTGGATGTATGCTTCAGGTCTGATAAACCGTGACGTTTCGGCAGAGAACATGGAAGATATTACTGGGATAAAGTTTAGCCTAGACTTGACAGAGTGGGGTGTAACCATGTTGATCACTGGTTTCAACCATCCCATAACTAGGGATTTACCGGCTGACACGATTTTCGGAACAGATCTCCATGTGGGGCCAATACCGTATGTCGAGGATCCGAATGCGGTGGTTCTCGGAACCATTGTCTATAGTAGGGGTATGTGCGTGCCGGGAATGGCTGTTAAAGAGTTCAGCGAATGGAAATCAATCTACATAGGTGCTCCGAACGTGCCGTCGAATGTACTCCGCTCAATCGCAAAATATGCTGGAGTCCACATATATAGCTACTCTGACGATGTATTGTATGCGGGTAGAAACTTCGTCTGCATTCATGCTGTTAAACCAGGTGAGAAGCGAATACGTCTTCCAAGGAAAAGCGATGTATATGAAATTATTAAAAACAGGCTGGTTGCAAAAGAGGCGACTGAGTTCTTTGAGGTTTTCAAGACAGGTGAAACTAAACTATACTATTACGGCGAAGAATCATGATCTAGTAAAGCTTTTCATTAAATATGTAAGTTAAACTCAAGTTACTATTATTATGGGATGCGCTTGAAAATATAACAGAACCTTATTAAGCGTGGTGCGCCTCAGTTTATGATGCTTTTTCAACATAAATTTTTTAGCGCGCGCTAATCATGATATTGGCCTACGTAGTCGCCAAGTTTACACGCTTGCCTTTCCCCCAGTGACCTTCGTTGTTGGAGGAAGCACATTGCCTAGCGCGCTAAGAGTAACGGGAAGAAAAGCTGGAGGCCCAACCTTTAGGCGTGGAGAGGGCGCCACGGGTCATAAGGTGCTTTTTGATACCGTTGCTATTTCTGGATATTCCGAAGATGGCTCCGGTACGCTAGTGCACTCATAGGGCTCGAGGCTTCCAGGTCAGAGTAGCGGAGTAGCTCAGAAGCTTATAAAATGTTCTGAATCTCTCCAAATAGGTCTAACACACCGATTTCCTAATTTACCCAAAAAGCGCTGATGGAAAGCTTAAATATAGAAAAAATGTCTATCAGGATAAGTAAAGAATTAAAAGAAGAAATCGAAAAGCTAAATATAGACACACACGCGCCCTTAGGGAAGGAAGAGTTATAAATCTTCGTCGTGATGGTTAATGATATTGGTGATAGCAAGGTCATGAAGAGCATTGAGGATATTGCAGAGCCCTATAGAGGTCTTGTTACAAGGCTACTTAAAGTACTTTTATCCATGTTCGGAGATAGATTAGTATCGTTTATTGTTTATGGGAGTGTTGCTAGAGGAGAGGCGAAGCGAAGCAGCGACCTTGACTTATTGATGGTGGTTGAGGGCTTACCCGGATCCAGATTTGACAGAAATAAAATTTTCGATGCAATTGAGGACTCCTTGGCTAAAGACCTGGAGGATCTGCATGCCTTGGGATACTATGCGGCGCTATCTCCCATTATAAAAACACCTGAGGAGGCTCAAAAAATTCTGCCTTTATACCTTGACATGGTTGAGGACGCTGTTATAGTTTATGATAAGAATGAGTTTTTCGAATCAATACTCATAAAGCTTTCAAAGAAGCTGAAGGAGCTTGGCGCTGAAAGGGTGTGGATTGGTAATAAGTGGTATTGGAGGCTGAAAAAAGACTTGAAGCCAGGCGAGGAGATCATCATTGAATAATATTGAACTTGCTAGATCGAATATCAAGCAGGCTGAAGAGAGGCTGAAGCATGCGAGGGAAGCCTTGGAGTCAGGCAACTACCCCTATGTGATAAGGCAGTGCCAAGAAGCTGTTGAACTAGCTCTGAAGGCAGCACTTAGACTAGTTGGAATAGAGCCGCCTAAATGGCACGATGTGGGACCAATACTGAGAAGAGAGAAAAACGTTTTTCCTAAATGGTTTCAAGATCATACGGATGAGTTGGCCTCCGTATCCAGGATTCTAAGAAGGGAACGAGAACCGGCGCTTTACGGTGATGAGGAAACAGGTATGCCTCCAGAAGAACTATATGCCAGGTCTGATGCTGAGAAAGCTTTGAAGGATTCAGAGGAAGTATTAACGTTAGTTCTTAAGCTCCTTTCTTCGAGCCTATGAAAACATTGAGGACATAGAAATGTCTAAATACTATTAGCGCGTGCGACGAAAATTGTTGAAAAATGCTTAATAAAAACTTCTTGTTTTTAAATAGTATCATGGAAAAGACGATGGAAGAGATGGAGGAAGAGCTGAAAGGGAAAACTATATCCAGAGCTAGAGCCATGATGACGATATTCAAGCTTAGAGAAGAGTATGGGGAGCAGTATCTTCAAAGGAAGCGTGGAAGGGTGAGGAGTGAGGAGGAGCTCCGTAGGCTTGCCGAAGCATGCAGGCTGAACTGGAAATTTATGGAGGAGGTGGGTATGATACGACGCAGCAACGGGGAAATCCTAGTGAGGATATAGTTTCAGAGTTCAGGAAGGAGTTTGCTTCGTTTATCGATAAACTATCACCCATTAGAGATAGTACTACAAGGTTCCTCATGTTAACAGCCTTCATCAACACTTTTATGGAGGAGCGTGGCTTGGGGAGAATAACGATTTCCAGGGGCTTTGCCGCAGAATTCTACAGTGGTGGTGGATACAGGACTTTAGACGTCGACGTTATAGTTGAGGGAAAGCCGAATGCCGCGGATTTATTAAAGAAGTTTTTAAAATCAGTTGGATATACAGAGTCCGGAAGAGTTTATGTATCAACGCTTTCGAGTCTAGTTGATAAAGCGCTTGACATAGTTGGAACGATCTACGATAAGCCTAAGCCCCCGATGAGGATAAGGGTAAACGATTATCGGGTTTACATGGTTCCGCCAGAAGAAGCCATAATATATGCTTTAGCAGCGGCCAAGTTTTGGTCTTCAGTTTCGGATTTCGAAAGAGCCGTCTTAATTTACGCTGCGCAGAAGGAAAGCATCGATATTTCTTACCTTGAAGCCCGAGCTGTTGAGGAAAATGTGAAGGATTACTTGAGTAAAATCATGGAATTATCGAAAAACATTTAGCTTAAATGTAAACTTTGATATCCTTTTAAAGTTTTTTCAAAGCGAGGGGTCCTGATTTGTCGAATTATTCTTAAAGGTTGAAGGATATATTGAGTAAAATGAACCTGGCTTTATCCTTCATCCCCTTATGCTAGAGGAAAAATGAGAAATCGTTAAGAATATTTTTAAAACTTAATAATATCCTCATCTGGCTGCTAATGTAATGGGATCTGAAGGTGTATTCGAAACTATAGTCTGCCCTGCTACTAACGCTAATCCGAGAAATTCCGAGGCGGACATCATTGAATTGAACGATGGGAGGCTGCTCCTGGCCTACACGGAGTTCTACCATTTCAGTCCTCACGACATGGCTCCAGCTAGAATCTCTGGGAAAATATCCAGTGATCGAGGAAGGAGTTGGAGCAAACCCTTCACGATTCAGGAGAACATCGGTAAGGAGAATGTGATGGATGCCGACCTGTTGAGGCTTAGAACGGGTGAGATAGCCATATTCTTCTGCGTTAAGAATTCTGAAGCCGATTGCCATCCGTATGTGAATAAATCCCAGGACGAGGCGAAAACTTGGGGAGAGCCTATTCCAATCGCTAAATTCTATCACGGCTATTTCACGCTGAACAACGATAGGGCGATTCAATTATCAAATGGGAGGATTTTGCTACCGGCAGCGTACACTCCAAACATTTGGGCATTTCCGATTTCAAGCTTAACATCACTATGCTTCTATTCCGATGACGATGGGAGAACCTGGTTTAAATCCAGGGAGGAGGTTTCGTTGCCTAACTCTGAAAGCGATGAGCCGGGTGTGGTAGAGCTGAGGGATGGTAGGGTTTTAATGTGGATCCGGACGAACCTAGGTCGTATCTACAGGTCCTTATCAAAAGATTTCGGGGAAACATGGAGCGAACCAGAACCGATAGGCCTCATATCCCCGTCCTCTCCGCAGACGATAAAGAGGATTCCGAAAACCGAAGACCTCCTCATCCTCTGGAACAACACGCGAGGACCTAGAAGGGTGCCCTTAACCGCTGCTGTATCGAGGGATGATGGGGAAACTTGGGAGAACCTCAAGGACGTGGAGTCGGATTCGGCATATCAATACGCGTATCCAAGTATCACCTTTGTCGGCGAAGAAGCTCTGATTACTTATTACCTTTACGATGAGAGGACTGGTTACATCTCACTCAAGTTGAAAATCCTTCCGATAGACTGGTTCTATGAATAATATGCAAATGCGGCTAGTCCACTCCTCCTAGTTTCTACGACGAGGCTTAGCAAGATGCAATAGTGACCTCCTCCCTCAGCGCGCACTATACTCCGCTGACGAAGCTAAAGCCCCTATTTTCCTCCAGGCTTCTTGAGTTCAGTTACCTTTCGGGTTGAAAAGTGGATGAACGGGAAGCATTCCGGTATATGCGAGTCCATCGCGTAATGCGGATTCCAAGCCCAGCCGCCTGAGTCCTGTGCTGGAGGAGCTTCCTTATACTGGTTGAATCGGAAGCAGTTGATGCGCCACACGTCCCCGTCCTTCGGCGGGAGGGAGCGATTATCCGGCATAGCCAATACCTTCATACCTTCCCATGGAAGGGCTATTTCAACGGTCCACCCGCGATCCCTGTCTCGATTATCGTTGAGCGTGCCGTCAACGTAAACAGCGCTCTTGAGACCGGGGAAATCCCAGTTCCAAAAGCCTATCCTAGGTCCGCGAGGATGATTTTTGAAACCAACTCCATAGAACGGCTGTACTCCAGGAGCATCTCTCCGGAGCTCAGGCAATTTGCTATAGCCGGATTTCTCATATGCTTCCTCCCATATGAAGAGAACCTCATAGATGGTTCCGAAGGCGTTTATCTCGAATTCGTAATAAGCGTCCCTGCCCGCGATGAACAGCTCCACATCATTATCGTTGTAGATCGGTGAGTCGCGCTTAGTCAGCGTAGCGGTTACGAATGGCTCCTCCACCCAGAAGCCTACGTATAAATTCTCATCATCCCATAGGATGCTGGAATATGTATCGTAAATCGGAATTCGTCCGTTTAACAGGTCTACGAAACGAGAGGAACGGGGAGCAATTTTCCAGCATTCCTCATCCAAGCGTCCATCGACGGTGATGCGTTCATCTACGCGGTAGGCAGTGTAATGAGGTATTTTTTCTTGTAGACATGGGAATACTGAACTCCTCAATGCGTTTACTCGCCATGCAGTAGTCATATATAAACGTTGAGTGCCCGATCTATTTGACTTTTTTTGAGACCTTTTCTCTCTAACGAACAAGATATTGAAAATACTGGTTTAGCGCGCGTCTAGACCACTTGAGAAAGCAACACCTCCTGTGGCGTTCGCTGGATGAGAAGACGAGGAATGAGTATATTACCTTGCAGGAGGCTCTGCATTCTCTTTGGATTTCAGGAGCATCTTTGGCCTGCTGAAAAGTCCATACAGCAGAAGTATGATTCCTATAGCCAATAGGCCAATCCCGCCCACAGACATCCACGCGGGCTGGTCGTTTTCGCGTGAAGGCACCATCTCGATTCCCTCAACCCTAAGGAGTTTAAAGGACACTTTTTTAGAGCACCTCCCACTATTATCAAATATGAAGTAATAGGTGCTCGTACGGTTGATTTTGAGCACATGGTTGTCGGTTTTATCTACGGTTTTAGAAACATATTTTAAGCCTTCCTCCAATTTGAACCATGAAACCTGCTCCTTATGTTCCGCACGCTTTTGCGACCAAGTAAGGTAGCTCGCATTATTCAAAACATAAAAGTCGATGCAATGTATCTCTTCATTCCCCTCCGATCCTGTCACGATAATGGAAATGAGCAGAGTAGTGTCTGCATCTAATTTGATTTCCTTTGCCCAGCATCCAAACCGTTCTATATTAAGAGTGGCATTGTACAAAACATCTCCTACAGTTATGCGTAATTCAGCCTGTTTTCTCTCACTAACGCGCACGCTAGACACGAATAGCGTTAACCCTACTGCCATCAGTAACATTGCCATTAAAACTATTTCTCTTCGCAACTCTCGCCAACCTCCGATTGGAGATGGCCATTATAATCGTAGTCAAGCATCATAGTCTTCTCTTCCAGCTTAGGCAGGTAAACTGTTTTTTAATCATTGCCAGCAAACACTCCAACATTTTTCACTATCATTTCCAAAGAGCTGCTTATATGCCTTTCCAACATCACGCGCTATAGGACTAAAATGCAGTGAGAATTTGTAGGCGATTTGAGTATTATTTGGGTAATGATTTATATAGCTACGATTGGCTTACTATTTCTGCAATGATTAGTATTAAAGAACTGTTCACATGTCTGACGCTAATCCTTCTGGCTATTGTTCTTTCAATCAATAGTTCTAGCGCGCGCTAAATCCTGATGTTGCTTCGCTTCAACGATTTAACGGCAATTATGAAGAAAGCCACGGAGGTCAATATGAGGACTATAAAGTCGACTGCTAGTCTCTGGAGGTCGATGGGGCCGTATGCAGCCTGCCGCAAAGCATCAACCGAATACGTTAATGGAAATAGATAGGCGAGGAAGGTAAGGGAGGGCATGAAGACGAACGTTTCCTCAAGAGGTATAAAGACTCCGGATAGAAATATCATCAAGAAGCGTATGAAGTTAAGGGGCATCATCGCATCAGCAACATCACTAGCACGAACTGAGACTAACAAACCTATGGATGAAAAATTGATGGCTGAGATTATTATGGCCAATAGGAAAAGCGACGGCGTCAATGATAATCCGAGCGAGAAACCTCGCCATTGCCATAATGGGCCTATCATAATGAGAATCGCGGCAATTGTTATTCCTAAAATAGTTCCGAAGATGGCTCCAGAGGCCATTTTGCCTAAGAGCAGTTCTCCCAAGGATAATGGTGCTGACATGAGTCGTTCAAACGTTCTCGATCTTCTTTCCGTTGGCAATACGACGGCCTCAAGGGTTGAAGCGCCGAAGAAAGTCGATATGGCTACTACTCCCGTTAGGCGGTATGCTTCTGTGACACATGGCCTGCCGACGGTGAACGCAAAGTAAAGGATTAATGGGAGCATGATTCCGAAAAATATCGATGGTGGCTTAAAGTAATATATTTTAATATCGTTTTCAGCTATTACGCTTGCTTTTTTAAGGCTCTCCCACAGTTTCTTCAAATCAATTCTAATGCTTCTCATATCTTAACTGCTCCATCCTCTCAACCATTAATGGATCTATGCCAGTATATTTTATGAAGACTTCTTCAAGTGTAGGCTTTAACGTGCTTATCGAGACTATCTTTAAACCTTTACTATTTGCAAAATCTATGACAAAAGGTAAGATGGAAGACGAATCATCAGAATATAACTTAAACTTCTTATCATTGAGCTTAACGATTTTGCTGCAGTGTTTTTCTAGCTCCTCACTATTGCTTGGCGGTGAGCTGAATTCCACTTCAAGCATATTTTTTTCTTGAAAAGATTTCTTTAAGTTCTCCGGAGTATCGACAACGCATATCTTGCCCTTATTCAATATCGCCAACCTATTGCATAACTGGTCTGCCTCATCAATAAAATGTGTTGTGAGAAAAATCGTTAAGCCCTCTTTGTTAAGCCTCCTAAGAGCCTCTCGAATAAGCCTGGAACTTTGAACATCCAACCCGCTAGTCGGTTCATCGAGAAACAGAACCCGCGGCTCGTGGATTAAAGCTGCTGCAATAGTCAATCGTCTTTTCATGCCCTTTGAAAATTGTCTAACCGGGTCATTGATCCTTTCCTTCAGCCCGAAAGCTTCAAGAAGCTTTAAGGCTCTCTCCTCCCCTTCCTTCTTAGGGACTCCGTACAGTTTAGAAATGAACATTAAATTCTCCCATGCGGTTAGCTCAGAATAGATGTTCGAAGTCTCCGATACAAGTCCGAATTGTTTCTTTGCCATAGTGGGTTCGCGAAGGATATCATACCCCAAAACCGATGCTCTGCCAGAAGTGGGAGTCGTGAGGCCAGTGAGGATGCGTATGAGCGTGGTCTTTCCAGCACCGTTTGGACCTAAGAGGCCGAAAAATTCTCCCTCGCTGATATTAAGGTTGATGTGATCGAGCGCTAAAATATCGGCGTAGCGCTTTGATACATCTATGATTTGAATGGCATCTCTAAGCTTCATGAGCTTTCCTTTAAAGCTTCGTTGATTTTGGCGTATAGAGCTTCCTTGCTCGGTACGCTTGCCGCGAAGGCGATTTTCCCGTTAATCGCTATCATCGGGATAATGCTTCGGAATACTTGAGCTCCCAAACCCATGGATACAATTCTCCCCTTACCGCTGTTTTCAAGGATCTGGTTTAGCCTTAGGAAAGCTTTATCGATCTCAGTTCCGTATTCCACTATGTTCACTTCAACCTTATCCTTAAAATCCCTTAAGACATCGCTGACCAACTTAAACAATGGTGCGTTTTCCGCATCTCGTTGTCCACATCCACAAATCCCGGTCGGAAATATATCCAATATAACCTTCTTAGTCATTTCTTCCTTCATGCGCCTCAACCCCCCATTATTACCTTAGCGATTCTTTTAACTCTTTCGATTCCGACAACTTCCGTTTCTATTAGGGGGACTTCTATAATCTCCATATTTGGAAACTCATTCCTAACAAGTGCGATATATTTTTCCTGTAGTTTTCTTCTTTCTTTGAAGAAATAGTTCGTACAAACTTCTTTCGGAAGCACTTCATTTAAAATTAAACCCTTGATGGGTATGCCGTATGGCGCAAGGGATTCTTGAATCCTCTTAGCCTCGTACACCGGTAACATCTCGGGATGCAGCACTAATAGGTAGCTGGTTTCTTCTGAACGCAGCTTTTCTATGGCCTTAATGTTGTCTCCAGCCATTTTCTCGAGGAGCTCTATTTCCGCGGTTTTTCCCGTTAGGTCCGCGACTTCCCTCTTCACCATTATGCTTTTCTTGAGACGGTCGAGTTGCTTCCAAGGATAGCCGATCATGTCGAGGTTATGGCCACCAGGTGCAGTATCGAAAACAATGGCATCATACTCGTTTGAATTCATGTATTGCACGAAGACATTATAGGATGCTGTTTCACAGGGTAATACGGGGTTTTTCTCCCAATACTCTTTCAGCCATAGGATTTCTGCCTCATCGCCCCTTAAGGAACCGATTTTTTTAATTACTTCGAGTTGATGTTTGCGGATGCTTTCTTTCGCGTCTATATTAATCGCCTCAAAATTGTCAAACCCATTAACCTTCGTTTCCTCGCTTCCTATTTCTTGAGAGAGAATATCGTTCTGGCTTTTCTGCAAATCCGTTGAAGCCAGAAGAACTTTATAGCCTTCTTCAGCTAGTCCTAAAGCTATCGCAGCTGCAAGAGTACTTTTACCAACCCCGCCCTTCCCACCTAGAAATATAAACCGCGTAGACCCGTTTTTAGGCGGAATCAATAGGTCTTTAAACATTCTACTTCCTTTTAAGGTGTGTGCTTTATTTATTTTTTCCCAATTCTTACCATAATTTTTTCCTATAACCTAAGATGTTTTCTGCGAAGCCTTTAACCCTTTGTTCAACGTGCTCTTTATTTTAAACATGAATCTGCATTCTTCATGCGGGATTTTAGCGACGCAGGGCGTCCCCTCAAGGCTCCTTAAAGCGGAGCATGCTAAAATATAATCCATGGGGGTGAAGGGCGGTGAGCATCCGTTTATGAGTAACAGCTTCTCCAGCCTCCTCTTATCCTCTGGATTAAACATAAAACACTCGTTTCTATTTAATATGGCGAAACACCTCTCCCATTGGTCTGTAGGGCATTCCCGGCATCTAGTGCCTGTTTTGAGTTTTCCAAATATGTTTGCCAAAGGATCGATAACGTAAAGTGTAGCGTCAGAGCCTAGCATAACGTATACGGCGTTCCTTTCAGCCGGCATTATGAGTTCCTCACGCGCCCCTCTCTTCTTTCTTTCACTCTCAACTTTCCAAAGGCCCTTCAGCTGGTTATTCAACTGAAAGAGGAGCTTCGTATATGGTATTCTTAGGGATCTTGCCAACTCCTTTTTAGATACGGGCCTTTCCAACGTGAGCAGCGAGAGCGTATGGAGTATCCTTCTCCTTAAGGGATGGTTAAGTATTCTTAGAAATATTTCGGGATCCAAGTATGTGACATGAATGTGACAGCAATATTCTTGCTCTTCAACTGTTCCAATATCCATCATTTTTGATAAACCTTAGAGGGGCGGAGTTAATAAGCATTGAGTTAAGGGTCCGTTTGTTTTTCATGTCGAATTTGGGTCGATTTCGGTATGAATTAAGTTAAAAGTTTATTAATCAAATTAAAAATTGACCAATGACGGTGCTGAGTAAAATGAAGAGGAAAATAGCTGGCATAGGAGGATTCCTCGGTTCTGGAAAAACAACGCTGATAATAGAATTGGGAAAGAAACTTGCTTCCGAAGGGAAAAAGGTTGCCATAATAACCAATGATCAAGGAGAAAATCTTGTGGACACCAATTTGGTAAGGGATTACGGATTCGCAGTCACCGAAGTAGTTGGTGGATGTTTTTGCTGCAGATTTCCATACTTTATAACTCATATTCACGAAATGGTGCATGAGGCCAATCCTGATGTGATCTTGGCTGAACCCGTGGGGAGCTGCACGGACTTTCTAGCAACAGTTTACGCTCCGCTCAGAAAGTATTATGAGGGAGAATTTAATCTAGCCCCCTTCACAGTTCTCATAGATGCTTCTACCCTCCTTCTAGATCTAGAGGAAAAACGTGTCTTTACTTCAAACACTCCGATAAGGGATCTTTATTCGTGGCAAGTAAAGGAAGGAGACATACTGGCGATTAACAAAACGGATTTGGTGCCTAAAAAAGAAGTGCCGAAAATTGAGTCGTTTTTGAAGGAAATTAACCCTACAGCCGATATCATCCAAATCTCAGCTAAAACCGGCCATAACTTGGACAGGCTTCTTAAGATGCTGATGGAAGGAGAGCATAAGCCTCGCCCCACAATCACAGAAGAAATTGATTATAACACATATGCTTCGGCTGAGGCTGAGCTGGGATGGTTTAATGGTGTGTTTAGGATTAACTCTGACAAACCGTTAAAGATAGATGACTTGATGAAGGAGCTGCTAACGGAGATAAACAGGCGGGTGGAGAAGAGTAAAGGGGTAATCGTCCACGCGAAGACTCGCTTTTCAACTAAGGAAGGTTGGGCCAAGGCTTCTCTTGTAATATCAGATGTTGATATTACAGGTGAAGTCCCGCCCCCATCGAAAGACATAGACGTAATCCTCAACATCAGGGCAGCTATAGACCCGGTGGCTCTGTCGAACATCGTGAAAGATTCGCTTGGAGCCGTAACTTCTAGACACAATGCTAGGTATGCGGATTGGGTTGCCACAGGCTTTAGGCCAAGATACCCAAAGCCATACTACCGCTTCGTACATACTTAAAGATGGGGGAGTTTCCGAATGGCACGCCCTATAGCGATAGCGTGCGCTCAGGGAGGGCCTCAACAACCTGAATGGCCAGAACGTAGACACGCCTGTAGCCAACTCCAATATTTCCTCGAATCCCTCTTAAGCCCCAGCCTGTAGCCATCCTGCCTACATAGACCTTTTATGTTGCTGAGAAGTATAATCAGCGCTGCCTAGCATGAATTAGTCTACTTATCTCTTCGTAGTCTCCAACAGAAAGCCCATTAGCGCGCGTACGTGAAGCCTCTTGCGATTACCACTTAAGGGTTTGCAAATATCGTGCTTGAAGTAAATTACTGTTTGCATAAAAGCGCGCGCAAAATCCCTATGCGCGAACCTACCTATATGCTTAATTTATGTCATGGTTATGTGTGAGAACATCATGAGCACTTTAGCGCGCGCTATCCTAAACCATTTCATTAATGCGTCTGCCAACACTGCTCCTAGGAGCATAACAAAAAATACTATTATGAATGTCTGTACTAGAGCGGGAATGGTTCCTGATGGTAAAAGCTCATTTGTTATCTTCAAAAAAGCCCCATGGATTGTCGCTAAAGAAAAGACCAGTACAGGCCAGAACGTTACCCAACCATAAATGGGCTTGAGGTTCTTGAGAATATATGAGGTTGCAACGATTAGGGCAATACAGGCCATCAACTGGTTGCACATTCCAAACATTGGCCAAATGACGCCTATTGTACCAGTGTACAATAAGTAAGCCCATAGGAACGCCATGACAATGGTTAGGGATATTGTGCTTATCCACCATTTGCGTGGCTTTGCAGAGGTGATGCCCATGGCATCTTGCACAAAGTATCTAGCCATCCTGGTGCCATGGTCCATGATTGGCATGGTGAATAGAGCTATGTAGACGATACTGAATTGGTACCAAATAGCTAATGCGGTCTCTCCTCCAAATAGACTGGAAAGAAGTTTCGCGGCGCTTATACTTAACGATGTTACTCCACCAACCCTTCCTTGGAGGTTCATGCCAACCATTTCTGAAAGCCTTGGCAGCTCCACAGGTACCATTTTCAATGTTGCATAGACATTCGGATTGACATTAATTGCAAAATAATCACCTGGGAAAAGTATACATGCCAAGCAGAGAGCCACAACTGCAATCGCGCTTTCAGTTAGCCAAGCACCATAAGCTACAGTTCTAATGTCCGTTTCACGAGATACCAATCTTGGAGATACACCGGAGCAGGAAAGGCTGTGCCATCCAGATATTGCCCCACAAGTAATGATGATGAAAAGGAACGGCCAAAGAGGCCCAGGAATTACAGGCCCACCCGAGACTGCATACTCGGTTACGGGCGGCATCTTCAATTCCGGATGCGCAACAAATATCGCGGCCACAAGCAAAGCAATTACAGATACTTTGATGAGCCCGCTCAAGTGATCTCTTGGGCCCAGTAATACATGAACTGGAACAATCGAGGCTATGGACGCATATAGCGCTATTAAGAGTATCAGCTGTTCTTTCCCAAGGTCAAAGGTACTTAGCAAGCCTATTTCGTTAAGTTTCGGTGCGATGAGTAAAAGTAGAATAAGTTGAAAGAGCCCTATTATCGCCCCTTCCACAAACCTTCCCTTTCTAATCCAACGTGCATACGCATAAATGAATAGCGAGATTGGGATCGTTGTCGCAACAGAAAATGTCGCCCAGACATTGTGCATCAACGCTGCTATGAGACCTGTGCCCATGCCAGCTATGGCGACTATTACCATGAAGTATGTCGCAAGCGTCACAGCTATCCAGCTTATCTTCCCGACTTCCATCTTTGCTATCTGTCCTATCGACTTTCCATCGTGTCTGATAGAAAGGAACATGACCATGAAATCATGTACTCCCCCAGCAAGACATGTAGCAGTCAAGATCCAAAGGATACACGGAAGCCAACCGTACTGGGCAGCTAAAGTAGGTCCTAACAGGACTCCGGAACCAGCTATTGTCGCGTAATGGTAGAAAAAGACAACCCATTTATTTGTCGGCACGTAATCCTTCCCATCATTTAGCCTTATGGCTGGGGTTGTCTTTCCATCATCAAGCTTAGCAACCTTCAAGGCTAGAAACTTTGAATAGAACCTGAAGCCTAAAGCGAATACGAAAATGGCAGATGCCATCATGATCGCTGTATTCATGTCTATTTCGTGCCTCCCCTAATAGGGCCTTGAAGAGATCTTGCCGGTCCATCTCTAGGAGTGAAACCTGCTTCTTGAAGAAGAGTTCTACAAGATCTTACAGAGAAACCTCTCCCCTTTGTTGTGTCTATGGCCTCATCTCGCGGGTTGGGGCCAGTTTCAGCGTAAATTTGGTTAGCCCCAGATATTAAGCATGGGATATAAGCTTCATGAACTCCCATTGCAAGAATGTCGTTTCCCATGACTAATCTTGTAATGGCCTCTATTTTTGCTTGTTCAAGCTGGGTTATCTGACCAAACTTGGCCAGAGCAGTTCCTGGAACGGGTATTCTTCTCATCGTCGCCATAATTGCTGGTTTGAGCTCCTTACCACGAAACATAGTGTCAACTATTTCTTCATGAGTATGTTCAGGCCCTATGGGCTCAACGCAATAACTTAGGTCTAAACCCACAGATTTAGCCGCTTTGATCGTTCTTAACCTATCGCTAGGATCTATTTTTGTGTCTATACCCTCACGAAGTCTAACAACATGGTAGATCGCTGTAAAACCCGCATCCAATAGCTCTTTCGCTTCACTGTTTCCAAAATCCCCGATATTCGCCACCAGAGGCATCTTAGGAGGAATCGTTTTTCTCACAGCCCTGCCAATCTCAACGAATTTTTCAAAATCATAATTTGCGGTAGTCATTAAGAAGATGGCATTTGCTCCCTCATCAACAAACCATTTAGTCCTCTTTAAAACCTCATCGAGGTCAAGCTCAATGTTTTTACTAACCACAGAGAAGACGCAGAATCCACATTTATTAGGACAAGGGGCGTAATTGATACCGATCTGAGCATGGACTTCGCCGAAATTGTCAAATAGCTTTCGAGTCTTGCTATTCGCTATTGCCATCAAAGCGTACATCTCTATCGAATTAATATCTACATTCATCAATTTTATGGCGTCATCTCTCCCCAAAGATTTACCTTCTAATACATTATGTAATATGTTCTCCACTTCAGGGTCTATTTTCATGCTTTCCCAGCCTTCTGAATAATGCGTGCGCTCCATTTTCCTTTTCAATTAGTTAATTTTTAACTTGATTAATAAACTTTTAACTTAATTCATACCGAAATCGACCCAAATTCAACATGAAAAAACTCGCGCTTATTTGTCCCCAACTTCCGTAAAGCAGAACTGAGCGCATGTGCCCATGTTTATACTTTTTTTATAATATTGCATGTAGAGCAATATCGGACTAGCATAGCTCAGCCGTTCTGGTGTGATTCCCTAAGCTTTTATTTGGGTATGATTTGGTTGAAATTTGGGAAATTCTTTTTTAGCTTCAAATTTCAAGAATATGACATGAAGGGGACAGAAAGGCCGAAATATTATTTCAACACTAGGGACTTGGTGGTTATCGCTACCTTGACAGCAATACGAAGCGTCATCGCTGTCTCATCAGAACCGTTAATCAGGGGACTTGTCCATGGCGTACTTCATCTCCCAGGACCAGGAACAGGGATGGCTATCTTCGGATGGTTCAGTTTCGTCATATGGATGCTGCTGGCATATGGTTTAACGTTGAAAAAGGGATCTGTGTTTCTCACATCCATCCTCATGGGCATAGTCACCGCGTTCACTGGAATGGGGCCAATAGCGGGCATCATTGTTCTTCCGATTTTCATTGGCGCAGGATTATGTATGGAGCTCGGGCTCCTGTTGAAACACTCATCAGTAAAGTACCTTGCAGCCGGTGTGTTGGGAAACATAGCGTTTTTCATCCTTTTCATATCGATGGCGGGATTCTATAAGGGTCAATGGTTGTTAGCATCGTTCATTCCCATCGCTACTGTTATTGGCGCGATATCGGGGCTGGTCGGCGGCCTGGTTACAATAAGTTTATTAGTTTCTTTACGAAAAGCTGGATTGGCGCCATCGGATGAAAAGCAGGGTTGAGCATTAGCATAAGGGATCTTTGGTATAGATATCCGGGTTCAAGGGAATGGGTGTTAAGGAATATAAACTTGAATATCAATTCCGGTGAAATGGTATGCATCACGGGCCCCTCGGCCTGTGGTAAGTCAACCCTATTATACTTGCTCAACGGGATCATTCCTCATGCGTTGGGGGGTGAGATGAAAGGAAGGGTGGTTGTCGAGTCTCTTGACACTAGGGAGCACGACGTGTACGAGCTCTCGACTATAGTTAGCCTAGTTCAACAAGACCCAGAAAATCAGTTCCGTACATTTACAGTTAAGGATGAGATTGCATTTGGCCCGGAGAACCTGTTGATTCCTAAGCATGAAATCTTAGAACGCGTCGAACAGTCTCTTCAAATAGTAAACGCGAAGCATCTTGCGGACAGGACGATGATGGAGCTTTCTGGGGGAGAAAAGCAACGTATTGCCTTAGCCGCCGCGCTCTCGATGAAGCCGAAGATATTGGTTCTCGACGAGCCGACATCAAACATAGATCCTAAGGGTGCGGTGGAGCTTGCGCAGAACCTTAGGAACATACGTTCAAAGACGAACATAACGGTGATAATAGTTGAACATAGGCTCGATCTTTTCCTCTGGATGTCGGATAGGCTAATCATCATGAATGAAGGAGAAATAGTTTGCAACGGGGCACCTCGGTCAGTTCTACAGAAGTATCAGGGCCTCCTATTAAAGATTGGAGTAAGGCCTCCTCAGACCTTTGAACTATTCGATCGGCTTTCCAATCTAGGTGTAATAAATAACAGTCATTACCCGCTTTCCATTGAAGAAATTGAAGAAAAGGCGGAGTTTTTCAGGCAACTGTTTCAGTCTGATTTTTGTGTCTGCACCCCGGTTTCCAGTGGGAGAACTTCTGAGGGTGAAGTCGTCATTAGGGTTAATGGGCTTACATACGATTATCCTGGAGGTATTCGTGCTCTTGACGGTATAGACTTGGAAGTTCGGAAGGGAGAATTTATCGGAATAATAGGGAACAACGGTGCTGGTAAGACTACGTTTCTCCTCCACCTCATTGGAATACTCAAACCAAAAAGTGGAAACGTTTCTGTTCTCGGCATGGATACTCGAACTACGCCGGTCTCAATTATCGCTAGAAGGGTCGGCATGGTGTTTCAATATCCTTCGCAGCAACTTTTCGAGGAATCTGTTAGAGACGAAATCCTATTCGCCCCCAAGAACTTTTCGATGAGGGAAAACGAGCTTTATGATAGATTTAAAGAGATATCGAAAACATTTGACCTAGAGGGGCTGGAAGACAGGTATCCTCAATCCCTCAGCGTTGGCCAAATGAGAAGACTGAACCTAGCATCCATCCTAATCTATGACCCAGATATAATCATCTTGGACGAGCCGTTCTTTGGGCAGGACTATGGACATGTTGAAAGGATCATGGGTTTGCTTGAAAAGTTGAACGAGGAGGGGAAGACGATCATGATAGTCTCCCATAACATAGTTGAACTGGCCGAGCACGTAAGAAGGCTTATACTATTTAAGGACGGGAGGATAATTGAAGATGGACCCACTAGACGCGTGATGAATAGTATGGTCGACAAAGAGGAAAAACAGTACTTCTGTACCCCCGTATGCAGGCTCTCTCGTCTTCTCACTAAGCACGCTGTTTTAGAGGCTCCAACTACTGTCGATGAAATACTTTCAGTTCTGATGAGGAGAAGGCAAAGTTGATCAAACTTAAGTATACTTATGTTAATGTCGATTCTAAAGTTCATAATCTGAATCCCATTGTAAAGGTCCTTTGGATTACGTGTGTAGATGTGCTTGCAATACTCGTTTGGGATATCGCATGGCTCGGCCTAATCTTTCTCTCAGTGTTTGCAGTAGGCTTAGCAGCCAATCTCGGCCGGAGAAGGTTACTGGATGCGATGAGGCCGCTGAAGCCTTTGGTAATAATACTCCTATTCTCCCCGAGTTTCATACTATTGCCTGAGCTCAGGATTCTCTCGCCTAATCCATCTTTGATCACGCTTCTTGTCGAAGGCGTTGCCTACGGAATCACTATTGCTTTACGGTTTAGCTGCATAATATACTCCGCATTCATCTTCATGATGACGACAAGATTAAACGATCTCGCCTACATGCTGGTGAAACTGGGAATGCCATATAGGTATAGTTTTATGATTATAACATCATTCCGGCTGATCCCGTCTTTAGAAAAATATGCGGAGAACATCAAATACGCCCAGCTAGCGAGGGGGTTAAACCTAGATAGAGCCGGTATTTTAAGGAGGTACTTTAACTTCGTGAAGTATACGGTTAAACCTCTGCTTATCTCAGCCTTAAGAGGAAGCCTCACCCTTGCCATATCCATGGACAGTGCCTGCTTCGGCGCTTACAGAAGTAGGGTTTTCTTGAATGATGTCCCATACTCTAAGCAGGATGTATTTATCTCTGCGGTGATACTGTTGATTATGACGCTGAGCATTTATGTTATTTTCACGGGAAGATTGCCCATTCTTTTTGACTTTTCTGAGACAATCAGGAGGCTCTTTTATCCTTCTGGTAAAATTGTTTAAACCGACTTAACTATTTCGATCCACCTACCCAGCTCGCTTCGAATAATCTTGAATCCTGAGATCCTTGCTTCCTTAACCCACTCTTCCATTTTCCATTTTTCAAGAGGAAGATATCTTCTCCCTTCAGGGCTGTTAAAAAATTGCTTTCTCTTGCTTTCAAACTCCTCCCATAATTTTTTCGGAAGACGCTGAGGGAAGCCTCCTCCAACAAAGGCAACTCCTCCTAGGGTTAACACTCTGAACACCTCCCGTAACACTTCCGTCACATTCTTGAAAAAAGGTATGGCTCCTCTGCTTACCGCGAGGTTGAAGGAATTTTGCCTGAAAGGCAGGCTATGCGCATCAGCTTGGACAGCCATTACTCTGTTCTTTACTTTAAGATATTCTGCATTTTTTAAGCCTTTCTCTAAAACATTCCTCTCAGCATCTATAAGCAAAACCTCAAGTTTAGTTTTAATCGCAAGTTCTATTCCAAACATGCCAACGCCGCTCCCAATATCCATGCATAATCCGTATGTGATACCATACCTCTCAACTACTTCCTCAGCCAATTCTTTATATACGATTAGGGGCCAGAGTGGAGGATACGGTATATCTGAGCCACAAGAAGCATACTGGTTATCAGATGATGCGCCTAGTTCTATAATCATTTCCAGGTTATCAGAAGAAGGATAGCCAATCCAATGGTCTCAATGCTGCTCAGGATCGGTCGAACCACTCTGGCGACTTCGATAGCACTACACATGTCTGTAGACATATAGAAGTAAATGGCTAAGAACCTTTCTAATAAGAAGAGTGAGGCAAAGGATAAAAGACCTAGGGTAAACTTCGACCTAATTTTAAGATGGTTCTTTACATATATGTACACAAGAACCAGTAACAGCATTACGTTAACAACTTCCACCATTATGCTGACCCATGTAGCGAGTTCCATTATTACTTTTTTATCCTCGTCCTCTTTAAAAACATTTTACCCAATTTTATCCCAAATCTCCTTAAATTCCTCAAAAATTTTCTCCATTTCTTCGGACAAGGTATAAACGGAACCATACTTCCTTTCCATAATAACTATAATTCCAGCATCCTTGAGTACTTTCAGATGATGTCTCACAGTCTTATAATTCATCTTTAAAATTTCAGCCAACTGATTTGCATTATAAGGTCTGTCTTTAAGAGCTTTCACAATTCTGGCTCTGCTCTCTCCACCTCTAGAACCTGCTAAAATATACCAAATAAAGGATTTAAGAGTCATTTTAATCACCAATATCATTAAAATGGCGGTTTCCTTCGAATATCGTATGCGTAACATCATTCAAAATATATGCATTGTGTCTTGCCTTTGAATATTCGTCGTGAGGCTTTAGACTAGCTGTACTGGCAGGTAGCATACTCACCTTTTGATATGAATTGTTCTATATATAGGTTTTCGGTTGATTTACTCTCTCAAAAATAAATGACCGTATAGCGCGCTAGCCAAACGAACTGGGACTAGCGTAAATAGGCTTTCTTATTGCTAGTTTAATACGGTCTTTATACAAAAATTTAAATAGGGCTGCATAAATTCAATAATTGTTGTGCTCAAAGAGAATGGTAGGTCCTTTGGCTTTCAAGCTCTTGCTGATCGGGGTTATTGTTTTCTCGCTTTCTGTTATTATATTTATACCGTCAAATATGTCTTACCCAAGAAATCAATTTTCAGATGAAAACATCAAAATTCCAGATATGCGTAGCTTTTCTTTACCTATTTCCGAAACATTCGTTGTAAAGGCAAACTCCTCGTACTTTTTCAAAGTTCAGATAGATGCTAATTCAACAATCGTAGGGAGTTTTCAAGAGGCCAATAAGCTGTGCATACTTTTTTATGTCCTAAATGAGACCACAATGAAAAAATGGTTGAGTGGTATGGATGTTTCAAGGGAGGCATACGTCTACTCAAAAGTATCAACCAACTTTACCGTAACCTTTACCTCAACAGGAACATATTATTTCGTGTTTGACAACAGAGTTATATATCGCGACATTGTCTGTAAGGATAAGGTTGTGCTACTCCAGGTAACCTTGCGCTAGGGTTCAGCACACGTATAGGGTTTGTTAAAACTCATTTCATGATCTTTAGTGCAACGGAAATTGCAGAACATCTAAAAAACAATTTTAAAGCCTTCATCATTTTTAGGTCCTCTCGATATTATATGTTAAGACTGCTTTTCTCACGCATTCTAGGATGACACGATAATGTTCTGAGCTCACAAACACGTTTCTTCTTATGTTAACCTGCAAATTAAAATGAGCAGCTTCCTTATAAAGCCTTATTGTCATGTCGAATGGAAATAGATTATAGTTTACTTGGTAAAAGTATAGTCTTTCTTCAGGTTTGATTTTAGCATATTTCACTTCAACTTTTATATTCGGGTTTTCAGATTCCATAACGCTTGACATTCTTCCTCGCAAGAATTCATCTATTTTTAGGATTTCATCCATTTGTATTATTAATGGTAATTGATGCGTTATTCCTTCTCTGGTAATGCTTTCCAACGGCTTCCATTTGTATATTAAGCTGGGAGTAGTTCTCGAATATACTTTGCTAGCGGGAAAATACCCACCCAATAGGCTTACGAGAATCATGAGAGCTATAACAATTGCTTGATAGCTTAAGCCAGATTTGATGTAGGTGCTCATCGAAATAGGGAATAAAATAGCACCCATGAAGTAGCCGAGAAAACCTGCTGCCGATTCAGCCAGCGTTAATTGGATGAGAACAAGTCTTTTTAGGTCTGTTGGATTAAGGCCGAGAATAGCCAGGGTTCTAAGGTCTGACGTTCTTTCATTGAGCATTTGAAAAGTCACCATGAAGCTGAGAAGCGTTGACAGTGATATTGGAACCATAGCGTCGATTAAGCCATGGGTGAAAAAGGCCTCGGAGTACCTTATTCCAAGCGCCGTTCCGTTTTGTATGAGCCAAACAGTATATCTCTGAGTTACCCTGTTGAGAGCTAATGATACTGCCAACTCCTCCAGCTTCGCCGGATCAACATTCTCGCCGAATAACACGGAAAGCCTCGTAATTGGAGTTTGTCCATTCCACACGCATATCATTACGTCGTGAAAACCGTAATCGCCATAGGGGTTATGAACGCTTATCTTTAGTAAATCTCCTCCGTTTAATTCTTTTACATTAGTTAACATTTCGCCGTTTAAGAGTCCGACTATCTTATAAGTCCCTAGAACTCTATAGCCTACGTGTGGAATATAACCGTAGTAGGCGACTTCATCTCCTAGATTAACGTTGAGCAACCTTGCTTTATCGTAACATAGGAGGGCCTCGTTCTCATTAAGTGGGCACCTTCCTTCGACGAGTGCCTCAGGTATTCTATAAGTCTTATTCATAACGTCCTTGTTAAGAAATATTCTACAGGCCATTTGGACTTTGATGCTTTCATTCTTCAAGTTTGTCAAGAAAAAGTATCCGTGGGCTTTAACAGTCGCTGTTTCTACCGCCGGCAATCCTACTACCGCGTCATCAATAAAAACTTGTGAAATACCAGTTGTTCCCGTGAGCGAGACAATCCAAGAGTAATCCTCGTCTAGAATGCCGATAGGGCTTTCAATGGTGATTGCATTAAAACTGTGCGTAACCTTTACTGTCTGCACGTTTTTCACATACGCTGTTCCTAAAGTCAACAAGAACACGAGTGAGCCTGTGACAAAAGAGCTTGCAAGAATTAGAGATGTATACCTGAAAGCCCTGCGACGGATGTCGCGGACTGCTAACATAAGGATCGAGGAAAGCCGTCTAACTCCAATAAGGTCCTTGGCTTTTTCAATTAGAAACATTGATGAAACGAAAGTTGAAACGAGTAGAAGTGTGTAAATAATACTGTTGAATAGGCGGCTCTCTGGAGTTAAACCGAAAAACAAGAGTTTTACATCTGGTGCGAAGGATATAAAGAAAAGCCAAGAGAGTGAAAATGTAACCACCGCGATGATGGCTTTTCCTAATCTGGACTCGGAGGCCAGATTACCCATAAAGATCGCAAAAAAGACGGAGATTGCATACAATATTGTAAATGAAACCGGTGCAAACGTGGTTAGTCTTGCTATCTGATTGTCGACAGTGTTTTTAACCATAAGAATCTTGCGATGATACATTATAGCAGTTAAGTAGTCACCGGCCTTAGCATAAGATATTCCTTCCTCAACCATGTTCTCTACAACTGAGGCAGTAAATTGAGGGATGAAACCTTCCTCAACCATTCCAGATATTTTCGATTTTAGCTCTGAAGCTATTTCCCACATCCTATTAGAGTAAATCTCGTATTTAAGGTCTAGAACTAAGACTTCCCCGGGCTCAAGCCAGTAATAGTTACTATTATTTGAAAGTCTGTAAAAATCGGTCATCCACCATTGAGATTCGACTGTGACACTGAACTTAACACGTGAAAAACGATTCTCAATCATTACTGTTATGTTATCAGGTTTACTGTTTGCCGATACCACGTAGCTCTTTTGAAACAAGGAGTCTTCAGTGAAAAAGAGCAATTGAATACTGAGGGAATCCCATTTTTTGAAAGGGTCGTCTAAATTCACAATGACAATAGTGCTCGAGCCCTCCTCTTCCAATGAGGCTTCACCATGAACCTTACCGTTGGTTAAACAGAGGATATGGATGCTGATGAATAATAGTGCCATAATAAGCTTAGTGTTAAAGGCTTTTAGCATAGCTTTTCTCAACAGCCTTAGTTAAAAACCTTTAACACTCAATATAAAAAATTTACCCAAATTTTACCAAAAAGTTTATAAGTATTAAATTATACACTAATATACGGTGAAAAAGGATGGAGAAAAAGGCGTTTACTCCAGGTCTAACACCAAAGTCACTCGTCATCCTCCTTGTCCTCATCGTTTTGATGAGCATAACGCAAACCTTCATATATTTCGCCACGGGAGTTGCCGATTTTGCAAACTATTGGAACGATGAGCATCGATGCGGCCTCTTGTTTAAAGGAATAGGCTGGTGGTTCCTCACGTTCGCCATATTAACAGCCGTAACCGGAAAAGTTGCCCTGAGTAAGCAGGAGTCTGTAGTTATCTTGGCGTCAAGCTTCATAATAGGGTCTGAGATAGGTCCATTGATAGCGGGTGTGATCATGTCTGTGCCTTTCGGCGCAAACGATCCTGCTGTGTCTCAATACGTAAAGTACCTGCCGGAATGGTACAGGGTCCCGCCCGAGGCTTCAGACTTCTTCCTAAGAGGGGGACCAGTTAGATGGGATCTCATAGCGGGACCGTTCGTCGGGTGGGTTGTAGTCATAATCATATGGCAACTATTCCAGTATTCCATGGCTCTAGTAGCACGGCGTACGGTGATAGATGTTGAGAAGCTTCCATTCCCATGGGCTCAGCCGGCCGGCATATTGCTCGATCATTGCACAAGAACGGAAGACGGGAAACCCGTACTTATGAAGATGGGGAATCCAGTAATAAAGCGGATTTGGGCAGGTGTTGCAATAGGTATCATACTGTACCTTATCTTCATACCCAGGTTCTGGATACCCGACTTCCCGGTGCCGATGGACCCGGAGTACCACTGCACCTCGCCTGTTCACCCATGGCTGTTTGACAAGAGGGGTGCTTGGGTCACTACAATTCCATGGTTCCAGTTCTACCTTAGCGTGCAGCCGGAACTAGTTGCCTCAACCTTCTTCTTCCCAATGGACGTGCTCTGGACCGTCAGTGGCCTATACTTGATTCTTACAGTAATACTTCCTCCGATCGTTGCGCCTCTAGGCTGGCAGGGAAGAGACTACGGTGGAACCCCATGGTGGGTGAAAATACCTGACGCAGGGTCCTGGTGCACCATTTGGATGGACTTGTCTCAATATCCTATAAACATCCTGTTTGCCTTCTTCGCCGGCATCGTCTTCTACGGCTTGTTCAGGTTCATATGGAACTGGAGGTCTTTCAAGGATTCCTTCATGGGCTTGCTGGGGAAACCAGTATCCGGGGAGGAGAACGAGCCTATTCCTATCCGGTACATATGGTTGATGTTCATCGGCTTAGGAATACTGTCATTAATCATGCTGGTCGTAGGCTTTGAGATGACTGTTGGAGTAGCATTAATCACGATTCTCTTCGCCCTGATGTACTGGTATTCAAACGTGCGCCTAGTCGGCGAAGCCGGTCCATCAAACTATTGGGCTGGAGGCGGAGAGTTCGCTAACATCGTACCCTATTTAGGCTATAAGCTGGGCCTGATGCAGGAGAAGACTATAGGTGCAGCAAGCAGCATGCTGTTTGCAAACAACTATATTGCAGGATACATATCGTCAGCATCGTTCGCCGGCTTCGGCCTCGCGGGTTACAGTATAGCAAGGGATACTGGCACGCGTCCGAGAGACATATTCATCGCTCAAGTGCTGACGATAATCATAGGGCTGGCGGTCACCTATGTTTTCGCGCTCATCTCCATATCCTCATTAGGCTGGACAGTGAAGTATAAAGGGAAACCGACTTGGACGACTCCCTGGGTTTCATGGTTCGGCGGTGTTGCGGAGAACCCCAAGGGGGCAATAGATTGGTTTGAAGCACCCGCAGCCGGACAGCCATGGTATACGAACACCGCGACTGCTTGGCTGGTTGGCGGCATCCTGTTCTTCGTATTGATGGTTGCGAGAAGCCTGTTCGCATGGTGGCCATTAAATCCTGTCGGATTCCTGATCTTCGGCCTGTATAACACGATAAAGTACTCGCCTGCCATACTTGTAACGACAATCCTTAAGTATACTGTGGTGAAAATAGGGGGTACGCCGCTCTATGAGAAGGCTACACACTTCGCGGCCGGAGTCATAGCTGGATCCCTAATAGGAAGAGTAATACTCGGACTCATAGGCTATGTGACTGGACTACCACTCGTATACTAGCGGTGCTATCAAACTTTTTTTTATACTTTTTCAAGTGGTTGTCATCAAATCTGGGTAGAGTTGTTTAACTTCTTCTCTTAACACGCGAAGTATTGCGTTAAACAGACAGACTACGTCTTCAACTTTCCTGTTTACACCAGGAATTCGGTCGAACTGCGTATCCAACGCGATAAGCCAGGTTATTCCAGTCGGCTTTCTGTAGAATTCCTTAACGAGGCTGAGAAGGAAATTCTCCGATTCTGTTAAAGACGGGTATTCTGAAGGAATCGAGTGGAGCCCAATCGTTAAACCGTCTGGATTAACCCTTTTCACGAGCCTCATAACCTCTTCGTCCCGGTTTAGAATACTTGCAAGCTCGTCAGAAATCTGTAGGTCAGCAATATGGAGACGGAGCTCTTTTAAAAACGGGTTTATTTTAAAAACCCCTTTTCTCGGGAGCAATCCCTCCCATTCCAGTAAGCATTCCATGCCTTTAAGCTTCCTATAAAGGTCCTCTAAAGCCGTATTCATGCTGCTTCCTCCTAAGGCATCATGAAGAACGCTTATACGCCAAGCTGTGTCAAAAAAGCCGGCCGGCCTCCGTTGGAATATGAGATAGTTACAGGGGATTTCCTTCGGAGTAACATATATCAAACCTCCGATGATTCTCCAGTCCTTCACGTATCTCCGAAAGAGATTAACTATGTGGGGCGTCTCGAAAACAGACTTTTTTCCTACTTTAAATTGCACGCTGAATATGTTTCATGACTTCGTATTTAAAGCTTCTTATTTAACTAACTGTCATCATCGAGCAAAATATTTATTAAGATGTGGTTCAGTTATCTACATACCGTATATGATACCCTTGCCAAAAAACGTGTGTTATAAATTATTAGTCACTACCTTATTCACAATATTGATTTTCGTCAATTCTTTAAATACTATGTCTGTTTTAGCAGATAGTGCAAACGGTTTTAAGAGTGTAAGGGAGATAGCGGACGCAGGTCTAATCGAGAAGCTTGTAAGCTTCATAGACTATGAAAGGGTCGAGAGCCACATTAGGAAGCTCTCCTCCATCTCAAGGTTCACCGGATATCCGGGTTGTCTCGAAGCTGCGGATTATATTAAGAGTCAACTCGAAAGCTACGGTTTGAAACCGTTCTTCCAAAACTATAGTGTTGTCGTTCCGGTTGACGGAGGCGCTACACTAACTACTTTAGACCAGAATCCTCTGACATTAAAAATATATCCTATGCTTCCAAACCTTGCTTGTCCTCCAGCTACTCCAGGCTTGGAGGGACGTTTAGTCTACGCTGGAAAAGGAACTCTTAAGGAGCTCAATGGGCTTCCTTTGAATGGAAGTGTAGTTATGCTTGATTTTAATTCGGGATACAACTGGCTTGACGCTGCACAGTTCGGAGCAAAAGCATTCCTGTTTATAGAACCGGATGAAACTAAGAGTTATGAAGCAGAGTCTAAGCGGATATATGCTCCGGTGAACATTCCTAGGTTCTACATTTTAAGGGAAGAGGCTGAAAAACTGCTGCAAAGACTTAATGAGGCTGGCCCCCAAGGCCTATCGGTGTTTATTCAGTCTAAGATGACTTGGGAAACTAAGGAGGCACAAAACGTCATCGCGCTTGTAAAAGGGCAGTTGAATGAAACAATCGCTATTTTCTCTTTCTACGACGCGTTTTCTCCAGTTCCTTCTCTTGCGTATGATGCTGATGCTGCCTCTGGAGTTGCAACCTGGCTGGAGATAGCCAGGTATTTCAGCATTAATAAGCCTCTTAGGAATGTTTTATTCGTATCTTTCTCCGGACATTTTCAGACTCTGGCAGGTGGGAGAGCTTTTGTAGATGAATACATCTTCGGTGAAAAACCAGATCCAGTATTGGGCTACAGGTATGGGAGAAATATAAAACTGGCCTTAGGACTGGATATATCGACGGACAGCCCGTCAGCCTGCATAGCCTGGGGAACATCCGCCGGTAATTCTTTGATTCAGATAGGGAGGGCAGGATACGCTTACATCAGGGATGCTGTCAAGCCGATTTTCTACGAGGAGGCTCCTGGAGTACAAACACCCCGTGATGAAGAACTTACTAGCATACTTCAGGAGCCAATAAATAAAGGAAGCCTAGTATATTATGTGAATAGGATAATGGGAGAGAAGACCGGTTATCTATACATGATAGGCGACAGAATTTCTCAAGTCAATGATTACATACCCATGTATCCGTTAGCCCGTACACCTTACATGAGGCTTGAGAGCCAGTTGATTGTGCAGGTTGGAGGCATAGGCTTGACTGTTCACACTTCAGTGGCGGATAGGATCCATTGGGGCCTACCCATAAGTAATTTGAATAAGGTCAATATGCGAAATCTTAGGCCTCAGGCCGAATTCAGCCTTTGTTTAGCATACCTCTACATCTGGCTTGATCCGCAAGTATTAAACCAGTACGTCAACATACCCGGGTGGACGAAGTGGGATGGTACAGGCTTAGGATGGCCAATTTTTGAGGGTAAAATATTAGAATTCGATAAGTCATTAGGAAAGTATGTTGAGGTGCCGAATGCATTAATAATGTTTTTCTCCTGGCGTACACCATACTTCGAAATTGTTTTAAAGAGCGATGAAAAAGGATCATATCGGGCAACAGGATTTCAGGGAGCAGTAGGCGGGTCTCCGGTAACCAGTGGTGGAGGCTTCGTTTACTACGCGTTTGCTTTCGTCATAAACGAGACGAACGGAAATGTAGAGTATGCTCCAGACTCTGGTGTGTTTGGGGCTATGTACGGCCAGTCTTTTCAATACTGGCTAAGGAGTATGGGAAAGGAAGTTGAACAGTTAAACATACCTGTATTTAAATGCGGCTCCATAGTCCTTCATGGTCTTCTAGATCCGAGACTGATGAACGTCAGAACTTCTTTCAAAACAAGGATTAACGATGCTTTCTCACATGCTGAGCTCATCGCCTTCTCAGACCCGTCAATATTCACTGACTGCTATTTGAGAATGATGCAGGCGACAATAGCAACGGGGACACCTGCTGCAGAAAGCCCAAGTATAACAATGGTAGTATTCGTCCCACCTAGAACTCCAATCGAAGTGCTTCTATACATAGGTCCTACGCTCGTTGGAGCTTTCAATAACGGAGGGAATGGGTTTACGGTTGAACCTGGACGAGTTATCCGTAGGTTTGCTCCCATGCAGATCGCGTCTGATATCCTATTGCTAAACGAGAGGCGGCTTAATACTCTTCACACTCATGGAGTCTTCAGTATAATGAATGTGTCCGAAGCCCGTCAATCGGAGGCGTTGAGGTATCTTGAAATAGCATCCAATAGTCTCTCAAACCTGAACTATGAAGAATGCTCCTACTATATTTATAAGTCTTGGAACTATGTTGCAGAAAGTTATACGATGATTAAGGACATGTATCTTGATACCATAAATTCTGTTGCTTTCATCTCAGTACTCAGCCTTCTTTTTTCCATACTTTTAGAGAGGCTTATATTTTCCACAGGCGGTTTCAAGAGGGCTTTCATCATTATCTTCATATTCATTTCTATCACAACATTATGCTCAGTGCTTCACCCTGGTTACCTCCTCGCTTCAAACATAGGTTTAGAGCTGCTAGGCATTAGTGTAATATTAATGCTCATACCTGCAATCATGCTATTACTCAGCATGGCAAGCCGCCAGTTATCTCAAATAAGGGAAGAGCGTAGAGGTATTGAAGCACCGGCAGTGGATAAGTTATCTGCCTTCATTCTCTCCCTTTCATATGGAGCGTCCAGTATGAGAAAACGTCCATTCAGAGTATCGCTAACATTATCGTCAATAATTGCAATAGCTTTTGCAATAAGTCTACTAACGAGCATAAGTTCTTATTCTTGGACTAACATTATCCCGGAGAGCGTTGAAGCTGAGCTTATACCATATAACGGCTACATGTTAAGAACAACGGATTGGTCTCTTGCACAACAAGTGCCACAAGGCCTGTCCGTCACGCTCGTAAAGTATCTGGAGTCCCAGTTCCACGATGCGGTTGTAGCTCCCAGAGTTTTATCTCCGATTGTTTTCAACGTGCCTTGGTATAACCTGTTGTGGGTTGATGGCGTGCCAAAGAATATTACCAGTTCTCCAGTTCGCGCAATAATGGGCCTTTCTGTGGCTGAATCAAAGCTGGTGAACAATTGGAATAATTCTATCATGTCTGGGAGGTGGTTGGAGAGTGATGAAGGATTTGAATGCTTAGTCAGTTCTGACATAGCAACATACCTGGACATAAAATTAAACCAAACAATAAGGTGGTCTGGTACTGAATTCAGAGTGGTGGGGATTTTTGATCCAAGTAAAATCGGGCGGGATATTGACGGGGAACCAATGACGCCTAGAGATTTCCAAGCAATAATGCAAGCTGGCTCTGTGTCAAAAATTCTTCCACATGTGCCGCGTTTGAATAGCTCGTTCATCATAGTTCCGTGGAAGACGCTCTGGAAACTAGGTGGAGAAATCATGAGCATAGCGGTTAAACCTTCTAAGGTGGAGCCGGAGACTGCTGCCGCTTTGGCGCTAGAGACAGGTGCTCATGTATTCACCGTCGCGACTATTAATGGAAGACCAACTGTTCTCAAATATTCTAAAACTAACGTCATCACCACATCGGGCTTCGACTATCTTTTAATACCCCTGGTAATAGGAACGCTTATCATAGCTAACACGATGCTGGGCGGAATATACGAGCGACGAAAAGACATATTCACTTTTTCAGTTGTCGGTTTGTCGTTAACACAAATTTTCTTCATGTTCATGGCTGAGGCTATCGTTTATGGAACCATAGGGGCATTCCTAGGGTATTTGGTTGCAATGAGCGTCGCGTTCTTATCCTCTTATTTCCAGTGGGGTGTAGTCTTCAACTTTACTTCGGGTTACGTGATTTTAGCCCTCGCAATAGCGATGCTGGCGATACTCGTCGCGATGAGTCTTCCGTTTTTAAGCGTAGCCCAGATTGCTACTCCTTCTCTAGAAAGGAAGTGGAAGGTTCCTGCTCCAAAGGGTGATCACTGGGATGTTAGGTTTCCTTTCTTAATTGCAGAGGAGGAGTTCAATGGATTCCTGTTGTTTATGAAGGAATACATTGAAAACCAGAGCGGAGATGTGCTTGGTATTTATAATTTGAGAAGCATAGAGGTAAAGACTGTTGAGGTTCCCAGTGGTGGCCAGGAGCGTGCATTACGGGCTTTAATGGATCTTCTTCCACCGGAGCTCGGCATATCTCAGGAAGTTTTAGTTGCAGGCACATGGGATCCGCAAAGGACCAGGTATAGTCTGCATGTTGTTACAAACCGGATTTCCGGGACTCCTGCAGACTGGATGAGAAGAAACACGCTGGTATTGAACTTGCTCAGAAAACGTTTCCTCCTCTGGAAGAGCCTCACACCTAAAGAGAAATCTGCTTATTTAGAACGTGCACATGCGTCATGAGAAGCAGCTTTGGACTGATAAAGTATATATATAGCTTTACTAAGATAATGTTTTATGGCTGTTGAAGAGAGATCCTCGACAGAGCCGGAATTTAAAGGGGGTTTTTCGAGGATAACTATCATTACAATTCTCTACAGTGCTCTAGTTCTCATCCCTATCGTGATATTCTCATCTCTCTATAGCGGAGCCAGTATCGCCGGGGCAGCCCCGTACATAATGATTATCATAATCACTCAAATGTCGGTTTTGCTCGGAAGAAAGCCTTTCACCAGGCAGGAAGTTTTAGTTGCCTATGTAGCTACGTCAGTATCTGCTACTTACACCGGTATGGGAGTTTACGCTATTTTTAACACCTATATGCGTTCAGCTCCAGGTATTAAAATTGCCCCTTACATACCTGAATGGGCTGCTGTACAGTTAACATCCCCCGCATATCTTCAACGAACATTACTGCATCCAGACTGGATTCCTTTCATCATAGTCAATATGGGCACTACAGTGCTGTGGTACATAGCCAACATGTCGTTGGGACTGATGGCCGGGCAGCTCTACTATGATATCGAAAAGCTCCCGTTCCCTATGGCTTTAGTAGGTGTTGAAGGGGTGATAACTCTTTCTGAGAGAGAAGAGAAAAGAATAAGATACTTTACTTTGTTTCTAATACCGGGTGCTATTTTATCGGCTTTGATCTATGCGCTGCCAATGGTTAGCGCGGCCATCACGCGTCGCACAGGCATAACGCTAATCCCTGTTCCTTGGAGTGATTTAACTATTTTTATAGACGCAGTCCTACCGGGTAGTGTATTCGGCATCTCTACTGATCCATTAGCCTTCGCAATGGGATTTGTAATACCGTTAGAAGTATGCGTAGCAATGCTTATCGGAGCAATCTCGGTGAGCATAGCGGGCAATTCTATTCTTTACGGTTTCGGCCTCTTGCCTAGAGTCTATAGAGGAATGAGCATCGCAATGAATTATACATATGCTTACTTGGATTTTTGGGCAAGCCCAATGATAGGACTGGCCATTGCTGCTGCACTAACGCCTCTCCTCATTCATCGCGATACTCTATTGGGACTGTTAAGAAGTATGAAGGGTCTTACAGCATCTCAGAAGTCAATGGGGTATGTTTCACCTTTACGTCTAATCACACTGTACGTTGCATGTAGCTTTGGAACCGTGCTAGTAACCCTATACCTTTGTCCCGGTTTCATACCTTACGCTCCTATAGCGATCATCATGGGTGTTGCATGGCCTTTCATATTCGTAATAGCTCAGGCAAGGGGAATGGCCATATCCGGCGTGCCGCTAAACATTCCGTACATCTGGGAAGGGATTCTCGGCATGATTCCGTATAACGGGGTGGACATATGGTTCGCACCTCTTTACACCTCCAGAATGGTAGGCATAGGGTCGCCCACTGCGGAATGGGCAGGCACGTATGTCATGGCTAAACTAACCCAAACTAAAATTTCCGACATAATTAAAGCATGGTTTATAGCTCTTCCTATTACGTGGACTATGGTATGGGTGTTTACTAGTGCTTTCTGGACACTGGCTCCCATCCCCTCAATGTTTTATCCGTTTACTGCTCAAACATGGCCTATGAATGCTGCTATAACTGATCTCTACATGTCTAAAACGTTCACGACAGCGTTAAACCCGTTATTGATTGGTGGTGCTGCACTTATAGGTGTTGTCATGTATATCGTGTCAAGCCTTCTCAAATTCCCGAACTTCCTGATGGGATTTGTATTAGGAGCCAGTGGATACATTCCTGGGTCAGTATCTATATTTATCGGTGCCCTTTTGAACCGGTTTTTACTAAAGAGATTTCTAGGGGAAGAATGGAACAAATATAAAGCTGTTGCTGTCGCTGGCCTAACTTGCGGTGAAGGCATTATACTAGGTTTATCCGCACTATTTACAGTAATATCAAATTCTCTTATGACCATTCCTTACTAGGGTTAATCATGTGTTTGAAAATCGCCTTCTAAGCTCAAATAATTCTTATTGAAACGTAAACTGGACATTGTCCTGCCATTTTCCTTAAGAATACTTCCTTTCCAGCTAACCTTAAAACCTTTCTAAGCTCTACCACGGCTTCCCTATTCATCCCTAATCCAAGATAGGCTATTATCTTCCTGCAGCGTGCTTCCATAAGCTTTTTATCGTAATTCAAGGCGTTGAAATATTCCTCAGGAATTTCTCTCTTTAAGCTCGCTATTTCTTCCTCTCTTTTCATCGCTTCCTTCAACATGTCTTTAAACAATTCTAAAGCCTCCCTCTTTCTTCCAAGCATCTTGAGGGCGAGACCCTTATAGTAGGCTTCGTCAATATTGAAAAACTTTTGAGTAAGAATACTTTTCCACATCTTCCTCGCCTTCTTCTTCTCCCCCATCAGGAAATAGCATTGGCCAGCCCAGTACCTCTGTTTAGCCTCATGCCTATGCGGAGCATAGGGTGCTCCGACACCCAGATTCCTCGGGTATGTTAAAGCGTTAAGGAAGTCTTTTAAAGCCTCTTCATACCTTCTTCTGTTCACCCTCTCCAACCCTCTCCTCACATGGGCCTCTACGAACATCTCCCAGTAGCCATAGTATCCTTCAGCAGGGGTGAAAGTGTTCTCCTCGAGTATTTTAATCGCTTCATCGTTTTTCCCCGTGTCGATGTATGCTGAGGACAATGCTGCCAGTATCGAGTCTTTCTTAATTCTGGTCCTCGCTTCTTCTAGGGTTTTAACAGCTTTTTCAACGAGTTTTGTCCAACGGCATACATCATAATATTCAAGGTATAGTCTGTAATTGTCTTGATCAATGTCAATCGCTTTCTCATACTCTTTTAACGCTTTCTCATAATCCCTGTACAATCTGTTGTAAGCAAAACCAAGGTTCCTATGTAGGATTGAATACTTAAAACCGCTTTCCTCAGCTTTTTCCCATTCCCCTATCGCCTCTTCAAATCTTCCGAGCTGAAACAAGAGGTTTCCGAGATAATACCTTGCCTTAGGGCTCCCGGTGTTTTTGATGACGCTTCTAAGTATTTCCTCCTCAATCAACCTGTGTGGAAACACGCGGTCGGGATTCCTCAAATCCCCAGCCTGATAATGCTTTTTCATCTCCTCTGTTTGTTGAAGCCTCTCACAAACGAAGCCTAGGTAATAGTGGACCATAGGGCCATTAAGCCCCTTCGACACACCAATCTCCAGGACTTTCTTGGCATCTTCATAAAAATTGATGCTGATGTATTCCGTAGCTGCTTCAAGGAGCTTCTGTTCTTCAGATAAAACGATCCTTTCGAATTCAGGCTTGCCCTCCTCCGAGCAGAGCATGAGCTCAGAAAGCAACGGGTAGTAAAGCGGAAAGGCTTCCAAAGCCTTTTTAACGATATCTAAAGCTTCCTTAACCTTCTTCTGCTTCCTTAAGACTGCGGCGAGGAGGAATGTGCACTTAAAATCCTTCGAATCCCTCTCAACCACCTCCCTAAGCACCTCCTCCGCTTTCTCATACTCTCCATTTCTGATTTTTACGACTGATATCCAATACGAGGATTGCGAGAAGAACTTGGTTCTAGCCTTCCAGAGCTCTATTTCCGAGTTGAACTCGTCTCCAAGCTTAAGGTAGCATAGCCCCAAATAATAATGCGCTTCACTGTAATCCGGGTCCCTTTTCAACGCTTTTTCGAGAAGCTTAACAGCCTCAGCGTACATGCCCCTCCGATAATAGATAGTGGCTAAGGAGCACAATGCTTTCGAGAAATTACTATCCACTTTTAATGCTTGCTTATACTTCAATTCTGCAAGCAATGTATTGCCCATTCTTTCCTCCAGTTCTCCATCAACCCAAAGCTCTTCAGCAGTCTTTTTAGTATGGATGACGAATTCGCTTGGACGGTAGTATACGGATTCGTCAATCTTCGTCTTATACTCCCTGCAATCCCAAGCTATGATCCCCACGCCTTTTTCATCAATGGCTTCAACCTTCACCTTTTTATCCTGGGATTCAAACTCTTTAATGAAGGGCTTCGCGGGTGCTAAATCGAGTTTCTCCTCGACAACCTGCCCACCAAGATGGATTCTGATAACGGAATTCGGGAAAACCTTCGTCACGTGAATCCCCACAGTTACTTTGAACTTTCCATTTTCAGGTTTGATGTCAACATATACCACGGCATCCTTGTTCGCATAGGATATTCCTCCTATCTTCGGAACGGGATACCACCATTCATCCCATTCATCGAAGTAATGAGGATCAACAAAGCCAACTATGCTCTGCGTCCTATACTTGCCGGATTGAAGCTCAATGTATGGCACCCCTTTATCTGAAAGTATTGGCGCCCAGAAAAGCCCGTCTTCACTAGTTCCCCATGTGAACCTTTTCTTCCCAGGAATCTTGAAATGATTCGCGTACTGCACTACTCCGTAATGCATATTGTAATCGTAGTATCCGAAGAAATCCTCCTCAGAATCTATTATAAAGGCGTCGACGGCGAACTTGCAATTCTTATACCAGCTGACGTCAACACCGTCTCTTGTCACTGGAAACGTATCGTCTGTCAAGTGTTTGCCTGGTATGAAGACCCTGCTGCCCTCGGTAACCGGCTCAGCAGTATTCGTCCAGAAGTAGTATTTGGTTCGCAACACATCGTTGTTAAAAATTTTAACGGATGTTTCTAGAAAATGTCTACCCGGCCTCAGGGTGAGGCCTACCAAATAATACATGTTGGTGATGAAGTTAATGTTCCCTATGTAAACAGTTACGCCACCATCCTCCAACTCCTTAACTTTCCAGTCTACTGGAGAAAAATTGTCTGGAGTATGATGACCCCTGTCCAAACTGTTGAACTCTACTCCGTTAGCAATCCATGCACCTCTTAAAGCTATGTTGGCTGGCCTTATTATTTCATTGTAGTGAAACACATGGGCATTGTTAACCTTATCGTATAGGTCGTGCAGTCTTGCCCCAAGCGATGGTATTACCCTCATCTTTAGGTATTCGTTTTCAACCACTATACTATCGTAGGTAACCGGTTCAGGCTCATCGCTAAAATTGTTTAAACCAGTATAGGGGTAGTATTGGAAAAACCTTGGTAAAGGATCTTCGTCAAGCACTCTATAGGTCTGTATCTCTACCTTCTCGTCATACCATTTGCTGGTCATGGATTTATAAACACATATTAACACATTAATTAAGTTTTGGGTACTCTATTTTTTATTCGCTATTAACTGAGCACTACCTTTTGAATCGGAACACTAGTCGAGAAGATATACTTACATAAAGCAGGCCCTATCCTTTCCAGCTTTTCAATTCATCCCTTGATCAATTTATAGGTCCCTAGCCTAATCGCATTCATCTAACCACCTTAACTTGCTAAGGGAATAAATTTAACGAGAACTTTCAGTGCGCACAAACATAGAAGCCGCGGAAAAACATATTAGGTAGAAGGATGTAATAAGTTGCGAGTGAAAATGGTTGTGGAAAAAGAGTTAAAGTCGATAACTATAAACACATTAGCTTACACAGTTCCTCCTAAAACAGCCGACAGGAGGTCTGAAAGCATTACTGCAGAAGAGGACATGCACATAGTGGCCATCGAACACTTTATAGGGGTTAGTAGTGGAGGCTATCCTACTGATAATGGGCACGTGTTGTCAAAGAATCCTGACAACCCGTGGGTTAAATGGAGTGGAAAAGCTACTGGGATGGAGCCAACCGAGGAGAAAGGTTATTTCGGATACTGCGGAAGGGACTACTACTCTGAAGTAAACGGTGTTAACGACGTATGCGTGTACGAATGCTTCCCATCAGGCTATTTCCTCGTGAAAAGGGGCGAGAAGCTTTACATGCATTGCTACGCTGGCAACCCTACGAGTAAACAGGTTGTTTTCCATCACTGCGTACGCTTAATTTACTGGTGACCCATTAGTTGCAGGAGCGACGGTTTAAAAAGACGTACAAGCTTCTTAGCGCGCGCGAGTTTCATTACTTTTGTCATTTCTGCATAAGTATTTTTTAAGTCATAACAGATTTCCGTTCTCTTCAATGGAATAACAACCATGTTTTCTCTATCCGACTTCTCGTTATTACCTGGTAAGAGAATTTTACTGAAGAAAAGCTATTGAAGCTTGCGCAATGCGTAGACCATGCATGCAAATCATGCTCCTTAGAGACACAGCTCTGCAGAAGTTCCTATAAACTCTTCATAAAGCCAGGGTTTTAGTACGTGTCAATTCTTATTGAAACATAAACCGGCCATGATTTAGACATTCTCTCCACGAAGATCCCCCTACTAGTTATCCTCAAGACCTTCCTAAGCTCCTTCATCGCTTCCCTATTCCTTCTCAGTCCAAGATAGGCGATTATCTTCCTGCAGCGTGCCTCCACAAGCTTTCTATCGTAATTCAAAGCGTTAAAGTACTCCTCTGAAATTTTTCTCTTTATGCTGATTATCCTCCCCTCTTTTTCCAAAGCCTCCTTCAACGCACCCTTAAACAATTTTAAAGCCTCTTTTTTCCTTCCAAGCATTCTTAGGGCAAGGCCCTTGTAGTAAACCTCGTCAATATTAAAGAACTTCTGAATGAGGATGCTTCTCCACATCTCCCTCGCCTTCTTCTTCTCCCCCATCAGGAAATAGCATTGGCCAGCCCAGTACCTCTGTTTAGCCTCATGCCTATGCGGAGCATAGGGTGCTCCGACACCCAGGTTCTTCGGATAAGTCAGAGCCTTAAGAAAGCACTTCAGAGCTTCTTCATACTTCTCATTCTTCAAATTCTCTATTCCTCTTCTCACATAAGCTTCCACAAACAGCTCCCAGTAGCCATAGTATCCTTCAGCAGGAGTGAAAGTGTTCTCCTCGAGTATTTTAAGCGCCTCATCACACTTCCCGTCGTTAACGTATGCTACGGATAACGCTGCCAACACTGACTCCTTCTTAACCCTACCGCTTATCTTCTCTAGAGCCTCAATTGCTTTCTCAAAAAGACGAGCTATAGAGCAAACCTCGTAATACTCGAGGTAAAGCCTATAGTTCAGCGGATCCATGGCGATCGCTTCCTCATACTCTTTCATAGCCCTCTCATAGTCTCTGTACAGCTTGTAATAAGCAAATCCAAGGTTCCTATGGAGGACTGGGTGTTTCAACCCATTCTGCTCTGCAATCCTCCATTCTTTGATCGCCTCGTCAAATCTCCCGAAGTGAAATAGAAGATTTCCTAAATAGTATCTTGCTTTGGGACTCGCTGTAATGGTGATAACACTCCTGAGTATTTCCTCCTCTTCTATCCTGTAAGGAAAGACGTAATCCGGGTTCTTTGAATCGCCAATCCGATAATGCTTCTTCATTTCATCTACCTGTTGAAGCTTTCCGTAAACAAATCCCAGATAGTAATGAACCATGGGTCCATCAAGGCCTTTTAAAATCCCTGCATTCAGAATCCTCTCCGCATCATCGTATAGGTTAGCTCTTATGTATTCAACAGCTACTTCCAAGAGCTTATGCTCCCTAGCTAGGACAACCCTTTCAAACTCTGGGCTACCCTCTTTCTCTGAGCACAGCATCAACTCTGACAGCAAGGGGTAGTATAGTGGAAAAACCTCTAGGGCCCTGTGAACGGTTCGCAGGGCCTCCTCAATCTTTCCTTGTTTCCTCAAAGCAGCGGCAAGCAGGAACAGACACCTGAAATCCATAGTATCTTTCTCTGCAACCTCTCGAAGAACTTCTTCGGCTTTTCCATACTCTTTATTTCTCATTTTGATGATGGATATCCCGTAGGATGATGGTGAGAAGAATCTCATGGACCTCCTGGCCTCCCAGAACTCTATCTCGGAGCTAAACTCATCCCCCAGCTTGAGATGACATAGACCAAGATAATAGTAGATCCCGTAATCTAGGTTTCTCTTCAAGGCCTCTTCGAGAAGTTTAGTAGCCTCACCATACTTTCCCTTCCGGTAATAAAGAATGGCTAAGGAGCACAATGCTTTCGAGAAATTACTATCCACTTTTAATGCTTGCTTATACTTCAATTCTGCAAGCAATGTATTGCCCATTCTTTCCTCCAGTTCTCCATCAACCCAAAGCTC